>Ga0209101_1000007_pt1 | contig 206002 bp, 172 predicted proteins | sample ConPoolayeCmetaG_FD_185481 | JGI IMG/M metagenome (GOLD analysis project Ga0209101, IMG submission 185481) | Hot spring microbial mat communities from California, USA to study Microbial Dark Matter (Phase II) - Cone Pool mat layer C metaG... ... | reverse complement strand
AGTCTGCGGTGTCCGAGTAGGGCGCCTTGAAATTAGCCGCGACATCAGCCCGCAGGATTGTGCCATCCTGAATCATTGCGCTGGTTACAGCGTTTGCCTGCCCTTCGTTTACATAGCGGGCGTCAAGCGCGGTGGTGTCCTTGTCCTGCAACCGGTCAGAGTTGGCAGCACGCTCACTTAAAAAACTAAATGCCGAACTCACAACCCTTAATCTGGGTGTTAACTCTGGTGTGACACCCACCTGGAGACTGAGCCACATCTCACCGTTTTCCGGTACTGAGGTTATCGGGGTAATCGCACCCAGCAGGACAGAAAAAAGGCCGCTTCTTACCCTTACCGTCTGACTCTCAATCCAGAACGGGCTGCCGCCGTTTTCCTGCTGATACAGCCGGAAGGTCAATTGATAATCACCATCCGGCACCGTGTTACCCAGTGTGTCAGTCAATCTTCCTTGATACGAAAGCATCCTCGGGATGGCGATTGCATCGGTGCCAACCAGACTGATGGTCTGCTTTACCGGCACAGCGGCACTGCCGGTGAAGGGGGAAACTGCCGCCACTTCCTCATTTGCCCGGGTCAAACCGACCAGAGCAATTACGCACAACAGGACGATACGGGCTTGCATTTGAACCTCCTTTATTTAAACAAAAAAAACTTTCTCCCTGCTAACCGAGGTACCCTACTACTCCTTAGTTAGCACAAAAATGTAACCGGTATAGAGTTTTCTGTCAAGGTTGTTGTGTACTGGTCGTTGGGTAAGCAACGCCCGATGCTTGCGCTCGGTATGAGAACCTGGCTTTTGCTTATAGACCGCTTCGGCTGCCCAAGCAGCCTCGCAATCGACTACTACGGCATCCCTCGTGTCATCGTGATTGATAGAAAAGGAGTTAAAGTATCTCATCTCTCCTCCTTTCGTTTAGGAGGGTTTATATAACCCCTTTTCTTCTGGACAGTGTAAGGGTACAGTGCGTGGCCCCATCGCATCTCTTCCAGGGTTTTTGACCAATTGTAACCCGTTGGGGGTTATGCCAATGCCAAAAGTCACGTTTTTCAGCGCACAACTTAAATAATCGACACCAAATATCGAGACCGTTCAGGGGGAAAGAAGTTTGAACATCGTCCGGGCATTCTTCAGCATATCCTCATCGTTGTTGAAGAACACATAAACCACCCCGGGGTTTCTTGCCCGGACCATTTCTGCCACCTCCTTCAATTCCCGTGCGGTGTAGTTGTGCTGGTACCAGCGGTCTCGACCGTGCATCCGAAGATAAACCGCTCCGGAACTGTTGAAAACATAAAGGGGAAGCGTCGGCGCATCAACCGAAACAAAGGTAATTCCAAGTTTCTTTGCCCAGAGTTCGGTTTCCGTGTTAAACCATTCGTCTTTCCGGCACTCCAGGGCAAATCTTTTACCTAAACCAGTACTACAGGCAAAATCGCCAATCTTCTTTTTTTCGCGCAAAGTCATTTGAGGTGGTAGTTGAAATAAGTAAAAATCAATTAGACAATCCAGCGGTTCAAAAAGCGCCCGGAACCTTGCCCAGACATCACATCCCTCATCGCTAAACCGGTAAATATGGGTAACCAGTCGGGAAACCTTCACCGCCCAGCGCAATCCCTTACCCTTATCAGCCCACGATTTAACCCGGTTCGGAAATGGAAACCGGTAAAAAGAAGCGTTTAATTCAACCGCATTTAGCCCTGAATGGGCAACAAACCAGTCCAGACGGCGCTCAGGGTTCCAGGAGTAGAACCAGCCTGAAGTGCCAACAAAAAACGCGCACATTTTATGATAAATCGGCATTGTGCACTGTCAAACCGGTATTTTAACGGCAGCAATCCTTTGCTTGACATTGGTCAACTTAAACTTATAATTTACCTAACTTGGCAAGCTGCAACCTAAAAGGAGGAAGAATGCGCAAAGAAGGTATCGCTTTTGCGGCAGCTGCGATAGTATTTCTGGCTCTTACCCTGCCTGTCTTTGCCGAAATGGCAAACAATAGCCCCTGCCTCTGCGGGGCAAAAATAACGCCAATTCAAGGAAGCGCCAGAAATGTCTATATCGCCCAGGTCCGGTATTCTGATCCGGACAACGACCCGCCAGCAAAGGTTGAAGTTTATATCGATGGCATCGCTTATCCAATGCGCCGCGTAAAGGGCAAGCCGTACGCCGGTATTTACCAGGCACGGTTGACCTTACCCATGGGTGAGCACAAGTACTACTTCTACGCCGAGGATGTGCGAGGAATGTCGATTCGCTTCCCCCGCTACGGCGAAAAACCCGGACCGTTTGTTGGCGCAGGTAAACAGATTTACGACCGACTGCCGGTGCTCAGCAACGGCGGTGTCCATGAAGACTATGTCACCGGTACCAATATGTACACATTTACCGTTGAATATCTCGATAAAGACGGCAAAAATCCCCAAGCGGTGCGAGTTGTAATTGACGGTATCCCAAGGGATATGGCGCTTCTTCAAGGCACACCCGCTGCCGGCATCTACTACTACAAAACGACTTTGACTCCTGGTAACCATGTGTACTACTTCGCGGCAATTGACGATTGCGGCTCCTGTGTACTCCATCCCAAGCACGGCGTCATCTACGGACCGACTGTTGGTGAGATTGAAAACGACGAACCGGTTTTGATGGGTGAAAAGGTTGAACCCGCTGCGGGTTATCCCAACACCATCTTTACCTACTATGTAGAATACCGGGACCCGAACAACGACCCACCGGCTCGAGCCGAAATCTATATAAACGGCAAACCATTTGAGATGCGCCTTGTCGGCGGCAAACCCTATACTGGAATCTACCGATACAAAACCCGGCTTTATCCTGGTGCTTTCCATAACTATTATTTTTACTTTGAAGATGGTAAAGGTGGCTTCTGCCGTTATCCGGAGATCGGCTATTTTCACGGACCAATTGTAACGAGATAGCAAAAAATGAAATAAAAAGGGAGGAAGTTTTATGAAAAGAAGTTTCGCGCTGGTTGCCATGGTGGCGGCATTCGTCGGGCTCTTGTCCCTTGGCTGCCCCAAATCCAAGGCACCATCGACACCGATAATTTCCTATTCCCCGGAATCAACCTGGGTAAACGCCACCACCTCAATTCGGGTGTTTACTTCGGTATCCGGGAACAAAGATGTCCGGTTTATCGTTGACCTCGGGCAGCCCGATGGCAAAATGGACACCTCGGATGTATCGCCAAGCGGTGACACCGTGGTTATTGCCCCGAAATGGACTCAGGTCGGGACCTTCAACTACAAAGTTGCTGCCTATCTTGATGAGGACCCGACAAAAATCTCTGAATGGTCTGAGGCAAAACAAATCCGCGTACTGCCCAACAACCCGCCGGAAAACCTATGGTTCTGGGTGCCAGCATTGGTCCCAAGAAATGTAGACCAGGTGTTCATCGCCAGCGCCACCGACCCGGAAGGTGACTCAATCCAGTTCTACTTTGATTTCGGCGATGGCTCTAAAGAATGGACTCAAACATTCGTCGCCTCAGGCGAAACCCTTACTTACACCCACAAATACCGCGACACCGGTAGTTTCACCGTAAAGGTCAAAGCCCGTGATAAAAAGCGCTCGGAATGTGCACCGGAATCGACCGTAATTACGGTTGTTGCTCAAGGCCGGGTCCGCTGGTACTTTGCGGGCACGGTTAGTGGTGATTCAGAACCACCAATCGCCTCACCTGTTGTGGTTGTTGTAGGTGCTGACACATTGATTTACACCTACTGCGACGATGGCTACTTCTACTCGGTCAATTACGGGAACGGAAGAAAGAAAAGTTCGACAAACAGCAGCAAACCGGACCCGGAATCTTACATCTTCCAGGGTAACCCTGCCTACTGTGCGAACCAGGCACACATCATCATCGGCAGCGACGACGGCTACATCTATGCGCTGGGCGCCAGCAATCTGAACCGGGCATGGAAATGGCAGCCCGACACCAACGAACACGGCTGGGGCACACCGGCAATCAATGGCAACAACATCTACATCGTCTCCGATGCCAATGACACCTTATATTACCTCCAAGATGCGGGTAGTGCCTGCAATCGGCTGGGCGCCTATAAACTCCCGGCAAGTGTAATTGGCGCGCCGGTAATCGACCGTTCCGGCTATGTGCTGGTTGCGCTTGACAACGGAACAATTTATAAGATGGAACCGAATATCCAGAGCCCGGCATGGGTCTGTACGCTGCGCCTTAACGCCGCATTGGGTTCGCCAGTTATCGGTGACGACGGTGTTATCTATGTGGCTGACGACTCCGGTTATGTTTATGCGATAAACGAAAACGGTACCAAGAAGTGGGAAAAGATGGTTGACCCGGCAGGGATTGCCGGAATGGTCTTAAACTCTTCGTTCTTATTTGTCGCAACCAGCGGGGGCAAGGTTGTTGCACTCCAACCGGCAAACGGTAACGAAGGGTGGAGCAAGCAACACACCCAAAACGAAATCGTCGGCTCTCCGCTCCTTGCTGCCAACGGTTACCTCTACTTTATGGATGATGAAGACCAACTGTGGGCGATCGACCAGGCAACTGGTGACCTCAAGTGGGTTGCCGACTGCTATACGCAAGTTGCCGGTAGGAGTAACAACAATAGACCGCGCCGGCTGCTGGAAGAAAGCAACCCGAGCTTAGCGGTAGGACCAACCGGTGACATCATCGTCGTCGGCAGTAACTATATGTACTGCGTCATTGGCCCGACCGACGGCATTTTGATGCAGGGCGCCCCCTGGCCCAAGTGGCAAAAGGACGAATACAACACCGGTAAAAAGTAAATCCCAACTCTACACGCGGGGGATGCTTGTCCATCCCCCGCTTTTTTTATCTTGACTTTGTAATTGTTGCCGGTAATGTTTGTTTGATGCGGCCAACCGCTATTTTGCTCACATTAATTTTAGTTTTACTATCTGGCTCCTGCGGTAGTTCTGACCCGGTAGTGGCGCGGGTTAACAATGTTTCGATAAAGAAATCAACCCTGCTTAAATCCCTTCCTCAATCGATTGAACCCGGAAAAGAGTCCACGGCTGTTAAAGACTGTCTCGAAGGGCTTATAAACAAAGAACTTTTCGTTCAGGAAGCAGTACGTTTGGGACTGGATTCTGTTATCGCCTATCCCCTCGAATTAGAGAAGAAGGGGCTGGTAATTTATGAACTTTTTTCTGATATCGCCCGTTCCAGCCCACCGGTGCGCGCCCAAGAGTTACAGCAAGCCTACAACCTCTTGAGTCTACAGGTTCACTGTCGGGTTATAGTTGTGCGCGAGGAAACTCTTGCCCAACGCCTTTACCAGGACCTGCAAAATGGTGCCCAATTTGAAACCCTTGCGATACGCTATTCAATCCACCCCAGCCGGACCAAGGCCGGTGATGTTGGCACCTTTCCTGCCTACTACATTGAAGAACCGATGCGCAGTGCGGTTCTGGCTCTGCAACCGGGTGAATACACCAAACCGGTCTTTTTTGACTCTACCTATCAGATTGTCCTTTTACTGGACCGGGGTCCAACCGACCCGCCGCTACCACCATTTGCCGAAGCAAAACAGCAACTTGAAGAGCAGATTAAAATTTCCCGTCAGCGCAAGGCGGCAAACGAGTATATCGCCCGGTTGCGCGCACGCTTGGTTTACAACCCATCTGGTTTAGCGATTTTCTACAAACCGGTCGACTCAATTACCGAAGCAGAAAAAGAGGTTTGGGTGGCGGTACGGGACTCGAGTAAATATGTCAAAGTAAGTCGGCTCTTGCACATCGCCCGGCGTTTTCCGCCAGAACTGGACACCGCTTTACGCACTTATGCAATTAAACGGGCGATTGAAGATGACCTCCTCTACGAAGATGGCTTGCAGCGTCGCCTTGACCAAACACCCACCGTCAAGGAACAGATTGAGCGCAGTCGGCGTAAACTACTATATGAAACTCTCTACAACCGTATGGTCACCAGTACGATTCAGGTATCCGATGCTGATATCTACAACTATTATCAGAATCACCGCGACCGTTATCCGGGTGAAGATTTTGCACTGGTCGCCCCGCTCATCCGTAACAACTTGACCATTGAACAGCGCACCACAAGGTATCAGGAGTACCTTGCCCAGCTCCGCTCCCATGCCAAAATCGGCGTCAACCAGGCGACACTGCAAAATGTTATCAACGAGATTGTCCGCAAAAATAAAAAAAAAGCAAGGAGTAAATGATGATAAGAAAAGAAAACAATAGAAATGCCAAGGCGCTCAAAAACCCGGACAAGAACGTCCGGACTTCGGCGCTACTGGCTGTTTTATCTTTCGTATTCTGTTTAAGTTGTTCCAACAGCCCTGCCGGTCTCCATACCCCAAAGGGCAAGGTTGTTGCCCGGGTAAATAAAGACCAAATCACCGCGCCGCAGGTGGACTACGCTGCCGAACAACTGCGGGCTCAAGTCTCACCCAGCAACCTGCCCAAAATCCTCGACCGGATGGCCTCCATCTCTTTACTTGCCGAAGAGGCGGTGCGGCGGGGTTATCTTAAAGATGAAAAGGTCATTTCCGGGCTCGCCTGGATGGAAAGGATGTTTTTAGCCAACGAACTTGCCTCGCGGATTGCGGAATCGATTGAACCCACACCCGAGGAGATCAGCACCTACTTTCAGCAGCACCGCACCGATTTTACCCTCGGTTTAAAGATGATGCTGATGGTCCTGCCAGACTCCATCACCGCGGAACAGACCTTAACGGAATTGAAGCAGGGGGCTGATTTTGTTCGCCTGGCGCGCGAACGTTCGATGGACACTTCGGCGCTCCACATACCGGGCTACCCAACACGCGGCGTCGGTATGTCACTGGGCTGGAACCTGCGCGATGAAGAACAGGTCTTTGCCTTAAACCCGGGAGAGGTATCACCGGTTCTCACCACCCCGGTTGGTTACCAGATAGTTAAGGTACTGGAAAAGAAAAAAATCAGTGAAAATCCCACTTTTAACGAAATCACCCAGTACTATATTTCTGAAGCGTTGAAGAGTGAGCAAAGGCGCACTGCCCTGGACACTATCCTCAACAACCTCCGGGAAAAGGCAAAAATTACACTGCAACCCGAAGAGTACAGCCGCCGTTAACCAGCAATGTTTCTGTCCCGTCGCCGCCTGGTTTTTCTTTCCCTCTTTTCCCTTTCGCTCTTGAACGGCGTTGCCTTTGCGGGCGGTGCGGACAGCATCGCTGCCGTCGTCGGCAATAAAATCATCCTGGAAAGTGAAGTCCAACAACTGATGAACTACCTGCGGTTGATGAGCGGCGACACCATCACCGATGACAGTTTGCTCCGGACGAGCGTCCTGCGTCGCCTGCTGGATGAAGCGCTCCTGTCAGAACAGGCCGAAGGGGAATCGATTGATGTCACCAGGGAAGAAATCGCCGCCGGGGTTACCGAAAACCTCAACTCTTTAAAAGAGCGCTTCGCCACGGAGGATGAGTTCCGGCAGACTCTTGCTGCTGAGGGCTTAACCGAGAAGCAGCTCCGCGACCGAATAAGTAAGGAGGTGCGCCGCAACCTCCTTGCCCGCAAACTACTCGAAAAGGAAGGGCTCACCCAGATTTACATCTCGCCCGCTGAAGCGGAACTGTTCTACAACACCCATAAAGATTCAATCGCCCGCGTTCCCGGCAGGGTAGAACTGAGCCACATCCTTATCGCCCTGAAACCTTCGGATTCTGCCGAAGCCAGTGCTGCCCAGCGCACCCAGGATGTTTTGAACTTAATTGCCCAAGGTGGCGATTTCGCTACCCTCGCCCGCTCCTTCTCCGAAGACAAAAAGACCGTAGCACGGGGCGGCGACTGGGGTTGGCAGGACACGAACGCCATCCCCTGGGAGTTCAAACTGGTGCTCAATCAGTTGCAACCCGGACAGGTTTCTCCGCCCTTTCGCATTCGTTCGGGATACTGCATCGTCCAATTAACCGAGCGGAGTAAAAACCGGGTCCGTTTTCGTTCAATCTTAATCGCTGTTCCTATCACGCGCGCCGATACCCTCCGCGCCTTATCATCCGCCCGCAAGATAAAAAATATGCTCAAACAGAACGCACCGTTTGAATCACTTGCCCGGCGTTACTCGGACGACCCCGAGACCGCTAAAGAGGGAGGCTACCTCGGAACATTTTACCTCGATGGTCTGATGCCACCGTTTGACCAGGTTATTGCCCAGCTTGACTCTGGTGCGGTCAGCGAACCGGTACTGTCCGAACACGGGTTTCACATCATCAAACTCCTTAATAAAGAACCCACCCGCACCCTCTCTTTTCTCGAAATTCAGGATGCAATTCGCAACTACCTGTATGAACAGCGTTTTGCTGAACGGTTACGGCAATACCTTGACCGGGTGGAACGAAACATCTATGTTGAGGTCAAGGGTATGGGCCAGCAAGTTAAATCTCCTTGACACAATGTCAGTTAACATATTATAATAAAATAAAGGAGGAGCAATGGGAAAAAAAGGCATCTTGGCAATAGTCCTGATGGCGGTTATCGTCATCGGGGTTGGCTGCCGTAATAAACCACCTCAAATACCAATAAAGCCCATTGGTACCGCACTCGTCAATCTTGGGGACACCGCGCTGTATCGTTCGGTAACCACCGACCCCAATCGTGACCGGATACTTTACATCTGGGACTGGGGTGATGGAAAGTTTGACACCTCCGCCCTGCTGCCGTCGGGTGACACCGTTATTGCCCGCCATCTCTGGGAGGCAATCGGAACCTATCCGGTGCGCGTCCGGGCTAAAGATGACAAAGGTAACTTCAGCGCCGAATGGAGTGACACCCTGCTTGTTCAGGTGGTTCTCGGAGAAAACCTGCCACCGGTTATTGGTGCGCCAATTGGTCCAGACTCGGGCTGGGTTGGCGAATGGCAGATTTTCAAAGCGGTGGCAACCGACCCGAATGGCGATTCGGTCAGGATAAAGTTCCTCTGGGACGAAGGTCAGACATCATTGTTGAGCCCGCTTGTTGCCTCAGGTGATACGGTCACCGATTCGGTGAAGTACTTCTATCGCGGAGTAAAGAACATCCGCTGTATCGCCTGGGACAAAACCGGCCTGATTTCCGACACCTCACCGGTGAAGGTGTTCACCGCACTCCAGACGAACACCGCACCACCGGCACCAACCCTTCGAGGCCCAAACCGGGGCATCGCCAGCGGCCCGTACTACCGATTCTATGCTCGGACCATTGACCCGCAAGGCGACCGGGTGCGTTATAAGTTTATCTGGGGTGATGGCCGAGAATCAGAGTGGACCCCGTTCCAAACCAGCGGTGGTATCGGAATGGACTCGGTTCGCTTCACCCAGACTGGAAACTATCAAATCCGGGCAATCGCTCAGGACTCACTGGGCTTGGTGTCCGAAACTTCAGCGGTAAAGTCGTTTACCATAGTCGGTGAAGGAGAACTGTTGTGGGGCTTACCCGGTGAAGAGTTTGTCTCATCGCCTGCCTTTGGTCAGGCGGTTCGGGGTAGTGAATTTCGTCCTGCTCTTATCGTCGGCGGCACCGATGAGCTCCTTTACGCCTACGACCCTTATCAGGCAGAAACGCTGTTTGTCTCGGCAGAAGGTGCCGGCACCTGGGAGGAATTTCTCTCCTCACCGGCAATCGGTCCTGACGGCACAATCTACATTGGAAATGAAAATGGCCGTTTTTACGCCTTTAACACCAGCGGTAACATCAAGTGGGGATTCCCGGACACATTGACCCAGAACGCCTTCTCCGGTTCAGCCGCGGTTGATGGCAACGTAATCTACATCGCCGGTGAAGATAAAACCCTGCATAAACTTCAGGACAACGGCACCTCCTGGACCGAAATGTGGAACTACCCCTTGCCAACCGATGCTAACGCCTCGCCGGTTATTATGCCCGATGGCCGCGTGGTAGTGGTTGATGACTCTGGGTATGTGACCTGTGTCTCCGCAAACGGCAGTTTGTCCTGGCAGACTCTGCTTGACGCCGGCGTCACATCCTCACCCGCCGTTGACCAAAACGGCAACATCTATATCGGCACCGACCAGGGCGAGCTGATTTCCCTCACATCAGATGGTAACCCGCGCTGGACCTACCGTGTTGCCGGTGAGTTCAACGACATCAACTCCTCACCAGTTATCGACAATGACGGTAACATCTATTTCGGCTGCGAGAATGGTCGGGTGTATAAACTCAATCCAGCCGGTTCCTTGGAATGGGATTGTGAGGTCTGGCCCAATGCGTCGTTGAGCAGTACTCCGATACTCACCGCCGATGGCGTCCTCTACATTGCGGGCGCTGCCGACACCACAACCGAGAAAATCGCCGCCATCAACATCAACAACGGCACTAAACTGTGGGAAACCACCCTGACATTATCTACTGACCATAAAGGCTCCGGTTCCAAACCCCGGCGTTTGTTCATCGACCTGTTTCCATCGCCGGTGCTCGACCAGTACGGTATCATCTACATCGCTACTACCCGTGGCATATTTGCGGTGGCCGGGCGGCCAAACGGTTATCTAATGCCCAGCGTTTGGCCAATGTTCCGCCATGACATCCGTCACACCGGCAAATTCGGCGCCTTCCGACGCTAAAACAAAGCCTTGAAACATTGGGGGATGGTTTAGCCATCCCCCTTTATTTTCAGATATTGAACAGATAGCGGAGTTTGACCACCTGGATTAGTTTCAAGCCACCCGCCGCATCCCGGCTCCAGTTTACCGCAAAGTAAAAGTGGGAGCGGGGCCGAAACTGCCAGGTGTAGAGCCCAAAAAGCGACCAGGTGTTCCAGAACGATGTCAATTGGCCGTCGTAACCCCGTACCAGTTCTCCACTCAGCCGCAGGGAAGACTTGGCAGAAAAACTGTATTCGGCGTAGGGACGAAGAATCAGCGTTGCATCGCGGGGCAAATCAAACCTGCCACCGCTGTCCGCCTCGGCGACTACCGAGTTGCTAACAGTTGTTACCAGCCGGTCGCCAATCCGAGCTTTAATAGCCCAGCCACCTTCTGCCGTAGGCGCGATTACCTCCCGGCGATAGTTTGCCGACCGGCTCTCGTAATTAAGCCAAAGATTGAAACTGATTGCTTTTGATTCATCGGTACCGACGTAGCCGCCGGTATATCCATTTTGATACCAGCGTCCCATATCCCGCGACCGCCCCAAACCAACCCAGTACCCGGCGTAATGGTTATTCTGAAACTGACTATTCCAGTTGACAAAACCCATTCCGGCAAAACCCGGGTCCGACTCGCCCCACTCGCGCTTAACTTCAACTCCCGTAGTGAGGGTTGCTGAAACCAATGCGCCCCGGTTGTAAAAAGCCGGACCGGCATAGGCGCTAATATACTGCCCGCGCCAGGTCGTATAACCCGGTCCATTCATATTGAACTCCGGCTGAATCTGCCGGTAGATAAATTGGCCAACGATGGAACGGGAACGATACCCAACTTCAGTTGACAACGCCCAGTCAAAACTGTCACCCCACTGACTTCCGGCAAGAAAAATTCGGCTATCTAACCCTCCTTTACGCAAGATGCCGTCAATCGCCCCACCGTGATTGGAATAGATTGGGTTGTCTTTACCGGCATAGAGCAAACCGACCTCCGAGTTGCCCAGAACCTGACGCCGCAGCGCCAAGACCGAGTACAGACTTGTTGGCTCATTCTGACAAACACCGGTGACCGCCGCCAGCGCGCCGATTTGCCCAAAAGCAAACCGGTCGGTGTACTTGACCCCTCCTAAAATTGGCACCACGGCACCGCTGGGTAGCGGCTTGCCAATACGCCGGGAGTAAAACAACTTTATCGGCTGACTGCTGCCCCCAAAGGTTTCTACCGCCTCGGTAAAAAAAGGCCGGCGCTCACTGAGCCACAGCTCATACCGGGATAGATTCACCTGATACGGGTCGGCTTCAATCTGAGCAAAATCGGGAAATGCTGTCAGTTGAATGCTGGCACTGGCTGTTGGAAAGTAGGCACCGTCAAAACCCAGCGCCCCTTGCACCCGGTCTTCCCATCCTGTTGCCTCCTGCCCGGTCTTCTCCTGACGCACCAGACCCACCGGATACAGTTCAAGATGCAAACCCTGGGGCGCAGGTTTTATCCCCTTGAGCCGTCCCATTCTTGACACCTTGAACCCGGTCGGCTCATGCTCTGCCCAGAAAGCCATCTCACCCTTGCCAATAAATCGCCGGCCAAAGTCGATACCCCACTCATCGGCACTCGGATAATAACGGAGTGTCTTAAACGGAATCACCATCTCCACCCCATAACCCCAGGGAAAACGCTGGACCGCGGACCACCAGACACCTTCCCAAGATTCAAACACTGCACCGTTAGCAATTCCCCGGTAACTCGACTCCACGCCGTTAAAAGCGACGCTAAAACTGTAACAGGTGGTTCGGTCGCAAAATGTGTCAAGGAGCAACCGCACCCCATCGGCATCTTCGCTCAACCGGTCGTGAACCTGCGTCATATCCGAAACCGCACACCGAAACGCCACATAGATATTTTCTTCATCATAAAGCAAATAAACGGTTGTCGCTTCACTTGCCGGCTTTCCCGCTTCGGGTCTCTGCTGTACAAAACCGTAAGCCGAATCTGCCCTGGTCCAGAGCTCTTCGAGGGCACCATCGATAAGCGGTCGGGTTGTTGTGTAGCGTGCCTCCAAGACCCGCTCGGCACCAAACGCCCTGCCCAAAATAACCGCCGAAAAACACAGGACGCTGAAAAAGCAAAAGAGAAAAGACGCCGAGCGTGGGCCAATTAACTTTCGCACCATTGAGTTGCCTGCCTCCCGCACTACCTAACTCTATTTACTGATTTAATTTAAAACTTTCCCCGAGCACGGTTGCTAGCACCCGCCCGCGCAACTTCTTTCCTAACCAAGGGGTGTTGTGGGAGCGGGAAACAATCTTGTCTTCAGAGACAATCCAGGTCGCCTCGGTGTCAAGGACAACAAGGTTCGCCTCCGCCTCCGGCACAATCCGCGGTGGGTCAATCCCCAGAATCTGTGCCGGCACAACCGTCAACCGGGCAATCAGTTCGGGCAGGGTAAGCGCCTTTTTCACAACCAGCGTTTCGTAAAGAACACTGAATGCGGTCTCAAATCCGATTATGCCGCTCGCTGCGGCGCTGAACTCCTTATCTTTGTCTTCCGGAGAATGGGGCGCATGGTCGGTGGCAATCGCATCGATCGTCCCATCAACCAACGCCCGGACAAGTGCCTTCCGGTCCGCTTCGCTCCGCAAGGGCGGATTAACCTTGTAATTGGTATCAAACTGATTGAGCTGTTCCACGGTCAGTGCTAAATAGTGGGGACAGGTTTCTGCAGTGACCGCAATGCCCCGTGCCTTTGCCCAGCGTAGTACCTCGACCGTCTCCGCACTGGAAACATGACAGATGTGCAGCCGGGCGTGCGTCAGGTGGGCAAGGAGAATGTCCCGCATCGCCGCAATCGCCTCGCCAACACCGGGCGCCCCGGCTAACCCCAAACGGGTGCTAACCACTCCTTCATCCGCCAGTTCTGACACCAGTTCCGGTACCTCACAGTGAGACATCACCAGTAAGTCAAATGTCTTGGCATACTCCAGAATCCGGCGAAACAACCCGGCATCACTCACCCAGGAACCGTCATCAGAAATCGCCCTTGCCCCAGCCTGCCACATCCCGCCCAGTTCTGCCAGTTCTTTACCCTGCCGGCCCTTTGTGCAACAGCCTACCGGAATGACCCGTGCCGCCTCTGCTGCCCTTGCCGCTTCCAGTTCAAACCGCACTAGCGCCTCCGAATCTATCGGCGGCGTCGTATTGGGCATCGGGCAAATCTGGGTCCAGCCCCCGGCAAATGCTGCCCGGCAGCCGGAAGCGATACTCTCCTTTTGCTCTTCACCCGGCTGGCGCAGATGACAGTGCAGGTCAATGAAGCCCGGTGCCAGATACCGGTTACGGCAGTCAATCTTTTCCGCATCCGCCGCCCGCAGATTGCGCCCTACCGCCTTGATTCTGCCGTCTTCGAGAAGGACATCGGCAACCCTGACCGTGCCTTTCAACGGGTCAACAACCCGACCGCCCGTAAAAAGCCGTCGGCTCATTTTGCCTCCTCACTCAAAATGCCCCGCTTCCGGGCGAGCAGATAAAAAACTGCCATCCGCACCGCAACACCGTTCTTCACCTGATTCATAATCAATGTCTGGGGTAGTTCCCGCACATCGTAGTCCATCTCAACACCCCAGTTTACCGGTCCGGGATGAATGATAACCGTCTGGGGATTCAACCTTGCCAGCCGCTCCCGGGTTAAACCGTAAAACTGCCGGTACTCACGCAGACTGGGGATAAAGTTTGCCGTCATCCGTTCCGTTTGCAACCGTAGCATATTGACCACATCCACCTCGGACAAAATCCGGTCCAGATGATAGAAAACCTCGCAACCCAGTTCCTCAATACCCGCGGGCAAAAGGGTTGGTGGCCCACAGACCGCAACCTGCGCACCCAACTTGTTCAAAAGCAGGATGTTGGACCTTGCCACCCGGGAATGGGCGATATCGCCGACAATCAAAACCCGCTTACCTTCCAGGGTTCCAAAATGTTCAAGGAGCGTAAACGCATCGAGCAGTGCCTGGGTCGGATGCTCGTGGCAACCGTCACCGGCATTGACCACAAAACAGGAGACGCGGCGCGCCAAAAAATGGGGCACACCGGCAACACTGTGCCGGACAACAATCCCATCGACCCGCATCGCTTCAATATTGGCGACCGTATCCAAAATACTTTCCCCCTTCTTGACCGCTGAGGCACCAACCGCAAAGTTGAGGCATTGCGCCGAGAGCCGGCTTGCCGCCAGGTTAAAAGAGGTTATCGTGCGGGTTGAAGGTTCAAAGAAAAGGTTGACAATCGCCTTGCCCCGCAGCGCCGGCACAATCGGAATCGGTCGGTCCAGCACCTCGCGAAACCGCCGCGCCTGTTCGAGAATCGCCTGAATTTCGTCCCGCGTCAGGTCGGCAATCCCGAGCAGATGTTTGAGCCCTGCCATTTACTCCTTTCGGATTAATACCACCTCATCATGCCCGTCAACCTCTTTCAAGTAAATATCAACAATATCATCACGCCGGGTTTCAATCTTCCGCCCAACAAAGTCAGGCTGAATCGGCAGTTCGCGATGACCCCGGTCAATCAACACCAGAAGTCGCACCGCCCGGGGCCGACCAAAATCAAGTAACTCGGTCAGCGCTGCCCGCACCGTGCGCCCGGTAAAAATCACATCGTCCACCAGAACGACCGTTTTATCATTGATATCGAACTCAATGTTTGAACCGCGCACAATCGGTGTCTCTGCCACCAGCTGCAAATCGTCGCGGTAAAGGGTGATGTCGATCGAACTCACCGGTACATTGCCCAAGCCCACCGCAATGCGCTGTGCCAGCGGCACCCCGCGCCGCTGAATGCCAACCAACAGCAAATCCCCCCGGTCCTTATTGCTCCGCGCCACCTCGGCGGTCAGGTTGCGCACCAGCGCACCAATCTCTGCCGCGGAAAGGAGCCGCCGCTTCATTTCAAAAGCAGTGCCAGCGGCACGAGTACGCAGTAGCCTAAAACCAACAGGATTGGCGCCAGCGTAATCGAACCCTGTGCCAGGGTGATAAAGCCCGCAACAATCGTTACCAGGCCAACACCTAACAGCACATAGTTCTTTCGCTTTAACTTCAACTCCGGTGCCGGCGGCGTTTTGACCGCTGGTGCCACCTTCGCCTTTTGACCCTTCTCAATTTTCCGTTTCATCTTCTCCGCTCATCATATTCAGCCCGCACTTAAAGTCAAGAAACATCATCGGCCGTCGGCAACCGGCTTTTAAGGTAGGCAACAATCGGTGCCGATTCTGCCGGCAGCAAAAGATGGACACCGCGAAAGTTGTCCAGAAAGTTGCGCTCCTTGAACGGCGAAAGCACAACCCCACCATTTGTAAAAAAGAAACGCCGGAACCGGCTCCACTCGTAGGTGTAGGAAAATATCCCCTTGTCCACCGTCACACCCTGCGCCGAGAATGTATACTTCACCGGTAAGAAATAGGTGTGAGTTGCGCCGAACAGCACAACCACCGCTACCCCAAAAAGCAAAAAGCCAAAGGCAACCAGTGTAAAAATCAGAAAGCCAATTATGAACAGCCCGACCAGCACCGTACGCCCCGGCGTCTCCTTTGCCCGATGAACCTTCCAGGAAATCGGTTCCGGACAATAGGCTGATGAGCCGTTAGCGCAGCAATCGGTTCCCGTCCCATTATGCTCCGGTGATTCCATATTTGCCCTCTACTGCTCAGCGGTGGTGGGCCCGGTCCGGGTCGAACGGACGACCAACTGATTATGAGTCAGTTGCTCTGACCATCTGAGCTACGGGCCCGCTGAAAATAATAATCTGAACTTCAGTACCGGTCAATTAAGTTCACCACTCTGACTCGTCGTCAGGCCGCAGATCGCTCTCGAAGTCATCGGGCTCGTCAAGCTCAAAGAATTCCCTATCCAACCCCTCATCTTCCTTGAGAAACTGGTCTTCTTCCAGTACCGCTTCCGGCTCGGGATGACGCCGCAGCCGCACCGACCTTTTTCTTTGGGCCTTCTTCTTTGACCTCATCGCCTTCCTCCTTCGAAACCTTCTCTCCCTCTAATAACCCAACCCCATCTCCTAACAACCGGTGTTGGAACAGTCAATCTCATCACCGTCACCGCCTGTTCTCAAACTGAAATTACTAATTTCTCCTGCCCTGTCAAGCAGAAAATCACCACCGGTTTTTATTCCAAAACAACCTCAATCCGAAACTGCCAGCCATAAGGCTGATAACCAACCGCTTTTGCGGTAGCGATTGATGCAAAATTTAAATCCGATGTCACATAAATCGGCACCCGGCCGCTTTTCAGCACCGCCTCAGTGGTGCAAGCCACGACCTGTTTACCAAAACCTTCCCGGCGCCGCGCCGGGACTGTTCCCGGCACACAGATATCGGCAACCCGATCTGCCATATGAGGCACTTCCCAGGTACCGGCAACCGCCACCGGTTCGGCACCGTCAAAGGCAGCAAAACAGGTCCCCTCGGCAATACTTTTGTCAAGATATGTGCCGTAGAGCCCGACCGCCTGCAACGCCGGAATATCCGCCTCCTTAATCAGCCGGCAACTGTCAACCGGAATCCGCCGAAAAGTGGCGCTCGTGGCAAAAAATATCGGTCCCGAATTGCCTGTTACCGCCTGCGGCCTTTTAATCTTTGCCGCCACCGCCTCGATTAGCGCCTTCTGCCCGTAAGGGGTGCGAAAATCACCCAGCGCCAGCCGACTAACAACCCTCTTCACCGCCTCCTCCAGACTGCGCTGCACCGAAACAACACACCGATTACCACTGGCAATCAGCCACAGCGCGATGATGTTGTCCGACCGCTCTTCCCGGGCGTCGCGGCGGTCCGAAGGAATCACCCAGACCCGTCCCGGTGCGACATTCCCCAAATCACACTCTAAATATTTTGTGAAAAACTCGTCAAGGACCGCAATCGTATCTTTCATCATCCGCTCATCAATTGCGGTTTATTCGCGCTTCTCTTTTTTACTGAAAAGGTCTAAAAACCGGTCTTCGTAAAGTGCAAACAGCCCCCAGCGGTCCAGTTCCTCTTTCAACTCCTGAATCTTACTGCGGTCGCGCTGTGCCTCTTCAAAGAGGTGTTCGATGTGCGCCATCAGTTCATGGGGTTCAGGCCTTTCGCCGCCTTCGACCTCTTCCCCTTCCTCAGAAGCAAACCGCTCCTCGGTATTGCGGCGCAGCGCCTCAATCGCCGCCGCCACCCGGCGTTCAAACTCACCCATCATCCGGTCGGTTTCGCTGATGCGTTCATCAATCTCCGTCATATCAACCGTCGTATTGAAAATCCGCTCAAACACCTGAACAATCGCCTTGGACGCCTTCGGATTCGGGGCTTCAATCGCATACTGGGGAATCGTCGCCAGAAACGACGCCGCCGACATTCCCCTTGACTTTGCCAGCCCTAACAACAGCCCGTTAAGTCCGGAAACCCTGCCCTCCTTCAACGGCTCAACCCCGAGGGGCGCAAACCGGCTGCGCAGCGTCTCATCGGTTGCCACACCGTAAACCTTTACCGCCTGGCGAAAACTCATCGGCAGGGCAAACGCCGCGCCGGTATAAACCGTACTGACCCCGGCCTCCTGAGCAACATCTAAAAGTTCACTGGCAATTTTAATGCCCGGTTCACCGGAAATCTGTGCCTCACCCTCAAACACCAGCAGTGATGGTTCGGCAACCGCATACACCATCTGGCGCGGTGGCGCCGGAATCCGGCCAATACCGTCGGCAACCTCAATCGCATCGGGCAAAAAGTAGGGCGTGGCATCAATCTCGGCGTACGGCACACCGTTCAGTTTCATCCGCAGATAACTCGCCGCCAGAATTCCCACATGACCCATCCCGGGCCAGCAGGCAACAAGCGCCGGCGCTTGCACCTTCCTTTCAAGCAAATATCTAACTGGCATCTACCCTTTAATTCTAACAGAAAACTACCCGATTATCAACCATTATACCATATCTCGAACCCGCTTAATGTTTCCCATCTGTTTTAGCCTTACCGGCAGTGTCGACTGTAAAACCAATTTTAATCACCGAAGTTGCCGGTGGCACCGTTACAAAATCAATTTCCCATACCATCCCCGAGACCGTACCGGGGTTGGGTAGGGAAAATTTGTTCTTCAGAGTTTAACCTTTTATTTAGAAATAGGTTACGCAAAAATACCGCTCGGCACGATATATACTTTAAAGTATACTACAAACCGCGCACAAAACCCTCAACCCGCCCGCTGGATTAAACTGTTAATCGCCTCCTTCACCTCATCAATACGCAAAATCCGCGCCATCAGATAATAACCAGCCAGACCCAGACCACCGGCAATAATCACCTCAGTTAGTTGTGAAACCACCCGGTTTATCGGCAAAAACGTTTCATACCCCAACCGGCAGCCATAAGCAACCGCACCACCAACCAACGCCGCCCCGCCGGTCTGAATAAGCATCCGGAAAAGCGTCCGGTCAAAAAGATTGGTTTGCCGTCGTGTCAACAGATAAAAAAGAATCACAAAGTTCAAAAACTGGGTCAACGAAGCGGTAAGGGGAAAGGAGCGAAACCCGATGAACCGCATCAAAATTAAATTGAGCGCAATGTTGCCCGCAACCACGCCGAGTGCAACCAGTGCCGGTGTTTTGGTGTCACCCAGCGCATAAAACCCCGCAGCACAGTTACGGGTTAGTGCTGCGGGCAAAACACCCAGCGCATAAAGCGCCAGCGCCTGCGCCGTGCGCACCGTATCAAGGGCGGTAAACCTGCCATGCTGATAAATTAGCCGCACCACCGGTACCGCCAGTACAAAAAGCAGCACCCCCGCGGGCAGCGTCAATACCGCCGCCAGTTTCAAAGCGTGTTTAAACCGCTCCGGCACAATGCACCTTTCGGTTGCCGCGCTCCCGGCGTACTCGGCAAGCGCCACCGTGCCAATCGCCACGCCAAACAACCCGGCAGGCAGATGCTGAATCCGGTAGGCATAACTTACCCAGGTGACCGAACCCTGAGGAAGGAAAGACAAAAGCAAAGTGTTCACCAGAAAGTTCACCTGCCAGCTGGCGAAACCGAAAATCATCGGCACCCAGCGCCGCATTACCTGATGCAAATCCTTATCCTTCAGGTTCAGCACCGGCTGATAACGAAAACCAAAAGTGTGCAATCGCGGCAACTGCACCACCAGTTGTGCCACCGCACCGATTGTTACGCCGTACGCCATTCCGACAATCGGCTCAATCCCCTTCTGCCGCAAAAACCCGTAAAGCACCACCGGCACCAGCGCCGAAAAGACATTGAACGCTGCCGGTGCGCTCGCCGGGATAAAAAAACTACCGCAACTGTTCAAGATGCCCATCGCCCAGGCGGCAAGAACAACAAACAAAAGAAACGGAAACATTATCCTTGTCAATGTCGTTGTCAGTGCTAACTGCGCCGGGTTGGTACGAAAACCCCAGGCAATCACCACCACCACCTGAGGCGCAAAAATCATCCCGAAAATCACCAGTAGACCGATGAACAGCACAATCGTATTGAATACATTAGCGGCAAATCGCCAGGTGCGCCGTTCATCTCCGGCTTGACGCCGGGCAATAAAGGTCGGGACAAACGCCGCGGAAAGTGCGCTCTCGGCAAACAAATCGCGCAGAAAGTTGGGTATTCGGAAGGCAACATTAAAGGCATCGGTTGCCATTCCGGCACCAAACAGATAGGCAAAAACCGACTCCCGTGCCACCCCTAAAACCCGGGAAATCAAAGTGCCGATGGTAAACAGCCCGACCCGCCGGGTAAATCGTCCTGAAGCAACCGAAGCGGTTCTAACATCAGAAGGCACAGCCGAGTATAAATCCTCCCTGCCGACAAGTCAAAAAACGTTTGGCGCCCAACTAAAGCAACCGCCCCTGTTTTAGAATTGATTTTCCCGCAATAGTTGCTAAATTCAATTGTGCCAAAGGAAAAACCGCCCATCATCGAAACCAGCCGTGGTCCAGTCGAGCGCATCCGGGTAAAGACCCATGTCCTCAATAAAGGCGACGATTTGCTCTCTGTTGTCCGGCACTATGCCGGCGCCCTGCTTCAACCCGGCGACATCCTGACTATCGCCGAAAGTCCGGTTGCCGCCACCCAGGGCCGGGCAATTCCTCTCACTGAGATAAAACCCGGCATCGGGGCGCGCATTCTCTGGCGCTTTGTCAAAAAGGTGCCTTACGGCATCGGCTTGCGCAGCCCCTACTCAATGCAGTGCGCAATTGACGAAGTTGGCTTACCCCGCATCCTTATCGCCGCCATCGCCGGCGGCTTCGGCAAACTTTTTGGTATCAGCGGCGTCTTCTATCGCATCGCCGGCAAACAGGTAGCGATGATTGACGCTGCCCACACCTCGGGTGTTAAACAGTTTTACGACTGCGTCATTCTCGGTCCGAAAGACCCGGACGATGTTGCCCGGCGCCTTGCGCAGGCGCTTTCCTGTCCGGTGGCAGTGGTTGACGCCAACGACATCTTCGGCTGCACCGTGGTTGGTGCCTCGGTGGGACTGGATTCAGCCCTGGTTTCTGAGGCGATGCGCGACAACCCCGCCGGACAAGGTGGCGACCTGACACCAATCGTCATCCTCCGGCCGCACCCCAGAGTGACACCTTGAAAACAAAACACCACCTCTTATAATAAACTACTGGTGCGGCAACCTTCAAATTTGCCTTTGCAAAACAGTCCGGGTGTCTGTCACCCTGCCGGTATACTTTTGCGGTTATTGGCGTTACTCCTCGGCATCACCTTCCTCTTTCTTGCCGCTGTTACCAACTACACCGCTACTAACTACCTGTATGCCAACCGCTGGGCTATCACCAATAAAGCCACCGTATTCATTCACCTGCCGACAATGCCCGCCGAACAGTTTTACTACTTTCCCCTCTCCTGGCTCCTGTTGGGCATCGCCTTTCTTCTGCTCCTTTTTGGCTTGCTGTTTCGCCCCTTCCGAACCGGCATCTCCCACCTGTTTAAATCAAAAGAAACCGCACTGCCCTTCATCTTCACCTTTGCCTTCTTTCTCTTCACCCTCTACCCGTGGGATTTTCTCACCGCCCGACAGAACGAAACCGGCTCCCAGTTTATGCTCTACCTGTCGCTTGCCAGTGCCGGCTTTATCTTCCTTTTGTTTGCCCTGTACCCCGCCCTCGGCTTTCTCGAAAACCCGCTCCAAAATATCATCAAATGGCTGCTCAACCTTAAACCCCGTTACTTCCTTTTACTCACCGCCGGCTTTTTCTTCCTCATCGCCAACCTCATCTCCTATTTTGTCTTTGAACACATCCCCCACATTCAAGACTCCATATCCCAACTCTTCCAGGCACGCATCTTTGCCCAGGGCAAAATCCATCTCCCTTCACCACCCTTTCCGGACTTCTTCGACTACACCCATATCATCAACAACGGCAACTGGTACTCCCAGTACCCCTGGCTTCACTCCTTCCTGTTGATGTTCTTTGTCTTCCTCGGTACCCCCTGGCTCCTAAACCCCTTAATGGGTGCCTTGTTCTTGCTTGCCCTTTACCATCTCGGCAAAGAACTTTACGACGAAAAGACCGCCCGTATTGCCACCCTCCTCGCCACCTTCTCGCCCTACATCATCAATATGTCCGCCGAATATATGAACCACGCCTCCGCGCTCCTCTTTGCCACCCTGTTCATCCTCTTCTATTTTCGCACCGTCAAGGGCGCAAAACCGTTCCTCAGCGCCCTGCTTGCCGGCATCACCCTTGGCGCCGTCGCCAACATCCGTCCCTACACCGCGCTTGCCATCGGCCTGCCCTTTGCCCTTTACGCCCTTTTCCTCATCGGGCGTCAGCCCCGGCGCTACCTCCTGCCCTTTATCCTAATCGCCCTTGCCACCGGTGCCGTAACGAGCCTCCTTTTACTCTACAACTACCTCGCCAACGGCAATCCGCTCCTGTTTGGCTATGTCGTCAAGTGGGGACCAGGCCATGAAGTCGGATTCGGCCACTCCGGTTGGGGACCACCGCACACCCCTTATCAGGGGCTTTTGAATATGGGCAACAACTTCAACCTCGTCAACAAATTCCTGTTTGAGTCACCCTGGCCCGCCTTACTTCTCATCCTCATCCCGTTTGCCACCGGCACCCGCAACCGCTACGACTGGCTCCTTTTTGCCGGCTTTCTCGCCTTACCCAGCGCCTACTTCTTCTACTGGTTTCACAATGTCTGCTTCGGTCCGCGTTTCCTCTACGAATCCAGCGCCTGCCTTTTTCTGCTTGGTGCCCGCGGTATCAAACTGCTCCCCCAACTTCTCAGCCACACCTTCGGGCAGAACCCTGTCCCCAACACAAACCGTTTCCTCTCTCGCGCCCTACCGCTAACTCTGCTCTTCACCCTCGCCATCGCCCTGCCACCGCTGTTCCAACTCTACCATGTTTACGGTGGAGTTAGCGCTATCGTCCACAAAACGGCCCGACGTGCCGGACTCAAAAACGCCCTTATTTTCTGCGACCACTTCGGCACCGGCTTCACCTACAACCGCCTTGACCTCCAGGGTCCTATCGTCTATGCCCGAGACTACGGCTACCTCAACGCCGCCCTCACCCTTGCCTATCCAGACCGGCGGTACTTCTTTGCCCGGTGCGACACCCTCCGTCTCCTCACCGACATTGAGTATGAAAACTCCCGACTTAAACAGACCCTTGACGACCTTGCAAAAACCCTTGCCGACACCGCCCTTGTCAACACCTACAAAACCATCCTCTGGCCCTTTGCCGACATCCCCCCGCTGCCGGCTACGGCACTCCTGAAACCGCAAATCCTTGACTACCGCACCGTCTCCCGGCAAATCTTCACCCGGCAAAAGTCAATTGACGATTTCACCCCGATTCTTGCCCTCTGGCTCTTTGACGACCCGCGCGAACACCTCAGCCTGTTCTCCTCAATGGACGACGCCGAACACACCATCGCCGGCGGCTTAAAATTCACCCTCCTCCGCGTCACCGCCAACAACCTCGGCGCCGTCTACGACATCCGGCGCTGATTAAATCCGCCGGAATTGGCTAACTGTTGCCGCCTTGGCGCAAAAAGTTACCTCACCCGAACGAACTTTTTTGATGGGAAATTTGCTGTGTCCGATAATTAATTCTTTTAATGCCGAGAAAAACCTATCCGCGAACACCGTTGTGCGCCCATAAAGCCCCCTTGTATTCAGCGCCTATTTTAGTTTGACAATTTTTATCCTGCGCTCGGGCCGGTCTGCAAAGATGAGATAATATATTCCTGCCGGTAGCTGTTCCCCAAACCAACGGCCATTTCCTTCGCTCAGAACTTTACCCGCGCTGGTGGACAAAATAATCTTGCCGGTACGGGGCGTGATGAGGTGGGTGCGGTTGACAAATGGGTTCGGCAGCACAAAATCCCGGGGCAGCGATTGCTGGTGATTTTCTTCTATCGCCCCTACCCCCTCTTCAATTATCAAGGTAGTATCTCCATTGGTACCGGTAAGTCTGCTGACGGCGCCACTGGGCCAGACAACCTCAAGCGAGTCAAATCGGCTGTTGCCACCGAGCCCGAAATAAACGAGCACTGGGTTGTGGCCATATTGTCCGCTGCCCCCGGAAATCTCCTGAGTTTGAACCGTGTCGCGCTGGTAAAGTCTGACCCGAGCGCCGATAGCACTGCGGTTTGACCTTGTGCCGTTCAGTTTTATTTTGAGGTGATGGCGGGCATTTCCGCCGTCGTTGCGCATCAGGGCACAGCCCTGACCAAAATGTCCCACCAGAAAAGCGTCAAGGTCGCCATCGTTGTCATAGTCGCCCCAGCTGGCGGCAAATACATCCTGAGGCGAAGCGATGTTGACCGCGCCGGCAACATTCAAAAAAGGCACGTTATAACCCATCGAACGAAATAACCGGTTGGGATAAACATGGTTGGTAGTGAAAAGATCAAGGAGTCGGTCGTTGTCAAAGTCAATCCAGTCGCAGGTTCTGCCGTCGCCTACATCGGCGACACCAAAGAAACTGGTGACATCGGTAAAGGTACCATTCCCGTTGTTACGGAAGAGTTTGTTTGTACCGCCGCCGATGTTGGTGATATAAAGGTCAAGGTCGCCATCATTGTCAAAGTCGCCGAACGCCGCGGCCTGGGTGTTACCGGTGTTGCCGACACCCGCGGAATCGGTAACATCGCTAAATGTGCCATTACCATTGTTGCGCAGAAGTTTATTCGGCCCATTACGGCAGATGTAGATGTCCGGGTAAAGGTCGTTGTCGTAGTCAGCGCCGGTGCCCGAATTGCCACCCCAGGGCAAGTCTAATACCGGTCGAAAACTGTCGGCTGATATGTTCCGGTAAAGAAAGGTCGCGTCCCCGCCGATGACGAGCACATCAAGAAAGCCGTCCCGGTCGTAGTCAAGAAACAGGGGGCGATTGCCACCGCGCCTCAGTCCGCTTGTTGCCGCAACATCGGTGAAGGTACCATTCCCGTTGTTACGGAAGAGATAGACGGTGCTACCGTAATCATTGGCGAGGATGTCGCTAAAGCCATCGTTGTTGTAGTCAGCCCAAACTATCGAGCGAAAGTGAAGACCGGCAAGTCCTGCCTGCTGAGTAACATCGGTAAAGGTACCGTCCTGATTGTTTTGGAATAGGTAAACCTGAGAACCGGGGTCAAAGCAGATGTCTAAGTAACCATCGTTGTCATAATCGGCAAAGGCGGCGCAGGAGCCCAGCCCGCCCGGCACTACGATGCCCGACTCCTGCGCCACATCACGGAAGGTTATCGTCTGGGCAAAGATGACCGTGCCCAGTGAAAAGAGTAGAACTATCCCTTTCATCGACTAACGGATGAGGGTTATCCGCTGGAATTTGTTTCTCCTGTTCTCCTCAAAGCGGATGAAGTAGACGCCGGGGCTGAGATGGGAGATGTCATTTTCCTGTAGTGTGAGGGGCATTACCAGTCGTCCGGATGCGTCCCGGAGTTCTACTTTGACCAGCGAACGGTTATTGAAAGAAGCGAGGTTCAGTTTTCCGCGAGTAATGGTTGCCAACCGGTTTGTTTCGGTTTTAGTTCTGTTTTCCGCAACTCCCACATAACCGGTCCGGAAAAGAAACAGCCCGCCGGTGCTAATACAGGCGCCGATTGAGTCGTCCTTAGACCAAACATCAGTCACCTCAGAATACTTTATACTGAAAACGGGCATCAGATAATAGTAGCCATAGAGTTGGGGATTGTTGCGGTCTCGTGCGTCAATTGCCGCAAACTCTTCGGCTGCGCCACAGAACACAAGACTCCTGCCAATATGAACATCTTCAACATAGCCGTTGAAGTCTACCGTGCCCGTTATGCGGGGATTGGTTAGGTCAGAGAAATCAAGAATATGAACACCCGCCGCATAGTCGGCAAGGGCAAGGTGTTGACTGTTTCTAAACCGGTCAACACCCCGGCACTGATTGGGCGTGGTGAACTCGGTTATGAGCCTGGGTAGCCAGGGTCGCGCCACACTCGCAATTCCGAGGTCGCGTGCTGTCGGTGATGGCGTCCAGGGGTCATAGCCTCCGGCAAGGAATAACAGGCTGTCCTGTTTGCTTACCTCCATTGCTGCCCAAGTGGGCCAGTAAAGCTGCCCGATGTCCTCAATCTGGCTCGGGTCACCAATGTCGATGATGCGCAGAAAGGTCGCACCGGAAAGAGCGGTTGGGACATAGGCGAGGCTGTCTTCCACGAAAAACTGGTTCCCGCCGGCGTAGCCGCGCCACATTCTGGTACCAACCCACTGCGGATGGAACGGGTCGGTTATCTTGACAATTGCGAGATAGCAGAACCAGGGATAGCCGCGGACAATCAGATAGGCGTAATCACCCTTAATCACCATACCGCCGATATCAGCGAGCTGGGCATTGGAAGGAATGGAATCAAGAAATCGGTCATAATACGAAATTTCTGTAATGTCATCGGGATGGCTGATGTCAATAACCCGCAAACACCCATAGGAATCATAGATGTAGGCATAATCGCCCTCAATCTGAAGATAATCGGGGTTACCAAGATACAGATAGAAGGTATCAAGTCGCGGATTGTAGGGATAGGTGATATCATAGAGCACAGCACCGGCAAGACCCTGATGGTAAAGGCGGTTGCCCTCAATGTAGTCGGCAGTTGAGCGTACATTAACAGTGGTGATTTCATAGGGATTTGCCGGGTTGGAGAAATCGGCGATCACGAGATTGTCAAGGTTGGCGATAAACGCATAGAGTGTTTCACCTGAAGGGTAGAAAGTAACATTCTGGGCGTCAAGCAAACTGAGCGTGCCGAGCACCACCGGATTTGCCGGGTCGGCGATGTTAATCGCTGTTACACCGGCATAGCGGCGTGCAATGCAGGCAATCGTGTCCCGAATTGCAAATCGCATCCCGTGGCTCAAACTTGCTACCGTGGATATTATTCTCGGATTGGTCGGGTCGGCGATGCTGTAAACGATAAAGGCGTTGTTGAGGTTGCGGTTATACTGAGTAACAAATGCCAGGGTGTCCTTAATCCAGACATCCATCAACCAGGTTTCTTGAGTGTTGGAACCAATAAGCCGTGGGTTTCTTGGGTCACTGATGTTAAACACATATAAACCGCCGATTCGGACCGTAACAAGGGCAATGGTATCCGTCAGAGCGATACCGGTAGCGCCCCAACCGAAGATTTCGTTGTAGTTCGGGTCTTCATAAGGAATGTTAACCTGAGCAATCACTCGGTTTCCGGTTAGTGAAGACAGGTCATAGACCACCAGACCCTTATCGCCGCTGGCGCTAAACACATAGTTGCCCTGAACCGCAAAATCCCATATGTAACCCGGCCCGGAGATTTCCTGAACCTTGCGCAGGCTGTCTTTGGTGAACACATAGAAACCGCCACCAGAAGAAAACAGGATGTAATTGCCAAAAGGTTTAACCTGCCAGCCCGACATATTCAGATAGTTACCGGCAAGGTTATAGTCACCAAGAAGAGAAAGGTTGAGCGAATCGTCGGTTTCCCAATTCACCGGCCGGTTCTTTTCTAAACCGATTGGGGCAAGTGGTTCGGTTGGAGAAAAGAGTGGGTTGCGAATGATGTTTCGGAAGTAGGTCGGTTGCTCATCAGAAGAAGGAAGGAACGTGCCCTGGTTCAAATCAACCGGGCTTGAGGCTATAACCAACAAGACAGTTATAAGTGCGACCATAATGCCTCCTTTTATATCTTCAGTGTACTTAACCTTTTGCTTCTCTCCCAGTAGTATTCGAAACAGGCGCTGAACGCCTGAACCAGTTCTGGGTAGTGAAACGCATACATCGTCACCTCGTTGTTCGCGGGGTGACGCAGAGAAAATGTTGCCACCCGGTCGTCCACAACCAGCAGGTTCATTGGCAGACCTTTAAACACCCTTGCCTCTTCGCCCGCCTTTACCACCTGATTGAGATAAAGGGCGATAATTCTCCCCTGGGGTTTAATACAGTGTTCCTGGTCGTAGATACAGCGAACCCGAACACCGCGCCTGAGTAGTTTAATTTCCTGCTGGGTGCCATAATTTAGTTTTTGCCTTGATGTTACCGCCATCTGGCGCACGAAGATTTTGACATCCTGTTGCGCTTTTTTCAGGATTGCGGTCATAAAAGTTGTAAGATGTGGCCCCTTTAACACCTCAATTGATACCTCCGGTGTGCTGTTACGGGTACTACTTTCATAAAATTCGCCCAGTTGTTTAATAAGGTCCTTGAGCATTTTCAGTTGGGCATCTTTCTCGCGCCAGAGCGCACCCAGGGCAGTCTCCGGCGGCAAGGGCGAATAGTAAAGAAATTGCCCGGGGTTTTCCTTGCAGAGTCCTTTACGGCAAAGCGATTTGAGGGTGCCATAAATCTGGGCGCGGGGTACCGAAACAAGGGGAACGAGGTCGCGTACCCGTACCCGACCCGCTTTTATCAGCGCCAGATATACTTGAGCCTCATAATCCGAAAGACCGAGAAATTTCAGGAGCGGAAGTTCTGCCATATTGTTAGTATATACTTACTAACAATTATGTCAAGAAAAATCTGAACCGCAATCTTTTTCGGACAATATCCGAAAACTAATGCCTAATTTAGGATTGCATTGTATACAACCCCGGGTTACAGACCATCCGATTTCTGCTTAAATTCTAAGTCAGCGGTTTTTCGCGAACGGATGTTGTTTTCGGTTATCTCAACCTCCCTCTTGGCACCAATTTCTTTAACTATTTCTACTGCTGCACCATAACACTCCAGCGTCCTATTCAGTTTGCCTTGTTCCCTTTAAGCCCTTTTTCTGCCCACGATATCAGGTTAACGACCGTAGAAACCCTGTCCGAACCGGTCTTTTCTTCATCTACCGGAGAATAAAGTGCCGTCGCTATCACTGTGATTTCGGTTGCGCAGACAGATAACACCCTGCTGGTGTAGCATCTTTCTATTGCATTAATTCCTGACTTTTATTCCTAAACAGCGAAAAATGGTAAACTCTTTTTCTATGGTATCTGGGTGGTTTTCGGATAGTGTTAAATCAGGGTTGCGCCTCGGTAAGGATAAAGCAAAATAGTGTGGCGTCAATATGATTTTTCGCCGGGAATGCAGAAAGTTATGCCCAAATGTTGACTTTTGGCGATTTTTGTTTATAATATAGCACAGCAGGGAAACATCGGGGAAGGAGGAAGTGCTCGCTTAAGGGCGGGCAAAACAAGGAGGAACGCAGATGAAGCGATTGGCTACCGGGGGAGCCAGAGCAGAAACCTCCCCGGAAAAACAAAATGTTAAACAAGTAACAACCGTACAAGGGTACCGTTTTTCGCCCCGTCACGGGGTATAAAATATATATTGGGAAGGAGGAAAAATGAGTCGCTCAATTGCGGTCGTCGGCGCCGGCACCTGGGGGAAAAACCTGGTGCGGGTGTTTGACAGTTTGAAAAGTTTGCACACCGTTTGTGATTCCAACCCTGCCGCACTAAGCGGGTTAACAATCTCAAATGGTGTCCATCTAACAAACGATTTTACTACCGTTCTCACCGAACCGGAGATTACCGCCGTTGCCATTGCCACTCCGGCAATCAGCCACTACGAGTTTGTCCGCGCCGCCCTGCTGGCAGACAAGGATGTGTTTGTCGAAAAACCGCTTGCCCTTGACCTCACCCAGGCTGAAGAACTGGTTCGCCTTGCCGAGAAAAAGGAGCGGATTTTGATGGTCGGGCACATCCTGCGCTACCATCCTGCCATCGTTCACCTTGCCGAGATGATTGAAAAGGGGGAACTGGGCAAGATTGACTACATCTACTCCAACCGCCTCAACCTGGGCCGACTGCGCACCGAAGAAAACATCCTCTGGAGTTTTGCCCCGCACGACATCAGCGTCATCCTTGCCCTTGTGCAGGAACGGCCTACAGCGGTATCGGCGCACGGCGAGGCTTTTCTCCAACGAAACATTCCTGATGTGACCCTCACCACCCTGGAATTTCCTTCCGGGGTTCACGCCTACACATTCGTCTCCTGGTTGCACCCGTTCAAAGAACAGCGGCTGGTCGTGGTCGGCTCAAAACAGATGGTGGTTTTTGAAGACAACGGCTCCCGACCCACCCTTGCCTGTTATCCCCATGACATCCGCTGGCATCAGGGGCGTATTCCGGTTGCACTGAAAGGGGAAAAGAACCTCGTTGAACTACCTGCCGAAGAGCCGCTGCGCCTGGAATGCGAGCATTTCCTGGAAAGCATCGCCACCCGCATCCCGCCGCGCACCGACGGTAACGAAGGCATCCGGGTGTTAGAAGTCCTGACCGCGGCACAACAGTCACTGCAAAAGGGCGGCAAAACGGTATCCTTGAATCCGTCTCGCAATGGCAACACCAGGAAGGTTATGGTGCAGGTCAAAGAGCCAAAACCAGTACTGACTGCGGCCGCTACCCAGGTTCAAACCAGCGCCGCCTTTCCTTTCTTGATGCCGGTTGAAGAAGAAACCGCCTTTGCCGTGCCAAGCCCAGCTGAAGATGGTAAAGAACCGGAATCCACCCCTTTCATTCATCCCACCGCCATTGTTGACCCTGGGGCATCAATCGGCTCGGGAACCAAAATCTGGCACTTTACCCACATCTCCGCCAATGTCCGCATCGGCAAGAACTGCGTATTCGGCCAGAATGTGTTTGTTGCCGATGGGGTAACCGTCGGCGATAACTGCAAAGTTCAGAACAATGTCTCGCTCTATAAAGGGGTCTGTCTTGAAGAGGGGGTGTTTTGTGGTCCCTCGTGTGTCTTTACCAATGTCATCAATCCGCGCGCCTTTATCGAACGCAAAACCGAATTCAAACCGACACTGGTGAAAAAAGGCGCATCCATCGGTGCCAATGCGACGATTGTATGCGGCAACACCATCGGCCGTTACGCCCTGATTGGCGCCGGCGCCGTTGTCACCCGGGACATTCCTGATTACGCCCTGGTCGCTGGTGTTCCAGCGCGGCCCATTGGTTGGGTGTGCAAATGTGGCACCAAACTGGTTGTTGATGACCACCGCGCCCGCTGCCCGCGTTGTGGTAATGAGTATCAACCCGACGATGAAGGTGGGTTAAAACCGTTAAAGGAGAAGTAAATGGAAGTACCAATCCTTGATTTGAAACGTCAGTACCGTTACCTCAAATCCGAAATCGACCACCGACTGCAACAGGCGCTTGACCATCAGCAGTGGATTATGGGTCCGGAGGTTCGGGAACTGGAACAAACCGTTGCCCGCTACATCGGCACTCAATTTGCCGTCGGTGTCGCCTCAGGAACCGACGCCCTTGTTCTCGCACTCCGCGCCCTCGCTTACCAGCGCACCGGCCGCGACTTCTGGAATCCGGCCGCCGAAATAATCACCACCCCCTTCACCTTCGCCGCCACCGCTGACGCCATCCTTCGTGCCGGCGCGTTACCCGTCTTCGTCGACATCGACCCCGAAACCTTTAACATCAACCCCGAGCGAATTGAAAATGCGTTGACCAGAAACACTGTCGGCATCATTCCGGTTCACCTCTATGGTCGGGCTTGCCCGATGGCGCAACTTAAGGCAATCGCCCAAAAGCACAACCTATTTATCCTCGAAGATGTTGCCCAGGCGTTTGGCGCTTCTTATCAGGGTAAAAAGTGTGGCGCCTGGGGCGATGCCGCCGCCTTCAGTTTCTTTCCGAGCAAAAATCTTGGGGGATTCGGTGATGGCGGTGTCGTTACCACCGATGACCAATCCATCGCTGAGTTCGTTGACATCCTGCGCCGCCATGGTGGCAAAGACAAGTACAATGTTGATTACCTCGGCTACAACAGTCGGCTTGACACCCTGCAGGCGGCGATCCTTCTCGCCCGCTTTTCGGTTCTCGAGGAGTTCAATGCGCGCCGGCTCAAAGTTGCTGCTAACTACAACCGGGCATTTAGCTCGATTCCCCATTTAACCGTTCCCCGGCTGCCGGCAAACGGAGAACACGTCTTCCATCAATACACCATTCGCCACCCGGAACGCGACCTCCTGAAACAGCACCTCGACCGGGCAAAGGTTGCGACGATGGTCTATTACCCCATTCCCCTGCACAAGATGAAACTGTTTGCCACGCGCTGCCGCATCGCCGGGGAACTCAAAGAAGCGGAAAGAGCAGCACGCGAAGTCCTCTCACTACCGATTGAACCGCTCCTAGAACCCGAAGAAATTAATTTTGTAATCAAGCGAATTGAAGAGTACAGCTATCAACGGCAGCCGGTTTCGGTCTAACTAATGACATTTACCCGCTCCTCACCCGTGGAAAATCCCTTGCCCCGCCGCGCAGTTTTTACCCTCCATATGCCGTTTGGTGTTTCGCATTTTACCCTGACTCGCGCCTTAACCGTAACCCTACTTACCTCCCTATCGAAAATCCTGGGATTTGTCCGGGAAATGCTCCTTGCCCACATCTTCGGCACCGCCCCAATTGTTGACGCCTACCGTGTTGGCGAAACAATCACCACCATTGGTGGTGGTTTCATCTCCAACACCTTTGATGTTTCAGCCCTGCCTCTGCTGGTTGAACGCAAACTGTGTAAAGACGAAATCAGTTCCCGTAACCTCTTTGCCTCACTCTGGACCCTCGGTTTGCTCCTTGCTCTTGCCATCGCCCTTCTCACCCTTATTGCCGCACCCTTTTGGGTATCCATCTTTGCCCCGAAAATCGACCCACAAACTCGCACCCTCGCCATCACCGTCACCCGTCTTATGGCAATTGTCCCGGCGGCGTTAATCCTTATCTCTGCTACTGCCGCCTATCACAACTCCCGACGCAAATTTGCCATTCCGCGACTCATCGACCCGGTTATCAATTTAGTTGCCATCCTGTTTATCGTAATCTGGGCAAAAAAAAGCGGCACATTTGCCCTCGCTGCCGGCTGGAGCAGCGGCCATCTCATTGGCTTGGTGGTAACAGTGGCACCCCTCATCTTTACCGGTCATCGACTTCTTCGTACCATACGCGACCCCGGTGTTCGGGAGTTTCTTCTCCTCTCTTTACCCCTCCTTGCCTTCCTTTTCATCCGACCGGTCAATCTCGCCCTGGGCCGGCTCTTCTCCTCCTTTCTCCCTTCGGGCAGTATCGCCATCCTTGGCTATGCCGACCGGCTCTTTGCTTTCCCCTGCAACCTCATCGCCGCCTCAATCGGAACAATATTTTTTACCCGGGCGAGTGAACTTGCCGCAACCGGCAAATCCCTTCATCTCCGCCGGCAAACCGGGCAGCTTCTTAAGATCTCTACTCTTATCCTCATCCCAGCAACCGTTCTCCTTCTTTTTATCGCCCGACCGCTGGTCCGGTTGCTTTACGAGCACGGTGCCTTTACCCCAGAAGCGGGCGCAAAAACTGCGCTCGCCCTCGCCATACTCGGGTTGGGTCTGATGCCATTCACCGCCGCCGCTATCCTCACCGCTTACTTTCGCGGTCAAAAAAATACCCGGACACCGGTCATCGCTGCCCTGCTGGGTGCGGGCACCACCGCCTTGATTGATTTCGTTCTTGTCCATCCTCTTGGCATCCCGGGATTAGCACTGGGCTCAACCGCTGGCTTGACAACCAATATGGGTTACCTCTTGCTTGCTTTTCAGCGTGACAAAACGTCCGCGCACAGAAAGGATTTGCGATGAACATTATCACCCTCGTTACCCTCGGTTTCTGCTGTCTCGCTTTACTCCTCCGTTATCCCGAAATCACCTTGATATTGTTTCTCTCCTCCGGCACCTTCAAATCGCAGTTCGCCGCGATGTTCCCTCAGGCACCGGACATCACCATTATTCTGGCGCTTATCCTCGTTACCGGAACCGTCTTCTCCGTTCCCGCATTTCTACGCACCGCCCGTGCCGCAAAAGCGTCCTCCGCATCCGCACCCAAATTCCTTCTCAACTCCTCCCAGACTTTTAACTTCCTGCTAACCTTCTTCAGCCTCGTCGTTGTAATGGCTCTATCCGCCTTTACCGACGCCGACAACTCCTATGGTCCGGAAAAAACGGTTCGGTTCGCAACCCTGACCGGGCTTGCCTTATTTGCCCCGATAGTGACGGTCCAATCTGAGAAAAACATATTGCGTCTCATCATTACCTTCATTATCGTCGCCCTCCTGATGGTTACGCTCGGTCAAACCACGCCCGAGGGATTAACCGCGTTCGGTGCCAATCACATCGCCACCGGTAGAGTTATCGGACTGGGTTTTCTCGGCGGCCTTTACTTTACCCTCCGTTCCCAGTCGCGCACGCTGAAAAATGTTGTCGTCCGCATCATTATGCTTATTGTCAACATCGTCCTTGGTTACGGGGTCTTTTACTCGGGCTCGCGCGGGGTACTGGTCGCCTTGCTTTGCGCCCTTGGCACCGCCGGTCTAATCGCTTTCTACTTTCGAAAGGGCAGAAACCTTATCCTCACCGGTGGCGCAACCGTGATTGCCATGATTGTTACTACCACAATCTTTGCCCCCGACGCCGCTTTGACGATGAACAAACGCATCCGCAACACCGTTTCTGGACCAATCGACCAGACCGCACACACCCGGGTCATTCGTGCCGAAGCAGCAATTGATATGTTTCAAAAAAACCCTTTCACCGGCGTTGGCATCGGCGGCTTTGACCAGGAGTTCAACCCTTACCAAAGTGAACGGGGTGACTATCCCCACAACCTCTTTTTGGAGGTAGCGGCTGAACTGGGCATCGTCGGCTTATTCCTCATCACTTTACTTATATTTATCCCGCTGCGCGCCCTGCTCAAAGGCCTCGCTTACGGCAACCGACCGCTAACGCTCTTGATTCTAACCATCACCGTTTACTTACTGGTCAACGCCCTATTCTCGGGTGACCTCAACGACAACCGTTTCCTATTCACCGCCTTGGGTTTGTGCCTTGCCGCACCCCGAACAGCAACCAAAGCCCCGGAAGTTACTCGGGAAGGAGCAGCACAATGGCAACCCGCATCTGTATCCTGACTTCCGCCCATACCGTGAACGATACCAGAATATTCCATCGGGAAGCTAAAACCCTTGCCCAGGCAGGTTATCAAACTGTCCTCGCCGGCATCGGCACGAACCACATTAAGTCCGCCCCACATCTCGCAGCCGTTAAAAACCCTGTTGCCATTCACCAATTCCCTGCGCCCGGCTCGCGAATTAAACGGTTTATCTTCTCCTTACCGCGCTATCTGCGCTTTGCGCTGCGGATACGTGCCGATATCTACCACCTTCACGACCCAGAACTACTTCCTCTCGCCCTCATCCTAAAAATCCTCAACCGCCGCGTCGTGTGTGACATCCATGAAGACTACTACCGTCAAATACCAGATAAACGCTACGTCCCGCGACCTTTCCGGACCCTTCTTGCCTCCCTGTATAATAACTGGGAAAAATTCGTTGCCCGGCACATCGATGGTGTTGTCACCGCCACGGACACAATTGCTCAGCGCCTCTCCTCATCCGCGCGCCATTTGGTAACGGTGAAAAACTATCCCGAGCCGTTTCCTTCTCATCAACCGGCACCCTCTCATTATGCACAATCAGCGCCCAACGGACCATTCCGGATCGTCCACCTTGCCCGCATCCTCACACCCGAACGGGGTATCACCCTGCTTCTTGACGCCCTTGCCCAACTGCCCGATTGTGAACTGCTCCTCGCCGGCAAATTCAGTCCATCGTCTTACGAAAACGAAATCAAAAATCACCCCGCATATCCCCGCGTACGCCATCTTGGTGTCATACCCCATCCTGACTGCTTCCGATGGTACGCAACAAGCAATGTCGGTGTTGTCCCTTCATTACCGGTTCTCGGTTACGAATTCGCTCTACCGGTAAAGATGTTTGAGTTTATGAGCGCGGGCTTACCCGTAATCGTACCCGACTTTCCGCCCCTGCGCGCCATCATCAAGGAGTGCGCCTGCGGCTTGACTTTTTCACCGGGCGATGCGACCTCGTTAGCCGATGCGCTCCGGACAATAAAATTCCATCCGGAACAAGCCCGCAAGATGGGAAAAAACGGCCAGGATGCCGTGAATAAAATCTACAACTGGTCAAATGAAGAAAAAAAACTTTTAAAGTTTTATGAACGGATTATTTAACCGGGTATTATTTTTAGGCGCCCACACCGACGATGAGTTCGGTTGTTCGGGCACAATTGCCCGCCTAATTGAGGAGAAAAAGGAAGTTTTCTATATGGCATTTTCTACCTGCGAAGAGTCGGTACCAAAAGGGTACCCGCCTGACATTTTGAAAAAGGAGTGCTTTACCGCGGTAACAAAACTCGGTGTTCGACCGGAAAACTGGCGGCTCTTTGACTTTCGGGTTCGCCGCTTCCCTGAATTTCGCCAGGAAATCCTTGAGGAACTTGTCCGCTGCCGGCAACAGCTCAACCCCGACCTCGTATTTCTACCGGCATCGTCGGACATTCATCAGGACCACCGCGTAATTTTCGAAGAAGGTTTACGGGCATTCAAACACACCTCAATCCTCGGCTACGAACTGCCGATGAACACCCTTACCTTCCGTCATGTTTGCTTTGTCCCGCTCGAAGAACATCACATTCAGCGCAAAGTCGAAAGCCTTGCCGCCTATCAATCGCAACGGTTCCGTTCCTACACCGGCGAAGATTTTATCCGTAGTCTTGCCCGGGTTCGGGGCGTTCAAGCCGGAGTCAAGTTTGCTGAAGCGTTTGAGGTGGTAAGATGGATATGGAAGTAAAAATCGGCTCTGAAGTCAAAATCGACTGCCCAGAACTAATCCTCGGCGCTAACTGCTCAATTGGTATCCCAGAACAAGAAAATCTCCCCCCCTCCGCAAAAGTCTTAATCCACTGCTCCCGACTGGAACTTGGCACGGGCTGCGTAATCGCGCCCGGGGTTGTCATAATTGGTGGCTCAATCAAACTAAACGCCGGTTGCCGTATCTCTTCGGGCGTAATTATCCGGGTTCAAGAATCACTCGAACTCGGGAAAAACAGCGTCATTGGTCCCAACTCCCTTATCGAAGGCAGAAAGATAAAAATCGGCCGGGAACTCTGGTGCGGACCCCATGTGCGCATCGGCGGTGGCTCCTGCTTTGAACCGCAATCCCTCCTGACCGCGGGCTACTGGTTGCACCTTGGCATGCGGGCATTTATCAACACCGCCCGCCCGGTAACAATCGGCAACGAAGTTGGTATCGGTACCAACAGCGCCATCTACACCCACGGCGCTTATCAATCCATCCTGATGGGATTCCCCGTTGCCTTTGCCCCGGTGACGATTGGCGATAACTGCTGGCTACCTGGAGCAACCGTCAACCCCGGTGTAACAATCGGCGCCAACACAGTCATCGGTGTTGGCTCGGTCGTAACAAAAAGCATTCCGGCGGGCGCGCTTGCCGCTGGTGTCCCCTGTCGTGTGCTCAAAGAAAATGTCTTCCCCCGCGCTCTTTCCGAACAGGAACGCCGGGCATTTTTCCTTGACTTTCTGCCCATTGCCGGGGAAATTCTTGCCTATCACACCAAACAAAATTTCCAGTTCGTTCCCCAAACCCTCACCCTCATAATTGAGACCCCAACTCCAACCACCATCGCCTATCAGGACAACACCATAAATGTCATCTCCGATGAAACACCAACCACCATCTTTCACCTCAACGAACGCGCGATAACCGGCACCGTGACGCCCATTACCGAAAAACTTCGTGACCTGCTCCGTCGTTACGGCATCCGATTTAAAAGTGAACCAGTCAATGGAATCTACCAACCCTGGGCCGAATAAAATGAACGCCTCCCTACCGCTGGTCACCATCATCATCCCCTGTCGTAACGAAGAGAACTCCATCATCAGCGCGCTTCAATCAATAATCGACCAGGACTACCCATCGCATCTCATCGAAATCATCGTCGTCGATGGTAATTCCGCAGACGGCACCCTCACCCTGCTCCAGCAGTTTGTCCGCGCCCATTCCGACCGTAACATTCGTATCCTCTCCAACCCCCATCTTACCACCCCTTATGCGTTAAACATTGGCATCGCCCACGCCCACGGTGAAATCATATTTACCTTTGGCGCCCACAACCGTTATTCACCGAATTACATCTCGGAAGCGGTCCGTATTCTCAACAACACCGGTGCCGCAGCGGTAGGGTCTGTTGCTGTCACCCTTCCATCCGGCCGCACGCCGGTTGCCCGTGCCATCGCTCGTGTTCTCGCTTCGCCATTTGGCGTCGGTAATTCACTGATGCGTATCGGTCGCAACTATCGCAACATCCGCGCTGCTGACACCGCCTCCTGCCCTGGTTACCGGCGCGAGGTGTTCACATCGTTGGGCACCTTCAACACCAGACTTGTCCGCAACCACGACATCGAATTCAATCTCCGGCTGCGTCGTAGCGGCAGGCAAATCCTCCTTGCACCATCGATAAAAACCTACTACTATGCCCGTTCCCGTATCATCGACCTTTTCACCAACGCTTTTGCCAACGGGTACTGGGTCATTCGTGGCACCAAATTTGCGACCGCACCATTTACCTATCGTCACCTCGTTCCGGCTTTGTTTCTAATAACCCTTCTCTTATCCGGAGCCGCTGTTTTCCCCCTCGCCCATTACCTGACAAAACTCAACATAAGCCCCGCCTTTGTTCTTGCCTCAACCCCGCTCCTTTTGATCGCTGGCAGTTACCTACTCCTTCTTATTATATTCGCTACGCTCACCACTCCTCACCTGCGCCACCTTCCATACTACCTTATCACCTTCCCTGCCCTTCATATTGGCTACGGACTTGGTTCTCTCTGGGCGCTCCTGACGCAGTGGTGTGATTTGCCTTCAGTCAAAGCAGCGCTTTCCTTAAAACAGCAAAGGAGTTAATATGACACCAGTTTTATTCATCATCTTCACCATCTCGGCATCTCTTCTCCTCAACACCATCCTTGCCCGCCTTGCGCTCCAGTACAACTGGTGCGACCAGCCAGGAAATGCCAAAATCCACTCCAAACCTGTTCCATTTACCGGCGGCATCGGCATACTTTTGACCTGGAGTTGCACCCTTCTCATTCTCACGACCTTCCAGCCCAAAATCCCGATTTTACGACTTATCATCCCGGCTGCCGCCGCTTTGCTCATCGGTACCTTTGATGACTTCTACTGGAAACAACGCACCGTTCCGGGACTCAAACTCCTTCTCCAAATCGCCCTTGCCCTGACTATCTCCCTTCTACTCAACACTGCCTGGCATCCATCTCCTTCCCATTCGCTGGGTATTACTACCTTCTCCTTCGCCTACATCCTTTTGGCAATCAATGCCTTTAACCTTGCTGACGGCCTTGACGGTCTTGCCGGGGGGCAGGCACTCATTTCCTTCCTCGGTTTGTCAACGGTTTATACCCTACTGAACAAAAACGAATTCCTCCTACCGCTGCTCCTCCTCGTGGCAACAATCACCGGATTCCTCATCCTGAACCTCCAGCACCCGGCGCGCCTTTTCCTCGGAGATGGTGGCAGCCATCTTCTTGGGGCGACCTTTGCAACCTTCACCCTGAACCTTATGTCATTGCGCGTTGGCGAAAAAGAAATATCTACCCCTTCTCCTCTGTCGCATTGGTGCGCTATCGACATCTGGACCGCAATTGCCCTACTTCTCTTTATCGGCGCACCGCTCGTTGACCTGATTTGGGTCACAATCCGCCGTATCTATCTCCATAAACCCCTCTTTTCCTCAGACCGCAATCACCTCTACGACATCCTCGCAACTACCGGGCTCGGTCCGCGCCGTACCGTGTTTGTCTTCTGGTTCGGCCACGCACTCCTTGTCCTTACCGGTGCCACCATGCTCCTTTTGGAGGTCGGATGAAAATTCCACTTGCCGCACCCGACATCACCACCCTGGAATATCGTGCCATTCGGGCCGTTCTCAAAACTGGCAGGCTGGCACTCGGTTCCTATGCCACCCGATTTGAAAACAAACTCGCCCGGCTTGTCCAGCGTCGCTACGCTGTTGCCACCAACTCGGGCACCGCCGCTTTACATCTGGCGGTGCGCGCCCTCGGTCTCAAACACGGTGACGAAGTCATCACCACGCCGTTTTCCTTTTGTGCCTCGGCGAATTGCCTTCTCTACGAGGGAGTAAAACCGGTATTTGTCGATATCGACCCCAAAACGCTCTGCATCGACCCGGCGCAAATTGAATCTGCCATTACCCCGCGCACCCGCGCCATCCTCGCCGTTGACATATTCGGTCACCCCGCCAACTGGAACGCCCTTACCACCATTGCCCGGTGCCACCACCTTTTCCTCATTGAAGATGCCTGCGAAGCGCTGGGCAGCGCCCTGCGCACGCCGCAGGGTCGAAAGTGCTGCGGCACCTTTGGCACCATCTCCGCCTTTGCCTTTTACCCCAACAAACAGATTACCACCGGTGAAGGAGGCATGCTTCTCACCAACAACTACCGTTTGAGTCAACTCTGCCGCAGTATGGCCAATCAGGGTCGAGCTGGCTTCAACGGCAAATGGCTCTCCCACATCCGGCTCGGCTACAACTACCGCCTCGATGAAATGAGCGCCGCCCTTGGCTGGGTACAACTGCGCCGTCTGCCAGTTATCCTCAAACGTCGGCGCCGCGTTGCCCGGTTTTACACGCAGCTCCTTGCCTCAATACCACAGATTCAAACTCCCAGCGCTGCTCCGGGTGCTTTCGTCCACTGGTTTGTTTACTGTATCCGCCTTGCCCCAGAAATCAACCGCGACAAAATCATCGCCTACCTCCAAAATCAGGGCATTGGCTGCGCACCCTACTTTCCGCCCATTCACCTTCTGCCCTTTTACCGCTCCGGTTTCGGCTATAAGCCCGGTGCCTTTCCTGTCACGGAAAAGATTGCCCGCCAGACTCTTGCCCTTCCTTTTTACAGTAAATTAAAGGCCGAACAAATTGATTATATCGTCTCTTGTCTGCAAAAGGCAATAAAACAACAGGGGGTCTAAAAAGATGACAAAAGAAGAACATGGTTTAAGTTATTACCTTGACCTTATTAACCGAAGGTTTGGCTTTTTCCTCCTTCTCTTTACCAGCAGCGCGCTGTTAGTCTTCATCGCCAGCCAGACTGTCCGTCCGTTATATCAGTCCAGCGCCACCATCCTTGTCAACCGTACCACCAGCACTACCGGTGCCGAGTTCATCTTCAACCCTTCAGCCGGCTCTTTCTCCGCACGACCCAACCTTGCCAACCACATCGAAATCATCAAAAGCCGTACCCTCGCTCAGCTCGTACTCGACACGCTGAGCGAAGCCCAGCGCACCGAACTCCAGCGTTATGTCACAAACGACCCGGTGGTCGAACTGGTGAACAGTCTTACGGTACGCGCCGTGCGCGACGCCGATATCCTCAAACTCTCGATTAACGCCCCAACCCGGGAACTGGCACGGGCACTGGCGCTCGCCTACGTTGACGCCTATCAAGCCTGGACGCTGGAACGCAATCGGGCTGACATCCGTGCGGTTCGAGGGTTTGTTGCCACGCAGTTGGCGGGCATCAGCACCCGTCTTGACTCCGCCGAACAGGCGCTGGAAAAATACAAACGAACTGCCGGTAGCACCGACCTCTCTGCTCAGGCGCAGGCGCTCATTGAACGGCAGAGCACCGTACTGTCGCTCTACGAACGCACCAGCGCCGAACTTGCCGGCTTGAAAAAAGAGCTCGCCCTTCTACCAAATTTTGATTCCACCGCGACCGACAATCGCACCCCGGGCACCAATCTACCATTACTCGCCTCAATCACCGCTCAACTCACCACCCTCGAAGCCGAACGCACCGGTCTCATCATCCAGGGATACGACACCCTCAGCCCTCGCCTTCAGGAACTCAGCAAGCGGGTTGAAGAACTAAAAACCCGGCTCACCGCTCTTTTCCTCAGTGAGGACCAAAATTCCCTCAAGTCGCTCCCCGAAGTTGCCGCGCGTCGTGCATTGATCGCCACCGAAATCACCCGACTCGAAGCCCAATGCAATGTCCTGAAAGCGACTATTGCCCATTACGACCGGGAACTTAACCGCCTCCCAACCGAAGAACGGCAACTGGCACGCCTGACCCGTGATGTTGAAGTTGCCCGTCAGGTCCATTCCCTCCTCGAACTGAAACTGGAAGAAGCACGCATCCAGGAAGCCGGCCGGCTTTCCCCGGTGGCGCTGATTGACGCCCCAAGTCCCGGACGAAAGATTCGGCCCAGCCCACTAAAAAACGCCCTGTCCGCGCTCCTTTTCAGCACCCTCTTCGCCCTTGGTACCACCACCCTTGTTGACCGGCTTGACACCCTAATTCGCCATCCCGAAGACTTAGAACGGCGCTCCTGGACTATCATCGGTTCGATACCCCGGCTCAACGCGACCGCGCCGTTAGAACTACCGGAAAACATCTGCGAACAGTTTCGTATCCTGCGCACCAACCTCCAGTTCCTTGGCGCCGAAAAGAAAATCCAGAAAATTGTCATCAGTTCACCCAGCCCTTCGGAAGGAAAGTCCACCGTTGTCACCAACCTCGCTTTGGTCCTTGCCCGCAGCGGCAAAAAAACTGTGCTCATCGACTGCGACCTCCGCAAACCGGTCATCCATAAGCATTTCAATCTGCGGCGTAAACCGGGCCTCACCGATGTTGTCCTTCTCGGCACACCGCTTGAACAAGCGCTGCACAATTCGGCGCCCGATGCACCCGCGGTCATCTGCGCCGGCACCACACCACCTTCACCGGTTGACTTCTTCACTTCCAGCGCCTTTCTCTCATTTCTCAACCGTCTGGCAGAAACCTATGAATACATCATCATCGACACACCGCCGGTTCTGGTATCAGCCGACGCCCTCGCTCTGGCTGCCAAATCAGACGGCATCCTCCTTGTGACCCGGATGAACCAAACCGACATCCGCGCCCTTACCGAAGCCCGCAAACTCATCAACCAGGCGCAGGCACGAATCCTCGGAGTCGTTGCCAACGGTATCAACCTCAAACACCGCTACGGCTACTACCGATACAAATACCGCTACTACCACTACCGCTATGCGACCAACCCGCAAAAGGCAGAAGGTTAGGGTTGACATAAAACAGTTTTCCATCTAATCTATATCTGATGAGCCGTATTAAATTTTCCCCCATTTTCCTCGCCGCCCTGTTCAGCGTTGCTGCCCTCTGTGACAATCTGCCCGAACGCCAGTGGGAACGGGGCGCGTTTGAACCGATTGGCGGTAAACCGTACCAACTGCCCAGCGGTATCACCCTCCGGGAAATCAAAGGTCTCGGTGAAGAAACGACCTTTTCTCTCATGCCCCTGCGGGCGGTTCTGCTCAACACCACTTCTCATCGCATCACCGTCAAAATGCCGGCGGGATTGGTATTTTCGCCTTTCGACCACGAGTATCAGTATATGATGCTTGTCCAGGACTTTTCTTTTTCGGTGCCCGCCGACCAGGACACCGCAATCCTTCTGCCCACCTACGGTTGCAATGAAGATTTAGACGAACCGGACGAAGAGTCCGACTATCAGATTGACATCCAGGTGTGGGAGCGGGAGTTTAACGAACTGTTCACCATCCTCAAGACCAAAAACCTCAACAATATAGATGCCGTAGAACTGGTGCAGGATGCGGTATACGAAATCACCGACGGCAACGGCCTCACCGATTCCACCCGCACGCTTTTGAAACAACTCCCGTGAGTAAACTCAAATTTTCTTCCCCGCTTCTGCGCCCCGGCGCTACCGCACTGCTGCTTTTCTGCTCTTGCGCACTTCTCTTCTTCTCTGCCTGCGACAACATTTTCTCCCCTTCTGACTTTGAACCCACCGGCACCCCATTTTACCTCAACCCCGGCATCAACACCATCGCCATAACCGGCAACCGCCGCCTGTTCAGCGACCAAGGTCTTTACACTCTGGAACTTATCTGCCAGACCACTAATACCAGCCCTCTTCTTGACACCCTTCCCGGCGGCTTACTCTTCACTTCAATTAAAAACTCCACCCAGCATGTTATCGTTCTTAAAGACCATTTTATCACTGCTCACCCCTCCCGGACAAGCGTCGTCGTCGGCGTGTTCTGCTGTAACCGCTATCGCCAGATCCCGGCAGAAGACGACACATTTCGCCTCGGACCATTGACTGACAACCCGGACCTCCAGCGGCTGGCGCAACTGGTGAAAAACAAAGACATCTCGCAAAACCTCGGCATGGTACAACGCGCGGTCTGGATGGTTACCGACTCCACCGGTTTAACCCAGCCTTACATCGACTCAATCAACGCTTTACCCCCGAAATCTGATGGTAACCATCATTGAGGTCAAGACCGCGCAACAGTTAAAGCGGTTTATCGATTTGCCTTTTGCCCTGTATTGGGGAAAACACGGGCTCGGTGCAAAGTACCCCTACTGGGTACCGCCGCTCAAGAAGGAGGTGGCGGCAATACTTGATTTTCAGCATCACCCATTCTGGGAACACGCCATCGGCACCCTGTTCCTCGCCGAAAAAGCCGGTAAGACGGTTGGCAGAATCTCGGCGCAGATTGACCACAACTACAACAAACTCTGGGAAGAGAAACTGGGTTCGTTTGGCTTTTTTGAATGTGTTGACGACCAGGAGGTGGCGAATGCGCTTTTTGATGCCGCCGCGCAATGGGTCAAGAGCCGCGGGATGAACCGGCTGCGCGGACCAATGAGCCCTTCCTCGAACGACGAATGGGGCTTTCTCTTTGAAGGCTTTGACCAGCCGCCGGTTTTGATGATGCCCTACAACCCGCCTTACTACCTACGCCTCGCCGAAAACTATGGGTTCGTAAAGGCGAAAGATCTCCTCGCCTTTATTAAATATGCCCACACCCCGATGCCCGAACGGCTTGTTGCGCTTGCCGAACGCCTCCGCGCCAACCCCAACATCACGGTCCGGCCAATTAATATGAAAAAACTGCCTTCGGAGATGGCGATCGTCCGGGAACTGTACAACACCTCCTGGGAGAAAAACTGGGGTTTCTCTCCGATGACCGACAAAGAGATGAGCCTCCTTGCCCAAAATTTGAAAACATTTGCCGACCCCAATATGGTGCTTTTTGCCTTCTATCAGGGAAAACCCGCTGGACTTGCCATCACTTTACCCGATATGAATCAGGTTTTAAAGCATCTAAACGGTAAACTGGGACTTATTGGAATGGTAAAATTCCTCTACTACCGCCGGAAAATCACCGGCGCCCGCGCCATCGTGTTCGGGTTCAAGCCCGAGTACCGCCGACTTGGATTACCGGTTCTTCTATTCTACGAAACCGAAAAATATATGCGGCAAAAGGGCTATCAGTGGTGCGAACTTTCCTGGAACCTTGAAGACAACTGGCTCATCAACGAGTTTGACCGCGAACTGGGCGGAGAAGTGTACAAAAAATACCGGGTGGTTGAAAAGCCGGTATAAAGTTTTGACCCCACTTAAATAAAATATTCACGGTCTTTCCTGTAATTCACTATCTATCATAAACTTATTCAACACAACCCCCCGTCCCCTGGACCGTTTCCAGGACCGTTTCGGACTCCCTCGGTGCGCAAATACCCTATTTGTGTACCTCTGAACTTGCTATTTTCTACTGTCCAACCGCTACTGTGATGCTGTTAACTATCGAAGGACACGGCACTTGGTGCTCCTACTCCCACTCAATAGTTGCTGGTGGCTTAGAAGAGATGTCGTAAACCACCCGATTGATACCCGGCACCTCATTGGTGATGCGCGCGGCGATGCGGGCAAGCAAATCCTCCGGCAACCGCGCCCAATCTGCGGTCATCGCATCGGTTGATGTCACGGCACGCAGCGCAACAACATTCTCATAGGTGCGCTCATCACCCATCACCCCAACCGAGCGCACCGGCAAAAGAACACAGAGCGCCTGCCATACCTTATCGTAGTATCCTGCCCGCCGCAGTTCAGTGATAAAAATTTCGTCCGCCGCGCGCACCAGTTTCAGCCGCTCCGGTGTCACCGCGCCCAGGATGCGCACCGCCAGTCCTGGTCCAGGAAACGGATGGCGCGCAAGAATCACCTTCGGAATGTGCAACGCCCGACCCAGGCGCCGCACCTCATCTTTGAAAAGCTCCTTTAACGGCTCAATCAGTTTAAACTTCAAATCCTTTGGCAGACCGCCGACATTGTGGTGGGTCTTGATTGTTGCCGAAGGACCGCCGAACGCCGAGCGGGACTCAATCAGGTCCGGATAAAGCGTGCCCTGTGCCAGAAATTTAATCCCGCCCAGTTGCTTCCCAACATCTTCAAACACCCGGATAAACTCATTACCGATGATTTTCCGCTTCTTCTCCGGGTCGCTAACACCCTTCAGCCGGTTCAAAAACCGTTCTGCCGCCGGCACAAACCGCACCGGCAACCGGCAGCGCAAAGTTTTCAGCACCATTGCCGCTTCCCCGGCGCGCAAAAGCCCGTTGTCAACAAAAACCGCTACCAGTTGCCGGCCAATCGCCCGGTAAAGTAAAGTGGCAAGAACCGTGGAGTCAACCCCGCCCGAAACCGCACACAGCACCCGCTCCTTGCCCACCGTGTTTCTGATTTCCGCGGTCTTTTCCGCAATGAACTCCTGCATCGTCCATTCCGGCTGACAGCGGGCGATGCGGAAAAGAAAGTTTTCCAAAATCTTTTTGCCCAGCGGCGTGTGCTCCACCTCGGGATGAAACTGCACACCGTAAATGCGCCGCGCCTCCTGCCCCATTGCTGCTATTGACAGATGCCCGGTCTTACCCAGCTTCACAAATTCGGCGGGCAGGCGGGTAACCGAATCGCCATGACTCATCCAGACCCTAAACCGTTGCGGCAGTCCGGCAAAAAGCGGGCTAACCTGAATCTTCTCAAACTGGGCGCCGCCGTACTCCCGCACCCCATTACGCGTCACCTTTCCCCCTAACAGATAGGCGGTGACCTGCATTCCATAGCAAATCCCCAACAGCGGAATGCCCAGGCTGAAAATCGCCGGGTCCGGTAAAGGTGCCTTCAGCGCAAACACACTCGCCGGCCCGCCCGAAAGAATCAGCGCCCTTGCCTGCCGTTCTAATATCACTTCCGGTGCGATGTTGAAAGGCACAATCTCCGAGAAAACCCGCAACTCCCGAACACGGCGGGCAATCAGCTGAGTGTACTGCGAACCAAAATCTAAGACTAAAACCCTATCCAGTTGCTACTTCTCCCTTCTTACCGGCGGCAGGGTGTCGCTCGCAAGCAGTTCACAAACCCCCGATGCCTTGCCATAGATTAAAAGACATTTATAATAGATGCTGGCTGCGGACTTAACATCCTTTGTTGCCCGCCACTTGTTCAGCGTCAGTTTCAGCTCTTCAATCTGCCGCTCCAGGTAACCAAGCCGGCGATTAATTAAAATCCGCTCAACTATTGAAGACGAACTCAGCCGGTTGCGCAGTACCACCGCGCTGCTTTCCAGTTCCGCAACACGGCGCTCAAACACCTGTACCGACTCTGGCGTCACCTCAAAAACCATTACCCGGGATTTAATCCTCTGCCGTTGATTCACGTTATACAACAAAAGCCCGAACAAAAACGCCAGCACCAAAAGCAGAAACCAGAAAACTCCCTTCATAACAACCTCCTTACCTGACTACGATATTTACCACCCGGCCCGGTATCAAAACCACCCGGATTACCTCCTTACCCTCAATATAGGGTAGTACCGCACGGTTTTCCAGCGCCGCTTTTTTCACCTCCTCCGCACCGCTTGTCCGGCTGACAACCACCTTGCCCCGCAGTTTGCCGTTGACCTGAACCGGAATCTCTATTGTATCAAAATGCACAAACCGCTCATCCCATTCCGGCATCGGCTCGCAAAATATCGACCCCTTTTCCGGATAAAATCGGTGCCACAACTCCTCACTCAAATGGGGGGCAAACGGCGCCAGCAGTTTAACAAACCGCACCAGGGCAAACCGGAACACCGGCGACTTTTGGTCCGGGAACAGATACAGTTCATTCAAAAACTCCATCAGGGCGCTGATTGCGGTGTTGAACTGGAAATTGTCTGCATCGGTTATCACCTTCTTATGGGTTTGGTTCATCCGGATGTAAAGCCTCTTCTCCTCGGCGCTGAACTTTTCCACCTCAATTTTATCGGGCGGCAGTTGATAACCCGCATCTTCAAACAGTCGCCATACCCGGGCGATAAAACGCTTGACACCGGTGACAAGTTCATTTGACCATTCGAGCGGCTTCTCGGGCGGTGCGGCAAAGAGCACACCGAGTCGGGCACAATCGGCGCCGTGCTCCTCAACAAACGGTCCAACCCAGACCCCGTGCCGTCGGGACGAAGACATCGTCTTACCGTCAAGGGAAACCATCCCCTGGGTGTGCAAAACCCGACAGGGTTCTTTTACCGAAACCATTTCGAGGTCGTGCAAAACCCGGGTAAAGAACCGAAAGAAAATCAGATGGCCACAGGCGTGCTCAATACCGCCGATGTAGTTGTCAATCGGCAACCACTTGTCCGCGTTCGCCCGGGAAAAGGGCAGTTGGTCGTTGTGCGGGTCGGTGTAGCGCAGGTGGTACCAGGAAGAATCAACAAAAGTATCCATCGTGTCCGGGTCGCGCTGGGCCGGACCGCCACATTTCGGGCAGGTGGTGTTGATAAACGACTCCACCCCGGCAAGGACCGATTTGCCCTTGGGCTTGTAATCCTTGACATCAGGCGGCAAAAGCACCGGCAGCTGTTCATAGGGAACCGGCACAATGCCGCACCGCGGGCAGTGAATCATCGGTATCGGTGTGCCCCAGTAGCGTTGCCGAGAGATGAGCCAGTCTTTTAACCGGTACTGAACCTTGCGCCGGCCGATATTGCGCCTTTCCAGTTCTTCAATAACCAGTTGAATCCCCTTTTCCGAAGGCGTACCATCAAACGGCCCGGAGTTGACCATCACCCCGGGCTCGGTGTATGCGCCCGTCATCTCTTCCGGCACAACCGTTTTGCCTTCCGGCACAATCACCACTTTAATCGGGATGTTGTACTTGCGGGCAAACTCAAAGTCCCGCTGGTCATGTCCGGGCACACCCATCACCATTCCGGTCCCATACCCGGCAAGCACAAAGTCCGCAACCCAGATTGGTACCATTTCGCCGCTCAACGGGTTGCGGGCAAACCGGCCGGTGAAAATCCCCTGCTTCTCCCTGCCCACTGCCGTGCGCTCAATCTCGGGCTGGATTAGAATTTGGTGACAGAAATCTGCCACCGCATGCTCCTGCGGTGTACCCCGGGCAATTGTTTCCGCCAGCGGCGCATCCGGCGCCAGCGCCAGAAATGTCACCCCGTAAAGCGTATCAGGCCTTGTTGTCCAAACCGGCAACCTTGTGCCGTCGTCCATTTGAAAATCAACCTCAACCCCTTCGGACCGGCCAATCCAGTTCCGCTGCATCACCCGCACACTCTCTGGCCAGCCGGTCAACTCTTCAATTCCGTCCAGCAACTCCTGGGCGTACTCGGTGATTTTGAAAAACCACTGCGTCAACTTCTTCTTCTCCACCGGTGCCGCACAACTGGAACGGTAACACCGGCCTTCCACCACCTGCTCATTTGCCAGAACCGTCTGGCAGCGCGGACACCAGTTCACATAAGCCTCCTTGCGGTAAACCAGCCCGCGCTCGTAAAACTTCAAAAACAACCACTGATTCCACCGGTAATATTCCGGCAGGCAGGTAGTAACCTCCCGGTCCCAATCATAACCAATGCCCAGCAATTTAAGGTTATTCTTACACAGCTTAATTGAGTCAAATGTCCAAACCCAGGGCGGTATGTTGTGCTCAATTGCCGCATTTTCCGCCGGTAAACCGAACGCATCCCAGCCAAACGGATGCAACACATCGTACCCCTGCATCATCTTGAGCCGTGCCACACAGTCGCCGATGCAGTAATTGCGGGCATGCCCCATATGCATATCACCCGAAGGATACAGAAACATCTCTAACACATAGTACTTCTTCTTCGGATTAGGATTCGTTTTAAAAACCCCTTTTTCCTCCCAGAACCGTTGCCATTTCAACTCAATTTCTCTTGTTGGATAATCACTCATAACTCTACCTTCCTTTCACCGCTTCACTCCTTACGCTTCCCCCGCCCACGACAGAAGGGGCAATGGGATAATGTAAACTTCATCGCTATCTCCTGGGTCCTAATGCCCAGACGAGCCACATATCAAGCAGCGCCCAGGGCTCTGGATGACCGGAAACAATCCGGCGGTTAATTTCGTAAAGGGCATCAATCGCCTTATGCAGGCGCCGGGTTCGAATCGTGCCTTCACCCCAGCCCATCTCTCTGCCATAATAGTCGGGCCGGCGCAAGAGGTTCAACAACGCATAACCCAGATTCACCACAATCCGTATCGGCTCCTCGCCCTTCTCCTCAAGCCGCCGCAGCATTTGCAGCGCCCGAGCGGGATTCCCCTCCCGTACCAGCCGAATAAACTCCTGCAACTCAAATACCCGGGTGGAACTGGCATACCGCTTCACCACATCCTCGTTAACCGTTTCGCCCTGTCCCAGAACCGTTGCTAACTTCTCCATCTCCCCTTTAAGAAACCGCAAATCCTGACCACAAACCTCAACCAGACAGCGCGCCGCCCCATCATCAAACTTTAATCCTTCCGCCGCACCCCAGCTTTTCAACAACCGCACCAGCCCATCACCTTCCGGCGCTCGCAACTGCACCACAAACCTTTCCACTCCGGTTTTCTTAAAAACTTCCTTCAACCCCTTCTCGTACTCACAACTTGCCACTATCGTCACCGCCTCGGGCAAACGCGCAAACACCGCACACACCCTCGCCAGCACCTCCTTGCGCAACTCCTCTAAGTGCTCAATCACCACCAAGCGCCGGGGCGCCGCCACCGGCAACTGACGAACCGCCGCCTCAATCGCGCCCCCAACATCACCCCGCACCTCCCGGGCATCAAGCCTTTCAAAATCAAACGCCTCTAAACCTGAAACCAGCAACTTCTCCTTTAAAAGCCGAACAAACTCCTCAACAAAAAAGGACTCGCTGTCGTAAAATAGATAAAGCGGCTGAAAATTTCCCGCCGCCAACTCGGCAAAAATGTCGCGCGCCCCACCCTTATGGGCTCTGCTCTTCTCCTGCATACCGAAAACGATTTTACCTCAAATCCATCTCTGGTCAATCCTCAACCCTTGTCACACTAATCCCTCCTCACGCTCCTCTCCTCCCTTAAATGCTGAACTGGGGCGCAACGGCAAAAAGGACAATCAGCCCTACTATTCCCCTTTGATGGCATGGGACAAAGGGGAAGGAACACTCTTCCGCAAGCGGGAAAACTCCTCCTGCAACCGCTGATTGATACGTCTGATTTCCCGCCTCAAATCCTCCGGAGAAGAAGGCGGTTCCGCCGGCGGCGCAATCGGCTCACCCAGCGCAACCACGATATTACGATTCAGCAAATTCCCGACAACCGAAAAAAATCCCTCCCAGGCTTCATTCAGACCGGCCTTGGAATTGGGCTCTGGTCCGAGTTTCAACCCCGCAACATACACCGGTAAAACCGGTACCTGCGCCCGCACCGCCAGCCATGCGGTACCGTCGTAAAGATGGTCAACATCGCCCCGGCGGTTCAACTCGCCCTCCGGATAAACGCCCAACACCGCGCCCTCCCTCAGCATCTGGACCCCGCGCCGCAAGGTCGGGATGTTCTCATTACCCTTGCCAATTGCCACCGGCATCGTATCGCAAAGATTCCTCATCCAGAACCCGACAAACCGCGAATGAAACCACTTTGCCGCCGCCAGAAAGAACACCCGCGTCCTCAGCGCCAGTTGAATCACAATTGAGTCTGCACCGGTCAAGTGGTTTGCCGCGACAACAAACCCGCTTTTAATCGGCAGCGCCACCCGTTCTCTACCAACCACCCGAATCCGGATTAGAAGACCATAAATGGTGAGCAGCACCGACTTTACCAGCGCCCATAACTGGCGGCTGCGGGATGGTTTGACTCCTGCCCGTGTCTCGAAAATCCTTCCTTTTGACATCTCGCAACTCCTGCATTATTGTAAAATTTCCTCCGACCTGTGTCAATACTCCAGACACCCGCACCTTTGTTTTCCCTGTTAAGAGAAGAGAAAAACGGGCGGCCGCGCTGGCGTAATAGCTAACTATCGCGCCAATGCTGGCGGTTATCTTTGATTTCTCAAATACTTCCAGTAAACTGGGCTGATGCGGCCGGGCACGGCATACTGCGCCCGGATATCCGTTTGACTATTTCGAGCCGTCAAGGTCCGTTAAAAATTACCAGCCAAAGGAGGCAGCGTGATGGAAGAACACAATAACCATAACGAAGCGGTGGTTGAAGCGCTGATTGAAATTGCGGCGCTCGTTGAAATGTTGATTGACAAAGGGGTGTTTACCGCTGAGGAGTTTCAGAACAAAATCGGCGAGGTGGTGGAACGGTTTACAACACCTGAACAGGAATAGCCTTACCCTCTTTTCGACCAACCCTTCCCGCGCAAAGCCGGAAGGGGCTAAGACGATAGCGTTGCACTATGTCCCAACTAAGCCTTACCGTCTTTGATTAACTGGTTGCGGCAGACGGTAAGAAACTCCAGGCAAGTTGCGGTGCGGTAGTCCGGGTAAGTCCAGGGCAGAGGTTGAAACTTCCCTTGGTGATAGATTAGGGTCACTTCGGCGTAGATACCCTCTCCCAGATAGATGCGGTGCGCGTAGTCTTTTGTTGTCGGCAGGATTAAATTGTGCAGGGAAAGGATACCCGGGTCGAGGTTTACCCGACGCCTGCCTGTGGCATCTTTGAGTTGCGCCTCAAGGGCAATGGTGCTTTTCTTGAATGCAATTAGCCGGTCGGGTGGAAACAGCCCTTGATGGGCAACCCAGCAACGCAGCAGTTCTGGTCCCATCTCATCTTGATAGTAACGGGAAAAGTCCCAGGGGATAATCGAACTTCTCAACTCAACAGCACCGAAGGTCTGCTCCAGAAGGCGAACACTCTGGTCAAGGATGTCCGGGTTGCGGGCGATAATCCCGATGATAAGTTTAACCGGCTTCAAGGTGTAGGTTGCGGTGAATCAGACTCCAGAGTTTCCCGTTCCGCAAGAAATGTGCCCAGTTCTTCAAGGCTGGGCAGTTCGTCCAGCGACTCCAGTCCAAAGTAGCGCAGAAACTCACGCGTTGTTCTATAGAGAAACGGATTTCCGGGCCGATGTGCCCGGCCCGCGGTCACAATTAAACCGCGCTCCAACAGTGTCAAGAGTGGTGCCGAACAGTCAACCCCGCGCAGTTTCTCTATCTCTGGCTTGGTCACCGGTTGCCGATAAGCGATAATGGCAAGAACCTCAAGCGCTGCCGGCGAGAGACGCTGGACCCGCTGGTGCTGGTAAAGTTTTCTAATCCAGTCGGCGTATTCGGACAAAGTGTAAAGTTGGTAACCATGGGCAACCCGGCTGATGCGAAACGCCCGGCCGGTGTCGGCGTATTTCTGGTTTAATGTTGCGATTACCGTACGGATTTGTTCCTCATCGGCACCGGTTATTGACGCCAGCCGGCTTAAAGGGATTGGTTGGTCACAGGCAAATAGGAGCGCCTCAACGATGCCGGACAGTTCGTCGGCCTGATAGTAGCCCACCGCCGCCGAACCGTTTAAATTTTGCTCTTCTGTTCTCCCGTTCTTCTGCTCTTCCTGACTGTTGTTGTTGTTCATCTCTTTTTAGTCAGCCGGAATCGGGTTAGCAGTGCGGTAACCGCAAGGCGCAGCTCTGCGGCGTGAATGAAGCAGGTAAGTCGTAGTGCCGAAATCGCAAACGCCTCGATGTGAATCTGTGCCCGATGTAGGGTGGCAAAGGTCTCGCCGATGATGTCCGAATCGGTACCCACACCGGGTCCAACGAGTGAAACCGCACTGAGGTTTTCATCAACCTGTAACCGCCGGGCACCCAATTTTTCAACCAGCGGTCTTAGAAGTTCAACCGCCCGTTTTTGATGTGTTCCTGGTATGTAGAACAGCAGGTCAAAACGGTCGCGATGGGTGACACCGTGATTGAACAGCAAAACCGGCACCCGGGCAGCACTTAAAATGGTCACGACCTGATGGAGACACCTTTTCTTCTTGACAACATCAACCAGGGCAATCCTTGCTACCGCCGCTTCGTGTGTTATCGCCCGGACAAACGGTTTTTCCATCGGTGATTGTGTTTTTACCATCGTCCCTCGCTTTTTGTTGAAAGACGACCGGATGACCATCGGCACCCGGTACTTTTCGGCTAATGCGCAGGCACGAGGATGAATCACACCCGCTCCCGCCTGCGCCAGTTCGGTCAATTCCTCAAAACTGATTTCTGGAACCTTTTTCAAATTCGGAAACTCCCTTGGGTTCTCGGTAAAGATACCGTCAACATCTTTGTAAAGTTCGCAGCGGTCGGCTTTGAGCGCTGCGGCAAGTGCCACGGCAGTAACATCAGAACCACCTCGCCCTAAGGTTGTTATCTCGCGCTCTTCGCTCATGCCTTGAAAACCGGCAACAATTGGCACTTTTCCCCGGCGCAAAGCCTCAGTAACGCGATAAAGCCGGACCTCCTGGATGCGGGCGTCGGAGTGAAACCGGTCGGTGATGATACCCACCTGCGAGCCGGTAAAGGAAGCCGCCTCCTGTCCTTCATTAAACAGCGCCAGCGAGAGCAATGCCATCGCCTGCCGTTCACCGGTGGTTAGTAGCATATCCAGTTCCCGGGGCGGCGGTGATGGGTTAACCATCAAGGCTTGCCGATACAGGTCATCGGTTGTGTTGCCCATCGCCGAAACAACAACCACCAGCCGGTCACCCAACTGACGCCGTTGGGCAATTTGTCTTGCTATCTGTTTCAGCTGTTTGATACTGGCAAGCGAACTACCACCAAACTTCTGAACTATTAACGCCATACCGCTCTTGTCTTAGCTCCGGTCATCAGTTTTGTCATTTGCGCCAGCCAGCGCCGGATACGGGCACCGGCGACTTTAAGCCTGTTTTCCGGCGCGACCAGCGCAAACCGGACAAACCCTTCACCCTGCTTACCAAAACCAGCCCCGGGCGCGGCAACAATTCGGCATTTTTCAATTAACTGAAGGCAAAAGGCGTAGGAGCGGGAACCGCGATAAGTTTCCCGCCACCAGTCAGGCAGTTTTGCCCATACATAAAATGTACCTTGGGGTAAAGTAATATCCCAGCAGCCCTGTGCCAGTTCGGTAACAAAAACATCCCGGCGTTGCTGATACCGGCGCCGCACCGTTGCCGCGATTTTGCTCCCCCTGTTGAGGGCAAAAACCGCGGCGTCTTGCACCGCGCCAAACGGTCCGGAGTCAACATTCTCTTTTATCTTCAGCAATGCACCGAGCAGCTCTTTATTGCCCACCGCCACCCCAAGCCGCCAGCCCGGAATTGAAAATGTTTTGGAAAGCGAGTGTAACTCCAGTGCACAATTCTTGCTCTCTGGAACTTGAAGGATGGAAGGCGGCGGTTCGTTAAAATAGATTTCGGAGTAAACATTGTCATTAACGATGTAGAACCCATATTTCAATGCCAGGGCAACAAGTTCCTGATAGAAAACAAGAGGTGCAATGGCGGCCGTCGGATTGTTAGGAAAATTAAGGCAAAGCAGTTTCAGCCGGGGGGCAATTCGGCTGATGAAATCAAGGTCGGGAAGAAACCCATTCTTTTCCTCCAGGGGAACAAGCACCAGCGACGCGCCGCACAGTCGACTCTGATTGACATAAACGGGGTAACCCGGGTCGCAGACCGCAACCGTATCACCTCGGTCGCACAACGCCCAGAGCAGATGTGCCGCACCCTCTTTAGAACCCAAGAGCACCACCACCTCTTTTTCCGGTTCGAGGTTTACCCCAAACCTTCGCTGATACCAGCGGGCAAAGGCGCGGCGTAAGGTCAGTTTACCGGCATAAGTGGGATAACGGTGATTTTCCGAAACTTTTAACGCGCGGCCGAGTACCTTAAGTAACGCGGGTGCGGGCTCAAGGTCCGGATTGCCTTCACCCAGGTCGATTAAACCGCCTTTTGCCCGTGCTTTAAACCTGTTCAGTTCTGAAAAGAGATAGGGGGGAAGAAGCGTTAACCTTTGCGCAAAAGGGGGCAATCGGCGCTGGCTCATCGCCGGGCTAAAAATCGCTCAATTCTTTCGAGCGCCCGCTGGATGTTCTCGATAGAGTTGGCGTAACTGAACCGCAGAAACCCATCGCCAAACTTGCCAAAGCAGGTGCCCGCAAGACACGCTACCCCCTCCTCTTCGAGCAGTCTATCCGCGAGAACCTTACAGTCAATTCCGGTGCCTTCGATATTGGGAAAGACATAAAAAGCGCCCTGCGGTTTAATACAACGAAAACCCGGAAGCCGGTTCAAGCCCTCGACAATAAGGTCCCGCCGCCGCTTAAACTCCGCCACCATTTGGTCAACAGGTTCACGGGGACCGTTAAGCGCCGCCAAACAGGCACGTTGAATAAATGTCGCTGTGCAGGAGTTGATGTTGGTCTCAATCCGCGCCATCTTTTCTGCCAGTTCCGCCGGCATTATACCATAACCGATGCGCCAGCCGGTCATCGCAAAGGTCTTGGAAAAACCATCGAGAATAATCAAACGGCGTCCCGCCTCGGGAAACTGAGCAATCGACTCAAATTGTCCGTCATAGACAATCTCCGAGTAGATTTCGTCGGCGAGAATCCAGACATTGTGTCTTATCGCAACTTCGGCAATCAAGCGCAAATCTTCCCGGGTTAACACTCCACCGGTCGGGTTTGCCGGCGAGTTGATAATAATCATCTTCGTTCGGGAATTGACCAATGACACCAACTCTTCAACATCCAGCCGAAAACCCCGTTCTTCCCGGAGCCGGATCGGTACCGGTCTTCCGCCCATATAGTCAATCATTGATTCATAGATAGGAAAACCGGGATTGGGATAAATCACTTCATCCCCGGTCTCAACCAGTGCCATAATCGCAAATGACATTACCGGTTTTCCGCCAGGCGTGATTACAACCTGCTCCGGGAAAAACTTCGTTCCCCGCAACCGCCCCGCATATTTCGCAATTGCATCCCGAAGCTCGCCTAAACCCGCCGAAGGGCAGTAATGGGTCCAGCCCTCATCCAGCGCCTGTTTTGCCGCTTCAACAATGTGTTTGGGTGTCGGGAAGTCAGGTTCGCCAATCTCCAGATGAATCACCGCCATTTTGCATTCCAGCTCCTTTGCCCGACACAGACAGTCAAAAGCGGTCTCGGTTCCCAGCCGACTCATCCGCTCTGCCAGTCTCATTTCTTACCCCCGGGCTTCCGTCTGCTCGCTGCCTTCCGCTTTGGGGTTGGGGTAGAAACCTTGACGCCTCCATCTTTCCCTTTTGCCCTATCATACAGCTCCTTTGCCTTGGCGGCGATGTGCTCAGCCGAAACCTCAAACTCCCACATCAACTCCCAGGGCTGGCCTGACTCTCCAAACCGGTCTTTAACACCAACCGAACCGAACGCCAGGGGACGACCGTAGAGTTCCGGAGCGGTGTGCAGGACATAAGAAACCCGGTGCGCCAGACCACCAATCTGATGCTCCTCTGCGGTCAAAACCACACCGGTCTCCAGTGCCGCCTGAATCAAAAACTTTTGATTGGGAATCGTCTCATTCGGATGGGTGCTGGGCGACTTTAAGGTGTGTAAATTGATAACCCGGGTTTCAATTCCGAACTCCTCTTTCAAAATCCACGCCGCCCGCAACGCCTCCGGTACCATTGGTCCGCACGCCACAATCGTCAAATGCTCGCCTTCGTTCTCGTAACTGTCCAAAGTCTTGACCTCAAACGCATCAAGAAATCTGTCCTTCTCCCCCCGGTATCGATAAACATTAGGCATCCCCCAGATAAAAGGCGTATCCGGTGTGGTAACAACCGGTGTTGCCTCGCGCGCAAACCGAATATACTTTGGTCCCTGAATACTTAAAAGCAAATGTTCGGTTGCCTTTTTGGTTTCAAGCGCATCGGCGGGTACTGACACATGCATATTGGGTAACCCACATATCTGGAACAAATCTTCCAGTGCCTGATGTGTCGCACCATCAGGACCAACCGAAACCCCACCGTGCGCGCCGGCAATCAAAACATTGAAATTACCATAGCAAACGGTCGTACGCAACTGGTCAAGATTTCGCCCCGCAGCAAAAACGCCGTATGTCCCGAAAACCGGCAGTTTCCCTTCCTTTGCCAGCCCTGCCGCCACATTCGTGCCCGACTGCTCGGCAATCCCAACCGAAATCCACCGTTCCATTCGCTCTGGATACTTCTCATAAAACTTTGAAATAGCGATTGACCCCGAGATGTCGGCACCAATACAGCATACCCTTTTATCGTCACCCAGTGCTTCCAGCGCCTCGCCGAACCCGAAACGCGTTGCCTTCATTTCCACCTTCATTTTCTCCTGCTGATTCCAGAAGTAGTCCCGGGAAAACTTTGGCACCTTTGCAGTCAACTTGGCGGTCGCCTCAGCCTGATATTCCGCAGCCCTTTTCAGCAGTTCCTCGTAATCAATCCGGTAATGAAGACCAAGCTCTTCCAATCCCTTAACCATCTCCGCCTTGTTCGGGGCTTTTCCATGCCAGCCGGCGACATTCTCCATAAACGAAACGCCTTTACCCTTGGTCGTGTGGCAGATAATCACCGTCGGCTGCCCTTTGTGCTTTGCCGCTTTATCAAATGCCGCCAGAATCTGGTGCATGTTGTGGCCATCGATCTCAATCACATTCCAACCAAACGACCGGTACTTTTCGGCAATCGGGTCAATCGGCATTACATCCTTTACCCAACCGTCAATCTGCAGCCGATTCTTATCCAGAATACAACAAAGGTTATCCAGTTTATACGCACCGGCTTCCATTATCGCTTCCCAGATCTGTCCCTCCTGATGCTCACCATCACCGGTGATACAGTAAACCCGATAATCCTTCTTATCCAACCGGGCAGCAAGACAAATCCCCACCGCCACCGAAAGCCCCTGCCCCAGCGAACCAGAAGAAATCTCAACCCCGGGCAGTTTGAGCCAGTGCGGATGGCCCTGATAAGGAGCGTACAGCTTCCTCAACCGCACCACATCCTCAACTGGAAAATAGCCCGCCATTGCCAGTCCTAAGTAAAGCGCCGGCGCCTTATGCCCGGCGGACCAGATAATACGGTCCCGGTTTTCCCAGTAAGGATTTTCCGGGTCGTGCCGGGCAACATGAAGATACAGTGCCGCAGTGACATCCATAATAGAAAGCGTCCCGCCTGAATGACCCGAACCCGCAGCACAAAGGGCAATAAGGTTATAACCGCGCATTGTATTCGCCGCCTGAATCAACTCCGCCACAGAGTAACTCTTCCGCACCGCATTGCTCTTTGAGTCAACTATCGGCATAAACTCTCCTATCCTTTTGGTATCCCCTGATAATCCTCGTAGAACTTTTTAATCCCAGCATCAGTCAGAGGATGCCTAACCATCTTCAAAAGCACATCATAAGGGACCGTTGCTATATGCGCGCCTGCCCGCATCGACTCAACCACATGCAAAGGATGCCTGATACTTGCGGCAATCACCTGGGTCGAAAAGTCGTAGTAATCAATCATTGCTGCAATATCCCGAACCAGTTCCATTCCTTCGTGCGAGATGTCGTCCAGTCGTCCTACAAACGGCGAAACAAAAGTTGCCCCGGCGCGGCACGCTAAAAGCGCCTGATTCGGTGAAAATATCAAAGTGACATTTGTCATTATACCTTTACGCGTTAGCCGGTAAACCGCCTGCAACCCCTCGATTCCCATAGGAACTTTCACCGTAACCTTCTTCGGGTCCAACTTTGCCCACTCCTCACCCTCCTTTACCATACCATCCGCATCTGGTGATATCGCCTCAACCGACACCGGGCCATCCACGACCCTCAGAATCTCTTCCACACATTCCCTAAAAGACTTACCGGTCTTTTTCACCAGTGTTGGATTGGTTGTTACTCCATCAATGATGCCCCAGCTGGCAACATCCTTAATCTCCTTGATATCTGCGGAATCAATAAATATCTTCATAATGGTTATCCTCCGTTGACTGAAAATGGAAAGACTCTCGCCAAGGAATTTCAGTATAACAACAAAAACCAAAAAGGCAAGTATTACTACTGGGCTTACCTGGTAATGCCGGCACCGTTGCGGAGCAGGTTGAGAGAGTTGCCCGCTTGTAGTACTGAGCGTACTTCCCCAACCTGCTCCGCTGCCCTGCTCATTAACCTTTCCACCCCGCAACTTAACAGTGACGGCGTGTTGAGAACTTTATCCGTCAGCGCCAGGACACGCACCGCGGCACTGGAACGGCTAAGCACGCGCACACTGGGCGGAAACAAAACGAGGGTAAAGGAAAGACCGAGCCATACCACCGCCAGGCCCTTTGTCAATCCGAAAATACCACCAAGGAAGGTGTCGAGATACTCAAGGCGGCTCCAGTCCAGCAGTTTTAAAAGCGCCCGTCGGACAAAACGAAGACCCAGTCCGGTGGCAGCAATAAGAATAACGAAGGCTAAAAAAACGGATGCGGGATAGTTGTGCAGAAATCGGTCGAACACGGGGGAGACGACCGTTTGATTTCTCAGGCCTATGACAAGTCCAAGCGAAGGGAAAAGTAACGAGCAGAACCTCCTTATCAGGCCGGAATAGTAACCACTAATCATAAAACCAAGGACAAATAGAACAATAATCACATCCACCGCCATATCACACCACTCACTTGAAACTGTGCATTACTTGTGCCACCAATTTTACGGTACGTACAGGGCTTAACTTTTTTCTAACATACTTAAAATCAGGCGGTAACAATAATTCGAACTTTGTAATATCAAAATGCCCGCCTGTTGCACCCCATCCATCACTGTGCCTGTATCATATTCAAACACAACAACATGTCCATCGTGACCGAATTATTTTTAACTGTCGCACCCGTTTCGCAGCAGGAATCGTTACCAACCACTTATCTGTTATTGTCAACAAAAGGAACTTAAGGACAAAGCAATTCCCTGTGACCCTAGCTCATAATGCGCTCTCGGTCTATCAAAATGACAATAGTTTTAATCCGGTCTCCGGTTCAAGTTGTCGGCTAAGTTTCTTATCACCCGGAAAGATGGAGATCTCACAGGTAACACCTACCCGACCGGCAAACAGATGGCCCCCATAGGTTGTCATCTGTCTATCGCTAAGAACGATATGACAGTGACAAACCGGCTGTTTTCCATCCCAGGCGACATTACCCAGAAGGGATACTATCTCAAACTCGCCTTTTAGCTGACGCCGGCGGTAACTCTTTTTACTGATATTATAGTAACCCAATTCAAAGTCGTATCCAGCACCGAGTCCACTGATAACCCCGGATTTAATCTTAACCCGCCGGGCAAACTCCACAAGAGTCGTCAATATCTCTTCTCCTTGCAAAAGTCTTAACTGATAGAACTGACTATTTTTAATCCATTTCATCTTTCCCCTCTTTTTTCTTGCTCTTTTTCGTTTTTTTAACAAAACGACACTGGGGATACCCGGAACAGGCGATGAATTTCCCAAACCGGCTTTGCCGCTCCACCAAAGGCTTACCGCACTTCGGACATGATTCCGCTAGAATTTTAGGCGCCTCTTTAGGTGGACGTTTTATAAAGTCACATTGGGGATACCCGGAACAGGCGATGAATTTCCCAAACCGGCTCTGCCGCTCCACCAAAGGCTTGCCGCACTTCGGACAGATGTCTGCTAACGGTTTCTCTTCTCCCTTTTTCACATAGTCACATTCCGGATATTTTGAACAGGATATGAATTTGCCAAACCTGCCCCAGCGTTCAACCAGCACCGCTCCACACTTCGGGCAACTTTCGTTTAGCTCGCGGGTCAAACCATCTTTAATTTCGGCTGCCTCCGCCTCTGCCCGGTCCAGGTCTTCTTTAAATGGCTGGTAAAAACGCGCCACAACCTCGCGCCAATTTAATTCCCCCTCTTCAACACCGTCCAGTTCCTTTTCCATCTCGCGAGTGAACCCGATTTCAAATATGTTGGCAAACCGAGGAATTAAAATGTCGTTTACAACCGTCCCTAACTCGGTTGGGACCAGTTTTCCCTGTTTCCTCTCAACATACCCACGCTCAACCAGAGTCGGAACGATTGTCGCATAAGTTGAAGGTCTGCCAATCCCGTTAACTTCTAACCGCTTAATCAAACTTGCTTCAGTGTAACGGGGCGGCGGCTGGGTGAACTTCTGTTCCGGGATAAACTCTTTCATCTCAACCGGTTCGCCCTTCTGTAATTCGGGCAATGAACTTTCCTTATCCGGTTCGCCGTATATCCGCTCAAAACCCTCAAAAACCCGTCTTACCGCCTCAGTCCTGAAGGTGTAATCACCCCCTTCAACTAAAACCTCGGTCAAATTGTACAACGCATCCGCCATTTGGCTGGCAACAAACCGGCGGAAAATCAACTCGTAAACCTTAAACTCATCAGGGGTTAGATACGGTTTAACCCGCTCTGGGGTCAAATCTAGACGGGTCGGCCTTATCGCTTCATGTGCACCCTGGGTACCCTTGCGGTCCGGATAATGCCGCGGCTTATCAGGAAGAAACCGCTCTCCATATGTTTGTGAAATTAAATTACGCACAGCAGTTACCACATCGTCCGCTACTCGAAATGAATCGGTGCGGGGATATGTAATTAACCCGACAGTTTCCTCCTTCAAATCTACCCCTTCAAACAGCCTCTGGGCGATACGCATCGTCCGCGCTGAACCGAACTTAAACAACTGTCCCGTCTCCTTTAAAAGTGTCGCAGTCACAAAAGGCGGTAGTGGTCTCTTATGCCGTTCCCGCTGCTTAACCACGCTTACCGTGAAACGGGTTCCCTGGCACCCCTGCCGCACCCCCTCAACTTCGGACCGGTCCTTCAACCGGAAAGTCTGATTCCTGATTTTTATCAGCTGACACTCAAAACGTTCTCCGCTCGCCCGGGCAAAAATCGCCCGAACAACCCAGAACTCCTCCGGTTTAAAACTTGCAATCTCTCTTTCCCGCTCCACCAGAATCCGAAGAGCAACGGTTTGCACCCGACCCGCCGACTTCCCTGCTCGCACTGTTCGCCACAGCAAGGGTGAAACAAGATAACCTACAAGCCGATCCAGCACCCGACGTGCTCTATGGGCATCAACCTTCCGCAGATCAATTTCGCCCGGTGAATTAAAACCAGCCTCAATACCCCGGGGCGTAATCTCATAAAACAAAACCCGTTTTATATTCGCCCCATTCTTTATCTCCTGTGCAACCGAATAGGCAATCGCCTCGCCTTCTCGGTCCGGGTCACAACCCAGGTAAACTGTTTTTGCCTGTTTTGCCGCCGTTTTTAACTCGTTGATGACCGGCGCCTTCCCTCTTATTCTTATATACTCTGGTTCAAATCCATTTTCGATGTCAACCCCGAGTCGGGACTTTGGCAAATCCGCGATATGTCCCCGGGAGGAAAGAACCTTTACCCTGCCCTTCAGCAATCTGCTGATCGTATGAGCTTTGGTTGGAGACTCGACAATAAGTAAATCTTTTTTGCTCATTGGGCGTGTAGAATAACCTATTTCGATTTAAAAGTCAACCCTCAATTATAACCACCGCCGCCGCATAATCCTCTAAGTGGGTCAAACTTAAATGCACCCGGCGCTTACCCAAAAACTGCTTTGCCCGACCGGAGACTTTAAGTGTAGGCCGGGTCTTCTCGTTGTCACAAACCTCTATCTCCTGCCAGGAGACCGCACCGCGTAAACCGGTTCCCAGTGCCTTGGAAAAAGCCTCCTTTGCAGCAAACCGGGCAGCGTAAGAAGGGTAGGGATGCGCAAGTTTCTGACAGAATTCAACCTCTGCGGGCGTAAAAATCCGCTCGATAAACCGGTGCCCAAAGTTCTCAATAGCCCGACGAATCCTGCTTACACTCATCAGGTCAATGCCGACACCGAATATTCCCGGGAGGTCTTTCCGCAACACCTACCCCCTCTGATTCAATCGCTCAACTATTGGAATCAACTCTAAGATGTCATTAACCTCATAGTCGGCGCCGGAGTTTAAAGTGCCAAAACTGTCGCCGTATCGGGCAAAAACCGTAATCATTCCGAGCTCCTTAGCGCCAACAATATCCCGCTCCGCCCAGTCGCCAACCATAATTGCCTCGGCAGGCATAACCTGCAAAAGTTCCAAAACCTTTTCGAACGGCTCCCGGGCGGGCTTACGCTTGCCGGTATCATCAAATGTTACGACCACATCAAAAAATCGGTCCACACCCAATGAGACCAGGCGCATCCAGACCGGCAAACGTGGTGCATCCGAAACCACCGCCAGCTTCAACCCCAGGCGAAAAAGTTTCAAGAGCGCCAGGTTTACATGGGGATAAGGAACGAGCGCTCCTTCCCGTGCCCGGCGATAAGCAATAATTCCACTCGCCAGAATCCGATAATCGATATACCCCAGAACCTCCTGGAGAAAGTCGTTAAAAACCTCTTGATACTCAATCCCTTTCTCTTGATAGATTTCGTAAATCTTCTTCTTCGCCGCTTCCGGTGTTAAATCCAGCCCAGCGTCAATCATCGCCATTACCGCTGCATCCACCGCCGCTTTTTTCCACTTGTCGAAGTCCACCAGGGTGTTGTCAACATCAAACACTACCGCTTTCACCATAATTAGCCCCCAACCATCCGCCTGAACCGCGGTGATAGCCTTTCGTAAGTTCTATCTAAATGTTCACTTACCACCTTAGTCTCAGCAAATAAGGGCATAAAGTTCGTGTCCCCCTGCCAGCGCGGTACGATGTGCAGATGGAGGTGGCCGGTAACTCCAGCACCAGCAACCGCACCTAAATTCGCCCCGATATTAAAACCCTGGGGCTTAAACTCCCGGCGTAATGCCCTCAAACTCAACTTCACCAGTTCGAGAAGATCGTCTCCTTCATCGGGCTTTAAATTTTCAAAACTGGCGATGTGGCGCAACGGCGCAACCATCAAATGACCGCTGTTGTAGGGATACCGGTTCATCACCACAAACGCCCGCTTCCCCCGGTAAAGAATCAACCCCTTTTTGTCGTCCTTCAACTTTTTTAAATAACAGAAAAGGCAGCCCTGACATTCCGGTGCCCTATTGCTAAAATACTCCACGCGCCACGGTGCCCAGAGCCTTTTCACTTATCCCTCCTATTTAAAACAACCTCATCTGTCTATCATCGGTCTTAACATCTTGCCCCGGTTCAATCGTCCGGCGCCGTTCTCCGGGAAGAACCTGCACTACACCGAAAACCCCATCGTAACCAGGCTCAACCGTCACATCCCCCTTTCGCATCCTTTCGACACCTTCGCCAACCCTCGCATCAACCCGCTTGATATCATCAATCGGCACATCCATCAAAATCTCAAACTCGCTCCCCAGCGCCTTAACCAGTTCTTCGTACCGACGGGCAACTCCAGCGGTGTCACGCCCCAGCTCCAGCGCCTCAGCGATAATCTCCTCCAGCGGCACCAGATGCTTAAACGGTATTACATCATCGGGGCAGGAATCCGGCTTTCGGTCTGCCAGTTCCTCTACCCGATGTAACACACCGACCGTAAGTGGCTTTCGGCATATCGGACACACATTACCCGAAAGCATAGCCTCGGCTGGACTCATCCGCACCCCACAGTTACGATGGCCATCGTAATGATACTTCCCCTCTTCAGGAAAGAACTCAATCGTAAACAGAAATCGACTTTTGTCTTTGGTCTTCAACACAGTACGCAGTGCGTCGTAATCCAACTCGCAGTTGAAAACATTCGCCTCCCGTCCCAGACGGCTCGGCGAATGGGCATCGGAATTCGAAATCAAAGTCTTTTTGTCCAATGCTGATAACCGCCAGTTCATCGGCGGGTCTGAAGAAAGACCGGTCTCAACCGCAAACACCTCATCCGCCAGGTCACCAAAACAATCCTCAAATGAGTCAAATCCGGAGTTGGAACCGAAAAGCGAAAACCACGGTGTCCAGATGTGTGCCGGTACTATAAACGCCCGGGGTTCAATTTCAATCACCCTCGCCAGCAGATCATAACTGGAAATGCTAACCGTGGGTCTACCATCAACCTCCAGCCTGCCGTAGCGGGCGAGCATCTTGTTAATCTCTTGGGCGCTCTTCATGCTCGGACAGTAAATCAGGTTGTGAATGCGCCGTAACTTACCGCCCGCAGAATAGATGTTGTTGACTTCGGTGGAAAGGATAAAATATGTGTCGCCGTATAGATATAACCCATTAGCTCCTTCTTTCAGATGTTCGCTTAACGATGCAAAATACCGGGGGTGAGTGAAATCTCCAGTGGCAACCAGTTTGATCCCTTTAATTCGCGCCGCCCGGGCAATCGCCGGAATGTCCATCTCCTGGCTTGTTGCCCTCGAATAGCGCGAGTGAATATGCAAATCGGCAATAAAACGCATCGTCCTATTTTAACTCACTTAAACTGAATTTCAAATCTGCCCTCATCTTTGCGCCACCACCATCATCCGCACCGTTAAAGGACCAACCGGAAAAAAACCGCCGTGGTGGTAAAAATGCGTCCCGGAAAAACCCGCTGCCCTCAGCGCGCGCCTCACCTCTTCAACTGTGTAGGCACGCTCCTCGTGTATCTCTTCATACCTTCCCCCCAGTGTGCCATCACCCATCTTCTCCCAGAAGGTCAAATGGAGGGTGGAAATCCTGGTTTGCCGGTCATAACTGTTCTGCCAGATAGAAACAATCTCCTCGGTCTCGCGGGTAATCGTCCTTGTTCCCCAACCCTCGGAAAGCCCATACACCGTATTCATATCAAACACAAATATCCCCTGCCCGACTAAACTTTTGAATACACACCCAAAACAGCGCTCAAGGTCCTCTTCGGTCAGAAGGTAGTTGATGCTGTCGTAAAGCGAAATCGCCGCATCAACCGGTTCTGAAATTTTAAAATCTCTAATGTCGGCACACACCAACTCAATCGGCAAATCTCCCCGTTTACTCTCGAGCACCGCGAGCATCTCTTTTGACCGGTCAACGCCGATCATTCGATAACCCTTTTGCGCCAGAAGTACTGTTGGAATACCGCTGCCGCAAGCAACATCAAGAATCGTCCTCGGGACAACCTTAAACCGCCGGAAAATTTTCAAGATATAGCTGACCCAGCCCGGATAGTCCACGAACTTCGTCATGAACCGGTCGTAATGCCGGGCAAACCGGGCAAACGGCGCCACCATCTAACTCAATATAAAAAGTTCGTCTCTCCTGTCAACACCAAAATCCATGCCCCCAGCCAGTTAACGCGTTAGCCGAAAGTTTACCTGTTGCTACTGCACTTTCCGGTCTCTTTTTGACATCTGCAAACTACCGGCTAAAATAATACTTAAAATGAACTACCACGCCCATATCCGGATGCGTCCTCATATGCCCCTTCTAATAATCTCACATATTGTGCTCCTCACCCTCCCGGCTGCTGCCACTTACTGGCCCATTCCACCGATAAACCAAGTTCACCCCTTAGGAAACAATTGGGGCAACTACCAGAACTACGGTTCTTCCCCCTACTTTCACCCCGGAATTGATATCATCACCACGGACACCAGTGGTGTTGAAGTCCGGGCGGTTGCCCACGGCTGGGTCAAAGCCTGGGGCACGATTCAAGCAGAACTGCACTACCGACTCGCGGTGTGTGATTCGCCTTTAACCTACTCTGGTCGTGCTGAAGGATGGCTTTACGCCCATATTGACCCTAACCGCTGGCACAAAAACCTTGGTGATGAGGTGCAAGAAGGGGAAGTCATTGGCTATCTTGTCGCCTGGCCCATCGATGCTTCTTTCGACCATCTTCACTTTGCCCGCATCTCCGACACCGGCGCCACCTGGCAGCGTTTTCCCCAACCCACCTGGTGGTTTATACAGAATCCATTGACAATTATTCAACCCAATACCGACCTTGAACCACCGGTATTTGAAAATGCCCGTACCAACGCCCTTTTTGCCTTCTGCCGCAACAATACCTCAACCTACTTAAATCCCAACAACCTCACCGGTGATGTTGACATCATCGCGAAAATTTACGATCGCACCGGCTTTTCAACCGGTAATTCAACCTGGGATAAACTCGCACCTTTTCTGATTGAATACTCAATTAAAAGTGTCGGGGGCTCGATTGTTGTTCCCTGGACCATCGGCGTCATATTTTCCGGCCGTTTGGAAGATGCCCTTGTCTCGGTAGTTTACAAAAACGACAACACCTGCCGCTCTCAGGGTGATTACGAAAACCGTTCTTACTACTACATCGTCACCAACACCGATGGTGACAGCATAATTGAATCTACCGACATTCAGGGAAAATGGGCAACCGCCGAGGTTGGTGACGGCGACTATTGGGTACTCATCCGCGCCTCTGATGTCGTCGGTAACACAACCGTCGACTCAATGCTTGTTCACACTGCCAACGGCGTCGCACTTGCCGAACAAAACTCAACCTTTCTCACCGCACCGCTGCGGGCAACACCGGCAAATGGCAACTGGCAAATTGATTTTGGTATCTCCCGAGCCGCACCGGTCCGCTTGACGGTCTTTGACCCGACCGGCAGACAAGTCACAATCCTTGCCGAGCAACAGCTCGCACCCGGCAACCATCGTGTGTCATTCCGACCCTCGGCTTCTGGTGTCTATTTTGTCAACATGACCGTTGGATTTAACCAGACCTACCAGACAAAACTAACCGTAATAAAATAAGTAGGTCAAGAACGGTAACTGACTTACTTGTTTGTCAGTGCTGAAGATGCGGCACGGGCGGCGGTGCCACCTGAAGCCCAGGCAAAGTGCAAATTGTAGCCCCCACTTTCTGCCCAGAGGTCTAACGCTTCGCCGACAACGAATAGCCCGGGGAACCGAAACACCGCCATCGTCCTCATATCCACCTCATCCAGACTCACTCCGCCCCCGGTCACAGTGGCTCTTTCTATCGGTTCGGTACCTACAATCTCAAACCTCGTTCCCTTGAGTTGCTCAATCAAACGCTGCACCGCCACCTTGCTCAGGTTAGTCAACCTGCTATCCGGTGCCACATCCGCCCGAACACAGAGAAACATCGCAAACTTGCGGGCAACAAACCTGGTCAAAGCGGTCTTTGCTTGAATCAACGGCCGCTCCTGCCGGAGGCGATCGATATAAGCTTTCAACTCTTGAAAACTCTTATCCGGTACCCAGTCAACAGTAAGTCCCACCTTATCTGTTTGCATCAATGCCCGGGCCACAAAACCCGAAATGTTCATTATCGCCGAGCCGGAAATGTACTTATGTGCAAATATGAAATTACCCGGTCTTGGGGCAACATTTGGTATATCCACTTTTACCCTAACTGAAGGCTGGCTGATTCCGGCGAAATTTTCAATTTCCTCCTTGGGCTTCAGCGCAGCAAGGGCGGGAAAAAAAGGGGTCATTTTGACACCTAATGAGTTGACCAAACGATTACCATCACCTGAGGATCCAGTCTGGGGATAACTGGCACCACCGGTCGCAATTACGACACTTCTTGCGTGAATGGTCTCACCGCTTTTTAGAACAATATACCAGCCCGGCAATACTTCATTCACATTTGCCTTTGTTCTTATCTCGCCCCCGGCTTGAATCACCGCTTCAACGAGCCGTTCCCGAACTATTCCAGCACCGGTTTGAGCTCTTTCTAACCGACTGATGTCAGGAGGATTAATCTCAAACATGAACGCACTCTCGGTTTTTCCCGCCGACCTATGTACCTTCCTGCTAACCCAGACGCATCCATCCTCGTCAATCCGTGGTTCTATACCCAGCATTCTAAAAAATTTAATTGCCTCCTGAGCCGGAAACTGGCGTAGCAAAAGTAAAATTTTATCTTTAGGACAATCAAACCTTTTTGCCATCAAATTGGGCGGTTCCAGATGGGTAAAATTACACCTTTTGCCCCCGGTCAAAGCAACCTTATTCCCACACCGGTCGGTCTTCTCTAAAATTAGAACCTTCAATCCCAACCGGCACCCCTCGAGCGCACAAGCAAGACCCGCGGCGCCACCGCCAACCACTACCAAATCCATAACGTTATGCATATCAAAAAATTATGATAGTAAAGACCAACTGTAATTTGCCGGTGCGCCGGGCTTGAATCCTCGGACTTTTTTCTGTAGTCTAAATATCGAGGGCACGAAGGCCCGGTACACTAAAAACGGCTCGGTCAACAAAATTGCCGCGTAACTGGGCTTTCCGTGACCCTCACCATTTTTATGTGTTATCTACTCTCGGAAACATTCGCATCATCTCAGGTTACTCAAGAAAGAAGATGTTGCGTTTGGCGCAAATCTCTTTGAGCACCTTGGGCCAGACCGTAACCGATACCTCGCCCAGACTTGCGGTCCTAAGCAGATACATATAGGTCCGCGACTGGCCAATACCACCACCGATAGAAAGGGGCACCCGATCGTTCATAATCGCCTGATGATAGGGCAACTCAAGGAAATGCTCCTGTTTCGCCATCTTCAACTGCTGAACAAGCGTCTCTTTCGTCACACGGATACCCATTGAGGTCAACTCGTGTCGTCTTCTTGTTACCGGATTCCAAACCAGGATGTCGCCGTTCATACCGTGGGTCGGCTTTCCGGTCCAATGGGAAGTGTCGGTAATCCAGTCGTCGTAGTCGGCTGCCCGCATCTCATGGGGCAACCCATCAGCCAGCGGATAGCCAATACCGATGATGAAAACCGCCGGCGCATACTCCTGAAGCAGTTTGGTCTCCCGCTGCTTTCGTGGTAAGTCCGGGTACATCTCAAGAATCTCCTCGGCGTGGATGAAGGTCAACTCTTCAGGAATGGGCGGATACTTTGTCGTGCGCAACTCCGGAAACTGCTCCTGAACCAGGTGAGATGCTCCCACAATCACCTTCCAGATTTTCCTTACGACATCCTTAAGATAATCAAGGTTCCGGTCCTGCGCAGTAATAACCTTCTCCCAGTCCCACTGGTCAACATAAGAGGAGTGGTCGTGGTCCAGGAAATAATCTTTCCGCACTGCTCGCATATCGGTGCAAATCCCTTCACCTACCTTGCACCCAAACTGCGCCAGCGCCAACCGCTTCCACTTGGTCGCTGCCTGAACAATCTGAGCGTTGATTCGTGGGGAAATGCCCAGTCCACAGGGAAATTCGACCGGAGTCCTGGAACCATCCCGGTCCAGATAGTCGTTGACCCCTGACTCCCGCTCCACAATCAAGGGCACCTGAACCATATGCAGGTTCAGTTCCCGGCACAGGTTCTTCTCAATGTACTCCTTGATCATAAAGAGCGCGTCCATCCGTTTTAGCGGCGGTAGAATCGGCTCGTAATCGGTGGGTAAAATTTTCTCCACCTCTTCATAGGTGCCGACACCTGGACCGGCTAAATCGGCTCGCTTCTTATCCAGAAGCGTCGGTGCTGCGCTCTTGAGCGAGGCTTTCTTCGGTATCTTTTTTGCCACTTTTTTCTTAGTGACTTTTTTCACCGTCTTGCGTGCGGTCTTCTTCACCGCCTTTTTCTGCTTTTTCTTCATCTGCTACACTCCTTTTTGTTAATCTACTTCTTACATCATATTTAAAGGAAAATCGGCATATTAAGGATAACAACCCCGACTTAATCTGTCAAGGATTAATGACACCCGAAACGCCGTTCGATGCTCAATTTACCACTCCAAAATTGATTAAGGATTTTTGTTGACAAGCGGCTTAGGGGGTGTTAAAATTAACCACAATTTGGTGAGGTGGAGGCGGTTGTTTCAGGCGACGGAACGGCATCTCAACCTCCTCAAAAAGCCCAAAGGAATGCCCTCGCATTCCAATCCCACCAAAAAAGCCTCGCCTGAAACCGGCCCTGGCCGCATCCACCTCACATTTTGTTTTATATTTATAACTCCAAGAATGTCAAAATATTACACAATCAGGCTCGCTTTGATTTAACCGCTTATCGGGCAAGTTTGCGGGCAAGCTGAATCGCTGCCAGCGTAGAGTGGTGTGATGCAATGCCCTGGCCCGCAATGTCAAAGGCAACGCCGTGCAGCGGAGACGTGCGCACCGCTTCTAAACCAAGGGTCACATTCACCCCCCTCCCCTGTGAGAGCAGTTTTGCCGGAATCATCGCCTGGTCGTGATACATCGCCACGAATCCATCAAAATCATCCAGATGGGCGAAAATGGCATCCGCGGGTATGGGACCGAATGCCGCTACCTTTTTCTTCTGTGCCGATTTAACACCGGCTTCAATCCGCTTTTCTTCACCAGTAGAGAACTCCCGCCCGTGCGGATTGAACGCCAAAACCGCAATCTTAGGTTGCGCGCCGTGTCGGAATCGTTTGGGGGCTTCTCGTCTCAAAAATTCGTCAATGAGCAGTATCTTCTCCTGCACCGCTCGGGCTGTAATCAACGGCGCAACACGACCCAGAGGCACATGGATTGTTACAAAAATCACCTTGAACCGCCTTGACCAGGCAAGCATCGCATAACGCCGAGCCCTTAACCGTTGGGCAAGAAACTCAGTTTGCCCCGGAAACGGAAAACCGGCAAGCCGCAGCGCCTCTTTGGACACCGGTGCAGTAACAAGGGCGCCAATCGTACCGTTTCTCAGTAACTCCACCCCTCTTTCCAGCGCGCGCCACGCTGCAACACCACAACCTTTCTGCACCCTGCCGTACTCGTATTTACCAACCGGCCCAGTGTCTATCACCCCAACCCCATCATAGTTAACCTTCAGCCGTTTTGCCTCCCACTTCAACACCTCTTCCGAACCGATGAGCAAAATATTTCTCCGCTCGGTTTCCTGAACAGCCCGCAACACCGTTTCCGGACCAACTCCTGCCGGGTCGCCAAGGGTAATACCGATCTTCATCTCAGTAATGGCTCAATGTGCCGGAACGCCGGGTCCGGCGGTCAATCAACATAAAAACAAACAGCCCAAAACCAACCCACAACAGAGATAAAAGCCCGAGACGAACAAAGGCATCACTTAAGGTGAAATCAATCTTCTCGCCCATCAGAAAGTGGCGGGCGGTCAATATCCCATAAGTTGTTGGTACAAACAGCGCCAGTTTCTGCAAAAACACCGGTAAAACCGCCAGCGGATAGGCAATCGGTGTAAGAATCATCAATATGCTGGATAGCGCCTCACTCACCAGCCAGCCCTGCTTAAAAAGCAGGGTAAAACTTGCCATAAACATCCCGATGCCGTAAAGTGCCACCAGCATCAATCCGATAACCAGCAATGTTGGCAGCAGCCCCAGGGGGTTGATTTTCAGGCTGAAAACGAGCAGGATAAAAACAATCTGCACCGCAATCATCAACAACTGGTGCAAAATTGAGTGCAGCGCCATCCCCATACTGAAAACCCAGCGGGGCACCGGCGCCGCAAATACCGATTCCAGCGTTCCGTAGAACTGCTCCTTCCTCAGACTGAACCCCATCGCCCACAACGCCATATTGAGGAACCCGATAAACAGATACCCCAGAGTAATAAATGTAACAATGTCCGAGGTGCCAACGAGGTTTTGTAAACTTGCGGACTCCCTGCCGCCAACCAGTGCAATCCCGTAGAGAAGATAGGGAAGGAGGTAAACCACCGGGTCAATTAAACCGCGGGCAAAGTCCGCCTTGTAGGTCAACTCCAGTTTCCACTCCTTGATATTTTCTGCCCAGACCGCAGCACCATAATGGCGCAGCAACCGAATCACTTTATGAACTCCCCTTCCCGTGGAAACTGTTTCATTACAATTCATCTTTAATGCATCCCCACTGTGCCGTCGCGCCGGGTCTTTTTCTCAAGATAAACAAAAAGAAAATAGCCAGCGGTCAAAAGAATTGCGTCCATCACCAGTAAAATCAAAACCGTCTGCCATAAGTTAACCTCCGACTTATTCAACAAAATAATCCCTCGAATCGCAATCAGCGCCCAAGTAAGGGGAATCAATGTGCTCACCATTGCGGTAATCGGGTTCACCTGCACCGGATACCGAATTGGTGAAAACAGAAAAAATATCCACTCTAAGGTATGAACCCAGCCATGGACCTCTTTAATCAATAGTGTGAAACCGGCAAAGGCAATGGCAAATCCGTAAAACCCAATCATCAAGAGCCCGACCAGCAGGATAATGGGCAGAACCTTGTCAATGGTAAACCGCACGCCAAAGAATATGCTGATTATCGTCGCTTGAAACACCGCCATCACCGTTGACCATGCCCACTCGGCTAATGTCTTGCCGATTAAAATCACCAGCGGGTGCGTCGGCGACGCGATGATGTATTCCATCGTTCCCCAGTAGGTCTCCTCGCGTAGCGAATTTCCCACCCCCCAAAGTGCGGAAAATACAAAAGTCGAAATCATCGCACCAATCAGCACAAACGCCAGATAGTTTCCCGAACCGGTTAACTGCCGGAACGATTCGCTTGTTGCCCCGCCCACCAGCGCCCTACCCTGAAAAACATAGGGCATCACCCAGATGAGCGGAAAGATTGCCCAGAAGAAAATCATTATCGGATAGGACAACCAGATGCGCACCGTCTTACCAAACTCGGCACCCAGCGCCCGCAGTTCCACTCCCGGTGCCCGCATCGCTTCACTCCTCGGTTGTATCCGCCGCCAGCGAGGTACCGGTCATATAGATAAACACATCCTCCAGCGTTGGTTCCTGAACATCAATCGTTAAAATTTTTGCCCCGGTCCGCACCAGTTCAATCACATCGCTCAAAATCCCTTCGGCGCGCGGGGCAAGAATCTTCACTGTTGTCACCCCATCCTGGCTATCGGCGCTCAACCGCTCCACGCCGGGCAGCGACTTTAATCGGCTGATGTCCACCTCCCCCTGACAGCGCACCGAAAGAACCTCTTTGTGAGGAATGTCCCGCTTGAAATCCTCCGGTGACTTAATGTCAACAATCTTACCCCGGTTGATAAAGGCAATCCGCTCGCACAACTCATCCGCCTCATCCATATAGTGGGTTGTCAAAAGAATCGTCTTTCCCTGTTTTTGATTCAACTCCTCCTTGATAAACTGCCGGATGAACCGGCCAAACTGCGGGTCGAGCCCAAGTGTCGGCTCATCCAGAAGTAGAAGTCGCGGGTCGTGCAGCATCGCCCGCGCCAGACTCACCTTCTGCTTCATACCCGAGGAGTAGCGCTCGAGCCGCTCATTTGCGACCTCTTTCAGCCCTAACAGTTCCAGCAGATAGTCAATCCGGCGGTCGCGCTCCTTTCCTGACAGTCCGTAGAGAGCGGCAAAGAACTTAAGATTGTCCCGGGCCGAAAGTTTCCAGTAGAGCGTCCGCTCCCCCGAAGTCAAAAGCCCGATTTGCTGGCGGCAGAACAGTGTATGCTTAAAAACATCGTGCCCAAACAGCCGAATTGTCCCCTCATCAGGAATCAAAAGCGTGGCGATACAACGCACCAGCGTCGTCTTTCCTGCGCCGTTCGGTCCCAGCAATCCAAAAAGCTCTCCGGCGCGCAGGGATAGCGTCGCGCCATCCAGCGCCCTTAATGTCCGCCGCTTCAACCCTTTACCGCGCCGAAACTTCTTCACCACATTCTGGCACTCAAGTGCCGTTGTCCAACTATCTGTGCCCATTTTTTCTTTCCGCCGCGGTGTGCGATAGCATCTTTTCAATATTATCCGCCGCACTATCCCAGGTCCACTGCCGCGCCCAATCAACCGCCTGAACCCCAAGCCGGTTTCGGAGCGCCTCGTCCTGTAAAAGCCGGTCAATCTTCTCTGCCAGCTCCGTCACATTGCCATAAGTGTAAAACAGTCCGTTGACACCTTCACGCGAAGAGTCCACCAGACCCGGTGAACGGGCAACAACCACCGGTGTGCCGCAACCGTTTGCCTCCATCACAATCAACCCCCACCCCTCCTTGATTGAACTCTCAACCAGCAGCGCACTGCGTCGGTACCAGTTGACCTTCTCTGCCTCGGAAACAAAACCGGTAAAGACCACCGTATCCTGTATCCTCAGTTTCTCACTCAATTCCTTAAGCCGGGGCAAATCATCGCCGGTTCCTACCACCACCACCTTGAACTGTCGCCCTCGCTCCTTCAGAATCCGTGCCGCATAAAGCAGATGGTCGGTTGACTTGTATTTCTTCAACCGTCCGACATGAAGCACCACCGGCTCCCGCGCCACCGTTGGGTCGGGTTTAAACTTCTCAAAGTCTGTCCCCGGTGGCACAACGGTAATCATCTCGGGGGCGATACCAATCCGGACCACATCCCGCTTTGAACTCTCCGACAGCACGGCAAAGCGACACCGCTTATACGCCAAAGGAATCATACTCTCGGCCAGGTAAACATAAGCGGCCAGCGGTGCAACAACCTCCTTAAAAATACTCCCCCGAAAAAGATGCATCAAAAGCACCGCCACCGGCTTATTTACAAACCAGGGCGAATAAAACGGAATCTTGTTCAAATCATCCACCACCACATCGTAATCGCCTGCCGCGACAACACGGGGCAACTGGCGGTAAACGGTGAAATTAAAAGTCCACTTTCCACCCCGGCGCAATACTCTTATCCCATCGATATCCTCTTCGGGCGCTGAACCTTTGAACCGTTCACACAGAAGCGTCACCTCATGCCCCCGCGCCACCAGCCGCCGAAAAACCTCTTGCAAGTAAACCTCGGCGCCGCCTGCCTCTGGGTTCTGAATACACCGCCAGTTGACAACCAGTATGCGCATTGACTCTTATCTTAAACCGATTACCCATTTCGGTCAAGCCCGTGCCTTGCCCGATCGAGAACCCTGGTCTATAATAGCAGTATGTGCCTCAACTGGACCAAAAAACAGTTCTTGAACTGGCTGCTCCTCGGCATCGGCTATCTCCTTTCACCTTTGTCCTGGTGGAACGACCTGTTTATCAACCTTCCTCTTGCCTATCTTTTCGCCTGTCTTTTCTCCCTTTTCTCGCCCCGGATTTTCACCCTTGCCATCATCGCCGGTTACTGGCTCACCAACATCACCGGCTTGCTTCTCATCCATCTTGCCGCGCTGCGTTTTGCTGGCGTCAAACGCCTTAACCGGCGTCAGTGGTTGATCAACGGTCTTATTACTGCCGGTTACAGCCTCCTTATTTTGCTATTGGTCATGCGCCGCATCCTCAAACCATTCTGGCTCTACCAGCGTTGACTTTCCAGTTGCCGTTAAGAAAATAACTTTCGATGATCTGGCTCCTGATTCTGGCGATTCTCCCCGGCGTCGGCCTGATGCTTTTTTTCTACTTCCGGGACAAATACAAAAAAGAGCCCTTCGGACCCATATTTCTCGCTTTCCTTTTGGGCGCAGTTGTTACCCTGCCGGCATCCGCAACATCTTCCCTTGTGCAGCGTCTCACCGGCTGGTTCAGTCCCCCTTTTACCATTACAAAAATCTTTCTCGGCGCCTTCATCGTCGCTGGTCTGATAGAAGAGTTCTGGAAGTTCTTTGTTGTCCGGTTCTACTGCTATCACCGCCCGGAGTTCGATGAACCCTACGATGGCATTCTTTACGCCACCGCCGTGGCGCTCGGTTTTGCCACTCTGGAAAACATCATCTACATCTTCGGTACAGCTGCGTTCAGCGGACTGCGCACCGGCGTAATGCGTGCCTTACTCGCGGTTCCGAGCCACGCCTTCTACGGCGTCTTAATGGGCTACTTCCTCGGTGAGGCAAAATTTGCCCCAACCGAAACCAAGGCAAATCTCCTCGGGCTCTTCGGGCTCCTTTTGGCAATCTGTGCCCACGGCGTATACGACTTTGTCGTCGTCGCCCTTGCCCAGCGCCCGCTCCTTATCGGCAGCCTCATTGTATTTTCAGTCCTCGTCTGGGTGGTATTTTTCGAACTCACCCGGCGTCAGGCAGAACAGTCTGCTCACCAGTCGCCAAGACTCGCCGCACTGAAAAAAGGTCCACCGCCCGACGAACCTTCTCGCTGATTATTAAAAACAGTTGTTTGACACCTCTTGGGGCGTGGTTAGTATCAACTGATGAACAAACAACTCTGGCCGCTAATCCTGGCGGTGGTTAATTTAGGACTGTTCACAATAAACGGATGTAAGAAACCCCTTTTAGTTAAAGACCGGGCGGAAACGATTCCGCCCGGCGCGGTAAAGATGCAACCGGAAATGGATTCGTTCCCTCCAATACTGTTCTCTAACGAATGGGAGCCACCCGTGCCAATGCCCGGACCGGTGAATACCGCCGGCGCTGAGGATTCCCCATTCATCACCCCGAACGGTACTGAGTTCTACTTCGTTTTTACGCCCGATGTCTCCGTCCCGGTGGAAAAACAAGCCGCCGACGGCGTTACCGGTATATGGTATTGCCGGCTGGAAAATGGTCATTGGACCGAGCCGGAGCGCGTGATACTTAACAACGACATTTCGCTTGATGGAGCGCAGTTCGTAATGGGCGACACAATGTGGTTTGCGTCCGTACGGCCCGGTAACTATGGCGAAATTGACTGGTATCTGGCACTCCGCCGCAATGGTAAATGGGGTAACTGGCGCAACGCCGGCAGGCAGATAAATAAAGAACTCAAGCCCGGCGAACTCCACATCAGTGCCGACCATAGCACGATGTACTATGGCAAAACTGGCATTCACGGTGGCCTTGACATCGTTCGTTCCCAACGCACTCCGTCCGGCTGGGGCGAGCCAGTTAACCTTGGGCCACTGGTAAACAGCGCCCGAGATGAAGGTCAGCCCTTTATATCATCAGACGACAAAGAGTTGTGGTTCACCGGCTGGACTGACAGCTTAGTTGGACCGTGCGTCTACCGATGCCGGAAAGACAGCACCGGGCGATGGCAACCGGCAGAGCTAATCGTCGGTCAATTTGCCGGCGAACCTACCCTTGACGACGCCGGCAACCTCTACTTTGTCCACCATTTTTACTCCGGCGGCGACTCCTCGCGGATGATTGAAGCCGACATCTACCTCTGCCGTCGCAAAACCGCTCTTTCAAAAATCATTAGGTAATCATCGGCTCGCCCGGTATTTCACAGGTTTCTGAAGTGTGCGTCTCAAGCCAACTCAGCAACTCTTTGAGGCTTGCCGTGGCGAGACAGATTGAAGTATCCGCGGCGCCATAGTAAACCCGTAAGGTGTCGCCATCCGGTTCCAGCACCGCACCGCACGGAAAGACAACACTGGGCACATCACCTACCCGCTCGTAAGGCTTCACTGGACCGAATATCCATTCGCTGCTCCGGCGCACACAGCGCCAGGGTTGCTCTAAATCCAGTAGCGCGAGACCAACCCGGTAAATTGCACCGCTGGGGGTATCTTTCACCCCGTGATAAAAAATTAGCCAGCCGTGCGCTGTTTCCAGGGGCGGTGTTGCCAGCCCAACTCGACTGGCATCCCACCAGGCACCCTGCCGTGCTGGCATTACCAGATGGTGTCTACCCCAATGAATCAAATCCGGTGACTGGGAGATATAGATATGCGCTCCGAGCGATGTCGTGGGCCGATGAACCATCAACCAGTACCCGTTGAACCGCCGGGGTAAAAGTGCCGCATCCTTATCTGCCGGCGGCATCACCACGCCCAACCGCTCGTACTCCTTGAAATCTTTGGTCAACGCCAGTCCAACAGCCGGACCTGCCCGAGAATAGGCGGTGTAGGTAACTGCATACTTTCCCAGTTCCTCAACATAGGTGATGCGCGGGTCTTCAACCCCCCACAACTCTTCCGGAAATCGGCTGGGGTCGGGCGCAAAACTCGGCTCCGGTTCAATCTCCCAGTTGTCAATCCCGTTAGCGGAACGGGCAACGCATAAGTGCGAAATCCCGCGCCGGTCCTCAACCCGGCACAAAAGCAAGGTTGCGCCGTCGGGCAACAACACCGCGCCCGGGTTGAACACGGTGTTAACCGTATATGGCCAGTCAGCCGCGGTCAGTATCGGGTTCTTTTCCCAGCGCCGGAGTAACAACTGCCGGTCCTGTTCAATGTGCCTCAACCTTCCTCCGTTGTCTGCGCTGTCCGCATCGTCAAGAGGGCGCCGATAAACGACAGTGTTGCCTCTGCCCCTTCATTGCCATTCACCCCGTCGGGATGCAGCCCATCATGGCAGCCACCGGTCGTGTAGTCGTAAATCGGTAAACCGAGGTCGTTGCGTCCCAAATACCACTCAAACGCCCGGCGCATCTCCTCGCGCCACTTGGGCTCCCGGGTGCTCAAAAATGCTTGATAGCACGCCTCCACTGTGCACTCTGCCTCAATCGGCTGCTGGTCAAACCGCAGCCGCGCTGTTCCCCGCCGCCATCCCGTATGTGCGACCGGTACAAAGTGCCCCTGCTCCGCAGTCTGCACCGCTATCAACCATCTTAAAGAATCCAATCCGGCATCAACCATCTCTCTTTTTCCCAGTTCCCGGCCGGCGACAATCAGCGCCTCGCTCAATCGGGCGTTCGCATAGGCAAGGACCGGTTCAAACCAGCGCCAATCTTCAGTAGCGTTGCGCCGGTAGAGGTCGAGCAGTCTTTCCGCCAGAACCTCGCGAAATCGCCGGGCATTACTGTCGCCCGGAAAACGCCGGCTATAAGCACATAACCCCAGCAAGGTGTAAGCCCAGGCGCGCGGGCTGGTAAAAAGTTCCACCGCGGGCAAACCCGAGGCAAACAAATTCATCGCCAGCGCCACCACCCCGTCCTCACTTGCCGAACTTACCGCATAACCCAGCGCCCATAGCGCCCGACCCTGACTGTCTTCCGAACCCGCCTCCTCAGTCCAGCGCCGTTCATAACTCAAAAAATTCCGAAACCGGCTGTTGTCCCGGTTGAAGGCAAAATCGAGAAACGCCAGATAGCGCCGGACCAGCCGATTGAGAAAAGGCTTATCCGCCGCCACCTCCTGTGCCCTGAGTACCATCAAAAGCGCCCGGGCGTTGTCGTCCGTTGTATAACCTTCAGCAAGATTGGGCACGGTGCGCCGGGCATGCTGCAGGATTCCGGTGTCATCGGTCAAGGTCAAAAGATGATTCAAGTTCAACTCCGGCAGGTCGATGTCTAACGGGTCAGCACTGCCCATCACCGGTGCCACCGCAAGCGGCGCCCGCATCCGCTCCTCGGCGGCACGCTGAAACGAGTTCAAATAGACGCGGGCAACCTCCTTCCAAACCATCATTCTTCCAAAGGCGTAGGCACGCTTGCGCATCGAATGGCGCTCGGTTTCATTTTCAAACAATCCGATAATTGTTTCCGCCAGCGCCTTTGAATCGCGAAACGGCACCAGTCTTCCCCTGCCTTCCGCCAGCATCTCCTCCGCATACCAGTAAGGGGTTGACACCACCGCCTTACCAACCCCCATTGAATAGGCAAGCGTTCCGGAAACAATCTGCGCCGGATTGAGATAAGGTGTCACATAGATGTCGGCCGCGCCGAGAAACTGGCACAACTCCTCCAGCGTGACAAACTGATTGTAAAATATTAAATTCCGGTCTACCCCTTGCTCGCGTGCCCGTCTTTGCAGTCGCAGCCGGTACTCCTCACCCTGTTCCCGCTTCACATGGGGGTGGGTGACACCGAGCACGATGTAAACCACATCAGGAAACCGGGCGGCAATCGCCGGCAGGGCGTCAATCATATATTCGATACCCTTGTTGGGTGACAAAAGCCCAAATGTGAGAATCACCCTTCGGCCCTCAACCCCGAACAAATCCTTGTAGTAGTTCGGGTCAACAAAAGGCATATCCGGAATCCCGTGATGGATAAAATCAATCTTTTTCTCCGGCACCTGGTAAATCTCTTTTAAAAACCGCACCGCCCGCTCACTCATCACCACGACCCTTTCCGAAATCCGGCAAATCTCCTCCATAACCGAGCGCTGCTGTTCATTCGGTTCGGCAAGAACCGTATGCAATGTCGTCACAATCGGCATCCGCAACCGGCGCAGCGTTACCAGGATATGCCCGCCCGCGGGCCCGCCAAATATCCCGAACTCATGCTGAAGACAGGTCAAGTCAACCCGGGTCATATTGAGAAACTCTGCCAGTTGCCGGTAATAATCCTGATTGTTCTGGGCGACCTCGAACTTCACCTCCTCAGGATAAGGGTAACCATCCGGCGTATCGTTCAACGCCACAACCAGCCCGTTCAACTCCGGCGCTTCCTGAGTAACCGAATGGTAAAGGTCTGAGGTAAAGGTGGCAATCCCGCACTTCCGCGGCAGATAAGTTCCAATAAACGCTATCTTCTTAAATAGATACGGACCACGCATAACCGTTCACCTCAAACCCTTTTTTATCTCTCATTTAATATCCATTTTAGTCCCACCGTTAAGGAATGTCAACATATGTAACTCTAAACCCCTATGCGCCACCGCGTTAGGGCAAACCCGGCAACCAACTTTTGCCCCGGACCACCGCTATCACTTATTAGACCCCAACCGAAGAAAAAATTAACGCCCTTTCTTCTAACTGATTGTCAGTCCACAGGTTAACCGTATAGGATACGGTCCCCTGACCCGTTCCGGGGACTGCTTCTTACACCCTGACCTGTTTCTGTACCGGCAGGTTTTGATAGCCAACCGCACCAATCCCGGTAAGTTACCCGACTTGCGCGCTGTGCCCGCCAATTTCACCCAACCACCGATACTTTTTTGGGCAACAAGCTGGCTATTTGCGCACCGCTGCCTTTTCAAACTCTGCTATCGCCTCATCGGAAAGGGGATGATTACCCAGCGCTAAAAGCACCTCATAGGGCAGGGTTAAATGGTGGGCACCAGCGATAAACGCTCGCAGCGCCTCTTCCGGCGACTTAACACTTGCCGCCACAAGTTCCACCGGCCTGCCACTTGCCTGAATCACCGCTGCCATTTCGGCAATTAGTTTTATCCCGTCGCCCAAAAGCCTGGTTGCCCGGTTGACATAAGGGATGACATAAGTGCACCCGGCTTCAATTGCAAGGAGCGTTTGGTGCCCGCTGAAAACCGCGGTCGCGGCACAGGGGATTTCCGGTGCAAGGCGGGTGACGAGCGCCAGGTTTTCGGTTGTCGCCGGAATCTTCAACACAATCTTGTCCGGCGCAATCTGGTAAAACTCCCTTGCCTCCTGCTCCTTTTCCCGCAAAGCCTTGCCGGTCAACTGATAAAATACCGGACCGGGCACAATCTGACACAACCTTTTAATCACCGTATCAGGTGCCGCCGCCACCTTTGATAGTAGGATAGGATTGGTCGTGCACCCGCGCACGAACCCCAGTTTTACTGCCTGCGTTACCTCATCAACAACCGCACTGTCAATGAACAGCATCTTAACCCTCCTGTTCCTTGAGCAACCGCTCAACCTCTTCCCTTCGGGGCATAGACGGTTCTGCCCCGAGTACCGTGCAGGCGACTGCACCGCACGCATTGGCAAACCGCACCGCCTCATCCAGACTCCGACCCTCGGCGATACTTACCACCAGACCGGCGCGAAAGGCGTCACCGGCACCGGTCGAATCTATCGCCTTAACCTTAAACGGTGGAAACCGCCTTTTGCCATTTTCGTCAAACACCAGCGCGCCATCTGCGCCCACCGAAATAATTACCGCCCGGCGTCCGGATTTAAGTTCGGCTTTTGCCCAATCATCAATCGCCATCCCGCCTGCCAGTTCTGCCGCCTCAATCTCGTTCGGAACGATGTAATCAATTGGCTGGCTGATGGGCAGTTCAATCTTGTGAAACGGTGCCGGGTCAAGAAACACCAGACACCCGGCATTGCGGGCAATGGTCGCCGCCTGAAACGAAACCCGGTGCGGAATCTCAAACTGCAGCATCAGGGCATCCGCCGCCTCAATTTCCGGCTTTACCATCGCTATCTGTTCCTCACCCAGGCGGAGATTGGCACCGGCAACACCGATAATCGCATTCTGCCCGGCACTGTCAATCATCGGGCAGGCAACACCCGTTGGCACTTCGGGGTCAACAGCGACGAAATCGGTCCTCATCCCTTCCTCTTTCATCTTCTTCAAAAACAACTCGCCGAAGTAGTCCATTCCCACCTTGCCCACCATCACAACATCGGCCCCCAGCCGATGCGCCGCAACCGCCTGATTAAAACCCTTGCCGCCTAAAAAAAGTCCAAACCCATCACCGGCCATTGACTCGCCTGGTCGGGGCAACCGCTTGACCCGAAACACCATATCGGTCATAAAAGAACCAACAACGCAGATTTTAACCCGCTTATTTTTCATAATGTTAAGTTTATCGCCTCAATACGCCCCCTGTCAAACCAGACGAAAAAATTGACCACCCGAAAATTGTCCTTATTGTTAAACTATGCTGCTAAATTTCCACGGCAAACAGCCGCAAATTGCCCCGGATGTTTTTGTTGCGCCCAATGCGGTCATCGTTGGCGACTGCGAAATTAAATCCGGGGCAACAATCTGGTTCGGTGTGCTGATTCGGGCTGATGTCAACCGTATCGTCATCGGTTCAATCACCAACATCCAGGATTTATCTGTCATCCACTGTGACGAAGCCGAACCACCGGTTGTACTCGGTACTCGGGTAACCGTGGGCCACCGGGCGATTGTGCACGGTTGCACGATAGAAGACGAGGCGATGATTGGCATGGGTGCGGTCATTCTCAACCGGGCAAAAGTTGGCAGGAACTCAATTGTTGCTGCCGGCAGCCTGGTCAAAGAAGATTTCGTAGTGCCTCCGGGCACTCTTGTTGCCGGGGTGCCGGCGCAAATCAAACGGGAACTGCAACCGGCAGAAATTGAATGGCTCAAAAAGGTGGCAGAGGGTTATTATCAACTGGGCAAAAAGTATCGTCAGTTAACTCCGACAACCTGATTAGAAACCATTAGAACCGGGTTTTGCTCAACCCCAAAACAACTATTCAAAAATCCGTTCCACCGCCTGGTCTTCAACCCAGCCGCCTATACCACCCGGAATCTGAATCAACACAAACCCGGGCCGGCGCTCAACAATCTTGACCTCCAACCCATCGTGCACCGCGGCGATCTCCTTGTACTCTTCACCCGGTCCGGAGCGTAAAATCGCCTCAGCCACCACCACCACCGCCTTTGCCCGATTGACCATACCTTGCCAGATTAGCGCCCCGGCACCAAAGTAGAGAAAAACAACTGTTAACCCGATTGCCCCATAACCCAAAAACTTTTTGCCCGTGCTCAGATAGAGCCCGAGACAAAGCGCCAGGACGAAAAACAAAAACCCGGCAAGAAAACGGGTTGTCAATCGGTCAAACGGTGTCAGGAGATTACGCACCGTTGTTGTCAACGGGCTTTCCGGATTGGGATTTTTATCCGGTCGGAAGTTGCGCACAAAGGCGATGTTGCTCGTTATGTCCGGGTCGTGCGGCTTGAGCGCCCAGGCACGGAGATAGTCCGCGAGCGCCCTGCCCAACCTGCCTAACTTGAAATATGTATTGCCCCGATTGTAATAAATCTCCACCGCCGCGGCCTCCTGCGCCGCCGAGTCGTAAAGGACAATGGCATCTTCAAACCGTCCTGCCTCGTAAAGTTTGTTTGCCCGTTCCAACTGTTCAACCGGTAGTGCAAACACCAATATCAGCGTCGCAAGTAAACTCATATCTTTTTGACAACTCCGCGTGCCTTTTGTAAAACCGCCCGCGGGTTACAGTCGCTCATCCCGGGCGAAAACCGGGCAAGGGCACAAAGCTGCACCGTGTCCAGCAAATCCTGCACCGCTCCCGCATCGGCGCCCTGTCGGGTCAACGCATCTTTTATCTCCGCACCGGTCAAAGCACCGGTTTCAATGTTGAACCGGTCCCCAGCATAAGAAAGTAACGCCTGATACACCAGACTGTAAAAGTCGGCAATCCGGTTTGCGCCCAGCGCTTTTTCCGCCTGTTTCAACCGGCGGGTTGCAACCTTCCGCGCATTACTGCGGCGGGCATAACCCGGGTCAAGTTGCAACTTGCGCCGCCGGACACCAAACCCGATGCCGAACGCCATCGCCACCAGCCCCACTATGTAAAACAACTTAAACCAGGATTCATAACCCGCCAACCGGTTACCGGTCAAGCGCAGTTCGGTCTTGATATGCCTGATGTCCGTACCCAGAACCCTCATTCCGGTCGCGGTCGTATAATCCTCCCCGCTTCTTGCCGGCACACCGAGAGCGACAAACTCCACAGGCGGCGTCTTTCTTATGTAGTAACTCCCCGTATTCGGGTCAAAGAAACCAATCTCAACCTCCGGAATCCGGAATTTACCGTCGGCCAGCGGCAAAAGTGGATATTCAAACCGCCTTGTACCCTTGAGCCCGCCGCTGGCGTAATTGCAATCGTCCTTTGTCTCCGGGCTCAGGACCTTCAAACCGGTAATCGCCGGCAGAGTTGGCGCACCAATTAAACCAAGGTTACCGGTTCCGGTGATAACAAGCGAAAGCATAACCGGTTCACCACCCTTTGCCGTTTCCGGCACCACCCGGGCACTAACCTGAAACGAACCAACACCACCGGTGAACGATGTTGGTCTTCCTGTTTCGGGCAGCGCCTTTACCTCAACCGTCACCTCTTCCGAATTAACCTCAAACGGCTTAGCGGTTGAGAAGAAAAACCCCGGCGCCACCATCTCACCGGCAAGGCTCATCTTGCCAATCTTCAACTGCCCGGCACGGGTGGGAAACAGCGCGGTCTTTCGCACCACCGCGCCGAACATCTGCCTGCCCCGATAGTTTCGCCTTTCATAATTCAGTTTTTGCGGTTGATAAACCTCTTGAGTCCAGAAACCGCTCAGGGGCGGCGGCTCTTTGATATTCAAACTTACCACCTGCCCTGTGGTGTAAAATGTCCAGGTTGCGGTTACCATCTCACCCTGATAAACCGTTTTTCGGTCCACGTTCACATCAAGAAAAACCTCGCCTCGGGCCGGTTCCGGCTCTTCAAAGATATCAAAGGGGCTGCGCTGGGGTTGCGAGCGCTTTGTCTGAGTCCCGGTTTTCGTCACCTTAACCGTTATTGGTTCGGTTGTGTACTCCGTCCCGTTGTAGTTCAACCGGCAGGGTCCGATTACCAGCTCGCCGGTCTTTTTCGGAATCAGGGTGTAGATAAAACTGATTGTCTGCTCCTGAGTCACCCGGCCCTGAACAATTGAAATACTTGTTGACTGTGACTGGCTACTGCCGACATTGTCAAACCCGGCCAGTTCGGGCAACTGCGGCTTCGGCACCCGGCCTACATTCGTTCCGCTTACCTGAACAATCAACTGCAACGGCTCACCCAGCCCAACCGTCATCCGGTCAACCTCGGCAGTAAACCGCAACTCACCCCCGGTCGCGAGGGCCAAAAACAAACCAAAGGTCACAATCCAGCGCCGCATCTTACCAGTCCTTTTCCACCTGACGCCTTGCCCGGGGCTTACGCACATCCTTCTGAACCTGGCGCTCCTTGTTTTCCACCGCCTGCAAAACCCGCTCCGCCTCATCCTTCGCCATTCCCGATTGCCCCTGATATTCTGGCGCCCGCGGCTGTTCTTGTTGCCTTCCTCCTGATTGCTGCTGCTGGCTCTGACTGGAATCTGGCGCCTGCTTCATTTCTTCCTTTCTCTTCAAACAGAACTCTAAATTCTCCTTTGCCTGTCGGTCGTTCGGATTGGAGAGCAAAGCCATTTTATAAGAATTAATCGCCTCATCCAGTTTCCCCATCCGATAAAAACTGTTACCCAGATTGTAAAAGGCGTTACTGCGTTTGCGCTGATTTCTGTCCACCGTTGCCAGCGAAAGCTCTTTGATTGCCTCATCAAATTTACCCAGCCGATAGTAGGTGTTGCCGATATTGTAGTGAATCGCCAGGGCATCGGGCTCCAGCACCTCAGCCCGTTGATAAAAACTGAGCGCCTCCTGATACTTGCCCCGCCGGAACAAACCATTGCCCGCCCGCAACAAATTGGGCACATCGCCGTTTGCCGTTTGCACAACAACAAGAGAAACAACAAACCCGACCAGCGCTGCCCGCCGCCGATTAGAAGTGAATCGCCCCTTAATAAAGGGGCTCAGCGGGTTGCGGACCGCCGGTAAAGCAAGGCTAAAGAACAGCAGCAAAATGCCCGTCAACAAAAAAACTTGATACCGCTCCACATAGTTAGAAAAACTGCCCCCACTCAACTCCTCTTTTTCCAGCCGGTCAAACTCTCCGGCCAGTTTCGGTGCCGAAAACCCCTCCATTCGATAAAAACGGCCGCCGGTTGCCTGCGCGATAAGAATCAACTTGCGTTCATCCATCCTTGAAATCACCACCTGCCCAGCACGGTCTTTTTTGTAAACCACACCCCCTTCTTTTCTTTCCGGAATTGGCGCCCCCTCCGCACTGCTGAACGCCACCGGATAAATCCGCACCCCCAGTTCCTTCGCCACCTGCACCGCCTGTTCAGTCTGGGTTCCGAGGTCCTCGCCATCGGTGATTAAAACGAGCGCCCTGCTACCCGGTGCAGTACTCCTAAACAGTTCACTCGCTTTCCGAATCGCCTTGCCGTAATCGGTGCCCGGCACCGGCATCAAATCCGGGCTGATGATGTCAAGGAACAGTTTTGCCGCCTCGATATCGGTTGTCAGCGGGCATAGGATATGAGCATCACCGGCAAAGGCGACAATGCCCACCGCGTTACCGGTAAGTTCATCAAGCAAAGCGGCGACTTCGGTCCGGGCGCGCTCAAGCCGGTTCGGCTTGACATCCTCGGCAAGCATCGACTTTGAGGCGTCAAGGGCAATCACCACCGCCACACCCCGACTCTTAAACATCTGTAATCTCTCGCCCCATCTCGGTCGCGCCAGCGCAACGACCATCAGCCCGAGCCCGAGAACCAAGAGCATCAGTTTCACCCATTCAAGAAAAGGCGCGCGGCTGGGTTCAATCCGGGCAAGCAACTGCGGTTCAATAAAACGGGTAACCCGTTTTCGGTCCCGATTTCGGACAACGATAAAAAACACCATGATTACCGGCAGGGCAAGCAGAAGATACAGTATGCGCGGTGCGCCCCAGTGCATTACACCAGCCTCCGGTTGATAACCATCCCAAAACTAAATCCGGCAAATGTAAATATCAAGCCGAGAAGTAACGGCAGCGCCATCCGCTCCTGATACAGCGTATAACGCCGGGCTTTAAAGGTCGAAGGTTCCAGCCGGTCAATCTCTTCATAAACCCGCTTCAGCGCCTCCGGGTCGGTGGCAAGAAAGAACTTGCCACCGGTAATCGCGGCAATCTTCTCCAGCGTCTCGGTGTCAAGGTCAACCTCCACCTGAACATACCGCCTGCCAAGGAGCGGGTCGTCAACCGGAAACGGTACCGGACCCTTACTGCCAACCCCAATCGTGTAAATCTTAATACCCAGCGCCGCTGCCGCCTGCGCTGCGGTCAAAGGGTCGATATCGCCCGTGTTGTTGCGGCCATCGGTCAAGAGGATAATCACCTTTTCCCGCGCCTTCGACCCCTTGAGCCGCGCCGCGGCACTGGCGATGCCCATTCCAATTGCGGTGCCATCTTCCAGCGTGCCAAACTCCACCCGGTCCAAGATGTCGTTGACAATACTATGGTTCAGCGTCAAGGGACACTGGGTTAAACTGGTTGCGGCAAAAATCACCAGGCCGATGCGGTCCCCGGTTCGGCGGTTGACAAACTCCTTTGCCCGCTCCTTGGCAACGGTGAGGCGGTCTTTGGGCAGAAAGTCTGCCGCCTGCATCGTACCCGAAATGTCCAGACAGAGCATAATGTCAATCCCCCGGGTCTCCAGTTCCTCAAACATCCGTCCCTTTTGCGGTCGCGCCAGCGCCAGCGTGGAAAACACCAGCGCCAGCGAATAACAGAAAAGGGGCAACTGCGTCAGCACCTGCTCGAAAACCGTCGGTGCCGGCAGCAGGGTCGTGTCACTAAACTGCAGGCAACTGCGCCGGCGCTGGCGCTCCCACCACCACAAAATTGGCACCAGCGCCAGAAGTGCCAGATAACCCGGATGCGCCAGATGCCACATCGCCTAACCTCCGCTTTGCACCGACGTGTTACCACGCGCCCCTGCACCGTTGCTGCCGGTCGATTCCGGCGCCGGCATCGTCAGTTCCACCAGTTGCCGTGCCTGAACCACCACCTCTTGCGGCTTATCCGGAATATGCTTGGCATACTTCACCCGGTCGGTTTCAAAAAAGAACAACCGGAACCGTTCAACTTCCGGCACCTTCCGCTGCCGCAACTCCCGCAGAATCTCGCTCGTTGTCTGGTCAATTGCGGGAAACCCAAAACGCCGGGTCAAGTACCGCTTCACAATCTCCGATATTGTGTAGTAATACCGCTTCACCTGGCCATTGCCCAACAACTCTTCAACCGGCACCTGTTCCAGCGCCCTTAACGCCTCCTCCCAGGGTGAAAGCAAGGGTGCCAACTCAGCCTGTTTCTGCCGGAAACGCCTCAACAGCCGGTAACCCCAATACCCGCCTGCAACTAATACCAGCGCGCCGAGCAACACCCAGAGCGGCATTAGATTGGGAAACTCCACCTGGGGTTTGATGTCGTTGATGTCCTGCATCCGTTCGTTAATTAAACTCAGCACCTTCACCGGTAGTGAATCGCTCGCCGCGGCACACAACCCGCTTCCATCCTGATAGGTCACGAGAAAGGGCGGCAGTTTTCGCTCGCCCACTGTCCACAAAACCAGCGTCAGATTGTAAACATCAAAGGCGGTGTCGCCCCGGAAGTGAATCTGATGTCTCTGCTCACTGACGGTAAAATCGTCGCCTTTTTCCACAAACGGTGGCGAAACGGTCAAATTGCGCGGATAGGAAACTGTCACCGCCACCTTTAACCGGTCGCCAATCGTCAAGGCTTTGCCTTTTTTCTCTGTAACCCGCACCGCGACCCGCACCGGTCCATCTTGAACCAGACGATAAGGTCGAGGGGGCGTTGTGTCTGCCAGACTGTCCGCCTGAGCCCATATTAGCCCAAAAAGCAACCCTAACACCAAAACTATCCCGGCCGCTTTTCTTTTCCTCTCTCCTTGTCTGACCTTCCCTTGATGGAAAAAGACAAAGCGGAGGTTGCCCGCTTCCACCCTGCCGCGCTTCTGCTCTACTGTCCTGCGCCGCATTTCCCTCATCGATAACGCCGTGCCCGTTCCTGAAAGAACCGATGTAGCTTCGGGGTAAACGGTTCGTCGGTTAAAAAGGAAATATGGTCCACCCCGAGCCGCTGAAACAACCGGCTCAATGCCTCCTGCTGCCGCTCCGTTCTCTGCCGGAACTCCTCCTGAACCCGCCGGGCACTCGTGTTCACCAGAACCCGTTTGCCCGTTTCCGCATCAACAAACTCCCGCAACCCCAGCGCCGGCAGATTCAGCTCTGCCCGGTCATTGATGCTCAACACCACCAGATCGTGCTGCCGGCTCATAATCGAAAGTGGCTTCTCAAACTCGGCACCGACAAAACCCGGACCGAGCAAATCCGACACCAGAAACACAATCGCCCGGCGTTTAAGGATGTGCAAAACAAACTCCAGTGCTGTGCCCGGTGCTGTTCCCAAACCTTCCGGCTGAAAGTAGAGGATGTCCCGTACCAGGCGTAACACCTGCGTCCGTCCCTTTGATGGGGGCACAAAGTGCTCAATCCGGTCGGTAAAAAATACCAGCCCCACCTTGTCGTTGTTCTTAATTGCCGAAAACGCCAGTGTCGCGCTCACCAGCGCCGCCTGCTCAATCTTCAACGCCCCCCTTGTGCCAAACCGATTGGAACCCGAAGCGTCCACCACCAGCATTACCAGAAGTTCCCGCTCCTCGGCAAACAACTTGACAAACGGCTTGCCAAACCTTGCGGTCAAGCGCCAGTCAATCGTCCGCACATCGTCGCCCACCTGATATTCCCTGGTGTCGGCAAACTCCACCCCGCGCCCCTTGAAACTCGACCGGTAATCACCGGCAAACACCGTGTTAACCAAACGCCGGGTGCGAATCTCAATCTGCCGGATTTGGGAAAGTTCCCGTCGCAGTGTCACCGTCCGCATCGTCTTTACGGCACCTCCACCCCTTCCAGCACGCGCCGGATGATATCATCAGTTGTCAACTCCTCCGCCTCTGCCTCGTAAGTCAAAATCAGCCGATGCCGCAGCACATCGTAGGCGAGTTCCTTGATATCCTCCGGAATCACAAAACCCCGGCGCCTTAAAAACGCCATCGCCCGACTCGCCGTCAACAGATAAATTGACGCCCGCGGTGAAGCGCCATAGCGAATCAGCGGCACCAGGTCGGCAAGATTGTGCTCCCTGGGAAACCGGGTCGCAAACACCAAATTAACGATGTAATCCTTCAACTTTTCATCAACATAGATACGGGTACACAACTCCCGGGCCCGCAGTATCGTTGCGCTGTCAACCACCGGCGTCACCTTCGGCTCAACCCCTTTTGTCATCCGCTCAACAATCTGTTTCTCCTCTTCCTTTGAAGGATAACTCACCCGCAGTTTCAGCAAAAACCGGTCAGTCTGCGCCTCCGGCAAGGGATAGGTCCCCTCCTGCTCAATCGGGTTCTGGGTCGCCAGAACCAGAAACGGCCCCTCCAGCCGAAAGGTCTCTTCCCCAATCGTCACCTGCCGTTCCTGCATCGCCTCGAGCAGCGCGCTCTGCACCTTAGGTGGTGCCCGGTTGATTTCATCCGCCAGGACAAAATTGGCAAAAATCGGCCCCTTGCGCGCGGTAAACTCGCCGGTGCGTTGATTGTAAATCTGCGTGCCGATGATGTCGGCGGGCAAAAGGTCGGGCGTAAACTGAATCCGCTGAAACCGGGCGCTGATTGCACCGGCAAGCGCCTTCACCGCATAGGTCTTTGCCAGTCCGGGCACGCCCTCAATCAAAATGTGCCCGTTTGCTAAAAGCCCGATGAGCAGCCTCTCAATCAAATACTTCTGCCCGACAATCACCTTGCCGACCTCAGCGGTCAGCGCCTGAACAAACACACTCTCTCTTTCTATCTCCTCATGAATCCGTCTGATATCATCCTGCTGTAACTCGCTCATCGCCTACTCCTTTTTTATAAAAAGCCTTTAACCCCCATCTCCCATTTTATTATATAAGACTAAACCGTTAACCCCCTGGTTGCAAGAAAAACAGGCAAGTTTTACTTGATTTATCAATACCGCCGCGGTAAGCTATCAACGATGCTCTACTCACTCCTTCAGCTAATTATCCTGTTCTTTGTCATCTTTGACCCGCTCTTGAGTTTTGTTGTCTTCTTTGGTGCCACCGCGGATATGAGCCCAGAAGAAAAACGGAAAACCGCGCTACTTGCGGTCATTGTTGCCTTTTCCATATCAGTCCTCTGTCTCATCTTCGGTGCCGGCATCCTGCGCCTCTTCAACACCAACATCCAGGACTTCAAAATCGCCGGCGGCATCATCCTCGCCATCCTCGGCATCAAGATGTCTCTTGGTCAGTCCGACTCGGAAAAGGTGATGGGCACCAAACGCTCGGCAAAGGCAATCGCCTCAATCATCGCCACCCCGCTTTTAACCGGCCCGGCGTCAATCACCGCCATCATCATCAGCGTCCACGACTACGGCAGACTCCTCACCGCCATTGCCGTCCTTCTTGTCCTCATCATCACCCTGATTCTGTTCCTCCAGGCGCCCCGCATCACCCGCTTCACCGGCGAAACCGCGCTGCAGGTCGTCTCCACCTTGATGGGCTTAATCACCCTCTCCTGGGGCATAATGTTCATCAAACAGGGTTTCGGCTCCTGAACCGATCGCGCTGCCTCTTTCCTTCTTCCCCGCTCGTAAAACAAAAACCATCACCCAGAACAGCAAACCGATAAGCAGGAAGTGAAACCAGAGCCACAACGGCAACCCCAGAACAACCGGTCGCGGCCGGTGCCAGTTGTAAAAGTCAAGGCTTAACACAAAGATGACGAAAAATGGCGCCACCTGCCACCATTTTATTCGCCCGCCTGTCACCCATGGCTTTAGCCCGCGCGCCGGTAACAAAAAACTCCCCCCAATCAAAATACCGCTGACGACAACAACCACCGGCACCACCGCCAGAAAACCAAAACTGGGCAAAAGTTTAAAATGGTAAAGAACCACCAGCACCTCACCGGTAACAATTGCGGCAAAACCTGCCCAGGGGTTTGCCTTCTGCCAGTAAGCCGCGGCAACCGTCACCGGAAAAAGCACCGCCAGCCCGGTAAAGGTTTCGGTCGCAATCTGTAAAATTGTGCCCCACGGTCTTAACGCCAGAAAAAGCCCAATTAGGGCAAGGATAACAACCACCAAAAAGTGAAGTGGCTTTGAACCCTCGGCCGGCTTTCCCAGCAAAACCCTTATGTCCCGAACCAGCATCGACGACAGGGTCAAAAGTTGCGAATCCATCGTTGACATCAACGCCGCAATCCCGCACACGGTCAAAACCCCACTGAAAAATCCGGGCAGACTCTTATTCACCAGCAGGGGCAAAATCTGGTCGGTCTTTGTGCCTTCAATTCCGGGCAAAACCTTGTGCGCCATCACACCCAGCGCCACCGGAAAGAAAAACAGGACCCCGGTCACAAGCGGATAAAACAGCGCGGCCATTTTCAGCGCCTTCTCATCTCGCGCGGCAAAAAACCGCTGAAACAACTGGGGAAACATCGGGTCGCAAACAAACCAGAGAAAAAGATAAGAAAACCAGACCTGCGGTGTAAAAAAATTACCTCCGCCCGGTCGGGAAAAAAGTTCTCCCTGATTTGCGAGCAAATCGTTGTTCACCAAAGCAAAACCACCCAGCGCCTTGACCGTCGCCCCAAACAGAACCGCCAAACCGGCCAGCATCACCAACCCCTGCAAAAAATCGGTCCAGGCATCACCGCGCATCCCGGCAAGCAGCACATAACCCAGACCCACGAAAACTACCAAACCGGCGCCCGCTGCATACGGCAGACCAAAAAGCGCATTCAGCATATAACCGGCACCCATCGGTTGCAGCGCCAGGTACGGCAGGGTAAATACAACCATTACCAAAAGATAGGCAAGATGGAGCGCCCGGTTTTCAAACCGCAACCCGATCAACTCCGGCGGCGTAATTGCACCCTGCGCCTTTGCCGCTCGATGAGCCGGAATCCCGAGCAAAAGAAAGGTCAAAGCCATAAACCCGGTGCCAAACGCCATTATCGGATAATAAGAATAGCCCAACCGGTAACCGGCACCGGCAAACCCGAACACCGTAAAAGAGGAAAAGTTTGTTGCGGCGAGCGTCAAGAGCAAAACAAGCGGCCCAAGCCGCCGCCGGGCAAGAAAAAAGTCCTCGTGCCCTGGTCTTGACCGCAACCGGGCGAAAACCCCGAGGATTAAAAGCAAAACAAAATAGCCCGCAAACAAAACGACCGTCATCTTGAACTCCTTTCAAAATCCCTATTAAACAAACAAGCCATCCCTGGTTGGGATGGCTTGCGCCTGACATAACCAGCAAAACAATTGTAAACCCGATTTGCCACCTGTCAAGCCCGCGCTAAGAGGCGCCGTTACAGCAATCATCACCATAAAAAGGGGAAAGGTACCAGCACCAATCGAAAATTCCAAGATAGAACAGGTCCGACCTAACTTCTAATACCCCATCAGCCCATTTTGACCGCGGGCAAAATCTCGGCTAAATAATTAACCGATGATAAAAACCCGGGTCAACGGCATCAACCTTTGGCTCTTCCCCAACCTTGCCGGTTACAAAACGATTACCCACTTTGTCACCACCCGGCAGGGCGGGGTAAGTCCGAAACCCTTTGACACCCTCAACCTCGCCTTCCACACCCAAGACCATTTCAACAATGTCCTGCGCAACCGTCTCATCCTTGCCCGTGCCCTGAAAATCGACCCGGATGCACTCATCAACGGCGAACAGGTCCACGGTGCCCAGATTGCCATTGTCCAGCACAAAAACACGCCCCTACCCGACACCGACGGTCTCATCACCAATAAACCCGGCATCTGCCTTTTAGTCCTTGTTGCCGACTGTGTCCCGCTTATCTTCTATCACCCCCAAAAACAGGTGGTCGGTGTTGCCCATGCCGGCTGGAAAGGAACCGTCGCCCGCATCGCACAAAAGACCGTCCAGAAACTGCAACAAAAATTCGCCTGTGAACCAGAACAACTACTCGTCGGCATCGGTCCGGCAATCGGCCCCTGCTGCTACCAGGTCCAGGACGATGTTGTCCAGATTGTCAAAAAGACCCAACCCCAAAGCGAAAAACTCCTTATCCGGCGCGTGGGCAACTGGTACCTTGACATTATCAAGGCGAACGAAGCCCAGCTACTCGACTCCGGGGTCAGAAAAGAAAACATCCAGACCGCCAACCTCTGCACCCGCTGCCACAGCAAAACCTTCTACTCTGCCCGCGCCCGCAAAGGACCAACGGGCCGATTCGGCGCCGGAATTATGCTCAACCCCTGAACCTATCCTACCCTATGATTAGACCCCGAAATCGGCATAAGATTAACGAACCGGTTAACACATTGACAACCGGTTGATTAGCGCCCGAAACCGTCCCGGAAACGGTCCCCTCCCCCCTTCCGGGGATAGTCTCCAAAGCCCAAATCGCACCAATTTCGCATCATTCCTAACCGTCCCCGGACAAAACCCTCAAAACCCCGACACCAGCCACCGCGCCCCTTTCACCCTCTGCACACCATTTTAATAGACCGAACAAAAGGCTGCGGTTTAAGAACACCAGAGAGCAACCACTCCAAGCCAATACTTTAATCTTTTGAATTGGGAGGAAAAGCCGCAGTGGGAGCGGTGTCAAATAAAAAATGAAGCCCCTCTTGAGCTACCATTGCCGGTTGGGTGCTGTCAATCCAGAAAGTTTTAACTTCCCCGGCCCAGCATCGTCCGGATGAATTCGTCGCCCTGCAAGACCCCTAAGGCGCCGGTCAAAACCGCCTGTTCATCAAACCGCTGTACCGAATCCGCCGGCAAATGCGGGTTGTAGATTGCCACCGGCACCGGTCCGTGCGTGTGGTTGCCCCTTGCCACGGGTGTTTTGTGGTCGGGCAGGACCGCAACCGTTGCCTGAATCTTTTTTTCTTCTAAACCCGCCATCACCCGGGAAACAAGCCTTGCGTCAAACAGCTCAATCGCTTTGACCTTCTGTTTGACATCACGGCTGTGGCCCGCCTCATCTGGTGCCTCAAGATGAAGGTAGACAAAGTCGTGGTCGTCAAGCGCCCGCAAGCAAGCGTCCGCCTTGCCTTCGTAGTTGGTGTCAATCAAGCCGGTGGCACCTGGTACCTCAATCACATCCAATCCGGCATAAACGCCCAAGCCTTTAATTAAATCAACCGCCGCGATGACCGCACCTTTTAAGCCGAAAAGTTCCTGATATGTGGGCATTGACGGCTTTTTGCCCGGGGACCAGAACCAGATGGAGTTTGCCGGGTCTTTGCCCTGGAGCGTGCGGTTAAGGTTGACCGCCTGTCCGGGCAGAATGTCCCAGGAGGATAAAGTCAGGTGGCGCAACAGTTGCGCGGTCGGTTCTGCCGCCGGCGTTTTTGCCCGGGGCAAAAGTTCCAGCGCCTTTTCGCCCACATAGTCGTGGGGTGGGAAGCATTCAATCTCGGCAGAACCCTTTTTCAGCACACACAGATGACGGTAGGTGAAGCCAGGATAGAATCGGACCGTCTCGTTTGCCAGTTGCCGGTTGACCTCTTCAATCAATAGTGCCGCCTCTTCGGTCGTGATATGGCCCGCGGAGTGGTTTTTGATTTTGCCGTCCTGGATGCAGATGAGGTTGCAGCGCAGCGCAACATCGTCCGGTTCCAGTTTCACCCCTAAACTTGCCGCCTCAATCACGCCCCGGCCCTGGTAGTAGCGATGCGGGTCGTAGCCGAGGATCGTCAGGTTGGCAACCTCAGAGCCTGGTGGCATATCTTCGGTGACGGTGATGAAACTGCCGCACCTGCCAAGCCGGGCGATGCGGTCCAGGGTTGGTTTTTCTGCCACCTGTAAAGGGGTCTTGTTGCCCAGTTCTGGCACCGGGTCGTCCGCCATTCCATCACCTAAAAATACGATGTACTTCATCACCCGTTTTTAATTCGCCACCTTCTTCTTCAAGTAATCTTTGAACCAGTTGTAGTCTACCGGTCCGGTTTCATAATTCTCCGGTTTTGTGTCCAGTCCCAGCAGCGCCTCGGGCGGTTCCGGCTCAATCCCGAGCAGACTTTTAATTTCTTCTGGGAACTTTGCCGGATGTGCGGTCTCAATCGCAATTGCCAGGTTGGGCTCTTTTTCCGCCCCGTACCGTTCCAGCGCTGCCCAGCCCACCGCGCCGTGCGGCTCAAGCAGGATGTGATACTTTTTGTAGGTGTTGACGATTGTCTGACGGGTCTCGGCGTCGGTGATACTCAAGGAGAAGATATCGCGCTGCATCGCCTTGAGGTCAGGCGGTTTTATGATGTTGCCCTGTTCGTCCATCACCCCGGAGTAGAGCACCACGAGCCGGGGTAAATTAGAAGGATGCCCGACATTCATCGCATTGGAGATGCACTTGCGCGAGGGCACAATCTTTTCGTATCTACCGGTTTGTAAAAAATTCGGGAATTCGTCGTTCTCGTTGGTGGCGATGATAAACCGTTCGGCGGGCAAACCCATTCGCCAGGCAAGCATTCCGGCGCACATATTGCCAAAGTTGCCGGATGGTACACAGAACACCGCCCGCGTGCCTTTTTCCGCCAGCTGGGCATAGGCGTAGAAGTAGTAAACCGCCTGGGGCAGAAGTCTACCAATGTTGATTGAGTTCGCCGAAGAGAACGGAATCTGTTTTAACTCCGGGTCGGCAAACGCCCGTTTGACCAACGCCTGACAGTCGTCAAACTTGCCGTCAATCCCGATTGTCGTCACATTGCCACCCAAGGTGGTCATCTGCTTGCGCTGCCGGTCAGACACCTCGGCAATCGGAAACAAAACCACCATCTTGATGCGGTCCACATTGTAAAACGCATGGGCAACCGCGCTGCCGGTGTCGCCTGAAGTCGCGGTCAATATGACCAGTTCGCCCCCAGACTGTTTTAAGATATAGCGCAGGAGCCGTGCCATCATCCGGGCGGCAAAGTCTTTGAAGGAGGCGGTGGGACCGCGGTCAAGTCGCATCAGAAACCGGTTGCCAACCACATTTTCTAAGGGCACCGGGTAGTTGTAGCATTCATAGCAGATTTTTAGAAGTTCATCATCGGGCAGGAGATGGGAAGTCCAGCGCCGCATCACCGCAAACGCCACCTCGGGATAAGGCTGGTCCGCGAGTTCATAAATCTCCTCTTCTGGAATCACCGGAATCTGTTCCGGCATATACAACCCTTTGTCCGGTGCCTGACCAACAAGGAGCGCAGTGCCTAAATCAACCGGTGGCGCCTTCTGGTTGGTGGAATAAAAGCGCATCGGTTAAGCCCCTTCCAGCGCCTGCTTCAGGTCGGCGATGATGTCTTCCGGGTCTTCGCCACCCACCGAGAGCCGAATCAAATCCGCCGGAATGCACGCCATCTCTCGGCACTCTTCACCCTGAAGAAGGTGGGTGGAGATGGACGGGATGGTTGCCACCGTCTTGATTCTGCCCAAATCGGTTGCCCGCCAGATTAACTGGAACCGGTCAAAAACCCGGCGCGTTGCCTGATGGCCACCTTTGAGCCGAAACGCCAAAAGATGGGTGTAACGGTTTATCGGCTTTAAGTAGCGCGGGTCTTTCTCGGCATCGACCAGATACAGGTATTTTGCGGCAACTTTGTGCCGGGGATGACTCTCCAGCCCGAGGTAACTCACCTCAAGAACCGCGGGATGCGTGGCGAGAAATTGCGCAACCCGTAGCGCATTCTGACTGAAAAGGTCCACCCGATGGCGCAGGTCGCGCAGGTCGTTTAATGTCATCAGCGCCTGAAACGGGTGTAAACAGCCGCCCTGGTCGCGCTGCGGATAGCGCTTGAGATAAAGGGCAAAGTCCTGCTTCATCTCTTCGTTGGTGATTGGGGAGGCAATCGGTTTGCGGGCGATAACCGCACCGGCCATTCCCATTCCCGAGGTACTCATCACCTTGGTCACCGAATGTATCACGATGTCGGCGCCCAGGGTTAAGGGACGCAGCAGTGCGGGTGAAGCAATCGTAGAATCCACGACCATCGGTATGCCGTGCTCGTGCGCCAGTTCAATCACCGGTTTTAAGTCAAAGAACTGGAGCCCGGGGTTGGATGGCACCTCAGCGTAAAGGAACCGGGTGTTGCGGTCAATCTTTTTGCGCCACTCGTCAAGGTCTTCCGGGTACAGAACCCAGCGCACCTCAATGCCCCGCTCTGCCATCTTGCGGACATTGAACTGTTGGAAGGTGCCACCGTAAATCTGGCACTGGGAAACAAAGTTGGGTTTCTCGTCATTCTGCCGCACCAAAAGCGCATCGGTAACATTTTCAATCGCCGCCATTCCCGACGAGTAAACACAGCAACCCGCCTCAAGGTCAGCGCCGTAGGTTTCAAGTAAGGCAAGGGTGTTTTCCAAATAACCCAATGTCGGGTTGTGAATCCGGGTGTAGCACCAGGTTGGAATCTGGTAGGAGAGCGCCGCCTCCAGTTCGTCGGAGTCCCGATACGCCTGCGCCGAAGAGAGAAACAGCGGTTCGATAATTGCGCCCTGGTTTTTCTCAATCGCCTCTTCTACGGTGTACATACCCCGCACCGCAATCGTGTCAAACCGCATCCTTTTCGCCCGCTCCCAGCGTCGCTTTTCTGCCGCCAGTTGCTCTTTTGCTGCGGCGATGTAGCGTTCGACGCCGGTTGCGGGCGCCGGTTTATTCATATCCATAAGTTCCTCCCTTATATTTTATCAACTAAAAGCATAAGAACCTTAAACCTTATTGTCAAACAAGGAGCGCGCGACCGGTTAAATCCCACCTCGCAAAGGGCGAAAAAAGTGCCGCAGTTTGGTTTTGGCTTTCCGGGTTTTGCTCTATCCGGCAAGAAGTTGTGCCTGTCCAAGGTTGACCGTTTATGGATTTTCCGGTATTATAATTAAAATGCGGTCTCTATTGAGGCTGAAAACGATTGGCGCCGGGCTTTTCGCGCTCCTCACCTTATCTGTCGCCGGGGTGAGAACTACAACCGACACCCTGCCACCACCGATTATCAACCGCCACTCTTTTGAACTTCTGCTCAACAGCCGGTACTCGGTGCATAGCGGTTTTGAAGACAGCCTTCCTGAACAAATCCTTGCCAATGTGCTCTGGGCAATGGCACGCGTGCCCTGCTCGGGCTCTTATCGGGAGTTCTATGTTGCCACCCGAGAAAATGTGTATCGCTATCAGCCGGCAACACGCTCTTTGACCGTGCACCTTGCCGGTGACCATCGCTACTACTCCGGCTCGGCTTTTGAGATTGGCATCGCCACACCCCGGCACGAAGACGCCGGCATGGCGATTCAGGCGGGATTGATTGCCGCCACCGCTTTCCGGGATGAAACCGGCGGCAACGTTGTCTGCTGCCCAATGAAATGGGCGGCGGATTACGCCAACAGCAACTGGCACCCAGACCACCCGATAATGCTGGTCAATCTGTTTGGCAACGCACCGGCAAGGCATCTGGACTCAACCCGGGCGGCACTCTCTTCTGACTCCAGTTTGCCCGCCCCCATTACCAAAGGGACCGACACCTTTGAACTGGCACTGATGGAGTTAACCCAGGATTCGCTCTTTTCGTCCGGTAACCTTTCGATCGAAACCGTTTCCCAGTTACTCTGGGCAGGTTATGGTGTTACCCCGCACACCACATCCAACAACCGTCAGGGTTTAACCGTACCCAGTGCGGTCGCCGGCTACTTCCTAACCGGGAAAATTTACCTCGTCCGGGAAGAAGGTATTGAACGGTATCACAACCGGCTACCGCCGGGTACCAACCTTACTACGCGCGACCATCGGCTGGAACGGGTTTTGAGCGGCGACCGCCGTGCCGATTTGCGACAAGCGGTAAGCCGGATCCCTTCAACCGCTCCTGCCTACATCGTTGTCTGTGTTGACGACACCTCCTCTTATCGGACAATGGCAGAGGTGGGGTTTGTTGCCTTCAACCTTTTGATGCAGGCACATATCCTCGGCCTCTCCGCTTTCCTAACAATGCCCCTGACCCCAAGCGAAAGAAGCGCCATTCAGAACGCCCTGCTTTTGCCCTCAAACCATTATCCCGCACTGGTGTTTTCGGTTGGTGGCACCGCGGTTGGCATCCGGGAACGCCGCGCCCGAACCGGAACCGTTCAAATTGTCCGTGCCCAGCCTGCGGTGCGGCATGGTTATCTGCGTATCGAATATCTCCTGCATCAATCCGGTATGGTGCGCGCCGAGGTTTTTGACCTCGTTGGCAGACCGGTACGCACCCTGTTTGAAGAGCGCCAGACCCCGGGTTACCATTCAATCGTGTGGGATGGCACCGATGAAAACGGTCGTGTCGTACGCCGCGGCACCTATCTTATCGCCATCTCAGCGAACGGTTTCGTGGCCCAACACAAGGTCAACTGGGCGAAGTAATCTGAAAATTCGCTGTTGACAATTCGCTTGTCCCGTTTTAGAATAAGAAGGTGAAAATTTGTTTAACACTGATCGCAGGAGGATATTATGTCTGGCCATTCTAAATGGGCAACAATTAAGCATAAGAAGAGTAAGGCGGATGCTGCCCGGGGGCGCGCATTTTCCAAATTGATTCGGGAAATCACCACTGCCGCCCGCATCGGTGGTGGCGACATTGAAGCCAACCCCCGTCTGCGTAGCGCAGTTGAAGCCGCAAAAGCAATCAATATGCCCGCCGAGAACATCGAACGGGCGATTAAACGGGGTACCGGTGAACTTCCGGGCGTAACTTATGAAGAGATTTTTTATGAAGGTTATGCACCAGGAGGCGTCGCGCTCCTTGTACGGGTTTTAACCGACAACAAAAACCGCACCACCGCAGAAATCCGCCATGTGTTTGACAAGTACGGCGGTTCGATGGGCGCTGCCGGTTGCGTTGCCTGGCAGTTTAAGCCCAAAGGGCTAATCGTGATTGAAAAAGGTAAGGCGGACGAGGACACTGTCTTGTCGGTCGCGCTCGAAGCCGGTGCCGACGATGTTCAAACAGATTCTGCCGGCTACACCGTGGTCACTTCAGTGGAAAACTTTGAAGGGGTAAAGCGGCAGTTGAAGGCTGCGGGCATCGAATGGCTCAACGCCGAACTTACCCAGGTGGCAACCAACACCGTGCCCGTTTCGGAAACCGATGCGCCCAAAGTTTTGAAACTGATTGAGATGCTTGAAGAGCTGGAAGAAGTCCAGCAGGTTTATGCCAACTTCGACATCCCGGACGAGGTCCTCGAAAGAGTATCATCTGCCGGGAGTTAAATTTAACCGCATCATCGGCATTGACCCGGGGTTGAGTGCCACCGGGTTCGGTGTCCTGGAAAAGGGTAAGGTGCTCGGTTTTGGAGTGATAAGGACCGATGCTCGGGTACCAGTAGCCCAACGGCTTGCCCAACTGGGAAACGAACTGGAACAGGTTTTGAACCGGTTTAAACCCTCCTGCTGCGCAATAGAAACCCTTTTCTTTAAAAACGGTGGCGCGCGCAGTGTCATTCTCTCTGCCCAATCGCGCGGGGTGCTTATGTTCATATTAGCCCAAAAGAAAATCCCGATTTTTGAACTCACCCCCGCAACGATAAAACTGGCGATAACCGGCTCGGGCCGGGCATCAAAGACCCAGTTGAACTTTATGGTACGGAAGGTGTTAAAGATTACCGGTGCGGTTCAGGAGCATGCCGCGGATGCGCTTGCGGTTGCCTACTGCCTTCAAAATCGACAGCCACGGTGATTGCCCAGATTCAGGGTCATTTAATCTCCAAAGAACCAACCCGGGTCCTTGTCAGTGCCGGTGGCATTGGGTTTGAACTCATCGTCCCCCTTTCCACCTCACGCCAGTTGCCCGACTGTGGCGAACCGGTAACCCTTCTCGTTGTGTTTAAACTTGACCGCTCGGGTGTTCAACTGTACGGATTTAACACCCGGGAGGAGAAGGAGGTTTTTGAACTCCTGACCGGCGTAAAAGGGGTAGGACCAAAAGCGGCTTTAAACCTATTGTCCCGCTGGCCACCAGAAGAGATAACCATTGCGATTCGTCAGGGTAAAACCGAACTCCTCAGGTCCGCACCAGGAATCGGCCCCAAAAAGGTCGATGCCATACTCAAACGGTTTTCGGAAAATGTAGCGGTTGGCGTCGCAACAACGGCTGACCTGTGCAAACCAACAAACTTCGCCGAGGCGTTAAACGCCCTTGTTTCCCTTGGCTTAACCCGTAAAGAGGCGCAGGAAAGGCTAAATAGACTAAAAATCACACCCGAAATGAACCTCCAGGACATCTTGAAGCAGGCGCTTGCCCAGAAGGGTTAAAACTATGCCCCGGGTTGAAAGGCTGTCTTCACCCCATCCGCTGCGGGGTGAAGATGCAATCGAAGAAAGTTTAAGACCAAGGAGTCTAAACGAGTTTATAGGCCAGAGCCGACTGAAAGACAACCTCAGGGTGTTCATTCAGGCGGCAAAACTGCGCCAAGAGCCGCTCGAACATGTCCTTTTGTCTGGACCCCCTGGTCTCGGTAAAACAACCCTTGCCCACATCCTTGCCTATGAACTGGGCGGCGCAATTCACTGCTCATCCGGACCGGTGCTGGAAAGACCCATTGACCTCGCCGGAATTTTAACCCGTCTTAACCGGGGAGACATCCTGTTTATCGATGAAATCCATCGGACAACAAAAGCGGTTGAGGAGTTTCTTTATCCGGCACTGGAAGATTTTGCCATCGACATCCTGCTGGATAAAGGCCCTGGCGCCCGCTCGGAACGGATTGCGCTGGAAGGGTTTACGCTCGTCGGCGCCACCACCCGGACCGGACTTTTAACCGCACCCCTACGCTCCCGGTTTGGCATCATACTCCGGCTGGATTACTACCCGCCCGATGAGTTGTGCGCCATCGTCCATCGCAGTGCCCGTATTCTGCGGATTGATATCGAGGCAGACGGGGCAAAAGAGATTGCCACCCGTGCCCGTGGTACCCCAAGAATCGCCAATAGGCTTTTGCGCCGGGTTAGGGACTTCGCCCAGGTACAGGGCAAAAAAGAGATTGATAAGGAGATTGTTCAATTTGCCCTAAACCAGCTGGAGGTGGACTCGCGCGGTCTTGATGAAATGGATAAGAAAATCCTTTTAACCGTAATCGACAAATTCAATGGCGGACCGGTCGGCATCACCTCAATATCCGCCGCTGTTAGCGAAGACCCGGGAACAATTGAAGAAGTTTATGAGCCCTATTTACTCCAGCAGGGGTTTATCCAGCGCACCCCAAGAGGCAGGGTTGCAACGCCATTGGCGTACCAGCACTTCGGCAGAAAACCGCCTTCCGGAACCCAACCAACGCTTGGGTTTGACTGAGTTCTGTTGTATAACTAAATATAAATAAATAACTTATAAAATTGGCGGTATTTTCTTGACAGACAACCTCCTGCCGGTAATTATTTTATCCTATGAACCGATGGGCGATTTTCGCCTTTTTTCTCGTTTCGGGCTGCCTTGGTCCCCGCGTCCAGAACGTTTATCTGGACCCGGTCCGGCAACTGCCGCCCGCCTGGCTTTTCTCTGGGGTTGGACCCGAGCAGGAGGTAAAAACCGCCCGCTACCTTGGCAAATTCAAAATCACATATTATTGGGTAGTGGAAGAAAAGGATTACCCGAGTAGCCGAACCGTTCCCTTATACACCGCAGACGGTTCACTTCTCGGTAGATTTTCCCCCTCATTTGTAAACGACTTCAAAACCGAATCTGCTGCCCGGCTCAAGGACGGTACCTGCCTCAGTTACTTAAAAAAGCAGAATCGGGCTAAAGTGGTAAAAAAATTTCTGGGCCACGGCGGATACACACTTACAGAACTCAAGTCCGTCGCAGTTGACCCTAAGGTAATACCTCTTGGCTCAACAATTTACATTCCCCAGGCAGAGAATGTCGTCGTTGAAGGTAAACGCCTGAACGGTATCTTTTATGCCCATGATATCGGCAGCGCGGTAGAAGGCAAGCACATCGACATCTTTATCGGTAAAAAGTCCAATATGGCGGCGCTTGCCTCAGCGGGGTTGAAAAGTTCTGGTAGCGTCGATGTCTACATACTTGAATAAAGAGTCGCTGTATAGCAAGTCGTTTGCCGGCCTGATTTCCGATATCAACTTCGCAACCACCTCCCGCCGCCAATCATAATAAAGGTCGGCAATTGTAACAGTCTTTACCCCTTCTTGGTCCAGCCAATCTAAAAATTCGGCAAACTCTTTCGCCGGCCATTCGGTAAAAAATTGGGGCTGTTCCACAATCCGGTGCAGAAGGATGATTGAAACCCGGTGGTTTTTAACATAACTCTTTGCCGCGACAAGAGAAACCTCTTTCCGCAGTTCGAATTCGGGCAACCGATAAGGGTCCAGCCAGAAGTTAACATCGCCGGAACGCACCGCCCGGGCAGCCTGATAACCGGCACGTTTTACCAGCCGCCGCACCCTCTCGTCCATATCACCATAAGGGTAGACAAATGTAATAACCGGAACCCCGAAAAGTGATTCAAGTATCATCCGGGACTGATAAATCTCCTGCCATGCCCGGGAACTGTCCAGCCTCGTTAGCCAAGGATGGGAAAGGGTATGGCTTGCCACCTCAATGCCGCACGAGTCAATCATCTCCTTTATCTCACCGCGTGTCAGGTAGTAAGGACTTCCGCCGGGGTAATAGTTAACACCCTGACCGGTAAGCGTGTTAACAATCACTGCGAGCGTGGCGGTCATCCGGTACCGTTTAAGCAAAGGGTATACCTTTTCGTAAACCGAACGGTGGCCATCATCGATTGAAAGTACCACATAATGACCGGTCAGCGACTTTTCAACCTCGAACGTATCCTTAAATGAAGTTTCAAACTGCGGTTGTTGCCCATCACCATCAACGGTCACCGTTAAAAAGAGGGCGATTAAAAACGCCATCTTAATATTTTAGACCATTAGGACTGGTTGACAAGTGCGGACCTTTTGGCAAACTATATTCGTTGTATGAAGCTCGCCCTTGCCCAGCTCAATCCGACCGTCGGTGACCTAAAGGGTAATCTCGACCTGTTGCGCCGGGTTCTGGAAAGGGTTGAGACCGAAAACCCCGACCTCGTGGTCTTTCCCGAGATGTTTTTAACCGGCTATCCGCCTCGTGATATGCTCAACCGCACCTGGTTTGTTAGCGCTACCCAGCAGGCGCTCACCGAGGTTAGAGAAATTTCCCATCGCTGTCACGCCGGCATCATCATCGGCGCGATTACACCCTCGCCACAACCTTTGAGCCGGGGGCTCCACAACACCGCCTTGCTTTTTGCTCACGGTAAAGAGTTGTTCCGCCAGGCAAAATCGCTTTTGCCGTTTTACGATGTGTTTGATGAAGCACGCTACTTTGACCCCGCACCGGAAATTCGGCTCGTTCGTTTCCAAGAAATGACACTGGGTATCTCTATCTGTGAAGATGCCTGGAACCCAACTGAACTCTCCGCGGAAAACCGCAAGCAAATCTGGGGTAGAAAAATTTACCATTTAGACCCGATAGCAATCCAGGCACAGGCGGGTGCTGACCTGTTCATCAATATCGCCGCTTCCCCTTTCTGGCGTGGTAAACAGGCGCTGCGCGCCGAGCTTGCTCGTGCCCACATTGCAAAACATCGTCGCCCGTTTGTCTTTCTAAATATGGTCGGGGCGAACGATGAACTGGTTTTTGACGGGGGTTCGTTTGTGTTTGACCAGAACCTTAACCCACTCACGGTACTTCCCTGGTTTGAGGAAAAGGTTGTTGTTGTGGACCTTAAAAAAACCCGGGTTAGTGAAATCAACTATCAACCACCATCCGAAGTGGAATCGATTTATCAGGCTTTGACCCTTGGGGTCCGTGATTATGTCCACAAGTGTGGGTTTAAAAGGGTTGTTTTGGGGCTTTCTGGGGGCATCGATTCTGCGGTTGTCTGCTGTATTGCGGTTGCGGCGCTGGGCAAAGACAATGTGTTTGGTGTCACACTGCCAGGACCGTTTTCCTCGCCGGGTAGTATCACCGACTCCGAACAACTCGCCAGAAACCTTGATATCCAATTTGCCACCATCCCAATCAACTCGATTTATCAGGCTTACCTTGATACCTTGCAACCAACTTTTACCGGTTGCGAGCCCGATGTCACCGAAGAGAACATCCAGGCGCGCATCCGGGGAAACATCCTGATGGCGCTCTCGAATAAATTCGGCTATCTCGTGTTAACAACCGGGAACAAAAGTGAACTGGCGGTGGGTTACTGCACCCTTTACGGCGATATGAGTGGTGGCCTTGCGGTGTTGGGCGATGTGCCGAAAACCACGGTTTACGAACTTGCCCGCTACATCAACCGGAAAAAGGAACTCATCCCGAAAGCGATAATCGAAAAACCGCCTTCTGCCGAACTGCGGCCAAACCAGAAAGACCAGGACACCCTTCCGCCTTATGAAATTCTTGATGGCATCATCGCCCGCTACATCGACGAGGAGCTATCGCCCGAAGAAATTGTTCAGCAAGGGTTTAATCCGGAAACGGTAAAATGGGTGGTGGAACAGATTGAGCGCAACGAGTACAAGAGGCGTCAGGCACCACCGGTCATTAAGGTCACAACCCGGGCGTTTGGCACCGGTCGGCGTTATCCCATAGCCGCCCGTTTCCGTTATTGACCTTCTTTTCTCTCACTCTTTAGTTTTTTCTCTTCCAACGGCGTCGGGCGATATAGAACCTCTGCCCCGGCACTATCACCAATAAGATACAGTATATTAACCAGCCGCATTAACTCATCGGCGGAACTGGTAACTTTTGCCCGGCGATAGACAATCTGCCGGCAACTGTCTTCCCAGTTAGGAAATTTTTGTTTTAACCGGCTCAACTCATGCGCGGCAGCAGCGTCTTCACCCGTTAGAACCTGTGCCCGCTGAAATGCGGCAAGCGCACTGTCCAGCTGTCCGCTGTAGAAAAATACAAACCCCAAATCGGTCAGAATCCGGGGCGAATCGGGGTCGAGTTCGTTCGCCAGTCTAAGATGATGAATCGCGCGCCGATAGTCTCCCTTTTCACTGTAAAGAAGGGCAATGTCTATGTGTGCCGGCACAAAACCTTGGTCAATTAAAATCGCCCGCTTATACAGACTAATTGCCGAATCGGGTATTTGACCCTGCAACGAGCGGGCAAGTCCCATATAACCAACTGGTGACTGAGGTGCCTCTTTAATCATCGCGGAGAAAAGCGCCTTTTCATCGCGCCACACCGGTAGCCGGTAAAGACAGTTCCAGACAAAAAGCCCGGCAAGCGCTACCAACCCAAATCCAACCACCCGTCTTACTGCGTGCTGGGCAACCAGCAATCGCGCCCCAAGGGAAATCACCAGCACCACCAGTCCAAATGAAGGAAGAAAAAGCAACCTTTCGGTGGCTTGAACTCCAATTGGATAGACATTGCTCACCGGCAACAAGAAAATGATTACCCAGAAATAACCCCAGAGTGCAACCCGGAAACGCCGGCGTATTGCCGCCAGCGGTGTTACCAGAGTAAACAACATCGCATAAATTAAAAGTGGCGTAAGTTTCAAAAATCCAGGGTCAAGCGGGATTTTAACCCGATGTTCAAACGGCAAAAAGAACATCCGGATATACAACCCAATGGTGTTGGCGATATTGAAAAAATTTACCCGCGCGCTGTCGGTGGGCAATGGCAGCGCCTGATTGAATATCTGGTGGCGCACGCCCAGATAGCCAACCCCGATTAGAAACAGGGTCAGGAGTACAAGCCAGTACCCTCGGGGCATTCGGCCCTGGATTAAAAATGGTGCCCAGACAACTAAAAGCGGGAACAAAAACGCCGACTCTTTGCTCAAAAGCGCCAGTCCATAACCTAAAGGAATAACCAGCCACCAGCGCCAGTTTCGTTTACGCAAAGACCGCAGCAGGGCAAAGGCAGCAAAACCTAAAAACAGTGTTACCAGAAGGTCGCTTCTCCCCGAGACATAAGCAATCGCCTCGGTATGGTTGGGGTGGGTAGCAAAGAGCAGTCCGGCAATGCCTGCCCAAACCGCAGAGTGGAGTAGTTCCCACACAACCAGCACCACCAGGACCGCTGAACCAGCGCCCAAAATCACATTGATAAGGTGAAAATACCAGGGCCTGATTCCGGCAATTTTTTGGTCCAGCCAGAATGAGAGACTGGTTACAGGTCGATAATAAGGTAGAACCGCTGCCGGCTCTTGCTGGTCTTTTGCACCCGCCCAAAAATCGCGGCTGAAGATGTCCTTTATTCCTGAATGCGCCAGAACCGTGTTGTTGACAATCAACGAATTGTCATCCCACACAAATTCGTAACTTAAAGTTGGCAAGTAAACGGCAACCGCAACCATAGCAACCGCAAGCGATATCAACGCCACACCCCAGCGGGTGCGCAAGCGGTCGGCAAAAGATTCTGCCACTTAAAGAAAAGTTTGGAGAAATAGTTACCAACTGTCAACAACCTCAACCAACAACACGGTAACCCTTCCATTATAACAACAAAGGAAAAATGTCCAACCCCAATTGTACCCTGAGCGGTGTTGCCTCTTTAAAAACGAGGAATATAATTTTAACCAAAGATGGCGCACCGAATTCAAAAAACCATCTGCCTGTTACTTCTGTTGGCACTATGTTTATGTGGCAGGGCAGGCAAGGTGACCCTGCAACCGATAGTTCGCATCGACCCGCCACCAATTGTTGACGGCGAAACCTGTGTCTACGAAATCACAAACAAGAACAACATCCCGGTTGCGATTCGCCGGGTCATCACCACCCGTGTTCAATATGCGGAACTGCCCGCGTTCCAGGTTACAACATTAGAGCAAGAAACAAAAGACAGCCCGCCGATTGAGTCAACTGTTGTCTACATCAGCCGGGAAGATTTGACCCCTATCGCCTCATTTAAATTCTCGCGTCCGCCCAAGCCGCTAATAACCACTGCCGCAATTTATCAAGAGGCGTTTGCCGAAATTGTCTCCATTACAAAAGAGGGTGAATTTAAAAGACGCATCCCTATTGGACCAAACACCTTTGATGTTAATCAGCTCACTATGCTGGGCAGAGCGCTTCGCTTTGCCCAATCCAAACCCTACAACATTCTTATCGTAGTCCCCACAACTACACCGCCCGGCGGTATGTCGCTCGCCGGAAAGGTATCGCCCTCTAATATCGACACCATAACAACGCCTGCCGGTACATTCGAATGTTATAAACTCCTAATCGAAGCCGATTCAACAAAACAACAACTCTGGTTTGAAAAAATCGGTGCCCGTCGCCTTATTCAGTTAATAGATGGTAAAACAGGTGAAACTGTCCGCCTTATATCATCCAGCATACCCCAGACACCAGTTAAAATCGGTGCGACAACCACCATCGGGTCGCATAAAATAAGTAACGAAACTAAATAAGTTAACAAATAGGGTAACCACAAACGCAAACCGTAGAAAAGAGCCACGACGATCGTCTAATATATTAATCACGGAATTAGAATAAGTTACACAACTGGGCAAAATTTTATTTGTGGCACGGTTAATGCAATTAAACTATCTGGATAAAGAAATGAACACAAGCAAGGCGGAAGTTGCCGGGGTTGTTTATCATCCAGAGAACATCTGCCACAAGTTCGGGGCTGGTGCATCTATCTGTTCTTTTCCACCCCATGCAGTCACCCCTCAACACCGGACCGAAGTAAATTCACCCCCTCGGCCCGTATAAAGTGCCCCTCCGGGCGCTTAAATGACTGCTCAGTTTAAGATAGATGCTCCAGCCCTCCGCTTTTTTTTATATCTGTCGCATGCTATCCTTCGTCAGTTCAATCGGCTAAACGCCGCTATCACTCCCCACTGACAATAGCCTCAAGGGTGGAAATTAGGGCAACCTGCCTGTTACCTATTTACCGTTGATGACTTAACCGGTTTTAAATCGCTACAACCTGCCGGCACAAAAGATGCAAATTATTTAAATGGTGTTGAGGGCGCTGCCCTCATAACAGGAAAGAGAAAAATACAGCCCAGGAAACCGGGACCTGGCTGTACCTTCCTCCCTGATATCCCGGTAGCTTCCTCCTTGCGGGCTCCCAAATGGGAGCCCGTCAATTTTTCTCTTTACTCTACTCGCACCGCCTTGGCCACAGTGCCGTTGATATCGATGAAAAGAACACCTTTCTGGCTTGCCTTGGGCTGCCAGACAAAAGAGCCGTTCAAGCCACCAACGGGTATTGCAAACCTTTCCACACACCGACCCAGCGCATCGTAAACCGCCACATTTAAGGGCTCAGCTTGAGTTAACGAATAACGGATTGTCACATTTTGGGAAAACAGCCGGGGATTAAGCTCTATAATGCACCGGCTCGGCAAACCGCTTACGCCCTCTCTGACACCGACCTGAGGTTCATACCAGTTAAATGCGGTGTCAGAATTGGCGGTCATCTGTGTTACGGTCCTACCACCGCAGATAACAAATGTGACAATCTGGCTGTCGCCCGGGGGAATTGTAAAAGGCCCTGTTGAAGAAAGGGCATGCCAGTTCCCCATAGATGTCCCGCTTGTTGAACGCAGCCTGCCATCTAAGAATCGCATCTTTTCCGACTTGGTAAATCCGTCATTCACATAGGTGTTGTGGAATATACAGTTTGCCCAGCCATTTGCTCCCGGCGGATAAATTGGCCTTACTCCGAGCGCCAGCGTCTCCGGCGACGCCCGCACATAAGCAAGATTTCGGATAGAGTCGGTTCCGGCATAGTCAAACTCATCGTTGGAGTTCCAAGGTGCTGTGCGAAAGTCACAGGCAACTCCTGCCCACAGGTCAGAAATCGGTAGCGTGTCATTGTTGTGAATCCGGTACTCTAAGATGATAAAATCATTTTTGTTGGTGTCCGCGCTGACAAAACTGCGCTGGGTTATTGTTATTCTTTTCGGTGCTGAATGCCGGGCGTCGGAAAATACACACCGATACTCCTGGTCGCCAAACTCCGGTGGCAGCACCGGCCGGAGCGACTCAACGACCGCAAAATCCTGTGGGGTAACCTGCCATGGTTGTCCGTAATAGTTGTCCGCCACCCAGTAGGTATCAGGAGCGGCAACGCCGATTAGAAATGAGCCGTGCATCATTGCCGAAGAAGACCAGGCGCGAGTTTTGGGATAAATAAAACCTAAACCCTGACCGCGCCAGGTGGTTGTGCCAATCCCGCCATTGGCGCACACGCCTATAACAAAATCTCCGGTGTCGTGCACTGCCCACAACCCGGCACGGGCGTAAGGCATGCCAACCGTTATTTCAAACTGTGTACGCCAGGTGCCACTATCGCCTTGCACCGTTAGGTTCATTCCCAGCCTTTCACCATCCGGACAGTCTCTATCCACCTTTACCCGATAGGCACTTCCCCGCGCGGTATCGCCCACCGCAACCGAATCGTAAGAACTGGTGGCAACAAGCAATGTCAAATAGGGCGAACTGGAATGCAGTGTACCGGTGGTGTTGAAACTGGTTAAATTACCCAGATTGCTCACCACCACATACAAATCCGCCTCATCGCCGGGGTCAAGCCTGCCATTAGCATCATCCACCCAATAATGGTCATAAACCACGAGCGGCGTTGGCCTGCCGCTTCTGGTAACTACCGTCTTTTCAAACGGCTCCCCATCCTGCGCTGTAACCGAAACGGTCAATGTCCAGGTGTCTTCAAGCGTGGGCAGAACAACCCTTGCCCTGCCTTGAGAGTTCGTCACGGCACGGCCAATCAGTTCATTTTGATGAAGAATTGCCACCCGGGCACCAGGCGTTGGTACCGAGTCGGGATAATAGACCCGCACCACAACAATCTGGGGGTTGGCAGCAATCGTATCCGGGCAGCTGACCGTAAGTGGCTTGGGCACCTGGCGCCACATCAGCATCGTCGGGTCGCCCTGCAATGTCCATTCATAAACTGACCAGCGATAGGTCATCTGACTGAACGCCGCATTGCGGTAAAAGTCCTTAGCCAGCGCATAAGCCTGACCCTGATTCCACCCCTTGATGTAGTTGTTGTAAAACTCCATACACAGATTCTCCGAAGGTCCCATATTAGGAGGCGCGCCCCAGCCATAGCGAGCGTTCAGGCAGGTCGAAACCGCACCGCCGTTGGTAATGTTGACAAACTGTTCCGCCAGACAGTCGTACTGGTCAAAGTTACCACAGTCACACGCCATGGAATTGACAATTACCGGCTTGGTCCTGTTGGTAAGCGAACCTAAGTTTGAAGTTGAAAAGGTTGAGCCAAACGCGCTGTAAGAACCGTGCCCGGCAAAGTGAAAGAGGTGTCTGCCGCTGTTAATGCTCGCCACACACTGACTCGGAGTCATACTGTAAACCGAATCCACCAACCAGTTACCGATATCCGAAAGCGCCAGCGCAATATTTTTATTCACAATCCTGCCGTAGTAGTCGATGTTTTGCCACAAATACTCAAACGGCAAAAGGACATTGTGAAGATAGGTTGTGTCCGGATGCCGCTCGTAAATGCTGTCTTTGTAAAGAAAGTTGGCGCAATTGCTGGCGTCGTCCAACGGCAATCTGCCAACGATGATGTCAGAATAAAGGTCAACCGAATCCGGGTTGTAGTTTGTGTAGGAGTATTCACCAAACTGACTGTTGTTGTTTGCATCCCAGGAACCATCAAGGTCCGAAAAGTACAGGTCAGCGGGCACATTGTAAGGCGAATAGGGCAGATACCCGTAACGACAGGGCACATGCTGAACATCCCCTGCTAAAATCACATACTTCAAACCCTGATGGGCAAACTTGTCTTTGAGCATATTCCGAATCTTCTCCGGATTGTCCCGGCCGGGATATCGGGCATAAATCGTTTCGGTCGGCACAATCTTGGTGAAATAACCCTTGCGCCGCAGATAGTTGCGGAAATCAATCAGTGCCGGTACCAGTGTTGAAGATGTCACAATCACAACATCCAGTTCCGGGTTGTCCAGTTCCGCGCTCAAAGGTGCCCAGCGGCTGACATCCTGAGCATTGACCACCAGCGCGGAAACCGCCGCACCTGCCAGTTCCAACTGTCCCGAGCTCAGTACCGTCTGAGAAAAGGCGTTGTTTTCGTACTCAACCTCAATCTCTCCCCGGGTTGCAAGCAGCAGTCTGCCTGATACCGGATGGTACCGGAAAGGGCAGAAAAGAAAACCGGCGATGCGAAAACCGGCCTTTGAACCGGCGGGCACGCCGGTAACCAACTCCGCTGGATATACCTCATCCGAACTGTAAACCGCTGCTTTTGGTTCAACAAAAGGTAGCGAGCTGAATTGTGACAGGGGCCGCATCGGCTGCACCGGGTAAATCTTTACACCCCGCGCCAGTTCCTGCCACTCTACATCCTTTATCCGCACCGCAACCAGCCGGGCATCAGGTGGAATAAGCACATTACCCGAAATTACCGGTAAAAGCGGTTCACCCGGTTCCGTAGTGGCAACTACCGTAAAACCTGGTCCGGGCGGCATTAGTTGCACAACCGTAAAATCGCCTTCGTTGTGCAACCGAACCTGGTCTGGTAAAATTGTCAATGGTACCGAAAAGGTCCCGGCAAAAAGCAGATTAACGCCAACCGTTAACAACAACAAGCGCTTCATAAATCCTCCTTTAATTGGGTTTGACTGAGCCGCCAGCACAACAAAAGAATTATCACTGAACAATACGCAAAGTCAAATAAAAACCACTAACCAGCGCGCGCTGCCCAAACCCCTTCCCAGACCCGAACAAAGTTTAAACCAAGTATCTTTTTAATGTCCGTTTCTGTGTAGCCCATTTTTACCAAACCCCGGGTGATTTCAGGTAGCCGGGTCACATCCTCAAGCCCTTTTAAACTACCGGAAAATCCGTCAAAGTCTGAACCAAACCCGACAACGCCCGGCCCAAAACGCTGCACAACATAGTCAATAGAACGCAACACATCATCCACCGATGCTCGCTTGGGATTGGAATGCAGAAATGAAGGCAGGAAAACCTGTCCCATCACCCCACCCTGCTGGGTTAAAATGGCAAGTTGCTGGTGCTTTAAATTACGATTGTGTTTTCGCAAAACATAAACCCCGGAGTGAGAGGCGATGACCGGTGCGGTGCTCAAATCTACCACCTGGTAAAATGTCCTTTCTGCGGCATGGGAAACATCAACTATCATCCCCAAACGGTTCATCAACCTTACCGCCCTTTTGCCAAGCGCCGACAGGCCCTGATGGGGCTGGTTTTTGTCCCAGCTGGCATCGGCCAGTTCGTTTGAGTTGCACCAGGTCAGCGTCAAAACCCTCACACCGGCTTTAAACCACCTTTTCAACCGGGAAAGGTCACCCTCAACCGCATGCCCACCCTCAACACCGATGACAATAGCGATTCTGCCTGAGCGCACAATCCGTTTCAAACCATCAGGCGAAAGAGCCAGCCCGACCCGGTTGCGGTTCTGAACGCAAATCTTTTTTATAACCCGGCAGCCGTTCATCACAAACCGGTCAAACTCCCCAGGCTTTAAGCTCTTGGGGTTCGGAAACAGAGCAAAAACCTGCACCTTCACCCCACCCAAAACCAGCCGCGGCAGGTCCAGATGACCACGCCGGCTGCGCCGGGTGATATCTCTTTCCCCTGAGATATGGGCAAGAATCGTATCACAGTGCATATCAACCACTAACGAACTGAAATGCAACCTTTCTGGCGTCATAGGCGGTAAGTTTAACACCCGCCAGACCGGGGTCAACACAAACCGACAGAATTTTCTTGACAGCCAGGGTGGTTACGATAAAATCCTTTTGTGGAACGGCTCCAGGTTCTGGTTCACCTGACCCGACGCAACAAGGCTTTGACTGTTTCCTTTCCTATATACTATATATATGTCGCGGTTGCGGTTATATTCGGCTTCTTTGTTTTTAGCGGGGCATTTACCCGGTTCGTGGTTAATCGGTTTACCGACCGGGGCCTTTTAAACCACCTTATTGCCGAAAACAGCCGGTTAAGCAAACAACTTACCGCCTATGCAGCGGCGGTGGACAGTTTCCGACAGTTCCTTGCCTTCACCGAACAGATGGACAATAAACTCCGGGCTGCGGTCAACCTAGGCCTGGTGCCGGCTGATGTTCGCCTGATGGGTATTGGTGGCAACCAGCCTCCGACTCCGGCACCAGAGGTTGATGAACTTCTCCGCCGGGCTAAATTCACCCAGCGGTCGCTACTTGAAATCGACCGGGCGGTAACCAGGGAACAGGAACGGTTAAAATGTACCCCTTCAATCTGGCCCGTTCAGGGCTGGGTCACATCCGGGTTTGGCTATCGCCAAGACCCGTTTACCAGTAAAAGGGAGATGCACGCCGGTATGGACATCGTTGCCCCGCGGGGCACACCGATTGTCGCCCCTGCTGATGGTAAGGTGGTTTATGCGGACTGGAAATCGGGCTTTGGTAGAACCGTGGAAATTGACCACGGCTGGGGCATAAGGACATTCTATGGCCACTGCAACACTATCCGAGTTACGGTTGGCAAGTATGTCAAACGGGGTGAAGTCATCGCCACGGTCGGTGCCACCGGACAGGCAACTGGCAATCACCTCCACTACGGTGTAACCGTTAACGGTAACTGGGTCAATCCTGCAGACTACATCCTCTCCGGCCGGGGCAGATAGCCCTATCTTTTAACCAACACACACGGCTGTTTTGCCGAAACCTTGCGCCCGGCGTACCGGTATTCAAGATAAACCACATAAATCCCAACCGGCGCCAAACCGCCTTGGTCCATCCTACCATCCCAGTAAACCGTTCCCTGTTTTTCAGACACCAACCGTCCCGCAAACAGGGTTCGAACCGTCCTGCCTGACAGATCAAAAATCTTGAAATTCATTCTGCCCCCGGGTTCGGGTAAATCAAAAGTAATCGGCAGGCTATCTTCAAAACCATCACCGTCAGGACTGAAGTTCGTTAAACCCAGGCTCAAAATCCCCCCAGCCCCTCGCGGCGTAACAAAAATCCGGGCAAAGTTGTTTACCGTGTCCTTATCACCCGGGCACAGAACCCGGCACCACAAACCGGTCCGGGTCTGAGGACAGGTTGTTTTAAAAACAAACACACTTTCCTGTTTGGGGCTTAAAGATTCTACCGTCAGCTCAACAAAAACTTCGCCTTTATCCCAGCCACACAATAACCGCCATTCTGGCGCCGGCACAAACCCAGAATTTGCCACCCCAACCTGAAAATTAAACTGCGCTTTGGGTTCTGGCAGCACACTGTCAAGCAAGAACAGCGCCCTAATTGTCAGGTCAAAATAGGAACTGACCGCATTCGGCCTGCCTGGGGTCGCACCCAACGAGTCCGGGCACACCGCCCAGTTATCTGACCGGTCTGGTGCATTGATGTCTATCCTCTCCCAGGAAAAACCGTCACCGGCATCGTACGGAAAACCATCACCCGGCTCCGAAGGTGTGCCAAAAGTTGTCGTATCGCCATAAGGTGAGGCAACTGTTATCGGGTCATTACCCGCCAGCCCATTACCGATCGTGGTGTTGCCAACCGTTAAAATCAAGGTTGAATCGCCAAATCGGTAAGGCTGGAGATAGCCCCCTAAACCACCGCTGTCGGTGTACTCCGGGTCCAGAATCACCGCCAACCTACCGGGCATGAGCCAGGTGGTACCGATAATTACGTTCGGACTTATCCTTAAAATTGTGGAGTCGTTCCAGGCAACAATTCGGTCAATTGCATCACCATCATCAATCGTGTAGTTAAACAGGTCTATCGCCTCGCGCCCTGCATTGTACAACTCAACAAACTCGTTACGGTCCTCAGGAAACAAAATCCCACTCCCGCCTTTGGGGTTTGCCATCACCTCAGTAATGACCAGTTGCCCGGGGACAAAAATCAACAAGAGAAAAATCTCAACCGCTAACATCGGGATAAACCTTAAACCATACTTGGCTGCCGGTCAACAGTTGCCTTAAAAGCCCTATCAAGTTGAAAACGCCCTGCCATAATATCCCCAATAACGATTCAACCAACCACTCAGGGAACCGTTCCCCCAACGACTCAGGAGGTAGCTCGGTGAACCCTTTTCGATGCGGTTTTCTGCTTAAATTTCAATATGATACCTCAATATGACCGCTTTTATAATCTCGGTTTGCCTTTTGGTCCTTTCACCATAACAGCGCCGGTCATTTATCCCGAACAGGCGTTATCGTTTGGTTGGTCTCGCACGATGTCCGGAAACCGCCGCGTACCGCCATTCGGGCCGATTCCCGGGCTCACTGCACGATATGCACCTGCCAGTTTTCATCCACCCATAGCCTAACAATTCGGGTGTTTAACCCCCAGGACTCAACTGTTTTCTCTGCCTGGTATAACTGGTCTAACTGTACCGTTTTGTCTGCGGGATTGCCTGCACAGTCAAAGTGCGCCACAAGGGCTACTATCTTCGACCCGTGTTTTTTGACCGATATCGCCACCCGCCTTTTAATCGACTCAACCGTAGCCTGCTCCCGATTTTCCGCAAGGATTTTGTTCGGTCCTGGCTCAGTTACCGCATCAACATAATCGAGCCCGAACTCCTTTTTAAGAAACTCAATCACCGGGATCTGCACCCTGCCGTCCATGCAGTTGATTGCCACACCAAAAGCCTTCTGGTCCATTGCTCGGTTTACAGTATCGGCAGATACCGTTTTATCTCAAACTCGGTTACCTGTGCCTTGTACTCGTCCCACTCCTGGCGCTTGTTGCGCAAAAAGAAGGTAAACAACTCATCACCCAGTGTTGACCGTACCAGCGCGCTCTTCTCGGTCAACCTTATCGCCTCGGAAAGGTCTTTGGGCAGGCAGGCGATTCTTGCCCGGGCCCGCTCCTCTTCGGTCATCCGATAGATATTATCTGTGGTCGGCGGTGCCAGTGGTATCTTCTCCTCCACCCCCTTGAGTCCGGCGGCAAATATCACCGCAAACGCCAGATAGGGGTTGCACGCCGGGTCCGGTGAACGGTACTCAATCCGTGCCGCCTCAGGCCGGGCCGGGGAAAACGCCGGCACCCGCACCAGGGCGCTGCGATTGACCCTTGCCCAGCACACATAGACCGGGGCCTCAAATCCGGGCACGAGTCTTTTGTAAGAATTGACCCACTGATTGGTGATTGCGGTTATCTCCGGCGCATACTTGAGCACACCGGCGATGAAATGCCGGCAGATGGGCGAGAGGTTCATATCGTCTTTGGGTGAATAAAAAGCGTTCCTCCCGTTACGGAAAAGAGAAATGTGGGTGTGCATCCCGGAACCGTTAACTCCGAAAATCGGCTTGGGCATAAAGGTACAGTGGATATTGTGCCGCTTTGCCACCTGGCGGGCAACAAACCGGCTGGTAATTACATTGTCCGCCATCGTCAAAGCATCGGTGTAGTGCAGGTCAATCTCGTGCTGGCTCGGTGACACTTCGTGATGGCTGTACTCGACCCCGACACCCAGTTTCTCCAGGGCAACAATCGTCTCCTCGCGCACCTTTTCCGGTAATGAGGTGGGCGTCAGGTCAAAATATCCGCCACCGTCCAGCAGGCTTGGTTCCTCACCGTTCTGAAGGTAAAAGCATTCCAGTTCACAGCCGACATAGAGGGAAAAACCCAGTTTTTTTGCCTTGCTCACCACCCGGCGCAGTACCTGCCGGGGGTCAAATTCAACCGGTTTGCCATCGGGCATGTACACATCACAGAACATCCTTGCCGCTCTTTCGCCCTGCACCTCCCAGGGCAGAACCGCAAAACTGCCCGGGTCAGGCTTGACAACCATATCAGACTCCTCAATCCGGGCAAAACCTTCAATCGACGAACCGTCAAAACCCAGCCCCTGCCCCAGCGCCCGCGCCAGTTCCTGGGGAGAGATGGTAATCCCTTTGAGAAACCCTAAAACATCGGTAAACCACAACTGGACAAAACGGACCCGATTTTTCTTTATCTTACTCATCACTTCAATCGCACCCAATTCATCCTCCCTTTTTTTCTTCTTGCCACCGTAGAAGATACACCGCTTCATTCCAATGTCAAGAGTTGTAAAGCCCGTTGCCACCGCCTCCGCTCCCCGCTACAGATCAAACCCCATTTCTGTTTGACTGAATTACGCTTTTCCGCTACCCTTTTGTTATGGTGGTAACATTTTTGTCTCTTGCCCTTTTCCTTGGTCAAACTAATCCTTCGCCCGGCTTTCTCACGGTTCGCTCTGACCCACCGGGATTTAAAATTTTTGTTGAAGGTGATTCCGTGGGTTTTGCCCCCTTTGCCCGTCACCAGTTGAACCCGGGCCGTTACTGGGTGACGATTGTGTCCAACGACAGTTTGGAGACGCTCTATCGGCGGTTGCGTTCCGGTGCGCTCAACGAACGGCTCAACGCCCTCTGGACATTAGCGCGTATTGACGGCGCCACTTCCCAGATTGAGGTTTTACCCGGAGTTGAAACCCGAATTTTAATTGACCGGCAAACGATGGAGAAAAATGCCTGTCGGGCAAAATGGCTGTTGTTCGGCGGCGTGGGCGGGGTCTTTACCATCGGGCTCGTTTGCGGTGTAATCATCGGATTGGTCGCCAATTAACAAATGAGCCGGTTTCTGCTCCTTGCTGGACTGATGCTTTTGAGCCTCGCACCCGCACCGCAGAAGGGAAAACCCTTACTTACGGAAGCCCGTTACTACCGAAAACTGGAAAACAAAATGGTCCAGTGCGAGTTGTGCCCGCGGCGCTGCCTCATCGCTCCAGGGAAAAGGGGTTTCTGTCGGGTACGAGAAAACCGCAACGGTACCCTTTACTCGCTGGTCTACGGTAAACCCTGTTCGATTAACCGTGAGCCGATTGAAAAGGCGCCCTTTTTCCACTTTCTACCCGGTGCCCAGCGCCTGACTCTTGCCACGGTTGGCTGTAATCAGCGTTGTAAGTACTGCCAGAACTGGGAAATTTCTCAGGCAACACCCGAAGCGGTGCCAAGCCAGGAACTCACTCCCGAAGAGGTTGTCTCCCTTGCCCAAAAACTCCAGCTGCCCATTATCTGTTTTACCTACACCGAACCGGTTGTCTTCTTTGAGTATATGATGGACATCGCCCGCCAGGCGCGCGCCCAGGGCATCAAAACTGCGGTCGTATCAGGTGGTTATATCAACCCCGAACCCTTGCGCGAACTCTGCTCGGTGGTCGACGCGGTCAAAATTGACCTGAAAGGTTTTACCCCTGAGTTCTATCGCACGGTGTGTGGCTCAACCCTTGAACCGGTACTGACGGCAATTAAAACGGTTGCCCAAACCTCCTGCCACTTAGAACTGGTCAACCTCGTTGTCCCGGGGTTCAACGACGACACCGCAACCATTCGCCCGATGTGTTCCTGGATAAAAGAAAATTGCGGGGACACCATTCCCCTTCACTTTACCCAGTTTCATCCTGACTACCAGTTACGGAATGCGCCCGTAACACCGGTTAAAACCCTGGAAAGGGCAATCGCCGTCGCCCGTCATACCGGCTTGAAGTTTGTCTACATCGGCAATGTCCCGGGCCATCAAGACGAAAACACCTACTGTCCTAAATGTCACCGATTACTCATCCGGCGTCAGGGTTATACCGTGGTTGAAAATCATATTGTCAATGGTAAATGCCAATTTTGCAATACCCGCATCCCAGGGGTGTGGCAATGAGTTCTTCGGTAGTCTGGTTTGTGCCGCCCGAACGGGTGGCAGATGGTGTCGGCTTAATCCTTGAGCAGTCCGGGTTCTTCAACCGCACCCGTTCCCGCAAAAAGGTTGGCATCAAAGCCCATTTTGGCGAAGCCGGCAACAACAACCACATCAGCCCGGAACTAATCCGGGCCGCCGCCATCGCCTGTGTCAACCACGACCTCCAGCCGGTCGCAATCGAAACCACCGCCCTTTATCGCGGCCGGCGCCAGCGCGCCTCGGAACACATCAAACTCGCCCAGGAGCACGGGTTTACCATTGACCTGACCTTGGTACCCATTGAAATCCTTGACGGCGAGTACGGCGCGCACTTTTACCCGGTTGCGCTCGACTTTTCTCCTCAAACCAGCGCCTTTCTCGCCGGCAAACTGCGCTTTATTCGTTACCTCATCAACCTCGCCCACTTTAAAGGACATTTTGTTACCGGGTTTGGTGGGGTGATAAAAAGTATTGCGATGGGTTTGGCAGCAAAGGCGGGCAAACTGGCGATGCACTCCTCGTCAAAGCCCTATGTAGATGAAGAGAAGTGCCTCAGTTGTGGCAACTGTGTGGACTACTGCCCCCACGATGCGATTGACTTTGTCCATTATGTTGCTCGCATCGGCCGCAGTTGCGTTGGGTGTGGGGGCTGTCTTGCCATCTGTCCGCACGGTGCCATTAAAATCAACTGGGACGCCGCCTCGGAGTCGGTGCAAAAGAAACTCGCTGAATACTGCTATGCCGCGCTCAAAGACCGAATCGCAATTCACTTTAACATCCTGCTCAATATCACTCCGAACTGCGACTGCTACCCCCAGACCGAAAAACCTATTATGCCTGATATCGGGCTATTTGCCTCTTTTGACCCGGTGGCGTGTGACCAAGCGGCTTGGGACCACACCCGTTCGGCTCTGAACGAAATCTATCCCCACCTCAACCCTGAGACTGTTCTCCGACGGGGTGCCGAAATCGGCTTGGGCAATCGAAACTACCAGATCGTGAACTTCTGATGAACGAAACCCTGGTTAGACTCGATGTCTTTGAGGGCCCGCTGGAACTGCTGCTCTACCTCGTGCGCAAAAATGAACTGGATGTGTTTGATATCCCGATTGCCCGTCTCACCGACGACTACCTTGCCCTGCTGCGCGGCGAAAACCTTTTGAGCCTTGATGCCGCCAGCGACTTCCTGGTGATGGCGGCGGTACTCTTGCGTCTCAAAACCCGTGCCCTCTTACCCCGCACGCCCGAAGAGGACCTCACTACCCCGCAAATTTCGCTCGAGCAGATTGTCGACGCCTATCGTTCATTCCAGGAGGCGGCACGGCACCTTGCCACGCGCGAAGCCCAGCAACGGCAGCGCTTTCCCCGTCAGGGTGAATCACCACCCCCGCTCCTCGCCGAGTCCGAAGACATCGCCCTGCTTGCCCGTGCCTTCAGCCGGCTCCTTGCTCGGCTCAAGCCTCAACCGACCGTTTCGATTGCGCCCCAGCGCATCAAAGTTGGCGACAAAATCGCCACCCTCCGCAACCTGCTGAAAGACAAAGAATCCCTGACCTTTGAAGAGGCGGTGACCGGTGCCACCATTACCGAACTCATCGTCACCTTTCTTGCCCTGTTAGAACTGGTGCGCCTCGGTGAAGTGCGGGTCTTCCAAGAAAATGCCTTTGCCCCGATTCTGCTCCGGCGTCAAACACTTGACAGTTGCCGATAACTGTTTAACATCAATCTGTGGAGATTAAGGCAACTGGCTTCGGCTGGATTGAAACCGAACGCGCCCGATTCGATACCGATATCGTCATCTATCCTGATGGCCGGATTGAAAACCGCTATCGCCACCTAACCGGTGACAACCACACCGTCGGGAAAAAGGAGGTGACGCGGGTGCTCGCCAACACGAAAGCCCAACTGGTCATCGGCACCGGCCAGGAAGGCATTGTGCAACTGAGTTCTGATGCCCTTCAATTTCTCCAGGACAATAACATCATCTACCACCTTGCTCCCACGCCGGAAGCGATAACAATTTACAACCGCCTCGACCCACCCAAGGCAGCAATTTTTCATGTCACCTGTTGATCAACAACAATGAAACTGTACACCCTTGGTACCGGCCATCGTCCGGAATACGAATTCAGCCGGCTTTTGTACAAATTTGGCATCCAGGTTTTGTTCGACATCCGTTCCAACCCCGGACCGATTGCGGAAAAACTGCCTCACCTTTCGCGTGCCGGTATGGAAAAGTTGTGCTCGGACAACAAAATCAACTATGTGTTTCTGGGCAACGAACTGGGTGGTGGCTGTCGCGCCCTGCTTGCCGTGCCCGACCGCCGGGCGGTAAAGAACTGGCTTCAGACCGAAGAGGTGCAACGCGGTCTTAAAATCATCAGCAGCCGGGTTCCCACTCGCGTCTGTTGCATCCTCTGCTCCTGCTACACACCGGAGTTCTGTCGCCGGCTAATCCTTGCCGAAGAGGTTGCCCGCCAGGGAGCAGAGGTGGTTCACATCCTGGAAGAGGACCGGTTCTGGCAACCCAAGAAACCTAAACCGCACCGGCCTCGATGAACACCGCATTGATAAAAGAGATTCGGGAGTTAAAAAAAAGCCAGCGGGCAGTGATCCTCTGCCACAACTACCAGCCACCCGAAATCTACGAAGTCGCCGATTTTATCGGTGATTCGCTTGAACTGGCGCGGCAGGCACAACAGGTGGACTGCGAACTGATTGTATTCTGCGGGGTCAAGTTTATGGCTGAAACCGCCAAACTCCTCAATCCCCAAACCCGGGTGGTGCTTGCTGAACCTCAAGCAGGCTGTCAGATGGCAAATATGATTACCGCCCAAACCTTGCGGCGCAAAAAAGCGGAACTGGGTGCCGACCTCGTTGTCGCCTATGTCAACACCGATGCCGAAGTCAAGGCCGAAGCGGACATCTGCTGTACCTCGGCAAATGCGGTCAAGGTCGTTAACGCGCTACCCCCAGCGCGTCGCATCCTTTTTGTACCGGACAAAAACCTTGCCCTCTGGGTGGCGCACGAAACCGGACGTGCCCTCATTCCCTGGGAAGGGTTCTGTTATGTCCACGCCTTTTTCACCCCGGAAGATGTTGCGCGGGCAAGAAAAGAACACCCCAACGCGGTCGTCATTGTTCACCCCGAATGTAAACTGGATGTGATTGCCGCCGCCGACCGCGTGGCTTCAACCGGTGGAATGCTGCGGCTCGCCCGTGATTATCAAGAAATCGTTTTGGGCACCGAAATCGGGATGTGCTGGCGCATCCGGCGGGAATATCCAGGCAAAATCTGCCATCCGTTGCGCCGCACCGCAATCTGCCGCAATATGAAACTGACCACCCTTGAAAAGGTCCGCGCCGCCCTGCTCGACACACAAGCGGAAATAGTCATCCCGGAGGAAATCGCCCCCCGCGCCCGCGTCGCCTTGCAGCGGATGATGGACATTTCTTGACACAATTTGTCAAAATGGTAAAGTTTAATGGTGCTAAATTCTTTACTCGCCGCCTTCTTAATTTTTACAGGCTTTGACTTCGGGGGTCGGGTCGGCGCGGCATTTCCCACGGGCAGTATCACTCGCAACATCCGTTCCAGCACCCTGTTGGGCGCCGAGTTAGGTTACACCTTTACCCGGCACCGTTTCGGAATCCAGTACACATTTCTTGACTTCGCCGGAAAGCAGAACAGCCCTTACGAAATGACCATTCACGAACTCGCCCTTTCCTACAGTTATGCGCTGATTATGAAATCAAACTGGGGGCTTGCCTTTGGTGCCGGGCCCGGTTACGGTTACATCCAGCGCAACTATCGCAGCGCCCGGGAAAGCGGCACCGCACCTGATGTTCACCTCAACCTATTTGTCTATCAACAGGAACGTCATAGCCGGGTTTGTGCCGGCATCGACAACATCATCTTCTTCAATGCCCCAGCAAATCGGGCATTGGTATTTACCTACTTCCCAGCGGTATATGCCGAGGTGGGTTATGCATTTTAGAAATCATTTAACCATCGTTCTCGTTGCCTCTCTCTCTTGGTTCATTTTCTCTTGCTCCGACACGCTCCTCTATCGCGCCGGCGCCAACTACTTTCCACTAACGGCGGGGACGGGCTGGAAGTATCTTGCCGGTATTGACACCATTTATGTTGAAGTTGACACCGTGCCGGCAGTAATGCTCAACCAGAGTTGTATCAGGGTTTACCGCAATGGCGCACCGGAATACTACCTAAGTAGCCCGACCGAAATCCGGCGTTTGTTCACCAACACCATCTCCCGCCCCAATGCCCCAGATACGGTTGAACACCGCTTTGCCCTCGTCTATCAACTGCCCTTTGTCGTCGGCAACAGTTACCTTGAACGGTTTGATACCACCTTAACCTATGGTCCCGATACAGTTAAATACACCCATATCCTTGCCGTACGGGTTGCGGCGATAGAAAATGTCTCAACCAGCGCCGGGACCTATTACGACTGCTATCGGCTTGAATTCGGGGAAAAGATTTTTGCCCGGGACACGACCGAAACAACCTGGATTGAGTGGCTGGCACCCGAAACCGGCATAGTCAGACGCCAGACCGCCCAAGGTGAAGAGGTGCTGGTTGAATACCGGCGCTGAAAGGAACAGAATGCCCCCGCGCGACTACATACCAGTAGCACCGGTGTGGGAACGCAATCCCGACGACGGTGACATCTGGCGCCGCGTTGTCGTAATGCCTTCCCTCGCTTTGAACCAGGCGGAAATGGAGTTTCTGGGTCCAATTGCCGGCAAAAGGGTTTGTGTCATCGGCACCGGCGACGGTATGGCACCGCTTGCCCTTGCCGCAATGGGCGCAAAAGTACGGTTGATTGACCCTTCGAACAGCGGGCTGGATGTGGTTATGGTTCGGGCGCAAATTGTTGGTGTGGAACTGGACTATCAGGAGGCAGAGTTAACCAACCTCTCTTCTCTCGGAGAAAATGTTTGCGAAATCGCCTATGCGGCTCAGGTTGCCGGACTGATTGAGGATTTAGGTTTATTTTACCAAGCGGTGTTTTCCATACTTGAACCCGGTGGTCGTTTGGTTGTCAACGAATACCACCCAATTCGTCGCATCTGGAAACAAGAACCAGGACCGCCCCGACTCGCCTTTTCCTATTTTGAACGCCGCCGCCCTCGGGGCGAAGAAGACTTTGAAGAGGGTTTTACCACCCCGGGCAAGGCATTCGGCAGATACAACTATCACTGGACCGTGTCGGACCATTTTTACTTCCTGTCGCAGGCGGGATTTAAGGTCGTCGGCCTTGAAGAGGTAGGCGATGTCCGGCAGCACTGGGAAATGCCCAATCTATCCGGCATGCCCGAACAACTGGTGATTGCCGCCGACAAACCCAAAAAGTAAAATTGACATAAACGGCCTTTTGTTTATGATGTAGTATCGTCGGTTAATTAATTTTTTAACTATCAGGAGGTATCTGATGAAACTGCGCATCTTGGCGTTAACCGTTCTGGTTATCGCAACCACTTTTGCCTGGCCCGACCTCAAGCGGCCGGTGGTGCGTACCACCGATGGCGCAGAGTACCTTGCGGGCCAGTTGATTATCAAGCTAAACCCGGAACTTCGGGGTAAGGTCAATATCACAGCCGTCGACGGCATCGCCCTCTTTGGCATTCCAGCTCTTGACGCACTCAACCGAAAGTGGCGGGTTAACGAAATCGCGCCCCTTTGGCGCCGGCCCACCGTTGACCCAATTGCCCAAAAGTACGGTTGTGACTTGCAGTACCTGATTCAGTTTGATGTTGACCAGGAGCTGGCGCCGGTTGCCGCCGATTATGAAAAACTGCCTGAGGTCGCTTACACCTGCCCCAACGGTTATATGCGCTTTGACGAAGTTCCCAACGACCCCTACTACTCCTATCAGTGGCACTACACCAACCTCGGCGCACCCACCGCCTGGGAGGTGGCAAAGGGCAAAGCCCGGGTGGTAAATTGTGTCCTTGACGATGGTCTTGACATCTTCCATCCCGACGTCAAGGCAAACCTCTGGATTAATACCCCGGAAGATATCAACGGTAATGGCCAGTTTGACACCCTGCCCTATCCGAACGGCGATATTGACGGCATTGACCAGGACGGGAACGGCTATGCCGACGATGTTGTCGGCTGGGACTTCCTCTATGGCGACCCGATTCCAATGCCCGATGGTGTTGACACCCACGGCACCCACTGCTGGGGCATCACCAATGCGGTAACGAACAATGCGATCGGGGTTGCCGGTACAACCTGGAACTCCCGCTCGATGGCATTACGCTGTGGCTCGGGCGGCGGAATATCAATCTTTGCTGCCATCGGCGCCATCTACTACCTTGTACCCCTGAATGCCTGGTCAATCTCTATGAGTTTTGGTTCTTCATCGCCCTACCAGCCAATGGCAGATGCCTGTCAGTACGCCTGGGACTCAGGCTTGGTTCTTTTTGGCTCGGCGGGCAACGACGGGCTGGAGGTGATGCGCTATCCTGCCTGCTACAGCGGAGTTGAAAATGTCGCTGCCTCTACCTCAAACGACACCAAGGCGTCCTGGTCCAACTACGGCGTCTGGGTTGATGTCACCGCTCCGGGCCAGGGGATTTACTCGACATTGAGCCGCGCTGCCGGTTCTTATGGGTCAATGGATGGGACCTCGATGTCCTGCCCACTCGCTGCCGGTGTTGCCTGCTGGATAAAGTCTTTTGACACCACAATTTCCAACGCCACCTGCATCCAGATGCTGCGCGACGCCTGTGACTCAATGCCTGACCCGCTCTACGCCCAGGGAAAACTGGGTGCGGGCCGGGTGTCAATGGCAAATGTCGTCCTGCCCCTGTACTACTGCAATCTGACTTTGACCGGCTGGCGCTTTAACGACCAATCAGGCAACAACAACGGTCAGCCTGACCCCGGGGAAACTGTTGCCCTGATTGTCACCTATGCCAACAGTGCCGGCTGGCGCAACGCCACCGGCGTCTCGGCAACACTCAACGCAATCGGCACCGATGTCACCGTGGTCAAAAGCAACGCCACCTTCCCGGACATCCCGGCGGGTTCAAGCGGCTCCTGTTCTGCTGACTCGTTTGTTATCCATATCGATGCCAGCGCACCACCCCAGCGCATCCGGTTTCTGCTCACCGTACACGCAACCCCAGACCCTGCCTATCCCGACACCAACTTCATCGCCGTGTGCGGTTCACCCCGCGTTTTAATTGTTGATGACGATGAAGGCCAAAACTATGAACGTTTTTACACTTCGGCTTGCGACTCCAACGGCATACTCTACCGTACCTATTCAGTCCAGACCGCAGGTTCACCCCCGGCGGATACGCTCAACCGTTACCCGGTAGTTATCTGGTTCACCGGTGACGCAACCAGCAACACCCTGACCGCAACCGACCAAGCAAACCTGACAACCTATCTGAACAACGGTGGGAAACTTATCCTCTCCGGGCAGAACATCGCCCGGGAGCTAAACGGCACATCTTTCCTCAGCGACTACCTCCACGCCCAGTTTGTTGCCGACTCTACTGGCAAACCATTCCTGCCCGGAATTTTGGGCGACCCGATAACCCGGGGTGACACGATGGTTGTTGCCGGTGGTGGCGGTGCCGGCAACGCCCGCTCGAGCGATGCGATTTATCCGCTGGGTGATGCTGCTGCCTGTGCCCGGTTCAAAGACTACCCTGACACTGCCGCCGCTGCCCTTATTCGCTACGCCGGCAACTACAAACTGACTTTCTTCCCGGTTGCGTTTGAAGCGATTGACCACTCCTCCCGCTATCTCCAGCGCTGGACATTAATTAAACGGATTTTTGAATGGTTTGGTGAAAGGCTACCGGGTGTTGAAGACCAGCCGCTCTGGCATTCGCGCCGACCTTACACCCTCCACATTACGCCCAACCCCATCAACCGGATGGCAACGGTTGAATTCACCGCACCGGTTACCGGAACGGTTGAACTCTCACTCTACACCCTCACCGGTACACTAAAAGCCACCCAGCGCAAACAGGTCAACTTCGGCGATTATGTGCGGATGACACTCAGTGCCCTTGACCTTGCGAGCGGCACCTATCTTGTACAGTTAAAAACAGCCGCTGGTGTGTACGCCCAGAAGGCGGTAGTTCTTCGGTAAGCTGGTCACATAAACAATTGGGGCGGCAGAAATAGCCGCCCCTTTACTTTTCATCGGCCGCGACTGAGCCGTTCCGCAAGCTCTTCCGGCAATCCGACCTGGCGCATTTTTTTCTGGGTTGCCCGGATATCGTATTCCACCCGATAAAAACTTACCGACCGTTCGGTCAGATTGACAATCAAACAACAAGCCCTGGGGTCGCCGTCGCGGGGTTGACCCGCGCTACCGGCGTTCAGCAAATATTTAGCGTCGTTCCGGAGATAAAAACCTTCACCCGATTTCAGTTGAACCCCGCTCCCCGAAATCCTTTCCACCGCCATCGGAATGTGGGTGTGACCAACAATACAGATGTCCTGGATAAAAGCGCCCATCTCTCCCGCAAAATCTTCCAGGCTCAATAAGTAGTCCCAGCTCGCCGGGTCGGACGGCGCCGCATGGACCATATGGATTGGACCGAACTGGTAAATCAACGGCAGATTCGCAAGATAATTCACTTGTTCCGGACTCAGCTGTTTTTTCGTCCAGTTTATTGCGAACCGCGCTGCCGGGTTAAACAAGTCAATATTGGTCCGCCCCAAAACACCCCATTCGTGATTGCCGGCAACCGTTTTTGCCCCAATTTTCTGCACCGTCTCTATGCACTGCTGTGGGTCCGGACCATAACCAACCACATCCCCGGCGCAGAGTACCATCTGCACCCCTTTTTGAGCAAACAGGTCCAAAACAGCCTTTAAAGCCTCAAAATTGCCGTGGATGTCACTCAACACCCCGAGAACCATCGTCCCCACCCATTTGCCGATTAAAACAGTCCTTAAACACGCCGTCCAGAACTCCGTTCACAAACTTACCGGCATTGTCATCGCCAAACTTCTTGGCGATATCCACCGCCTCATTAATCGCGACCTTGGGTGGCACATCGTCAAAAAAAAGAATTTCCGCACAACCCATCCGTAGAATTGCCCGGTCGATAAATGTCAGCCGCTCCAGACGCCACCGCTTCAGATGCTTCTTTAAAACACGGTCAATCTCGTTGCGATGGTTCTCAACCGTTCTAACGAGCCGCCGCAAGTAACTTTCCGCCTCTTCAGACGGGTTTTTCCGCACGCAAATTTCCTGAATCACCGCCTCGGGCTCATCTGCAACCAAATCAAGCCGGTAAAGCACCTCAACCGCACTCTCCCGTGCCAATCGGCGCTGCGTCATCACGCCCCCCTGTTGGCACGCAGTTCGAAAGGCACCTTTCCTCGGGCGTTCAACCTTCTATCGGCAAGTTGGCAAGTTCAATTACCGCCAGCGCTGCCATCCAGCCTTTATTCCCCTGCTTGGTACCGGCACGCTCCAGCGCCTGTTCCAGACTTTCCGCAGTGATGACCCCGAAAGAAACCGGCACCCCGGTATCGTAAGACACTTTCGCCAGCCCCTTCGTCACCTCAGCCGCGATATACTCGGCATGCGGCGTGTCGCCCCGAATCACCGCCCCCAAACCGACGATACCGCGGTAACGCTTGGACCGTGCCAATCCCAGAACAACCGCTGGCATTTCAAACGCCCCCGGCACCCAGACTACATCAACACCCGCTGCTTGGTGCCGTTCAAAACAGTCAAGGGCACCATCCAGCAACGCCCGGCTTATCAAATCGTTAAACCGGGATACAACCACGGCAAATCGCTTACCGCTTGCGTCCAGCAGCCCTTTAAACTCACGCCTTTCCATTTCTCACCCCTTTCTCAATATCGCCTAAGATATGACCCAGGCGGTCCCTTTTGGTAACAAGATAACACAGGTTGCGCCGGTTGGGTTTAACCACAATCGGCACCCGCTCGACAATCTTCAAGCCAAAACCCGCCAGCCCGACTACCTTACGGGGATTGTTGGTCAAAAGCCGGATTGACGACAGGCCAAGGTCACAGAGAATTTGCGCCCCAATCCCGTAATCCCGCAGATCAGCCGGAAACCCCAACGCCAGATTCGCCTCGACCGTGTCAAGCCCCCGGTCTTGGAGCGCATACGCCCGCAATTTATTGGTCAAACCGATGCCTCGTCCCTCCTGTCTCATATAGAGCAAAACCCCGCAGCCCTCGCGGCTTATCATCTTCATCGCTTCCGCCAGCTGCTGGCCACAGTCGCAACGCAGGGAATGAAACACATCCCCGGTCAGACACTGGGAATGAACCCGCACCAGGACCCGCTCCTTTCCCGCAACATCGCCTTTGACCAGAGCGAGATGGGCATACTGCTCAACCTCATCCTCATAAACAATCAACTTAAACTCGCCAAACTTCGTGGGCAAGTTTGTTTCCACAACGCGGCGCACAAGCACCTCGCGCTGCCGCCGGTACTCAATCAGGTCTTTAATTGTCAGAATCTTAAGCCCGAACCTTTTTGCCAACCGCTGCAACTCGGGCAGGCGTGCCATCTTGCCGTTGTCCGCCATCACCTCGCACAAAACCCCGGCAGGATAAAGACCGGCAAGCCGGCTCAGGTCAACCGCGGCTTCGGTATGGCCGGCGCGCACCAGCACCCCTCCGGACCGTGCCATCAAGGGAAAAATGTGGCCCGGTCGCGCCAGGTCTGTTGGTTTGGTTTTAGGATTCACCAGCGCCTTGATTGTCACCGCCCGGTCGTGCGCCGAAATGCCGGTCGTTGTGCCCTTAACCGCATCAACCGAAACTGTCCAGGCGGTGCCGTGTAACGCCGTGCTGTTCTGAACCGCGGGCAAAAGGTCCAGTTCCGCGCACCGCTCCGGAGTCAGCGCAACACATATTAAACCCCGGCCATGTTTTGCCATAAAGTTAACCTTATCCGGGGTAACCTTCTCCGCGGCGCAGATTAAATCACCCTCGTTCTCGCGTGCCTCATCGTCCACCACAATAACCAACTTACCCTTTCGAAAGTCCTGCAGAACCTCCGGCACGTTGGCGAACACGCCGTGTGACAGGGACTTGCTTTTCATATATTAAATAAATTACCACGAATCGCCCGATAAGTCAAGGACACAACATTTTGTTGTGTTGACCAATGACGAAAATGTCATATGTTATGCCCAAAGAATCGCAGCCTCATCTTGCCTATTTTTTGCCCTTCCCCAGCCCGGTAACAGTTCCCGGGATTACCTCCAGCACCCCTTGGCTTCTTACCCCTTTTACCCTTATTCCCAACACGCCGCAAACGATTCCTTCTACCATTTTTATGCCTATCTTATTGATAATCCATAATCTTATACCAAACACCCAATCAGCCACCACTTTCAAATAAACAAGCCCAAAAACCTGCCGAATTGTTTTTTATCCCGCTATCAGGTCTGTTTCAATCTCCGCTTCAAAGATGGTGTTCAACTTTAACATCCGGAACTCAATCCGGGCCCTTAACCACAGTACCCGGCAACAAAAAATAACTTGACACCGCGCCGATTTTAAGGCAAAATATATCAGGCTCAAAAAGGCGTGGTGCTTATGACCATCTACTTCGGTCTGGCGAAACAAACCACCCTCCACCACAATTTGGTGGAAACTCATCCGGTAAAATCCTATTCAGTAAAACAGCTATAAAACAAAGGAGGTGCCAGAATGAGGCACAAAGTCATTGTTACACTCATTACATTAGCATTCGGACTGACCGGCTATTCAGTTGGTGCTGGTTGGTCGAAATCATTTCAATTTTCGCCTCAGTCATTTACAGTAGAACAGATTTACCAAGACGGCAGGGCATTCTCTCTCCTTGCCCCCAAAAAAGACCCACAACTCGACCGTTATCGTTTTACGGTTGACTACACCCGGGAAACAGGCAAACCAACCCTTCCTCTTTACGCGTTCACTCTTGTCATCCCTCAGGGAATGAAACCGGGTTCAGTTACGGTCGCACCGGCAAACATCGTGACATTAAAGGCAGAAAACCCACCGTTTCCCGCACAACCACCGGTGCCGATTTCCCAGCGCAACCTGCCGCAATTTGTCGAACCTGACCCTACAGTTTATCAGGGTACTAACCCCTGGCCCGAAAATCTAATTTCAGTCAGTTCGGTGGGCATCAAATCCGGGTTCCGGCTTGTAACCATCACCCTGAATCCGGTCCGCTATGACCCTAAAACCCAATCTTACATCATCGCTTCACGGTTAAATCTATCAATAACATACGAACCCGACCCCGCGGCTGAAAACATCACCTTAACCGAAAAGCAGCAAAAACTTTTCTCGGCTGCGGTCCAATCCATCGTTGCAAATCCGGAAGATGTGTCGCGCTATGCACCACCAAAAAAGGAAACCGACTTTGGCACCTACGACTATGTCATAATCACCAACAGCACCCTTGAACCCTATTTCCAGCCTCTTGTCAACTGGCGGACCAAAATGGGCTACTCAACCGTTGTCCGCACCACCTCCTGGATAAACTCCAACTACTCGGGTCGGGACCTCCAGGAAAAAATCCGCAACTTCATCCGGGACTACTTCAACAACTACGGCACAATGTGGGTCCTCTTGGGCGGCGACATCAGCGTTGTTCCCTCCCGTCAGGCACGTGCCTACTGTGCAGGATACACCGGTAACATCCCGTGCGATTTGTACTATGTTGACCTCCAGTGGTCCTGGGACTCAAACAACGACAACATCTTCGGTGAGTATGGCCGGGACACGACCGACCTGTACTACGACCTTTATGTTGGTCGGGCAAGTGTTGACGACACCAATCAGGTAAAAACCTTTGTCAATAAGGTCATCACCCATGAAACCAATCCGCCAACCGACTACCTGCGCCGCATCCTCCTTGTTGAAGCCTTTCTCTGGAATGGCTACAACGACTCAATGTGTAACGACTCCATCCGTGATCTCCTGCCTTCGGGCTGGACTGCAGTCCGCATTAAATATCCGACCAACACCACGATGGTGCGCGACTCGCTTAACCACGGGTTCCAGTTCGCCCATCTCGTGGGCCATGGCAACGATGTCGGTATCTACCACAACTCAACCGCTTTCTACTCAACCAGTGTCATTCCGGGCCACAACAACGGTTCCCGGGTTGGTTTGATAAACTCTATCGCCTGCTACCCGGGAAACTTTGAGTACTCGGACTGCCTTGCCGAGGCGAGCCACAATTGCGCCACCGGTGGTGCCCTCAATGTAATTATGAACTCCCGCTACGGCTGGGGCACACCACCGTCTCTCGGCCCTTCGGAAATACTGGACATCCGCTTCTACGACTACTTCTTCAATCACGACACGATGCCCATCGGCTTAACTCATGCCGAATCCAAAGAAGTTTATCGGAATTTTGCTAACATCAGTGACGGTGCCTGGCGCTGGTGTTACTTCGAACTGAACTACTTCGGCGACCCGCTCCAGTTGATGTATGAACAGGTCCCAGCGCAACTCGACGCCCAGTTCGCTTCACCAATCAACATCGGCATCCAGAACTTCACCGTTACGGTCCGCTCGGGTTCAAACCCGATATCTGGGGCCCTGGTCTGCCTCTGGAAAGGTAGCGAGGTGTACACCCGTAACTACACCAATGCCGCCGGACAGGTAACATTCTCCATCAACCCAACCACCCCGGGCTATCTCTATGTAACCGCCACCAAACCAAACTACCTGCCGGACCGGGACTCAGCTCGGGTTATCGCCACCAACCTTGATGTCGGAGTCAGCCGCATCATCCAGCCAACCGGTACTGTTGAGTACGGCACCCCCATCGTACCTCAGGCACGCGTCCGCAACTACTCATCGGTCCCGGTCACAAACTGCCCGGTCCGTTTCACCATCGGCACCAGCTACACTGCGGACACTATCATCCCTTACATCGGTGCCCACGACTCTGCCCTTGCCACCTTTTCGGTTTGGACCGCCCAACCCGCCGGCAACCTTGCGGTTCGGTGCTCCACAATGCTCGCCGGTGATACCTATCCGGCAAACAACCGCCTCAGCAGCTCGGTTTTTGTCCGCTATCGCGATGTTGGGGTGGTTTCCATCTCGGTACCGGCAACGGTTGACTCAGGCACCGTTGTCCCGATTCAAGCCACGGTCCGCAACTACGGCAACACCGACGAAACCTTTCCGATCGTCCTGTCAATAAGCGGCACCAGCTACAACCAGACCCGCACCAAAACCCTTGCCGCCGGCACGATTGACACCGTTAACTTCCCCTCTTGGACCGCATTGCCGCGGGGCACGCACACGGTACGGTGTTCCACCGAACTTTCCAGTGACAACAACCCGGGCAACGACCGCGCAACCGCCAATGTGTTTGTCCGGGTCCGCGATGTCACCTGTACAAAAATTCTCGCGCCGATTGGCAATGTTGACTCGGCATCAAGTTTACCGGTCCAGGCTCGGGTCCGGAACCTCGGGAACACCACCGAAAACTTCCGGGCAATCTTCCGCATCACCGGCACCACCACCTGGCTTGACAGTGCGCTGGTAAACAACCTGGCACCGGGTGATTCGGTTAATGTCTTTTTCTCCAACTGGCCCTGTGGTCCGCGCGGCACCTACACCACCGCCTGCTCAACTAAACTTGCCGGTGATTTGGTTCCCGCAAACGACCGTATTACCGGTTCATTCGTCGTTGCGGCACACGACATCGCCGCGCGGGCGATTGTGTCGCCTTCGGCTTTTGTGGACTCCAACTCAATAGTGCCAGTTCGGGTAACAATCGCCAATTTCGGCTCGGTCCAGGAAAATGTTCGGGTTTTTGTTCGTATCGGCTCCTTTTACAACGACTCTTTGTTAACAACGATTAACCCCGGGGCGCTTGACACCATCAACCTGACCCCCTGGCGGGTCAACGCCCCGCGTGGCACCCTGCCGGTTCGCTGTTCGGTCTATGTGGCAAACGATGCCAACCGCAACAACGATACGATAGGGTCAAGTACAACGGTGCTGGTGCACGATGTCGCCGCGGTCGCCGTTGTTGCACCGGTTGGCGATGTTGATTCGGGCGCAGTGGTTGTTCCTCAGGCTCGCATCCGCAACTTCGGTTCAACCGGTGAGGTATTCTTCTGCCGGTTCACCATCACTGATGGCTACCTTGCGCAACTATCTATCTCTCTGCCCGCGGGCACCGATACGGTGATATCGTTCCCCGACTGGTATGCTAACACACCGGGGCTTTTCAGCACCCGCTGTACCACATTACTGTCTCGGGACCAGAATCCAGCCAACGACCGTGTCATTGGAACGGTCAGCGTGGTTGGTACCGATGTCGGAGTTGTTCAGATTGTCGCGCCGAGTGGTGATGTCGACCCGGGTGATATAACTCCGGTTGCCCGCGTTGCCAACTACTCGCCCACTGCCCGCTCCTTTAAAACCTTCTTAAAGATAACTGGCTCCTCAGGCACGGTGTTCTCTGATTCCGTCCTTGTCAACCTCCTGCCTAAAGACTCAACCCGCGATGTTCAGTTTTCCACCTGGCGCGCCGCTCCTGGAAATTACACTGTGCGTTGTTCAGTTGGGCTCGGCGACCCGAATCCCAGAAACGACACCCTTTCAACTGTCTGTCGGGTGGTGATGCGGGATGTCGGACTGGTTTCGCTTTCCCCGCAGGGTGATATGCGACCGATGATTGTTTCACCCATCGCCCGGGCAAAGAACTTTGGTTCAATCCCGAGCGCGTGCCGGGTATTTCTGACCATCATTGACACGGTCAGTGGTAGTACAGTTTATTACGATTCGGTCTCATCAACAGACCTTGCCCCAGGCGAAACCCGGGATTTGCGTCTGCCACCCTGGGCAGCAACCATCGGTTACTATCGGCTGATTGCCGCGGTTGTCGCACCCGGTGATGCCGAACCGACCAACGACAGTTTGAATGTAAAACTGCGGGTGTCGCCCGGTGCCCTTGGCTGGCAACGCCGGCCCGACCTTCCGCCTGGAGCCAATCCAGTAAAACACGGTGGTGCCCTGACCGGTATTGAAACCGACTCCGCCCGAATCTATGCCTTGCGCGGCAATAAGACGCTTGACTTTTATGTTTACAATGTCCCGGCTGGAATCTGGCGTGTGCTGCCCTCAATGCCGACCGGACCATCCGGAAAACCGGTACGCAAAGGCGGCGCGCTCTGCTCAGATGGCGAACGGTATGTGTATGCCACGAAAGGCAACGGCACACTCGAATTCTGGCGCTACGATGTCATTAACAACACCTGGACGCAACTGCCCGATGTACCCGCCGGCAGCAAAACCTTAAAGGGTGGCACCGGCTTAGCCTATGTCAACAGAGATAACAGCGGCTTTGTTTACCTCCTGAAGGGGTCTAACACCTACGAATTCTATGTGTATTCAGTCGAAACCAACACCTGGCGTGCTCTGGCTCAGGCGCCCGCTGGTCCTTCTGGGAAAAAGTTTAAGTCCGGCTCGGCGCTCTGTGCCCACAACTCAGACCATCTCTATGCCATCAAATCAAAGGTCAACGAGTTCTACCAGTATTCAATTGCGGAAGACGCCTGGTATCCGAAGACCCCGGTGCCTGATTACTCCTCTTCGGGTAAGCGTTCGCGCTGTGGTGAGGGGTGCGGTATTACCAGTGATGGTAACAATACACTTTACACACTCACGGGCGGTAACCGCAACTACTTCTACTGCTTCAACCTGACGACGAACAACTGGTACGAACTTTCCGAGATGCCCGAAGGACCTTCAGGCAAACGGGTAAAGGCCGGTGGCGCCCTCACCTTCCTGCGCCGGCAGGTCTGGGCGCTGCGGGGCAACGGCACCAACGAGTTCTATGTGTACATTCCCGACACAATGAATCTATTTTCACCTCCGGCGCCACGGCGTAACGGAATATCTGCTGACCTTACACGGCGGACCGAAAACTCAATTATCGCGCTTGCGCCCAACCCGGCACATCGCATCTTGACCATCACAGCGCCGGCTAACACACCGCTCAAGATAGAACTGTTCAACTCCGTTGGCACTTTGGTCAAATCCGAGCTCCTCCCAACCGGCCCAATACATCGCATTGACGTCTCCAACTTAACAAATGGCATCTACCTCGTTCGTATGTCAACCCCATCCGGTACCGTACAGACAAGAAAGCTGGTCATCCAGCATTAATGCCATCATTAAACGTTGCGGGGCGTCCATCAGGACGCCCCGCTCGCTTTAAAAGCCGCTTTATTTCAAAGGACCAACTTCGGCCTCAACCTGTGCCAACAGCTCGCCCGAACTCACCAGCGCTTTTAGCCGGTTGATATCGTACTGCAACGGCCGGTCTTCTTCCAGCCTTTCAACGACCGACCTGATCGCTTGATAAGCCCGGTTTGTCCCGACACCCAGCTTCAATGGCTTGCGGAATTCAACCGCTTGCGCACCGGCGAGCAGTTCAATCGCAATCACGTACCAGGTGTTCTCAAGAATCTGTGCCATTTTCCGGGCTGATGTAAAGGACATAGATACAAAATCTTCCTGGTCGGCAGCCGCCGGAATCGAACCGGTTGCGGCCGGTGCGGACAGAATGCGGTTTTCACAAACCAGCATCCCCTGCGTGTACTGGGTCAACATCAAGCCCGAAAACATACCGGCGCCCTTGGTCAAGAAAGCCGGCAACCCGACCGAAAGGTTGCGGTTTAAAAGCCGGTTCGTCCGTCGCTCAACCAAAACCGCAATCATCGTTACCGCCGTACCGGTCAAATCCAGCGCTAACGCCAGCGGTGTTCCCTGAAAATTCGCGCCCGTGAGGTAAGCCTGGTCTTCAGGGAAAAACAGCGGATTGTCGCCAACCCCGTTCAACTCGGTCTCAAACATCTCTCTTGCCCAAAAAAGCGCATCCTTGGCACCGCCCACCACCTGAGGTGTTGACCTTAGCGCATAGGCGTCCTGAACCTTTTTCCCAGGCTGCTTCAGCATCTCGGATTCGGCGGTTAGCCGCCGGATATTCTCGGCACATGCAATCGCGCCCGCATAACCCCGCGCTTTATGAATCCGCTCGTCGTACGCTGCCATGTTGGCATTGAGCACTTCCAGCGTCAGCGCCGCCGCAATCTCAGAAGTTTTTATCAACCGCTGGGCATCAAACAGCTCCAGCGCACCCATCCCCGCGGTCATATTGGAACCGTTAATCGTTGCCAGCCCGTCTCGGGCTTCAAATTCAATCGGCTTCAGTCCAGCAGCAGCCAGCGCCTCCGCACCTTTCATCCGGCGACCTTGGAATACGGCCTCACCTTCACCCAAAAGCACCAAGGCCATCTGACTCATCGGTGACAGGTCACCACAGGCACCAACCGAACCCCGGTCAAATACAACCGGTGTCACGCCACGATTCAGCATCTCCATTAGAAGCTCAACGACCGCCAGTCTGATACCCGAATGACCATTTGCCAGCACATTTATCCGGGAACATATCGCAGCCCGCACTACCTCTTCTGGTAGCGGCTCGCCGCACCCCGCAGAATGGGAATAGACCAGATAGCGCTGAAACTGCCTTATCTGTTCCGGAGACAAAACAACTTCGGAGAGCTCGCCGATGCCAGTGGTAATCCCGTACATCACCGCCCGCTGGCGAATTTTCTCCTCAACGAACTCACGACATCGATTTATCCGCTCCCGCGCCGCAGCCGAAAGCTCCACCTTCTCCCGGTCCCTTGCCACTTTAACAATATCCTCAATTTTCAAACCCTTACCATCCAGGACAATCGCCATAAACTCCTCCCTTTCTAACCTTTTCTCTTAACATCTTTCAACATATTCTGGACATGGCTGCCGGGCCAGTAAATCCGGCGACACTTCGGACACCGTCGAAACTCATAATGAATCTGATAAATGAAAAAAGGCACCGCCGGCCGTGCCTCATCCCGGCTTATCCTTGCTAAAGGCTCATTGCAAACCAGGCACCGTGATAGCAGCCCGGCTTCTTCCTTTTTTTCAAAAACACCCGGACCCAAACCCAGCCGGTTTTTTAACTCTGCTATCTGCTCCACCGGCTTTTCTTTCTCAACAAACAAAACTCCAGGCAAATTTTGCAGCCGCCGATTGCGGGTTAAAAAAACCCGACCTTCAGCACGGGCAGCGCGATAAGCCGCCATGCCGCTACGGTTCCTTTCATACCTAACATCCAGACCGTACAGCCGTAACTTCTGTGCCAGTTTGCCCAGCATCACATCACAGTAAAAACGCTCTTTTGCGGACCTCTCGTTTTTTCGCGACTGGTTATTTTTCACCTGCGTTAAATCTACCCGACTCCTGTCAAACAATCAAGGCTTGCAATTTTACCCAAACGATATGGGCCGTGCAGGATTCGAACCTGCGGCCACCGGGTTAAAAACCAGGTGCTCTGCCTGCTGAGCTAACGGCCCAAAAAACCGTCCCGGCAAAGATGCCGGAGGCCGGAGTCGAACCGGCACGACCCTAAATGGGTCAAGGGATTTTAAGTCCCTTGCGTCTGCCTATTCCGCCACCCCGGCAAACAGGCAAGGCGGCACGGGGATTTGCACCCCGGAATTGCGGTTTTGCAGACCGCTGCCTTGCTGCTTGGCTATGCCGCCGAAAAAAGCGGGAGACGGGATTTGAACCCGCGACCCCCACCTTGGCAAGGTGATGCTCTACCAGCTGAGCTACTCCCGCACTCATACCAAAACCAGATGGCCCCAACCGGAGTCGAACCGGTGCCTTCACCTTGAAAGAGTGATGTCCTAAACCGCTAGACGATGGGGCCTTTTGGCCCATCACCCTTAGATATAATATTAATTGAAAACCGCCCTGTGTCAATATCCCCGAAACAGACGTAGGTCTCTTGATTCCGGCTCCTCGGTGATTTTCTGCCACAACTCTTGAAACAGCCGTTGCTGTTTTTGTTCGATAAATTTATCGGCTGTCATAACCGGCGGTTCGGTCTGCTGCTTGCCATCGCAGCGAATGATGAAACTGCTCCAGTTGGTCTCAATCGGACCGGTGGTCTGATTTGGTTCCAGTGCCAGCGCCGCCACTACGAACTCCACACCATACCTGCCTCGTGCCATATAGTCATAAATACCTTTAATCTCTTCCTGAATCAACTCAACCCCAGGGTGCTCACTCGCATACTGTTCCAGCGTCTTTCCGGCTTTAATTTCGGCAACCGCATCCTGTGCCTTCTTGCGCCACAACTTCTTTTGCTCCTCCTGACGCAGTTTCCAGCGCACCGCCTCTTTTACCTGTTCAAAGGGCGCCGGTTTAGCCGGGACAATCTTACTCAACTGAAAAACATAAAACCCGTACGGACCGCGTAGCGGAACATCAAGGATATCACCTGTATTTGCCTCCCGTGCCCATTCCACCAGTTGGCCCGGGTTGTAAATCTCCACCGCCCAGTTCAGCTTCTTTTTCCCAACAATGCGCGCCGGCGTCGGGGAAATTGTCAAATTCTCGCGCGCCGCCACCGAATCAAAATTGTCCGCCTTTGCCTGGTCGATAAAAGTCTTCACCCGATCGAGTAGCGCCAGTTCCCGGCTCTCGTCCGGCTTGATGCGCACGCGAACCCGCCGGACCCAGACGGTGTCGTTGCGCGCGCTATCAAGAAATACAATCTGCCAGCCATTTTCGGCGACAACCGGTCGGCTGAAATTTCCGGGCTTTAAGCGCCGTACCACCGATTCGGTTGCCGGGAAAAATTGCGATAAGTTCAAGGCAACGGCTGCCGTCTCTGGTTCAAAATCACCAAAGGTGTAGGAAACCATCTCAAAACTGTCGCGGATACTTGCCGGGTCTGCCGCCTGTAACCGTCGGTAAGCCTCTTCGATCCGCTCCCGTGCCGCCACCGAATCCTGTTGGGTAACACCAAAGGGAAAGAATACAAAACGTGCTTCCCGGATTTCTTCTTTAGGCTGATACTCTTTACTGTGAGCACGATAATAGGCGCGCATCTGGGCATCGGTGGGTTCAAACTTCTTTTCCTCTTCCGTAAGGGAGCCTGGTCCGAAACGCAGGGCGGTAACGCTGGTAATGGTGTTCGCCCGGGATAGGGCATCTTCAACCTCAGCTTCACTCACCTGTAAGGCACCAGCAACATACATCTGTAACTTCTGGGGCCGCAACTGCTCGTAAATCTCCCGGGCATATTGCGCGAAGAACGGTCGGTTTTGCGGGTTCTGGAGCGCCTGAAGGTACTTCGTGGTGTCAAACTTACCATCGGTCATTAAATCGGGGTGGTCTTGCAGCGCCTGCGGGGGAAAGTGGGTAATAATCCACTCCAGTTCGCCCTCGGTTATGTTCAGCTTTGACTCCTGCAAAACCTTATTCCAGGTCAGCTCCTTTATCAGGTAATCCCAGGTAAGGTGTTCAATTCTCGTCTCGTCTTCATTTGTCAGGTCACGGAACAGGCTGTCTTTTCGATACTTCTGGGTAATGAACTCCCGCACCTGCCGATATTCGTCAAAGCCGATGGTCTGATTGCCCACCTTACCAACTCCACCCGAAAGAATTTGGCGCCGACCGCCTCTTTCCCGGTAGCGGATGAGCTGCCACAATTCGCTCATCAGAAACCCGGCGATAAATGCCGCCGCGACAATAAACATAATCACCTTAACCCGTTTGCGCATTGTACTCAACATATTTAGCAATTTTACTTAAAGTTTATCTTGTGTCAATCAGACGAGCCGGTGGTTATAAAACCAAGGACATAACGCTTGCCCCCTATCTCATAGGTAGTCACTTCGGCATTGAGCCGGAAAACTGTACCGTCTTTGCGCCGACCATCGACTTGATAACGAACGGGCGCCGGTTCGCCTTTTAGACGGGCCGCGGCATATTCGGCAATCCGTTTTTCCTCGTATTCAGGAATAAGCTCTTTGACGGGCATGCCGATTAACTCCTCCAAAGAATAACCAAACATTTGGGCAAACGCCGGATTGGCAAAGACAATTCGGCCATCGGTTTGCGCGGCAATACCGTGGGGCGAAATTTCCAGAATTGCCTTGGCGTGCAACCAGGCTTCTTCCGCCCGCTGGGTTAATTGTTTCTCGCCGCTTAAATCCCGAACAACAACCAGCACCGCGGGCCGTCCTTTCCAGAGGAATGGGGCATTGACGACCTCTATCGGAACATAACTGCCATCCCGCCGCCGGAACCTTTCTTCAACTGGCGCCCCGGACTTTTGTTGTTCAATTACATCTCTAATCCGCTTTATTGCCAATGGCCGGTCTTCCGGATGAACAATATCCAGAACGTTCAACCCAACGACCTCTTGTGGGTCGTCATAGCCCAGTAATCGCGCACCTGCCGGATTGACCATCACTATCTTGCCATCCTGATGGACGCCGATGCCAACTGGGGCGGTGTTCATCAATGTCTCGTAGGCGACCATCCTTTCCTGCGCCTCGGCTTCAACCTGACGGATTTCGGTTACATCCTGGGCAACACCAACAACACCAACCAGCGTCCCTTCATCACTACGTAACGGTTCAACCTGGCCCTGATAACTTCGCCCTTGATAGGAAAAGTTGATATGTACCGACTCTCCTCTCAGCGCCTGAAGATGCGCCTCATTGACCAGGGGCTCTTTAAAGAACTCCTCGTATTTTTTGCCTATCAACTCTGCGGGGGTTAAGCCCAACTTACTTAAGGCGGACCCCAGTGCTGAAGTAATTCGCCGTTCAATATCGGTGGTCCAAACAAATGCCGGTATTGAGCGAAATAACAGCTCCAGCCGGGCTTCATCCTCCTTTATTTTCTCGAGGAGTTCCTTCTCTCGGGTGATATCCCTGATATTGACCAGGATAAAGCCTTTGTCCCCCACCTCGATAAAAGTTGCCGCAACTTCTGCCCAGATACGGCGCCCGTCAGGCAGTGTCGATACAACATTGATGTTAAACTCCCCCCGGTCAAAAAGCACCGCTCTAATTTCCCGAAAAAGCGGCTTAACATCGTCCGGCACCAAATCCCGCAGCTTTTTCCCGATCATTGCCTCGCGGGTCGTCTGGAACATTTCAACTCCCTTGACATTTACATCAACAATCGTCCCGTCGACAGTTTCCAGAAACAGCGCGGTGGGACTGGCTTCAAACACCCGGCGAAACTTCTCCTCAGCCAAAATTTCGGTTGCCCGCGCCGCAACCTCCTGAGTTATGTCCCGACCCGCAACCACAATGTGCCACTCCCGGGCACCTTCAACGACCGCGGCCCGTACCGCAACCTGTCTGATTTCTCCAGAAAAAGTCTTGACACCAATTACCGCTTTATGCCTGCCCTGGCGAAACAAAATGTTGCGGAATGAAGTCAGCTCCGTTTTCTTCGCGGGCTCAACAAAATCCCCGATGTTTCTGCCGACAAGAAATTCCGGATTGGGGACGGCAAGCAGTTCCGCAGCCGCATCGTTTGCCTTGACAATACGGCCGCGCGAGGTAAGAATCAGTACCCCATCGGTGGTCAATTCGCTGAGGGTAGTAAACCTCTTCTCAATCTCCTCAACCTGCTCATAGGGATGCCAGAAATGAGTGACATCCCGTCCGACACAAACCACGCCGGCAATCATCCCCTGGTCATTCCGTACTGCCGTCGCATAGAAATAGAGTCCGACCCGAGCCGAGTCTTTACGGCGGGCTTCAAACCCATTGGCAAACTCCTTTCCTGCCAGCACCGCTTTTATATCCAGGCCGGAATTAGGAAACACAACCACCCAGGGCTGACCAACGACCTCCTCGGCGCTGAACCCCAAAACCCGCTCCGCCTCTTCGTTCCATTGGACGACCCGACCATTCTGGTCTAACATCACCACGATATCACCAGGTTGAATGGCAATATTGGTAAAGGCTAGACCAGCCTTTTTCCTCTTTGGCCTTGCCGGCGTCATCCCAATACTCCGACGCCATAATACCGATTTAAAATGAGTTTGTCAACTGTTGAAGCGGGCGTTATTGTTTTTGCGGCTGAAAGTATTTGTCAAGGTACGCTTCGCGCACCCGTTTCAGTTCGGCACGAGGAAACATCGCCAAAAGTTCCCAGCCCAGATTTAGCGTCTGTTCAATCGTCCGGTTCTCGTACTCACCCTGGGCGATATACCGTTCCTCAAAAACCTGGGCAAATTTAAGATAAACCCGGTCCGCTTCCGAAAGGGCGGCTTCGCCTAAAATCACCTGCAACTCCTCTGCCTCCTTGCCCCGGGCATAGCAGGCATAAAGTTGATTGAAAAGGTCGGCGTGGTCCTCGCGCGTTTTACCCGCACCAATACCCTTGTCTTTCAGGCGGGACAGGGAAGGTAAAACATCAATCGGTGGGGCAATTCCCTTGTGGTGTAGAGCCCTTGACAAAATTATCTGCCCTTCGGTAATGTAACCGGTAAGGTCAGGAATCGGATGGGTTTTGTCATCTTCGGGCATCGTCAAAATCGGCATCATCGTAATCGAACCTTCGCGGCCCTTAATTCGGCCACACCGTTCGTAGATTGATGCCAGGTCGGTGTAGAGATAACCGGGGTAGCCGCGGCGCCCGGGAATCTCTTTGCGCGCCGCCGATATCTCGCGCAACGCCTCGCAGTAATTGGTCATATCGGTTAAAATAACCAGGACATGCATCCCGAGGTCAAACGCCAGATATTCCGCCGCCGTCAGCGCCGTGCGCGGGGTTGCAATCCGCTCAATCGCCGGTTCGTTTGCCAAATTAAGGAAGAGAACCGTCCGTTCGATGGCGCCCGATGCGGTGAAACTCTGAATAAAGAAGTCCGCCTCTTCAAAGGTTATGCCCATCGCGGCAAACACCACCGCGAACGACTCTTCACCTCCCAACACCCGTGCCTGACGGGCAATCTGGGCGGCAAGCCGGTTGTGGGGCAAACCGGTGCCCGAAAAAATCGGCAGTTTCTGACCCCGGACCAGGGTGTTCAAACCATCAATCGCTGAGATTCCGGTCTGAATAAACTCGTTTGGATACGCTCGGGAGTAGGGGTTAATTGGTGCGCCGTTGATGTCGGCACGCTTCTCGGGAATCAAGCGTGGTCCGCCATCGCGTGGCTCTCCTAAACCATCGAAAACCCGGCCCAGCATATCTTCGGCAAGTGCCAGTTCAATCCCGCGAGCAAGAAATCGCACCTTCGCCCGCGGGACATCAATCCCGCTTGTACCCTCGAAAACCTGGATGAGCGCCCGGTCCTCTTCGGCTTCCAAAACCTCACCGCGCCGCTTCTCGCCATTGGGTAGAGTGATTTCAACCAGTTCCGCATACTTGACACCAGCCACCCCTTCGACGACCATCAAGGGTCCGGCAATTGAGTGCACGGTTTGAAACTCTTTAATCATAATTTCCGCTCAATCGGTTTATTTCCGCCTCCAGCTGCCGGTGCAGGGCGTTAAGCGCCGATTCAAACTCCTCTTCGGGAATAAATTTCATACGGGCAATTCGTTCCCGCACCGGCAATTTCTCAATCTGGTCTATCTCTGCCCCGCGGTTCAAAGCCTCTCGGGTCAGGGCGTAAAACCTCAGTATCACCGCCAGCATTGCTGCCTGCTTTTTAAGCGAGGTGTAGGTGTCGATTTCGTGGAAGGCGTTCTGGTGGAGAAAATCTTCTCGTAAGGAACGGGCAACCTCTAACACCAGCCGGTCTTCTGCCGAAAGGGTGTCCTTGCCCACGAGCCGAACAATCTCCTCCAGTTCTGCCTCTTTTTGCAGTAGCGCCATCGCCTGCCGGGCATGCTCTAAAAAATCCGGCTGGGTCCTTTGCGCCATCGCGGCGGCAACAACATCGGTATAAAGTGAGTAAGAACGCAACCAGGAGATGGCGGGGAAGTGCCGCTGGAATGCCAGTTTGTCTTCGAGGGACCAGAACACCTTGACAACCCGTAATGTTGCCTGCACCACCGGGTCGTTAAGGTCGCCGCCGGGTGGTGAAACCGAACCTATCACCGTCAGCGAACCCTCCATCTCTTTTCCCTGATACCTTCCCAGACAGGTAACCCGTCCGGCACGCTCGTAAAACTCGGCGATGCGGGTCGCCAGGTATGCCGGATACCCCTCTTCACCAGGCATCTCCTCAAGTCGTCCGGAAATCTCCCGCATCGCTTCTGCCCAGCGTGAGGTTGAATCGGCCTGAAGTGCCACCGAATAACCCATATCACGAAAGTATTCACCAATCGTGATTGCGGTGTAAACCGAGGCTTCCCGTGCTGCCACCGGCATATTGGAGGTGTTGGCAATAAGCACCGTCCGTTTCATCAGCGGTTCACCGCTCTTCGGGTCCTTCAGTTTGGGAAACTCCAAAAGGACATCGGTCATTTCGTTGCCCCGCTCCCCACAGCCAACAAAAATCACAATATCGGCATCAGACCATTCCGCAAACTGGTGCTGGATGACCGTTTTGCCGGAACCAAAAGGCCCGGGCACACAGGCGGTGCCACCTTTGGCAATCGGGAAGAATGTGTCGATAATCCGCTGACCGGTCAAGAGCGGTTCATCAGGTGGTAGCCGGCGCCGCACCGGTCGCGGCTGACGCACCGGCCAGCGCTGAACCGTCGTTAACCTATGCTCTCCGGTCGCGGTTTCTAAAACTGCCACCGGGTCGGTAACGCAAAAGTCACCTTCCGCGATTTCCCGCACCCTACCCTGAACTCCGGGCGGAACTAAAATCCGGTGTTTAACCAGAACGGTCTCGGCAACTTCACCAATAACATCGCCTGGTCCGACCGTGTCTCCTTTCTGACAGAGGGGAACAAAATGCCATTTCCGCTCCCGGGAAAGAGCCGGTACCTCAATACCCCGGGTGATGAAATAGCCCGCCTTCTCCTCAAGCAGGTGCAAAGGTCGCTGGACGCCATCATAGATGGTCTCCAGAAGCCCGGGCCCCAGTTCCACCGAAAGCGGCTCATAGGTTGGGTAAACCGGTTCACCCGGACCGATGCCGGCGGTCTCTTCATAAACCTGAATCGCCGCTTCGTCGCCGCGCAGTTGGATAATCTCGCCCAACAACCGCTTTTCTGAAACCCGTACCACATCGTACATCTTCGAGCCTGCCATACCCCGGGCAACAACGAGCGGTCCGGAAACCCGAATGATGGTACCTGTTACCTCACTCATAACTCTCCCCCGACTTTACATCAAGCACATCGGCACCGCAGGCCCGGCGCACCGCGGCGCGCAAACGCCTTTCCCCGGCATCGCTACCGGTGAACGGCAATGCCACTAAACAGGGCAGCGCAGTATTGTGGAACTTTTCAATCAGCGGTTGTAAACTTTCGGTAAGGTCGTCGGTAAAAAACACCAACTGGTAGCCGGTGTTAATCAAACTCTGGACAAGTTCAACCGGGTCGGTACCAGGCTCAACGGGAAACACATCAAGCCCGACGCCACGGAATGGCGTCACCACCGCACCTGGTCCGACAACCGCAACCCGTCCCGCATCAGAATCCATAAACCACCACCTCTTGACACTGTTTCATATCCCAGCCCGCAAGCTTTGCCGCATAAATCTGCCGCAGATTGGTCAACTCGTTTTCCCGCAACAAAAAGAAGCGCCACAGCGGTTCGTAGCCCAAGGCAATATAGCGGGCGCAGTTGATGTAGTCAAGCAAATGTTGTCGTATCATACTCTCGATTGGCAGCAGGCTCGCACCCGCCTCCTGTGCCTGCCTGCCCGCCACGAGTAGCGCCCCAAAAGGCGGCGCGAGCGTCACGCCTTTAACCGCGCCCGACTCCGATTCATAAGCCCGTTGCAGGTTTTGCCGGCTAATTTCCCCTCCGGGCAAAAAGGCGGCTTCTAATGTGGCAACAGTCTCGTTTAAAACCTTGAGCCGTATTAAAGTCCTGATGTTCATCAGGTCGGCATAAAGCCGAAAGTAACCGGAGGCAAAATCGTTACCCGTCGCCCAAATCAGCGCCTGTTCCTGCGCCAGTTTATCAAGCAAAAGGTCAATCATTGATGGGTCCTGCTTCTCACGTGCCAGGCGCAGCGCCTCCTGGGCGCGGCGGTGGGCTAAGACGAGAATTTTCTGCTCGGCAAACGGGCGTTTCAGTTCGGACGCGGTAATTGCGTTCAGCTCGTTCAAACTCCACTCGCCACCGCTCAACAAATCCTTTGAAGCGGTACTTTTTTCTTGATAACGGTTTTTTAATATCACCTTGAGATTAAAGATATCGGCTTGATTTCCGATAAGCGCCTTTAACCATAGTTCGGCCGCATATGTTTTACAGAACCGGATGTTCTCCTGGTGCGCGGCGGTTAAAATCTGACTTGGTTCTGCGTTCTCGTTGACAAATTGCCCGTAACGGGTTTCGGTAAGAGCGGCGAGGAATTCTTCAACACCGTTTGCTTTCAACAGTCGCTCATACTGATTTCGGTCCAGAAGCGATGTTTCTTGGGCACGGACTCTGCCATTGGCAAACCCGTAGTTGAGATTTTCACTCCAGCGTATCCGGCAGAATGTCTTCACAAGATTAAAAATATATTTAAACCAAATTAAAAGTCAACAACTGTATTGAACTAATTTAACAATAGTCACACTCAGGATGTACTGCCAGTTAGCAATCTTTCTCTTTACCACCAATAAAACACCCACTTTGTATCATCTATTTATAATTATATACTAATTTTAAATAGACTCGGTATACTCTACCTTTGTACTACATCATTTATAAGATTTATTTAATCTGCTGGGGTTGATGGCAATCGGTATATGTGTGATTTGTTGTATATTGTTGAAATGTTTTATTTTATACTGCAATACTACTGTGTAATCTAAGGTGGATTGTGTATGGGTAGTGTGCAGGTTTTACAAACCGTGGACGACTCCACAAACTTTTACACACCGTTTTCCGTATCAGTGGTTGTTTATAAGACGGGAAATTCGTTCAATCTGGCTGGCAAACATTGGGTCGCGGGATTTCAAACCGTTAATTTTTTCTATTGCATGCATCACCGTTGTGTGGTCTTTACCACCAAAATGAAAGCCAATGTCCTTTAAAGAAAGGTTTAACACATTACGCATTAAGTACATCGCAACCTGCCGGGCGAGCGCAACCCTTTTGGTGCGGGAGGTGCCTTTCAACTCCGGCACAGGAACCTGAAAATGCTCGGCAACCTGGTTGATGACCCGCGTTGGGTCCAATGGGTCGTCGTGCTGGATTAAATCTTTTATCGCCGCTTCTGCCAGTTCTGCGTTTACCGGCCGACCGGTTAGTGAGTGCATCGCTATCAAACGCACCAGCGAGGCTTCCAGGGTGCGGATATTCGAGCGCACTCGGTTGGCGATGTAACAGGCGATATCTTCGCTTAATTCAAAATTTTCCTGTTTCGCCCTTTGGAGTAGTATGGCGACCCGGGTTTCCAGTTCAGGAGGTTGAATGTCGACCACAAGACCGCTTCCCAAACGGGAAATCAACCTTTCCTGAAGGGTCGGGATGTCTTTGGGTGGCCGGTCGCTAGTAAAAACCACCTGACTGCCAGCGTCCTGGAGCGCATTGAAGGTGTAAAATATCTCCTCTTGCAGACTTTCCTTACCGACGAGATAGTGCACATCATCCAAGAGGAGCAAATCCAACCCCCGGTACTTCTCCTTGAACTCCAGCCGGGTGTTTTTCTCAATCGCCTGAATTAACTCCAGAAACAGCACTTCAGCCGGCGTATAACACAGTCTTAAACCCGGATGGGATGTTAGGGCGGCATTGCCAATCGCCTGAATTAGATGGGTTTTACCCAAACCAACACCACCATAAATGAAAAGCGGATTGAAAACCTTACCGAGGTTTTGTGCCACATTACGCGCCGCTGCCCAAGCAAGCCGGTTACTTTCACCAACGATAAAAGTTTCAAAGGTATAGCGGCTCTTTAACTTAAACTGAGAAGCGCCATTAACGGTGGGTTGTGCCGAAACTGTTGGTTGGGGCGTAACAGCGGGACGGACTTTAACATCAGCAGGAACCAAGAACTCAATCTGCAAATCCCGGCCGGTTACCGCTTTTAGCGCATTGGCAATTTCGTTCCTGTAATGGTGCTGGAGCCAGTCGGCAAAAAAGTTGTTCGGGACCGCAACCTGTACCGTCCCGTTTACCATATTGAAAACACGGGTAGGCGCAAGCCAGGTTTGGAAGGCCTGCGGATTCACCCGGAGTTTCAACAGCTCCAGAACTTCAGCCCAGACCCGCTCGCTATTCATAAACCTAATTTACTTACCACAAAGTTTAACCCGACTTTTCCACACCCTTTTCCACATAAATATGTGTAGTAAGTGTCGTATAATAAAATAGATATAAAATAAGGAAAAACTCTGTCCACAGTTGTCCGCCTTTTATTTTAATCCGGCATTGATGATAGAGTAAATATACCTGATGTCAATAAATGATGTTCAAGTTTTGTTAAAAAATCGGCACAACCACCTGGCCGATGGCAACGCCACCATCGTTGAGCGGAACCGCCTCGTTGTGATAAACCGTTATGCCCCTTCGGCGGAGAAGTTTTACCAACCCGGCACGGAGCAAACTGTTTTGCATACTGCCACCTGATAGGCACACCTGATTAATACGGTAATTTTTTGTTAAATTTGTCAGCATCTCCCCCAAGCCACTTACCAGGGCAAGGTGAAAACCAAGGGCTATCTGGGGCGATGGTTTGCGGGAAAGGGTTTGCGCCACAACCCAGCGTAAAATGGGCAGCGGGTCGAGTTCAGCAGAAAACGGCGGCGGTTTAACCGTTAACCGGCCCGCATCAACCGCCGCCTTTTCCAAGGCGATTGCCGATTCACCCTCAAAAGTTGCCCGGCGGCAGACACCAACAATCGCAGCAACCGCATCGAACAGCCGACCAAGACTTGATGTTAAATAGGGCAAATCCGGCTCCCCCCTATTCGGCGTTAAGCCGAGGGCGCGGATTTCCGAAGTCGTTATCCCCGCTTGCCTGCAGTAAGCAAGGGCAACCTTTACCGGGTCAGCAATCATACCACCGCCGGCATTGTGCCGGAGATAGCCGAGATGAGCCAGCCGTTTCCAGGAAAGGTCGGGCTGTACAACTATCGTTTCACAACCCCAGATTGCACCATCAACGCCGTACCCGGTGCCATCACACGCCAAGCCAATTACCGGTGGAGTTAAATTGTGCTCAACAATTACCGAAAGTATGTGGGCATAATGGTGCTGGACCCGATACAATTTAGCGCCCCACCTTCTACTCAACATTTCTGCCAGCCGGGTAGAACTGTAGTCAGGATGGAGGTCACACACCACCCTTTGAGGTTGAATGCCGGTCCAGTCAATGAGCCGTTCCAGCGTTTGCAAGAAAAACTGTTCGTTGCCGCTTGATTTCAGGTCGCCGATGTGCGGGCTTAAAAAAAGTTTATCACCCCGGGCAAGGCAGAAGGCGTTACGGCCATCACCACCCACGGCAAGGGTGGGATGTTTCACGTGAAACATTTTGCCGAGCGCGATGGGCTGGGGCGCATAGCCGCGTGCCCGGCGTACCATTATCGCCTTCTTTTTCTCAACGAGCACCACCGAGTCGTCGCAACGGTTGGCGATTTCCCGATTGTGGGTCACGGCGTAGTCAAAAACCCGTTTTAGGTTCTTGTTTAGTTCATCGTCGGTGCAAACAATCGGCTCGTCGCTCTGGTTGGCGCTGGTCATCACTAGAACGGCCGGTTTGCCAGTAATCTGGCGCAGGGTGTAAAAAAGCAGGGTGTGGAGCGGTGTATAGGCGACCATTACGCCCAGATAGGGGTTTTCTGGTGCGACAAGAGGAGAGAGCTGGATTTTGGGGTTGGGCAATTTGGGTGCTAAAACAATCGGCGCCCGGGGCGATTTCAGGGTCTGGAGCGCAAACCTATTCAGTTGACAGAAAAGCCGGGCGACATTGGCATCTTCCACCATAACCGCAAAAGGTTTGCCCGAGCGTTCCTTGCGTATCCGCAATGTTTTAACCGCCCGGTCTGATGTTGCGTCACAGGCGAGGTGAAACCCACCCAGCCCCTTTATTGCTACCACTTTTCCCTTGATGAGCGCCTTTGCGGCGCCGGTTAATGGTTCCCAAGACAACTCTGTTCCGTGTTTATTAAATAGGGTTAAAGAGGGGCCACATACCGGACAGGCGAGCGGTTCGGCATGAAAACGGCGGTTCCGCGGGTCACGGTACTCGGCGGCGCAGTTCGGGCACAGGCGGAACCGGCTCATCGTGGTCCTTTCCCGGTCATAAGGCAGGTTGAGAATTATGGTGTATCTTGGCCCGCATTGGGTGCAGTTTATGAAAGGGTAGTGGAACCGCCGGTCGCCAACCGAGAAAAGTTCCTTTTTACATTCATCACACAGGGCGATGTCCGGCAAGACAAAGGCCCCTATTTTTTTCGATTTTACATCGCTATAAGCGATGGTGAAATTTTCGTAACACCTTGATTTTTTATAAGATACGGTAAAGGAGTCAATAACCGACAGGGGAGGTGGTGTGGTGCGGAGTTGGGCGATGAACTTTTTTAGATTTTTGCCCTGGGCGACAATTTTTACACCCGCTTTGGTGTTGGCAACGACGCCTTTAATAGTTAGTTTATGGGCAAGACGGTAAACAAAAGGGCGAAACCCAATCCCTTGAACCTGTCCCGTGATTGTGATGTGGGCGGTTTCTATGCGGGGTGGCATCAACGCCGCTGTTTGTTAACCAGTTGATTTTAAATGATTTATACTTGTTTTACCTCTTGTTCGGCGGGCTCGATAATCTCCTCTTCCTCTTCGGGGTTTTCAAGGATGTTTTTGTCGTCTTTCTTTCTGATGATGATGGCGAGGGTGACAACTGTGCCGGTAAACCATACGGAAAGGCCGTAGCCCAGGACCATTAATGCAATCGCATAGCCGCACATCCCGAGGAGAATAGAGCCGATGCCGGTACTCCAAACTGGATTTGCCCAGTAAGATGGCGCATACAACTGAGGTAAGCCATAAAGTTTGGTTTCCAAAACAAACATCTGGTGCAGGGGAGAAAACACACCCCAGTTCGGTATCGAAAGCTTGAATACAAATTCCGCGCCGCTGAGCATCTCTGCCCACTGTTCGCCCATAAATGTGCTTAACACCAGCGAGCCGATTCTGCCGGCAAGGCTGGAGGCGAGCCCAAGTAAAAAAGAGCCCAATTTGGCAAGCACGGCGCCAAGGAACGAGTACCAGATTAAACGGGCGGGCTGTTCATTGACGCAGGAAAAAACCTCAAACAGCGTGTCAAAGGTGTCGTTGCCCATTGCGCCAACAACACCGGGGGCAAACAGAAGGGTGAACAAGAGCACGAGGAGGAGGTAGACGATGAACAGGGCAGCGAAAAAGCCGACGATTGCAAGCAGCCCGGTGAATATCGGTCCGAAATGGGGGATGGCACCGAGCGCACTGAGGACAAGTCCGGCAACGACGATGAGGACGATGATGGCGATAATTAAAAGCGGGCTTGATATCAGCGCCCGGATGTTCTTTAAGGCGTATTGAAACCCGGAACCGGCCTCAAAAAATTCGTTACCCCGCAACTGTTCATAGGCAACCTTGGCAACCGCGGCGCCGGTGACCAGCATTACGATTAAAAACCAGACGACGCCCGCGCCGTAAATCACCCAGGAAAACCAGGGAAACGGTAGGTTCGGGTTGGGGAAAGGTAACAGGCGCTGTGTTTCCCAGATTGATAACCAGTCGTTACCCGCGGCAATGTGGGCAATGTAGGTGAGCAGAGAGTATCCGGCAAAGGCGAACAAAAGCCCCATCATCACCATCCCGACCTTTTTGGCGGAGAACCCCAGCCGCAAGGCACGGAAGATGTCTTTGTAATTAAAATTCAAGCCGGTCATCTTACTTCCTCCCTTTTATTTTAGAAACACCTTCAGGACCCAGAAAAGAAAGACGGTAATCCCTACCCAGAGCGCCCAGAAAATCCAGCGCAGGGGCAGCCGGTATTGCCGCTCCGGGAAAAGGCGGCGCCCAAACCGAATCATCGCAACTTATTTTCCATAAAACCGAACGGTTTGTCAATGGGTGACAACAACCCTGGCGCCGACGCCGTTACGGGTGCGCAACAGGTAAACGCCGGGCGCAACCGGCTGGCCAACATCGTTTCTGCCGTCCCAGTAAGTTGTCAAGGTGTTGATTCGGGCAACCCGGGCACCGAGCGGTGTGAAGACCTCAAACGCACCGGGTGCTTGAATGTAAAACGGTGCCCGGCCGACCGTGGGCTTTACAACAAAGGAGACATCCGGTTGTGCCCGGACGGCGTCGTTAATACCGGTATTAGGGGGCAGGGCACCAGCCAGTTTCGCAATCGTCGCCACCGCCGCCTTGATTGCCTCCGTTGCCAGCAGCCAGTTGTTGGTGCCGCAGTTCACATAGTAGAGCGTTCCAATCGTATCGCCAATCGTGTGATACATTGGGGTAAAGTCGCGTTCAATCCCGCACAGGGCGACATAGCCGCGCTTCCAGAAAGAGTCGTGGTCCGATGAAGGGTATGATGTGACGAGCCGGCGCCGGGTTTTCAGCGTGGTGTACAGGTTGGCGTTGGCGATAAAAGAGTCAACCAGCCAGGCGCAGTTCGGGCTTGATGTCTTGCCAACAACGTTCAAACTGTCCCGGTTTTCTCGGCCATAGGATATCATATCAAAGTTCAAAACCGCCCGGATGGAGTCGCCGCGGCGTGCGGCACGGGCGGCAAAACTGTCCGAGCCAAAAAGCCCCTGCTCTTCACCAGAAAAGCCAATGAAATAGACCGAGTAGGCAAAGTCGATGTCCTGAAACACCCGCGCCGCTTCTAAGACGGCACTGGTGCCGCTGGCGTTGTCGTCCGAGCCCGGACAATGGTAGGGTTGTTGGTCCGAGGTGTTGTCGATATGGCCACAGATGATGTAAATCTGGCGCGGGTTTTCCTTACCGCGCTTGACGCCAATGACATTGGGGGCATAATCGAGCCGGAAGGTGTCAAAGGCGACCGAGTCGCAGTTGTAGGAACGGAGTTTTTCGCCCATCCAGGCGACCGCAACCCGACAGGATTCGGTTGTTGAATAGCGGGTGTAAAAGTTCTGCAAGCGCCGGATTGTGCCCAGCACTGAATCGGCGTCAACTCTTGACACAATCTCCTGCACCAGGCTCTCGGACACTGGATAGGGTACCGCCAGTGGGCCAAAACCCGCCACCGGTTTTAACGGTTCGAGGTCGATGCGGGCGAGTTCGATTGGGAGCCGGTTGAGCGATAGCAACTTTTCTTCCGTAGTGGCGAGGACAACACCGCTGGGGTCGGTGGTGAGCACCGTGCCCAGTTCGGAAAGTAAACCGCGGTCAAAATCGGGTCCGGTCCAGACATAGAAGATGGTCTGGTGCCGGGGTTTTCGGTCAGCAACTGGCAAGGCAAGCCCTGCTTTTGAAGATAGGCGTAATCGGCTTCTGAGCCGCAAATCAGACAGTAGCCATCAAACTCCGCCACCACCGGTAAATGGTGCGCCATTAAATCGGGCATCGGTCGGTCAACACGCAGTAGCAACTCTTTGCCGGTTAACAGGGAAAAAGCCAAACCGAGCCAAACGATTACCTGTGCTTGACGCATCTTATACTCCTTTCTGGTTAAGTTGTTAACATAATATGATAGCGGTGAGCAAGTTTAAGTCAATCTGACAAGGGGTGTTGGGTGCATCGTCCAAACTGGGCTAAAACGGTTGCGGTGGCCGCTCTGGGAAGATAAAAAAGTTCGAAGATGAGGGTTAAAACGGGCGTTATACTTTAAAGTTGCCAGGGGGTGAAGGGTATGCCGTGTGTAAATTGCCGGTTTTTAAAGATTTAGGCAGAAGGGTGAAAAAATCCCGTGCCAACCCCGGGGCTATTAGGGGGATGGTATGGGAAATCACAGGATATTGGGCTCGGGCTTTTTGTTTTTGGGTGGTGTGTGTATATAATCTGGGCTGGCAACCGCGGTTTTGTTTAAGGGCAAGACCGTTTTCTGAACCCGGGTCCGGTTTTAGCGCAATTTGACAATTTTTTTCAGGGTTGTGCCCGACTGCTGGAAGTAGACCCCAGACCGTTTTTGAGGCGTGGCGGGGTTTACCCTTCTGCCGGTAACATCAAACAGGTCAGGAAGCGGTTGAGATTGGGGAGAGGGCACGGTTCGCCGCGGCAATTGATTGAGTTCTGGTGCGGGCAACACCGGCGCAAAGTAAAGGCCGCGGGCACCGGTTGGTTCGTAGAGGCTGAAGAAGAGCGCCGGGAAAGACGGCTTATCTCTGTACAGCGCTACCGGTCGGGGACGGGCGCCTTCGATTTGGGCATTGAGGCGGGGGGCATTAACCCGCACCGGTGCCGACCACAGGTGCGGTGCGTATGAGCGGCAGTTGCGCCAGTACAGAACCGTGGGCCCGTTTTCGGTACGGGTACCGGCATTGTAGCACAATTCGGCACTACCGGTTGCGGTGCTGAGTTCAGGGAACCATTCGTCAACAAACGGCACGCCGAGATTGGTAACTGTGTCCCAGGAGCGGCCACCATCGGTTGAGAGGGTATATTCGATGTCCAGCATCTCGGTGTCGCGGCGTGCCACGGTCCAGCAAGCCCAGACCGGTGCCCGCCAGTAAGGGTTGATAGGTGCCTGGGCGACAACCGGGTTAAAACACCTTTCATTGCCCGCTTTCAGGGCGTACAAACCGGACCACCGGCCGGCAGCACCGTAGTAACGATTGGTGGCGTAATGTATTTCCCGGCCGGTGATGGCGTAGCGCCAGACACAGTGGAGGAGTGAGCCGGTACCAAAGGAAATTGCCGGGTCAAAACAGTTCCAGAAGGGCTGACGCTCTTCCCAGCTCCTGCCGCCATCTAAAGAGCGGGTAAAATAGCCGTTTAACCCGGTGCGGTGTTCGTTTACATGTAGCAAATAGATGTAGTAGTTGGTGTCGCGGTCGATTGTCACCGAAAAGTCGTCAACCGTGTCCAAGCCTACGGCTAATGGAATCGTCTGGGTGTCCTGCGATAAGGCGTCAAAGCGGAACAGGTAAAGGTCGCCGTGATTTTCTGCGGTGAGATAAAAGATGAACAGGGGTGCGGGTACGGCGGGGGCGATAAGTTCAATTAATCGGGCGGGCTGGTTGAGGTTGATGGTTAAAACATCTTCCCAGGTGCTTCCCCTGGTTTGCGAGCGGTAAACCGTCAGTTTGCTGTCCGGGGTGCCAACCGCAACCCAGAGGTGTTCTTGCGCATCAAGGGCAGCGCCGAATGCGTTCAGAAGCGAACTGTGGACCATCACCGGAAAGGAAATCTCGCCCTCAGCTGGGAGCGGTTGTTGGGCTGGGTGCGGCGAGCCGTAGACCGGCACCGAGTTGACCAACAACCCGGGCCCGGAAAGGGAGAAAAAAAGGCAGATGGCGATGAAAAAATCCAACATAAAAGTAAACACCGGGTCGAGCCCGATGTCAATTGCGGTGCAACCCAAATTTAACAAGCCAAAAAGGGGATAATCGGTTTTGTTAAACTGTGTTTTCTGATGGACAAACGGTTTGTCCGTTGACTCACCACCGCCGATATTAGCCTTACTGGCGAAAAAATCGGCAACAATGAGCCGCTTGCCAAAAATTTTTCAGCAGTTATAATTTTAAAAATTATGAGTTTGACCAAAAGAAGGAAGCCCGTGATTCTTGTCTGTTATGACCTGCGGGACAAGTTTGAGGCGTTAATTACTGCGGCGCGCAATTACGAGGCCGGCAAACTGTTGCAAGAGTTTGATTTTGAGTACTGCGGCAGTTTACCGGACCTGAAGTGTTGGTACAGCCGCAATCGGGGTGATTATGTGGCGTTGATTGTTCTCGGGGTTGACTTTTCGAAAATGGGTCCGGAAAACAGCGAAAAACTGGTTTCGTTTTCAATCAGCGCCCGGCCGGTTGGTGCGCCGACCGACATCAGAAAGATTCAGGGTCTGATAATCTTTCAGCACCTCAGGCAGGAGCGGATTGATGGTGTGGCGCCGGTACTATTTAACCTTGATGCGGAACAGTTCGAAGCGGTACGAAACTTTGCGCAGTTCCTCTGCGCCACCCGTAGTGCGACCATTGCCTTTACCACGGGCGACCCGCTTATCAGCGGGCAGATGGACGATGTCCTGCACGGGATAAACAACTATGCGCTCCGGCCGTTGAACGAGAACGAGCGCCGGAATTGGCGCGAGACGCACAAAATGGTTGTGGGCCGGGCGCGGCGGATGGCGTGGTTGGCGCATGAGATTGAACGGCTCGCGGTCACCGATGGCAATGTCCTGATTTTGGGTGAACCGGGAACAGGTAAGGAGCTGGTTGCCCATGCCTTACACCGGAAGAGCTTTAGGTTTTCAGCCGAAGAGCCGCTGCGCCGGGAGCCGGTTACGCTGAATATGACGGCGCTCGAGCGCAATCTGGCAATCAGTGAACTTTTTGGCCACGAGAAGGGGGCGTTTACCGATGCGAAAGCGCCCCGTGCCGGGATTTTTGAAACCGCGCGCGGTTCAACCGTGTTTCTGGACGAAATCGGTGATATCGATGAGGAGTTACAGTTAAAACTTTTACGGGTTATTGAGTACCGGAAAATCAAGCGGGTGGGTAGTTCGGTTGAGAAGCAGGTTGATGTCCGAATCATTGCTGCAACCAACCGACCGCTTGAAGATTTACAGGAACGGTTCCGGCCCGACTTCTATAGCCGGATGGTGCAGGAGTGCATCTGGATACCGTCTCTAAAAGAGCGGTGGGAAAGCGAGTCGCCGGCAACAATTGAGGAGGATATTGCGGAGTTTTTTGAGTTTGTTGTTGAGGAACGCAACCGCGACCCCTGGTACCGGCGCAAGTTAAAGGTTGAACCGATGGCGATAAGGTTTCTTAGCCATCTGGTGCTACAGTATCTGCGCGGGGAAAACAGTCTGTTTAACGGCAATATCCGGGCATTACGCGGGTTGATGGAAAGGGCATACGAACGGGCACAGCACGAAAATGTTAATTCAATTAGCATTGGCCAGATTGCCGCCGCGGTGGCAACGACTTCACCACCGCGGGCGAAAAGTGCAACTGAGAGCCATAGCGCAAGGGGCTCGATTGAGAAACTTATCGGCAGTTTGAAACTCGCCGAGATTGAAAAGGCAGCAATAAAAGAGGCGCTTGAAGTGACCAACGGTAACCAAACCAGGGCGGCAAAAATCCTCGGTATACACCGGGACACCCTGCGCAAAAAGATGCACCAATACCGCATCGACTGATTAAACCAGCCGATTTTATCGACACAACAGCATAAAAAAACAGCTAAACTATAAACCGAAAGTTTTGTTGTTTTTGTGTAACTTTTTGTTTTTTTGTGGGTTGCTGTTGTTGAGTTTAAACTTTTTTTGGCATAAAATTTGCATAATTTTAATCAGGCGAAGGGTTGGTTCGACCAGACCGAGCCGGAGGAGGTGTTTGGAGGGTGTCGCGCTCGAGGTCCTCGCCTCACCAGTCCAGCACTCTTAATGGGGACCTAATTCTACGGCGTGCCAGTGCCCACGGCACGCCGTAGTGTTATTTATTCAGTGCGGATGATGGTCGGTTGCAAGGCTGCTTGGCACCTTATGGTGTCAAGTGCTTTGGTGGGGACGGTCCTGCGGGTCTTTTGGATTTGTGGGACAAGGTTGACAAACTGTTTTAGCTACTTATCCTTTTGAGAAACGGGTTGATGTATGAAAAATTTTCTTAAAGGAATTCTCGATGGATTGACCGTTGACTACGCCGACATTCGGGTTGAAGAGAGCGAGTCAACCCAGGTGGTCTATTTAGGAAAGGAACTGGAGCGGATTGGCACAAGTTTCGAACGGGGCGGCTGTATGCGCGTTTTCCATCAAGGCAACTGGATTACCGCAACCTTCAACACCATTGACGAAAGTTTGAAGGAACTGGCCGACGAACTGGCGTTGCAGGCACTGGCGTTGCCGAGACGGGAAAACGGTTTGGTATTTCTGCCGTCTCTGGAGCAGCGCATCCGCTTACCAAAGGAGCGGCACCCGGCAAGGGTCTCGCTGGCGGAAAAGCACGACCTGATAAAAAATTACAATGCGATACTTTTAAAGACGCCGGGTATCGTTACCACCGTTTCCGCTTATGCGGACCTGCATCGGCTGACATACCTGTACACAACCGAGGACCGTTATATTGAACAGGAGCAGGTTTACACCGGTGTTACCTGTCGGGCGGTTGCCCGGGACGGTGCGAACATTCAAAGTTATGGCGAGACCTTTGGTAAATGTCAGGGTTTTGACTCGTTGCGCCATCAGGAGGCGCGCTTTGAGCGGGTGGCGCAGATCGCTTTAGACCTGTTGACCGCCGAGCCGGTAAAGGCGGGCAGGTACACGGTGGTCATTGACCCGATTCTGGGCGGGGTGTTTGCCCACGAGGCGTTCGGTCATATGAGCGAAGCCGACTTCATCGCGGAAAACGAGCGCTTGCGGGAAAAGATGAAGATCGGCGCCCGGTTTGGGGTTGAGCAGTTGACAATTGTCGATGATGCCACCCTGCCTGAGGAAAGGGGCAGTTACCACTTTGATGAAGAGGGCACGCCGGCACAGCGCACCGAACTCATTCGCCGCGGGATTCTCGTGGGCCACCTCCATAGCCGCCAGACCGCGCAACAGATGCGGGAGGAGCCGACCGGAAACTGTCGGGCGGTTTCTTATCGATTTGCACCTATCGTGCGGATGAGTAACACTTATATCGAACCCCGGGACAAAAGGCTCGATGAGATGGTGGGGGAAATCGATTATGGGCTTTATGTTGTTGGCAGCCGAGGGGGGATGACCGAACTTGAGGCGTTTACCTTTTCTTCTCAGTATGCCTATTTAATAGAAAAAGGCAAATTGACGAAGATGGTGCGTGATGTCACCCTTTCCGGTAATGTGTTTGAAACGATGATGAACATTGATGCGATTGGCAACGACCTCAAGATTCACGGCGGACTTGGCGGTTGCGGCAAGGCCGGACAAGCGCCTTTACCGGTGGGGACCGGTGCACCGCATATACGGATTAAAAATGTTGTGGTCGGGGGCCGATGATTTTGTCAAGGGGGTAGGATGAGAGAAAATTTGCTGGCACTTGCCGAGCAGCAAGCCGACCAGGCGGAGGTGTTTTCAGTTGAAACCGACCGCAGTGAGGTTGAGTTTCGGCAGGGTAATTTGTACTCCCAGGGTACAAAACTGACCAAGGGCTGGGGGTTGCGGGTAATCAAACAAGGGCGGCTCGGTTTTGCTTCCAGCTCTCACCCCGAAAAACTGCCGGAGTTGGTGGACGCGGCCTGTGCCGCCGCCTCTTATGGCAAAGAGGCACGGTTTGACTTCCCAGAACCGATTGAGCCCCCAGCAGTAACCACTTTTGAAAATAAGGTGATGCTGGTTTCGGCGGCACGGATGATAGAGTGGGGGCGTGACTTGATTGATGCCCTAAGCGCCCGGGTTCCAGAACTGAAGGTTGATGTCAGTTTCAGCCGGGTTTATCAGGAGATTGGGTTGAGCAACAGTGCCGGGCTGGATGTGAGTTTTGAACGTACCGAGTTACAGGCATCAGTTACCGGGCTTCTGGTTGACGATGGGATTTACTGGTTTTATGACTATGTCAACCTCTCGGACGCCAAACCGTTCCCGCTCGATGCGGTGGTGACACGGATGGAAAGATTTGTCCGGCTGGCAAAGCGCCGGGCGCGCCTGAAAACCGGTGATTATCCGGTGGTGGTGACACCGCTGGCGCTGGGCGAACTGCTTTTACCCTTGCAGGTTGCGGTTGACGGCAAACAGCGGGAAAAAGGGACATCGCCCCTGCTCGGCAAGGAGGGGCAGAAGGTGCTGAACGAGAAGATAACTTTGATTGACAACCGGTTGCGAAATTTTGGGCTCAAATCTTCTCCCTTTGATGATGAAGGGATGCCAGCGCAGAAGAATGTGCTTTTCGAGGCCGGGGTTTTTAAGGGTTTTCTATTTGACATCGCCACCGCGGCGGCGTGTGGCTGCGCTTCAACCGGTTCGGCGGTGCGCGGTTATACGGCGCCTCCTAATCCCGGCACGAGCAATTTAGAACTGGCACCGGGTGGGGCAGAACTTGATGATGTGTTGAGCGGGATTGAGGAGGGGTTACTTGTTTACGGATTTATCGGGGGCGGTATGTCCAACATTCTTGCCGGCGAGGTGACGCTCAATGTTTCCTGCGGGTTTAAGATTGAAAAGGGCGCGGTAGCGGGCAGGGTAAAGGATATAAGCATCGCCGGCAATGTGTACGAGATGTTGCAACGGGTTGATGCGGTGGGCAGGACTCAGCGTGACTTAGGTGACGCCTTTCTTCCCTTTGTCAGTTTTTCATCTCTGAAGGTGGCGGCAAAGGAGTAGGTATGCGAAAAAATGACCGAATGGCAAAAGGGCCGGCAAAGAGCAAACGCCGCCCAAGAAGAGACCCGTACCAGCGTTTCCGGGTGCCGATTGATAAACTGCGCTGGACTTGTGACCCGGATGGACTCGGGTTTAAAACGACCGATGAGATTAAAACCAGCCAGGAGATTGTGGGACAGGAACGAGCAATTGGTGCCCTGCAACTGGGACTGGAGATTGAGACCGCCGGATACAACATATTTGTTACCGGCCCACCAGGAACAGGACGGGCGACAACTGTCCAGAAACTGCTGGAGAAGACCAGGCCTATTAAAAACCTGACCGATAAGTGTCTGGTCAACAACTTCCAGGACCCGGACCAGCCGCGGCTGCTTGTTTTGCCGGCGGGTGAAGGGCGGCAGTTGCAAGCGGAGATGGATGAGCTGGTTTCTTATCTGGTAAAAAACGTACCCCGTTTGTTTGAAGGGGAAGGGTATCAGAATGCCCGCCAGGAAATTGTCGACCGGTTCAAAGAGCAAGGCGCCGCCCGGGTGCGTGATTTTGAGAAAAAGGTTGCCGCGGAAGGTTTTGCCCTGGTCCAGACCGCGCCGGTTTCCCGACCGGAACTGGCACCGATTGTTGACAAACAACCGGTGAGTGTTGATGTGCTTGACCGGCTTGTTGAGGAAGGGAAGTTGACCGAGGAACGGGCACGGGAGATTAAAGCCCGTTACCGGGAGTTGAGCAGTGAACTGCTGGCAATCTTCAAGGAGATTCGGGAGTTTGAGCGGCAAGCCCGGGAGGCGCTGGCGAATCTGGACCGGGAAATCGTGACCCCGGCACTTGAGGAACGGATTAACGAAATCCGGGAACGGCATAAGGACCATCGGGTTGATGAGTACCTGAACGAGGTCAAAACCGCAATTCTCGAGCGGCTGGATTTGTTCCGCCAGCGGGCATCAGAAGAAGCGGGCCGGGGCGTTGACCCATATCTCGAATTTCGCGTTAATGTGTTGGTTGACAACTCCGGCGCCAAAACGGCACCGGTTGTGTTTGAAACCAATCCCACCTACCGCAACCTGTTTGGTTCCATCGAGCGAGTTTGGGACCGCTCCGGGCAATGGCGCACCGATTTTACCCACATCAAGGCGGGTTCACTTTTACGGGCGGACGGTGGTTTTCTGGTGGTCAATGCGCTCGACCTGTTGGTGGAACCAGGTGTCTGGCCGAACCTGAAACGCACCCTGCGTAATCGGCAACTGGAAATCGCTGCCTATGACCCGTTTGTTTCGCTTTTCGGAACAACGGCGCTGAAGCCCGAGCCAATTCCTCTTGACCTGAAGGTGATTATGATTGGCGATGCGACCGTGTATGCACTGCTTGCCGCTTACGACGAGGAGTTTAAAAAGGTGTTCAAGGTGCGAGCCGACTTTGATTGGGTGATGGACCGGGACCGGAGTGCGGTGCAGGAGTATGCGCAGGTGATTAAAACGCTTGGTGAGAAGGAGAACCTGAAGCCGTTTGACAAAACCGCGGTTGCGAAGGTGGTTGAGTACGGTGCACGGCTTGCGGGAAGGCAGGGTAAACTTTCGACGCGGTTCAATGTGATTGGTGATATCCTCAAAGAGGCGAACTACTGGGCAGGTAAAGCCCAGGCAAAGGTCGTCACCGGCGAGTTTGTGCAACAGGCGATTGAGGCGCGCCGGCACCGGGCGAAGATGATTGAAGACAAGTTACAGGAGAGCATTCGGCAGCGGGTTTTATTTATCGATGTTAAAGGTAGCGTTGTGGGCCAGGTGAACGGGCTGGCAGTTTACGAGATGGTTGAACACACCTTTGCGATTCCGGTGCGCATTACCGCCAAGGTTGGGGTGGGTAGCGCCGGGGTCATCAGTGTTGAGCGGGAAGCCGAACTGTCCGGACCAATTCATGACAAAGGGCTCTACATCATTGTTGGCTATCTGCGCAACCGCTATGCGGCGGATATGCCCCTGGTGTTTTCCGCCTCGATAACATTTGAGCAGTCTTACGGTGGTATTGACGGTGACAGCGCATCGTCAACCGAACTTTACGCTCTGCTCTCCGAACTTGCCGGACTGCCTTTAAGGCAGGACTTGGCGGTTACCGGTTCGGTCAACCAGAAGGGCGAGGTGCAACCGATTGGTGGCGTGAATGAGAAAATAGAAGGGTTTTTTGATGTGTGTCGGATAAAAGGTATAACCGGTACGCAGGGGGTTTTAATTCCCAAGGCGAATATCGGGGATTTGATGTTACGCGAAGATGTGGTTGCGGCGGTTAAACAGGGTGTGTTTCACATCTATGCGATTGAGACGATTGATGAAGGAATTGAACTGTTGACGGGCGTACCTGCGGGCCGGGTGGACCGGAAAGGTGAATACCCACCGGATTCAGTCAACGGTCGAGTTAAAAAACGGCTGCGGGAGTTAGCCGAGATGTTCCGGCGGTTTCGGGCTGAAGAAGGGGGCGCGGGAAGCGCGCGCTAACCCGCCGGAGATAATAAACTTCAAACCTTCCTCAATGCTCAGCGTGGTTTCGGTAATGTCCGCTTCGGGTACCAAGGCAAGCCAGCCGCTGGTTGGATTCGGTGTCGTCGGGAAAAAGACGAGGTAGGCGCGCCGGTTATCGGCAAGGAGCAGTGGCTCTTCACTGGTGAGAAAGCCCACGGCGAACATACCGCGGCGGGGGTACTCGACAATAACCGTTTTCCGCAGGGAACTGCGCTGGATGAAAACGGCATCGGTGAGTTGACGGGCGGATGTGTAAACAGAGCGGGCAAGTGGTAGTCGCTGGAAGAATCGGTCGACCAAATGGACCAACTGCCGGCCAACGATGCCGGAGGTTAAAGCCCCGACAAGGGTGATGGCGAAAATCAGCAATACAAAACTGATGATGGTGATGAGCGCTGCCGGGAGTTTCTCAAACCAGTGGGGATAGAGGAGGAGCGGACGCAAAATTTTCCCCAGGCTGGAGACGATAAACCAGAGGACAAAAATTGTCAAGCCAACAGGGAGAACGGTAACCAGACCGGTGAGAAAGTAGCGGCGGAGCCGGCTGAGCACAGAACGCCTCCGATATCGGAATCAGGCGCTGCTCGTTGAAGAGCGGATGATTTCGAGGACCTCTTTAAGCGTCTTAATAAAGCGCCGGTTTTCCATCTCGCGGCCAATTGAGACCCGCAGGGCGTTGGGGAAGTTGTACTCTTTCAGGGTGCGGGTGATGACGCCGCGGCGCTGGAGTGCTTCAAAGACAAGCTGGGAGTCAACCGCAAAGTTGATAAAGACAAAGTTGCCATAACTTTCCAGATAGAACAGTTTGAGTTGTTTGAGTTCTTTGTAGAAGAGATTTTTACCAACTTCGTTGACGCGGCGGCTGCGCTGAATGTGTTTGGTGTCGTTCAGGGCGGCGAGCGCTGCCACCTGGGCGGCACGGCTGACATTGAAAGGCAGGCGTACCTTCATCAAACTCTGAACGATTTCCGGCTTGGCGAACCCGTAGCCAATACGCATGCCCGCCAAACCGTGGATTTTAGAGAAGGTGCGGAGGATGAGGATATTTTTATTTTTGTTGTAGTAGTCGAGTCCCTTTGGGTAATCGCGGGAGGAGATGTACTCGGCATAGGCTTCGTCGAGGATAACAAGGACCCGCTCCGGCACCTCCTCCATAAATGCGTCCAGCTCCTTTTTCGTGACGATTGTGCCCAAGGGATTTATCGGGTTGTCCAGGTAGATGATTTTTGTCCGTGGTGTTATTGAGGCAAGCATCCGGTTGAGGTCGTGGCGGTATTCACTGGTCGGGACTTCAATCAGCTGGGCGTTCATCACCCGGGTGGCAACGCGGGGGGCAATGAAGCCCCCGGCACTCATAATCAATTCATCGCCCGGGTCAAGATAGGTGAGGCACGCCATATAGATTAAGTCAACCGAGCCGTTGCCGACAATTGTTGAGTCGTAGTCAACCTTAAACCGTTCGGCAAGCTCTTTGCGTAGGTAAAAGCAGGTGTCTTCCGGGTAGAAGTGGAGCTGGTTGAGGTGTTTGCGTAGTGCGGCGAGCGCCTTAGGAGAAGGTCCGAGGGGGTTTTCGTTGGAGGCAAGTTTTATCACCGCCCCTTTAATACCCAGTTCCCGGATGACCTGTTCAACCGGTTTGCCCGGTTTGTAAGGTGAAACCTTTTCGATATTCGGTCTTGGTTGGGGTAAAAACATCACTCCTCCTTTTCGGGGTTGTTTTCTTTAATCGGGCGGGGAGTTAAGGCAAACAAAAGTCCGCCAAGCAGGGCAAAGAAGAGGTCGAGTCCAAGAAAAATCAGAGCGGTGGCAAGCGCCTGCTCAGCACCCATCTTGCCCGGAAGCCAGTCCGGGGTAAAAAAGGCAAGAAAAGCCGCTTCGCGAACACCAAGCCCGCCGATTGTCGGGATGTTGACGACAATGTTCAAAAGGGGGATAAATACAAAGTAATAACCTAAGGGAACGGTTGCCCGTACGGCACCGGCACAAAAGAACCAGGCGAGCGATAGTGTTGCCTGTACCCCAATCCCCAGAATGAAACTTAATGCCAATGGCCCGGGTTGGTGGCGATACCTTTTTACCGCATCGTAAGCCCGGTCAAGGGTCTGGGTAAGACGGTGCAATTGAAATGGGAGATGGGAGAAGATACGGCGGGCAATATTATGGCACCGGTCGTTAAACAGTACCACGGTGATAATAAGCAAAAAGAGCAGAATTAAAAGTAGTAAAAGGATGACCGCGGGTCCAGTCAAACCGGCTTTACCCAGACTCAATGCGTTGCTGCGGCGCAGGGCGATAAAAAGTGCCATCAAAACGGCAAGAAATGTTAAACTTTCAAATCCGATGAGGCGGTCAAGAAATGTGGCGGAGAACGCCTCGGGTCCTTTCCCCGGTTTAACGGTGTAGGCAATGCGCATCACATCACCCCCGATGGAAGTGGGAAGGAGTTTGCAGAAGAAGAGGCCCAGAGTAAAAACCCGGGCAAGGAACCAGGCGGAAAAGTGAAGCCCCTGAGCGTTGAGAAGAATCTGCCAGCGCCAGGCTGAGACCCAGATGAAAAGGATGTAGGTGAGGAAGGCAAGGAGGAGGAATTTCAGGTCGGCCTGGCGAATGGTGCGCAGACAGGCGCCCAGTTGATTCCGAAACAAGAATGCAAGCAGGGCAAGTAAGCCAAATGAAATTACGAGACGAAGCACAGTAGAAGCGGCGCGTTTCACTTTTCATGCCTTTTGTCCCGGTCCGGGTTGGGGCGCAGCACCTGCTCCAGGTGTTCAATCCGTTCATTGATATAGGCGAGCGCTTCCCCCAAAAAACCGGCGGCAAAGAGTAAAAGTCCGGCAAGGACCGAGAGAATTACGAGATAAAGTAGGGGGCGAAAACCGTGGCCAAGGAGGCGAAGGATGATGGCGATTAAACCGACGAGAAAACCGATTGAAAGGCTGACCAAGCCGAGGGTACCGAAGTAAAGCAACGGTTTGCGCATAAATGTGACCTGGAATCCAACCGCAAGCAGGTCAAGAAAACCGATGACGATGCGGCCGGGTTTTGAGTATTTCGGTTTTCCCGCATAGCGCGGCCGGAGTTCCACCGGGATTTCGACGATGGAAAATCCTTTCTGCGCCGCCAGAGGAACGATATACCGATGCCAGTCTTTGCGAAGCGAGAGGGCTTCGAGAACCTCCCGGCGGAAGGTTTTGAGAGCGTTGATGTCGTGGACCTTCAATCCGAACAGTTTCCGGGCAAGCCAGTTGTAGATGGCAGAAACGGTACGCTTTTCGTAATGGCCCACCTTTCGGCCGGTCACAAGGTCATACCCCTTTTTTAAAAGTTCAACCTGATTTTTTATGTCGTCAGGCGTAAATTGCAGGTCGGCATCAAAGATTGAAACATAATCGCCGGCGGCGAGTTCAAATCCGGCAAGAAGCGCGGCGGTCTTGCCCTGATTTTTATTAAGACGCCGGGTTTTAAGAAACGGGTACTTTTCGCGCAGCGACTCGGCTTTAGTACCGGTGCCATCGGTTGAGCCATCATCAACCACGATTACCTCGTAAGAGTCGTCCAGTTTTTCTGCCAGTTCGGTCAGGAGGGGTTCGATGTTGTCGACCTCATTGTAAGCCGGAACAATCACCGAGACAAGCGGTTTTCGCCTGTCAGCGGCAACTTCGGGTTGTTTTGTAAACCCCATTTCAGTCCCAAATATACCAGATTTTGTAGAGTTGTCAAGAGGTGCAGGGGGTATTCGGGCGTGTTTTCTATAAAGTGCCTGATTAATAACTACTTGAAAAACAGTGGGTTACGATAAAACGCCGGTTAAGGGGTTGTTTAAGTGTCGGGCTTGTCTTCTGTTGGTCTGTTAGTATAATTAAATGTTTTAATACCAAAAAGGAGTAAAAGTGAAAAAGACGGTTTTGATTTTAGGTGTAGCGTTGTGTGTCCTGTTTGCCCAAGAGTTTTTGGCGATTGTCCCCGGGGCTGCGCCTGAGCAACTGGCAGAAAAGTTTCGTGTCGTGGGGCAGACTGACAATGGCGTGCTGATTGTTGGTAAAGAGGAGCAGATTACAGCGTACGGCGGCAGAGTGCTGGATTTTGGCCCCTTTGACAAGTTGTACTACCGGGTGCGGCTTGTTAACTGGGCGGCAAGGGAGGAACTGGCAAAATGGGCGCGAATTCTCGACTTTGACGGCACGGAGTTTTTGGTTGCGGTCGAGCCGGACAGGGTTGAGCAATTGATGAAGTTGCCGGCGATGTTAGGTCGGGTGAACCTGCAAGGCTGGGTTTTTAATAAATCGGAGTGGAAAGCGCCCCGAGTTTTTTCCAATCCTTTGGTGGAACAGATAATCTCCCAAGTGTCAGCCGATTCGGTTCTTTCCTATGTCCGGCGGTTACAGCGCTATCGGACCCGCTATTCAACATCCGACTCCTGCCGGGCAGCGGCCGAATGGATAAAGCAGAAGTTTATCGCCTATGGCTGTGACACGGTGCTTATGCAATACCACACCTCGGGTCATGCACCGAATGTAATCGGGATTAAGTACGGGGTGCGCGGTCAGCGCAACCCTTATGCGGTGGTCTGCGGCCATTTTGACTCTTATGAGGCAAGTAATGCACCAGGTGCGGACGACAACGCCTCAGGCACCGCGGCGGTGGTTGAGGCGGCGCGGGTTACTCAGGGGTTTTCTTTTCAAAACGACTTGCGGTTTATCGCCTTTTCCGGTGAGGAGTTCGGGCTTTACGGCAGTACATACTACGCGAATCAGGCACGAGCCCAGGGCGATTCAATCCTCGGGGTTCTGAACTTTGATATGATTGGTTATGTGGATGCGGCACCCGAGAACCTTGATGTGTTGGGAAAGATAGCGAATCCTGCCTGTGAGCCTTTTGTTGACTGGTTCACCGCAGTGGCGGATACCTACACCGGGCTACCGATTTACAAACGGATGGTGAACGACAACCAGAATTCAGACCACGGGCCATTCTGGAACAACGGATATGTCGCCTTCTGCGGCATCGAGGACTTCTGGCCGGTAAATCCATATTATCACACACCGGGCGACTCAATCGGTGCGGGTTACAACAACAATGAGTTTTGCACCCAGGTGACAAAAACCGGTGTTGCGGGATTGGCGCTTCTGGGTGAGCCGGTGCCATCAAACAAGCCACTGCTGGACTTGCTGCGCTATTGGGTTGATGACGGTGCGGGCAACAACAACGGTTTTTGGGACCCGGGCGAGAGTGTCGGCGTGTATGTCACTTTGAAAAACTTCGGGGTCGTTGATGCCCATGCGGTAATTGCCCGGCTCAGCACTGCGGACAGTTTTGTCACCCTGTTTACGGACAGCCTGTTTTTGGGCGATATCCCGGCGCGCGAATCTGTTATCGGGAGCGAACCTTACACAATGGTTGCAACGGTTAATACCCCGCGCGAGCATCCGGTTCAGTTTGAATTGGTTATCACGGCACAGGAAAGCAGCTATCAGAGCCGGTTTGTCGTACCGGTTGGGCGTTATCTCATTACCGAACCGATTCCCGACAACAGCCAGCCACCAATCTACTGGGCGTATGATGACATTGACACCGCCTGGATTCAACATCCGGTTTACCAGTGGGTGGAAATCAACACCATCGGAACGCGGTTGAATTTCCCCCAAAACGACAGCGTAAAGGTGATAAAGATTCCCGAGGGTTTTGGTGTTTTCCGTTTTTATGGCCGGGTTTACGACTCGCTTTCCATTTCGGCCGATGGTTGGCTCTGTCCGGGCTTCTACCGTCAGCCGAACTACACCAATCAACCGTTACCCGGTTCCGGGACACCACCCGGGGTAATCTGTGTCAACTGGGACGACCTGTATCCGGGCTACAACAACGCCGGTTTTGTCTACTATTATTACGACTCTTTGAACCACCGGCTGGTGATTGAATACGACAGCGTCTGTTACTACGACCCCCGCACCGTGCGTGATAAGTTTCAGGTGTTAATCTACGACTCTACAGTACGGACGCCAACCGGCGACAATGTGATTGTGTTTCAGTACAAAACCGCAAATTACCTGACCAGTTCTACGGTCGGGGTTCAGGACCCCACCCGCACGATTGCGATTCAGGTGCTTTACAACGGTAACTACCATCACGGCGCGGCGCCCATTGTGCCGGGCAGGGCGATAAAGTTTACGACGGTAGAGCCTACCGGATTACAGGAGAGAGTTTTGCCCAATCTCAAAACCGGGCTTTTTGGACCGCAAATTGTTATGCCCAATCCGGCACGGGGTGTGGTGCAAATCCGGTTGAGTCCCGCTGGCAGTCAAGATACGGAAATTCTGGTTTACGACCGTTCCGGAAGAGCGGTTTCCCGGCTAAAAACTTCCCAGGGATGCGGTGTCTGGGATACGCGGTCAATTCCCAACGGGATATACTTCCTCAGAGTAAAAGGGGCAAAGGAAGTCAAGAAGGCGGTTTTGATTAACTGAGAAGAGTCAAGGACAAGTTATTGTTCAGCGGGCAACGGTAAACCGGCCGAGCCATCTTCCCCGAGCGGTCTGGGCTTCAAGGTGGTACACACCGTTGGGCAGGCGACTGACATCAATGGTCACCGTTCGGGCGCTTGAACCACCCCAGACCTTTCGTCCTTGCGCATCGTAAAGGGCAAGGCGCACCACCGGCTGGTTGATTTGTACGAAGACACTTTGGCGCGCGGGGTTGGGCACGATGTGCCCGGGCGCGGGCTTAGAATCAGAAAGTTCATTGACGCCGGTGGAAAAGGTCCAGCGGTATCCAGCACCGTTAGCGGTTCCGGCAAGGAGGCTGAGTTCCGGGGCGTGGACAAATTCAAGGCTTGTTATCCGTAAACATTCCAGCCCGTCGTTCATCTCCTGCCAGTGGGCGCCACCATCGGTGGAAAACATCACGCCGTAGTCACCGGCGGCAACGATGGTGTCGGGCGCGTCCGGGAAAATTTTTATCGTCCGCATGCCGCGCCGAGCGAGAAGGTTGGTCCAGGAGTTGCCGGCATCTGTTGACCGGTACACACCGCCCGGAGTGGCAGCGTAGATAAAATCGGGATTTCGGGGATGGACAACGAGGCTAAAAACGGTTTCAATCGGTGCCTGATTGGTCCTGGTCCAGGTGCTACCGTTGTTTGTTGAACGGTAAACGGCACCGAAGCCCGAAACCTCACCACCGGCATAGACGATTTCGGTTTGCGATGGGGCGACAGCAACTGTGTAACATAAACCGGTGCTTGAGCCCGAGAGATTGCATCGGGTCCAGTTGGTACCGCCGTTTGTGGAGTAGGAGACAACAAAAGACCAGTTGGTCTGGCTCACCGGTCCTCTGCCACCGGTGAGGATTAAGTCCGGGTTGGCAGGGTGGACAAGGCAGCAGCCACCGTCGTCGTAGTAGGAGTCGATTTGTTCCCAGACGGACCCGCCGTCGGTGCTCTTAAAGAGCTCAGAATAGCCTCAACCCTTGCCTTCCAGGGCGTAAATTATGTCAGTGCCGATACCCGGGGCAATGCCGATGCCGCAGATGTTGCCGCAGGCGAGAAAGTCGGCACAGCGGCGCCAGGTGTTGCCGCCATTCAGGGACTTAAAAATCCCGTTCTCGTAAAACTCAAGGTACACCCGGCCGGAGTCAGCAGGGCTGACACTGATGGTTGAGATATTGCCAAATCGCATCCCAAAATGGCGTTCTGTCCAGTTGTTGCCCCCATCGTTGGTCCAGAACACGCCTTGCGGGGAATAGATATAGGCGCGGTCGGGCACTATTGGGTCGGCAATCAGTCCACCCCCTTTGTCAAGGATAATCCCGGGCTGGGCCATATTCCAGGTTGCGCCGCTATCCCGGGAGACAAACAGTCGGTAGGATTGGGTTAAAGTGTCATAGCCGAGCGCATAACCGATTGCACCATCGGTTAACGGAAACTGAACCGGACCGGGGCGGACAACACCAACATTTTGCCAGGTTATTCCTGCGTTGGTCGTGCGGTAAAGCCCGAAAGTAGTGGCGGCAAGGATTAGGTTATTGTTGCCCGGGTTAACGGTTAACGCCGGGATTGAGGTGTTTGCCGGCAGCCCCGAACAGCGCCGTTCCCAGGTGAATCCGCCATCGGTGGAACGATAAATCAGGGAGTCGGAGCAGCCGAGCCAGATGACATCGCTGACGCTCGGGTCAAATTCAATACAAAGGATTTGGTTGTAGAGAGCCGATGAGTCCGGAATCACCCGAATCCAGTGCGCGCCATAATCGGTTGATATGTGAACCGCAGGCAGATAGTTGCCGTTGACTACATCATAGCCACCGACAAAAAGCCGGCCCGGGAGATGCGGGTCTGGTTTGAGGGTGAAGTTGAGCCCGGGTAAAGAGCCCATCCGCCAGGAGACACCGCTGTCGGTTGAAAATAGTATATTGCCGTTCCTGTTCAGGGCATAGACCCGATGGGGTTGATGGGGGTCAATTGCCAGCGCCGCCGGATAGATGTCACCAAACTGGCTCAGTGCTTGCCACCGGGCGCCAGAATCAACCGTAAAAAACACGCGCGGTGTGTCCCGACCTTCGTAGGGTATTGCCAGCAGCCGGTTTGGGCTTTGGGGGTCAATTGTTAGAATTTGAATATTGCCGCCGTCCGGTCCAACTGAAATCCACGCCGCTCGGGTGGCTGTTAAGAGAAGGGGAAGAAGCAAGAGGGATTTTAACTGCATTCCCTTATAATAACAGGCGCGATGGCGCTGTCAATACCGCACGCGTTTTTCAACGGGTTGGCGATATTTGTTTTCCGGAATGCTGGAAATAGAACGGGGCGTCAGGATGAGCCTGACGCCCCGCAAGGTGTTTGTTTGCTTTATCGGGTTTTGATGAGTTTGCGGGTGAGTACGGTATTGCCTGCGGTCAGCCGGCAGTAGAAGACGCCGTAGTTGGCACTGTTACCGTTTTTCAGATTGCCGTTCCAGATGACGGTGTGGGTACCAGCCGGTTTTACGGTGTTGATGATATCGGCGACAAGTTCGCCGGTAACCGAGAAAATCTGGAGTTTTACCGTGCCGGATACCGGCAGGTTGAAGCAAAGCAGGACATTGTTGCGGAAGGGGTTGGGTTCTGCGGGAGCAAGAAATACCCGATTACCAGCAGCAATCTCTTCTTCAATGCCGGTTCCGGGCAGGATTTCAAACTCAAAATAGGCGGTGTCGTTCCCCGGGTCTTCGTCACCGGCAAGGATGGTGAAAGATGTTGCGGTGTGAGTGCCGATTGCTTCCGCGGTCCAGGGGTTGAAGTCAAGCGTTTCTGTGGCACCGGCAGCGAGCGTTACAGTCTGGGTGTCGGTGTAGATTGAGGAGATGTTGAACACCACCGTAATGTCTTCCTCGGTTGTACCGTAGTTCTTGACCAGTGCCTGGGGGGTAACGACGGTGCCGGAGTCGATGTCACCATTCGGGGTGATGATTGCCATTACGCCGGCGTCGTGGGTTGTCGTGGGCAAGGCGAGTGCGCCGGTGATTGTCCAGGCAAAGGGCTGCCGGGTGCTGGTGGCGACATTGCGGCCATAAACCCGAATTGTCCACACGCCGGTGTCCGGGGCGTTGATGCGGCAACACTCTTCGGTGTTAATTGAATCCCAGCCCGTGGGGTTGGCTATTGACTGGCCCGCGCTGTACTTGTTGCCGCGGTAATAGGTGCCGGTGGGTGAAATGAGTTCTAAGTCAAGGTTGTTGACAAGTGTTGGGTTGGCGTTCGGGGCGGCGGCGGTGTCCGACCAGGCAAGGGCGACCCTTAACGGGATTTGACCTTCAACTCGGAACTGCTCTTCGGCATATTCGCCGGTGGCGACGCCAATCGTGTCGTCTTTTAAGATAAGTTTCCGGGTGTCGCCGGCGAAGTAGAGCACCGAATCGACATCAATTCTGCCCCAGCCGATGTTGTTGTCCGGAGGCGTGTAGGAACCGATGTTCGGGTCCGCGGAGGCGATGGCCATTGAGCGGAGTAGCGCCGCGGAAATGTAGGAGAGGCGATTTTCCGGTGTTGCGGTGCCGGTTGGATAAAACCCTTCTTGCAGGTAGCAGCGGATAAGCCCGACGGCGCCGCTGGTCATCGGCGTTGCCATTGAGGTGCCGTCCATTGACTGATAGGTGTTGGTGCCGGTGCTGGTTGCGGAGTAAATTCCCTGGCCCGGTGCCATAATGCTCGGTTTGAGCCTGCCGTCCTGGGTTGGGCCACGGCTGGAAAATGAGGCGATGGCGTTGGAGGCGGTGCCGTTCTGAAGTGCGCCGACGGTCAACACATTTTTCGCAATGCCCGGGTTCCGAATTCTGCGGGTCGAAAACTCGTTGCCCGCGGCCATTATGTTCAAGAAGTCTTTGTGCGCCCAGATGAAGGCATCGGTTGATGCGTCTTGGAGAAGATAGGTGCCCGAGGAGTTGGACCAGCCCCAGGAGCCAGAGTGCTGTTTAATGGGGCGGAGCGAGTCCGGAAGTCCCCGACCCCAATAGACGGTGTCCCATAGTGTCCAGAGGTCTGTGCCCAGAACGAAACTGGTGCCGTTGGTCAAGTCGACAAAGTAGAGTCGGCCCTTGATTGACATCCCGTCGTAGTAACTGGTGCCGCCGGTAATTGAGTCGTCACCGGCAACGGTGCCGTTCACATGGGAGCCGTGATACTGGCCTTCGGAGGCATCGGCGGTGCCGTACTTTTTGTAGGCGACCACCTTGCGGTGTTCGGGCCAGATGCCCGGCGCGGTAACCGGTAGCGCCGGGTCGCGAAACATATTGTGGCCGAGGTTCAAGCCGGTGTCGGTAGTTGACATAATGACCCCCTGACCACGCACCCCATTGCGCCACACAGGCCGCGCCGCGGTTGAGGTGTCAGGTGGTGCGGTGGCGCGCCAGCCTGATTGGGTGACCCATTGGCCATGGTTGTTGGCGGTGCTCGGTTCGGTCCACTCCTGAATCCAGAACGCCTCAGGCGCGCGAGCGATTAAGGGAATTGCCCAACCTGCAAGCCGCGCCTGAATCACGGTGCCAAACGGGCTTTCGGTTGTCTGAACAACGGTACCACCCTGAAGGGTGATAAGTTGTTCAAGGGGGGTTGCCAGTTCCCCGGGTGTTACAAGAATTGCGATGTCTCTTGGTTCGGTGCTGTTTAGGAGTTCGGCTTGAATTTTGTAGGCGGGCTGAAAGACGCCGGTCCAGCGGACAAAAGGCAGTTGGGCGAGCTGTTCCCGTTGCATTGGGGTTAAACGGGCGATTGTTGCGTAATAGGGCAGATAGCCGATGGTTTTTACACCGAGGCTTTTCAGTCGGGAAAACCAGGACCGCTGAATCGGTCCGGTAAACTGGACGATGTAGTAGCGGGCTTCGTTGGGTTCAAGACGCAAATCAACCGGCAGGCTGGGTTCGCCATAGCGGGTGTCAATGGTAAAACCGTTGCTGAAAGAGATGTAATTGATTTCCTCACCGGGTTCGGGTGAAAAGCGGTGAATTTGCCCGGAACGAAAATGGTCTGCGGGCAAGGCGGTAGTTGCACTGAAGCTCAGCATTAAGAAAATGCTGGCGATGATTGTTTTACTCACCAGTCCTCCTTTAAGGTTTGTATCGTTATATTATACTTGATAATTTTTGCCGGTCAAAATAATACCGAAATCGGTTTTAGAACAGTGCCGCTGGGCTGTTGCCTTATTGCCCGGCTTTGCTCGCCTGAAACAGGGTACCAATTGCGACACATAACCGCAACCGGTATACTTTAAAGTATACAGACCAGGAAGGGTTGTTTTTAGATAACAGATTGATTTTTTGTGTGCTATACCGGTTTTGCCCGATTTTCCCTACCCAACCCCGGGACGGTATCGGAGATGGTAGGGGAAATTCAGGTTGACGCGGTCTTGTTTTGCACTCCTTGAGGGCATCTGTTGAGTGAAATGGCGGGAATTGCTACGGCGTTTTTCTGAGGTAGTAGCGGGCGCCTCGGCCTTTGCCCTTGAGGATAAGTTTACCCTGTTTTACCATGCGGGTAAGGAGATGGGTTGCCTGGTCGGGTGAGACACGCAAAAGGGTGCGGACAATCTCGTTGGTGATGAAGCGGGATTCTTCCGGTAAATAAAGGTCTTCAAGGTAATGGATGATGGCGGATTCGGCATAGGCGGATTCGGCATGGCGAAACGGGTAATAGGTGACCGATTTACGGAGTCGGGCATAAGCCATTTTTGATAGCCGGTAAACCCGCCCTTTTTTCTCGCCAAATGGTTCAAGAAGCCCACGGTTGACCATTGCGGTGAGCGCCTCGTGCGCCTCCCGTTCAGACCGGCCCAGGATGGTACGGGCTTCGGTCAGGTCGAGTTCACGGTTGCGTTTCAGCCAGTTGAGGAGTAGGAGGTCGGCAAGGGTGAGTGCCTTGCCCTCCTGCTGACAGCGGACAACAAACCGGGCAAAGTTTTCGTCAATCTTGCCTTCAGTCCGGCCGGAGCGGAGCGTAACCCGGACGAAGTCGGCGCCCGATTCATACAGGGGTGGTTCTTTGCCATAGGAGAGGAGGATTTGAAACATCCTTTTGACGCCCATTCCCGCGCGCTCGACCAGGCGAATCCGTTCCAGGATTTCGGCCAGGAGCGGGTTGCGGCTGATGGGCTCATGGCCAATGATGTTTTCCGGGGTGACATCGCTTAAAAATCCGCCCGGGGAGGAGATTTCCAGCCGGTCGGGAAAGTGGCGGAGATAAACCGGGGCCGGGATTGAGTAGTCACGGTGGGTGAAGGCGTTGAGCAGCGCCTCGCGGTAAACCTCGGGCGGAAAGTCGGGAATTTCAAAGTGAAAAAGCCCGAACTTGAGGGTGAAGATGCGGTTGTGGGGCTCAACCGAATTGGTGAACTCTTCCAGGAGGGCGAGCAGCGGTTTGGTGGAGTCGATGCGGCGGTCGTATTCAACATCGTTTTTCATATGGAGGTAAATCGCGCTGTGGCCCGGAATGGTCATCCGGAGCAGCTCCTCTTTACCGACAAGGAGCATACCGGCGGTGGTCAACTTGCCCTGAGCGGTTAAAATACCCAACCGGCGGAGCATCTCTTCTACCGGAAGTCCGCTCAGGTTTGAGCCCGGTTGCTGGGCAATTATCACCCGGCGTAGCCTTTCGGTTTCGAGCGGGTCAACCGCCTCAATGCCCAGTTCAAGGGGGCGGGCCGAAAGGTCGGCAGCGCGGTTTTCGCTCATCGGTGATAGATTAGCCGATTTCGGATGGGAGTCAATCGGTTAAGTCCAGAAGCCTTGCACCGCGCGCGGCAGACGCCGTTTTAACGGTTGCCACCATTCGGGGTGTTCCTGATACCAGCGGACGGTGCGTTCAATACCGGTGGTGAAGTCAACGGTTGGGTGCCAGCCAAGCCGGTTGATTTTGCTGTTGTCAAGGGCATAACGGTAGTCGTGGGCGGGCCGGTCGGGCACAAAATCAATCCACTGGTTGTCTTTGCCCAACAGGTTGAGGATTGCCTGGATGAGTTCGATGTTGCGCTTTTCGCAGGAGCCGCCGGCGTTGTAAACTTCGCCCGTTGTACCCTTGAGCAAAACCGTTTCAATTGCCCGGCAGGTGTCTTCAACAAATATCCAGTCGCGGATGTTGTGCCCGGTGCCGTAAACCGGGACCTTTTTACCTTCAAGGAGGTTGGTAATTGCCAGCGGGATGAACTTCTCCGGGAACTGGTAAGGTCCGTAGTTGTTTGAGGGCCGAATAATGGTTACCGGCATGCGGAAGGTTTCGTAAGCGGCGAGGACCAAAAGGTCAGCAGCCGCTTTGGATGCGGCGTAAGGAGAACGGGGTGCAAGCGGGTGCTGTTCGGTGAAGGGCGGGGCGTGTTCGGGCAGGGCGCCATAAACTTCATCGGTTGAGATGTGGACAAACCGGGGAATGCTTGCCTGGCGGGCAGCTTCAAGCAGAACCTGGGTGCCGAGAGTGTTGGTCTGGACGAATGGCAACGGGTCAACAATTGAGCGGTCAACATGGGTCTGGGCGGCAAGATGGATTATCGCATCACAGCCGTTTAGCGCGGCGAGTACCGTCTTTTGGTCTTCAATTGAGCCCACAATCAAGTGATAGCGGGGGTCTTTTTCCAGTGGGGCAAGGTTTTTCCCTTGGGCGGCATAGGAGAGGTTGTCGAGGTTGGTGATGTGCCAGTCCGGATGGCTGTTCAACAGGTGGTAAATCAGGTTTGAGCCGATGAAACCGCAGCCGCCGGTGATGAGGATTTTCATACTACTCAATCTTAAACGGGCTATCCGGATTGGCTTCGTGGCGGATTTCGTCCACCGGTTCTGAACGGTTAGTGCCCTGATAAAGCCGGTTCGGGGTGTTGATGACCAGCCCGGGCACAGACCCGATGTTTTTATAACCATGGACAACACCGGGCGGTACGATTAAAAGTGCCGGCTGGGAAGCGCCGAGGGTTAATTTCAGTTGATGCTGAAATGTGGCTGAGTTCTGCCGGTTGTCCCAGAGAAAAACAAGAAAGTCCGATGGACCAAGAAAGGCAAATATATCGGTCTGGTAACGGTGTTCGTGCGGACCACGGGTTACACCCGGATTGGTAAAAGAAACATAACCCATCACCGGATTGAGTTCGGTTAAGCCGGCAGTTTCCAACCAGTCCTGCCGAAAGGTTTCACACAACCATCCCCGCTGGTCGGCGTGGACAAGAGCAGGGGCAAAAAACACACCTTTAATCGACAACTCCTGAAACGGGCTTTTCACAGTTCAACCTCGCTGGAGTCGGAAAGAAGCAGGCGTAGGTCGTGTTCTTTTTCCGGATTTGCCCGGACTTTTACCTGCCTGCCAATGAGACTGCGGGTTATCCGGTTGACGCCGATGATGGTGCTCTTCTCGAGAACGACCGACCCTTCGATGTGGGACGCCTGGATGGTGCAGTTGTTGCCGATTGAGGCGAAGGGTCCAACGGTTGAACCCTCAACAACAACACCGGCGCCGATGACGGTGGGACCGTAGATTTTTGAATCCACAATCCGGGCGTCGGGTGCAACGGAAACATTGCCGATAAGTTCGGACCGCGCCACCGTGCCGGCGATGGCGCGCGGGCAGTAGGTGTTGAGGACGAGGTGGTTGGCATCAAGGAGGTCGTCTTTCTTACCGGTGTCGAGCCACCAGCCTTCAACGATAACCGGTTTAACCCGCGCCCCCTGTTCGATTAATGCCTGAATCGCATCGGTGATTTCCAGTTCGTTGCGCGCAGATGGACGCAGGGTTTCAATCACCTGGTGGATTTTCGGTGAGAACAGGTACACACCCACCAGGGCAAGATTGGAGGGCGGATTTTTGGGCTTTTCCACGAGGCGGACGATGTCACCCTTTTCCGAGAGAACGGCAACACCAAAGGCAGAGGGGTTCTTTACCGGTTTTAGCATAATCAGGGCATCGACATTTTCCGTGGAGAATGTGTTCAGGGCAGCTGTTATGCCATCCTGAAGCAGATTGTCGCCAAGGTACATCACAAACGGCTCATCGTTGAGAAATTCCCGGGCGATTTTGACCGCATGGGCAAGACCGAGCGGCTCATTTTGCATTATATAACTGATTTTTGTGTGCCAGTTGGTGCCGTCGCCGAGAAAATCTTGGACCGCAGCGCCGGTTTCCGGTGAGACGATTACCCCGACCTCCTTAATCCGGGCAGCAGCGAGATGGTCAAACACATACGATAAAATCGGACGATTGGCAACCGGGATTAACTGTTTGGGGAATGTATAGGTAAGGGGACGCAGGCGCGTACCCCGACCGCCACACAGGACAAGCCCTTTCATAAAAACACCTTATTATGGATGATACCGCGGATAATGTCAAGTAAAATTGACCGCAATTAAACCAAACCACCTTTCCGGGCAGAATTGAACGGTCTTGAAAGTGTAAGGCACAATTTTTCAAATAGTTACAGCATAAAAACGGCCGATTTTTTGTTTTTTTTGTACTGCCTTTGTAAAATTTTGATTTTTCTTGATTTCAGGGGGTATATTTCGCTAACTTACTATAAATTCAACACCTAAAAATGCGATGAAAGGGTGCGGATTTTGAGTAAGACGGGATTTTTTGTGTAAGTTGTTGAAATTATGCAACTAAACAATTAAATAAAATATTCTTGACAGGGTGGGTGGGGTTGGTAAAATTTTACCGGTTTCGGGTGAGGATAGTTTAAAATTCTTTTTGACATTTTAGCGCTCGAGCCCGACAAAATTCAGCGGTTACAGGAACCATCGTACCTCCTGACGGCGCCGGTGCGGGCGCCGTCATTTTTTACTCTCGGACTATTTGATATGTGTAGTTGACCGGGCAGTTCGGTTTGATAAGTGCCGATACCGAACAGTACTTCTCCTGGGAAAGTTCAATCGCCCTTTTGACCGCCTGTTCGTTCACATCTTTGCCGTACACGATGTACTCTAAATCTATTCGGGTGAAGGTTTTCGGATGCTCTTCCCGCCGCGCACCTTTGACCTTAATTTCAAATCGGCTGAAATCGACCCGCATCTTTTTCAAAAGCGAGACCACATCCATTCCGGTGCAGCCGGCGAGTGCGATTAAAACCAGTTCCATTGGGGTCGGTGCGGTGTTGGTGCCGCCGTGGTCGGCTCTGGTGTCCATCACCACCGCATGGTTTGAGCCACTTTGCCCGATAAACTGCAGCCCGTTTGTCCATCTAACTATCGCTTCAAGAGCCATTTTCCACCTCAGTTGTTCTTTGCGCCCTGAAAAATCCAGTCCCGGATGATGCGCAACTGTGCCGTGTCAGGCTTTTTGCCGAACGGATGTCCTTTTTGTAAGTAGATATAAAGCAGGCTTTTTTCTGGTTCGCCCGGAATCACATTGGGGACAGAGTCGGTACCGGGTGCCATCACCGCTTCGTAAGAGTTGAGCGCATAGTTGCCCGCCATATCTTCTGGCGTGTGGCAGTCCGGGGCAAGTTTCTGCAAGATGGGCAGTACATCGCGGGCAAAGGACACCTCGTTTGCCGGTGCGGTTTTCTCTTCTGCTGCGGCTGGTGGCGGGGTGCTTTCTTTTGCCCCAGTTGAGACGAGCGGTTGGGTCGTCTTTTTAGGGTTTGGGCTGGCACAGAGGGCAAGGATGAAGGTAAGGAGCAAAGATAGATAAAGGCAATTTCTCATAGTGATAAATTTTGCCCGTTTTAGCGGCGCTGTCAAGGAGTGCAACAGACAAAACTTGCCTTAAAGGAAATAATCGGTAAGATAGCGACGGGTAAACTATGCCGGCAAGAAAAAGATTTAACATCTTAAAGCAACTGCTTGAACCGGAAATCCGCGAACTGCTTGAGGAGAAAAACTGGCAGGGTATTAAAGACACCCTGACCGAATGGCCCGCACCGGACATCGCGGACCTGATTGCCAGTTTACCGGACCCGGACAAGGTTGTTGTTTTCCGGCTTCTGCCCCAGAAGTTGCAGTCTGAGGTTTTTGCCGAATTTGACCCGGACAAGCAGTTGACCCTGATAAAAAACTTATCCGATGAGCAGGTCCGAAGCCTAATGGCGGAACTGGCGCCCGATGACCGGACCGAACTGTTTGAAGACCTGCCCCCAGCCGTGATTCAGCGGGCACTTAACCTCCTTTCGCCGGAAGACCGCCGGGAGACACTGTTAGCCCTCGGGTTTCCGGAAAACAGCGTGGGCCGCTTGCTCACGCCGGACTATGTGGCGGTGTTTTCCCACTGGACCGTAAAACAGGCGCTGGAACACATTCGGGCAAACGGGGTTGATGCCGAGACGATTAACACTGTGTATGTGGTGGACGAAAAAAACCGCTTGCTTGACGATATCCTGTTGCGCCGGCTCATCCTTGCGGCGCCGGACGAGAAGATTGAGGCGATTATGGACCATCAGTTCATCTCGATTGAGGCGAGTGCGGACCAGGAGGAGGCGGCGCGGGTGATGGAGCGTTACGACCTGCTGGCGTTACCGGTGGTGAACAGCGATGGGGTGCTGCTTGGGATTGTGACGATTGACGACATCCTTGATGTCCTGCGCGAAGAGCAAACTGAGGACATCACCAAGATTTCCGGTATTCATCCGGGCAAGATTGACCTGACCTTTATCACCAAACTGCGCGAGGTGCCGCTGAAACTGCTCTATCGCAGCCGGGTGGTGTGGCTGCTGGCGCTTTTGATAATGGACTTAATCACCGGCGGCATCATTCAGGGTTTTTCCGAACTCCTTGCCCAGTATGTGGTCCTGGTCACATTTCTGCCGGTTTTGGTGGACACGGCCGGTAACGCTGGCTCCCAGTCGGCAACGCTGGTCATTCGAGCGCTAGCGGTGGGCACGGTGCGGATGCGGGACTGGCTTTTTCTACTGGGCAGGGAGATTTTGGTCGCGCTGGGTTTAGGGTTGACAATGGGCTTGGGTATTTCAATTATGGGGTTCGTAAGGGGCGGGCTGAAGATTGCGCCGGTGGTGATTCTGGCGATGATTGTAAATGTTATTGTCGGCTGTGCCATCGGCATCGTTCTGCCCTTTATCTTTACCAGACTAAAGCGCGACCCGGCAACCGCCAGTACACCCCTCATCACCACTTTAGCCGACATCTTTGGCACGGCGATTTACCTGGGCATCGCCTATCTCTTCCTCGGTCGGCCCGGATAGTTTCAGTCGAGGTTAAACGAGACAAACCGGATTTCGGTCATCTCCTGGATGGCGAATTTTGGGCCCTCACGGCCTGAACCCGAATCCCGGACACCGCCGTAAGGCTGATGGTCAACCCGAAAGGTGGCGGAGTCGTTGATGTAAACCGCACCGACCTCCAGTTCCTCAGCCGCCTGAAAAGCCCGGGCGAAGTCCGAAGTGAACACCCCGGCGCAGAGCCCATAGGCGTAGGTGCCGGCAGTTGAACCCTGGTTGTAGAGTTGAAGCAGCCGGTTAAAATCGGGCGCGGTCTCAATTGTGACTATCGGGGCAAATGTCTCTTCATTCACAACCCTCATTTCCGGTGTAACAGCGGTGAGGATGGTGGGAGAAAACAACGTGCCTTCTGCCTTCCCGCCGAACAGAACGCGGGCACCAGTTGCGCACGCCTGTTCAATTAGCCCGGTGGTGCGCTCAATTGCTGCCTGGTCAATCAACGGTCCGATGTCTGTTTCCGGTTTTTGCGGGTCACCGATAATTAGTCTTGAAGTTGCAGCCACAAACCTTTCAATGAACTCCGGGGCAATTGCCTGATGGATAATCAAGCGCTGGGTATGGTTGCAAACCTGTCCAGAATAGGCGAAGGCACCAAGGACGCAGCGCGCCACCGCTCGGTCAAGCGGTGCGGTCTCATCAACGATTGCCCCGGAGTTGGAGCCGAGCTCCAGGGCTACCGGTTTCAGACCGGCGGTTTTTTTGATTCTTTCACCCACTGCGGCGCTGCCGGTAAAGGTTATCATCCGGACCCGCGGGTCTGCAACCAGCATCTCGCCCACGCTGTTGCCTGGTCCAACCAGAACATTAAGCGCCTCAGGTGGCAGTCCGGACTCGAGCAAAGTTTCCGCCAGTTTCAGGGCGCAGAATGGAGTCTTGGTTGCCGGCTTTAAGACGACCGCATTACCGGCGGCTAAGGCGGGTGCAACTTTGTGGGCGACGAGGTTTAAGGGGAAGTTGAACGGTGTGATGGCAACGACAACACCGCGCGGCACACGGATGTAAAACCCCCGGCGCTTTTCTGAACCGGGTAGCGCGTCCATTGGGACGGTTTCCCCGGCAATTCGTTTCGCCTCTTCGGCAGCGAATCGGACAGTTTCTACTGCCCGGGACACCTCAATGTGGGCAAACTTCACCGGTTTACCCGCTTCAGCAACAATAAGCCGGAGAAACTCCTCGGCGTTCTTTTCAATCAGGTCCGCGGCGCGGTAAAGGATTCGGGAACGGTGATGGGCGGGCAAAGAGCGCATCACCTTCGCACCGTTTTCGGCGGCGGTTAAGGCGGCGGCAACTTCCGCAGCAGTGGCAACCGGTACCGTGCCCAGAACCGAGCGGTCATATGGGTTTACAACATTAGTAGAGACACCGGTTGTCACCCATTTACCGGCAACGAGCAATTTAGGTGCGGTGTTCATTGGATAAAGATAGAGCAGGAGATATGACGGGTCAAGATAGGAAAGGCGGGTGGCTCAGGTGAGCCACCCGCCGGTTAGTTACGGACCGAACGGCGCGATGTCGAACACCTGGGTGCGGATTTTCTCCAGGACCGGCACCGCCAGACCACGCGCTTCCCACTTGGCAATCAGCACCTGGGTCTCACGGGCAAGGGACGAACCCGGGATTGCCTGCCGGCGCTTGCGCCACAACTCGCGGGCGAAAGCGAGATAGAAGGGGTACTGGATTACCGAAACACCTTCACCGTCCAGCACCTGCTTGGTCTCGATTTCCATCTGCACCAGTTCCGGGAAAACCGTCTGGGTGTTGGCGAGCATTGCGGGCCGCAACTCCTCAAGATTCGCCTTCACCTTATCCGGACTGGTCTTTACGGTCCAGCGATTGATGCGCTTCATCAGGTCGCTCATTTTTTCACCTCCTTTCTGCGGCAGATTTTTCTGGCGCCGTCCCTGCCGCCGGAGACGACGCATTTCCTTTTCGGTCATTAAGACCCCGAAGATGCCCAAAATTCACGGCGCTTTTACTAACCAATTAGCACGGTATTGTTTAGGGCTCTTATTTCCTTGACATTATTAGGAAGGGGTTTATAAATAAGTAATAAGGAGGCTACTGTGAGTTCACTCTTTCTGGTGTTTGGCGCGATTGTGATTTTTGCCTTTGCCTACCGGTTTTATGGCGGGCTTCTGGCGCGGCTGTTTGATATGAACTCGCAGAATAAGACGCCTGCCCACACCCATTTTGACGGGGTTGACTATGTGCCAGCAAAGAACTGGCTGGTGCTATTTGGCCATCACTTTTCTTCAATCGCCGGTGCCGGGCCGATTCTGGGACCGGTGATTGCTGGTGCGGTCTGGGGCTGGGGTCCAGCGGTGCTCTGGATTCTTATCGGTTCAATTTTTGTGGGCGGGGTGCACGACTTTGCCAGTTTGATGGTTTCTTTACGCAGCGACGGTAAGTCAATCGCCGATACAACTGAGAAGTTGCTCGGCAGCCGGGTGCGGTTGATTTTTTCGCTTTTTGTCTGGCTGTGTTTGATTCTGGTGATTGCGGTGTTCGCCGCCTCGGCGGCAAAGACGCTGCAGACGACACCGGAGATTGTGTTGCCGACCTTCGGGATTGTTTTTGTGGCGGTTTTTGTCGGGCTTTTGCTCTACCGCTGGCGGCTCAATACGATTGCGGCAACGGCAATCGGGATGGTGTTGTTCTTCGTGTTGATTGTTGCCGGGTTGCACTTGCCGATAAGGTGGAGTTATCACGGCTGGCTATTGGTACTTTTGATATTTTATGCCGGGACAGCATCGGTTCTACCGGTGAACATCGTTCTTCAGCCCCGGGACTATCTGTCGTTTTTTGTTCTGCTTTTTGGTATGGTGGTTGGGTATCTGGGGCTTTTGTTAACCCACCCGCCGGTTCAGACCCCGGCGTTTGTCAGTTTTTCGGGCAGCGAGGGTTATCTTTTGCCGATGCTCTGTGTGACCGTTGCCTGCGGCGCAATCTCCGGGTTCCACTCGCTTGTTGCCAGCGGTACGACATCCAAGCAGTTGAACCGGGAGGCGGATGCGAAGAAGATTGGTTACGGTGCGATGCTGACCGAAGGGGTGCTGGCGGTTCTGGCGGTGGTGTGCGTGACCGCGGGTTTGTACTGGTTTGGTGGACCGGCAGGGCTGGTTTATCCGGAACTGGTCAGGGGCGGAAACTGGATTGTGGCGTTTGGTAAGGGCTACGGGATAATCACCCAGCCGATGCTGCGCGGGCTCGGGATGTTCATCGGGATTACGATGCTCAAGACTTTTATCGTTACAACTCTTGACACCGCAACGAGAATTACCCGTTACATCGGCACCGAACTTTTTGGCGAGCGGCTGGGGTTTAAGCCGATGAAGAATATGTTCTTCAACACCGCAGTGGTAATCGGGCTGGCAACCTATCTGGCGTTTGGTGCTTGGCAGTCAATCTGGCCGGTTTTTGGTGCGGCGAATCAACTGGTGGCGGCGCTGGCGCTGCTCGTGGTCACCGCCTGGCTTTTCAGTCGGGGTAAACCGACCCTGTACACCTTAATCCCCGGAATTTTTATGCTTTTGGTTACGACTAGCGCGCTGGTGCTTCTGGCGATTAAGTTTCTCAGCGGGCACAAGGTTGTTCTGGGGGTGATTGCGGTTGCCCTTTTGCTCCTTGCCGGGTTTATGGTTGAGGAGACGGTGCGGAATTTGCGCCGGTTGCGAACGGGTTAGGTTTTAGACCCGGATTTTGAACACCGGAATTGAGAGTCGGTCCTGAGAAGATGGACTGGTGCTCGGGGCAAGTCCATGGGTGAGGATGTTAAGACCTTCCTGGGCTTTAAGTTGGTCAACCGCCTGATAAAGGCGGGCAATTTTTTCGAGGCGCACCGGGTCGTCAAACAGGCTCGGGTGGACCCGGTGCGCGGGAACAAGGTGGGTAAGGATTACCCCGGTCTGGCGATACCAGACTCCATCCTGGAACAACCGGTTGAACCCCTGTTCAAAGAAAGGGGTGAGGAGCGGTGGATAGGCGCTCGCGGTGGTCAGTTTTAGTTCCACGGCACACTCTTTGAACTCCTGAGTGCGGAGGAACAGGACCAGCCGCTGGGGTGCCAGTTGATAGCGCCGGGCTTTGAAACAGGCGTCTTCAAGGTTGTTGCTGAGGTGGGCGAATACGGTCAGTCGGTCACCTGTTGGTGGAAAGGTGCGGGCTTTGCTGATGGAAAGGTAGGTGGTTTTGGGCTGGGGGTTGACCGGATATACGACGGTGCCGTTTAACTCCTGCCAGATTTCGTAGAACGGTTTGGAGAAGTGGCGCTGGATGAACCCGGCGGGTTTGCGGGCAAGGTCCAGGGCGGTGTGAATCCCCAATTTGGCACACCAGGCAGCGGTGTTGGGTCCGATGCCCCACACCTCACCGACCGGCAGAACGCTGAGGTAATGGTGAATCTGTCTGCCGGGGATTAAGGTGAGACCGTCAGGCTTCTGATGCCGGGAGGCGATTTTGGCAAGGGTTTTGGTCAGGCTGATGCCCACCGATACCGTGATGCCCAGTTCATTCCGGACCGCGGTTTTTATCATCAAGCCCAGTTCTTCATAGGAGGCGTGAAAGGGGCGGCGTAAGCCGGTGAGGTCAACAAACGCTTCGTCGATGGAATAGGGTTCAACCAGGGGCGAGAAGCGGCGCAGGATTTCCATTAGACGGAACGAGAACAGGCTGTACTTTTCGTAGTCTGAGGTGACGAGAATCGCTTCCGGGCACACCTTTTTTACCTCACTGAGGCGCATACCGCGCCTGATGCCCCGGCGTTTTGCCTCATAACTTGCCGCGGTCACGATGCCCCGTTCTCTGCCGACCACAACCGGTTTGTTCTGAAGGCTGGGGTTGGTCGCTTGCTCGCACGCCGCGAAGAAGGCGTCGGCGTCAATATGGAGGATGGCGTTGTTCCAGTCGTGGACGAGAAGGGGGGTGTTTTTCATCGGTACTTCCTGATGACCGCGGTAACGACACCGCCCAGTTTTAACTCCCGGCGGGGTTTGATTGGTGGGTATTTGGGGTTGGCGGCAAGGAGGACGATTTTACCCCCCTCTTTATGAAAGAACTTCATTGTCCAGGCGCCATCCACTTCGGCAATCACGATATCGCCGTTCTTCGGGGTCAATGAGCGGTCAACCAGCACCGCATCACCGGGCAGGATACCGGCGCCCGACATCGAGTCGCCGGTTACCTTGAGGAGGAAGGTTGCGGCGGAGTTGGTGACCAGCCAGCGGTCGAGCGACACACGGTCAAGGAGTTCTTCTTCGGCGGGTGAGGGAAATCCGGCTTCAACCGTGCCGAGGAGTTTAATGCGGGCAGCGAGATTCTTGGGGATGAGCCGGCCCGCGCTGTCTTTATCGACGATGTGGAGCCGGCGCAACTTCTCAACAAGGCGAAACACCGCATTTTTCGAGCGCAAGCCCAACAGTTGGGCGATTTCCGAATAGGAGGGCATCCGGCCGTGCTCAAGATAGAAACCCTGAAGCCGGCGGACGCGTTCACCTAAACCCGCTCTCTCTTTCATCAACCCAATTATAGTGAACGATTGTTCACTTGTCAAGAAAAATCCCGGGGTGTGATTTGACAAAGGCGTTGGGGGTGGTGATAATCAGGTGTGGCGATTTGGTGCAACCGAAAGGAGGTGTGGTGAGTTTCTTTAAGGAGTTTAAGGATTTTGCCCTGCGGGGCAATGTGATTGATATGGCGGTCGGCATCATCGTTGGCGCGGCGTTCGGTAAGATTGTCTCCTCTTTGGTGAACGATGTGATTCTGCCACCCATCGGTTTGATTCTTGGTGGGGTAAACCTTTCCCATCTGGCGATTACCCTCAAGGCGGTGAGCGGGGACAAACCGGCGTTGGTATTAAAGTACGGCAGTTTTATCCAGACGGTCATCGACTTTCTGCTCATCGCCCTGGCGATTTTTTTCGCCATTGTCAAACCAATCAACCTGCTCAAGCGCCGTCAGCAACAGACACCGGCACCACCGGCGCCGTCAAAAGAGCAGGAACTTTTAACCGAAATCCGTGATTTGCTTAAAGCGCGCATGCGGTAGTAGTTGGGCGCGATAATGAAAGGAGAAAAAATGTTGAGGTTTGTTAGAATTGGTGCTGTTGGGGCAGCACTGTTTTTAACCTTTCTTGCCTGCGGCAAGAAGGAGACAGGACCGAGAATAAAATGGCAATTCATTGGAGCGGCATTTACGAGTTCACCGGCACTCGGCGCCGATGGCACCGTCTACGCCTTCAGTGAGAGAGACACCCTTTACGCATTTAATCCGGACGGCACGGTAAAATGGCGGTTGGGTTTGCCCGATACCGTGTTCTACCACCCCTCAAACATCTTCATCACGCCGGTTGTGGCTTCAAATGGCACAATCTACATCTTTGCCGCAGATGGCAATCTTTACGCCATCAACCCGAACGGCACGGTCAACTGGCGGTTTCCGATTAAAACGGACTTCCCGACGATTTGCGGCACGCCGGCGCTTGGTGCGGACGGTACGATTTATGTCTACGCGCCGGAATCGCTCTATGCCCTGTCTCCTGTCGGAATCATTAACTGGGTCAGTTATGTGGGTGGCGGCTCCTGTATAACATTTCCTGCCGTGGCGGGAGACGGCACAATCTACATTGGTGCCGACGGGGAACTGGTTGCCTTGAACCCGGATGGGGGTGTGAAATGGGTAGCCGATATGGCGCCGCTCATACAGACCGCAGACCGGATTGCACTGGGGCCTGATGGAACGGTCTATGTCTTTGGTACCGGTCAAAACGATGCCGGCAATCTTTTGGCATTCAGGGATGACGGCAGTTTGCGCTGGGCCTGCGCCCTGGCGGACAGTGATTGTATCAATGTCGGCACGCCGGTGCTCGGAACCGATGGTACTATCTATCTGGGTAGCGCCACGAGTTCGGCACGGGGCTGGCTTTATGCGGTCTCTCCTGCCGGACAGGTGCGCTGGCAAAAAAGCACCAGCAGCCTTGTGCAGGAGGCTTATGATATGGCGATTGACACCGAGGGCACAATTTACTGCGTTGAGGGTGCATTTGACGCTGATGGCAACCTGAAATGGCGCTATCCATTCGTCGGTAGCGTGCCGGTAATTTCGCCGGGCGCACCGGCAATCGGCGCGGATGGAACGGTTTATATCGCCAGTACTACCGGACTTTTTGCCTTTGAAAGCAACGCTTCTGGGCTGGCAAACTCATCCTGGCCCAGGTCGCGGCATGACAACCGTAATACTGGCAATACCCTGAACCATTAAAGGTGGACAAGCGGTTTTCCGGCGGGATGATGGTTAAGGTCCAATTCGGTGTGGTCTTGCTGGTGTTGGTGTTTGGGTTGCTTGTCTGCCACAAGGATGAGTTGTTGATTACACCCATTGACAACCCGACGCTACCTGCCCGGGGTTTCTTTATGGGTGTTCTACCTTCACCGGCACAGGGTCAGGATTTCAGCGCGGCGTATCAACAGGCGGCGGATTATGCCGATTTTGCCCCGGTCTGGGGCAGACCAACGCCGTTTTACAACCTTGCGGCGGATTTGAGGAACGATTGGGGAAACACCTTTGTTAAGGGTTATATTCGGGGCAACGGGATGTTTCCGCTTGTTCATTTGTCTTTTATTGATGCCGGGGTGACACTGGCAACTCCGCCTGGAATGAGCGGCGCAACTTTAAGCGATTCTGCCTGGCGCGCGGCTTACAAAAAGGCGGCGCTGGATGTGGTGCGGGCAATTAAACCCCGCTACCTGTCGCTGGGCAACGAGGTGAACCGCTGGTATGAGAAGTACGGGCTGGAGGGTGTCAATGGGTTTCGCCATTATGTCACGCTCTACAACGAGATTTACGATGCGGTGAAGACGCTCGCGCCTGGGACCGAGGTGTTCTGCACCTTTGCCCGGGAGATAGTTGCCGAGCATCGGGAGGCGGACCTTACTATTCTTTCTCTGTTTGACCCGGATAAACTGGACCTGCTGGTGTTGACCAGTTACCCCTATGCGTTGGGCTGGGTTAGTCCCGAAAGTATTCCGGAGGGCTACTACATCAGGGTAGCAACTTATTTCCCGAATAAACCGTTCGGCTTTTCTGAGGTCGCATGGTCGTCTTTGCCGGCACTGGGCGGTGAGGAGGCGCAGGCGGCGTTTCTCAACCGTTTGGTGAATCGTTTAACCCGGGACCAGGGGCTGGATTTGAAACTTATGGGCTGGGCATGGCTCCACGACTTAAGCGACCAGGATGGCAATGGATTAATCAAGATTGACGGTACCGAGAAGCAGGCTTATCAGGTGTGGAAGCAAATCTCGGGCCGATAGATTAATCGGCGGTTGAGGTGCGGAATTGCCGGACGAACCCGGCAAGGAGCTGGGGAAACTGGGCGGTTTGAACCGCGAAGCGGTGAAAATGGGCGGTTGCCACCGGCTTCTTGCCCGACCAATTCTCAAGGGTTGATAGTACCTTTTGCTCCCGCGGGTTTGCAGCGGTGCTGAAAAATGCCACTTTGGGCAACCGGCTTTGGTACAAATCAAGATAAACCTTTACCGGTAGCGGCGGACGCCCAGCCCAGGTTGGGGCACCGATGATTACGAGGTCATAAGAGCCGGGGTCAAATTTTTGCGGTTGCAGGGTCAGGTTCTTTTTCTTCAAGAAAAGCCCGTACCAGATGGCCCAAAACAGGTTTTTGTACTCGTTACACTTTATCTCTTCAAGGTCAGCCTGCAAGGTCTCGGCTAAATACCGGGCAACTTTCGCGGTAACGCCGCTCCAGGAAAAGTAGACGACAAGGCAGCGCACAATTTATTTTACTCCGCGGTGGTGTTGAGTCAAGGGCACCTGTTGCTGGTCTATTTTGCGAACAGTTTTAGATAGGCGCTGTAGCCGAGACGGGTAAGTTCGCTTTTGGGGATGAAGCGTAAGGCGGCAGAGTTGATGCAGTATCGGAAACCGGTCGGGGTGTTGTCCGGAAAGAAATGTCCCAGATGGGAGTCGGCGTGGCGGCTGCGCACCTCGGTTCGGGTCATGCCGTGGGATGTGTCAATGCGGGTGACGATGTTTTGTGGTTCTAAAGGTTGGGTGAAACTGGGCCAGCCGGTGCCGGAATCAAATTTGTCAAGAGAAGAGAAGAGTGGCTCACCTGAGACTACATCAACATAGATGCCGGCTTGATGGTTGTTCCAGTATTCGTTGTCGAAAGGTGGTTCGGTGCCGTTCGTTTGGGTCACCTGATAGGACAAAGGCGTAAGGGTCGCTTTCAGGAGTTCGCGGTCTGGTTTCTGATAGCCGAGCCAGTACGGTTGCCGCTCTGGGAAAAGGCGAAAGTTTTCATACCCCTGCCAGAATCTTTTAACCGTTGCCTCTCGACCCGAGGCGCGGTGGTAAGATTGGAACTGTTTTGGGCACTTTTTGTAGTATTTCTGGTGGTAATCTTCGGCATACCAGAACTTCTTTGCGGGTAGGATTTTTGTCTCGATGTGCGGAAAGATGCCACTGGCAATGAGCCGTGCTTTTGCCTCAAGGGCGAGTTGCTTCTGGGTTTCGTCGGTGTAGAAGATGGCAGTGCGGTACTGTTCGCCCCGGTCGTAGAACTGGCCGCTGTCATCGGTTGGGTCGATGTTCTGGAAGAACACCTCAAGGAGCCGTTCGTAAGAAAGACTTTCCGGGTGATAGGTTATTTCAATCGCTTCCCGGTGGCCCGTAGTACCGCTGCATACTTCCTGATAAGTGGGACTGTCTTTTGTGCCACCGGTATAGCCAACCTTGGTTTGTGCCCCCAAAAAGGAAAAAGCAAACTCCATACACCAGAAGCAGCCCCCGGCAAATATTGCTGTTGCCATCGTGTACCCCTCTTTTTACGGTTGCCAGACTTTCAACAGAATCTCCCGCATTTCTAACAGAAAATCATAAACCTTTTTACCGAATCAGTCAAGATGTGCTAAACCTCCTCAACCTTCACCGCGCCCTTTTTAAGCCGAACAGCGTGACATAGAGACCAAATTGGTCTTTTTCCTTGCCAAATTGGTCAAGCACCTCTTGTGGGGCAGATTGCAATCTGTTCATTGGTTCGGCTTTTGAACGCTTTGCGGGCTCTGCTACCTGTGAGGTCGGGGAAAAGGTTGCCCAGTTACTAAACGCGTTGCCGCTACTTCCGGACCAGCGGATTGCCGTGGGCATCTTTTAACTGGCCCGTGGCGATGAGAATCACATCAATCAGCCACCAGATTCCCAGTCCGCCCAAGGTGACGAGTTTTAACACACCCAGGCCGGTGTAGCCGAGATAGAAACGGTCCACGCCCAGTTGACCAAGAAAGATGGAAAACAAAAGGGCGGTGAGCCAGTCTTTGCCTGGAGCCGGTGTTTGGGTAGTTTCGGTTGACATAGATAACTCCTTGTTTAGTTGGGGTAATCATATAGAGTTACCGGCAATTGTCAAGATGTTTTATCGTTAGTGCCGCCGTAAACCGCAAATGGCGATTGGTGTTGTCAATGGTAAAGGTGCAGAACCCTGCGGCTTGATAAGAATTAGGAGCGGGCGGCAATAATTTCAGCACTTACCTTTCATAACAGCCGATGTCAACGCCACCACCCTGCGGTCGGGGTTGATATTCGCGGTCAATAGCCGGTGCGACTGAGGCATCACCGGCATCAACCGCTGGGCTACTGGTGTTTAAATGGTAGTCGCCGGCGCGTTCCCAGCCGGTGCAAACAAAGAGCGGGTTGCCGTAGATGTTGCCGGGCCCAATCTGACCAACCTCAGCCGCAGTGTAGGTTCTGTCACCCTGAATTAACAGCCGGTCGTCTTGCGGTGTGTAGAAAAGGTTGTGGTGGATATCGTAGGTGACAGCAGGGGCAAGCCACAGTGCGGGCGCATTTGCTCCCCGGCTGGCAAATATCGTGTTGACAATACGCAAAAAAACCGGCACCGTAGGGTCGTCGTACTGGATATGCATCAAGTAATTTTCGCCCAGCGTATCGTCAACAGTGCAGTTCACGATTTCAAAATAGGCGTGCGCATTCTCGGTAGAGATGACAAGCGGCGACCAGGGCGTAGTGGTGTTAGCGCCATCGCCCCGGCCATAAATCAGGGTGTTTACTACCCTTGAAGAGTCGCCCCACAGTTTTACGCCGTCACAGGAGTTGCTGGCAACCAGGCATTCGTGGATAAAGGTGCGCTTTGCCTTGGAGTCCAGGCCATCGCCGTAGTTGTGAGTGGCGGTCGTATTGACAATCTCAATCGGTCCTTCGGATGCCTCGATACCAAACCCATCAGGTCGGTCATAAGGTCGGTTGGAACCGTCGCCACCTTGATAGTAATGGCCGCTGTAAGAAAGGTCACAGTCTTTAATCAGTACATTGCGCAATCCTCCCTGTTGTCCTGCTGGGCCGCCAATACAGCCAAATCCGCAGTAGGTAAACTGGCAGCTGATGATTTGCAAATCGTTTGCATCGCCGATGTCAATGCCAAACTCGTCGATGTGATGGACTTTGATGTCTTTCAGAATAATGTGGGCAACTGGACCATTAGTGCCGGTAAAGGCTTCGCGAAACGGCCGGCCGTTATTACTGGTGATTTCAAGGTTTTCAATCCGGAGATACTGACAGTTGGAAATGTCAAAGGCGGCTAACAGGTTGTTTGCACCGGCGATTACGGGCGTGCGGCTGCGGTCGCGGGCAAACACCACAAGGGTGTCGCCCGGTTGAAGTTGTGCTACCGCATAACTGAGCGTCTGAAAGGGCGCTGCTGCTGTGCCCGGATTTGTGTCACTTCCGTCCGGTGCCACATAGTATCTGCCCGTATGGTTGCCGCCGATGATGGTTACCCATTGCTGAGCGGTGCCTGAGGGCGGAAAGATGATGTCGGACTCCTGGCTTAAGATATAGTCGTAATCGCCCGGCGGCGCTGGTGCTTTACAGCGCCAAATGGCAAGCAGAACGAACAAGAAAATATAGACCTTTTTCATTTAGCCTTCCTTTACTTATTTTATGAACGGCTTTATTGACGCCATTTTCGTATCGTCTGCAAACCCTTTCTTTATCTGATATCCGGCGGGCGTCAATCTGTTCATCTTTCTTATCCCGGGATTGTAATTTTGCAATGATGTGTTCCAGGTCAGTTAGAGCCGACTTTCGAGCCCAATACCGGGAATAACTTTGAACCTCAGTATCAATCGTCAGAACATCAAACGACCGGCCCTGCCCTATTTCTGGGCCCGTACTGGTGTCATAACAAAACCATTGTCCCTGCGCGCCCCAGATATAGGCACCCGGAAAATCGTTAGGGTGGGCAATGCTCATCATCAATCCAATATATCTACGCGTAATTTGCTGTCAAACAGGATAAACGATTAGGTAAATCTGGCCTTCGTTAAACCAAAGCATTTCTTCAACTTCTATAAACTCATCCTTTGCCGCTGCTGGACTTGCGCCGGCAGGGAGTTTTTAAATTAACTCCTTCAACCGCCACTAATCGGTATTATCTTTACAAAACACTCGCTCATAACACGATTCTCTAAATAACACACCTTTGTTTAGCGCGCTTAGTTTATTAGTTACCGGTTCTTTAAAGGTTGCGCTTCGGCGCTTTTAAGGCTTTTGCCCGAATCGCTGAGGTTATGATGTTTTTCTGGTGCGGATGGAGCGGAGTGGGTCTCGTTATCTTTAAGGTATGTATCCAAGATTTTTTTAAGATCGTCAATTTCGCCAAACCAGTAATTTTGATATCGTTCTGGAACTTCAGAAGTGTCACCGTGCGCTGTTTTTAGCAACAGTTTTACATTAATGGTAAGTCCATTGTATAGGAAATCTTTGCAAACCTTTTGCCCGTTTTTTTCTATTTCAAATATCCGGGAGTAGCCGTCAATTTTTCGGTATGCGTCGGTATGTTCAGTTCCTTTCGGGTCGACGAATAAAATCAAATATCGGTTGCCCTTTTGTGCCCAAAAGATAAAGTCGGGATAGAAGCAAGATATTTCTTTTGGATTTTTGGGGTTGTAATATCTTTTTACAAATATCTTCCCAATTCACTAATGAAATCTACTTCACTTTTGTACTTTATAATGTGTTGAATAAAATTAGCTCATAAATCTTATTGCTGGAAAATAAATTTAGTAATTCTTTCTGCTGCTTCTTCTGTGAATTTATCAATGTCTTCTTTTGTCCATTTGTCACTTGGATAATTTGTAAGATCTGAAGCTATTGCATATTTGCTATCTTTATAGCCCAATTTTTGTTTAACGGAATTTTGTTTTTTTGTTTTAAACCATTCATTGCTTATTGATTTATTTATATCTTCTTCAAGCAAAATTTTATTTCCAAGTTTATTTACATATAAATTGAATTCTTCAACATCAGTAAATCCAGCATCAACTTGTATCGTACTTAAATTTCTTCCACTGGCTGGCATTATATGCTCTATATTGACTTTATCGTCAAAGTCAAAATCTCTATTTTTGCTTTTAGCATAAAGATATTCATTCAGAAAAACCAAAAGATTTTTATTGTATTCTTGGATTAACTCCTTGATTTCTTTTTCTTTCCAGTTTTGTTTTATATGTTTATTAAAATCTTCTTTAATTTGTTGCAAAGGGGAATTCTTATCAACAATTTTAACATTTTCTCCAAAAAGGAATGTTTTAAACTTTGAGCTAGAATACACAGTATCGCCTAATTCTAAAATAGTAAATAATCTTATTAGACATTCAGAAAAATCTTTTAATTCTTCTTCTTCTGGAATTTTCTCTTGATCTGACCATCGGTACAAATAACCAACAAAAAAGAGTTTTATATTTTCGTTAAACTTTAAAAGTAATTTTACAATAGGATAATCTGAAACTTTCAACCATAAATTTGCAATTTTTTCTAATTTATTGGCTAATTCTATTGGCTCTTTTAATAAATCTTTTTTTATCTCTATGAAATACCTTCTTAATCCCGGGGTTGTTACATCAACCGATTCAGAATTATCCTCTTTTTTGCTAATATATTCTTTATTTATTGCTCTATTAATATACATAAATTGTTGTAAAATTCCATTAATATCAGTTATTTTATGATTATTTAATTCATCTGCCAACTCTTTGATTTGTTTCCAAATTTTATTAAACTCATTTTTTCTTTCTTTTCCAGCGTTTGCATATAATTGTGCAGATATAATATCTGCATCTGTAAGTGGTAATCCAGTAGAATTAAGTGAATTAAACATTGTAATTGCTTGTTCTACTTTCCAGCTTCTAATTTCTATTACTTGACATTCATTTAAGAATTTTTTTGCGAATTGGTTAAGCTGTGTCTCTAATTTTGATTTTTTAGCTAATTTATAAAAGAATTTAAAATTTCTAAAGTAACGTGTATATTTATTATCCTTTTGTTTTCCTGGAATGTTATGAACGCTCTTTTCTATTGATTCATAATCTTCTCCTTCAATAATTATTTTAAAGTCCTCACGATGTTCGTCTAATTCATTAATAGATCTATTTTCTAATATCTTAATATTTTTCATTCTAGAAGGATCTTCAAGCACTAATATAATATCTCCATATGCAGCTTTATACAAAATAGATATTATTTCTTCTCTAATCTTACCAAGATCTCCTTTCAATTGTTTGGAAGTGATGTCACTCTCAGGTATTTGGGGAATAATTTCATTCAATCTTAATAACATTGCTTTAAGAAGTAAAAGAAAAGTAATAGTTCGCTGCTGTCCATCAATTAAACTTAATTCATTTTGTTCAGAACAATCTACTATAATCGTACCAAAAAAATAATTATCATTAGCGTCACCTGAAGAGATAAAAGCTTCTATATCTTGCCATAATTTATCGCATTGAGTGATGTCCCAGGAATAAGCTCTTTGGTATTCAGGCACGACAAAATATTCATTCCCTTGCAATTTTAAATAATTACTGATTGATTTTAGTCTTGGTTCAATGTCTTTTGGCATACATTTACTCCTTTCTTGTTTATTTAAATTTTTGTTAAAATTACTTTGATAAAACTTGTAAAAATCTGTTCCATTTCCTTTGTATTCTTCACAATAAATTTTAGGGCATTTTTTAATGCTTTATGTTGAAAATCAAAAAGCGTTTTGTCTTTTGAAAACCGGACAAAATCAAACCCCTGCCAATTTGCCGGCAAGTTATCAAAAGGAATGTCGTTTATGATGTTTTGCAAGTAAGGTTTGAACATATTTACTTCCACCGAATTAAAGGTTTTAATAATTGTAATTTAATTTTTTCCATATTTTCACATACTCTTCTCCAGATAGCTTTGAATTTGCAGGTAAAACTTTTTCCCAAACCTCGATTTCTTGAGAAGTTAACCACTCGATAACTTGATATGTCTTAGAATTATAAATTTTATCACCACATTGTTGTTTATAGATATTTCCCAAGTTGTTGGCTATACTTCTTGGAACGTTTGCTTTTCTCATCACTACTCCCTCATCTGTATTTACTCCATACAAAATATAGGCAGGGATGTTCATCATCTTTTTCTTTTCTATTTCTGAAAGACAATTCCAATCAATTCCACTGGTAGGCATTTTTTGTATTGCAGCTATTCCCCAACTTGCCATATTAGTTATTGCTTTATAAATCCATTTTGTTATTAATTCAATTTTCTTATCTTCTTGTTCAGGGAATATTAGATTGGCTATTTGGGAAATATTTTTACCATTAACCCAATTTACTAATAATTTAGAAATACTACTTTGATCCAAAGCTCTTTCACCAATTTTAATTTCTTCTAATGGTTTTCTAATTTCATATGTATTTAGCATAATACCTACAAGTTTTTGTATTGTTTTATTTTGCTCCGAAAAAAGTTGTTCTTTATTCCAATCGTTCGGTGAAATATTAGAAGCAGATAATTTAGAAATTATTTGCCTAATAGAAACAGTAGAAAACCCAGTTGAATCGGATCTTTGCGCATCTTCTAATGAAAGATTTTTTACATATTCTTTTAGCTTTGAAATCAAAAATTTTCTTTTATTTTCATCAATTTGTCTAAACCCCAAAGTGGCTTGTAATTTCTCTTCAAGATGACTGATAAACTCATTTAAATCATTTATTTGACATCTTAAATGAGAAATGTATTGTAAGATAGAAGACCAGCGTTCATCTTTATAAAGCCATCTTGAAAAATCTTCACTTTCATTTTGCATTGCAACCTCAATAGCTTCTTCCAATCTTGATAGTAAATCTTTGGAAGCTTGTTGAACATATTGAGCCACTTCTCTTGTATCGTTTTCATTTCTACAAGCAATTCCAACCCAGCCCATTGATTGTTGTCCAATTCTACCTACTCTACCTGCAAGATTCCAAAAATCACGAGTAGGCATTGGTCCTAAAAAGGGATAATTATAAGAGCCCATTACTACGGCAGAAACAGGGAAATTAATACCATGAGCAATAGTAGTCGTTGCAACTAAAGCCTGTAATTTTCCTTCTACCATCAGCAACTCTATTAATTGTCTTATTTCATCTGGTATTGCTGAGCTATGAATGGCTATTCGTTTATCTAAATATTTTATTAACGGGAAATCATCTCCCATTTCTGTTTGAATAAACTTTTTCAGTAATTGAATATCTTCATCTAATCCAAAATTTTGATTACAGTTCTCACATAAATAATCTGCAATCTTATAAGTATCATTTATACTATCTGCTAATATGATAACTGGATTATTAATATCTAAAATATTTCTACCTACAAATTTGGTTAATTTTAATTTTGAAGCAGAAACTTGTGATTTATTTTCATTTAAATTTTTGATTTTGTCAGATGAAATTAAAGGTATATTTTCTTCAATCTGATATGTACCTTTAACAGTATTTAAAGTTTGTAAATAGACATCAAATTTTTTTCCTCTTCCTTTAGCTTGTAATGCGCCTATTACTCTTTCGTTGGGTTGCCACCAATCAAATTCAATATTGATTTCTTTTCCTCTTTCACCTCCAAGCCAGTCGGCTATTTGCTTAGCATTTGGAATATCTGGCGTCAAAAGCAAAAAGGTTGCTTCTCTACAGTCGTTTTTAATTGTTGCTAATAATAATTCTAATGCAATTCCTCTTTGTTTTTCTTCGATGTTATGGGCTTCGTCTACAATTGTAAGCACAAGCGGTCTTTTTTCCGTAGTTCCAAGTCCTTGTCTGATTAAAAGATTTAATTTTTCATAAGTTGTAACTAAAATATCAAAATCTGTATTATCACCCTTGTTTTCAACTAAATATGCCTCGAAGCCATCTATTTCTGCAACACCGCTAGCTTTCTCAATTTTCAACCCAATTTTACTTAAATCTTGATTTAAACGAATATAAATTTGATTTACCAGGGCTTTTGTTGGCACTATATATGCTACCCACCCCCCCCGTTCTTTAAATTCATTTAACGCTTGTAAAATCTTATATTCTGCAATTAATGTTTTTCCACTTGAAGTAGGCAAATTTATTACAATAGACCTATAAGATGGATTTAGTAATTGTCCTTTAAAAATCGCCTCTTTTTGAGGATATAACAATTCATAAATAGGTTGATTTTCTCGTTTTGTAATAAACTTATTAAACTCGCCCACCCAATGATTTATTCGTGTTAAAGAATACCATATTGTATTCCTGATTAGCTTAATGCTAAATGCTTCGACATATTGATACAACAATTCAAGCATTATATTACCAGAAGCATTAGCAAATTCTTTTGCCGTTTCTAAGTGGTATTTTACTTTATTTTCGACATCATAATTGTTGTCTTGTGTTTTCCCTTCTAAAAGATATTGTCCCAAAATTTCAACAGCTTTCGCAAAATGATAAAGAGACCCTAATTCTGCCGCTCCATAGGGTTGGCTTTCTTTCTCTAATTGATTTAAATATTTTTCCTCAAAGTCTTTTTGCTCCTGTCTTAACTGATTAATTAATTCAATTGCTTGGGAAATATCTTTCCACGATTTTTTTATAACTAACTGAACAATAACTTTAAATATTTTGATTAATAAACGATTATTCCATTTATCTGTAACTTTTAAATTTTCTATTTTTTGTTTTTGTTGTATTAAGAAGGCTTTTACAAAATGTGAACTCTCGCCCAAATATCCTACGGAAATCAGTTTTATAATTTCATAAATATCTTCTTCTGTTTTTATAGTAAAGTTCAATAAAGTAGATATATCAAAATAAACAGAACATAATCTTTTAAACTCTTCATCATCCTGATTGCTCCATAATTCCAGAATTTTTAATTCACAAAGTTCTTTTGCCTTTGCAATTTCTGAATTTTCTTTCTCAGATAATTGTAATGAAGGAAATCTAAGAGATAATTTACCTTTTTGAATTATCGAAGAAATACCAGGAAGTAAATCAGGATAAAATTCTTCAAGTCTTTTATATTTATCAAATGCTGACATCTTCGTCTCCATTTATAATGTTTAGCCACTGATTTTTGGGAATTGAAACATAAATTGCCAATAACCTCAAACCTATGGAACCAAGTATTTGTTTTTTCAAATTATCATAACTCGGTTTAATATCCTTTGGGTTTACATTTGTGTCTCTTACCAACACGCCATATAATAAATACTTACTTCCATTTGATTGATAATAGTTTCCTATTGCTTTATTGAAATCGTTCTGAAAATTTGAATTATTATTCGGCCCTATCTTGCTTTGAATATACCCGATTAGAATTCGTCTCTTATTTTGGTCAGTATACAAATCTTTTAATTGATTTTCTATTCCTGTTGGATTAGTCATTACTTGTGGGGGACTCTTTTGTTCGGATGATGTTTTGACTTCGCCAAATAAAAACAATACTTCATTCGCTATTTCTATAAAACCGACTAAATCAGCTCCCGTTTTATTCCCTTTTGGATTTCGTGCATCTCTAAGTACATTCCAATAAAAACGACAGTTAAATTCTTTTTCCAAACATACCTCTGCCAATGCTTCGCCAATTCTAAAATCTTGGACATCAACATTTTGATTTTGTAATGCTTGTATATCAATCAATAATGTAGGCGATACTTCAAAACCTGTTTCGGATTTTAATGCTTTAAGCTTTGATATAAATTCTGTTCTTTGAGGAGTATCAAGTAATTTATCCTTTACTTCTTTCTTTAAAATTCCTTTAAATTCATTTTCAATAAATGATACACCTGTACAATCTTTAATATTTGAATCTATGTATTGATATTCTATTTTCATATTACTCCCACCCAATTAATGGTTTAATAAGTTTATAATCCAAATCTTTTGTATTTATCTTTGTCCCATCTTCAAATTCTACTTCACCGTCGGTAATTTTTTTAATCCATTTACCGGTAAGGGTTGATAGTGTTTCGGCAATGTCTATATTAGGATAAAGCTTATTTAAATCTACTTTGACTTTGTTTTTCTTGTAATCAATTTCCAGCGCTTTGAGCATTTTTTCGTCTTTCAGAAAAACATATTGCTCAAATTGACAAATCCGCCCTTGCCTTCAATTTGGGCGCCGATGAATACATCTTGGAGTGCCCGGTAGAGTTTTTGTTCTTTGGTCATCGTCTCAATGTCCTGTTTGCTCTGTAATGCCTGCCGCCTTTTGTTTGTGGTCTTAATCTAACCGCAAGGAGTCAGTCTGTCAACTTTGGAGCCGGTCTGCCCAGGACCT
>Ga0209101_1000006_pt1 | contig 210372 bp, 161 predicted proteins | sample ConPoolayeCmetaG_FD_185481 | JGI IMG/M metagenome (GOLD analysis project Ga0209101, IMG submission 185481) | Hot spring microbial mat communities from California, USA to study Microbial Dark Matter (Phase II) - Cone Pool mat layer C metaG... ... | reverse complement strand
ATAGCAGCCCCTACGATCCGTAGAGACAGATCGCCCGCCTTCTCAGACGAAGCTTCTTTTTCCTGAATAAAGTTCCGATAGAGAAAGTTGGCCACCAATTCCTTGTTATAGGCCGTCTCTGATACCAGATTTTCTGACCCTGCGAGTTCTTCTACAACGGTGCGAAAGACGTTCGTTGCACCTGCGGCATCGCGTAACATGGACTGAAGGTTCTTTGCTTGCTCACCCAGCAGGCTTGAAAAATCGGCATGCTCAGCAGCGCGAATCGCAGCATTCCAGTCGCGCGTGCGCACAAACAGACGGGCGGTTGATACAGCAGCGGCTTGTGCCGACTCAACGTCGCTTCGCTTTATTGCATCAACCAGATCATCCTTTGCTTTTTCTCGCAGCGTTCTGCTGACACGCTCAAGGACGGCGCCCACGACCTGCGAGGACAGACCGTGCAGTTTTTTGGACGATACTCCTTCTTCCTTGACAAAGTTCCGATAGAGGAAATCGGCCAGATCTTTGCTCCGAGCCGTCTCTGCGGCGAGATTTTCTGATTCTGCGAGTTCTTCTACGATAGTGCAAAAGACGTTGGCTGCACCTGCGGTATCGCCTAACATAGATTGAAGGTTCTTTGCTTGCTCACCCAGCAGGCTTGAGAAATCGCCATGCTCAGCAGCGCGAATGGCGGCATCCCAGTCGCGCGTGCGCACAAACAGACGGGCAGTTGATACAGCAGCGGCTTGTGCCGACTCAACGTCGCTTCGCTTTATTGCATCAACCAGATCATCTTTTGCTTTTTTTCGCAAAGCTTCATCAACACGCCTGAGAGCAGCCCCTACGACCTGCGAGGATAGACCGTACAGCCTTTCAGACGACACTCCTTCTTCCTTGACGAAGTTCCGATAGAGAAATTCAGCTACAGGCTTCTTGTTCAAATCCGTCTCTGATCCCAGCCTTTCTGATCCTGCAAGTTCTTCTACGACAGTGCGAAAGACGTTCGCTGCACCTGCAGTATCGCGTAACATAGATTGAAGATTCTTTGCTTGCCCCTTACCCAGCAGACTTGAGAAATCGCCATGCTCAGCAGCGCGAATGGCGGCATCCCAGTCGCGCGTATGCACGAACAGACGGGCGGCTATGACAGCAGCTAACTTTTTATCATTGCTATCGCCTTTCTCCATCGTCTTAACCAGGAGCTTCTTTATGATCTCTCTGTCGGCGGATTGCAGCATCTTCACTGACTGGAGCATCCTTATCGCCAGTGTAATCTTGCACTCTTCCAGAGCAGAGTCTGCTACCGCAAGAATAGTGGATTTCTCGAGTTTATTAAGTTCGACGGAAGGATGATGCCTGTTCCATTGACGCAAAACCTCGCTATGCTTCCCTCCCTTGTTGAACCAGTTGATGTTTTCGGGAAAATCAGTAACGCGAGCCTTCGCCCGATAGTATTCCTCATGATTTGTTTTCCCGGCGTCTTCCCAGAGTTCTACGGCTTCTTCAAGCTTATGCGCCCGGTAAGCGATCGTGGCGAGCGTTACATTGTTAATGTGAGCGCCTGCAGTGCGGAACCGCTGTAAGATTTCAAAAATATCCCTCCACGGAAGCGTTTCGTCCGCTTTTATAGTGGTAAGGCGCTGAGCCAGAGTAACGAGCACGTCATACCAGACAGAGTCGCGCAATACTCTCTGAAACCAGTCATTATCGCGTGCAGCACGTACTAGTTCATTTAGAAAATTCGAGTCGGGAACCGCCGTGCGGTTCATAAAGTCTGCTGCACGGCTTTCAAGTCGGTTGGTGAAAGCAGAGGGCGGCGCAGCAAGATCGCAGAGCCGTGCCCATTCTCGCCCCTCCCAGTAACACCGAAACGCATCCTCACGGAGACCCAGGTCACGATACATATCTCCTGCATCTCGATACCTGCTCTCCAGTTCTGCGGTAAATGCGAGACATGTTCCGGCGCTCGATTCATCCCCAGCGCTTCGGTAGGAAAGAGCAGCCTGTCGAAGAAGGTAAGGATCACGCTTTGTGCGCCCTTCACGCTCGTAGTCCTGCGCCTGTTGGAGTGGATCAACTCTCTCTCCCTCCCACCACTTTTCCACACCGCAAACCGGATGTGCGATGCGCCCTTTCCATTGTTCCGGATTGCGCACTCTCTGCATCAGGCGGTCTGCCCATTCCGGCTCAGTGGCAAACCGCCAGAATCTCTGGATGGCATCTCTGGAATCCACGATCACGAGATCCTCTTTTGCTCGACTTGCTGCCACATAGAGCCGGTTGAAGAAATACTCGTACGGCAGGCGCGCCTCTGGTGTATCTATATCAATTTCCCCTCTCAGAAGTCTCTCGAAGTCTGGCGGAGCCGTATCGCCAAACCGGTACAGCACGACGGCAGGAAACTCAAGCCCTTTTGCACGCATCGGGCTGAACACATTTCGGTAGACGCCTTCGACATTCTCCTGTAAGGTGCTCAGTATCGGGTCTTTGCCGACATAGTCAGACTCTTCTCCTTCTTCGCAGTTCACCAGCTTCACAAAATCCGGACGTTGCCTTATTCCTCTTGTTGCTTCAGTATCTTCGGCGAGATGTATTATTTTGGGTTTATCAACCCACCAGGCCTCTTGGGGTGTAATATTTGGTGAGCCGAGCAGTGCAGCGCGGGCCAACTGGATCAAATTACAAAAGTGCACCACACCTGGATTCGAGCGATAGTTGAAATTCAGCTCTCTGTGGCTAATATCAACGCGCGCCCTCCGACGGGGATCGAGCACAGCGCAGAACCGCTCGTGGAAGTCAGCCTGTACCGCGTCCCACCGGAAACCGGTCGGATTTATGGTTTGCAAAGGATCGCCCGCGAACACAATTGGAACTCTCTTGAGCTCCTCTGGTTGCAGTGAGCGTCGCCCGAACAACGAGAGCTGGTAAATGATATCGAGCTCAAGAGGAGTAAAGTCCTGGGCCTCGTCGCAGAACAGCGCAGCGCAATCGACCGTTTGCGCGAGACCTTTCTCCAGCACGCAGGCTGCCAGATCCTGATCGTCCCAGTAGCCTTTCTCGTCGCACAGCCTCTTGTACCAGCTCTGCCAGACGCGCTCGTAAACCTGCTGATACGTCTCTTCGGAGACGGAGCGCCGCCGCCGGGGCAGAGTCCTGAACTCTTCAGGACTCAATTCATCGTCACAGCTGGAACGAATTCCTTTGATATACGACCGAATCGTGTGCCATGCTACGTCTGGCGACATACGCCGCGCTCCCTGACGTCTTACGAATTCTTCGTCCCACAGACGCTGAAAGCGGGAATAGTCCACGTACCGATCTCGTGGAAGCTGTTTCTGCATCTCCGCAGGCAGGAGCGAGTAAAGAAAGTCGTGGAAGACCACGAAAGAGCGCTCGATGAAAGTGTCAATTTTGTCCGGTTCATGTGTCCCTTCTAACAAACGTTTGTGATGGATTGTGAGAAGTTGCCGCACGACCTCGCGAGCGCGCTTGAGCAGGTCTGAACTGCACGTAATGTAAAGCAAGCGCTGACCCGCGCCACGGTGCAAGGCGAAGTCAATGTAGTCGGCGGCGAGATATTGCAGCATCGTTGATTTGCCGCTCCCGGCACGACCGTTAATAAAGAGCGGGTAGCTAAGCCGGTCCTCGGCTCCCCCACGTCGAATGGAGTCAAGAAGCTCTGCCTCTTCAGGCGACAGTGCAAGGTTGGCTTCTTTATTTTTCTGAATCGCCAACCAAACGTTCTCATCGAGCACCATCAAGAAAGGGTATGAGCGCGCCGCCACGCGCAAGAGTTCTTCTGACGCACGTCCAATTCGGGAGAGTTTCTCCTTGTGTTTTTCGAGCGAGGCGGCATCACTACCTGTACGACGGAGAGGCTCAAGCAAGAGGAGACGATTAATGTCCCGCCGATACAGATAGGCGATGCCGAGACCCTGATCCCGGTCGGACTCCCGGTAGATACCAAATTCGGTATTATCGGCCGCGGCGCGAAGCTGGTTTGAGCTCAGTAAGTCCACCCATCGATAGAGCAATCGGTGATACAGTCCAAGAAAATCGCTGTTTTCTTTCATTTTCTCCACCCACGTCTCCGTCTCCAGGACGATGAGATCATCAGCCTGTCCCTTTGAAGTGAAGACCTCAACCAACCATGCCCGTTCTTCTACACTCAGCTCAGGAAGAGGAGGCAGAGGTGTGACGCTCTTGACCTGATTATATATTTGCCGGAGTTCTTCGTCATTGTAGGGTTGGAAACGACGGATCACCGCATCTTCATTCTGTTCCAAGTTTTTCAGGAAATAATCGTAATCGCTGTCACTACGAGGTAGAATACGAAGAAAAAGGAGCAGCTCATCATGGCTAAACGAGACAGAGTATCCGATAAGTCGATAACTCCGTCCCAAAGGTTTCTTAAAAAATTGCGGATGAGGAAAATCAAAACCGGACAGGTTCTGAGCCTTCTCGACCCTTTCCTTCAGCTTCGACAACTGTTCTGTCTGACCATGCCGTCGGGCATCGTCTTGACATGCGTCACTTATGTAAACGTAAAGTGCCATGTGTTTTCTACTATTTTTGTGGATATTTAATTGATTTCCAACCGATAAGAGGGAACACATCCGTTAAAAGCACTCCTGAGTCCACCGAAGAGGTTGAGGCTTTGCTCGCCGAGCGTACTAATTGCCATTGTTTTAGTTGAGCGGACACTCACGAGCTTCTGCCTCCGTCTCCGGCGCGGATATAAACAATTGGTTTATCGGCGCATGACCTTCTTATGTAATAGAAGGTGGTTCCACTTCAACTTTCTTGCAAAGATATTCGGCGCTGTGGAATTATGGGGGCCAAAATCAAGCTAAATAGTTACGCTATGCAAACAACCGTTGGTGTGCCGTAACCCACTCTGTGTAATATGCCTTACTGCTACGGCGACCACCTTAGCCGACGCAGGTTCATGCCAGGAGGTTGAAATGGAGCGGCCCGGCAGCAACGACCTCAATAGGCGCGTTCGTCTCGGTTTTCTACGAAGTTGATGAAGGCGCGGTTGGCGACGCGATTGCCGCCGGGGGTAGGGTATCGGCCGGAGAAGTACCAGTCGCCCTTGTTTTTAGGGCAGGCGTTGTGGAGGGCTTCGAGGGTTTGGAAGATGACCTGCACTTCGACGTTGATGTCTTGTGGTGTGACGATGTGAGCGATGCGGTTGCTGATGTCGGTATAAGTGAAGTGGTTGTAGAGGGGGATGACTTCGTTTTGCACCATTTCGACGGGCAGGTTTTCGGAGGCTTTGCAGCGCAGATAGGTCTCTTGGATGAGGTGCGTTTGTTGGGTTTCGCAGAGCAGTTCGATGAGGGCCTGGAAGGCGACGAAGTCCTTCATTTTGCTCATGTCGATGCCGTAGCAGTCGGGGTATCGGATTTGGGGGGCGGAGGAGAGGATGATGATTTTGCGCGGGTTGAGGCGTGCAGCGATGTTGACGATGCTGTCGCGGAGGGTCGTTCCGCGCACGATGGAATCGTCTAAGAGGACGAGGCTGTCTTGCCCGTTTCGGACCAGTCCGTAGGTGACGTCGTAGACGTAGCCGACCATGGAGTGGCGGCTTTTGAGGTCGGCGATGAAGGTGCGCTGTTTTTCATCTTTGTGGATGAGTTTCTCCACTCTTGGGCGCCGATGGAGGATGGCGCGCAGATTTTCGGGGTTGAGCTCTCCTTTTTCCGCCAGTAGGAGGATCTGCTCTTCTTTCCAGCGGTTGAGCTCGCGGTCGAGTCCTTCGGCCAGGCCTTGGAAGGCGACCTCGGCCGTGTTGGGAATGAACGAGAAGAGGGTGTTGTCTATGTCGTAGTTGACGGCCTCGAGGGCGGGGCGGGCGAGCGCCTCTCCGAGTTTTTTGCGCTCTTGGTAGATTTCGCGGTCGTTTCCTCGGCTGAAGTAGATGCGTTCGAAGGAGCAGGCGCGGTGCTCGCGCGGTTCGGTAAAGGGCAGCTCGGCGACCGCCCCGTTGTATTTGATGATAAGGGCGTGGCCGGGCTGGAGTTCGCGCACGGTGTGGTAGCGCACGTTAAAAACGGTTTGGATGGCGGCGCGCTCGGAGGCGGCTACCACCACTTCGTCGTCTTGGTACCAGTAGGCGGGCCGGATACCGTTGGGGTCGCGCACCAAGAAAGCGTCGCCGTGCCCTAAAAGGCCGCCCAAGACGTAGCCTCCGTCGAATTTTTTGCAGGCTCGGCGCAGCAGGCGCTGGAGGTCTAAATTGTCGAAGATGAGTTGGTTGATTTCTTGGTTGGAGTAGCCGTCGGGTTTGAACCAGGTGTGCAAGCGCTGCACCTCGTCGTCCAGGAAATGACCGATTTTTTCCAAGATGGTAACGGTATCGCTCTTTTCTTTAGGGTACTGCCCCAGCTCGACGAGTTCTTCAAAGAGTTCGTCTACGTTGGTCAGGTTGAAGTTGCCGGCCAGGAGGAGGTTTCGGTTGATCCAGTTGTTTTGGCGATGGAAGGGGTGTACGCGCTCTATGGTGTTGTCGCCGTGGGTTCCGTAGCGGAGGTGTCCCATGAGCACCTCGCCGGCGTAAGGTGCGTGGCTTTTGAGCCAGGCGGCGTCGTGTAGGTGCTCTTCTGGGAGCTGTCTGATGCGCCCCCAGACCATCTCGAAGAGGTCGGTGAGATACGTTTTCGGCGTATTGCTGCGCTTGCGGCTGATGTAGCGTTCGCCGGGCTTGGGGTTTAGTTTAATGACGGCGATGCCGGCGCCATCCTGCCCGCGATTGCGCATTTTCTGCATGAGCAGCTGGAGTTTTTGCAGGCCGTAAAAGGCGGTGCCGTATTTTTCGATGTAGAAATCGAGGGGCTTGAGCAATCGCACGATGGCGATGCCGCATTCGTGTTTAATTAGGTCGCTCATCGACGGGAGTGGACGGTTGCACAGGCGGGCGCACAAAGGTACGGCGAAGTGCACAAAGCCCCAAGTTGGCACCGTGGAGAGCACGGCGCTCACCAGATATGCTTGTTCGAGTGTAGCTCGTTTCGGATGGCGTGTTTCAGGCGTTCGGCTGCCTGCAGCAACATATCGGCATCGGAGGGAAAGGGTGCGGGGGTGTTGCCCAGGCGGGCCAGGGTCTCCTTGCTCAGTGCTCGGCGGTCTCCTCTGTAAGTAAGGGCGCAGTTCTCAAAGAGGATGTCCGTGCTCATGGGTCGAGACAGGAGGCAGTAGCCGCGCTCGTCGTAGATCGAAAGGATTCCGGCCAGGCGGGCGGCTTTGCTTTGCTGCACCTCCACCACGTCTGCGCGCACCTCTACCCGGCGCGGCCTCTTCATGTCGTTGCCCAGAGAGTCTTTTTTGACGTTGCCGCGCTCGTCCAAAACGTACTCCCAGCCGTCCTCGACGGTGGCCTCTTCGGTATATCGGCGTTCGAGTACGCGCTCCGGGGTAATGTCTATAAAGTCTATGGCAAACGTCGCCCTGTAGTCGAGCAGCAGGTCGGCAGAGGGGTTGAGGTGAAAGCGCTTCCAGTGGGTGTTGAGCTCGTACAGGTCAAACGACAACAGGCGGTCGGAAAAACGGGCCGGCAGTATTTTGCCGCTCTGGTTTATCACTTGTAGGCCGATGTGGGTAGTTCCCCACCGCAGGGCCTCTTGCAACAGCGCGTCCTTGTCTCGGTAGTCGTTGAAATAGCGTTTTTCTATCTCGCGCAAATTTTGGTAAGCGTCTCGGGCCGCTTGGCGGTCGCCGTTTCGACCGCGTTCGAGGAGGGTCTGCGCCCGGTTGTACAGATATTCAGCAGCGCGTTCGCGGCTTTCGCTCTCCATTCGGGCGATATCGACAAACTCGAAACGCGCGCGATAACCGTTTTTGGAAACAAGGGGCAGCAACGGGGCAATGCGGTTTTGGCGGAGGGCTATTCGGCGGTGCAGTTGGTTGACGCGTTCCCAATCCTCCGGCCTACCTCCGACGGCCAGCTGGTGCGCTGCCTTTAGGTCGCGCTCTTGAGCCTTGGCAAAAGCGCGTTCTAAATCCTTTACCGTTTCGGTTTTCTTGTTTTTCTTTCCGCCGAGCCGCCGAAGAGCGAGAGCAATGGCATCGTCGTAGCGACCGCTCTCAATGTAGTGGCGAGGAGTGGTACAGGCATACAGAAACGACAGAACTAAAAGACAAAGCGGAAGGTGTCGCAGGATTCGCATAGTGCGCCGTCTGTTTAATTTTTTCGGAAAGTTAAAGGGCTTCTTGCCGGCCTCCTAGTAAAGAGGGTGTTAGCGCCGATGAAAGAAAAAGTTAAAGATGGAAAGCCCCGGCCTCCGAAGGGTTAATCGGGGTGGTGGCGCTTATTTATCTGCCTATGTGTGCCGGAAGCGCTTTCTTTGCATCCGGGCAAAGGCCTGAATGTGGCTATGCGCATCTTACTGTTAGGCGGCGGCGGGCGGGAACACGCTTTTGCGTGGAAGCTCGCTCAAGACCCGGGGTGTTCGGCGCTTTTCATAGCGCCGGGAAATGCCGGCACCGCCGAGTGCGGGACGAATGTGCCGCTATCGCCCACCGATTTTGCGGGCATTCGAGACTTTGCTGCTGCACAGCGCATCGACATGGTCGTAGTAGGGCCGGAAGAGCCGCTGGTGCACGGCATTGTCGACTTTTTTCAGGCAGACCCTGCGCTGTCTTCTGTAGCGCTGATCGGCCCACCGGCTTCAGGAGCGCGTCTGGAGGGCTCAAAGGCCTTTGCTAAGCAATTCATGGCCCGCCGGGGTATACCGACCGCTGCTTATCGAGAGGTATCGGATGTGGCGACCGGGGCGGCCTTTTTGCGCACGCTGTCGCCCCCTTACGTCATAAAAGCCGACGGGCTGGCCGCCGGAAAGGGCGTGCTCATCGTAGAGGAGTACACAGCGGCCGTTCAGGCGTTGAAACGCATGCTGGCCGGCCAGTTTGGCGAGGCCGGTCGCCGCGTCGTCATCGAGTCCTTCTTGCCGGGAGTAGAGTTCTCCGTTTTTGTGCTTACAGACGGCGACTCGTATTGCCTCCTTCCTGAGGCTAAGGACTACAAGCGCGTGGGCGAGGGCGATACCGGCCCCAACACAGGGGGCATGGGTGCCGTTTCGCCGGTTCCGTTTGTTGATGCCGCGCTATGGAAGAAAGTAGAGGAGCGCATTATTGCTCCTACCATCCGGGGCCTGAAAGAGGAGCAAATCCCTTATAGGGGCTTCTTGTTCTTCGGCTTGATGAATGTCGGCGGAGACCCTTATGTCGTCGAGTACAACTGCCGAATGGGCGACCCCGAGACGGAAGTGGTGTTTCCACGCCTGAAAAACCACTTGACCGACCTCTTCCGAGCCACAGCAGCGGGACGGCTGAGGGATGTTTCGATAGAGGTCTTGCCGGACACAGCCGCTGCGGTCGTGCTCACGGCAGGCGGGTATCCGGGCGAGTACCGGAAAGGAGACCCCATTACCCTATTGCCGCAACCGGGCTGCCTGTACTTTCACGCCGGCACAACGCGAAGCCCTGAGGGGCGCCTCCTGACCAACGGCGGGCGCGTGATGGCCGTCACTTCCTTGGGCTCCGACATTACCGCTGCCGTACGCCAATCCCTCGGTGCCGCCGAGCAGGTACACTTCGAGGGCAAATACTACCGCCGTGATATCGGCAGCGACCTCTTACCGCCGGCAACGATCACGCAGGCGTCCAAGTGATGGTGTACTGATAGCCGGTTGACGACTCCGGTGCTTCTTCAGATGCAGTGTACCGAGGCGTGTAGTGATACTGCACGGTCATCTGTTGAGGGGCCGGCACCGGCATCTGCAGCGGCGGGCGCTTAAAGGAGATGTGTATTTTTTTGTGATAGAGGACGCGCAATCCGCGCGAACGCCGCACGCGAAAGCGCAACAGGCGAACTACTCGAACGGCCTCTTCATCGCAACCATAACCTAAACCCTTGATAATCCGCGTATTGACAACTACCCCTTCATCGTTGATGTCGCACTCCACGATAACTCGACCTTCTATCCCCGCGGCCAAAGCATCCGCCGGATAGCGCAATTGCCCGTATATGAACGCGTTCATCGCCTTTACGCCGCCCGGATATTCGGGCTGGTGGATAAAGTCCTTGTCTTTCTTTTCGCGTTCCATAGCAAACACTTGTCAAAAAAAGACTCGCCGGCAAAAATATGCAGACGCCGGGTAAATGGAGCGTACCAAAGGAACGTGGCCGTCGGGCCCCAGCACACAAAAACGAAAGATTACGATTGCCGATCTTCGTAGTTGAAGGGCAGTATCTTCGAGTCCTTCACCGTCGAGAGGGTCATCAGCGTCTTCAAACGCTCGATCTCGTCGATTTGGCTAAGCGTCTTGAACAGCAGCTGCTCGTACGTAGGCAAGTCTTTGCAGATGATTTTCATCAAAAAGTCTGCCTCACCCGTGATGATGTAGCACTCCGTGATTTCGTCGATGCGGCTGATTTTCTCTAAGAAATTGTTCAAAGCATTTTCCCGCTTCCAGGCCAGCGATACCAGCACAAAGGTCTTGACATTTAGGCCCAGCATCTGAGGATTGACCTGAGCGTGATAGCTCAAAATGACGCGGTTGTTCTCCAGCTTTTTCACGCGCTCCAGAGTAGGTGCGGGCGACAAACCGATTTTTTTGGATAAATCCAGATTGGTGATTTTGCTGTTCTCCTGAAGAATGCGAAGGATCTTCAAGTCTGTTTTATCGAGCTTCTCTGCCATAATGTGATGACGGTTAAAGAAATTATATTTTGCCTAAAAAACTTCCACAAAGGTAGGGCAATCACAAATAATGGGAACAAGTTTTTTCGATTAGCGTTTGTTAATTTTGACAAAAAAACGTTCTTTGTCGTTTGCAGATATTTTTCAGTAGATAAAAAACCCAACCTGGCCGACCAAACGAAAGTATATTTTATGCTTCGGACTACTATCTAAAAGGCTCAAAATAAAAAAGCCAATCCTATATTAGGACCGGCTTATAAACCCAACAGTATCGGAAAAGTTTGGGTAATTACCGAAATAAGTTGTGCACAATCAGGGGAAAATGCCCATAGAAATGTAGTCGCTGGCAATCTTGCGCAGGGCGCAGACGAAAGCGACGGTGCGCATATCGGGAATGGAGGGAAGCTCGCGCCAAGTTTCGCGAATCTGCTGGTAGGCGGTAGTCATGGTGTCCTCCAGGCCGGAGTTGACCAGCTCGATTTCGGTACCGCCGCGCGTGAGAAACTCGCGGTCGCGCTGCGTCACTTGCTTTCCGGTGAGCTCTTCCACCTTATTGAGCAGGCCGGTAAAGGCATTGCGCTGAAAGCGGTTTTCCAATCGGCCAAAGCGGTGGTGGGAGAGGTTTTTGAGCCACTCGAAATAAGATACCGTCACCCCGCCGGCATTGATGTAGAAGTCCGGCAACACCAAGACGCCTTTGCGCTGTAAAATAACGTCGGCTTCGGCGGTAATGGGGCCGTTTGCCGCTTCTGCTATGATTTTCGCTTTGATGCGGTCTACGTTTCCGATATGGATCTGATTTTCCAGAGCAGCCGGCACCAGGATGTCGCACTCGAGCTCCAGGGCAGCAGAGGAGTTGCCGATGTGCTTTGTTCCCGGGAAGCCGATGATGGAGCCGGTTTCTTTGCGAAACTTGAGCAGTTCTTGAATGTCCAAGCCGTTGGGGGCATAAATAGAGCCTTCGCGTTCGGCCACGCCGATGATTTTGACGTCGCCTTCTATTTGACTGATGAGGCCGGTATTGCTACCTACGTTACCTAAGCCTTGGATAACCATTGTTTTTCCGGCGATGCCAGGCGACAGTCCTAATTTTTTCATGTCGTCGGCGTAAGAGACGCATTCGCGCAGGCCGTAGAAGACGCCGCGACCCGTGGCCTCGGCTCGTCCACGGATGCCGTTTTGCGTAACGGGCTTTCCGGTAACGCAGCCGATCGAATCGATTTCGCCGTGTCGGAAAGCCTGATACGTATCCAGAATCCAGGCCATCTCTCGCGGGCCGGTGCCGTAATCGGGTGCGGGCACGTCGATGCCCGGCCCGATAAAGTTCTTTTTGATGAGCTCCGTAGTGTAGCGGCGGGTAATGTTTTGCAGTTGCTCGACGGTGTAATTGGCCGGGTTGATCTTAATACCACCTTTGGCCCCGCCGAAGGGCACGTCCACCAAGGCACATTTGTAGGTCATCAGAGCGGCTAAAGCCATGACTTCGTCTTGATCGACCATCTCGGAGTAGCGAATACCCCCCTTGGTGGGCAAGCGGTGGTGGCTGTGTTGTACGCGATAAGCTTCGATGACTTGGTAATTGTCACCGACGCGGATGGGAAAGCGAATCTGCAACACCAAGTTGCAGACCTTGATTTGCTCCACCAACCCGCTGGGGATGTCCGTGTAGGCTGCAGCCTTGTCTACATACTGTTCAACGCTCTTGAAGAAACTGATTTTCGCACTCATGCGTCATCTTTTGTTTGGTGCTCTAATTTGGTTAGTCTGCGTTCCAGCCGGATAAGGTAGCCTACGATACCCAGGAGGATGACCAAGAGAGTGGCGACGACGACGTAAATTTTTCCGGTCTCTCGCATAAAATCGCGGTTGCCTTCGGCGAAAACGGCGGGCAAATATATGCCCAACCACAAAACAAAGGTTAAAACAGCTCGGTCCATAAAAAATTAAATCTTTTTTGGTAAACAGCAGTCGGGTTAGGATGGGTAAAAAATACGGTCTAATCCAGTCCCAGGGCCTTGTCGCGGAGCCTTTGGTAGCGAATGCGCAAATCGGCGATCCAAAAGCCCAACAGCGTCCAGCCGGCGATGGCCGGGTAAAACACCGCGCGCATGGTATTGTCTAAGTCTTGAGTGCCAAAGGCCGGGTTGCCTGTGGCGCCGGGGTGCAGGCTATCAAACATGCGCGGCAGGATGTACAGCAGCGGCACCAAAGAGGCGAAAGCGAAGATGTTGTACACGGCAGCCAAGCGGGCGCTCTTTTCGGGGTCACTAAACGACCCTCGCAAAACGAAATAGGCAGCGTATACCAATAGGGCCGCTGCCGTCATAAGCTGCTTGATGTCGTTGCTCCACGGCTTACCCCAGGTGTAGTTGGCCCACACCATGCCGCTGAGCAGGCCCAGTATACCGAATAGTATACCCACCTCCGCGTAGGCCGCGGCACGGCGGTCGAGATCTACCTCCGGCCGGTGCAAGTACTTAATGCTGTAAAACACCGAGGCCGCAAAAAGGAACAGGAGCACAAACCACATCGGCACGTGGAAGTAGGTGTTCCGAATGGTCTCGTACAAGATGTTTTGATAGGGGAAGGAGAAGCCTCTCTGCAGGTGTAGCCCTGTTACGGGGTTATCCGTCCAAGCCCTGTCTAAAGACGCCTCCGCACTGTCTACTTGGCGCAGAGTGAGCGCTGCCGGAAGCAGCGAGGCGCCCGCCGCAGGGTGGTCGACCAGAGCGTTGAGTAAGACAAAAGACTTGCCATCGGGCAGATTGGCGGGCATTTGAAAGGTAGCTTCCAGTATGGTGTCGTTCAAGGGCTTCACCTGCCGAGCCTGTAGAGCGTAGCGGTCGTTGTAGTACAGCCAAACCCGTATGGGTTCCTCGGCAGGGCGAGTAAAGAAGGTGTTGTAGCCGAAAAACCGAATCGCCAGCGACTGCTTTGTAGCGGCCACGGCGGGCTCTACGCGTTCGATACCCGATTTTAGCGGCACCAGCAGCCCCGCCGTAAAGGTGTAGACCAACAAGACCACGGAGGCGATTTTCCACCACTTCATATTTAGAAAAATTATTTGCCAATAACGACGCGCCCTCAGTCTCTCCAGATATACGGAAAGAGAACGACCACCAGTGCAATCAAAATAGCGTCTATTGCCAATAAGTTGCGCACCTCCGGCCATATACTCAGCGGCAGGTCGGCGGGCGTGAACGTAGCCGCCGTTAAGCGTAGCAGCGTGAGCAAGACGGGCAGCACTACGGGGAAACTCAAAATGGCCACCAAAGTGGCGCTTTGATCGGCCTTGGCGGCTATAGACGAGATGAAGGTAAACGCTATGGAAAAACTCAAACTGCCCAGTGCCAAAATGCCGGTGAAAAGCAGCCAACGTTGTACCGGGCTATCGGTTACCAGGATAAAGGCAACCGACGCCAGCCCCGAAAGCACCATCAAAAGCAGCGTGTTGTAGCCTATTTTCGCCAGCACCAACACGACCGGGTCGGTCAACTGATAATAGTACAACTGCCGGTCGCTGCTTTCGCGCACAAAACTTTTCACCAAAGCATTGATGGAGGCAAATAGGGCAATCAGCCAAAAGAGGGTATTCCAAACCGGCGGCGTCGGCCTAGAAGAGGCTACGTATACGACAAAAACCATACTCACCACATACAGTACGATGCCGCTGAGGGCATAGCGCCGACGCCATTCCAGCACTATTTCCTTGTGCAGCAGCGCAAAGAAGCCTCTCCAGTTCATGACAAGCAAACGGCGCAAAGACGCCGTTTTGACGGCAAAGGAACGACAAATCGTTGGGCTTTGATGCGTTATTTGCAGGCCACACCGCTCCTTGCCGATTCTTATTAAACGGGTGCGACCATGCGATGTTCCGTTTTTATAACCTACTCATTTTGCGCAGCTCTGGCCGGCGCCGGCCGTACGACTGCACGGGCTCAGGAAAATGACCTAAAGGACCCAACCTTTAACTTCGGCCTTCAGGCCGCCCTGGTCACACCCAGCGCCTTGTTCCGGGTGCGCACCTCCGTGCGAGAGGCAGAGGACGTGCGCTACGAGGTTCAGCCCAGCATGGGCTTTCAAGCAGGCGGAGTGGCTACTTTTCGCCTTTCCTCGCGCTTTCAGCTACAGGGAGGGTTCTCCCTCCTGCTGCGCCGTTACAATTGCTCCGCTGCTTACGGCGACCAGACACTACAGGCCCGGCTCAGTACCACTCTCTATGAAGTACCGCTTATTTTAACCTATTACCAGCGTTTGGGCCGGCAATGGCTTCTGAGCCTCGGCACGGGAGTAAATGTGCAAACCCTGCCCAGCGATTTGGGCACCCGTGAGCAACACGTGCAAGTACTGGCTTTGCACAAGGCATTTGCATTGCCCGCCAGCCTAACCCTTTTGGGCCTAGAGTTTCGCGCTCCGGGTCGAGGAGGGTTTCTGGCCGGACTGTCCTATTGTATTACGCCCTTTCACCTATACGACACCGTATTCATTAGCAAGTTCGACGGGCGCGAGCGCGTCTATGTGGTGCCGCACGTAGGCGATTACTTCGGCCTGTTCGTGCGCTATTACTTAGACTAATACTCCCTGTGGTGCTCCGGCTATCTTTGCCACAGCTTACTGCCTTTGCCCATATGACGCACAAGCGCCTCTGCGCCCGGCTGCTGCTTGGCGCCCTTTCCGTAGCCTGTGCCGCTGCCCAGACGCCACCGCTGGCAACGTACTCAGACGCTGCGTATTACCTCGAACGCTGGAGCGTGCTCACAGGAGAAAGCACCGTCCACTTGTCCATCCAACCGTTTGCGCGACGAGATGCCGTAGCCTTAGCCCGACGCGCCGACACAGCCGCCATCCTCGCCGCTCCGACCGATCGGCTGATTGTTGCCTACGTCTTCTCCGATAACAACGAATGGTTAGCGCCTACCGATAGCCATCGAGTTCGCCCATCGCGAAGGCCCTTTGTGAAACATTTCTACCGCACCCCTGCCCACTTTTTAGAGGTCAACACCGATGCCTTTCGCCTGCGCGCCAACCCCATCCTGCACCTGTCTGCCGGACGCCAACAGGCGGAGTCTGCTCCCTTGTTCGTCAATCAGCGCGGTATAGAGGTGCGAGGCGACGTGGACGGGCGTCTTTTCTTCTACACCGACTTGGTGGAAACCCAGGCGCAGTACGCTGCGCCCGTCAACCAATGGGTGCAGACCTATCGATCGCTGCCCGGCGCCGGCTTTTTCAAACCCTATCGCAGTCGCTGGCTCGACACACCCAATGCCTACGATTACAACGTTGCTCAAGCCGGCATCGGCTTCTATCTGTCGCCTCACGTGGGTGTCCAGCTTGGGCACGGCCGCTTTTTCGTCGGCAACGGCCGGCGCTCGCTCTTCCTGTCGGACGTCGGCAATGTGGCCTTCTTCCTACGCCTGAGCACGCGCGTGTGGAAGCTCCACTACCAAAACCTGTTTGTCGAGCTCAGCCCCATCTCCACGGCGGTGCCCCGACCACCGAACAGCCTGTTGCCTAAAAAATACGCCGCCATACACTACCTGAGCGGCAAGATAAAACCTAACCTGACGCTGGGCTTCTTTGAGGCCATTGTCTTCAACCGCAGTCGCCAATTCGAGTGGCAATACCTCAACCCGGTCATCTTTTACCGAACGGTAGAAGGCATGCTGGGCAGTGCCGACAACGTATTGATGGGATTAGAGGCCCGGTGGGATATTGCTCGGCGCATAAGCGTATACGGGCAGGTGCTTATCGACGAATTTTTCACACCAGAGCTCTTCGGCCGCGACCGGCAGGGCGGCTGGTGGGGCAACAAGTACGGTGCTCAGCTGGGCGCGAAGTATTTCAATGCTTTTGGCGTAGCGCGTTTGGACTTGCAAATAGAAACCAATGTCGTTCGGCCTTATACCTATTCCAGTTTCGACTCCCTGAACGGCTATACCCACTACTCGCTACCGCTGGCGCATCCGCTGTGGGCCAATTTTCGCGAAGCGCTCGCAGTAGTGCACTACCAACCCCACGCTCGCTGGACGCTGAATGCCCGCATGCTATGGGTAAAGACAGGTGAAGACCCGGCAGGTGAAAACTGGGGCGCCAACCCTCTAATAGGCAACGGCAGTCGAGCGCAAGACTACAACAACCGCATCGGGCAAGGTATCGCCACTTCTGTACGCCTTTTTGCCCTGAGCATCAACTGGCAATGGCGCCACAATCTCTTTTGGGAAATTCAGGCGCTGTGGCGCGACAAGCACAGCGCCGACCCGGAACGAGCGCTGCACACGCGCTTCGTGTCCGTAGGGCTGCGCTGGAACGCCTGGTACCGCATGGCGGATTTTTGAGTGCCGACAGTACTTCAGAGCGAGTGATGAGTAACCTGTCGGCTTTCGCCTTTTACTCTGGAGATGGATGTATCGGTGTATCTGCCGGCTGCAAAAAGGCCCGGTACAGCGCGCAATAAGAGCGGGCAATTGCCTGCGGCCGAAAGCGGCAAACATTCTCAAAACCTCGCTTCACCAGTGCCTCCCGATAATCGGGCTCCTTTATGACGCGAAGCACGCCGGCGCGAATGGACGCCACGTCGAAAGGGTCTACCAGACAAGCTCCCCCTACTCCGGCCACCTCGGGCATGCTGGAGCAGTTGGACGTAACCACCGGCCGACCGACGGTTTGGGCCTCTATTATAGGCATGCCGAAACCTTCCGAAGTAGAGGCAAACAGCAACAGGTCGCAGTCGGCGTATGCTTGCAAAATACCCGCATCGTCTAAATCGGGCGTGCATTCGTAGGCCACGCCGCAACGCTCCAGCAGTTGACGCTCCTCTCGACCGACGCGCCCTACGATGTGCAACACACATCGAATACCCTCGAGCGCCTCGATATGGCGCCGCAAGTTTTTGTTCGGTGCCGAACCGATGTGCAGGATACGCGGCCGCGATACCTCAAAAGGCTTGGGTATAGGAATAAAATGCGGCGGTATCGCGCTGGGAATGACGGACACTTTCGCCTCGGCACAGCCGGTGTAACGCACAATGTCGGCCTTCGTGGCCTCAGACACCGCCACAACATGCCTACAATGGCGCACCGGCCGGTGCAGCCACAGCCGGCTCAACACAAAGCGCTTCCAGGGCTGCGGGTGCTGCATAAAGCCGCAGTCGTGAATGGTCAGTAGCGTCTTGCGGCCGGATAAGAAAAGCGCGGCAAAGTGAATGTCTCCACTAATGTGGAAAACATCGGCGCGCAAAAACAGCATCTGCAGCCCTATGCGCAAGCGCGGCAGCAGTCCTCGGCTCGGCGCCCGCGCCACCACCCTTCGTACGTAAACACCTGCCGAATCTTCGCTCAAGTACGGCCAAAAAGCCGAAAAAGAGCGCTCGATGCTGTAATGACCGCTGTGGGCGGGTTTCCGGAAGATAACCTGAACACTTGGACGCCGGTAAACCTCCAAGTAGCGCCGAACAAGGGTCTCCGGGTCGAAATCGCGCCGCACCTGAATAGGTGCCTCCCGGCGGATACGCCGACGCTTGGCGTTGTCCGACATAGCCGCTCTTAGCACGAGACGCCACGCCTCCTTGTCGAGCGGTGCGCGCCAGCCCAGGTCTTTTTCCCGCACATAGTCGCTCAGACCGACCTGGTCGCTCACGAGCACGGCCGTGCCTAAGGCCAGGGCCTCGAGAACGACCACGGCAAAATTTTCGTTTCGAGAGGGCAAAAGCAGCAAATCCGACCGAGCCAGCAGGCTCCATTTCTCCGCTCCCGATGCCCAACCGTACCAGATTACGCGCTCTTCAAGCCTTAGATGCTCGGCCAGATTGCGCATTTCTCGCCCAAAAGGACTGGTGATGTCGCCTACCACCGTCAACTGCCAAGGGCAGTCGTCCTTTATTTCGGCCAGTACGCTCAGCAAGAAATCCAACCCTTTCTTGGGGTCGAGACGGGACAAATAGAGGAGCCGCACAGTAGTGCTTGCCGCCGAAGCGGGTATAGCGGTCGTATCGGGAAAAGGCGTAATGTTGGGCAGATAAATCGTCGGAGTAGGCGGTCTGTGAACCTGCAATTCGCGTTCTTCCAGGCGCGAAGTAGCATGCCAACGGGCGCGGGCCAGCAGCCAACGGCCTAAGATACGCTGAAACCACCGCTTAGAAGAACGCCTAAGGGTGTATGGGCTCAGCATGCCGTGCGGGCTAAACACCATGCGCAAGCCCCGCAAACGACCGATGAGTACGGCGCCAAAGGCTACCCAATTCCACCACGAGTGCACGTGTACCACGTCGAAATCCCGCCCTTGTCGCCACACCGCCCACCATAAGGCCGGACAAAAATGGCCGTGGTCGCCCGTCCAGCGGGAAAAATACATTACCTGTACGCCCTCCACCTCGATGGGCACGCCCCGAGAGACCGGCAATTCTTCCTCTCCGTTCGCCGTGGTGGTGAACACCCACACTTCCGCCCCGACTTTTGCCTGTTGCTCGGCCAGGCAGCTCACCGAAAACGCCGGGCCGCCATAGCGAAACGCCGGCTTGTATGAAGGCGTTATGTGCAGTATGCGCATCATGGGGTGTCGGTGTTCTGCGCCTTGAGCCGCAATTGCTTACGGCCCGGTCAGCGCGCAAAGATAGGTTCAGCAATTGCCTCTTTAAATGAGCCTTCTAATGGCGAACGGAAAACGCTTAGTCCGCTCCACATTGCGGCGTCGGTGTGCTTTTCGCTTTTCTGAGGTAAAAAACCGGCTCACCGGGCTCAAAGAGGGGCGACATTTTTCAAAAGCCCCATTTTAGCCATCCGACTTACATTTGCCGACGGCAAAACACCTTACGTCTACTGCCGTAACATGCTCAAGAAAACGCTTTTCACGGCTACCGCATTGGTCATAGCCCTTTGTGCAACGGCTCAGAGTACGAAGACGCTGACAATGGCCGAAGCCATTCTGCAAGGGCGTACGACTTTGGCGCCGACTTCCTTGCGCCAGCTGCAATGGATACCCAACACCGACGGCTTCGTGTATGCCGTGGGCAACCACATTGTCCGCACCCTTGCCGGCAGCTACCAGACCGACACGTTGGACGTCTTGAGTGCTATAAATACGGAGCTCAAGCGGCAGGGCGAGACGGCGCTGACCACCCTTCCGCAGCTTTCCTGGCTCGACGAACAGCGCCTTTGGTTTCAAGCAAAAGGCGGTATTTTTATTTATCATATAGGTGAAGGAAGATTGAACCGCTCGAGCAGTCTGCCGGATGGGGCCGAAAATGCCGATGTTCACGAAAAAAACCTATGGGTAGCTTATACGCGAAAAGACGGGCTGTGGATCAACATCGGCGGCAAAGACTTGGGCGTAGCGCAAAGCGAAGAAGACGGCATCGTGTACGGCAAAAGCGTCCATCGCGAGGAGTTCGGCATTCAAAAAGGGACGTTCTGGAGTCCGTCAGGGCGATATCTGGCCTTCTATCGCATGGATGAACGCCAAGTAACGCGTTACCCCATCTACGTGCTCGACTCCATGCCGGCCCAGGTGCGCTTCATACGCTATCCCTATGCCGGGGCCACCAGCCACAGTGTAACGGTGGGCATCTACGACACCCGAAGCGGCAAAAAGTGGTATCTGAAAACCGACGGGCCGCCGGACCAGTACCTAACCAACATCGCCTGGACGCCCGACGACCGCTACGTGCTCATCGCCGTCGTCAATCGGGCCCAAGACCACCTGTGGCTCAATCTATACGAAGCGGCCACGGGCAAGTTTGTACGCACGCTCTTCGAAGAAACCGGCGACCGGTGGGTAGAGCCGGAAAATCCCGCACTCTTCGTCCCCGGCTCGAACACCGACTTTATCTGGCAAAGCGAGCGCGACGGCTACAATCATCTGTATTTATACGACCTCTCGGGGCGCCTTATTCGCCAGGTAACCAAGGGAGAAAGACCCGTTACCCGCTTCATCGGTTTTTCGGCCGACGGCAAGCGGTGCTTTTACCAAACTGCCGACGAAAGCGGCCTTAACCGCTATGCCTGGGCTGCCGAGTTGCACGGCGAGGCTAAACCTACCCCTGTCGGAGCACATGAACCGGGCGTGCACCAGGTACTCGTCAACACCTCCGGCGAATGGGCGCTGGACATTTTCAGCTCCGCCGAGGTGCCGCGCACGGTTCGATGCATCGCCCTTAAAAGAGCATTGCCTCCTTATACCCTCTTGGAGGCGCCTAATCCGCTGAGCGGATACGCTCTGGGAAAGACACGGCTCGTATCGATTGCTTCCCCCGGTGGCTTCCTACTGAACGGGCGCCTCATCCTACCTCCCGATTTTGACTCGCTGCGGCGATATCCGGTCTTGGTGTACGTTTACAACGGCCCTCACGTACAGCTGGTGACGAACACGTGGCTTTATGGGGCCGAACTGTGGATGCACCGCTTGGCGCAACAGGGCTTCATCCTCTTCACCTTGGACGGTCGCGGCTCTGCCCATCGGGGCTATGCGTTTGAGAGCGCCATCTTCCGCCGTCTGGGCGACGCCGAAGTAGCCGACCAATTGGCCGGAGTACACTATCTCAAAGGCCTACCCTTCGTGGATAGCACCCGCATAGGCGTCTACGGTTGGAGTTATGGCGGCTTTATGGCCACCTCGCTGATGACTCGGCCGGAGGCCGCCGGCGTCTTTCGCTGCGGCATTGCCGGAGGGCCGGTGCTCGACTGGCGCATGTACGAAATCATGTACACCGAGCGCTACATGGACACTCCTCAAGAAAACCCCGAAGGCTACGAGCGCAGCAGCTTGTTTTCCTATGTAGACAACTTGAAGGGGCGACTGCTCCTCATCCACGGCTCTTCGGACGACGTTGTGCTGTTGCAACACTCCCTGCGCTACGTGCGCGAATGCGTGCGGCGCAACAAACCTGTAGATTTTTTCATCTATCCGGAGCACGGCCACAATGTCGTAGGAGGCGACCGCGTCCATTTGTTTGAGAAAATCGAGCATTTCTTGGTCGAAAATTTGCGCTGAAACCAAATTGCGGTTGTGCTCTTGCATCCCCCCCTGAGGACAGGCGACACCAACCACCCTAACTGCGCCGACCTTATGTTAGCCACCTCATCGGCTTCTCCCGACCCCGCCTCCCCCGGTCAACAGCCGGTACTTACCCTCGAGCTGTTCACGCCCGCCGACGACGACAGACCCGTCTTCATCACGGGCAATTTCAACGGCTGGGCCGTGCGAGACGAGCGCTACCGCATGACGCGCCTCGGAGAGGGACACTACCGCTATACCTTTGAACACCTACCCGACCTGGGCGGTGAACCCTTCGAGTACAAGTATGTTAAAGGCGGCTGGGAGAGCGAGGAGCTCAGCAGCGAAGGGCTCCCACGAATGAACCGCCGCATGGAAGTACCCAAAGGAAAGGTCGTAGACACCGTACCGCGCTGGAAGAGCCATGCCGGGGGGTACGATCCTAAGTATTATCCCGATATACAGGTTATTTCTAAGCGATTTCACCTGCCTCAGCTGCGCAGACGCCGGCGCATTTCTGTGCTGTTGCCCTGGAACTACGCCGACTCGCGCAAGCGATACCCCGTGCTGTACCTTCAAGACGGCCAAAACCTCTTCGAGGACGACGCACCCTTCGGTACATGGGGAGTGGACAAACATCTGGCCGCCCTGGCTCAGCGCGGCAAAGGAGAGCTCATTGTCGTGGCCATTGACCACGGCGGGCGCGAGCGCATCCGAGAGTACATGCCCTACGATACTCCAAAATGGGGAGAGGGGCTCGGGCAAGAGTATGCCCGATTCCTGGCACAAACCCTCAAGCCGTATATCGACGAAAACTTCCGCACCCTGCCCGACCGAATGCACACCGGCATCGGCGGCAGCAGTATGGGCGGTCTCATCAGCATTTACGCCGGCATACTCTTCCCGCATACGTACTCCAAGTTCCTGATCTTCTCCCCCTCGCTGTGGGCGGCACCCAGCCTTTACTCCGAACCGCTCGATTTCGCCGCGCAACCCGATACCCGAATCTACCTCTTTGCCGGCGGCAGAGAGGGCGCCGGCATGGTGCCCAACGCCAAACGCTTCGCCCAAACGCTGCAAGCGCGCTGCCCTAGGCCCGAGCTCATCCGGCTGGAGATAGACCCCGAGGGACAACACAACGAGGCCCGCTGGGGTATGGAATTCCCTAAGGCCGTCGAATGGCTGTTCTTTCCCGGCTGACAACAGAAGGAGCAGACACAGGCTACCGGCGCACGACGCGCAGGTGCCATTGCTCTTTTCCCCGTCGAACCTCTATCCAATAGGCGCCGGGAGTTGGGAAATATTCGCTCTTCAGGTGAAGGGAGGGCCCTTGTACGGCCATTTCTCCTAACAAGCGCCCCTCGACGCCGTAGAGACGCACCGCCGTTGGTTCCGGCGTTTGCGGGAGGTGCAATTGCAATCCCTCTGCGCCAAAAGGGTTGGGGAAGGCCGTCGGCCGAGTGGGCTGCTGGGAAGCCGCCGGCTCTTCTGTCCAATGCAACAGCGGTCGCAGCACCTCACCGTCAGCAGAGAAAGCCAGAGCAGGGGTGGGCCCCTCGCCCAGCCATAGCGCCTTTTGCAGCTCGACGGCTTGCAACGCCCGGAAATGCAGGGCGAAGAGCGCTTCCGGCTTGGCGGAGGGAGGCGCCGCGGCCGAGCGGCCCAGAAAAGTTGGGTTCTCGAAACAAGCAGTCACTGCCGAGCGGCCTCGGAGATGCACGGCAAAGTGCTCCGAGGTAACGCCCGAAGCCAGTGGCGCTACGTCCAGCAACACCAGTCGGTGAGGGTCGAAAGCGATACTCAGTTGGAGGCCGGCCGTCATCGCCCAGCTTCCCTCGAAAACCACCCGCAGCGTCTCTCCTGCCTGTAAGGTTCTATTGGCCACCCGTAATTGCCAAGGTCGGCGAAAGGTTGGCGGTGGCGGGCTGTTGAGGTGCGTGTTTGCACTGCCGTTTACATCGCCTACTCGTATGCCGATAAAGTTGGCCTGCTGGGGCTGAAGGCCCGGCGCTACGGCTACCGCCTGAGGGAGAGGCGTTTGAAAGGGATTGTTGGGATTGGGAAAGGAAAAATCGGTCGGCACGAAGCGCCACAGCGGGCTGTGGGTCAAGGTCGAGTCTATGCCTAAGATGAGGCGGCGAAGGGCCACGATATCGGCGGTCGTCACCGAGCCCGAGCCGTTGGCGTCGGCCGCTATAATGCGGTAAGGCGAAGATAAGGGCTCTATGCCCAAAATGTGCTTTTGTATCAGCAGCAGATCCAGGGTACTTACGCCGTTGAGCGGGTAGTCGTCGCGCCAAGGGCGTAGGCTATCGGCTAAGCAGGCAGCACCGGCCGGTACTTGGTAAGTTCCGTCTGCCGAGCTCCAGATCGGAGGGTTTGAACACAGGCGCACTTGAGCGATGCCTTGCCCGTCCTCCGTGCGCACGCTTCCCGCCACGGCAATGGCGGGCGCTCCCGGCAGCAGGTGGAGCGAGTCCAGTGGAAACGTCCACAGCCCTCGTGCGTAAGAGGCCGCCAGCAGTTGGCGGCGCACCGGGTTGTATTCCAAGTCAAAAACCGGCACGAAAGGCAGCACAGTGCCCAATCGCTGCCAGAAGGCGCCGCCGTTTTTGGTGTAATACACACCGGCATCGGTAGCTACGAAGAGGATGCTGTCGGTGTGTCCGGGCAGCACCAGGATGTCGTTGACCGGAATGTTGGGCAAGTTACTGCTGATGTCGATCCACGTGGCGCCGTCGTTGTCCGAGCGGTGGACGTGCGGGATGCGCTCGTTGTCGCGAAAGCCCGAATGGGTAACGAAAATGCGGTTGCCCTGCGTAGGCGAGCCGACCACGGCCGTAACGTAGCGGTTGGGCAGCCCGGCGCTGATGTTCACCCAGGTGCCACCGGAGGTGCTGCGCCATACGAGGCCGTCGGAGGTGCCGGCCAAAAGCTTCCCTGCTTGTAAAGGCGACTCGTCTAAACAAGAGATGGTGTGAAAGCGCGGGCCGTAGATGATGCCTCGCGTCAGGTCACCGGAGAGGACGCCCCAGCCTGCACCTCCTTCGGAAAAATACACCCGATAGGTGCCGGCGTAGAGCCGCTCGGAAGAATGGCGGCTTCGGAAGTAAGGCATATCCCAGTTGCAACGGTCGGGCGTGCCCAGGCAAGGAGAGCCGAACTGCCAAGTTTGGCCGCCGTCGGTAGTTTTGTGTATTTCGCCGTTTTGCGTTTCCACCCAAAAGGTCAGGGAGTCCAAGGCGTGGAAGGCACAGCGGAAGCCATCGGCGGGAAAAATGGCCTGCCAGCTGTTATAACCCTGTCCGTTGCCGCGTTGGATGCCGTTATCCTGGGCGCCGGCGTAGTACAGGTGCGGCTGATGCGGGTTGTAAGAGGTGCGATAAAACTGCGTGGTGGGCAAGTTGAGACTCTTTATCCACTGCTGTTGGCCCGGGCTGTGTCGGTAGACGCCGCCGTCGCAACCCAGGTAGCGTTTACCCGAAGGGGCAAACTGCAGATCGTGGATGTCGGCGTGCGAATTGGCCGCCATGAGCCATTGAGTAGAGCCTGCGGGCTTGCGCCAGAGCACCACGCCCAGGAAATAGACTTCCTCGTCGTTTTGCGGGTTGAGGCGTATTTTGCCGAAATACCAGCCGAAATTGGACACGGCCGTCTCTAAGGCCGACACGTCTATGGGCGTCCAAGTCTGGCCGCCGTCTACGGTCTTGTATAGGCCGCCTGTTGTCGCCAGCGTATCGATGTACACTACGTAGAGTTTGTCGGGGTTTTGGCGCGACATGGCCAGGCCTGTTCGGCCGTTTCTTCCGGTGGGCAAGCCACCGGTGAGCTGCGTCCACGTCTGACCGCCGTCGGTGGTCTTATACACGCGGGCGTGGGGGCCGTCGATGATGGACTCTTGGTTGCTGCGGATGCGGTCCCAAAAAGAAGCGTAAAGAATTTGCGGGTTTTGATGGTTGATGACCAGGTCGCTGGCTCCGGCCTGGTCGCTGATGAAGAGCACCTGTTTCCAGGTATGTCCCCCATCGGTGCTCTTGTACACACCGCGCCGCTGGGTGCGCGCATACGGATTGCCCATGACCGCCGCGTAGATCACATTGGGTTGCGTAGGGTCTATTTGAATCTTAGAAACGATGCCCTCTTCTCCCAAGCCCAGGTAATGCCAATTTTCCCCGCCGTCAGTGCTGCGGTAGATGCCGTGGCCGTTGAACACATAGGCGGGAATGTTGGGGTCACCGGTGCCGGCGTACACTATGTTGGGGTCGTGCGGGCTGTAAACAATATGACCTATGGCCAACTCCGGGTGGTCATCGGCTACAGGGCGCCACGTTGTGCCGCCGTCGGTGGTTTTGAAAATGCCGCCGGCGGAGAAGCCGGCCAGTACGATATTGTCGTCGTGTGGGTGAATGGCCAGCGTGTTTACACGACCGGCTGCATTCCCCGGCCCTTGCAGCGTCCAGTCGGGCAACTGCCCGCTCTCCGCTCTGGGGAGGCGCGAGCGGCTTCTCTCAAAAGCCGTGCGCAGGGTCGTCAACTGCCGGAGCCAGCCGCTGCCATCGAAGGCGATATCCGGGTAGGAGCGCTGGAAGGCAAAATTGTCGAACGGCTCCATCTTGCGCCGCAGGCGCTCCGCCTCTTCACCGAGGGGCAAAGGCCGCTGTGGCGAAAAGAGCCACATCACCCCCGCGCTCAACACTACTAATCGGAGTAAGGGAAGAGCTCTCATGTTTATGCGTTGAAAATCTGCAAAAAAGCGGGCAAATATCGCACCACTCCTCGCCTACGTCTCAAAAGGGTGGCTCATGGTTCGCTAACTCCGAGCGCGTTGCCGCATATTTGCGCGCTGGTTAACCACTGAATTCGAAGACACATGGCATACGAATACAAGTTGCCGTCATTGGGCGACGGTGTCACGGGTAAAGTTACCGACATCCGCGTTCAGGCGGGTGATGCGGTGAGTAAAGAGCAAATCGTCATCGTTGTCGGCACCGACAAGGTAGATGCCGAGATGCCCGTAGACGTGGACGGCGTAGTAGAGGAAGTATTGGTCAAAGTAGGGGACGACGTTACGGAAGGCACCCCCATCTTGCGCATCAAGCCGGCTGATGGCGCCGGTGCTGCCCCACCCTCGGCGCCCATCCCTGCGGAATCCGGCCCTTTGGCGCCTCCCGCTCTTGAGGCGTCTCGCCAAGAAGAGTCTGCGGCCCCACCCCCATCACCTCAGGTATCTGTGGCCCACAAAGGAGCGCTGCGCGCCAGCCCCTTAGCTCGAAAGCGCGCCAAAGAGTTCGGCGTCGATCTATCTGAAGTCACCCCCTCCGGCGGCGACCGCATTTCCTACAAAGACGTGCTGGACCACGTCAAGCGCAAAATCAACGGCGCCGGCAGCTCGGCTCCACCGGCTGTCACAGGTACGGTTGCCCATCGCCCTTTGCCCAATTTCGACAAGTTCGGCCCTACCGAACGCCGGGCACAAAGCCGCATCGGCGTGATCACGGCCGACAACATGGTGTACGCCTTTAGCGCCATTCCGCATGCCTGGATATCGGAAAAAGCCGACATTACCCGATTAGAGCAGCTGCGCCAACAATATAAAGACCAAGTGAAAGCCGCCGGCGGAAACCTTACCACCACGGCCATCTTGGTAAAAGTCGTGACGGCCGTTCTGCGCAAAATGCCGCACTTCAACGCCAGCTACGACCCGGAACGCCGCGAAATCATCGTTAAAAAGTTTTACAACATCGGCGTAGCGGTAGATACGCCGCGCGGACTGCTCGTGCCGGTGATCAAAAACGCCGACCAAAAGAGCTTGACGGAAATCGCCGTCGAGCTCACCGAACTCAGCGCCCGCACCCGAGAGGGCAAGAACAAGTTGGAAGACCTCGAGGGCGGCACTTTCAGCATCTCCAACATCGGCGGCATCGGCGGCACCAACATGCATTCCATCGTCAACTGGCCCGAAGTGGCCATCCTCAGCGTTACGGCGGCGCGACACGAGCCGGTGTGGAACGGCTCTACCTTTGAGCCGCGCCTGCTCATGCCCATCACTTTGGGGTGGGACCATCGCGTCATCAACGGTGCCGACGGCGCCCGCTTCCTTCAGCTGATCAAGGGCATCTTAGAAGAGCCTTTCCTGGGGCTGCTCTGAAAACAACGACGCGCCTCAGCGTTTTTGAAAGCGATGCGTCTCCTGTACACCGGCAGTCGTACAACGCAAGAGGTACTGCCCGACGGGAAGCTCGTGCAGCGGGATGCTCCACCCTTCAGTAGATTGGGCGGCCAAGCCCTGCATACAGAGGCGCCCTAAAAGGTCGAAAATTTCCCAGCGAACACCCTCCTCCCAAGGGAACTCGGCGTTCCGGCCCACGTGCACCACTTCTGCAGCCGGCGAAGGGAAAAGCCTGAGCCGGCCGAAATGCTCGGGCAGAAACACTTGGCGCATAGCGCTATAGGAAAAAGCCCCGTCTACATCAACCAGGCGCAGGCGATAGTAATTCAAACCGGGCAGCGGCTTGTCGTCTGCGAACTCGTAGTACTGCACCTCGCCCGTGCTCCCGTTGGCGGCCACGCGGCCTAATGCGCTGAAACCTTCTCCCGTCCCGCTGCGCTCCACCTCGAAGTAAGCGCTCTGATACTCCGAAGCCGTAGCCCACTTTAGGCGCACAGTGCTGCCCTCTGCTTGGGCGGAAAAGTCCAGCAGCTCTACCGGCAAGGAGAAGTTCTCGCCCACGGCAAAATCGTCTATGCGAAAGTTCGGCGGAGCGGTGCAGTTCATGTTCACCTGGGTAATGTAGGAAAAGCGGAAGCGCAGATTGGGCACATTCTCGGCTCCGGCCGGCAAATCAAAAAACAGCGCACTCCAGGTGGTGGTAGCGCCGTCGGCCACATCGCCGAGGGTGTTCCAGTTGACCCCGTCGCTGCTCCACGCCAGCGATACCGGCGTAGCATGCGCCATGGAGCGCCGGCGCCCAAAGCCTACGCGAATGCCCGTGCGGCCGACGGTGCTGATGACGCCGCTGACGGTCAGCTGCACCGTTTCGCCCAAAGGCAGGCAATCGTCCATGCGCACGTTGTTGCCGCCGGAGGCCGGCGGAGGGTTATATCCACTGCTGGGCACTTGGTTGTTGAGCACAATGCGGCTGCTGCTGGCCGACCAGCCGGTGGGAAAAGTCCCTCCCGTAAAGGGTTGTATGTAAAAAATCTGCCCTCCCGTTGCACCGGGAAAAGACCAAAACAGCACGAGGGCAAAGACAGAATTTTTCATAAAATAGGAATACCCCTTTATTTTACCGCTAAACTGCTTGTAAAGTTTGTGCTTTCCCGCTTACCCACAAAACAGAAGCCGGAGAATTTCACCCAAGCTTAACACGCCTGTTGATGCGTACCGATCGAGCGACTTCAACTCTCTCGGCTGGTATGTTGCCGGGGAGCGAGAAGTATTCGCGCCAACGGTGATGTGGGTCACTTGGTGCCTTTCCACACACATGCTATCTTTGAAAACAAAAAGATAAAAGCGACAGCCTATGTTATGTCCCTCTTGTCAAGTGCCTTTGGTGACGATGATGCGCCATGATGTGGAGATTGATTTTTGCCCCCAGTGCCGAGGCGTGTGGCTCGACCGCGGAGAGTTAGACAAGATTATTGCCCACTCTATACGGCATCATGAAGAGGAGATAGAACAAGCCGCATCGCCAGAGCGCCCTTTGCGCCCCGGTGAGCGGCGCCACGTGTACCCGCCGCCCGAGCAACGCCGGCGGTTTATGTTGGAGCGCTACTTTGATTATTAAGGCGGATTTCGCTATGCGAGGAGGGCCGACTGTTTTCCATCGGCGGCCGTGGAAGAGGGAATTATCTGCGGCGAAGGAAAAGTCCGAACACGAGCAGCAGAGGCTATCCGGTCTATAGAGGCGAGAAATGGAGCACTTCGGTGTCGCCGCCGCCCCCACTGCGGTGTTCGAGATGGATGGCGGTAGCGTTCATCAGCACAATGCGCCAGTCCTCGGCGAGCTCGCGAATCAAGGAGGGAGCCGAGGCCTCAAAGTTCAGGCAAAGCTTCGGCGCGCTATCGTCGCAACCGGTAGACCAAGAGCCTTTCCAAAAACTGTTGCCCTGGCGAACGGTCAGCTGTCCGCCCGCCTCGAAGTCAAACACGTATGAGGCGTACAGGGCCGTCTTGTCGCTTCGGTCAAAGTAGTAAGCGACTTTCCATTTTCCCAAAGGGAAGGCATTGTCGGAATTTTTATCGCCTTTTTGGCAACCCAAATAAGAGAGGGTAATTGCTAAACACGAGAAGAAGAGGAGATAACGCATATCGCTTTGTTTTTAAAAAAATCACTTCAAATAACCAAAGCCGGGTGGAAAGGAGCAATATCCAAAAGTGCCGGCGGGTAAAAAAAGCCGCCTATGAAGCATTTACGGTAGACGGCTTTCTTGACAAAAAATTAACGCAAAAGAAATACTATTATTGAATTGCGAATTTTTGCAGATATTGCACCGTGAAAACTGCCCACCACCTCTGCCTTGCAGTTTGTTCTGGCCCTTTCTTAGTATTTCCAAATTATTCGTCGTTTTAGCCAGAAAAACGCCGTTTCCCTGTTTATTTTTCCGCGCAAAGCCCTTTTCTTTTTTCCGAAGAAAAGCCGCTTTATTTTAAAGCAAAATTTACCAAACCTAATTTTGTCTTGTATGAAGCATTTTGCACTAAAGCCATTTTTAATTTTACTCACCGCGTTCCTGGCCTATTCGGGCTGGTCGCAACGGCAGGTGAGCGGTATCGTTACCGATAGCGAAACGGGAGAACCTCTTATCGGCGCCAGTGTACGGGCAGTGGGAGCCCCGGTGGGCTCGGTAACGAACGTGGAGGGACGTTTTTCGTTTGAGGTGCCCGAAGGTGTTACGCAGATTGAGGTATCGTACACCGGATATGCGTCACAAGTGCTCTCGCTCGATGTCTCGGGTGTGCTCAACATCGCCCTTTCTCCGGGGCTCTTGCTGCAGGAGACGGTCGTCATCGGCTACGGCGTGGTAAAGCGGGAGGACATCACGGGGGCGCTGTTGGCGGTGGGGCCGCAACAGTTCAACCGCGGCGCCATCAACTCGCCGCAAGAGTTGATCGTGGGTAAGATTGCCGGCGTGCAGGTTACGCCCAACCCTGACCCGGGAGGCGGAGCCGTCATTCGCATCCGGGGTGGCTCTTCGCTGAGCGCCAGCAACGACCCGCTCATCGTGATCGACGGCGTACCGGTGGGCAATGAAGGCATCGGCGGCGAGCGCAACCCGTTCAACATCGTCAACCCGAACGACATCGAGAGCTTCACCGTGCTCAAGGATGCCTCGGCTACCGCTATTTACGGTTCGCGCGCCTCGAACGGAGTCATCCTTATCACCACCAAGAAGGGCTCGCTAAAGCGCAAGATCGGTGTGGATTACTCCAACAACTTTTCGTTTGCCTCTCCGGCCAACCGCATCCGCGTTTTGAGTGGTGATGAGTTTCGCGCCCTCATTCGGGAGCGCTTCCCCGACGGCCACCCGGCGCGCAGCATCGTAGGCACGGCCAACACCGACTGGCAAAAGGAAATCTACCAGACGGCCTTCGGTATGGACCACAATCTGGCCGTCTCCGGCGGCGTAGGTTCTCTTCCTTACCGGGTGTCCCTCGGGCTTACCGACCGAGACGGCATCCTGAAAACGGACAATTTCAACCGACTGACGGGCGCCGTAAGCCTGAGCCCTATGCTGCTCAACAACACGCTCCAGATCAACGCCAACGCAAAGGCCATGCAAACCAAAAACACCTTTGCCAACCGGGGAGCCATCGGCGCAGCCCTTTTCTTCGACCCTACCAAGCCGGTGCGCGACCCGAACAGTCGCTTCGGCGGATTTTACACCGCTACCGGCCCCGACGGCTTACCGCTGGGCTTGGCACCGGTAAACCCGGTAGCCCTGCTCGAAATGCAAAAGGACGAGTCCACCGTAAACCGCTTCATCGGGAACATCCAAATAGACTATCGCCTTCCCTTCTTGCCGGACCTGCGGGCCAACCTCAACTTGGCCTACGACCAGACCAGTGCCAAAGGAGAGGCCAGCGCACCGGCCAACTTCCCCGCCGGCTATCGCCAAGACGACAAAGGCCAAGACGACGGCGGCTTCTTGCGCACCTACGAACAAAAACGCCGCAACGAACTGCTCGAGTTTTACCTCAACTACGTCAAGACCATCGGCGCCACCCAGCTGGACATTATGGGCGGCTACTCGTGGCAACATTTCTACTTTGAAGACACCTCGCGAACCGTGAGCGCGCGCGGCACCCGGGTGTTGGACCCCGGCTTGTTCTTCCCGCGCGAATACTACTTGCTGTCGGTGTTCGGACGCCTCAACATCGGCATCAAAGACCGCTACTTGTTTACCTTCACCGTGCGCCGCGACGGCACCTCGCGCTTCGGGCCCGACAACCGCTGGGGGCTCTTCCCTTCGGCCGCCTTCGCCTGGAAGGTGCTCGACAACCGCGAGGGCATCCTCAACCGCCTGAAGTTGCGCATCAGCTACGGCGAGACCGGCCAACAAGACTTAGGGGGCGATTTCTATCCTTACCTGGCCCGCTACCAGGCTAGCCTACCGACGGCCGACTATCAGCTGGGCGACCAGTTCTACACCACCCTGCGCCCTAACGGCTACAACGCCAACCTAAAATGGGAGCAAACGGCTACCTACAACGCCGGCTTCGACTACGAGTTCGTGGACGGCCGCATATACGGCTCGGTGGATTACTACATCCGCAAAACCACCGACCTCATCAACTTCGTGCCCGTGCCGGCAGGTACCAACTTGACGAACTTCATCACCGCCAATGTAGGCGATTTGGAAAACCGCGGCATAGAAATCGCCATCAACACCATACCGGTGCAGCGCAGCAACTTCAACTGGGAGTTGGGCGCCAACTTCACCGCCAACCGAAACAAGATCACCCGTCTGACCGCTACCGATGACCCCGACTACCGGGGCGTAGCCGTAGGGGGCATCTCCGGAGGCGTGGGCAATACCATCCAAATCCACAGCGTAGGCTATCCGGCCAATTCCTTCTACGTGTTTCAGCAGGTGTACGACGAAAGCGGAAAGCCCATCGAAAACCTCTACGTCGATATCAACGGAGACGGACAGATAACTCCTGCCGACCAGTATCGCTATAAGAGCCCGTTCCCAGACTTGCTCATCGGGTTTTACACCAACTTTACCATCGGCCGCTTCGACCTCTCCGCCGGCGGACGCGCCAGCCTGGGCAACTACGTGTACAACAACAACGAGTCTAACCAAACGGCCTTCAACACGCTGTATCACCCCACCGGTTACTTGAGCAACCTGCACGCCGACTACGTGCGCACGCAGTTCACCGTGCCGCGCTACTTCAGCAATTACTTCGTACAGGATGCCTCCTTCCTGCGCTTCGACCACATCACGGTGGGCTATAATTTCGCTACGAGAGGCTTCGTGCGCAATCTTCGCCTGTTTGGCTCTGTTCAAAACCCCATACTCGTCACCCCTTATCGCGGAATTGACCCCGAGGTGTTCGGAGGAATCGACAATAACGTCTATCCGCGTTCAATAACTTATCTGTTTGGTTTAAACGCCGGTTTCTAACTCAAAAAATGCTCTGTTATGACATATCGTAAAAATATCCAGACGGGAGCCTTACTGCTGTTCGGCATTGCGGTGTCGCTGGTGTCGTGCTTTAAGGATTTGGACACTACGCCGCTCAACAAAAACGAAACGACATCGGCCAATGTATACGACAATCCCAGCGCCTACAAGAGTGTGCTGGCCAAGCTGTACGCCGGTCTAGCGCTGAGCGGCCAGCAAGGCCCTGCCGGCCAGCCGGACATCAGCGGCATCGACGAGGGCTTCTCTACTTATCTGCGGCAGTACTGGAAAGCACAGGAACTCACCACGGATGAAGCCGTCATTGCTTGGAACGACGGCAATATCCAGGACTATCACCAGCAGGACTGGGATGCGAACAACGAGTTCATCGCCGCCATGTACAACCGGATATTCTACCAGATATCGCTGTGCAACGAATTCATTCGAGAGACGAGCGATGAAAAACTGGATAGCCGGGGCGTCAGCGGCAATTTGCGCTCCGAGATCGCCACATATCGCGCGGAGGCCCGCTTTTTGCGCGCGCTCAGCTACTGGCATGCATTAGATATGTTTCGAAACGTGCCTTTCGTTACGGAGAACGACAAGGTGGGTGCCTTCTTTCCGCGACAAGCATCCGCTCAAGAGATTTTCAACTACGTCGAAAGCGAGCTAAAAGCCATCGAGTCTCAGCTCAAGCCGCCCCGCCAAAACGAGTACGGCCGCGCCGACCAAGCCGCCGCTTGGATGGTGCTGGCCAAGCTATATCTCAACGCTCAGGTGTACATCGGCCGAGAGCGCTACACCGACTGCATCACTTATTGCAAAAAGATTATCGACGCCGGCTACACGCTGGAGCCAAACTATGCCAATCTCTTCAATGCCGACAATCACAAGGCGAAAGGCGCCATTTTCTCGGTGCTCTTCGACGGCCTACGCAGCCAAACTTACGGCGGCACGACCTTCATCTGCCACGCCGCGGTGGGTGGAAGCATGAACCCGGCCGATTTCGGCTTGGATTTTGGCTGGGGTGGCACACGGGTTACCAGGGCGCTGGTTGACAAATTTCCGGCTACAGGCGGCAACATCGTGGTGGCGCCCAACCCCGGCGGCACCTATCCCGTCATTTACGTGCCGGGAGCCTATCAAGGGTGGAACCCCGCCACGGCGCGCCAACTGTCGTCGAAAAACAACGATAACACCTACGAGGGCTACATCTACTTTGCCGACGCCAACTCGGAATTTAAATTCACCCTCGGCCCTAACTGGGATAACAACTACGGCGACGACGGCGCCAACGGCACTCTCGACCCCAATGGGGCCAACATCAAAGTCGGCGAGGCCGGGTTCTACAAAATCAATGTAAACCTCAACAACCTCACTTACTCCTTGCTCAAAACTACGTGGGGCCTTATCGGCTCGGCCACTCCCGGCGGATGGGGCAGCGACCAGCCTATGACCTACGACCCCACCGAGGGCGTGTGGAAAATCCAGCTCAACCTCGTGCAAGGAGAGGTGAAGTTTCGCGCCAACGGAGGCTGGGACCTCAACTACGGCGACGACGGTAAAGACGCCATCCTGGAGCAAAACGGCGCCAACATCGGCATACCGTCGGCAGGCACCTACCTGATTAAGCTCTATTTGAACAAGCCCGATTACACCTATTCTATTGAGCGCCCCATCTTCGACCGCCGGGCCATGTTCTGGACGCAGGGGCAGTCGAAAGAGATCGACGACATCTCGCAGTTCACCAACGGCTATGCGGTGACCAAGTTCACCAACGTGCGCTCGGACGGCACACCGGGCTCCGATAAAACGTTCGTAGATACGGACTTTCACCTCTTCCGTGTCGAAGATGCCTATCTGATGTATGCCGAAGCGGTGCTCCGCGGCGGCCAAGGCGGCGATATCGGCACGGCCGTCAATCTCATCAACCGCATCCGCGAGCGCGCCTATGCCGGACCGGCCGGCAACATCACGGCCAACGACTTGACGCTGGACTTCATCCTCGACGAACGCGCCCGCGAACTGTACTGGGAATGCCACCGCCGTACAGACCTCATCCGATTCGGCCGCTTCAGCAATACCACTTACCTGTGGCCTTGGAAAGGTGGTGTAAAAGGCGGAATAAGCCGCCCGCAGTTCTACGACGTGTTTCCCATACCCAACTCCGACATCGGTGCCAACCCCAACCTGCGCCAAAATCCGGGCTATTAACCGCAGTGAGCCGCCGGACACGGCTGCGTTCGGCGGCTTATCCTGTGCCAAAACCCATATCAACAACTTTGGCAAACAAAAACAAAACACTCCTAATTGTCATGAACATCAAGGCATTTTCTATCATAACAGCCGCCCTTGTTCTCCTTACTTTGGGCTGTGAAAAACAGGGAGAGTTCAACCCTTCTCCCGCCCTCAGGCTGCGCGCACGCCCGACCATTACCTCTCCTACAGACGGCACTGCCATCGTTTTGAAAGAAAACCAGGCCGCTAACCCCTTCGTGGTCACGTGGACGCCCGCCGACTTCAACTTCCGCGCCGCTGCTACATATGCAGTAGAAATCGCCCGTGCCGGAAAAGGCTTCAAAGACGCCGTCGTTCTCGGTACCAGCAATACCACCTCGCTGGAAACCACGGTAGAGAAGCTGAACAACGTCCTCTACGCAGCACTCGAGCTCCCCGGCGAAGAGCCCTCTGATGTTGAGATGCGCCTGGCCGTGACGCTCAACCCTAACGTAGATGTCGTTTACTCCGACACCATTAAGCTGAAAGTGACGCCCTACACTATTGTCGTCGTCTATCCACAGCTACAGGTGCCGGGTAGCTATCAGGGCTGGAACCCTGCCGACAACACGACCGTCATCTTCTCCGCTAAAAGCAACAATCGCTACGAGGGCTACATCTATTTCAAAGACGACAATACCGAGTACAAGTACACCGTAGGCCCCAGCTGGGCCGAAAACTACGGCGACAACGGCGGCGACGGCACCCTCGAGCGCGACGGCGCCAACATCAAGGCCGGGCCGGCCGGCGTGTATCGCCTGCGGGTAAACCTCAACGACCTCACGCACGACAACTTGCGCACCGAGTGGGGGCTCATCGGATCGGCCACACCCGACGGCTGGAACAGCGACCAAAACATGACTTACGACCCGGCTGCCAACAAGTGGACGATTACGCTCGACCTGGTGGCCGGAGAAATTAAGTTCCGCGCCAACGACAGCTGGGATGTCAACTTGGGCGACGACGGCTTAAACAAAACGCTGGAATATAACGGCGCTAACATACCCATACCCGCTGCCGGCAACTACACCATAGACTTGTTCCTCAACAAGGCTATCTACACTTACACCATTAAAAAGAATTGAGGCCCCTTCTCAGAAGGCGCAACCAAGCCACCCTGCTGTGACGTCCCTTCACAACAGGGTGGCTTTTTTGTACCTCCGAAAGTCCGGTAACCTATAATAGCATCGCAGAGCCTAATTCTGCCGTTCTACCGAATCACCGTCATGCCCGAGGTCTGCGTCTGTACGAGGTTAATCAGAGGTAGATCCTGCAAATTCAGGCCGTGTACCTAATTTTGGGGGAAATGTCCGAGTCATGATGCGTTTGCTATCCGGCTTGTTGTGGTGCCTGCATTTGTCGCGCTTGTGGGCACAAGAGACTCTCGGTGGGGCCGACCCGCGCTTGGTAGGAATAGACTCCGTAGTGCTTCGAGTGTTGGATGAATGGAAAGCACCGGGGTGTGCTGTCGCCGTTGTAGAGAAAGGCCGAGTGCTCTTCGCCGGCGGATGGGGCTACCGCGACTACGCTAAACGCCTGCCGGTGACGGAGCAGACGCTTTTTCAAATAGGCTCTTGCACCAAAGCCTTCACCTGCGCTTTGATAGGTGTACTGGCCGATGAAGGCGTGCTGGATTTAGACGGCAAAGTGTGGCGCTATATGCCGTCCTTTCGCATGTTCAGCGACCACTTGACGCAGCAAGTCACCTTGCGCGATTTCATGTGTCACCGCAGCGGACTGCCGCGCCACGATTTATCGTGGCTGCAAAGCCCTGCGACCCGCGACAGTCTGGTGCAGCGGATGGCCTACCTTGAGCCCTCGGCAGAGCTGCGCGAGCGCTATCAGTACAACAACTTCGGCTTTACGCTGCTGGGAGCAGTAGCCGAACGAACGACGGGAAAAACGTGGGAAGCGCTCGTGCGCGAGCGACTCCTCCAACCGCTGGATATGCGCTCGGCTCGTTTTGATTTGTGGACGCTGCCCTCCGGCGCCGACATTGCGCGCGGGCACCGCGTACATGCAGACACCATCCGGCCTATGGACTACCTGCGCATAGAAGGCATGGGGCCGGCAGGTAGCCTTTGCGCCAACGCTGCGGAAATGGCACACTGGATGCTGCTTTGGCTCAACGGCGGGCACATAGGAGGCCGGCGTGTTCTGTCGCCCTCTTATGTCCGCGAAGCCCTATCGGCGCAGGTGCCCCTTAGCGGTTCCTTGCCCTCTGCCGAGCAACCGAACATCTTCTCCTTTGGATACGGCTTCGGATGGATGCTGTCCTCCTACTACGGGCATTATCGAGCCGAGCACGGTGGGAACATCAACGGCTTTAGCGCCAGCGTATGTCTGTTCCCCTCCGACAGCATAGGCATTGCCGTGCTGGTCAACCAGAACCGCTCGCAGGTGCCCGCCGTGGTACGCAACTACATTGCCGACCGTCTCTTGGGCTTGACTCATCGCGACTGGAACGCGGTCGTCCGAACCGAATACGTGCGCAACCGCTTGAGTGCCCTGAGCGCCCAACAAGCCCAAGCGCAAACGCGCAAGAAAGACACCTCACCGACCCACCCTTTACCGCAATACGCCGGCTCGTACTGCAATGGCGGCTACGGGTGTGTAGAGGTTTTCGCCCGAAACGACTCGCTCTTCGCTTTCACGCCAGGCGTGGCTTATCACCTGGAGCACCACCACTACGATGTATTCCGAGCGATGCCGTTGTCTGAAGAACAGCGCGAAGACCTGTTGGGCCTTGCTGTGCGGTTCCAATTCCTCCTTGACCTCCAGGGCGAGGTAAGCGAACTGTGGGCACATGGCGTAGAGCCTGCCGTAGCCAAGGTGGCCTTCCGGCGTCAAACGAAGCCCTACGAGGTGTCTGTCGAGATGTTACAACGCTACTGCGGCACCTATCGGATGGGAACTTCGGAAGTAAGGGTATTTCTGAAGGGAAACACGTTGATAATTTACCTCGCCGGGCAGCCGGAATACGAGAGCGTGCCCACCGGTGAGCACACCTTCCGATTGAAGGCGCTGGAAGGCTACAGCGTTCGATTTGAGATGAATGAAGACAACAGCGCTCGGGCCGTCGTGTTCCTCCAACCCAACGGCACCTTCCGGGCGGTGCGAAAGCCGTGAGCTCAGAACAGCCGGTTGTAATCGTCGCTTGGCGGCGACGCCTCTGGCGACGGCGGATGAATTGGCTTTTTGGCCTTTGGGTCACCGCTCGTCGTTTCCCGCTCCCACCGTTCCAGCAGGCGCAAGCCCTCTTCTTCAAAAACGCCTCTTTGCAGGTCAATAGAGTCCAGCAAGTGGCGGGTAGTGCCCATAAAGCGCTCCAGGTCTCCTACTTTACGGCTCACCTCGTCGGCCAGTTCTTCCAAAGCTTGGTCGAAGAGGGCGCGTTGGTCAGGGCTGCCTTTCAGGATACTCTGAGCAGAGCGCATGGCCGAATGGCCGGCCTTGATGGCGCGATATTCTTGCTCCCTCAGGGCGATCTGGTCGCGCGTGTCTTCGATGACGAGTTCGGCGTGCTCGTACATGCGCCGCAGGATGCGATAGAGAGCATCCATCTTCCGATACAGCTCGTCGTAGCGGGCGTTGACTTCCTGAAGACGCCCGGCCTTGCGGGTGGCAAGGGTGAGATTTCGGGTGTCGCCTTGGCCGCGGGCCTCTTCGGCCAAGGCGAGGTTTTTCTGAACGTCGGCTGCATTAGTATCTATGAGGGTTCTCAAGTTGCGCATTTGTCGGCGCAGCAGGCCGATTTGCCGGCTGAGGTCTATGATGTTCCGCTCTAAGTGCTGGACGTGGTCTTTGAGCACACTGATAGGGTCAATGTTCACGAACAGGCCCGTCAGCCGACGCATGGCTATTTTGTAAAAGTACCACAGCAGGTTGCGCGTGTAATTGTCCAGCAGCAGATAGACGATGCCTCCGAGCAGGACTAAAAGGGCAGCCAATTTAACCGGGTCTTCTACCCAGGCCAGCAAAGTATGGGCAAAGCGAAAAAGGAGCCATAGGCCAAGCCCGGCGAGAAGGAGCAGTACGATAATACCCGTAATACCCTCCGGACGTTTCCAAAAAGATTTCGTCTTCATGTCATACCCACGGGTATAAGAGAATTCAACCATCTGTGACGGCGGATGACAACCTACTACAAGTAACGGTGCAAGCGTTCTACATCCTCTTCGATATGGCGCATTATCGCCTGACGAGTTTGGTCGAAGGCGAGTTGAGCACGGTTCAGCTTGTGCTCCTCCTGTTGGCGCTCGGCTTCTAGGCGTTCGACCTCGTTCAAGTAATGCCCCAACTCGTCTTGTAGTCGGGCTATTTCAGCCCGATGGCGCTCGATTTGGTCCTTTAACCGGGCAATCTCGTGGATTCGAGCCGCCACCTCCCGCTCTCGGCGATGGTTGAGCGCCGCCTCGAACACCTCTCGCTCGCGATCGAGGAGGTGGTGATAGTACTGGGCCGACTCGAGAAGCTTCTCCTTGGAAAGGCCCGCCGCAGCAGCCGTAGCGAAAGCGCCTCGATAGGCCGTTTGCTCGTCGAGCGACATGGCCTGAAGGGCTAAGATGGCCCGCCGAAATTCGAGATAATCAAACCCCGGCAAATTGTTTTTTTCTAAGACGCCTACCAGGATTTCCAGGCTACGCTCGTCGGCTCCCTGGAGCGGAAAGAGTGAGGTTGTCGGTATCATGGGAAAGGCAAAAAAGGCTAACCCTCTATAAACGCCTGCAAGGTAAGCTCCGCTACGGCAATTCGGGCATGCCTCTTGAGAGAAAGTGTCTTCAAGAGGCGGGCTACGAACAGCTCGGCCTGATGGGCTGCTTTTTTTATCCGAAACGCTTCAACCCGAGTTCAGTTTTCTCAAAAACACGCCAACAAGCCGTACATTTCGGCCTGAAGCGGAGGGAACCCGCAAGTGTTTGATACCGACCGATGGACTTGACCGATAATGCCCTTAAGGCTAAAGCCGAGGAATCGCACCTGCGCCGGCAGTGCGAAAGCTTAGCGCAATGGATGTTTACCGACTTTGCCTTAGCGCGACAGATTGTTGAGGAAATAGCGGCGGCTTTGACGCCGACAACCCCTCTTGGAATTCAGGCCTTGTACTTCAGTTGCCGAGCGTTTCTGGAAAACCAGTGGCACCACTTCGACGAAGCCCTTAAGCACTTCGGGCAGGCTTTATCGGCATGGGAACGCTTAGGGCATGAAGAACACACGGCCGAAGCCTACCTGGATATTGCGGCAGTGCATATCAACCGACGCGATTGGCAAGGCGCCGAGCAGAGTTTGGAGCGCGCACGCCAAATGATCGGCCGGCGACCGGAAAATCTTCGACTGCAGGGGCAGTTGGCGTGCCGGGAGGGTTTTTTGAACCTACACCTGTCTAACCACCGCAAAGCGCTGGAAAAACTGCAAGAGGCCGAGCGCATCCTGTTGAGCCTGGAGGATAGGAAGACGCTGAAAGATTTTTATATCCTGACTCTGGTGATCAGCGGTTTGGGCGACCTGTACGAGCGCATGGACGAAAAGGAAAACAGCCTGGACGCCTATTTGCGCGTGTTGCCCATCGTCGAAGAGCATCGCCTTCGCCCGCGCTTGCCTTGGCACTACTTGAATGCCGGCCGCGCTGCCATGGCACAGAACGATACCGAATACGCCCGAGAGTGCTTTGAACATGTCTTAGAATTTGCCGAGGAAGAAGACCCTGAAGCCAAGGCCCATGCCCTGGCCAATCTGGGCATTTTGGCTTTGTTAAAAAACGAAAACCAGCGCGCTGCCGCTCTTTTCGACGAGGCGGCTGCCCAATTTCCCAATCCTTCTGAGCCCTCCGATTTTACTAATTTATCTAAAATACAAGCCTGGCGTGCCGAACTGTTGTGGCAGCTGAACGAGCCGCAACAAGCAGAGGCCCACTTCGAGCAGGCGTACACTTTTGGAGTTCGCGGGCACGACCTCAATCACCTGGCCCACGTGTGTCAGGCCTTGGCCCAGCTGTGCAGCACTCGAGGCGATTACCCCCAAGCCTACTTGTGGCAGCAGAGAAGCACCGAAACCATTGAACAGCATTACCTCCAGGTGCGCGACCGCGAGCGACAAGAAATCGAGATTCGCCACAATTTAGAGCGCATACGCCAGGAGGGGCAAATGGCCAAGCTCCGCGTAGCCAGCCTCCAACTGCGCGCCCTGCGCGCCCAGATGAATCCCCATTTCCTCTTCAACGCCTTAAATGCCATACAAGGACTCATCACCTCCGGCCGCAACGACGAGGCGGAAACCTACCTGGCCCGATTTGCCAAGCTCATGCGCCATACGCTGGAATACTCCAATCTGGAAGTGGTCACCTTGGAACAAGAAATCGAATTTCTCGAGCGCTACCTGGAACTCAACTGTCGCCTGCGCTTCCGCGACCATCTGCATTATCGGATCATACAGCCCACCGCCGTTGACCCAGGAGAACTATTTATACCGGCCATGATCGTCCAGCCCTTTGTGGAAAACGCCATCGAGCACGGGCTACGCCCCTTGCTGAGCGGCAACTTGCGGGTGGAGTTTCGCCTCACGGAAAACGAAAACATGCTGCTGTGCCTCATCGAAGACGACGGCGTGGGCTTCAACAAAGGCCGAGAAAAACAGAAAGCCTACCCTCCCTCCTACCAGCGCCACCGCTCGCGCGGCATGGACATCACGCGTGAGCGCTTGACCTTGCTGCACCAACTGCGCAAAAACCCGGGCATGAACTTCATCAAAATAGCCGATTTGGGCGACAAGACAGGCGGCTCCCGCTCCGGCACCTTGGTTGAGGTGATGCTCCCCGTATTAGAGCCGCCGACAACACGCGAAACTTAACCCAGGATTAACATTCTCGCTTAGGGCCTACTTTACCTTCGCTCCAAACTTTTCTATGGAAAAAGCACTGGCAAAAAAGCAAAAAGGAGGCATAAGAAGTCGTCCCTTCTATTTGGATGTCTTCGACGCCCTAACCCAGGAGCGCACCTTTTTGGCCTTTGTGCTGATCGTTTTCTTGTCCGCCGCGGCCCTCTATCAGTACCCGTCGGTGGCCATGTGGATTGGCTTCATTTTAGCTGCTTATTCGGCTGTAGCCAACGACAGCATCCAGTCCTTGGGCACTTTCATCGAAAGTAACAAACACCGCAAGTGGTGGGTACTATGGCTTTTTACGGGAGGCATCTTCCTGGTGACGATGATCACCAGCTGGGTGCTTTTCGACGGCGACGTGACGTACAAGCGCCTAATCAACGATGCCAACCAAACCAAATACCCACATCCCGAGCAGTTCTCCTTTTTTCAGGTGATTGCTCCCTTGGTGCTGCTCATTCTGACGCGCCTGCGGATGCCGGTATCGACGACTTTCTTGCTGCTGAGCGTGTTCAGTGTAGACACCTCTGGGGTGAGCAGCATCGTTTGGAAGAGCACATCGGGATATATACTGGCCTTTGGGCTGTCGTTTGTCATTTGGTATTTCGGATACTACTACATTCGGAAGTACTTTCGGCAGCGCAAGGCGCACTTCTCCTGGGTATTTATTCAATGGACCATCAGCGGCGCGTTGTGGTCGGTATGGTTGATGCAAGATGGCGCAAACATCGCCGTGTTCTTGCCGCGCCGATTAGATGTGCTTTATCTGGTGATATTTTTGACGGTGATCTTCTTCGGAATGGGAATACTCTTCTACCTTCGCGGCGATAAAATTCAAGAGGTTGTCAGCGAGAAGGTGCGTATTTCCGACGTCCGAGCGGCTACTTTAATCGACTTTACCTACGTTTTGCTGCTGCTCTACAAGCTGTTGGTCAGTACTATACCGATGAGTACTACATGGGTGTTTCTGGGAGTAATAGGTGGGCGCGAGATTGCCATTAGCCTGGCGCGCAAGAAGAAGGGAGTTAAGCATCGCCATCGGGCCTTGCGATTGGTAGGGCGCGATGTCTTGTACGCCACAATTGGCCTCGTCATCTCGGTGGCATTAGCCTCGGGAGCGAATCCAAACATTCGGACGGAGCTGGCGCAATCTTTTCACAGATTCTGGGTGAGCCTGGTCCAGCTGCTAAACTACTGACAACCCCGCTTACTACGGGGATATGAAACAACGCGTTTTATCGGCCGTTATCTTTGTAATGGCCATGTTGACGGGTGTCTTTGGGGGCGCGGTGGCTTTCTATGGACTTTTTGCCCTGATTACCGCCGGTTGTTTGTGGGAATTCATGGGCCTGCTCTTCCCGGCAAACCACGATCACCGTCTGTGGCGGCGCTTGATCGGCATATTGTTGGGCGTGACGCCTTTCTTAGTTTACGGCAGCAAGCTCTTCGGTGCCTTTCGCCCTCTACAAGGGCCAATAGAATTTTTTCCTTACGTATTCACAGCCGACTTGTCGGAGAATGCCGGCCCTATCTTACTAACACTGGCACTGCTGGTCTTGGCTATTTTTTTGTTGTTCGTGGTCGAGCTTTTTCTATACTCGGCGCGGCCTTTTGACAATATCGGTTACTATCTCATAGGCATCGTATATGTGGGTATACCGTTTGCCTTGCTCATCAATATTTCCTACTGGCATGACAATTACGCTCCTCTGCGCGTTTTCGGGCTGCTGCTGCTGACGTGGACAAACGATACTATGGCTTATTTCACCGGTACCTTTTTGGGCAAGACGCCCTTTTTCTCCCGCATTTCACCGAAGAAGACCTGGGAAGGCACCTTGGGCGGCATTGCTTGCACCTTTATAGTTGCTTTCGGTCTTTCGCGTTGGATTGCCGATTTTTCGCCGTCGGAGTGGTTGTTGCTGGCCGTTTGTGTAGCCGTTTTTGGCACTTTAGGGGATTTGGTAGAAAGTATGTTTAAACGCAGTATCGCCGTTAAGGACTCCGGCTCCATCTTACCCGGGCACGGTGGGTGGCTGGATCGCTTTGACTCGTTCATCTTTGTGCTGCCGTTTGCGTGGTTGGCCTTGATGATTTGGGAAGGTTAACTATGGGCATTTCTGCCGTTATCATCACTTATAACGAGGCGCGCAATATCGAGCGCTGCCTTTCCTCTTTGGAGGGCATAGCCGATGAGGTGGTCGTCATGGATGCCTACTCGAGCGACGACACACCCGACATTTGCCGGCGAAGAGGTGTCCGCTTTTATCAGCATCCGTTTGACGGTTATGCTTCGCAAAAAAACCGCGCCAACACCCTTGCCCGGTACCCTTGGGTGCTCTCGCTCGACGCAGACGAGGCACTCAGCCCAGAGCTGCGCTGCTCACTGCTGGCCTTGCGCCCTGAACTGGAGGCGTTCGACGCCTATGCTTTTAATCGTCGCACGAATTACTGCGGCCACTGGGTTCGTTACTGCGGTTGGTACCCGGACCGCAAAGTGCGCCTTTTCCGACGGCAGCAGGCCCGTTGGGGCGATAGACCGGTACACGAACAGCTCCTCCTGCCCGAAGGCGCACGCGTGGGCTTTTTGAAGGGCGACCTTCTTCACTACAGCTATTACACCACAGCGGAGCATTACGAGCGCGCTCGGCGCTACGCGCAGGCAGGAGCAGAAGCCCTCCGGCAGCGCGGAAAGTGCGTCCATCCCTGGACGCCCTTCACACGGGCAATAGGGAAGTGGCTGCGCAACTACCTCTTACGCCTGGGCTTTCTGGACGGAAAAGCCGGCTGGACCATTTGTCGCATAAGTGCTCTGGAAACCTACTGGAAGTACCGGCAGCTGTTGTCCCTTCAGCGCTGTGTTGAACACCGTTAAGCACCTCTCCATGCAGCCTATTGTAGAAACGCATTTCCAACTGCCGGGTCAGACCGACTTTTATCGCGGAAAGGTGCGCGATGTTTACACCGTGGGGGATCGCCTCGTGGTTATAGCCACCGACCGTATCTCGGCTTTTGACCGTATTTTACCCCGCCCCATCCCTCACAAGGGAGCGGTGCTAAATCAAATGGCCGCCTATTTTTTGGAGGCCACGCGCGACATCTGCCCGAATTGGCTGCTGTCTACACCCGACCCTAATGTCTCTATAGGTTATCGCTGCCGGCCCCTGCGGGTGGAGATGGTCGTTCGCGGGTATCTGGCCGGTCATGCCGCCCGGCAGTATGCAGCCGGTCGGCGCACGCTATGCGGGGTGCCGCTGCCCGAAGGGCTGCGCGAAAACGACCCCCTACCCTACCCCATCATTACGCCCACTACAAAAGCCGCCGACGGCCACGACGAAGATATTTCTCGAGAAGAAATCATCGAGAGGGGTATCGTATCGGCCGAAGAGTATGCTCTCATGGAGGCCTATACTCAGGCCCTCTTTCGTCGAGGCACCCAGATGGCCGCCCAACGAGGGCTTATCTTGGTGGATACGAAGTACGAGTTCGGCGAATACCGAGGCCAGATTATGCTTATAGACGAGGTGCACACGCCGGACAGCTCGCGCTATTTCTACGCCGATGGATATGCCGAGCGACAGGCGCTCGGCCAACGCCAGCACCAGCTGAGCAAGGAGTTCGTCCGTGAATGGCTTATGGCCCGCGGTTTCCAGGGCAAAGAGGGCCAGCCGATACCCGACATGCCGGACGGCTTCGTCCGTGAGGTGTCGGAGCGCTACATTGAGCTGTTCGAGCAGATGACCGGTCGTTCGTTTGTTCGCGACACCTCCGATGAGCCCTTATCGCGCATCGAGCGCAACCTTCTACGCGCCCTGCAAGAGCTGCCTTAGACAATTTGGATATAGCTGCCCAATACCCACCGATTCGGCCCGATGCGATGCCAGCCGTCGCGGCTGGTTTCGTAAATATCCACCAGGTCATTCTGATGGAGCCGCCCCACTACGCTGTACGCTGTGGAGGGCCCAGAGCGTACGTTGAGGAAAGAATGGTTGACCCTGCCCTTGCGAAGGGCTGCCGGTGCCGTCGGGATGGCCGGAAGCACGCGGATGTAGTCGGCGCTGACAAACTCGCCCGTCCCGATACGCCAAAAGCCGGATACGCGCTCCAGTAGCGGGACAATATCGCCCTGAATAAGCCGGCGTACGACGGGAAACGATGTACCTGGGCCGGAGCGCACGTTGAGAAAACGAGACTCTACCCGCCCTCGTTGTGTAGCAGAGGGGGGGGCAGGTTCCGGCGCACCGGTCGTGCTGGTGCCGGAGCGAGCGGCGGCGGCCATCTGCACGGCCCGCAGCGCATTGATGCGGCCGTAGCCGTAGTAGATGGAATGCCCGTTGGCATCGTACGCCTGCGGCGGGCCGATCTTGTCGGCGCTGCGACGCAGGATATCCTTAATCTGAGGCACCGTCAAGTCCGGATTAGCCGTCAGCATGAGGGCGCAGACGCCGGCAGCCAGCGGAGCCGCGCTGGACGTACCACCGAATCCACTTGTGTACCCCAGCGCTATCGAGCGGCCGTCGCGCCCTATGTCGCAGGTAGCCGTAGTGATGCCGACGCCGCCGTCTCCGCTGGTAGGTGCGCAAATAAAAGCCTGGCGCCCGAAGAAGGAATAGCTCGAGCGCTCGTCAAGGCTATTAGAAGCGGTTACGCATATACCGTCGGGATGGGCGGCGAAGTCGCTCACCTCTCTGGGCTGATGGTTCGAGGCCGGGTTCGCGTTGCCGGCGGCAAAGAACATCGGTATGCCTCGGCCGCCGCGCCCTTCGCGCGCTACGCGCGCCAGAAAATTAGAGACATACGTAGATAGTGGCACCGGAGTAGGATAGCCCAAGCTACAGGAAATGATATCCGCTCCGTTGAGCAATGCATGTTCAAAGGCGTTCTTAATGGCCTCATCGGTGAGCACCTCCAACTTAATCAGCAGGAGGCGGGCCGTAGGAGCCGCACCTAAAATGCCTTGAGCGTCGAGCGCACCCGCGGCAACGGCGGCACAGGAGGTGCCGTGGCTGACCACACCCGCCGCGCCGTTGCTCATGCGCACGAAAGGAGAAACATCCGCATGGCGAAAGACCGCATTGAAGGGATGGCGTATCTTTCTTCCGTCGCCGCGCAACTGCGGGTGCTCGGTGGCAAAACCCGTGTCGATAATGGCAATACAGATGTCCGAGCTGCCCACACTCCCCAAGAAGCGCCACGCCTCCATGACCTTCGCGTCGGCCCCCCGCCTAAAGTAAGAGGCGTCATAAACGGCATTGGGCACATCTACGGCGGGTATAGGCCGTCCGGTGTTTTCTAAGTGCCATTGAGAGGCGATAAAACGCCCGGTAGGCGGTGAAAAAGACCACATCATCGGAGGGGCGGCGAACTCCGGCTCGGCTATCGCCACGGTATCCATGGCCTGCAGGGCTATCGTGCACTTTATCGGGTTGGGCGATGCCGGCGACACGCTAACCCTGAACGCTCCCGGGCCCACCACCTCTCGAATGCTCAGCGCCAGCTCGGACAAGACGGCTAATTGCTGCGCCTCATCAACCTCGGGCTTGAATTCGATGTACAAATTGCCGGTAGGTACCAGCGGGTTACCTTCTTGCCCTTCCACATGCCACACGTGTGTTCCCATGCCTACGTCGGGCCGGCGGCGCAGATCGTCCAATACCTCGCCTATGCCTTCGGAGGCGCGCACAAAGCTAAAGCCCTCTACACCTAACGGTGCACCTGCTGCACTTCGCCGCACCGGCGCCTCATGGGCGGGATTATGGCGCAGCGCCGCCTCGGTATCGCTTTTGGTAAGCGTGAGCGCTTGCCCACCATAAGCAAACGTTACCTCGTCCTGTTTTTGTTTTGCCATAAACTCGGGATTGTTACAAGTAAAAACTGAATCCCTCCGCCACAAATTGCTGATAAGTGCGGCGGTCGAAGCGATACAAGCGGGCCGGGCGGTGGGCAACCCCCTCCTGCGTTTCGTTTAGGTCATGTAGCAAGTTCATGGAGAGAATCTTCTTGCGAAAGTTGCGCTTATCCAGCTTTTCGCCCAAAATGGACTCGTACAGGTGCTGTAGCTCGGTCAGCGTGAACTTAGGCGGGAGCAGCTCGAAGCCTATAGGGGCCATGCGCACTTTTAACTTCAATCGGCGCAAACACGTATCGAGAATCTCGTTGTGGTCAAAAGCCAACTCGCCCACCTGCGAGACGGCATGCCACCGCGCCGAATGTGCAAAGGACGCCGGTGTCACGACGTAATCGCTGATTTTTACCAAAGAATAATAGGCCACCGTAATCACGCGCCCTAATGGATGGCGATTGACCGCACCGAATGTCTTCACCTGCTCCAAATACACGCCGCGAAGACCGGTCAACTGCTCCAATACACGCTCCGCAGCAGCGTCTAAATCTTCATTGGGATAGACCAAATCGCCCGGCAAGGCCCATTTCCCCCGATAGGGCGCTGCTCCGCGCTGGATAAGCAGCACCTTGAGCTCGCCACCGTCAAAACCGAAAATAACGTTGTCAACAGAAAAGGCCGATTTAAAAAAACTTTCAAACTCACTCATGTCCCTGTAGGGTAGTCGGTTATTGCGCCTCAAAACTACGGCTACATTGGCCTTTTTTTTGCACCTATCTGCTATCTTACTCCGAATGCTGCTCCGCGTGAAGTAAACGCCTATTTAAATTGCCTTAATTTTGCCTTTCGTGTGACACTCGTCGCCGATTCGCTAAAAGCATCGCATCCTTTCTTATGAACGTAGACGTTCCTGCCCACATAGAGCGCCTCCTCTTTTTACACGACACGCTGGTCATCCCGGGATTGGGTGGCTTCACTACTGCGCGCAATTCTGCCACCGTAGATTATGCGACCGCTACCATTAACCCGCCTTTGAAAACCCTAACCTTCAGTGAACATCTGACCGTAGATGACGGCATCCTGATAGAAGATATTGCCCAAACCTACGGCCTTTCTGCGGAAGAGGCGCGGCAAGCAGTGGAGGCCTTTGTCGAGCAGGTGCAGCAGCGCCTCGACCAACGCGATATTGTTAGCTTGCCGGGCGTAGGACGCTTATACAAGAATTACTTGCAAAAAGTCCAATTTCTGCCGGATACCACCAATTTCAGCGCCAATACCTACGGGCTTCCTCCGCTGCAATTCTCTCCCATTGCCCGCGCCCGCGAAATGGCCGGTACCGCAGAAGCCGGCAGAGCCCCGGCGACAACTGCTGCCCCTGAAGCGGAAGTTGAGCCTTTAGTGCCGCCTATTCCACCGTTGCCCAACCCGCCGGCCTTCGACAACGGCTCTCATCTGCCGCCGCACAGCTCGGCCGGCCGGTTCGGCATCGGCATAGGCATCGGCCTCATCTTGTGCTCGGTTCTGCTCGGCCTGTGGTGGTGGCAACACCGCAAAGATGTCGCTCCTGCAACACTGCAAGAGCAGTTGTCGGAAATGGAACGGGCCCGCCCGCTGTCCACCTTGCCCGAAATCGCCGCTCTCGGTCAAACGGCGGAGTCCCTCCAAGCGCCCACTCCTCAAAACTCCGCTACGTCTCCTCCCGATATCGAGGAGTCCGACCTAGACGATGAGATGGCCGAAAACTCGGCCGAACGCCGCGCCGCCCTAGAGCGCCTGCAAAAAGAAAGCCAACAACCCGGCTTCCAGCCCCCTTCTTCAAAAAGCCGCCGCTGTGTGCTCATCGTGGCCACCCTATCGAACCCCGACAACGCCGACCGCCTTGTAGGCCAACTGGAAGGCGCAGGCTATATCGTGTACGAGCACGCCAACCCGCGCGGCCGACAAATCGGTATCTCCTTCTTTTACACCGACCCAGGCGAAATCGAACAAAAAAAAGCCGAGCTGACCCGCCTGACCGGCGAAAAAAATATTTTCATTAAGTCCAAGTAAGCCCTCCCCCTCGACGCATCATGCTTCTAAAAATAGATCACATCGGCATCGCCGTGCGCAGCCTGGAGCACAGCAACGAGATCTTTCGCCGCCTCTTGGGCAAGACCCACTATAAAATCGAAACCGTCGAAACCGAAAAAGTCGCTACCGCTTTTTTTCAGGTAGGAGAAAGCAAAATCGAGTTGCTCGAAGCCACCGACCCCTCCAGCCCCATAGCCCAGTACATCGAAAAGCGCGGAGAGGGTATTCATCACATTGCTTTTGAGGTAGATGACATTCGCGCAGCCATAGCGCAACTGGAACAAGAAGGCTTCGTCCCGCTCAACCGCGAGCCGCGGCGCGGCGCCGACAACAAGTGGGTAGCCTTCTTTCATCCCAAATCCTGCAACGGCGTGCTGGTAGAGCTTTGCCAGTCCATTCCGGTCGAATAAGCGCACTCTAATACACGGCCTGCGCCTGTTCGGTCTCGTGGCCTATCGGCGGTAAGCGAGGATCAGAAGCGCATTCCAAAAACACCCGGTGAGGACACTGACGGCAAACCTCCACATCCAATTTGGAATAAATCGCCCGCAGAGCATCTGTTTTAGACGTAAAGAAGCGGTCGCGTCCGATCTTATCCATGAAACCGCCGCTCTCCATGATGTCTTGAGCGATAATCTTTAGGCGGACGAAATATATGCCTCCGCCTTTCTTCTTCCAAAAAGCGGCCTCGCGCGCCAGCCATTCCGCTCCGTCTAAATCGATGTAATTCACGCCGTTGGCGAGAATAAGCAAATGTTTCTCCGGCCCTTTTCGGATTTCGCGGAGTATTGAGGAGACGTGGTCAATGGCTCCAAAATACAGGTGGCCGTCGATGCGGATGATTTTTAGCTGCGGGCACTGGGGAACGTTCTTTCGCAGCGTGTTGACGATTTGATGGCGCGGGTGTTCGGGGTCGGGAGCCATGACGGCAATGTTGGGCTGGGAAGTTTTTTTCAAGAAAAAGAACAGCGACAACAATACACCGATGTATATGGCGAATTCCAATTCGGAGAACAGCGTAGCCACAAAGGTTGCGCCCAGGATCAAGTTCTCCTGCTTGCTGGCCTTTCTAATCTCTCGGATATGTTTAAAATCGATAAGGCTCCAGCCGATGAGGACGATCAGCCCGGCCAAAGCCGGCATAGGTAGGAAGCGCGCAAAGGGGCCCAAGGCTAAGACGATGATCAGTACGAAGACGGCGGCGAATATCGCCGACATGGGGGTACGTGCCCCGGCCTGATAGTTGACGGCCGAACGCGTAAAGGAGCCCGAGCCGGCATAACAGGAGAAAAGGCTGCCCACCAGATTGGAAAGCCCTTGCCCGAAGAATTCTTGGTTGGCCACAATGTGCTGTCCCGACTTGAGAGCAATGGCCCTGCCAATGGCTACGGCTTCAATCAAGCCCAACAGGGCAACGGCAAAGGCGCTACTCAGTAGGCCTCGGTAGGTGCCATCCGCCAAGTTAGGCGGGGTGAAGGCAGGCAAGGCGCGCGGAATCTCCGAAACAAACGGAATGCCTCTGTCGGGTCCTCCGATGCCCCAGGCTAAGGCGGTGCCGAAGACGAGGGCTACCAAAAGGTGGGGCAAGCGCGGAAAATGCTTGCGCACGTAAATGGCCGCAAAGAGCGAGTACGCTGCTACGGCAAAGACGGGCCAGTTAATTTGGCCGAGGTGTTGAAGGGCCTGTTGCCAAATGCCAATAAAGCTCGCTCGCGTGTCGATAGGCACACCCAATACTCCGCGCAGCTGGTTGGTGACAATCAACACGGCCGCCCCGGCCGTGAACCCTACCACTACCGTGTGTGAAACAAAACTGATGTAGCGGCCCACGCGGGCCAAGGCCAGGCCCAACTGAATAGCCCCTGCCATGAACGTGAGCAGCAAAACCTTGGAGATGTATTCGGGCGAGCCGGGCTCGGCAAACTGGCTTACCGAGGCAAACACCACTAAAGAGATGGGCGTAGTGGGTCCCGATACCAGATGGCGAGAAGAGCCAAAGGGGGCGGCCACGACGGGCGTAACGATGGCCGTGTATAAGCCGTATACCGGCGGCAAACCGGCGATGAGGGCATAGGCAATACCTTGAGGCAACACGATGATGGCACCTACCATACCTGCCATCAAGTCCGCCCGTATGGTCTCTCGGTCGCGCAGCTCGTCTTTCCAAAAAAGGAAAGGAAAGAACAGCGGCAGAACGTGCTTGCGAAAGTCAAAATGAATGTCGTCGGGAAGGTTACTTTTAACCTCCTCGACGACATGCTGGAGTTGTCTTCTCAGAAATTCCTTTACGTGCATAGATGTAAACGGTTCCTCAACTATCGAGGGTGATTAATGTGTTTTCGAGGGCGAGGGCGCTTTTTTATCCTCGCGTCGGAAAATAGAAGGCCTCCTCTACCGGTCGAAGGGCGCGCTTCATCCACAAGGGACGGCGCAGATTGTTCGGGCCGGGAGCCGGGCGCGTCATTGCGAGCCATTGGCGATAGACTTCCATACTCTTTTGGGTATCCACAAAGATGTCGCCGTATTGGTCATCCGGATGGGCTTTTTCGACGCGCACCTTCTGATGCCAGCAGTGCATACCGGAAATGGGGTCGGGATGCACAGGGAAAGTGATGTTTTGATGCACCCCTCCGTCGCTCCAGTAGATGCGCGCGCTGTCCTTGTCCTGGCTGCTGAAAGGGGTAATCCCCCGTATTTGTCGCATGCGATAGCACCCTTGGTCGTCGCGTTCGATTTGGACGGTGGCCGTCGCCCAACGGTTGCCCGGCGCATCCTGCGGCCGCCGCCAACGGCCCAAGTGGTGCGAACACACCAAAACTCCCGGCTTCACGCCCTCCGTTACCCATACCTTGTCTACGAAATAGCCGATATCGGTATTCACGCGCACCAAAGAGCCGGTCTTTAAGCCTAAGCGCTCGGCGTCGGAGGGGTGCATCCAGATGGGGTTGCGATGGGCGATTTCGTACAACCACTTAGCGTTGCCCGAGCGCGAGTGAATGAGCACCGGCAGTCGGAAAGTAGGTAAAAGCGGAAACTCACCCTTAGAGTAGTCGATATTGTCGGGGTGAATGTGGCTTTTGATGTATGTAGGCAGGGTGTACTCCGGCCACTTCCAGTCCATCATCGTTTGGCTGAAGAACTCTTGCTTTCGAGAGGGCGTGGGAAAGCCTACGACGGCCTTTCCTTTGACCATCACACCAATCGCCTTTCCGTTCTTGTATATAACCCCCGTCTTTGCATCGGTAGTGGCGCCTGCCAGCTGCGCCTCGCTCAGCGGCTCCTCATTTTTCAAGTAAGCGGACTTTTCCACCAGAAACGCCCCGTATTTGCGCATGTATTCCAGTGGAGTTAGGCCCTCTTGGGCTGCCGTTTCGGGCAGGTTAGGTGTGTGCTCAAAGATATATTGGTAGTACTCATCCACCGTCACGCACTCGCCCGGCCGATAAGGCGACTCGAAGTGTTTGCGAACGCCCAGAGAGCCGTCGGGGTCGATGCGCCAGGAAAGCTGGATCCAAAACTCGTCTTCCTCCCACACTTCGCCGGGGTTGACCTCGTAGGTAAAGCGCGGGGTGAGCCCTCTTCGGCGCGCTACTTCGCGCAACACGGGCTGGCGGAAGGCGATCCAAACGCCCGCGTGCGTTTCGTACGTGTTCAAGTCGTGGCGCTCCGAAGCGTGGCCCATGGGCAACACATAATCGGCAAAATAGGCCGTCTCGCTCCACGTGGGAGTCAGCGCTACGTGACACCCTATGGCCGACTCGTCGGACAGCGCCTCTATCCACATAAACCCGTCGGGATACGTCCACACCGGGTTGAACACTCGGGTAAAGTAAGTGTCCAGACGGCCGCGCTTTTCTTTGAGGAAATGCGGCAGCAGGAACGACATCTCAAAAAAGGCCAGCGGGTACTCTTTCGGGAAGTGGAGCTCGTTCCAAAACTTTTGCGCCGGCGGTTGGTCAAAAAACTTGGGCTTGAACTTGTTCCATTCGTTGGGGCTGGTTCCGCCTTCGGTACCTACAGAGCCGGTCAGCACGTTGAGAAAATGCAGGCAGCGCGCCACCGCCCAACCGCCTAAGTTGCCCGAGCCGGCCGAGCGCCAGTTATGCGTAGCGAAGCGCGTGCCGGCCTTGCCGATTTCTATGGCCACCTCTCGGATGAGGGCAGCTTTCACGCCACTTTCCTTTTCGGCAAACTCCGGTGTATAGTCGACGTATACTTCTTGCATTTTTTCGATAAAGCGCTCGAAGACCACCGGCTCGCCGGGATAAGCCGTCTCTAGCCACTGCTGCCAGTTGACCCAATTTTCCAGATAATCCCGATTGTATAGGCCTTCGTCTATGATGATCTTAGCCATGGCCAGCAGCACGGCGGCCTCGCTGCCCGGATAGGTAGGCATCCAGTAATCCGCCAAGCTGGCCGTGTTGGAAAGACGCGGGTCCATGACCACCAACTTGGCGCCCTTCATCTTGCCCTCGATGATGCGCTGGGCATGGGGATTGAAGTAATGCCCCGACTCCAAGTGCGCCGAGATAAGCAAAATCACGCGAGCGTTGGCGTGGTCAGGAGAGGGACGGTCGTAGCCGTGCCAGATGGCGTAGCCAAAGCGCGCTCCCGAAGAACAAATATTGGTATGCGAGTTATGCCCATCCACTCCCCACCCTTGCAACACTCGGTCCATGTAGCCCTCGTGGCCGGGGCGACCGACGTGGTAGACCACTTCGTTGTGGCGGCCTTCCTGGAGGGCCTTCCGAATGCGGCCGGCAATGTCGTTCAGGGCCTCTTCCCAGCTGACGCGCTCCCACTTACCCTCTCCGCGCTTACCCACGCGCCGCAAGGGATACAATATGCGGTCAGGATCGGTAATCTGATTAATGGTGGCCGGGCCCTTGGCGCAATTTCTCCCCCGCGAACCGGGGTGGTACGGATTTCCCTCGAACTTGCGCACTTGCCCTGTCTCCTTATCTACGTAAGCCAACAAGCCACAGGCCGACTCACAGTTGAAGCACGTCGTGGGGACAATGTCGTAAGTACGCCTTTCGCGCCGCGGCCAGGCCTTTGCTTCGTATTCCGTCCAATTGTGCCACCGCTCCGGCGGCGGATAGTTGACCAGAGCGCTTCCCGGCTGCAAACGCGGTAAACCGTCGTCTCCCTTGCGCAACTTCGGGATGAGACCAATAGACTCCGCTATCTTTTCAACGATACCCGGCATGATTTTTATGATTTTTTACAGTGAAAAAGAAAAACAAATTGCCCTCACGCTAACGGAATCCGCTGCGGGCCTTCTATCCATATTTTTTCTAAACGGAACATGCCCCAAATGGCCAGCACAGCAGCGATGACCACTACTGCCGGCTCTGCGCCATACCAGAAGAGGCCTACCAAGGGCAAAATATTGCCTATGCCCATGGCCACCCAGAAGGCTCGGCGATAGCGCCCGTGCAAAATCATTTGGACAACAGCCTTGGCATCAACAGTAGGATGCGGCATCAGCAGCTCTACGCTCACCACTAGCATATTGACTAACAGCCCTAACGGCAGCACCTGCGCCGGTATGCCGTCCAAATGCACCACCTCAAAAGCCTCCAACAAGGCTAAAGCGGCTGCTCCTCCTACTGCACTGTGCACCAACATGTGCACCGGCAGCATAGGACTTTGCCAAAAATCACGCCCGCGCGCCTGAGCAAACAGGAAGGCCGTGTATATGGATACTATCAAAGCTAACAGCACTCCCGGAAACGCTAACCACCTGACTGCATCCTGCCAATTTAGCCACACGGCTACTAATTGCAGCGTTAGTAAACCGCCAAATAAGGTTAATGCATAGCCGCCGCGAACCAACCACGAGCGCCACTGCGGGCGCAAGATAACATACAAGAAGCGCTGAGGCTGGTCTAAGTCCTTGACCAACAGGGCGGTCGTCAATAAAAGGAAGAGCAAACTCAAACCCAGTGACCCGTACATTAGGGGCGCTTCAGCCGTTGCTCGCCCTAAGAAGAGTGCCATACCCAACAAGTAGACGCCCGAAGAAATGGCTTTCGTCGTCACATAAGCGGGGACTTCCCAGCCCCACATAATCCCTTTGTCGGGAATGCCGTACACGCGCCGCCCGTTTAACCCGGTGAGCACTTCGATGTTGCGCGCCGGCCCCAATTCGCCGTTTGCGGGTACTTCTACGGCTGTGCTCTTCTCCAGTAACTCTTGCACAACGTCTTCTCCCGACCACGCTAAGCGCTCGGTGTACTTGGCGTAATGCCCCACGCCGCGGGCCTGAGCACTCCATAGACTCTCCTCCGGCAGCTCGGCAGCCATGGGCGAAAGCGAAAACTCGTCTCCATCTATGTAAAAGAGGTTGGGCTTAGTGCTCTTTTCCGGCTTTCGCACGGTCGTCTGATGGCGCGCCAGAGTGACGCTGATCTCCGACTCCGGGTCGTCCATGTCGCCGGAAATAATGGCGTGCTCCGGGCACACAACTACGCAGGCCGGCTCCAGGCCGATATCCACCCGATGGGCACAATAGTTGCACTTGGCGGCCGTTCGAGTGTCGGGGTCGATATAGAGCGCATCGTAAGGGCAGGCCTGCATGCACGATTTGCACCCGATACAGCGCTGCTTGTCGAAGTCCACGATACCATCCGGGCGGGTGTAAAGCGCCTCCACCGGACAAATCTCCACACACGGCGCGTCGGTACAGTGATTGCACCGCAGCACGGAAAAGAGCCGACGCGTATGAGGGAAAGTGCCTTTCTCTACCTGCTTCACCCACGTGCGAAACACTCCCAACGGTACGTCGTGCTCACTCTTGCAAGCCGTAGTACAAGCGTGACATCCGATGCACTTGCGATTGTCGATGATAAAACCATATTTCATGATAGCCCATTTTGTAGACGGCAAAATAAGTATTTGCGACTTTGCGACTATTACTATAAAAACCAGAGTAAAGGTCGACCGTCGGCTCCAAAAGTAGACGTGACAAAAATCACGCTCGGGCTTAGTTATAATTTGTCTAATTGAAACAATCGTATAACTCTATCCATACTCCCGCCCGCTCGGCGCGCCACAAGAGGCGCCCTCGGCGCCTAAGGAGACTTCTGTCTTCCGGAGAGACATCGTTGAAAATGTTCGATATTAACGCATAGGTATTGGTGGCGGGGTCAAACACCGCCCAAGAGCGGTCGTCGTTGTCGAGCAAAAGGTGAGTGCCGCGGTTAAGGTTGGGAAAGGCCGTCCCGATGGCCGATAGCGGGATGCCTTGCCGGTCGATGAAATGGATAGCCTCTTGCCGCAGAGCGTGATAGGGTCTATGCGCTAAAGTAGCATCCCAACCCATAGCGATGCCGTGGGGGTATATCCACAGATTTCCCGTACCCAACCCCAATAATACCGCAGCTAACAGTCCCCATTTGTACAGGCCTTTTTGTCGGCTGAGCAACCAACTTTGCCAGAAGACGATGTGCAAAGCCGCAAAAGCCGGCATAAAGTAGCGATGCGCCGACAAGTTCCGATACAAAAGAGCGGATGGCGAGAGGAGAAGGATTACGCAGGCCCAGAGCGCTACCCAATACTTCACGGCCGGTTGGCGCCTCATACCCGGTCGCCACAACAATACAGATAGGCCTATCCACTCCCACAGGCGACCGAAGTCGAGCCAACGCCAAGCCAAAACGACCGCGTTGCGCAAAAACCCTGCGGCATTCACCGGCTCAAAAGCCGCTGCCCAGGGCGAAGCAGGGTGAAAACCCGTCCAACCTACTGCGCAGCGGTGCCACCACAAAAACCCCGCAGCGAGGATCCCCCCCGGCAAGAAAGCCGCCCAGGCACCGATAACACATCTCCAGTGCCACTCTTTTGACGCCCAAAGAGCATAAAGTGGCCACAACATCAGCCCTGCAGCCGTCATCATTCCTCGCAAGCTCAGGGCACACAAACCTAAAACGCCTATGGTTACCGGCCACCATCGCCGTTGCCATAACCCTTCTACGGCCAACAGAAAGAAAAAAAGCAGCGCAATGTCCGGCCCCACCAGCCCGCTCTGAGCAGCAATTACAGGGTCAGCAGCTGCCAAGGCGACTAAACCCATGCCCTTCCATGGGCTCCCGCTCAACCGGTAACCTATCCGCCACAGCAACAAGGCCACGCCGGCTACGAAAGGAAACATAGACCAGTGGCTCACCTCAAGAGACTTGCCCCACAGCCGCCACATACACGCCAAATAATAACCCAACAACGGCGGATGACCGCTGTCCAACTCCGTAGGCAAGGGTAGCCAGAGCAAACCGTTTTCATAGAAGTGATGGGCGTGTTTGCTGGCCAATTGCACCGTATCCCAAAAGAAAGGGTCTTCTTGAACGGCCCCAATCCAAGTAGACACGCCGGCTAAAAGTCCGAAGGCACACAGCCCGGAGGATTTTATCGATGTCGAAAAGCGCATCTGCGGTCAGAAGTAAAGGAGACATTCTATCTATTTCCGTAAGCCTTGAGGACGCGGAACGGCAAGATAGGAATATTCGACACAGAGAAAAAAACTGCTCCTTTAGTGCTCCCCTTTTGCTTACTTTGCCGCTAAAAAAACATGACCGCTACCATCGAGTATACTGGCCGGCTGCGCTGTGTGCTGACACATGCTTTATCGGGAGTGCAAATCTTAACCGATGCTCCGCCCGACAATCACGGAAAGGGAGAGGCGTTCTCTCCCACCGACCTGTGTGCAGCCTCGCTGGCTGCCTGTATGCTGACGGTCATGGGCATTCGCGTGCGCGAACGCGGCATTAGCATAGACGGCGCCCGGGCGGAAGTGACCAAGGTCATGGCCGCCGACCCTAGACGAATTGCCCGCGTGGAAATCCGCATCTTTATGCCCTCCCACCCTTACTCGGCCGCCGACAAAGCGCTTTTTGAGCACATTGCGCACACCTGCCCGGTAGCGCTGAGCCTTCATCCCGACATCGAGCAGTCCGTCGTATTCGTTTGGCAAGACTCCGACGACACATGAACCATTATATGGAGAAGGTGTACGCCGTCGTCCGCCGAATACCGCCCGGACGGGTAACCACCTATGGCGCCATAGCCGATTACCTATCCCTTGGCTCTGCCCGCATGGTAGGTTGGGCGCTGCACCAAAGTATAGGCGCAGCCAACATACCGGCCCATCGCGTCGTTAATCGCAAGGGTGAGCTAAGCGGTCGCTTGCACTTTCCCACACCTACCCTTATGCAACAGCTCTTGGAAAGCGAAGGCGTAGCCGTAGTCCACAATCGCATAGTCCACTTCGACGCGTATTTCTGGCATCCTGAAGAGTTGGACAGATGAGCCCGGCGTTGCACCGTCACACGGTTGGCTTTCCCGTCGCAAATGTCGATGCCTTCAAGCGCTCCTTGCGCGCTTGGGCACAGCAATACCCGGTAGCCCTTTATCTGGACAGCAACCAGGCTCAGGCACGCCCTCTCTGCTCTCGTGAGACGCTTTCGCCGCAGCCCTACTGGCGGCAGAGCCGCTGGGAATGCCTCTTGGCAGTAGGAGAAGCCGAGGCACTCTGTGCAGAGGCCGGCTCTGCTTTCGGCCGCTTGCGTCATTTTCTCGACAGCCGCCCCGACTGGCTCTTTGGCTTTTTATGCTATGATTTAAAAAACGAAGTCGAACGCCTCTTCTCGCGGCATCCGCGTCGCTTTGCTTTTCCCGACCTGTATTTTTTTCGGCCGCAAATCGTCGTCGCCATCCGAGCAGGCTCATCGAGCCCCCCCGATGCTTTCGTCGAAGTTCATTCGCTGTCGCGTCTGCCCAAGGACTTCGCCGAAGAAATCGCCCATTGCGACGCTTCCTCCAACGAGGCGGCTGCGGTAGATGTCCGCCTAAAGCCTCGCATGAGCTCAAGCGAGTACTTCAATGCGGTATCGGCTCTGCAAGAACACATCGCCGCCGGAGACGTCTACGAGGTGAATTTATGCCAGGAGTTTTACGCCGAGGGAGGACATCTGCCGGTGCTTAGCGTATTCGAGCGCCTCAATCAGCGCGCCCAAGCGCCTTTTTCGGCGCTCCTGCGGCGGCACGACCATTACCTGCTCTGTGCCAGCCCGGAGCGCTTTCTCGCTAAGCGCGGCCGGCAGCTTTTCTCGCAACCCATCAAGGGAACACGACGCCGCTTACCCGACGCGGCAGCCGATGCCCGTCTACGAGAGGCGCTGCTTCACAGCGAAAAGGAACGCGCCGAAAACGCCATGATAGTGGACCTGGTGCGAAACGACCTCGCCCGCCATTGCTTGCCGGGCAGCGTCACGGTAGAGGAGCTGTTCGGCATCTACACTTTCCCTACCGTCCACCAGATGATTTCTACCATATCGGGGCGCTTGGCACCCGACGAGCATCCGGTAACGGCACTGCGCGATGCCTTCCCTATGGGCAGTATGACCGGCGCTCCGAAAATTCGCGCTATGCAACTCATCGACCAATACGAGTGCTGCCGACGTGAGCTGTACTCGGGTGCGGTAGGATATTTCTCTCCCACCGGCGATTTTGATTTCAACGTCGTCATTCGCAGCATCCTCTATCGCGCCGACATAGGCTACCTTTCCTGCAGCGTAGGAAGCGCTATCGTGTACGACTCGAACCCGAAGGAAGAATACGAAGAGTGCCTCGTCAAGCTGGAAGCCATGAAAAAAAGCGTGGAAACGCTTCAAGGGCAATAATCTTTTTATCTTAAAATCAATCACTTGGGCCCAAAACCACCTCGTACAGTGCCTGCTGGGAAACCGCACGCTAAATTTTTTTTAAAAATTTTTTCGGCCAAAAGCTTGCTCGGCAACTTTCGCTGCCCATATATTTGTGTTGTCAATACGAGATAAAGACGGTTAGTCCGTTTTTAAGAATAGTTTTCATTTGGTTTTTTGGGGTTTATTAGCCGCTAGACACGAAAGTGCTCTGGCGGCTCTTGTTTTTACAGCCTACCTTTTGCGAACGGCACACTTTTAGCCTTAAGCCCTGCAAAACTGTATGAGTAAAGCGATGGTGTTGCGTCATTCTTTTCCGTGGTTAGCCTTGCTGCTGTTATCGTTTTTAGGGCCCCGATGTCAACGAAAAAGCGATAAGCCCCGCATTCTTATTTTTCACAAAACCGAGTTTTATGCGCACGAGTGCCTGCCGGAGGCTATAGCAGCGGTGGAAGAATTGTGTGCGCGCAATGGGTGGGAAACGGACAAGACGGAATGGGGAGAGGACTTTACGGAAGAGAATCTGCGCCAATACGCTGCCGTCGTATTCCTGCTGACGGCCGGTGATGTGCTCGCGCCCACTCAGGAGGTAGTTTTTGAGCGCTTCATTCAAGGAGGAGGAGGCTTCGTAGGTATATACACCGCCGTGGATACCGAGCACAGCTGGCCTTGGTACAGACAGCTGGTAGGCGCGGAGTACGACGGCCTCATGTCGGTGCAACAGGCGGCCCTTCACGTGCTGGATGCCGAGCATCCGTCCACCGAGCACCTTCCCGACGAGTGGAAACGTACAGATGAATGGATGAACCTCAAAAACGTGCTGCCCGAAGTGCGGGTATTGCTGGCTTTAGACGAAAGCAGCTGCACCGATGGGAAAATGGGAGCCTTTCACCCGGTCAGCTGGTGTCGAGAATTCGACGGCGGTCGGGCGTTCGTTACGGCGATGGGCCATACGTCGGAGTCTTACCACGAGCCGGCCTTTTTGCAGCACTTAGAAGGCGGCCTAAAGTACGCCTTGGGTGCCGGCAAGCCGATCGCTCTGGGCAAGCATCGGCCCTTTCGGCACGAGCAAGTGCGCACGGGATTTGTCAAAACCTCGGTCATCTGCAACCTCGAAGAGCCCATGTCCATGAGCCCACTGCCCGACGGCAGGATTCTCTTCGTCGAACGGCGTGGAGGAGTAAAGCTGTACGACCCCGGCAGCAACAAAACACGCGAGGTAGCGCGCTTGGACGTGTTTATTAAAAACGAAGAAGGACTGCTGGGTATAGCCATAGACCCCAAGTGGAGCGAGAACCACTGGATTTATCTCTACTACTCGCCTGCCGGCAAGGCCAACCACGCCCTGCGCCTGTCGAGGTTTGTCTTCAAAGGCGACTCTCTCTATCGCCATACAGAGCAGGTTATACTCGAGGTGCCTACCGACCGCGAGGAACGCACTTTGCACGCTGCCGGCTGCCTGCGCTTCGACAAAGAAGGGTTTCTATATCTCGCCACGGGCGACAATACCAACCACTACGGCGATGGTTTTTCGTCCATAGATGAGAGACCGGGAAAAAAGGCATACGATTCCCAAAAATCCGCCGCCAACTCTATGGATTTGCGCGGCAAGATCTTGCGCATAAAGCCGCTACCCGACGGCTCTTACGTATGCCCGGCCGGCAACTTGTACGTTGAGGCGGACGTACGGGTCTTTCCCGGAGCAGAGCATCTGCTGAGCGACCCGTCCTGGGAAGGCGTCGCCTATCCGGTGCGCAAGGAACGACCGGTGAGCATAGCGGCCGACTATCCGAAGCGTGCCCACCTATGGTGGGGGCGCGGGCGACCGGAGATATACATCATGGGCTGCCGGAATCCCTTCCGCATGGACATCGACCACCGACGCGGCCTGCTTGTCTGGGGCGAGCCCGGTCCAGACGCCGGCGTGGCCGACAGCACCCGTGGACCGGAAGGATACGATGAAATTAACATCGCCCGAAAAGCCGGTTTTTACGGCTGGCCTTATTGCCTCGGGCCCAACCTGCCCTATCGAGACTACCACTTCGGCACAGGCACCTCCGGCCCCTACTTCGACCCAGAGCACCCCTACAACGACTCTCCCAACAACACCGGAGACCGCCACCTGCCACCCTCTCAGCCGCCGCTTATATGGTACTCCTTCAAGAGCAGCGACCTGTTTCCGCTGTTGCTCAACGGTACGCGCTGTGCCATGGGCGGCCCTGCCTATTATTGCGACGAATATCCGGAGCAGACCCGCCTGCCAAAACGCTTCGACGGAAAAATCCTCATTTACGAGTGGATGCGCAATTGGATCATGGCCATCGGCATAGACTCGTTAGACCGACTTACCGACATGCAGCCCGTTGCGCCAAACGTCCGTCTGGGTCGCCCTATCGACTTGTTCATAGACAAAAACGGCTCAATTTGGGTATTGGAATACGGCACCGAGTGGTTTACCGGTAATCCGGACGCCTGCCTGAGCCGCATTGATTATCTGCGAGGCGAGCACAAGGCCGATGAGGTGGCCGAAAGCAAACCCGTCAATCAACCGCCCTCCGTACAATGGGCGTTTGGAAAGGCGAACGGCTCTTTCTATCATTCAGGTGATACGCTGCGCTATGCCTTGCAGGTGATGGACGCAGAGGACGGCTCCCTGAGCGACAAGCGCATCTCACCGGCCGATGTCGAAACTTACATAGGCTACCTCCCTCCAGGTGCTTCTCTCAAGGAGGCCCTTAGGCATACGCGCCGCCCGCAGAAAGACCACCTCTCTCGCGGGCAAAAGCTCGTCGGCGAGTCCGACTGCCGTAACTGCCACGCCGTTGACCGCAAAATCAACGGCCCGGCCTACAGAGATGTGGCCCGCCGCTATACCGACGAGCTCAAAGTCATAGAAAGCTTGGCAGAGAAAATCATCAAGGGCGGAAAAGGTGTGTGGGGAGAGACGGCCATGAGCGCTCATCCGCTGCTGAGCCGGTTGGACGCCATGGACATGGTGCGCTGGATTCTCAGCTTAAAGGAAGAGCAGCAACCTTTCGGGCGGGGAACGATTGTCCTGCAGCCCCCAAAGGGCCAAGAAGATGGGAAGTACGTGTTCTTCGCCCGCTACACCGACCGAGGAGCGCTGCAGCAGCCGCCGCAAACGGCAGAGGAGTTGGTGTGGCTTCGCCCTGCTCGAGTTAGCGTGGCCGCCACAGACAGCCTCTCTAAAACGGCCAAGCCCTACGAACGCCCGCTAAACGACGGTAAAGTACGTCTGTACGAGTTTCGGGCCAACGACTTCTTTGCTTTAAAGAGCGTAGACCCTAAAGGGTTAAAGGGCTTCGCCTTAGCCGTGGAGGTATCGCCTTTGCGCCTTCATAGCGGCAACGGCCGCATAGAACTGCGATTGGGAAGCTCCGAAGGAGCGTTGGTGAGCAGCGCTGCATTGCCTACATCCGCGCCGACAGGTGGATTGACCGAAATTACCTTGCCCATAAACCGCGCGGTTTGGTCTGTCGGCAGTATCCGCCAGGACGTCTACTTCGTAGTCCGCTCCGCGCAAAGCGATAATACACAGCCGCTTTGCGGCCTGGCTTGGGTAAGGGCGCTGCTAAAATAGTGTCGAGCCTTTTCTATTTAAAATAGCGCGTTTGCACGAAAAACTTAGGGTCTATCGCCTTTAGGTGGCGAGCAGCCGCAGGCGATAGGACGACCTCAATGTTAGGCGCATATGTGTTCGGTATGCGCCCGATAACCCGTGCGTGGACGGTGAGGCGACTCATAGGGTTGGTCACCGCAATGACGGAACCGATAGCGGCCTCTCGGTGCAAAGCGTAGAAATCGCCTTTCTCGTTGCTATCGCGATCCCAAAAGCATATGCCCTGACCGCCGTGCTCCGATAGGCGCCCTTTGTCCTCTTCAAAGCGCGCGCGATGCGTTTTTTCGGACACCGTTTCTACAAGAGTGCCCGTACGCCACTCTGCCGGGATACCCTCTGTGCTCATCCACCCTACGTTGAGCAGCTGGCCGGGTTGGAGGAGGTCGCTGCGCAGTTGATTGCGCAGGCGCAGGGTATCGGGCGACATGTCAAACAGGCGCTTCGCCACGTGGAACAGATTGTCGCCCGGCTGTACCACGTAAAAAAGCGGGGCGAAGCGGGCAGGGTCGAAAAAGGCTCCCGGGTAGCGGCGAATGGCGCGGTTGGGCAGCGGAATCTTCAATAGTGTCCCCGGGTGCAGCGTAGGGTCGTACTGAAACGCCGGGTTTAGAGAGTACAGCTCTTGTAGGCTAAGGCCGTAAAACTGAGCAATAGAGAAGAGGGTCTGCCCGGGTTTGGCAATGTGATGGAGGTACTTCTGCCCGTTTTCTACCGTGATGAGCACACTGTCTCGCCCGCTTAGCAATGCGCCGGTGCCCTTCACTTGTTGTGCTTGGGCGGAAGCCGTACCGGCGCTCAAAAGGCAAAAGAACATCAGGGTTTTGGGCAGCATGGTTTTTTCTCTGTTTGCGTATGTTTGCCGGCAAAGGTAGAGTTCTCTTTTATTCATTCGGTTATATCCTCTGTTCTCATGGTCGTTGCCGTCATTCCGGCCCGTTATGGCGCTACGCGTTTCCCGGGTAAGCCGCTGGTGGACATCCGCGGCAAGAGCATGATTCAACGCGTGTGGGAGCGCACCCAAGCGGCACCTGCGGTAGGACGCGTGCTGGTGGCTACAGACGACGAGCGCATTGCCGAACACGTGCGCGCTTTTGGAGGCGAAGTGATGCTTACGCGAGCCGATCATCGCAGCGGCACCGACCGCTGCGCCGAAGTCGCCGCCGGGATGCCGGAGGCCGAAGTGGTGCTGAACGTTCAAGGAGACGAGCCTTTTGTACATCCCGAGCAAATCGAGTTGCTCGTGCAGACGTTGCGCGAACGCCCGGCGTGCGCCGTCGCCACGCTGGCCAAGCGCATCGAGCAAGCCGACGAGCTTTTTAGCCCTCACGTCGTCAAAGTGGTCTTTTCTGCCCGGCAGCAGGCCCTTTATTTCAGCCGTCAGCCCATCCCCTACGTGCGCCAGACTCCTCCGAAGGAATGGATAGAAACGACGGCTTTCTACAAGCACCTGGGCTTATATGCTTTCCAACGGGCCACTTTGTTGCAACTGGCCCAATTACCGCCTTCTGCGCTCGAGCGCGCCGAATCGCTCGAACAGCTGCGGTGGCTGGAGAGCGGCTACTCTATAGCCGTCGGCCTCACTACGCTCGATACGGCCGGCATAGACACTCCCGAGGACTTAGAACGCCTGTTGGCATCCCTCCCTGAAGAAGACCTTTAGCGAAGGGCCTGAGCCACTAAGTCAGCTGCTTCCTGAAACGCCACGGCACCCATGACGCGAAGGCCCGACTCGTCTATGATTTTCTTCGCTATATCGGCATTCGTACCCTGTAGACGCACGATGACCGGCACCGGGATGTCGCCTATAGAGCGATAAGCATCTACCACCCCCTGGGCCACGCGGTCGCAGCGAACGATACCGCCAAAGATATTGATCAAAATAGCCTTTACGTTTGGGTCCTTCAAAATGATGCGCATGGCCTTCTCCACGCGCTGCGCATCGGCCGTACCGCCCACGTCTAAGAAGTTGGCCGGCTCTCCACCGGACAGCTTGATGAGGTCCATTGTCGCCATAGCTAAGCCGGCGCCGTTGACCATGCAGCCTACGTTGCCGTCCAGTTTGACGTAGTTCAGGTCATATTGGCGCGCCTCTACGTCGATGGGGTCTTCTTCGTCCGTATCGCGCAGTGCGGCCAAATCCGGATGGCGCATGAGGGCATTGTCGTCGAGCATCACCTTGGCATCTACGGCGATGATTTGGTCGTCAGAGGTTTTCAGACAGGGATTTATTTCAAAAAGAGAGGCATCGCTGCCGATGAAGGCTGCGTAAAGCCGCTGCACAAACGCCGTCATCTCTTTGTGTGCCTGGCCGCTTAGCCCTAAGTTGAAGGCTACTTTAGCCGCCTGAAAGGGGCGCAAGCCCAATAAGGGGTCAATGACCTCTTTGAAAACACGCTCGGGCGTCTTCTCGGCGACGGCCTCTATGTCCATCCCCCCATCGGGTGAATAAACGATGACGTTGCTGTTGCGCGAGCGGTCAGTCAGGATGCTGATGTAAAACTCTTTGGGTTCGTTAGGGCCTGGGTAAAAAACATCTTGTGCGACCAAAACCTTGCGCACCAACTTGCCCTGAGGCGGCGTCTGGGGGGTCTTGAGCATCATGCCCAACATCCGACCGGCTATCTCTCGAGCTTCCTGAGGGCTCTTGGCCAACTTTACGCCGCCGCCCTTGCCTCGCCCACCGGCGTGAATTTGAGCCTTGACGACGCACCAATCGGAGTTGTGGCGCTCTTTTAGCTCCCGAGCAGCCGCCTCTGCTTCTTCAGGGGTATGCGCCAGGATGCCTTCCTGAATCTTGACGCCGTAAGATTTGAGCAGCTCTTTTCCCTGGTATTCGTGTAAGTTCATGAAAAGTACTTGTGCTGTTGTGTTTTAAGTCGGTCGGCGCTTGCGCGACGCGGGACGCGCAAAAGTAGGCTATTTGCCGCAAAAAGAGCGCCCCGGCGAGAAGAGGTAAAAATTTAGCCGTACCGCAGACGGCGAAAACCGTTCTGTCTGCCCGCTTGCTCGAGACGGTAGTGCCTACGCCGGTGTTTTTGCCGATTTTTTTACCCTAAGTCTAAACCTCGATGACTTAGAGCGGTGTATCGTTCTACTTTTGCCGCAAAAACACCTTGGTTGTACGAGTCGTTAACCGCTCTCCTTTTCCGCTACCCCGGTACGAAACCGCCGGCAGTGCCGGCATGGATCTGCGGGCGCATCTGTCGGAACCGCTTACCTTGGCTCCCTTACAGCGCGCCCTGATACCCACGGGTCTTTACATCGAGCTACCTCCGGGCTATGAGGCCCAGGTGCGGCCGCGCAGCGGCCTGGCCTGGAAGCGAGGCTTGACTTTGCTCAACGCTCCCGGCACCATCGACAGCGACTACCGCGGCGAAATCCGGTGCATTCTCATCAACCTATCGGACGAGGAGCAAACGATTGAACCCGGAGAGCGCATCGCTCAGTTGGTTTTTGCCCGTTTTGAGCCGGTGGAGTGGTTGGCCGTAGAACAATTAGAAGGTACGGCCCGTAGCGATGGCGGTTTTGGAAGTACGGGTGGTCAATAGTATTTCCTTGCGCATTCTGCGGGGTTTCGCTCGGCTTTTTGTGAGGTTAATTTTCGGTTACTTTTATGAACATCATCATTCCTATGGCCGGAAAAGGTACACGCCTCCGTCCGCACACCTTGACGGTGCCCAAGCCGCTCATTCCGGTAGCAGGTAAACCCATTATCCAGCGATTGGTAGAAGAGCTGGCCCGCGCTTACAACGGAACGATTCAGACCATCGCTTTCGTGGTAGGTGACTTTGGCGCCGAAGTGGAGCGAGAGTTGCTGGCGATCGCTCAGAATTTAGGCGCTCAGGGCAAGATCTATCACCAGGAAAAAGCTCTGGGTGTAGGGCACGCGCTCTATTGTGCGCGGGAAAGCTTGACGGGCCCGTGTATGATTGCTTTCGCCGACACGCTTTTCAAGGCGGACTTTTCGTTCGACGCCCGAGCAGACGGCGTCATCTGGGTGCAGCGCGTCAAAGACCCTTCTGCTTTCGGCGTGGTGCGCGTAGACGAGGGCGGCTATATCACCGAGCTGGTAGAAAAGCCCGCAGTCTTCGTGTCCAATTTGGCCATAGTAGGCATCTATTATTTTCGGGAAGGCGAAAAGCTGGCCGATGCGCTGCACTTCGTGCTGTCAAACGATATCAAGGAGAAAAACGAGTATCAGCTGACCACGGCCTTAGAATACTTGAAAAACCAAGGGCTGCGCTTTAGAACGGGAGAGGTAGAAGAGTGGCTCGACTGCGGCAACAAGGAAGCCATCTTGTTCTCCAACGCGCGCATGCTCGAGCTGCACGCTCACGAGCAGCTGGTCTCTCCTAGGGCCTGCTTGGAACACAGCGTCATTATTCCCCCGTGTTTTATAGGCGAAGGGGCCGTCGTGCGCCACTCGGTCATCGGGCCGTTTGTCAGCGTAGGGCACCAGTCCATCGTAGAAAGCGCCATCATCACCAACAGCATCATACAAAACAAATCGCAAATCCGCAATGCGCTTTTGGAAAACTCGATGATCGGCAATGTGAGCAAATACATCGGCACTAAAGACGAGCTCAACTTAGGCGACTACTCGCACCTGTCCAAACGCTAAGCGAGTACGGCATGCACCGTTTAGGCCTCACCAGCTGCCGCCCGCTCCGCCACCGCCGAAACTCCCTCCACCAAAGCTACTGCCGCCGCCACTCCAGCTACCACCTCCCCAGCTGCCGCCCCAAGAGGAGCCGCGATACCCTCCGGACGGATACCTATGCACCGGCCCGGCACCGGTATACCACCTACCGTGTCGAAAGTGGTGCATCAAGAGCAGGAACAGCATTAGGATGATCAGCAGCACCCAAAGCGGGATGTGGACCTCTTCTTGAGCCTCGTCTGCCTGAAATTCGCCGGACAGGGCGGCCATAATAGCGTCTATGCCGGCGTTGATACCTTCAAAATAGCGCCCCTCTTTGAACTTAGGAATCATGAGGTTTCGCGCAATCCGCCCTGCCGTGATGTCCGGCAGGGCGCCTTCCGCTCCGTAGCCGGTGGCGATAAAGACGCCGCGCTGCGGCGGCTCGGTCACGATGAGCACCACTACGCCGTTGTTTTTGCTTTTGCGCCCGATTCCCCATCGGTTGCCCAGTTCAAAGGCGTAAGAGGAGCGGTCGTAGTCGCCGATGTCGGGGCGGATCATGACGACAATTTGGGTAGAGGTAGTGTCGTCGTAGCGGCGCAGCTTAGCCTCTAAGAAAGCCTTCTCTTGTTCGTTAAGCCAGCCGGAGTAATCGTGAACGAACACGGCCGGCTCCGGTTTGGGCGGGAAAAGCGCTTGTGCCGAAAGGGGTGCAACGGCCCGGCCGATGCATACCAGCACTACAACGGATAAGCAGAGCCGTCGGCCTATCTCAACGCCCGCCGTAAAGGATATTGTCCGGAAGTTCATTGTCGTTTTGGTCTGGGTCGGCGGGGAAGAACGCTCGAAGTTTCTCTCCGATTTGCTCGATGACCCGGCACACGCCCTCGCATATCTGGCCCTTTTTCAGGTAATCTTGCAGGAGTTTTTTTTCGGCCTCCCAGAAGGCGAAGCCCACGCGCTCGTGTATACCGACATCTCCCCAAATAGCGAAGTGCCGCGATTTTTCGGCAAGGTAGAGGAGCACGGCGTTGCGTTCGCGCGTGTTGAACATGCCGAAGAGGTGAAAAATCTCGGCTGCGCGCTCTACCGGGAAGTCGCGGTCACAGAAGTCCTCGACAAAGAGACGGATTTCTCCGCTGGTCTGCTGTTCGGCCGCGCGGATGGCTGCGACGATGCGCTCTTCTTGCTCGGGGGTGAAAAGCATCCGGTTCAAAATTTAACTTGAGGTACCTTTTCGGCTCCCGGCGCGGCTTGGAAGTAGGCTTTCGGAGAAAAGCCGAGGAGGCCGGCGTATAGATTGGTCGGAAAGCGCCGCAGGTACGTGTTGTACTCACCTACCACCTCGTTGTAGTTTTTGCGCTCTACGGCGATGCGGTTTTCCGTGCCCTCCAACTGCGTTTGCAGGTTGATGAAGTTTTCGTTGGCCTTCAAATTCGGGTAATTCTCCGCTACCGCCAGCAGCCGGCCCAATGCGGTGCTCAAGGCTCCTTGTGCCTGTTCGAAGCGCTGTAGATTTTCTGGAGTCAGCTGGTCGGCTTGCAGGGTGACGCGCGTAGCGTTGGCGCGGGCCTCTACCACGGCCTGTAAGGTGGATTTTTCAAATTCGGCGTAACCCTTGACGGTCTCTACCAAGTTGGGAATGAGATCTAGACGGCGCTGGTACTGGTTTTCCACCTGCGACCAGGCCTTCTTCACCTGCTCGTCTTTTTGTACCAAGGCATTGTACGTATTGCAGGTGTTGAAGCCCAGCACCAACAGCAGGCCGATGAACACCAAGGGGAGCCATTTTCGGAAAGTCGCCATAAGTTTTGTCTTGACAAATAAAATTAGGTGGTCGGATAAAGCGGTGCGGCGAAGATAGAAAGAGGACGGCTAGTGTGCGGTGGAGAGTTTTTGGGCGGCCCAAAGAGCGGCCAAAATGCCGGCCGCTACGGCGGCATTGAGCGAGTCGGCGCTGCTCTGAGGAGCGCGGGGTATGGTAAGCCGTTGGGTGAGGTGTGCTGCTGTGAGCGGTCGTACCCCTTCCGCCTCGCTGCCGACCACGATTAGGGTGTCGCTGGGTATAACGACTTGGAAAGCATTGTCTCCGTTGAGGACGGCACCGGCTATAGGGCGTTGCCTCCACAAGGGCAACAATTCGGAGAAGGATATTTCTACCACGGGAACGCGCAGGATAGCCCCCATACTTGCCTGCACTACTTTAGGGCTGTAGGCATCCGCGCAGTCGGGCGAGCAGTACACCGCCGAAAGGCCAAACCAGTCGGCTATGCGCAAAATGGTACCCACGTTGCCCGGGTCGCGTATGCCGTCTAAAAAGAAAGCCGCCTCCCTCGCCGGTGGCGGAAAGGAAGGCATATGGGCCACGGCCAGTACGCCCGGTGGCGTGACCAGGGACGATATTTTGCGCAATTCCTCCTCGGAGATGCGCCGGAACAGCCCGGCGGCGCGCGCCACCACGGCCTCGTGTTTCTCCATCCAAGCCGACGTGCCGTATACCGCGTGTATGCGAAGGTGCGGCCGCTCGAGCAGCTCGGAAACCAACTTCGTGCCCTCAAGCACAAACATTCGGTACTTTTGCCGGTACTTCTTTACCTGCAGGGCAGTCAGTGTTTTCAACTGCTGGGCAGAGAGCGTGGGTCTTTCCGTCGGCATTTGTGAGTACTGCTGCTTTCAAAAAAACTTTGGCGGCAAGTTTACATGCATACGGGCGATCGGCATTCATCGGCGCATCTCTTCTCGCATTTTTTGCACTGGATAAAAATCGGAGGCTTGGCGTGGCTACTGTCGGGGTGTCAGGTATCGCGATATCTAGAAGCGGAGGGCTCCCCTACCCTGCTGCGCCGAAACCACCTCTTAATCAAGGCCGAAGAGCAGTTGCCCTTAGATGCACGACTGTCTTTGCAATCGGAACTGGGAGCTTTCTTTCGCCAAAAACCCAACGAGCGCAGCCTACTGGCCTTTGGTAGTCCGGCGCGTTTGTGGTGGTACTTCCGCTACCGCAATAAGGACTCCCGCTTCGCCCGTTGGGTGCTGAAGCGCATTGCCGAACCTCCCGTGTATTTCGATGAAAAACTAACCGAGCGCACCCGAAACAACTTCCAAAATTATTTGCGCCAGCGCGGATATCTAAACGCCCAAAGTCATTACAAGGTACACATCAAGGAGCACCCCGGCCGAGGAAAGCCGCGCCGCTGGGCGGAAGCTACGGTCTTTTACACGGTGGAACTTGGCCCCTTGCACCGCATAGCATCGGTGCACTTCTTCAGCGCCAACGCCCCTATAGACACCATCTTACGACAAACGGCCGGCGGCTCTTTGCTCAAACGCGGAGATGCTCTCGACCGAAAACTGTTCGATGCGGAAAGAAACCGCATCACCTATGCCCTGAAAAATCGGGGATACGCTTTCTTCCAGCCCGCCTTTGTCGAGTTCTTGGGCGACAGCTCCGGCACCCAAACCCGCGTGCGGGTAGAAGTAGACCCACCCGATGACTCGACCGCCTTGCAAGTTTATTCGGTCGGAAAGGTGGAGGTATTCTTAGATTTTGCACCCGAGCTGGTCGGAACGGGCCGCGACACCACGCTAGAAGGCATTTATTTCATCACCTCTAACACCTCCTTTGCGGTCAAACCGGAGCGCTTGCTCCCTCTGATTGCCTTTCGACCGGAGGCGCTATATCGACAGGAAGACTTCGACTTGACCACGCGTAACCTAAACTCCTTAGGTGTCTTCCAGTTTGTGACCATACGCCCTTCGCCCGACTCCTTGGTGCCCGGCCGCATTAACGTGACCCTCTCTTTATCCGTCAATAAGCGACTGAGCGTCAGCGCCGGCGCAGACCTGAACTCTTCGACCAACTCCGGCGGAGAGCTTAGCGGGCGCCTCTTCGGCATGTCGGCCTACCTATCGAATCACCACCGAAACCTGCTCAAAGGAGCCGAAAACCTACACACCGACCTCTCCTACAGCACAGAGCTGGACTTGTCGGCGCCGAGCACTAATCTCTTCTTCTCTCAAGAGCTGAAGTTTCAAAACGAGCTGCTCTTTCCGCGCTATTTCGACTACTTGAGCGTGTGGCACCGCATGAATCGCTGGCGGGTAGTGCCCAACCGCTTCTACGAACAGATGAAGCGCGACGCCCGCACGCGCATCGCGCTCAACTACGGCTTTTTAGACCTGAGAGGCTTTTACCAGTACCATCTGCTCAATGCTGCCTGGGGGTACACCCTGCGCTTGGGCAACGAGCATCAACTGGTCTTTGATAACGCGGGTATCGATATCTTGAAGCCCGCCCTCCAGCCGCGCTTCGACACGGTTTTTGGACGAAATGAATTTTTACGGCGCAGCTTCGGCGACCAACTGTTTACCGGCTTTCTGCTGCGCTCCGTCACTTACTTTTACACAGGCCGCCCTAATGTGTTCGGAGAGCGCTGGTTTTTTCGCCTAAACGCAGAGTCTTCGGGTCTTGAGGAGCATTTACTAAACCAGCTGTGGTCTATACCTTTCGGTCGGCAAACCTGGACGATAGGAGGACTGGACTTCTCCAAATACCTGCGCCTTGACTTGACGGCCAGCTACACGCGCGACTTTGCGCAAGACCTCACCGGTGTGGTCCGGGTGAGCGCGGGCGTCGCCCAGGTGTACGGCAACACACCTGAGGTCCCCTTTGTTAAACAATTTTTCGTGGGTGGCCCATCCAGTCTCCGAGCATGGCGCATCCGCGAAATCGGACCAGGAGGGTACGTGCAGATAGACGAAACCTGTCGGTGCGCAGCGCGTATTGCTCCGCCCTTCTTCCAGGCGGCCAACTTTCGCTTTGAGTTCAACGGCGAGCTGCGCTTCCCGCTCTTTTGGTGGCTCAAGGGCGCCATCTTCGTGGACGGCGGCAACATCTGGACGCTCCAACCCGATGCGAACCGCCCGCTGGCGCAATTGCGCTGGGACTCCTTTCGCCACATCGCCTTGGGTACGGGCTTCGGTCTGCGCTTTGACTTTGACTATTTCGTCTTCCGATTCGACTGGGGCATAAAGATGCGGCGGCCTTACCAAACGCCCACAGAACGGCATTGGGTAGATTGGAGCGGAGCGCGCTGGCGCGACGTCAGCAATTTCAACGTCGCCGTAGGTTATCCTTTCTGAAGAAGATACCTTATCCTTGTGGTCACCAGTCGCTCGGATCTCAGGAGAAAGCAACGCCCTAACACGCAGTGCCGTAATGTTGGATAAACACAAAGACGAAGACAGCGAACTGCCTCAGCTGCTGCGCGCGTGCAAGCAACACCAATCGAGCGCTCAGTATAGGGTGTACGCTCTGTTTTACCATTATGCTATGAGCATTGCCCAGCGCTACGTTGGCACATACGAGACGGCCGAAGAGGTAGTCAACGATGCCTTCTTTAAGGTTTTTACCAAAATAGATCGCTATGAAGAAAGTCAGCCCTTCCGATTTTGGCTAAGGCGCATCGTGGTCAATACCGCCATCGACCGGCTCCGCGGTGCGCTCAACCAACAAAAATTCGAGCCGCTGCCCGAGCAATGCGATACGGAAGAAGAATCGGGTATTATTCAGGAACTCACCCGCGAACAGATTTTGGACAAGTTGCACCGCCTGCCGCCGGCCTATCGAACGGTGTTCAATCTTTTCGTGGTGGACGGCTACACGCACGAGGAGATCGCCCAATTGCTGGGCATTAGTCCGGGCTCATCGAAATCCAATCTCTCTCGAGCGCGTCAACATTTGCGCGCGTTGTTTTCCGACGATTTTGAATTTAAAAAATAACTATGTACGACTGGGAAAAGGACTTAGTTCGCCGACTCACCGAAGAGACTGCCTTCCCGGCCATGGAGTCGAATTGGAGGTCTTTGCATCATCGCCTGCAGATGGCGCGCTGCCGACGCCTGCTCTTGCGCTGGCAGATCGGCTCCGCTTTGCTATTCCTCCTGCTTTTGGCAGCGGGTGCATGGCTTTACCGGCTGAACGCCGTAAATAAGGACTTAGCAGAGCGCTTAGCCGCAGCGGAGCGGGTGGTCCACCGCGAAGAGCCGCCGGCTCTGCCGTCGTTGACTCCGACTATCCGAGTGGCAAAGCCACTATGGCGGCCATGGCCCTTGTTTTTGCCCAAGCCGTGTGGGCAAAGCGATAGCGCGACCGTGGTCGTGCCTGCAAATGACACCCCGGCCACCGCAGAAGCCTCTGCCGAGCCCACCGTGCCCTTGCCCGCCGAGGGGCAGGCGCCGCCCATGGCCTTATCGCCCATACCTATGCTGAAGAGCAGCGTGCACCGGCCCTACACCCCGCTTATGCCCGAATGGTCGGTACCGCCTCAGTATCGACGGGCCGGCCGGTTATGGATAGGCGTGCAAGGCATTACGGGTGTACCCATTCCGAGACCCGGAATCTCCTGGCTGCAAGGCGCCGGGGTAGGAGTGGAATTTCGCACCTTAGGACAGTTGTGGGTGAGTGCTTCTGCCGACTGGCTTTCGTACGACGTTCAGCACGGCGAGTACCTTCCCACGGCTTTTTATCGGGAGAGGCCTCCTCAGGCCTTCAAAATTGTATTGGGCAAGCCTCCGGTACCTTACCCTCTGTCTACCGTAGTGGGCAATCAGCGGCTGCAGTTCCTGAGTGCAGGGGTGCGCTATCGCCTGCCGTTGCGCACCTTCGTTCGCCCCTCTCTCTATGCGGCGCACAGCTGGGCTCGGGTGTCGCCCGCCATTTACAACTATACTTTTGTCGACACCCTCCCGGGCTCCCTATCTAAGCTGGCTGTTTCCGTCTCCCAGTCCACGACGGCCTATTCGGTGCAAGGGTTGTGGCGCTTGGGCATTGGCTTAGACCGCGAAACCGACAGATGGGTCGTTCGCCTATCTTTAAGCCGCCAAGAGGTGTTCCGCTCCGATTTTTACGACGCTTGGCTCCTCCAAGGTGGTTTTTGGTACAAATGGTGAGCCGTCCGGGCTTCCATTTCCTCGTCATTTACGCCCGAGGTAACGTACCTTTGTACACGCATGGACGCCCTCAAGCAACATATCGAAGCCCTCATCTTTGCCTCTCCACAAGCCGTCTCTGTAGCCGAACTTCAAGCCAGCCTGTGCGAGGCGCTCCAGAGAGAAATCCCCGCAGAGCACATTCGGCAAATGGTGGCAGAGCTACAAGCCCGGTATCAAGGTCCCACTTATGCTTTCGAATTGGTCGAGATAGCAGGCGGCTTCCAATTCATGACGAAAAGCGCCTATTACCCCACCGTCGCCGTCCATTTGCGGCAAACGAATCGCCGCCGCCTCTCCCAGGCTGCCCTGGAAACGCTCGCCATCATCGCTTACAAACAGCCCATTACGCGAAGCGAAATCGAAGCCATCCGAGGCGTCAATTGCGAATATGCCTTGCAAAAACTTTTAGAAAAAGAACTTGTTGTTCCCCAGGGCCGTAGTGAAGGGCCCGGACGCCCTTTGCTGTACGGCACCTCCGAAAAATTCATGGACTATTTAGGCATCAGAAGCCTCGGCGACCTACCTACGCCGAAGGACTTCAAAGAGATGGAAAACACCGTTGGCCGGGCCTCCGATGGCGAGGAGCCAATCATTACCTTACCGCAACACTCTTGACGTTATGGAACCCACCTTAGTCAACCGCGTAGCCCAGAGTGGGTTGATTACCCTTGATTTGGAAACCTTCTATCCGGAAGGAGAAATGGCGTCTTTCGATTTGAAAGACTACCTTTTCATGGGCCTTATCCTCAAGGAAAAGGATTTTCGCGAGGCACTTAAGGCGCACGATTGGACGCAGTACGCGGGCAAAAACGTAGCAGTATTTTGCTCGGCCGATGCCATCGTGCCGATGTGGGCATACATGCTGGTAACAGCCTACTTGGCCCCGCACGCGCGCGAGGTCGTTCAGGCCGCTCCGGAGCAGCTGGTCGAAATCGTTCTTTTGAAAAAATTGGCAGCCTTGGATGTTACCCCTTATGCCGGCAAGCGTTTGGTCATCAAAGGGTGTAGCGACCGGCCCATACCGGCGTCTGCTTACGTAGAAATCACGCGTCGCCTGCAGCCGATTGCTCTGAGCATCATGTTCGGCGAACCTTGCTCCACCGTCCCGGTCTACAAACGCCCGATGCAGGCTACCGTTCAACCATAAACTTACTTATGCCGACTAACCGCCTTCTCCTGCTGTTTAACCTGATTTTGGCCTTGGCCCTTTCCGGCATTTTCTTATTGTCCTTCAAAGGCAATAAGGGCAGCGGCTTTCCCACTCCACCGCAGACCATTCGCTCTATCGACCTGAACAAGACCTACGATTTCTGCGGGGAGAAGTTCCCTCTGGACAACTTCGATGTGCGCCAGCGCTTAGATGCGGAGCTGCTGCGCAACGTATATTTCCACTCTTCTACCATACTGGCCATCAAGCGCGCCAACGCTATTTTTCCCATCATAGAGCCCATCCTGCGCGAGGAAGGCGTACCAGAAGATTTAAAGTACTTAGCCGTAGCCGAGAGCAACCTCAGCAATGCCGTTTCGCCGGCAGGCGCACGAGGAGTGTGGCAATTCATGAAAAGCGCAGCCGAGCAGTACGGCTTAGAGGTAAACGATGAAGTAGACGAGCGCTATCACCTGGAAAAAGCCACGCGAGCGGCCTGCCGCTACCTGCGCCGCCAGAAAGAGCTACTGGGCAGTTGGATACTCGCCGCTGCTGCCTACAACGGTGGTCCGGCGCGCATCGGCGCCGAGATGGAAAAGCAGCGCGCCCGCTCCTTCTTCGACCTCAACTTGGCCGCCGACGAGACCATGCGATACCCCTTCCGCATCGTAGCCTTGAAAGAGGTGATGCAAAACCCGGAGGCTTACGAGTACTACGTCGAAAAATCCCATCTCTACGAACCCCTGCCGCCCTCTCGAGTTATCCGAGTAGACGGCTCTGTGGACAGTTGGGCCGACTTCGCTGCTCGATACGGAGTGTCGTACCGAATGTTCAAGATTTACAATCCTTGGCTAATCGACAACAAGTTGACCAACAAGGCGAAGAAGATCTACGAAGTCCGCCTTCCTCTTTAACCCGTTTCTACAACGAGCGCTATGGCCTATACCGAGTCAAACATGTTGCCCTTGGGTACGATAGCCCCGGATTTTTGTTTGCCCGACCCGGCCACCGGCCAAAAGGTGAGTTTGGCCGACATTTCGCAGGGGGCGCGGGCTACCGTTGTCATGTTTTTATGCAATCATTGCCCGTACGTGCTGTATGTCAACCCCGAAATCGTGCGCATCGTAGAGGAATATCGTCCTAGGGGCGTGGCGTTTGTGGGCATTAACAGCAACGACGCCGAGGCCTATCCGGAAGACGCACCTGAGCGCATGCCGGCTCATGCTAAGGCCGTGGGCTACACTTTTCCCTACCTGTACGACGAGACGCAGGAGGTTGCACGTGCTTATGATGCCGCCTGTACGCCGGACTTTTATGTGTTCGATGCCGAGCGAAAGCTGGCCTATCGCGGTCAGCTGGACAGCAGTCGGCCGAAGCGAAATCCCATACCTCCTACCGGTGAAGACCTGCGCGCCGCCTTGGACGCCGTGCTGACCGGTCAACCGGTAAATCCTTATCAACGACCCAGCGGAGGGTGTAACATCAAGTGGCGAGAGCCCGGAGAGGCTCCTATGGCGAAATCGTAGAATATTTCTCCGAATGGAGGCCCTCCTGAGGATACCAACACAGGTGATCTAACATTTGAGGGGTACCCCAAAACACGTTCAAGTCTACCGGCCGAGAAATACCCGGCAGCCGCCCTTTCTCCGAGAACTGCCAAAAATGCCAACGGCGAGCGCGCAGGCGCGGAGGCTCTTCGGCATAGCGAGCAATCCATAGCGGGTAGTCGTCAAAATAGCCGGCCAAATAGCGCTCGTAAAAGTGCAAATTGGTATAAATGATCGGGCGCACATAAAGGGTTCTTTGTACGGTCATCAGCCACTCACTAACCTCCTGCATCACAACTTCTGTAGGCAGCCCGTCGGTCGTTTCGATGTCCAACACCGGAGCTAGATCACCCGGCAAGAGCTCTACCGTGTTTAAGAAGTGTTGAGCCTGCTGGGCGCCGCTGCGATTAGGCCGAAAATAGTGGTATGCCCCCCGGCGAATGCCCATTTCGCGCAACCAAACCCAATTTTCGGCAAAAAGTGAGTCCCGAAAATCGCTGCCCTCCGTGGCCTTGACGAAAACAAAGTGCAGCTCTCCGGCCTGTACCAAGCGCTGCCAGTCCACCCTGCGTTGGTGGTGGGAGATGTCGATGCCCAGCAACAGGGCCGGAGGCACGTCTAACCGCCCTGCGACCTGAGGGCCGCGATGAGTGGGGAGCAGAAGAAAAAAGAGAGCGGCAAGCCAACGCGAGAGCATAGATCGAGCAGTTTATCCGGATAGAGAAGAATAGCCGCCACTTGGTCTCTGCGAGAACGACATCAATGCCGCTAAAATAGTGCCGTGTGCCGCCGCGCGGGTAACTCACCCGGGCATCTTTGGACGAAGAAGGGCCCTGGCACCGTAAGTAACGCAATAGAGCAGGACTTCGGTTTTGTGCGCTCTTCTGCAAAGTGCCGATAAGTAGCGTAATAGGGCCATCTTCCCTCAAAAAATGCGTTATCTTTGCTTTATGATTCGCTCGAGCAAGGCGTTGTGGTTGCTGGTGCTGTTTTTAGCTTCGTTTGGGCTAAAAAACGGGCATTTGCTGCTCCACGGTGAACACCATCGAGCGCTCCCCTGCTCGGCTTCCCGAGAGGGGGACAACACTCATCACCTGCACGACGAGCGCTACAGCACCCACGATTGCTTTTTGTGCGCTTGGGGCCTTTCCCCTGTAGAGCTTTTCGATGCTCTTCCCACCCTCAAAAGCTGCCTTGTCGTTTCGAGCAGCAGCGATCTTGCTTTCCAAGGAAAGTTAACGACTAATCAAGCGGAGCAAAGATACCTGCGCGGGCCGCCGCTCGGCAAACAGCCCTAATGCGTATTGTACGGCGAAAAAAGCGCCTACTCTTCAATCTGTCGGGTTCCGTAAAACGGCGCCGCAGTGGAGGGTAAGTGTTCATTGCGCGTGCATTCGGTGTTGTTGTGCCCTTATTTTCCTTTTTCAATAAAAAAAGATGGCAAAATGATTATCCAGGCGCTGCGCCCGTGGGGTGTGGCAGGGTTTCTGGTAATGAGCTCCTCGGGGTTAACGGCGCAGCATTGCGATATTACCCTGCGCGGGCGCGTGTGGAACGCCGACAGCGGCGAACCGCTCCCCTATGCCGCAATTTATATTGTGGGCACCCCTCATGGTGCGATAAGCGATGCACAAGGTGCTTTTTCAATAGCAAATCTGTGCGAAGACTCCACCTATGTGGTGAAGGTCAGCCACATCGAGTGCCGACATGAAACGCAGGTACTGCGACTGACGGAAAATAAGGAGTTCAACTTTTATCTGCATCACCATGTGCTGGCGGAGATCGTGGTGAAGGAGCGAGCCATAACGCCGGCTCCGGCTCAGGCGGTAGAGCAGCTGAGCAGCGAACAGCTGGCTCAGCGGCAAAGTAGTGCTCTAGGAGAGGCCCTTCGGCAGCTGCCGGGGGTGGCGGTACTGAACACGGGTACAACGATAGCCAAGCCGGTTATCCACGGGCTGCATTCGAACCGGATCGCTATTGTTTCAGACCGCCTGGTGTTGGAAGGACAGCAGTGGGGAGCCGAACACGCACCGGAGATCGACCTTTTTACCGCCCATCAGGTTTCTGTAGTAAAAGGCGCGGCGGGAGTGCGCTATGGAGTTGGGGCCATGGCCGGTGCCGTGGTTTTAGAGCCTAAACCCCTGCGCTCACGCCCCGGCTGGGGTGGATGGGCATATGTCGGGCTAAACAGCAACGGCTTTGGAGCGGCGATGGCCGGAGCGGTAGAGTGGAAACCCGCCGGCGGCTCGTCCTTTAGCACGCGCTTGCAGGGCACGCTTAAGCGCAGCGGCAACCTGCGCGCTCCGGACTATTGGCTGGGCAACACAGGTGCTGCGGAGATCAACTTCTCCGCCTGGAGCGAATGGGAGACCGGTGCTTGGCGCCACGAGGCTGCCCTGAGCCGCTTCGCCCAACGCATCGGCATCTTGCAAGCGGCACACATCGGCAATTTGAGCGACCTGCGGCGGGCCATCGAGAGCCCTTTGCCACTTAACAATGACGACCGCTTTACCTACGCCATTGACCGTCCCTTTCAGCGCATTCAGCACTACACCTTGCGCCATCGCGCCTCCCGAGCGGTTTCCGACCGCTGGAAACTGTCGGCCCAATATGCGCTCCAGTTCAACCACCGAGAGGAGTACGACATCGTACGGCGCAGCGGCAGCGCCGCCAACAAGCCTCAGCAGCGCTTCCGGCTTTGGACACACACGGCCGACTTAGCGCTCGAGCACTCGCCGCTCAACCACTGGGAAGGCGGTATCGGCACCCAGCTGCTCCATCAGTTTAACCTGGTCGGTAGAGGCGGGCTAATTCCCGACTACTCCGCCTGGGGCGGAAGCCTGTGGGTATTGGAGCGCTGGCGCCATTATCCCAAACCTTGGGAGGTAGAAGTCGGGCTTCGCTACGACTATCGCCATACGGCCGCCAGTACGACGGGGACGCTCTACAACATAGACACAGCGGTACACTTCGGCAGCTTGTCGGGCAACTTCGGCCTTGTCCGGCGCATGGGCAAACACCTGCGCTGGACGCTCAACAGCGGGTATGCCTGGCGCCCACCACACGTCAACGAGCTCTTCGCCCGAGGGGTGCACCACGGAGCGGCCACCTACGAAGAAGGGCGGCCCGACTTGAGGCCGGAGAAGGCCTGGAACACCAACATGAGTGCTCAGTACGAGCATCATCGCCTGCAAGCCACCCTCACCGTTTTTCGCAATCGGGTGCAAAACTTCATTTATCTCGACCCCCAGCGCACGTTGGTGCTCACTTCGCGCGGCGCCTTTCCGGCTTACTTCTACGCCCAAGCAGATGCCGTGCTCTACGGGCTCGACGCCTCTGTCGCTCTTCCGCTGGCGGCAGGGCTGGTCTTAGAAGCACGCAGCTCGTGCTTGCGCGCTTATCGGTCAGCACACGACTCGGTTGAGAACGCTACGCGATACGACTGGCTGCCTCTCATGCCGTCCGACCGCTTTCAGTACGGCCTCTATTGGTCTACTCAAGGCAAGGACGTGTCCTCTGATGCGCCCGGCCCGGCGCGTACGTATGCGCGGCTGACGGCTACTACGGCGCTCAGACAGGTGCGTCTGCCCCAACAGGGCCTGCTCCAAGAAGCGCCGCCTGCCTTTACCCTATGGAGCTTTGAGGCCGGGCACACTTTTTCTGCGCAACAAGGGCGCAACGGCTATTGGGAAGTCGGCCTGCTGGTGCGTAACCTCGCCAACCTGCGCTATCGCGAGTACCTGAACTTTTTCCGATTCTTCGCCGACGAACCCGGGCTCAACATCGGCTGCTGGGGAAAACGGCATTTCTAGACCTCGTGCTCCCTCTGCGGAGCATGCACCTCTTCACCGAAAACTTAACTTGAGCAATGAACACCTTTGTAAAAATTAGTCTGATAGGCCTTTTTGCTGCAACGCTTGTCATAAGCGGCTGCCGAAAAGATGACGACACCGAAAACGAAATCATCACCACAGTTGTCGTCCATCTTAAGGCAACAGATGGATCGCTTGACCGGAAATTTACCTGGAACGACCCCGATGGAGATGGAGGGCTCTCGCCTACCGTAGAGGACATCGTGCTGCCGCCTAATAGAGAGTTTGACGCCCAGGTTTTCTTCTACGACCGCAGCAAATCACCCGAGGTGGATGTCACCGAGGAAATTGAAAAAGAAAGCGACGAGCATCTGCTGGTTTACCGCGTCAACGGAGCGCTCCAGTTGACGATCACGCCGACGGATTCGGATACGAAGGGCCGTCCGTTTCGCCTGAAGACGCGCTGGGCGACCGGTGCCCCGTCGACGGGCTCGGTGGTCATTACCCTTCGGCACAATCCCAATAAGCTCCTCTCTACCTTGGACAACACCGGCAGCGTAGACGCAGAGGTAGCGTTCCCGGTGCGCATCGAGTAGCCTTTCACTCGCTAAAGAGTCGTTTGTGCTGACACAGCGGGCACCGCTGCTCCAAAGGGAGGGCGGTGCCCTTTTATTTGAGCAGTTGAAAGCGAACGGGCAATACGAAACGCACGTTTACCCGCACACCGTTGTGTTCTCCGGGTATCCAGTTCGGCATAGAGGACACCACCCGTGCCGCTTCGGCACCGCACCCCCCTCCGATGTCTTTGAGTATTTCGACGGAGGAGATACGCCCTTCGGTATCTACGACGAAGCGCACCACGACAATGCCCTGAATATTATTCTCCAAAGCAATGCGAGGGTAGCGGAGGTTTTCAACGAGATACTTCATCAGAGCCTCTTCTCCGCCGGGGAACTCGGGTTTTTTCGAGACGAAATCGTACACGGGCTCCTCTCGCGGCTTTGGCGGCGGCGGTGGTGGCTCAGGGGGCCTGGGCGGCTCAGGCAGCGCTACTTTTGGCGTGTAATCGGTGTATAGGTCTGTACTCCCTTCTTGTGTTACTCGGCTGGGGTTGGCCTTTTTCAAATCTTCTACCGTGGGCAATTCCTCCTCATTGCGCACTTCCTCGTCGGCTTTGACCACCGGCTTCATAAATTTTACCGTGCGCACCTGAGGAGGTGCCACCTGAGGGTCTTTGGGTTTTTCCGGCTCGGCCACCGGAGGGGGGGCTTGGAGCTGCGCGTAGGGCGTCACGTTCACCTCCACCTGAATTTCTGAAGGGCCGCGGCGGCCGCTTTGAAAGAGAAGCCACAGTAGAGGGAATCCGTATAGCAAGCTGAGGAGAAAGAGACTACCCCCTATGCTTTTGAAAAAGTGGGCAAGCCGACGTTGGCGTAACACATAGGCGCCGTAGTCCTTGTTTTTCAGAGCGAACAACGCCTCCTCAAGACCGGCGGAGTTGAATTTATCGTTCATGGCGGTTCGGCTTCAAGAGCGGCTATTGTGGAGGCAAGTGCACGCCGAGCTGCTGCAGGAGAGTGAGCTCGTCCTGGCTGATGCCGTCTATAGCATAGCGACCGATGCGGTTGATGTTCATCTCGTCCAGCAAGGTAACCAGGTTCTGAAAAGTACAGTCCGGATGGGGTTTGATGAGCACAACAGGTTTGTCCGTCTCACCGACGAACGTCTTCAGCACGGCGCGAATGCCATCAGGATTGTAGTTCGACGCTCGGATGGCAGCAGCTTCGAGCAAACCGCGGTAATAGTACAATCGGTCGTCGGGCAAAGCCATGAGGGTAAGCGCCTGAGAAGCCTTCACCGCTTGCACCTCTTGAGCGCGCGTTTGCGCATCGTCGGGTACCGGCATGACCAGCTCCATGCCGCGCGGGCGATACATCGTGGTGGAGAGCATGAAGAAGGTCAACAGCAAAAAAGCCATGTCTACCATCGAGTTCATGTCGGTGGTAATACCCGGCTTTTCTTTCACGCCCCCTAAGCGGCGGCGGCGATTGGAAGAGGGTATTTCGTCAATATCCAGCATCGTCACTCATCTTTTTCGGTTGAGTAATGAGGGTGAAGCGCAACACATTGAGGTCGGTCAGGGTATTAATAACGTCCTCTACCTTTTTGTAAGGCGTATGGGCATCGGCCTTGACCGCCACGCGCAGGCGCGGGATGGTAGCACGAGCCAGCACGACCCAGTCGGCCAATTCGTTTTTATCGCCTTTGATAGGAATACCCGCTTGACGGAAGCGTTTGCGCTGCTCTGGAGGCGTTTGTAAAAGCGCGCGCAGTTGGGTCATCGGCACACCAAAGCCCGACAGCATCTCAAAAGCCCGATATTCCTCTTCCGTATAGGCAATCTGGTTGACCTGGCCGTGCCGCTGCAGCCAGGCGCGTCGCGCCTGCGGAGTAGCCATGCTGAGATAGGCTCGTCCCTCTCGGTCTACCGATATGGTGAGCAGGTCGGTCATGGGCAAGTTGAGCCCGGCTACCGATAGCGGCATTTGTATGCCTACGACCTCTCCCGTTTTGAAGGTGGTAGCCAGCAAGAAGAACGTGACCAACAAGAAGGCCATGTCCACCATGGGGGTCATGTCTATCTGCGGAGTTTTCGGTCGGGATACGGCGTTGAATCTCATGGCCTCGGTTCCTTTAGTCCACGAAGAACTTGAGCTTCAGACTGTGAATGATGCTAAAGGTGACCTCATCGATGGTGTAGGTAATGCGCTCGATTTGGTTGTTGAACGAATTGTAAAACACAATGGTAAAGGCCGCCGTAGTGATGCCTAAGGCCGTGGTTACCAGGGCTTGCGAGATGCCTCCTGCCAGCCCTACCGGGTCGGGTTCGCCCACCCGCGCCAAAGCGGCGAACGCCTGAATCATGCCCGTAACCGTGCCCAACAGCCCTACCAACGTAGAGATTTGCGCCACCGTGCCCAGGATAAACATGTTGGTGGTCAGCTCCGACACTTCTAACTGAGTGGCTTCTTCCAGCTCCTTTTGAATAAGGTAGATGTCTTTTTGGTCGATGTCCTTACTCGACTTTCGGCTCAAGAAGACCTCCGTACCCGTTCGGACCACGCTCCCGATGGCTCCGCGTTGCTCGTTGCTGATCTCAACCAGTCGCGAGTAATTATCGGCGGCCAAGGCCGCCTTGACCTTTTGGACAAAGTCCCTTAGGTCGCCTCTCCCGCGCGACAAGCGCAGCGATAGGTACCGCTCGATGATGTATACCAGAGCGATGAACTGAAAACTCAGCAGGGGAATGACCAAAGGACCACCCTTGTAAATCGTTCCCAAGACGTTGCCCTTGAGCGGCTCTCCGTTGAGGTCGCCTCCCTCAAAGTTGGCCGGATTGCCCAGCACATAAGTGTAGACCAGGTAGCCGAAAACCACCGACAGGGGCAGGACCACGTAAGCCAGTTTTGCGTTGATGTTTTTCACGGTGAAGTGCGCTGAACTGAAAGGTGCGTTATATGCACAAAGGTATAAGTCAAGGGTACCGGAAGAGAAACGTCCACGTCAGCGAATAGACTAATTTTTTTCATTGTACGGCGAGCCGCTTCTGTAAGAGCCGTCTGCGCAACGGCTTTTCTTCTGCAGAAAACGGGAACTTATACCTTTGCGTCATGGGCTACGCCTTCTCTGAATTTGCCGAGCTGTTTCCACCTGTTACCATGCCGATCGTGCTGGGAGAGGACACCCACCATATTTTTTCTCGGGAGAACAAGCCCCTTCCGCAGCCGCTGGTGGACCAATTTATCCTTCCTTTGGAAGAAAAAAAGCAGGATGCTCTCGAGTGGACGGAGTACGTGCCTTGCTTTGCTATTGCGGACATCGAGCATTTCGTCGCGCTGGTATGGTGGAAGGCTGAGTTGCTTCACTATGAATATGTTTTGGCTACCTTTACTCCTAAGGGCGAATTGATCGACCGGCGTGTTATTGCCTTCACACGCGTGCAAGGCGACACCATTCACCGCGCTATGGCGACGATCGACGAAGATTGGAATATTTTCATCGCCGAAGGAGAAGCCTCCGGAGTGGACGACTCTTTCGACCCTACAACTTCTCGCATGCGCGAAATGGAAATCATGCCCGATGGCCGCATCCGCTGAAACGGCCGGTCTCCTCACGGGATATTCTCGGCTGTCTTCTTTTTTCGCGGCTCTCGCAAACGGTAAGCTCAAAAGCACGGCAGCGGTAGCAAAGGTTCTGCGGAGGTCAAAACAAAAAACGCTCAGCGATGAACGGAAAAACCCTCAGTTTTCTCTTGTATGGGCTGTTGAGCCTTGGGTTGTGGATACCGACAGCGGCCCAAGAGTACTCGGTTTCCTCGCCTCGGCTCGTACCCGCCACCGGTGTCGTCTACCGTATGGAGCCGCCTAACTGGTGGGTAGGTATGCAGCACCGACGTGTCGAAATCTTGTTTCACCGCCCCGGTCTGGCGGCCTTCGACGTGCACATAGGTCGCGCCCCAGGAGTCACCTTGGAACGAGTTGTCCGAGGAGATAGTCCAAACTATCTGTTCGTCACCTTGAACATCGCTCCCAAGGCCCCTCCTCAATCCGTGCCGATCCTCTTTACCCACCGCGACAGCGGCGGTGTTCGCTTCACGGCGGATTTCCCTCTGCTGGCGCGCGACAACGAACCCAAAGCCCAAGGGCTCTCCACGCGCGACGTCATCTACCTCATCATGCCCGACCGATTTGCCAACGGCGACCCATCCAACGACAACGTTCCGGGCATGCTCGATACCTTGGCGCGCGAAGCTCTACTGGGCCGGCACGGCGGAGACCTCAAGGGTATCCTCGAGCGCTTGGACTATCTCAAAGACCTGGGTATCACCGCTCTGTGGCTAAACCCTGAGTTGGAAAACGACCAGCCCGAAGCCTCCTACCACGGGTACGCCATTACCGACCTATATCGCGTTGACCGCCGACTGGGCACCAATGAGCTCTATCGCCAGCTGGTGCGCGCTTGTCATCAACGCGGCCTAAGGGTAGTGCGCGACGTGGTGCTCAACCATATCGGCCACCATCACTATTGGATGCGCGACCTGCCCATGCGCGACTGGGTGAACACCTGGCCTACCCCGACCCAAACCTCCTACCGCGCCACTACCTTGCTCGACCCCTATGCCTCAGAATATGACCGCAGGCGCTTTAGCGACGGATGGTTCGTGCCATCTATGCCCGACCTCAACCAGCGAAACCCCCATCTGGCCAACTACCTTATCCAGCAGGCCATCTGGTGGGTCGAATACGCCGGCATCGATGCCCTCCGAATAGATACGTATACCTATGCCGACCAGGCTTTCACGAGCCGCTTTTGCCGCGCCCTACTCCAAGAATATCCCAGCCTCTTCCTCTTCGGCGAAATCTGGGAGCACGGCGTCATCCCACAGGGCTTCTTCGCCGATAACCAACCCATGCGCCGCGCCAACTTCGACTCCGACCTGCCCGGAGTTATTGACTTCCAGCTCTGTTTCGCCGTCCACGAAGCCCTCACCCGCGAACAAGGCTGGACAGAAGGCATCAGCCGCCTGTACTACACCTTGGTGAAAGATTATTTTTACGAAGACCCCATGCGGAATGTCATCTTCTTGGACAATCACGATATGACGCGCTTCTTTTCCGTGGTAGGAGAAGACCTCAACCGATGGAGATGCGGCATCGCCTGGCTGTTGACTACGCGCGGCATTCCCCAAATATACTACGGCACCGAAATCCTGAGCACGGGCTTCGAGGCACCCTCTCACGGCAACATCCGAAAAGATTTTCCGGGCGGATGGCCCACCGACACGGTGAATAAATTCACGCCCGAAGGCCGCACATCGCAAGAAAACGAGGCCTTCCATTTTTTACGCACCCTGCTTCATTACCGCTATCGCACGCCGGCTTTGTACGCCGGCCGCCTGATGCACTTTGTGCCCGAGCAAGGGGTGTATGTTTACTTTCGCTACAACGCCGACAAGACCATCATGACGGTCATCAATACCGCCAACGAAATGCGCATCCTCCCTTTGGAGCGCTTTGCCGAGCGCCTAAAGGGTTTCCGCCAAGCCCAAGATGTCCTCACGGGCCGGCTGTTGCCCTTAGGTGAAAACTTGACGGTTGGCCCTTACACGCCCTTAGTGCTCGAACTCGTCCCTTAGTTTGGCAGCCGCTTTTGTAGCTCCTGAGGACGTAAAACAGCACGGATGAATGGTAGCCGTGTCCGAGCGAAATCGGCCGGCCGACAGCGACGGATCAAGATACTTGCAGCACCAATCCCTTGAGGTAAGCCCCTTCGGGGTGATAAAGGTTTACCGGATGATCAGGGGCTTGCGACAGCCGATAGAGCACCCGCACCGGGCGGCCCACCTCGAGGGCGGCGGCCGTTAGCGTATGCTCGAAAAGCTCGCGGCTGACTACCTGCGAACACGAAAAGGTGAACAGCAATCCTCCCGGCGCTACCCGGCGCAGAGCGGCTGCATTTAAGCGCTTGTAACCCATCACCGCCTTGTGGCGCTTGTCCAAGCTTTTGGCAAAAGCCGGTGGATCGACCACCACAATGTCGTAGCAGTAGTTTGTTTTTTGCAAAAATTCCAAAGCATCGGCCGTGAAAGCTTCGTGTTTTCCGCAGAAAGGTTGATTCAAAGCGACATTTTCTTCCAATAGCGCTGTGGCTTTTGCGGAAATGTCTACCGAATGAACGAGGGCAGCGCCCGCTTTGAGGGCATAGCAAGAAAACCCGCCCGTATAGGCAAAAGCGTTGAGAACGGTCTTATCGGCCGACAAACGGGCCAGCAGTTGACGGTTGTCGCGCTGGTCTAAAAAAAAGCCCGTTTTCTGCCCGCCCTCCCAGTCTACGCGAAAGCGCACACCGTTCTCCGCAACAATGCAGGAGTGGCTGCCTTCGCCTATAAGGTAGCCGTTTTTCACCTGTCGGGCGTAATTTTCGGGCAAGGTGTCGGCGCTCTTGTCGAAGACGGCCTTTACGGAGGGCGCACCTACGCGTAGGAGTGCGTGAGCAATCTGCAAGCGCTGACGGTGCATGCCGATGCTGTGGCACTGAATGACGGCCGTTTGCCCGTATACATCAACGACAAGTCCCGAAAGCCCGTCGCCCTCTGCGTGCACCCAGCGATAGCCCTCGCCCTCTACCAGCCCTAACGCTTGCCGCAACGCCCGCGCATCGCGCAATTTTTGCTCCCAAAAAGCCGGCGATTGCACATCGACCGCCTCAAAAGCCAATAAACGCACGGCAATGTTGCCTCGGTGAAAGTGACCTACACCAAGCACCTGACCGTCGCGACGGCACACCTCGACCACGTCGCCATCGGCTATCTCCTCCGGAATGCTTTGGAGAGCACCTGAAAAAACCCAAGGGTGAAAACGCCCGATAGACGCCTCTTTGCCGGATTTCACAAAAACCTTCATACGGCACAAAGGTCGTTTGAAGACACAGCAATGGGAGAGAGGATTTTCCTCCCTTCCTCAAGCGGCGTTTAAGCGACTCAGATCATCTTTGCAAAAAAAACTCAAGAGCCGGCATCGCTCTTTTTTCACAGCTAAAAGCCTTTGGCTCAATTTTCGCTGATAATCAGTGTTTCTTCTGCTCATAATCCTCTCACTAAACGACAAAGAGTTCTATGAACCGACAACTACCTGCCCTCATCGGTTTCCTTATTTTCATTGCTCAGACGGCCACATTATCTTCATACGGTAAACATACGACTCCTCCTCTCTTCCATTTCTGCACAGGAGCCGCACCCGATACGGTAGCGCCGACCATTGTGTGCCCGAACGACACGGTACTTTACTTGGAAAAGGGGACCTGTTCGGTAAAATACGTCTACGAGGTGCTCGCCTTCTCCGGAGCAGACACGTTGTTACCGGAGCGGAGGAGTGGTCTGCCCTCGGGTGAAGAGTTTCCGTTAGGGCTGACGATAAATCGCTTTGAAGTGACGGACACGGCGGGCAACAGTGCCGAGTGCACATTCACGGTAGAGGTGAAAGGCGACTCCTTGCCGCTCCTTTGCGCGCAAGAGATCGTCGTCTTTTTAGGCCCGGCTTGTCAGACGCAGCTCACGGTACAAGACCTGGTTTTGCCGCAAGGATACCATGCTTGCCCGGACAAAATAGGCGTGTTCATCGGCGCACCTGGGCCCGTACGGCCGGCCGTTTTTGACCACAGCGATTTGGGGCAGTCCTTTCAGGTGTTTTTGCGGGACAGTGTGACCGCTCAGTCCTGCTCGGTTGAGGTGACGGAGGTGCGCGACACGCTGCCGCCGAAGTTGACCTGCCCTACCGTTCAGGTGCCGTGTGTGGTACCCGTGGAGCACCTAAGTCCGACATATCTGCGCGACTCGTTGGGCTTGGCAAATGGCTATCCGATCATAGAAGAGGGCTGCCCGGGTGATGTAAGCGTGCTGTTTGTCAGTACAAGTGCCGATTATCCGTGTGACTCGGTGGGCAAGGCTGGCCTTGTGCGGCGTTTTTGGACGGTGGTCGATGCGCAAGGCAATTTTTCCACTTGCATACAACTCATCGAGCGCATGCGCGACGTGCAGGGGGTACAGCTACCTCCCGATACTACGGTGTCGTGTACGGCTATTGCGCTGCCGGAAAAATTGGGTTGGCCCTATTACCAGGTAGGCCAGAGGCGCTACGCGATAGACAGCACGGCTTATTGCGACATGAAGATGGCGTATTCCGACGAGGAAGAGTCCTTGTGCGGGGGCTCGCGCTTGCTAAGGCGCCTCTGGACGGTGCGCGACGGCTGTCGAGCAGACGACCCGGATGCCAAACCCTTTGTCGAGGAACAGGTGATAGAACTATCGGACAGCGAGGGCCCTACAGTACTCTGCCCGCCGATACTGGGTGTTACCCTGACCGATACTGCATGCTTTGGTAGCGTGGAGATACCCCACTTCATCATATCCGACCATTGCTCACCCATCGTATATGCAGCGCTGTATTGGAACGACGCCGACTCGCTGGAAGCAGAGTTGAGCGATTTTGTGGGAAACGACTCGACCCGTTTTGATACGATGGCCGTATTCGGCCAAATAACCGATGTATCGGCGGGCCTGCTTCCGATATCGCTGGTCATGCGCGACACGTGCGGCAACGTCGGCCGATGCGACTTTCAATTAGACGTACGCGATCGGCAGCCACCGGTCGCCGTATGCGACTCCATTCTTCCGGTATTTTTGGACGAAACAGGCACTGCTCTCCTTCCGGCCGACCTGCTCGACAACGCCTCGACGGATGAGTGCCGGCCGGTGCGCTTCAAGGTTCGACGCGCATCCCCCGTGATGTGTAGTAATGCGGATGCTTTTTGGGACGACCAATTGCGGGTGTGTTGTGCCGACGCAGAAGGTAGCTTGACGGCTGTTTTGCGCGTCTACGACGCTGAAGTACCCGCCGGCCCCATTGCCGACACCGTTGCCCAAGGCCACTACACGGAATGTACGACGCAGATCGAAGTAACAGATAACACACCTCTTCGGTGCCAAGCGCCGGCAGATACCTTTTTTCTGTGCTCGGATTTCGACCCAACTTTAGAGGCGTATGGCACTGCCGAACTCCCCTGCCGAGCCGACTCCGTAGCCGTGCTAATAGACACCTCCGCCTTTAGATGGTCCTGTGGAAGTGGCTTGTTGGTACGCACTTACCGGGTATTTGACAAAAGCGGCAACAGTGCCCAGTGTGTACAACGGATCACGGGTTTAGAGAATTACCACTATTTTGTTCGATTTCCCGACGACTACATTGCCTACGACTGCCTGCCGCCCGACTCGTTGCTCGACCGACCGGTCGTCTACGGCGAGGGATGTGAAGACATAGCCGTGGAATACACCGAAAGCCGGCGCGACTCGGTCTCCGATGCCTGCTTTTACCTGATACGGACGTGGACGGTGTACAATCGCTGCACTTACGACCCAAACGAACCGCTCGTAGAGGTGCCCAATCCAGAGCCCTATCCCCCTGAACATCCCGACAACCGGCAGGGGCCTGTCGTGTCGGCTCCCGGCACCCTTGGAGGTTGGCAGCCTACCGTAGTAAACCCTTCTGCCGGCGTTCCGCCACTTGACTACAGCGACCTGTGGAACCCCTATGCCAACGGCTATCGCTACGAGCAAATCATTCAAGTGCGCATCAGCCGGCCACCTGTCGTAGCGAACTGCCCCTCTGACCCCCTGCTGTTTGAGCACATATCTGCAAGCGATACGAATTTTTGGGTGCTCTCCTCATTGGACATCTGTGAGGGTGACGTTGATTTGTCCATAACCGTTGCTAATGCGTGCATTGCCGACGAAGTAGTGGTTCAATACGAGTTGTTTTTAGACATAGACGGCGACCAACAGCCCGAAAGTGTCATACACGATGGCTTGGCGGCGCCTCCTGGCGTAATATTCTACCAAAACGCCGCCCTTCCGAACTATGCGGGAGGAACGCCTCTGGCTTTCGACCGGCGGCCGGTTTCGGCGGTGGAAAAATACCGCTTCGACCTTGTGCGAGACCTTCACGGCGACTCCCTTCGTGTACAGCTCGTCTGGCGACGGGAGAGCGACTCCGGCTACATCCTGCCCAAGCTGCCGCGCGGCATCCATCGCATGGTCTGGACGATAAGGGGGCCTTGCGACGAACAGGTTACCTGTGAGCAACAGATTCGAGTAGGCGACCCGCCTTACGCGTGCGCCCCACCGGTGCAGACGATTTCCGGCAGGGTCCAAACGGAAGATAATAAAGGAATACAGGGCGTTCTCATTACCCTGACGGGCGACTCACCCCTGAGCGGGCCCTTCGTGGATTACGCCTTGACCCAGGCCAACGGAAGCTATACCTTCTCTATACCGGCATCCGCCACTTTTGAGGTGACGCCATCTTTTGACGGCGACCATCTCAACGGCGTTACTACGCTCGACCTCCTGCTCATCAACAAACACATCCTGGCCGTGGAGCCGCTCAGCTCGCCTTACCGCATCATCGCCGCCGATGCCAACAGTTCCCGCTCCGTCACTACGTTCGACATTTTGGAGCTGCGCAAGCTCATCCTCGGAATCTACTCAGAGCTACCGGCTTCGCCGTCGTGGCGTTTTGTGCCGGCAGATTACGCCTTCCCCAACCCGCTCCAACCTTTCCAACTGCCTTTTCCGGAAAATATTCAGAGCGCCGACTCTATTGCGCTGAATTTTATCGGCATCAAGGTAGGCGATGTCAACGGCAGCGCGAAGGTGAACTGGCAGGGAGAGGGAGCGCAAACGCGCCGGCGAGAGTTGGAAATAGTGGTCGAAGACCGGCTGCTCCGAGCGGGTGAAGAGGTCGTCGTCGCGCTTCGGGTCGAAGAAGTCGTGGCGGGCATTCAAGGCACGCTGGAAGGCGTGGGGGTGCAATTTTTGGAAGTGCTTGCCGAAGGAGGTTTTGGCCCAGAGCATTCTGCCCTCCTGAATGAGGGTAAATGGCTGACCTTCAGTTGGGAGGGAGCGGGTGCGCCGGTGCTGCTCGTACGGGTACGCGCTCTTCGCAACACGCCCTTGAGCGAGGGCTTGTTGTTGTCGGATGCCGTCACACGGTCTGAAGCATACTCCTTGGATTTGCGCGAGGTGTTCCGGCCGCGATTGCGCTTTTCGGCAGGTGCACAGAGGCCTGCCGGAGGCTCTCTTTCGGTGGGCGGGCGGCCTAATCCGTTTCGAGAAGAAGTACGGCTGTTCGTCCACTTCCCACAGGAAGGCCTTGCTACCCTGCGCGTGTGGGACGCCACCGGGCGTTTGCTGTGGACAAAGACGGCAAACTTCCCTTCGGGTTTGCAAGCCGTCTTGCTCACCGGGCGCGAGCTAGGCTCGGCTACCGGAGTGCTCCATTTCACCGTAGAAACGGAGCAAGAGCGCGCTTCCTGCCGCTTAATGCGGTATTGAGGCGGTTTTCTTATCGCGCACTTCAAAAGGCTGTTCAAGCCGATAGCCCTGCTCGTCTACAACGGTGAGCACGTGCTTGCCGGGAGGAGGGAGGAGGTCCATCTGGTGGAAGAGGCGCGTGCTACCGACGTAAGTTCCGTCTATGTGCCAAAACACTTCGGTGGCTGGGTGCCTGTGCGCCAGTTGAAACACGACGCGGCTGGGTTTGCCGTCCAAGTCGATCGGCACGTAAATGCGCCGCAAATCGCGCGGGTAGATGAACTGCATAGGAGCGCAGGCGCTTTCATGGCGCGAGCGACAGTCTGGATGCCAAGGCGGTGGCGGGCGATAACCGGGATTTCGGCGAACGTAGTAATGCTCTTGCAAAGGAGGAAGAACAAACCAGGCGACGTGCTGCATGTGAGCCGGGTCGAAACAGTCGCTGTTCACCTGCCATTGCCCGTCGATAGACAGGTGGAGCAGTTGGTGGTATGGACAAGTTGGCGCATAAAGGCCCTTTCGGGGCATCCAAACCGTATCGCCTTCACAGTAAGGGCCGGCGCGAAAGCCACTTTGCCGGCAGACAGGCGTCTGGACCATGTCGTCATAAGGCGGGTCAAACCAGCAACCGTCGTCGGGTAAAAAGTCGAACACCTCGAACATCACCGGAGCGGCTACTTCCACTCCGATGAGACCCGGCCGCCCCTCTCCGCCGGCGTTGCCTATCCACACTCCCACGGCATACTGAGGAGTAATGCCTACCGCCCAGGCGTCGCGGAAACCAATGCTTGTGCCCGTTTTCCAGGCAACACGGCGGCTATTTTGGAAAACCTCCCATTCTCCGGCTCCCAAGGGACGCTCTACTCGCTGCATGGCTTCCAATGCAAACCATAAAGCGGCTGCGCCCGGCCCGTTTGGCTGCTCTTGCAAGTTTAACGCAGGAGAAGGGGCGTCAAAAAGGAACTCAGCCGGGCGAAAGTCGGAAGCATCGTATCGCGCACTGCGGCTGTACCAGTTCCTCAAACGCCGGGCCATACCGGAGTAAGCAGCCGTAACCTCCACCAAAGTGGCCTCGCCGCCGCCCAAAATAAGGGATAGCCCGTAGTAAGCGGGCGGCTTCTTAAAGGTAGAAAAGCCCAGCCGTTGCAGGTCAAAATGGAACTTTTCTACGCCGTAGTCTTGCAGTAGCCGCACAAAGGGCACGTTGAGCGAGCGGGCCAACGCCCGATGAGCAGGCACGGCGCCGTCGTAGTAAGTCCGAAAATTTTCAGGGCGATAGCGTCCTATCTGCGTAGGCACATCTTCCAGGAGACTGTAGGGCAGGATAAGGCCCTCTTCCAGAGCCATAGCATACAGGAAGGGTTTGAGGATGCTGCCCGTGCTGCGCGGAGCGGCGGCCACATCCACCTGTTCGCCGTGCTCGGCGCCGGCGTTAGGGGCATTGCCCACGTATGCGCGCACTTTGCCCGAGGGTACCTCTATGACGACGATAGCAGCATTGTGAATGTCGTTGCCGCGGTAAAGGTCGTGTCGGCGCGAGGCGACGGCCATTGCTTGCTCTTGCCAGTGTCGGCGCAGGGTGGTGCGGAAGCGCCCGCCCTTTTCTTTTGGCAGGTGTGGCGTCAACCGTTGAAGGAGGTGAGGCGCCAAGTCGGGCAGCGGTAAGGGAGCAGCGGGCAAGGGCTCCTCTTTGGCCAACGCGCAGGCTTCTTCGGAGATAATACCCTGCCGGTGCAGGCGCTCCAGTAGGCGATTGCGCTTCTGCAACAACTTCTCGCGATTGCGCCCCGGGTGTATCCAGGAGGGATTGTTAGGCAACACGGCCAGCATCGCCGCCTCTGCCCAGGAGAGCGCTTCGGGCTCTTTCCCGAAATACCGCCAACAGGCCGCCTCCAGACCTACGACATTGCCGCCAAAAGGCGCATGCGCCGCATAGAGCGCTAAAATCTCTCGCTTAGAATAGGCGGCCTCCAGACGGGTAGCCATAAACATTTCTATGCTCTTTTCCCACAGCGTCCGAGGCGGATTACCTCGCGCCAGGCGGATGACTTGCATGCTCAGCGTGCTGGCACCGCTGACTACTCGTCCTTGTCTTAAGTTCGTCCAAAGCGCTCCTACCAAACGAAAAGGGTCTATGCCGGGATGCCACCAAAAACGCTTGTCCTCGAAGGCTATCGCGCAAACGGCGTATCGCTCGGGCACCGGCCGCGGAGGAAAACGCCATTGCCCGTCCGCGGCAATGCGCGCGCTGAGCAGATGGCCTTCCTCGTCTTCCACCACCACCGAGAGCGGCGCCCTAAAGAGCGGACGCGGCAAACAAAAAAGCCACAGCCCGGCCAGCGTTACAAGCATCAACATCGTCTTAGGATGGCGACGTATGCAAGCAAGCACCCGCCTCACCCATTGAGGTGTCGGTGGCATCTTCGACAGAACAAATTGCTTCATTGTGACATTAAAGAGAGCGATGCTCGCGTTGGGAAAGGCCCCCTCGCGCCCTTGTGTATTTGACCCGATCGGTTCTCATCGCCCGCCAGTGCGCCAAATTAGCAAGTTTTTTGCAGGCGTAAAAAAAGAGGAAGTCTTCGCAACTTTACATCGCCGGTGAGCCATGTTATACCTCCATAAAACGGTATTCACGCTATGCGTCAACTCAAGATAGCCCATAAGATCACTTCTCGAGAAAGCTTAGCGCTGGATCGATATCTGATGGAGATCAGCAAGATACCCTTGCTCACTCCCGAACGAGAGGTGGAGCTGGCCAGGCGCATTCGCCAGGGTGATGAAGACGCCTTGCACGAGCTCACTCAGGCAAACTTACGATTTGTAGTCTCGGTGGCCAAGCAGTACCAGAACCAAGGACTGAGCCTGGCAGACCTCATCAACGAGGGCAACATTGGGCTAATCAAAGCGGCGCATCGCTTCGACGAGACGCGGGGCTTTAAGTTCATTTCCTACGCCGTGTGGTGGATTCGCCAAAGCATCCTGCAAGCCATTGTGGAAAACAGTCGCATCGTGCGCATGCCGCTGAGCCGAGTGAGCGCGTACAATCGCGTACACGACGCATACTCCTCTTTTGTGCAGACCTTCGAACGCGAACCGACTGAAGAGGAGCTGGCCGAATCGCTCAATATGTCTATCAAAGAGGTGCAAACCATCCTGGCGGCCGGAAACCGCCATGTATCGTTCGATGCACCGCTGCCTACGGCCGACGACGGAGAGGCCACGCTCTTGGATGTGTTTACCCCGGAAGATGGCCTAAATCCGGAAATGGAGTTGATGACGGAGTCGCTGCGCGAAGAGATCGCCCAAGGGTTGGCCTCTCTCTCTCCGCGAGAGGTAGAAGTCATCTCTGCCTTTTACGGCTTAAATGGCAAAAAGGCATTGTCGTTAGAAGAAATAGCTGAATCCTTTAACCTATCCCGCGAGCGCGTCCGTCAGATAAAGGAGCGCGCCATCCGCCGGCTGCGCAAGGCATACAACCGCAATGCCCTGCGCACCTACTTGGGATAGCGGCCGTCGAAAAATGGGCTTATCCCGCCCGGCAGCAAATACAGGTCCTTTTTCGGCATACCTTTGCGCCGATGGCCAACGGCAGCTCATTTACTGCGGTGAACTTAGCGCTCGATATCGGTAACACGCACATCAAGGCAGGGCTTTTTCGCAAAGACCAGGCGGTGGATTTCGCCCGATGGCCGCTTCGGCAATGGACAGAAGTGTTGTTGTACGCGCGCCAAAACGATGTACAACAGGTAGTCCTCGCCGCCGTAGTGCCGCTGGAAGCGACTTTTGCTCAGCAGCTGCGCCGGCAAGTAGCCCTTTTGCTCGAGCTCACCGACCAAACACCGCTGCCGTTTACCAATGCTTATCAAACGCCCCGCACTTTGGGCAAAGACCGCTTGGCGGCCGTAGCCGGAGCACACGCCCTGTGGCCCAACCAAAACTGCCTGATCGTCGATTGCGGCACCTGCATCAAATACGACCTACTCACCGCAGAGGGTGTCTATCTGGGCGGCAACATATCGCCCGGCGCCTCTATGCGCCTTACCGCTTTGCACATCCTTACCGCTCGGCTGCCCTTAGTGTCTGTGGAAATGCCGACCGACCCTATAGGACGCAGCACAACCACGGCGCTGCAGAACGGCGCCCTGCGCGGAGCCGCCATAGAGATAGAAGGCTTTATCCAACTCTTTCGGCGGCAATTCTCTCCGCTCCGCATCGTTCTCACCGGAGGAGATGCAACCTTTTTTCGGGCAGCAATATCAGTTGACCTATTCGTCGAACCTCACCTGACGCTTTACGGGTTAAACCACCTCTTGCTTTTTTACACCAATACTCACCATCAACCCGACTAATGCGCTCAACACCGTTGTTTATGCAGTTTTCTTCGCGCATATTCGTAGGGATCGCTCTCGGGCTCGCCTGCGCTCCCTTATGGGCACAGCCTAAACTGAACTCTCCCTATTCGCGCTATGGATTGGGCGACCCGGTGCGCCCTTTCTTTGCCGCTCAAGCGGGATACGGCGGCCAGACGGCCGCCTTCCACGACCCTTACCACCTTAATCCTTTCAATCCCGCTTCCTATGCCTTTTTGCGAACGGCCACCTTCGAGGGCGGAGCCTATGCCAAGTACAGCCAGTATCGGTCCAACGCTTCAAGTCTACAAACCTGGAGCGGAAACATGGCCTACTTGGCCCTGGGATTCCCCTTGCGAAACGCTATCAACGACCTCCTTGACCGCCAGCGCTCGCCCTGGCACTACGGCATGGGGCTGACGCTTATGCCCAATACTACGGTCGGCTATAACATTGCCGTGTCGGACTTCCTGCCCGAACTGGGCCGGCTCTTTAACGAATTCAAAGGCGACGGCGGCACCTATCGACTCTCCTGGGGACATGCTCTGCGCTACAAGCGGACCGCCGTGGGGATAGACCTCGGATGGCTGTTTGGCCGCATGCTTTACGAAAACTCTGCCGCCTTCAGTGACTCTTTCCCTACGTTTATCAGCACTCGTCGCGACGACCAGTACATCAGCGGCTTTTTGTGGAAAGCGGGCATCCAGCACGACTGGGTGCTTCGATATTTGGAAAGTGACTCCACTCAGCCCAAACAGTGGCTATCCATTGGCCTCAGCGTCGGTCCGCAACGGCGGATAAACAGCACGGCTAACCGCCTCTTCGTGCGCCATCGCGGGCGTCTGGCGAACGGCCAGTACAACAACGCCGACACCTTGCTGCTGCAAAACGAGCAGCCTTATGCACTCACGCTGCCCGCCGCCTTGCGCGTGGGCATTCAGTACACCCAATTGAACAAGTGGCGCGTCGGCGCAGAGCTGGCTTACGAAGGGTGGTCTGCTTTTGAGAATACCGTCCGAGCCAACGACGCCGACTTCCGAAACACCCTTGAAGCAGCTGTCGGCTTGGAATACATTCCAGACCATATCTCCTACAACCGCTATCTAAAACGCGTGCGCTATCGAGTGGGCGCCTATTACCGGCAGGACCCCCGCCTCGTCGGCAGCGGTCACTTGGACGATATCGGTCTGAGCTGGGGCTTGGGTTTTCCGCTCATCTTGCCCCGGCAGCAGAGCTCGTTCATACAGACCGCCCTTGAAATCGGTCGCTTAGGGCGCGGCACCTCTGTGCGCGAAACGTACGCTCGCTTCACCTTAGGCTTTACCTTTAACGACGACAGCTGGTTTTTCAAACGCCGTTTCGATTGAGGCGAGATACCGCTGCTAAAGGGCTTTCGAGATGACGAAAGCGAGGTATACCTCGTCCGCGTTGCTTATGCCCAAGCGATTGTTCGTCAGATGGATGAGCGTGGGAAAAGAAAAGTCCAGAGCGTCTCCCAGCTGTTGTAAAATCATCTCATTTCCCCGCAACCAACGCAGCCATTCGGGTTGTTCGCGATCGAAGCGGCCTTTTTGTAACGACTCCCACAGCTCTACTACCGATAGGCGTATCTCTTCTTGCTGAGGACGAAAGTTTTTTTCAAACTGCTCTTTTATCTCCTCGAGCCATTGCTCGGGCGTCCCGTTGCGCGTAGCCACAGGTCGAATGAACACCGGAGCCCATCGGTCGCACAGGCGGCCGAAATAATTTGCTCCCTGTTCCCGAGTAAGGCCAACGGCGTAAAGGGCGATAATGTGAAGGCGCAGCGCATCAAAGAGCGCATCGCCATACGTATACGGCCGACTTATGCGCTCCAATACCACGCGGGAGGAAAGGTGAAAGTGCTCCTCTGCCCAGTAAGCCTTGCCGGGCGAACGAAAAATCTCAAGGCTGGAATGGTAGGGCTCTGCCTCTACTTCAGCCCGCTCGGAAAACCACTCACTTATTACCGCCGGTATGCGCTCCATCCAGGCCGGCTCGCCGTGCAAACACAAGTTGATGTATGATTTACCCTCCTCCTCATGACGAACAAAAAAGATGCGGGTGCCGCGCTGTGACCACACATAGCGCTCGGCAAAAGGGCGCAATCGGCGCGCGAGAAAAGCATTCGGCACCTCCTCAGGGTACAGGTTGTACGAAAGCCAAGAGCGCAATTCCATGCTGATAAAGGTCGTGCTTTTTATTGGATGAAAAAAAATCATAAAAAACTTGCCGATAACCTTCTCACAGCTTTACCTTTGCAATCCGAAATCGCGGAGTGGAGCAGTTGGTAGCTCGTCGGGCTCATAACCCGAAGGTCGCAGGTTCAAGTCCTGTCTCCGCCACCACACAAAGAAGCCTCGTTCTTCGCGCGAAGGATGAGGCTTCCGCTTTTTTTCGGCAGCCCTCTGAGGGAGCAGCAAATCCTCTGCCTATCGGCCAAAGAGGCTCGGCGCCTCAAAGACGCGATTTTGGCCTTCTCGGTACAAAGCGTAATTAAAGCCCGGCTGCAGGCTATAAGCACCGTAGCGTCCGCGGCGGTCTAAGGCGACAAAACCCACCTGATTTTCGCGGGCTTGTGCAGGGTACTTGTCGGAAATGCGGCGGATGGCCAGCTCTACGGCCCGCTGAGGATGCTTGCCGCGGCGCATTTCCTCTACGATGAGAAAAGTCCCCAGGGTTTTGAGGACCAGTTCGCCCAAACCCGTGGCCGTAGCCGCTCCAACCGCTCCGTCTACAAATAGGCCGGCTCCGATGATCGGGCTATCGCCCACCCGACCGTGCATTTTGAAGGCCAGCCCGCTGGTGGAGCAAGCGCCCGACAGACGTCCCTGAGCGTCGAGGGCTAAGATACCGATGGTATCGTGCCGCTCTATGTTGATGACCGGCCTGTACTCGGCTTTTACTTTCCAGATTTCCCAGGCGCGGCGCGCCTCTTCCGTGAGCAGATCTTCCCTGTGAAAGCCTTCGCTCAAAGCAAATGCCAAGGCCCCTTCGCCGGAGAGGATGACATGGGGCGTCTTTTCCATGACGCGACGCGCTACACTGACGGGGTGTTTGATATGCTGCAGAAAGGTTACAGAGCCGGCATTGCCGAGTTCGTCCATAATGCAGGCATCGAGCGTAACACGCCCCTCCCGGTCAGGCAGGCCGCCGTAGCCGACACTGGTGTCGCTCGGGTCGGCCTCGGCCACACGAGCACCCGCCTCTACTGCGTCCAAGGCCCACCCTCCGGCGGAGAGGATCTCCCAGGCAGCCGCCGTGGCCTTGCGATTGTCCCAGGTGGCCAAAACGATCGGATACCCCCGGTGGCCCCCCGACGTCGGCGGCACAAACCCTTCGCGACGCCAGCCCATCCGCCCGGCCAGTAACGCGGCACCCGCCCAAAAAGCCTTTTTTACAAACAAACGACGAGAAAACATAAGCGTGATTTGGCGCCTCAAGGTAGAGAAATTCGCAAAAATGTGCGCGCCGGTGGTTCACCACCGGCGGAGGCTTGTGCTTTTTTTCTGCTCCAACACGGATAGCTCTCCTGGCGACTGGATGAGAACGACAGCAGTATGGCTGTAGGTAAACCAACAAACCACTTACATTTGTGCAACAAACGCCTTAAGCCGATAACGCCTTAGCGTAAAAACTTCGGCTTCTCAAGTAAAAAAGAAATATCCGACGGCATGACTACGATGAAAAAATACCACCTCCCACAGGAAGAGTCTTCTACGGTTGAAGACCTTTTTAAGCCGTATCATTTTGGAGCAAAACCCTTCTTAAAATGGGCCGGTGGAAAAGGGCAACTGCTCGACATATTTCAAAAACTGTATCCGATAGAACTGAAAGAAAAAATAATTAAGACCTACTACGAGCCTTTCTTAGGTAGTGGTGCCGTCTTCTTCGATGTAGCACAAAATTATCACCTTCAAAGTGCCTATTTATATGATATAAATGAAGAGCTCATTTTGACATATAAAGTAGTCCAAAAAGACGTTATCCGGCTTCTCGAGATACTGTATGGCCATCAAAAGACTTATTTAAAACTGGATAAAAATAAGAAAAAGGAGTTTTTCTACGAACAAAGGAGAAGCTACAATCTGCAACGCTATAATATCGACTATGACAGTTATTCGGACAGATGGATTACAAGAGCGGCTCAGTTTATCTTCTTAAACCGCACTTGTTTCAACGGGCTCTATCGAGTTAACTCAAAAGGAGAGTTTAATTCTCCTGCCGGCGACTACGATAATCCAACCATATGCGACGAGCAAAACTTACTGTGCGTCCACCGAATTTTGCAAATCGCCGAAATTAGAAGGGCAGATTTTAGAGAGATCGTCGCAGATCTGAAGGAAAAGTCTTTTGTATATTTTGACCCACCCTACAGACCGATTAGCAAGACTGCAAATTTCAAGTCATATAGTCGGCATGATTTCTCAGACAAAGAACAAATGGAACTGGCTATACTTTTCGGAGAAATCGCCAACCGAGGAGTAAAAGTTATGTTAAGCAACTCAGATCCCAAGAACTGCAATCCTTCAGACGATTTTTTCGATCAGCTGTACAAAGGATACTACATCTTCAGAGTACCCGCTCGAAGAGCGATAAATTCGGATGCAACAAAACGCGGAAAAATTAATGAGATCGTCGTTACAAATTATCCGGTAGAGTAAATGGAAAAAGGGACTAAAAGTAATGTAACCGGAAATCAACTTGAGACAGCCGTAAAAACGGTTTTAGTCGGAAAAGGATTTAAACTTGTTTATTACAGAGATTGGCAGAAAAACCCCGATAAATATGGAGAAGAACTCCTCCTTGAGAACGTTCCTTTTACAACCATTTATGGTCACAGAGGAAATACCGAATTTCTCCTCATTTCTCGAAAATATGGCCTGAAGATGAGAATAGAATGTAAGTGGCAACAAGTTTCCGGCTCAGTTGATGAAAAGCTACCCTATCTTTATCTCAATTCTATTGAAGCGATGCCCGAACTTTCAGTGATGATTCTAATCGACGGAGCCGGTTGGAAGGCCGGAGCAATACAATGGCTTAAGGACGCCGTAAAACAAAAGAGGTACACAAACGAACAAAACATCACTAAAGAAATATTGATTTTCAATTTGACAGAGTTCTTTACATGGGCAAATGAGACATTTAATCGGTAACGGAGGTATAAGGAGGGTTGCTTACCAGGTAAATTAGCTCGGCAGTTAGCAGCACTGCTTCTCGAGCAACTTCTTGTGGCTAGGGTATCCCCTCAGTTGTTTTGCGAAAAGAACGCCTCCCCATCATCACCCGCCAAACGGAAGCGTCTACATGCCCATCAGCATGCGGGAGAAGAGCTCGCACATGAGCGCCTCTTCACTCGTATGCGCGGTATCGGTGTGAATGCCTTTGGCGCGCAGGTCGTAAGCGTGCAGCAGGTGCAAGATGTGCTCGATTTGCCGGCGATCATAGTTACGTGCGGCGAGGCGGTACTCTTTGACAAAGAAATCTTGACGCAACTCGAGCGCGCGGGCGATGTCGGCATCAGAAGCCTGAGGCAAGAAATAGAGCATGTACACTTTAGAAAAATAGTTGTACAAACTGGCGATAATGCCGATTAGAGAGTGTTTTCGGACGTTGGCTAAAAAATACCGTTCTATTCGAGCGATGCGTACATGGTCGCGATGCGCAAAAGCGCGCTGAAGTTCGAAGACGTTGTACTCTTTGCTGATGCCGACCACTTCCTCTATGTGATTAGAGGTGATGGTGCCGCCGGAAGGCACATTAATATTCAACTTGTCCAGCTCATTCACCACTTTAGTGAGGTCATTGCCCAGGTATTCGGCCAGCAAGGCCGCTGCATCGGGTTCGATGGTGCGCTGCTGCTCCTTACAGTAGGCAAGAATCCAGGCCGGTATCTGGTTGTCGTATAGTTTTTTGCTTTCAAAGACGACGGCTTTTTCCGATAAGGCCTTACCCATGCGGGTGCGCATGTCAAACTTCTTGTGCTTGTAGCAGATGACGAGAAGAGTGGTGGGAGTGGGGTTTTCTATATAGCCGCTCAGTTCGGCGAGGCCCTTCATCTCTTGTGCTTCGCGCAAGAGGACTACTTGGCGTTGACCCATCATCGGATACTGGCATAAATGGTCGAGCAAGGCTTTTGGCTCGGCGTCCTTTCCGTATAGGATCAGCCGGTTGAAGCTGCGCTCTGCTTCGGTGAGGGCCACCGCTTCGATAGCCTCCTCGATGCGGTCGATAAAATACGGTTCCTCGCCGTGAAGGAGGTATATTGGATGGAGTTTACCGGCCTTAATGTCGCGTATCAGGGCTTCGTAGCTCATCGCAGGCGAAGGTAATGCGGCCGATGCGTTTCATTTGAGGCGCATTTTCGACCTTTGTTTTTTGAAAAATGCATCGCCTATGGAAGCTTACGGTGCCGTATTGAACTGGGTAATACCGGTGTTTTTCCTGCTGTACTTCGTAGAGGTGTTCGTAGCCTGGCGGCGTGACGAAAGGGTCATTCGCGGCATGGACAGTGTGTCGAGCTTTAGCTCCGGCATGACGAATGTGATTAAGGATGTGTTGGGGCTCAGCATAGGTATTATCGGCTACTCGTGGTTGGTCGAACGGGTTGCTCTGGTACGCATAGAGGCCGGTTGGTTGACGTATGCCGTAGGCTTTCTGGCCGTAGATTTCCAGGGTTACTGGGTGCACCGGTGGAGCCACGAAATCAATTTTTTGTGGAATCGGCACATCATCCACCACAGCAGCGAGGAGTTTAACCTGTCGTGTGCCCTGCGGCAGTCTATTTCCAATATCGTCGGCTATTTTACTTTTTTGCTCTTGCCGGCCGCTTTGTTGGGTGTTCCGCCTGAGGTGATCGGCACTATCGCTCCTCTTCACCTGTTTTTGCAGTATTGGTACCACACGCGCCTGATCGGCAAGTTGGGGTGGTTAGAGCATATTATCGTAACGCCTTCTCACCACCGCGTCCATCACGCCATTAACCCTGAATACATAGATAAAAACTACGCCCAGATTTTCATTTGGTGGGACAAGTGGTTTGGCACTTTTCAGGAAGAGCTCGCCCATGTGCCGCCGGTGTACGGCGTCAAGCGGCCGGTGCGCACTTGGAACCCGATCAAGATCAATTTTCAACACTTCTGGCTCCTGCTTACCGACGCTTGGCGCACGCACTCGTGGTGGGATAAAGTGCGCCTGTGGTTTATGCCTACGGGGTGGCGCCCGGCCGATGTGCGGGTGCGTTACCCGGTGGCAACGATAACGGACGTGTACCGCATGGAAAAGTACGACCCTCCGGCGCCTCGTGCGCTCCGCGTTTGGTCGTGGGTACAGCTATTCTTTTGCTATTTTCTGCTCGTTTACTTCTTGGCCTACTTAGGGCAGATCGGCTCACCGGGCATTTTCTGGTACGGCGCCTTTCTTTTTGTTTCCATATACGCCTATACGGAGTTGATGGACTTAAACCGCAGGGCGCCCTGGTACGAATTGCTCAAGAGTGCGCTGGGGGCCTATTTGCTCTTTCACAACAACGGCGACTGGTTTGGAGCAAGTGAGCGCGTAGGCGTATGGTATGTGGCCGTAGTATGTGCTCATCTGGCGCTCTCACCGCTTATTGCTTGGGCACTTTCCCGGCAAAGTGCGGTTGCTCGGCCCTCACCGCAAACGGCGGGGGCTCCGACTTGATACACGCCGCTTGCCGTATCTTTGCGCGGTCTCTCATGGTAAAGATTGGCGATATAGAATTAGGTGATTTCCCTTTGCTATTGGCTCCCATGGAGGATGTCAGCGACCCGCCCTTTCGCAAGCTGTGTAAGGAACAGGGGGCCGACCTCGTCTACACGGAGTTCATTAGCGCCGACGGATTGGTGCACGAGGCGATTAGCTCGATCAAAAAGTTGGATATTTTCGACTACGAGCGCCCTATCGGCATTCAGTACTTCGGCGGGCAGCTGGACAGTATGCTGCAAGCGGCGGAGATCATCGAGAGCAAAAAACCCGACCTCATCGACATCAATTACGGTTGCCCGGTCACCAAGGTAGTCTGCCGGATGGCCGGCTCCGGTTTGTTGCGCGACATCCCTCGAATGGTGGCGTTGACGGCAGCCGTAGTCAAGAGCACACGCCGGCCGGTAACCGTCAAGACGCGCCTGGGCTGGGATGCCTCGAGCATCAACATCGTAGAAGTAGCCGAGCGCCTGCAAGATGTCGGAATTGCGGCGCTGACCATTCACGCCCGTACGCGCGCACAGATGTACAAGGGGGAAGCCGACTGGACGTGGATCGCTCGGGTAAAAGAGAATCCACACATACACATCCCTATCTTCGGCAACGGCGATATCGACTCGCCTCAAAAGGCCCTGGAGTATCGGCAGCGCTACGGCCCCGACGGCATAATGATCGGCCGAGCAAGCATCGGTTATCCGTGGATTTTCAGAGAAATCAAGCACTACTTTGCCACCGGAGAGCTTTTGCCGCCGCCTACGGTAGCCGAACGCGTAGGGGCTGCCCGTCAGCACCTGTTGGACAGCATCGCCTGGAAGGGTCCGAAGTTAGGCGTCTTAGAGATGCGCCGCCACTATGGCCCATACTTTCGCGACTTGCCCAACATAAAGCCGTATCGCCAGCGCCTGGTTACTGAGATGGCGCCTCAAACATTATTGGCCGTGTTAGACGAGATAGAAGAAGCCTACAGCCTCCAGTTTGCCTGAATTCTCCCCTATGGTATTTCCCTTCACCGCGCAAGAGGAGCGATTAGTTGACCTCATTACCCGAGCAGCCCGCGAGATGAACGTGCGGGTCTACGTGGTGGGTGGTCACGTGCGCGACCGACTGTTGCAACGCCCCAGCAAGGATGTAGACATCGTCTGCGTAGGCGACGGTATTCGGCTGGCGCATGCCGTGAGCAACCTGCTGTCGCCCCGCCCGCGCGTGGTTACCTATCGGCGCTTTGGCACGGCCATGCTCCGTTTTGAGGACTTAGAGGTGGAATTCGTCGGCGCCCGAAAGGAAAGCTACCTGCCGCACAGCCGAAAGCCCGAGGTGGAGCAAGGAACATTGGAAGACGACCAGTACCGTCGCGATTTTACCATTAATGCCCTGGCCGTAAGCCTCAACGAGGCGGATTTCGGCCAAATTGTAGACCCTTTCAACGGTCTGGAGGATCTGAAAAATCGCATTATCCGCACCCCATTGGCACCGGATAAGACTTTTTCGGACGACCCATTGCGCATGTTGCGCGCCATACGCTTCAGCGCGCAATTGGGTTTTACCATCGAAGAAAAGACGCTGTCGGGCATCGCTCAAAGCGCCGAGCGCATCCGCATCGTGTCGCAAGAGCGCATTACCGTGGAACTGCAGAAAATCCTGCAGACCTCAAAGCCCTCGGTGGGCTTCCGATTGCTTTTCGACACGGGGCTGTTGGCCATCGTCTTCCCCGAATTGGCGGCCTTACAAGGGGTAGAAGATCGCGATGGCTGCGCCCACAAAGACAATTTCTACCATACCCTCGAGGTGTTGGACAACCTCTGCCGGCACAGCGAAAATATATGGCTGCGTTGGGCGGCTTTACTGCACGACATTGCCAAACCGGTAACCAAAAAATACGACCCCAAAACGGGCTGGACCTTTCACGGCCACGAATGGGTAGGAGCCAACATGGTGCCGCGCATCTTTCGCCGTATGCGCTTGCCATTGGATGCCAAGATGGATTACGTTCAAAAACTGGTGCGTCTGCACTTGCGCCCCATCAGTTTAACGCGCGAAGAGGTAACCGACAGTGCCGTTCGACGCCTGCTCTATGAGGCCGGCCCCGACATCGACGACCTTATGCTGCTGTGTTCGTGCGACATCACTACAAAAAACCCGCGCCGGATGGCTCGGTTCCTCGAAGGGTATGAATACCTGCGTGAGCGCATGGCAGAGGTCAGTGAAGCCGACCGCCTGCGCCTGTGGCAACCGCCCATCAACGGCGAAATCATCATGCAAACCTTCGGCATCCCGCCTTCGCCTCAGGTGGGGCGAATCAAAACGGCCGTCCGCGAAGCCATATTGGACGGTGAAATTCCCAACTCATACGAAGCCGCTTACGAACGCATGCTCCAAGAAGGGGCAAAAGAGGGACTCTTACCCGTTGATGCGACTACAATGCCCGCTAAGCCTTCATAACCTATGACCATCCGCTGCCTCGCTCTTCTGGTTTGCTCAATAGGCCTGGGCGTCTCCCTGCACGCCCAGTACTTTCGCGTACAAATTATCGCACCAGCCGACTCTCTACCGGCCGACTATTTCACCCAAAAAGGCCTGAAAAATGTCTGGTGCACCTTGGATGCCGGCGGCTTGTACCATTACTATTTAGGGAGCTATGCCACCCGCATGGAAGCCGAAGCCGCCCGTAAACAGCTGATGGCCATAGGTTTTCCCGGAGCGACCGTTATCGACTTAGAGGTGCAGCGCCTATTGGCCGACCAAAGTCGCTGCGCCTACTTCAAAGGCGGCCCTTTGCCCTTGGCAGAAAGCGACTCGGTGCGCTTTGTTTACTTCGACTCCGGAAAGGCTGCCCTTTCGGAGGCCGGCAAAAGCCACGCGCTCCACATGCTGGGCCTTCTTAAAAAAGAGCCCAATTCCCTGCTATACGTGCTGGGATATGCCGATGCTCGAGGCTCCGCAAAGGCCAACCTGGATTTGGCTGCGGAGCGCGCTCGAGCGGTGCGCAACTTCTTGCTCGATCGAGATATCGAGGTAGAACGCATACGGCTGTATGTGTACGGAGAAACAGAAGCCGGCGCCGTGGAGGACGTCGAAACCGTAGAAAACGAGTTTGAGCGTTCCCAACTGCGCCAACGCTACCGCTGTGCGGTGTTGGTCTGGAAGCGGCAATGAGACGTACTCAGTGAGCAACTCGGCCCAAAAAATTAACCAACCACAGCGGCTCTGCTTGGGCGATGGCCGTCAGTGCCTGGTCGGCTCGATGCGAAAAAATACACATCTCGCGCACCATCCTTTGGAAGCACTCTGAGTCCCTGCAACGCACCTCTACCCTGCTCAGCTGCTCCAACTCGGCAATGACCGGCTCCAATTCCCGCTTCTTGCGGTTTACTATAATCTGTCGGACGATATTCCAAATGTCTTTCTCTGCCTCGAAGCGCTCCTTTCGCCCCCCCGGCTTTCTGTGCACCAGGCCCCAATCTACCAGCTGGCGCAACTGGATATTGGCATTACTCATGGAAATATCTAGCTCCCTGACTACTTCCTCAGCCGTCAGCGGCGAGGGCGAAATCAGCAAAAGCGCATGGACACGACCCATGGCCGGTGGAATACCCCATCCGCCCGCCATCCTACCCCAGACTTCGATGAATCGCTGTTTTCCTTCCTGGTAGTCCATTGCACAAGGATTGTCCTTTCGTTTTAGATACTTTATAAATATCCCGGCGGGTTTTTTGTTCAACGCTTCGCCCATTTTGCTCGCTACAGGGCCAAAAGAGGTTATCACCTGCGATGCTGCCGGTCACCGCATTGCGGCACGTCGTTCCCCGCTTTGCCGGGTCAACTCCGCACTTCTATGTTTGTTGAGAAAAAAAGATGTTGCTATGAGGCAAAAGGATGAGGACAACTATCTGCGTCAGATTACGCGTCTGTTGGCAGACCGCTCAAGGGACAACTGTCCCTTAATTTTAGATTTAATAACCGGCATAGGAGTAAGCAAACCCCTGCTGGGCTATGTGTTCGGCATTGCCGTTTTTCACCCAGACCGCCACATCTCGGCCCGCGCCTTGGCCCTCTTAGACCGATACGCATCGGAGCAGACTGCCCAGAAGGCTCGGCGCATGCGCCAAAGTGCGGCGTATTTTTACGAGGAAGCGGAGTTTATCGGCCGCTACAAAGGCGACGAAGTGGATTTATTTCACCTGCTGTTGGCCGAAAAAATGTGCTTGTGGCATCGCTACCGGCCGGAGCCGAGCGGCAACGCCGAAATGGCCTTTCAGACGCTCGATTTGCGCCGCCTGCCGCACAAGCAGCTTTCGGCAGCCATAGTAGACATGGACTTCCTGACCTTCTTAGCGCTGCCGGCTCACCGAGATTTCGATGTTGCCCATGCGCTACCCTTTTTGGTGCAAATGCCCCGTTTAGAGACCATTATTTTGGAAAATGTGTGTTTGGATCGATTTCCGGTGGAGCTGTTTGCCCTTCCGCGTTTGAAGACGCTCGTTTTGCGCAAAGGAAAGTTGCGCCCGCGCCTTCCGGCACTTGTGCCGGAAGGCGGCCCCCATGGAAGTGCTTCGCTGGAGCGGCTCGTTTGCGAGGGCTACCCAATTGTGGGTGAAGATTACTTGGGGCCTTTCCCTCAGCTGCGCGAAGCGATTTTGCCTCGTTGTGGTCTGAGCACCTTAGACTTTCTGGCGCAATCGTCAAGATTAGAGCAGCTCGACGCTTCTAACAACCGTTTACAGCATCTGCCGGCCTTCTTAGCCCGTTTTGTCCATTTGCGTACGTTAAACTTTAGCCAGAACCCTTTTCGCTCCTTAACCTTGGACCTCAGTGAGCTAACGCGGTTGGAACACTTAGAGGTTTCGCTGCGACGAGGGTCTATGCTATTGGCTTACCAAGTTAAGCCCGGATAGGCGCGCTGGAGGAACTGCATCTCTGCCAAGATGTAGCCCAAGTGCTCGGTGTGGCGGCCGTCTTTTCCGCCGCTTTGCATCCAGCGGTTGGTCGGAACCTGAAGGGTCGCCTCTTGCAGCACTTCGCCCACCTTGGCCTCCCAAAGAGACCTGATTTCCGCCAAGTCGGGCCCCACGCCGGCTGCTGCCGCCTGTTTTTCTACCTCGTTGGGTGTGGTGAGCTCGCCGGTGAACATCCACAGCTCGTCCACTGCTGCTTGCATACGCCGATGGCTTTCTTCCGTGCCGTCGCCCAGGCGAATGGTCCATTCGCTCGAATAACGCAAGTGATAGGTCACTTCCTTGACGGCTTTTTGAGCAATGGCGCTCAAACGCTCATCGGCACTGTGAAGTAGGGCTTGATAGTGATAGTAGTGATAGGCGTCGAAGAAGAATTGCCGCACAATGGTGTGCGCCCAGTCGCGGTTGGGTTGCTCTACCAACAAGACGTTGCGAAACTGATGAGCATCGCGAAAGTAAGCTAAATCGTCCTCCGAGCGCCCTTTTCCCTCAATCTCACCCGCATATGAGAGCAGCAATCGGGCTTGTCCCAAAAGGTCGAGAGCAATATTCGTCAGGGCAATGTCCTGCTCTAAAACCGGCCCATGGCCGCACCATTCACTGAGGCGATGCGAGAGGATGAGGACGTTGTCGCCCAGCTGGAGTACGTATGGAAAAGAGGCTTGCATAGTAGTTTAGAGGTTAAACGGCGGCTTGACGAGGGAGCCCTACATGTGTTTGACTTCGTCCGGCAGTTTGTAAAAGGTGGGGTGGCGATACACTTTGTCGTTAGAAGGGTCGAAGAAGGCCTCCTGGTCTTCTGCAGAGGCGTGAATGTACTTAGACTCCACCACCCAGATGCTGATGCCTTCGTTACGCCGGCAGTACACATCTCGGGCGTTTTCGATCGCCATCGCCGCGTCCGCAGCATGCAGACTACCGACGTGTTTGTGACTCAAACCTTGTTTGGAGCGGATGAAAACTTCCCACAACGGCCATTCTTTCATGATGCGTTCTTTTTTAGCGCTCAAAGATAGGGCTTCTTAGCCGAGCAGGGAGACATCGCTCGTCAGCTGTGCTTGTGACGAAGGCCACAAAAGGATAAAGTCTTTTCTGTAATCACCGCCAAAAAGGCGTTTCATCCATCGAAAGCCCCCCTTTCGCCGCCCGATGCCTCATTTAGTCCTCTTTGTGCAAAAAGGGTTGCCGAGCCGGTTTACCTTAGCTGCGCTCTTTCGCATAGTGTTTTCGCTCAAACAAAATAACACGCCTTTCTATGAGAGTTTTCCTTCGCTCGGGCCCCGGGCTGCTCGCCGGGCTAATGGCTTATTGGGCCGGTGCTCAAGACTTCAACGTACAGCTGCGCGCGACGCTCGACTATCCGGGGCAAACGCTGGCCAACATTTGGGGCTACGCCCAAGATGGGCGCGAATACGCGCTCGTCGGAGCCTCCCGAGGGCTGTCTATTGTGGACGTTACCGACCCGGAAAAACCGGTGCAAATCGTTCAAATACCCGGCCCAAACAACTTGTGGCGGGAGATCAAGGTTTACCGGCATTATGCATACGTTACTACAGAAGGCGGAGGTGGAGTGCAAATTGTTGACCTGAGCGCATTGCCCAGCCCTGATCTGAACTACCATTTTTACACCGGCACGGGCGAAATCGAGGGCCAGCTGGGCGCCATTCACGCCTTGCACATCGACGAAACGCGCGGCTTTCTCTACACCTACGGAGGAAACTTCTCCAGCGTGCGCGTGCACGACCTTAACGGCGACCCTTACAACCCGGTCTACGTGGGCAAGTTCGACCAGCTGGGGTACATCCACGACGGCTATGTGGACAACGATACTCTGTACGCTTGCCACATTTACGCCGGTGTCCTCTCCGTGGTCGATATGCGCGACAAAGCCAACCCGGTGCTGTTGGGAACGGTAGAAACGCCCTCGCGTTTCACGCACAACTCTTGGCTGCTCAGCGACCGCAAGACCGTGCTCACCACGGATGAACGAACGCCCTCCTTCCTAACGGCATATGACGTAAGCGACCCGACCAATATCCGCGAATTAGACCGATACTCCACCAACGACGGTATGGGCTCTATCGGCCATAATACCCATATTCTAAAAGATTACGCCATCACCTCTTGGTATACGGACGGCGTAACCATCGTAGATGCCCACAAGCCCGATAATCTTGTCCTGGTCGGTCAATACGACACCTGGCCCGGCACCGCTCCTACCTTCGACGGCTGCTGGGGAGTGTATCCTTATCTACCTTCGGGTAACTTGGTGGCTACCAACATTCCCTCTACAGGGCCAAACAGCCCGCCCGGGCGCCTTTTCGTGCTCACGCCTACTTATCGGCGTGCATGTTACCTCGAAGGAAATGTCTTCGACGGCTGCAGCGGACAACCCTTGGCCGGGGCTACGGTCAAAATTCACAGCCCACTCATCGCTCCTCAACAGGTGAGCCGAGCCGATGGGATGTTCAAGACCGGTCAGCCGACACCTGGCACTTTCACCGTAACCGTGAGCAAACCCGGCTATCAGACCGCTTCGCTGCAGGTCTCCTTTGAACCCGGTAAGGTGTCAAATCTAGACGTTACCCTCAACCCTACCTCGGCCTTTGAGGTGCAAGGAATTGCCTTAGAGAAAAATACGGCCGCCCCTTTAGCCAACCAACGCCTCGTTTTGCGCGGCCCGCTTCAGACCTATGTGGTTCAGACCGACGCAAACGGCCGCTTTGACCTCTCCTGCATAAGTGGGGGCACCTATCGCGCAGGGGTGTGGGGCTATTATCCGACCGACGTCGTCGTCGAGACCAACGGCTCACTCGCCCTCGAGTTCGCCCCGGGGTATTACGACGACTTTGAACTGGACTTAGGCTGGACGAGCACGGCTACAGCTACCTCAGGATTTTGGGAGCGCGGTGTACCGGTAGCTACCTTTTTTCAAAATAGCCTTTCCAACCCGGGTAACGATGTGGATTTCGACAACGGAGAGGAGTGCTACGTTACCGGAAACGGCGGTGGTCAGGCGGGCAACGACGACGTAGACAACGGCAGTGTCACCTTGAGTTCGCCGCCCATGCAGCTGGCGGCCTACACCGATGCCGTGCTGAAGTATCACTTCTGGTTTTTCAATCGCGGCGGCAGTACCCCGCCCAACGACCGTTTCGAGGTACGCCTCAGCAACGGCACGCAGAGCGCTCTGATTCGCGTGGACACCACCTCGCTCAGCACCTGGCGGTATTCGGGGGAAATTCGCCTGCGAGACTTTTTGCCGCTCACCGACAACATGCGCGTACACTTCGTGGCCTACGACGAGAACCCCGGTCACCTGGTAGAGGCGGCCGTAGATGCGTTTGAGGTCGTCCTCGGCACGGTGTCTGCGGGCGAAGGAGAGCACACCCTCGAGTGGCAGGTATCACCTAACCCGTCGGCCTCTTCTTTTGTGCTGCGGTATCATTGGCCCGAGGCCGGCGCAGCGGTCGTTGAACTGACCGATGCTCTGGGACGTCGCTTGGAGGCGCATATCCCTGCGGCAAACGGCGGCGAATGGACTTTTGGCCACTCTTTGCCCGCCGGCGCCTATCTGTTGCACGTGCGCACGGCCAACGGTCGGCACGTCGTGCAGCGTTTACTCAAAATCCGATGATGACCACAAGGCTCGGCAGGCTTTCGCCGGAGGGGAAGCCTGCCGAGCCTGTCGGATGCTTTCGGCGACCATTTCTCACTGCTCCAGCGAATAATTCGGCGACAGCTGCTCGGCATCGCGCGAGTAGAAATCGTTGATGATGCGCACCACCTCCTCCGCGTCATCGGTGATGTGAAAAAGGTTCAGGTCTTCCGGGCTGATGTTGTGGTGGCGATTGAGCATGACCTCGACGATCCAATCCTTAAGGCCTGTCCAAAATTCCGTGCCGACGAGCACGATGGGCACCGGCGTGATGGTTTGGGTTTGTACCAGCGTCAGCACTTCAAACAATTCGTCTAAGGTGCCAAAGCCTCCGGGCATGACCACAAAGCCCTGGGCGTATTTGACAAACATGACCTTGCGTACGAAAAAGTAGCGGTGCTTGAGGTTAAGCGCCGGAGCGATGAAGGGGTTGTGGCTCTGCTCAAAGGGCAAGTTGATGTTTAGCCCTACGGATACCCCATTTTTCATCCAAGCGCCCTTGTTGCCGGCCTCCATGATGCCCGGCCCACCGCCCGTAATGATGCCGTAACCCTCCTCTACCAGACGCATGGCGATTTTGGTGGCCAGCTCGTAGTAAAAAGTGCCGGGTTTGGTGCGGGCCGAGCCGAATATAGAAACGCACGGCCCTACCTGGTTGAGCACCTCAAAGCCCTGCACGAATTCCGACATGACTTTGAACATCGTCCATGCGTTTTCGCCGCGGAGGCTTTTCCACTTTTTCGTTTTACCGCCAATCGAACGGCCATTTTCCGGGGCTTTTCCCTCTGCCGGCGGTTCTTTCATTGTCTTTTCCATAAGCACACTAAGAGATTAGTTATGGGAAAAAAAAGCCCGCCGCTTGCAGCGACGGGCTTATCCAAATACACGCAGTGGGCACAAAGTTAGGTGGAAGGGGCTATTTAATGCAAGCCTGAGTTGCCCTATTTTATCCTCGCCGATTGGGCGCGCAGGTAGTGGTCGGCCAATACCAGGGCGGCCATAGCTTCCACAATGGGCACGGCGCGCGGCACTACACAAGGGTCGTGTCGCCCCCTTCCGGGCAAGGCCGTGGGATTGCCGGATTGGTCTACGGAGGGTTGCTCGCGCAGCAAAGTGGCCACCGGCTTGAAGGCCACGCGGAAGTAGATGTCCATGCCGTTAGAGATGCCACCCTGAATGCCGCCCGAGTAATTCGTCTGGGTAATGATGTGCCCTCCTGCCGTGGTAAATAAATCGTTGTGCCGGCTTCCGGTCATCTGCGCAGCGGTGAAGCCTGCTCCGTATTCAAATCCTTTAGCCGCGTTAATGCTGAGCATAGCCTTGGCCAGGTCGGCGTGCAGCTTGTCAAAGACCGGCTCGCCTAGCCCAGGCGGGCAGCCTTTGATCAGGCCGGTTATCACGCCGCCGACGGTGTCGCCGGCCTTTCGCACTTGGCGGATTAACGCTTCCATCTGTCGGGCTACCGCTGTGTCGGGGCAGCGCACCTCATTGGTCTCGATTTGGCCCAAGTCTACGGCCGTGTACGGCGTCTCGAGGACGATAGGGCCCACCTGGCTGACATAGGCGTAAATGCCGATGCCGAAGTGCCGCAACAACAGCTTGGCAACGGCTCCCGCCGCTACCCGGGCCGCCGTCTCCCGAGCACTACTGCGCCCCCCACCGCGATAATCGCGATGGCCATATTTGGCTTGGTAGGTGTAGTCCGCATGGCTGGGGCGGAAGGTCTGGGCCAAATGCGCGTAATCTTGAGAGCGCTGGTCTTCGTTGTTGATGAGCAAGGTTATGGGAGCGCCTGTGGTGCGACCTTCAAATACGCCGCTCAGGATCTGCACCCGATCGACTTCGCGGCGCTGGGTAACCAGTGTACTCTGCCCCGGGCGACGCCGGGCCATCTCGTGCTGTAGAAAATCCTCCTCTACGACCAGGCCTGCCGGGCAGCCGTCGATGACGCAACCCACGGCCGGCCCATGTGATTCGCCAAAGGTGGTGACGCGGAAGAGAACGCCAAAAGTGTTTCCCGCCACGGCTAATGCTGCTGGTTGAACCGACGCTCGTAAACGTCCCACGGCGTCGTTTTGTGGCTATCCGTCCCGAAATAATTGAGAATGGTGAACAGCTTATCCGGCTCTTGGTAGCCTGCAATAGCCTGGATGACGTTCAGGTTTTCATCCAAAAAAACGAGTGTGGGAAAGCTCAAACGCCCGTTGAGCAGCTCAACGGCCAACTCGTGGTAGCTGCGCCCCCCTTGTCGGCGCAGGGCATAAGTCTTTTGGTGAAAGACGATTTCCTCCGACGATTCAGCGTTGAACTTGACCGGATAGTAGTTTTCATTGAGGTACTGCGCCACGGCAGAGTCGGCAAACGTAACGGCATCCAAGCGCTTACACCACCCGCACCAGTCGGTGTACACCTCGATAAAAATTTTGCGCTTATCTGCTTTAGAACGCTCTGTAGCCTCTTCAAACGTCAACCACCGGACGCTCACAGCGGGATCTTGAGGCGGCCCCGGCCGATAGGGCACAGAGGCGTCTTCTCTCGTCCGCCTGTACGGGTCATCTGTATAGCCCCGCGCGCTGGGCGTGGGGCGAACGGAAGGCTCGGCCGACAGGCGCTCGGGCCGATAAGGCGGCGTCGGCGGAGCATAGTGACGCGGAGGCGTCGGCGCGCTGAGCGGCTCGGCCGCTCGAACGTTGGCCGGTGGCTCGCTTCGCGGCGAAGGAGACGACCGGCGCGAAGGAACCGCCTCACTTGCACCGCGCGGTAAGGCCTGAGCCACCAGTGAAAACGATGCCAAGAGGAGAAAACCGCTCAAAAGCAATCTACACATCCCAAGCACGGCCGAAGATTTTTTTAAACGCCAGCTAATGTAGCGCGCCTTGAACTGAAAAAGACCTAGGGCGCTTTTGTCTAAGCGGCATTTTAAGGAAAGTTTAACCCACCGGCCGCTTATTAGTAGCGAATGCCCCAAAACCAAGGGCGCTCCGCCTTTTTCTGCTCGGCGACGTACCGACCAAGGATACCGCGATACTGCTCCCAGGATACCTTCTTACTCTTTACTTTGCTCTTGGGCCAATCCAACTCGGCGGCAAGTGGGCGCAGTTCGACGCGCGCGGCTGTAATGACCATGGCGCCGCCGTTGTAATTGGCCTCCAGAATAACCCCCGGCAGCCCGCACAAGTCCTCCGGCCCTGCCGGCGACGGAAGGTCGAGCGCAAACCACACCTCGATGCGATGTCCCTTGAGCGTGTCCTCAAAAAAGGCGTTCGTGCATACGTAGCCGGCCACCTCCTTCACATCGTTGAGTATTTTCCACGAAGGGCAATGCAAACTGTCCTCTACGAGGTAAACCTTATCTGCGGCCTTGACGATGTCGTATTGCCGCTGCTGCTCAAAGTCTCGGTAGAACAACAGCGGTTCCTTTCGCCAGGAGTAACCCATGCTTTCCTTGGGCTTTTCGTCCGACTCCTCGTATCGGCTGCGCAGGGGAGAAAAGTACAGGCGCGTGTATGTTTCCCATTCGGCATCGCCGCCCCAAACATAAGCGGCCTGTTCGCGCTCTCGAGCCGAGAGATAATCTAAGGCTGCTAACTTCTTTACCCAGTTGTGGACCACCGTATAGCGAATCTCGCCCTCTGCCACCTGAGCCGAGAGCGCGCCGGCATACCACAAATACGCCCACAGGGCAGCCACGGCGGCCTTCGATGTGAGCGATTGCTCGAGACGGGCGATGGAGAAAACGGCATTTTTCATCGGTTCCACACTTTTTTTATCGTTGGCTAAAAGATGATTACCCCCTCTCCGCCGCCCTTGACCTTGTCCGAAAAGCCGCGAAGGTTGTAGCTCACGCTCAGCATGAAGTAGCGAGCCAGGGTGGGAGCAATACTGGTCACCACAAAGTTCTGCGTACCTCTTTGATTTACGGTAACGCGTCGGTTGAGCAAGTCGAAGGCGGCCAATCGCACTTCGATGCGGTTGCCCAACAAGCGCCGCACCGAAGCATTCAGGATGGGCACCTCTTGACGGAAGCCAAAGGTGGGATTGCTGAATAAGCGGTACTGGGCGTTGGCCTCTATGAAGGTTTTCTTTACAAATTGCCACTTTAGCGTAGCGTTTGCGGAGTGCTCCCGGATGCGCTGATTCAAATCGCTGCGCACCGAGTAGGACACCCAGTTTAGGCCCAGCTTTCCGTTTACACTGCAGTACAGGCGACTGTTCGGCGTTATGCTCAAGCCAGCGCTGATACCGAGGCTGCGATTGTCGGTTTCGTTGCGCACCTCGTTGACAAAGGCCGGGGCGAGCCGACGGCTCGCGTTGCCGTTGAGCGACAGCGATAGGCGATTTTTCACAATGGGCACATTCGCCCACCCATATGCCCAGAGATCTTGTCCACCTGCGGCGTTTTCCGGGCTGGAGAAGGTGGCAATGCCCAGGCTATCGGTTCGCTCTATGCGCTGGTTGTAGACGATCTGGCTATCAAAAAAAGACGCATCGGCACTAAGGCCGGCGCTCACGAACGAGGCGGCACTCCAGTAATACATCGCCGCGCTGAGGTTGTGCGCGCGCTCAGGCTCCAACTCCGGGTTGCCTACACTCTGAAAAGCCGGATTGGTAAACAAGGGTATGGGCTGAAGGTCGGTGAGTCGAGGGGGAGTGATCTGGTACTCGTACTCTAAGTCGAAATTCAAGTTATCGCTTATCTCGATGCTCATTCCCGCATAGGGGATGAGGTTAGAGAAAGTGCGCCGTATAGGTGAGGTGAGTAAAGGTAGGTCTCGGTCGCGCGCAAAGCGGCCGTCCAAGATGAGCTGCTGGCCTGCCAAGCCCGCAGCGATGTTGATGCCTTCGTGGCCGTAGCGAAGCGTAGAGCCGAGGCGGTAGTACTGCTCGGCAAAGCGGTAGAATACGCTTAAGTTCTCTACACGGGCCTCGCCTTGCTCGGGGTTTCGCACTTGGCGGTTGGTAACGTTTTCCGAATAGTGGGCGTTGTAAAAGATCTGCCACGACCAGCGCTGGTGCACCGGTTCGGAGTACAGGGCGCTGTTCTTTATCCGCCAACCGGCGTCATCGCTTAGGTTACGCGTTTGGAGCTGCTCGAAGCGCGACGTCGGCAAGAACAGTTGGTTTTGGGAAAGAAAGCGCTCTTGTCTGTCCGACAGCTGGTGGCTGTAGGCGGCGCTGAGTGCCAACACACGCCCGGCTTTTTTGAAGCGGCGGCGAAAGATGACCGATGTGTTCAAGCGGTGGCTTTGTTGCTCTGCGCCGTTGTTCACCCTGAGGCGATTGATCAAATCGGCGCGGAGGTCGCCGTCGAAGAAGTGCTGCCGGCGCAGCTCCTGGTCGTGGGCTCGACTCACTCGGAGATTGGCCTTGGCGATCAACACGTGCAGCGAGTCGAATTCGTGCTCTATACGCGTGTCGAATCGGTGGTTGCCCCTGAAGTTGTCGCGACGCATCGTGTCGGTGTTGCTGAACAAGCCGGTGCTGAGGAAGTTGTCGCGGCGGCTGAACTCGTCTAGGTCCAGAGCCGTCTGATTGTACACATAGCTGGCGTTGGCCTTTGTCTTTTTTCGGTTGTAGTTGTAGTTGACCCCGCCGCCGGCGTTTTGGGTAAAGCCGCGCCCGTCGAAATAGCTGAGCAGGCCGCCTTCTTCAAACCTAACCGTCCGGCCCTGGACGATACCGCCGAAGCCAAACTCATCGGCGTCAAACGTTTCGGCGGCATTCTGGCCCTTGAACTCGCTGTAGTCCTCCCAGTTGACACCCGTTTCGTTGATGTTGTTGCCGTAGCCGATGACGGAAAACTGGTGCCTGTCGTCGAAGCGGTTGTAGCTACCTCGACCGGCCCAGCGCTCGTCGGAGCCGCCGGCAAGGGTGGCTTTTCCGAACGCGCCTTTTTTGTACTCTTCCTTGAGCTCCAGATTCATGACGCGCTGCTCTTTACCGTCGTCTACACCCGTCAGGCGGGCAGCCTCCGATTTTTCGTCAAAAACCTGCACCTTCGAGACGGTCTCGGCACCCAAGTTTTTCGTCGCCAACTTGGGGTCGCTGCCGAAGAACGTCTTGCCGTCCACGTATACGCGCCGCACCTCGCGCCCCTGGGCCCTGATGTTGCCCGCATCGTCCACATCAATGCCGGGTAGGCGCCGCAGCAGGTCTTCCACCGTCGAGCCCGGCGGCACCTTGAACATACTGGCATCGTACTCGATGGTGTCGCCCCGGATGTACAGGGGCGCCTTGGCCGTGCGCACCACGACCTCCATCAACTCGCGCTGGATGGGCTTTAGTATGATGGTGCCCACATCCAGCACTTCGCCTTCTGCCGGCCCTATATGTTGCGAGTAGGGCAAATAGCCGACGTAAGAGATTTTAAGCAAATAGGCACCGTTGCGCACGCCTTTAAAGACAAAGTTTCCGCGTTCGTCGCAGCGGGTAAAAGACAGCAAGGTGGAGTCGGCCGGATGCAGCAACATCGCCGTGGCCATCGCGGCAGCTTCTCCGCTGCTATCTACCACGGTGCCTTTCACCGCGATGCGGCCGGGCGTCTGAGCCGTTAGAATTACGGGAAAGAAAAAACAGGTACATAGCCGGCCGAAAACGTTTTGTCGTTTCATAAGGAAGGCGTTTTGCTTTTTCGCACGAAGAAAAGGAGTTGGGCACTTGAAGAAAAGTTGCAAAGGCGGGTGAGTAACGCGGAAGGAAGACGCCGTCTTGTTTTTTGCGCAAAATTCTTGTTTACCAACCCAATAACTCAAGGTCTCCGGGTCAGTATGTACCCTAGCTCCGTCCGCAGTTCACGCTCTCGGCCGGCCAAACAAAACGGCCCCGCAAGAGGCCCAAGAAGGGCAAAGGAGCGGTGAGGTGATTCGCAGGGCTGACGGCAAGAAAGGAAACGGCCTCGCGAAGGGCCTAACATTTACGGCAACGGCAAGCCCAATTCCGCCTCGAAGAAGCCTAACGTTTGGGATTACGATTAAGAATGTTGGGCCTCTCCGAGGCCAATCGGAGGTGGGTGGAGTACGTAGGCCTACAAATATCGGTAGTGTTTAGTTTCGAATGATGAGTTTTTTATTAAAACCTCATTTTCAATGTTTTATAAAAAATCGACATCTCCCAAAGTTTGACACTACCCCTTTCCCCAAAAACTCCTTACGTTTTGAATAGGGCGTAGCCCTTTCATCTTCGTAAAAAAACGTCCCGAAAAAAGAGGAGGGGCGCTAGCCCTGAAATCACACCTAATCATAAAATTCTTTGCATTAAGAACAGGGCGTAGCCCTTCCATCTTCGTAGAAAAAAACGTCCCGAATAAAGAGGAGGGGCGCTAGCCCTGAAATCGCACCTAATCATAAAATTCTTTGCGTTAAGAATAGGGCGTAGCCCTTCCATCTTCGTAGAAAAACGTCCCTAACAAAGATGGGAGGCGTTAGCCCTGAAATCGCACCCAATCATAAAATTCTTTGCATTAAGAATAGGGCGTAGCCCTTCCATCTTCGTAGAAAAACGTCCCGAATAAAGAAGAGGGGCGTTAGCCCTGAAATCGCATCTAATCATAAAATTCTCTGCATTAAGAACAGGGCGTAGCCCTTCCATCTTCGTAGAAAGAAACGTCCCGAATAAAGAGGAGGCGTTAGCCCTGAAATCGCACCTAATCATAAAATTCTTTGCGTTAAGAGTAGGGCGTAGCCCTTCCATCTTCGTAGAAAGAAACGTCCCGAATAAAGAGGAGGCGTTAGCCCTGAAATCGCACCTAATCATAAAATTCTTTGCATTAAGAATAGGGCTTAGCCCTTCCATCTTCGTAGAAAAACGTCCCTAACAAAGATGGGAGGCGTTACCCCTGAAATCGCACCTAATCATAAAATTCTCTGCATTAAGAACAGGGCGTAGCCCGGGCCGTTCTCGCGAAAAGGCCGGCAAAGCGTCCGAAGCACCCTCTTCACCCGACAAGGCGCACCGCCCCGCCTGCGGCAGAAGGCCTCCTCTTGGGCACGCACTTCCTCCGGGAGAAAGAACGCGCATCGCGCACAAACCGACTGACGCATTGCGGCGATAGATTTTTGCGAACTTTGCGCAGCGATGTCAGCAGCGGCCATTTTAGTAACCGGCGGAGCGGGTTTTATCGGCAGCCACACGGTGGTAGCGCTGGCGGAAGCCGGTTATCGGCCGGTAGTGTTGGACAACTTTTCCAACTCTCGGCAAAGCGTGCTGGAGGGCTTGCGCCGGCTGCTGGGCGTTGAGGTGCCCTGTTACGCAGCCGACTGCCGGGACCGAGCGGCGCTCTTGCGCGCCTTAGAGCGCGAGCGTGTAGAGGGGGTGATTCACTTTGCCGCCTACAAGGCCGTGGGCGAGAGCGTTCAGGAGCCGCTGCGCTATTACCGCAACAACCTCGACGCACTGCTTACCTTGCTGGAGGTGATGTTGGAAGTGGGCGTGCGCGATGTGATTTTTTCCTCGTCGTGCACCGTCTACGGCGAACCAGAGCAATTGCCGGTAACCGAGGCTTCGCCAGTGTTGCCCGCCCTTTCTCCTTACGGAAACACCAAGCAAATCGGCGAGGAGATATTGCGAGACGCCGTGGCCGCCGGAAAGCCGCTGCGCGTCGTCTCGCTGCGCTATTTCAACCCTATAGGCGCGCACCCGTCGGCCCTCATCGGCGAGCTGCCCATCGGCGTGCCGAACAATCTGGTGCCCTACATCACCCAGACGGCAGCTGGCCTTCGGCCGGAGTTGGTCATCTTCGGAGACGACTACGCCACCCCTGACGGCACGTGTATTCGCGACTACATCCACGTCATGGACTTGGCGGAAGCCCACGTAGCCGCGTTGAGGAGCCTGCACCGCTTGGGCAACATAGCCACCCATTTCGACGTGTTCAACATCGGCACCGGCCGAGGGGCCAGCGTCCTCGAGGTAGTGCAGGCCTTCGAGGAGGTGAGCGGGCGACCACTGCCCTGTCGAATAGGGCCGCGCCGCCCGGGCGACGTGGCGGCGGTGTACGCCGATGTCGCGAAGGCCCGGGAGCAGCTCGGCTGGGTAGCCCGCCGCTCGTTGAGCGAGGCCCTGGCCGACGCCTGGCGTTGGGAACAGCACTTACCACATCGCGCACCGGCCCTATGAGCACCTCTTTTCCTTCTTTCGGCTTTCGCTTGGGTGCGGAATTCTACCGGCGCAGTGACGTCTTACAGGTGGCTCAAGAGTTGTTAGGCAAGTACTTGGTCACCTGCTGGGAAGGTCAGCGCACGGCGGGCATCATCACCGAGGTGGAGGCCTATCGCGCCCCGGACGACCGCGCCTGCCACGCCTACGGCAACCGCCGCACACCGCGCACGGAGGTCATGTTTCGCGCCGGTGGATGCGCCTATGTCTACTTGTGCTACGGCCTTCACCACCTGTTCAACGTCGTCACCGGCCCGCCTGAAGCGGCACATGCGGTACTTATCCGGGCCATCGAGCCGGTAGAGGGCTTGGCGGTAATGTGCGCTCGGCGAGGATATCCTGCTCCGGAGCGGCTCTCCGCCCGACAGCGCATCGCCCTGACCACTGGCCCTGGGGCACTGGCGCAAGCAATGGGCTTGCACTGCAGCCAAAGCGGCCAAAGCCTGACCGATGAGCACTCCTCCATCTGGATAGAAGACCGCGGCCAACGCATCTGCGCCGAAGACATCGCCAAAGGGCCGCGCATCGGAGTGGACTACGCCGGAGCATGCGCGCAATGGGAATGGCGCTTCTGGCTGAAGCACTCGCCCTACGTGCGGCGGTGAAAAGGGCGGCTCGCTACCGGCCGCTTCTTACCTTTATCTCATCATTTGGGTATCCGACCCATTTACCTACCTGCACTATGTCGCGCTATTCTTCCTTGAGCGAAGCCGTCGAGCAATTGCAACGGCAAGGGTATACGGAAGACTTCCGTTGGCAAGGCGATGCTTTGATCGGTCGGAAGAGCGCCTTGGCCTTGCCGCCCGATACCTTTCGCATTGATGGCGTGTACCGCTTCGACGTAGACTCCGACCCGGCAGACCAGGCGGTTTTGTACGCTATTTCTTCCGAAAAGCAAGGCGTAAAAGGCCTGGTCATCAACGGCTACGGCATCTACTCCGACCCGGTGGCGGACGAAATGCTGCGCAAACTTTCCCCAAGATGACGGCACCTCGGATTTGCTGCGAAGACTCGGCCTTTTTGGCGATAAGTAAGCCGTCGGGCATGCCTGCGCAGCCGGACCCTACCGGCGACCTGTCCCTTTTGTGCTGGGCCGAGCGATACACCGGTCAAGCGCTGCACGTGGTCAATCGCCTCGACCGACCGGTGAGCGGTCTGATGTTACTGGCCAAGACCGCTCAGGCCATGGCACATCTGCAGCGACAGTTTCGCGAAAGTTCGGTGGAAAAAGTATATGTAGCGGCTGTAGAGGGCGAGCCTCCGGAGGAAAGCGGAGTCTTGATACATTACCTGACCCGGCATCGGCGTACCCACCGAGTGTACGCCTGGCCCGATGAGCGGCTGAGAACCGCGCGGGCGGAGCTGCACTACCGCCTCATCGGACGAGGAGAGCGCTACTGTTTCTTGCTGGTGCAACCGCTTAGCGGCCGCCACCATCAAATTCGGGCACAGCTGGCCGCCATAGGCTGTCCTGTTAAAGGCGATGTCCGCTACGGAGCGCGGCGGGCAAACCGCGACCGGTCTATACACCTCCACGCCTGGAAGTTGGCCTTTACGCCGCCGGGGTCAGACCAACGGCTGTGTCTCGAAGCGCCGTTACCTGAAGGAGATGCACTCTGGTCGGCCTTATCGGAGCAGCTGTACGCGATGTCTATTGGCTAAAAACGGCCTGGCAATATTGGGCAAATTCCCACAGCGACCCAAAGCGACCGGTTACCGGGAAGGCGCTCAATGCGGCGGCTTCCTCCTCTTTTCCCGCGATGAGCGCCGTGCGCATACCTAAGGTGGCGCCCAGTTGCATGTCCGACAAGGAGTCGCCCACCATCCAGGCGCACGCAAAGACGATTTGCGGAAAGTCGCGCTGCGCCTGATAAGCCATGCCGGCAGCCGGCTTTCGGCAGTTACAGCCCTCCTCCGGGCGGTGAGGGCAATAGTACACGCCGTCGATGCGACCGCCAAAGCGCGTAACCTCCGCCACCATCTTCCGATGTACGGCATCCACGTCGCCGCTCGTCATTAGTCCTTTGTTAATGCCGGCTTGATTGGTCAGCACTGCGATAGGGTGAAACAGGCCGGACAGTATGCGCAGGGCCGGCAGGGCCCGGTCTTCAAAGACGAGTGCGGCGGGATGGCGCACGTAGTCGCCGGGCAGGCGCCGGTTGATGACGCCGTCGCGGTCTAAAAAGAGGGCGAAGGACCGGTTCATGGCAATCCTCAGGCTACCGGGGGGCGCTTTCGGCGCGCTGTTTTGCGCCGCGCAGGTGTGGCGGGAAGGTCGGCCTCTGTCAGGGAGCGCGCGAAGCTTTCAGGCCGGGCATCTGTTGCCGGCGGCCTCTCCGGCTCTATGTTAGCGCCCAAAGAGCGGTAGACCGAGAAGTACTGCTTGATGGCGTTCTCCCAGGAAAAATCCACCGACATAATGCGCTGTCGGAGCACGGCAGTCGTGTAGGGGTCGTTGTACCACATGGAAGCGGCTCGGTAAATGGCATAGGCGGCGTCTTCCACGTTAAATTGCTCAAATCGGAAGCCGCGCCCTGAGCCATCGGGTTCGCCGATGTCGGGGACCGTGTCTTTGAGCCCACCGACCGAGCGGACGATGGGTATGGTGCCGTAACGCATAGCGTACATCTGGTTTAAGCCGCAGGGCTCAACGCGCGAAGGCATGATGAGGAAATCGGCGCCGGCGTAGATTTGGTGGGCCAGCGCTTCGTCGTAGGTCAACACGGCGTGGAAGCGGTCTGGCGCCTCGTAGGCCAGCGCGCGGAATTGGTCTTCCGTCCAGCGCTCGCCGGTGCCCAGCACCAAGAAGGCGATGCGCCCACCGGCGTAGATAAAGCGTCGGAACACGTCGGGCAACAGGTCGGCGCCTTTTTCCCGCACCAGGCGCCCGATGAAACACACCAGTGGATACTCCTCCGGCAGGCCAAACCGCCTGCAGAGGGCGCGTTTATTGTGGGTTTTGAACGCCGCAATGTGCCCATTCTCCAACCGATAGGCAACCGCTGGGTCGGTAACAGGGTCCCACACCTGTACGTCGATGCCGTTGAGAATACCGCGCTGTTTGCGCCATTCGTGCCGAAAGAGGGCTTCTAAGCCCATGCTGCTTTGATGGAGTTCAAAGAGGTAGGAAGGCGAAACAGTAGTGACGGCCCAGGCCGTTTTGATGGCCGTGGCCATGGGGTTTACGGCGCCGTTCCAGTCCAGCAGATTGCGGGCTGCAGCCTCATAGGGCGGCAGGAGGTGTCCGCTGCTCCAGCTAAAAGCACCCTGGTATTGAGCGTTATGAATGGTAAAGACCGTAGGCAGCGGCGCCAATTGCTGGTAAGCGGGGCAGTATTTGACCATCCAAGGAATAAGGGCCGTGTGGTGGTCGTGGCAATGCAGCACCCGCGGGCGGTGATACCAGGGGAAGGACAGCAGCCATTCTAACACCGCTTGCTGAAAGGCAATGTAGCGGGTGATTTCGTCCTCGTAAGGCCTTCCGGAAGGGTCGTTGTAAATGCCTGGGCGGTCGAAAAGGCCAGGGATGTCCACGGCGAAGAGCGGATATCCCGGCGATGGACCGGTATGTTGTTGGATACGGAAGTGCCAGGGGCGCCAGTTTATCCAGGTCGTCCCCTCGAACACGGTGGCCCAAGGTTGCGCATTTATCCAGCGGAGGTCGTATTTAGGCAGTATGGCTGCCGATAGCACGCCCGCCCGAGTTTTGTACTTAGGCAAAGAGCCCACCACATCTCCCAGGCCACCGGTTTTAGCGGCAGGATAGCATTCGGCGGCGATGTGTAGCACCTGTATCATATCTCGATGTGCGGCAGAGAGGCTGCCTAAAAAGGTTACTTTAGGCAAAAGAACGGCGCCGGACGCGACCGTTCGCCTCGGAGCGCTGTTTATTTTTTTGTAAAAAACGGTTTAAAAACTCATCGGCGCACCCAAACGGCGAGGCAATGCGGGAGCCACAAGGTATAGGCGCCTCGCATGGCGGAGAGTGCGTTACCGCTTTAGCCGCTTGTAGTGAAGTGCTTCCAGGCCGTGCCGGCGAATTGAATGGTGAGCTTCTCCAAGAAGTAGCTGCCGGCGGCAGGGTCGGCCAATTCGGCAAAGCCGCTTTCCAGCTTGAGCAGATGTTGCACGTTGCGCGCGATGCGCCGGCTGAACGTCTGAGGATACTGGGCCTGGTGTTCGCGTCCGGCATCGTAGGGCCTGACGGTGAGGATGTTCGCACCGCCCAACACGGCCGACATGGCCATGGTGGTGGCCCGTACCATGTTGGTGTACAGCTCGTCGGTATATGCTGCGGGGGCAAAACGAACGTCAAGCACGGGGTAGGCCAGGGGAAGTTGCCAAGCGTTGAGGACGTTGAGCCATAGCAGGCGGAAAGCGCGCAGGCGGGCAATTTCGACGTAGTAACTCTTCCCTACCTGTATCCTGAACAGCATCTGGGAGGCCGTAAGCGCGGGGTCTATGCCGCGTTCGGCTCCTACGCGCAAGTATTCGTTTCCGCGTCGGAGCAGGTGTACCAAGTTTTGTACGGCCTGTGCAGGCTCTTCGTACGGCATGTCGCTTTGCACGCTGAGGGTGCGATAGCCCGGGAAGTCCGTCTGGGCGTAGCGCATCAGCTCGCCCAAGTAACGCCAGTCGGCAGTGGTGGTTGCCGGGTCGTAGAGCAGCGCTCCGCGCAAGCGGTCGAGGGCTATTCCCTGCCGGCGAGCTGCCTCTGCTACGGCGTTTAAAAAGGCCGCCGGAGCGGTTTCAACGGCTTTGCCGCAGAAGAAGAGTTCGATGTAATCCAGGTAGATCCCCTCCAGCAAAGCGGGAAGGTGCTCGAGTTGGGATACCGAGAAGCAGAGCCCTTCGGCGCCAAAGGCGAGGGCTTCCAGCGCCTGGCGGTTGGCTGCTCGGGGGTCAGCTTCTTGTACGTCTTCGTTGATGACCCAATTGGCGGGAGCCTCTGTCAGCGGTTGAGGTGGGTTCGGCTGGTCGTCCGGATGACCAAAAGGGTCTATCCGGATGTCCTCATTCAGCTGCCAATACAGCTCGTCGAGCGGTTTGCCTTTAAGGTCTTTGGCGATGCGCTCCAGCCATTGGGCCTTACTGACGGGAGAAAACTCGGCGAAAAAATCAGCGGGTAAACTCATGGGCCGGCTGCCTTAGTCGGGCAAAGATAGGCCCTCTACAACGAGCAGTTGGCGCAAGCGTTCGAGTTTGTGCAGCGAAGCCGAGGGGTTATTCGACTTTCAGGTGCTTGGCGAGCTGCTGGGCCTTGGCGTAGAACGGGTGCTCCGGTCGGCTCAAAATCGCCTCCAAGGCCGGCTGAAGAGCCGACCGGCGCTGAGGCATCTGCTTGAGCAGGCTCAGTACAAGCCCCCACTCTGCCCGTTGCGCGTAGGGCTGAATGCCGGTGGTGGCAATGTACCGAAAGGTCGTTTCGGCATCGGCATACTGCCGGCTTTGATAGTGCGCCACGGCCAGCAGCTCCTGTTGCTGAACGACCTCGGTTGTCGGGGAAGAAAGAAGGTCGGGCTTTATCGTCTGAGTAATGTCTTGATAGCGGCCGTCCTGCAGGCTTCTCAGCCCTTGCAGGTAAGCGGCAGAACCGCCTTTTACGCCGCGCGGGGGTAAGAAATCTTGCTCACGGAAGAAATCATCGGCCACCGCTGCATAGTCAATAGCCGGGCCCTCAGGTTGCATCTCCTCTATGGGGGCCGGCGGCAGCTCGTTTTGTGCCACCTCTGCGGACGAAGGAGAAGTGGGCTCATTTCGCCTTTGAGGCTTTCGCCACGCGGGTGGTTGTCCTTTTCGCTCCGGCCGGGTTTGAACGACCTGCGGCGCAGGCGCCTCGCCGCTTTTTCTTATGATGAACCAATACCCTGCGGCCAGCACCAATGCGACGGCGGCCGCCCGGGCAATCCAGATGAGCCGGTAGGTCTTGGCGCGCTTTGGCCGGAGCTGTTGGAGGAGGTCCGTCTCGCGGTCCCAAAGCTCCATCTTTGCGCGGAGGTCTCGCTCTACGAGCAGTTCCAATCCGATATGCTCCAAGCGGTGCTGATGAACAAGTGCCTCCAACTCAGGGTCGCGGGCGAGCTCGGCCTCGAAGGCCCGGCGTTCCTCGACGGGCATTTTTCCTTTTAAGTACCGTTCTATTTGTTCGAAGCGAAGCACGGCAATGATGGTTTGCAGGGTGAAGAGGAGGGTTCAGCGTCGGTTTTCTAACAAGGCAGCAAATGTCGGGTTGTTCTGAAGCAGCTCGCGAAAACGCATGCGACACCGGTAGGCTTCCTTTTTGGCCACGTCGGCACTGTTGTAGTGCATGATTTGAGCAATTTCTTCCATAGAGTGGTCTAACTGATATAAGCGGAGCAACTCCCGACAACGCTCGCCTATTTGCGATAGGGCTTCTTGAAACAATTCTCGGTACTCCTCTCGGATGGCAGCGGTTTCCGGGCTTTCCACTTCGGCGTCGTAATGGGTCGGCGACAGGTCGGTATACCGCCCCATTTGGCGCCTCACCGTTACCCAACGCCATTTGGCAATGGCGACGAAATACGTGCTCAGGGCACTCCGGGCCTCGTAGCGGCCCTCGCGTACATTGCGGTCGAGGATGACCAGCGCTTCCTGAAAAATATCCTGAGCATCTTGTCGAGAGCCGCCGTTGGCCAGTACGTGTCGGATAACCGTTTCGCGCAAGCCCGGCATCAGATACAGGCGCTTTAGCGCTTCGTCGCGCGCCGAGCCGCCCGCTCGGATACCGGAAACTAAAGCTTCGTCACTCCAATCGATATTTGCCATGTTGGTGCTGTTCGCGCAATGAGGGTAACCTATCCGGGATTAAAAAAATCACACAAAAGTAGGGCAAAGCAGAACAGCCGTCGCCTACTGCGCTGCCGGCATATCGGCTTACGCCTGTGAGCTACAACGCTCAGATGTCCTAGTTCGCCTTTTTGTGCGGTGAATAAAAAAGCCGAACCCTCTGAGCAACTATTCACCGGCGAAAGATGCGGGTACCGCTGCGGCAAGCGCCTTTCTCCATAAGGCAGGCAAGCTGCGTGTTGACGCGGCTCGGCGAGATCTTTATCTGATAACCAATGAACAACGCAGACAAAACCGCTTCACCTACCGAATATTCTCACCGACAAGCGTTAGCGTTTTCTTAAAAAAAGCACTTGCTTGGTTACTCCACCGCATAGCGCGGCATTAAGCGGCAAACACATTCTTCATTACAAGTTGTAAACCGATTTTGTCATGAAAAACCGCGCATTCTTTCTCGCTGCCGTCGCTGTAGTTTATATCGATACGGCTAATGCTCAACTGAGCGGCATCGGTTTTCGGCCAACGGCGACGCTTTCCACGTACAAGTTGTCAAAAGACCTCAACGACAATTACGACGCCTACATGCGCTTAGGCGGGGGCGGCGCGCTCTTTGCCGAGTTTAACTTGGGCAGCCGCTTCACCTTCCAGCCGGAGGTAGTCTACGTACAACGCGGCGCCGACATCAAGAGCGAAAGCCGCCTGTTTTGGGACGGACATCACTTCGGCTATCCGCGCGACTATCGCGTAGAGGAAATTCGCCAGCAAGAGACCCTGCACTACATCGACATCCCGCTCATGTTTGAGAAGAACTTCGGCGGCGGTAATGTCGGCGCTTACGTGGCCTTCGGACCGGCCATCTCTTTCGCCGTGGCAAACGGCTCCGGCCGAGAGGAGATTCACGTAACGCATCTCAACTCGGAAGGCAAACCCACCTCCTTTACCGACCGCAAAGAGTACATCATCGAAATGGGCAACGGCCGAAACGACGACTACCGCAAGGGCGACCTGAGCGTCAACCTCGGCACAGGGCTGGTACTCATCTTGGACAAGGGCGAAATCGGCCTAGACATCCGTTACTCCCACGGGCTGCGCAACATCGACATCAGCGGCATCAAAAACCGCACCCTGCAAGTAGGGCTGTCCTACATGTACTACTTCTAACCCCTCCGGCGTATGCGCAGGTGCTCGGCTTTGCTCTATTTCTCTTCGTCGTCAAACCCAAAATTACGCGCTATGTGTTGCCCCAACTGCGGTTATGCCGCCTCTACCGACCACGACCGCTGCCGGCGCTGCAACTATAAGTTGCCTGCTACAGGAATGCCCGGAGCCGCCCCCGCCCCAAACGGCGTAATCTGTTGGAACTGTGCAGCGCAAAACTCCGCAAACCATAGCCGCTGCACCTGCTGCAACGCCCGATTGGACAAGGCTCCTCGCCGCTCCCATCCGCTCACCCTCAACGCTTATCGCCATGGCCAACAACAAGAGCATTAACCCGATGTTCCTTTCCGCATTGGACATTTTGACCGGAGCGCTGGGCGTGTTCATCGTCCTGAACTTCCTCCAAACGCGCACAACGGGCGTAGCGCCCCATCCCGAGCCCATGGCGCAGCACCCTGTGGAAGAAGGGAAAAAAGATAAGCCTTCTTCCCGGCGGCCTCCGGTAGTTACCCACCAACGCCCGGCAACTTCGCCGCCTTTGAAAAATCCTGCGCCCTCGCTCCCAAACCCGGCACCTACTCCGGAAAACACGGCTAAAACCGAAAACACTCCTAATTCCGCAGACCTTATGCCTCCCGCTCCCCCTCAAGACCTCGTGGCGGTCGATCTGATGAAGCAGACCAAGGGAGACGTTGCTCTTCTGCTGCAACAAGAGGGAGTAGCCAAGCAGAGCGTGGAGTTCATGCTCAAACAAGACAACCAGGTGTGGAAGCCAGGACGAGCCGGCAAGTACCAAACCGACGATTTTCAGTACGAAAAAAGCCTCAATTACTTTTACCAGGCCCGCATCAAGCCCGGCCGCTACGAGGTGTGGGTTCGGGTAAAAAAGCGCACCAACGCCTCCGGCCAACAACCCTTCGCCCTGTTCGGAAAAATTATTCAACCCGGGTACCGCAGCATCACGCACCAGTTCGGCACTTATGCTACGGCCAGTTCGGAGTGGGTATTGGCAGGTACTTTCGTCGTCTTGAACAACGCCATCAGCTATCAGTCGGTACTACCGCCGGCCTCAATGGCGAAACCCTCCGAAGAAACGACACCACCTTCACCCTCTCCCACTCCCGTGTCCAACCCAGCCCCTCCGGCCCAGCCTGAGCCCAAACGCACCGGCAAGTGGGGACGCTAAATCTCCTTATCCCTTACCTCATTCCTCTCACCTAAAAAGACGACCGTCGCCATGTTCGCTCAGAAAAATAGCCATCTCCTCTACAGCCTTGCCTTGACGGGCATCGTCCTGCTCACCGCCGTAGCCGGATACCGGCTTTCTCCGGCCGACTCCTTCGCCGAGACTCTCTTCTTCGCCTTAGGCGGCAAAATGCCGGAGGGGCTCATCCACGGCGCGATATATTTCTGCTTCTTCACCGCCCTTCTCAGTACGAATGCCCTCGCCAATCGCTTGCGGCGCGAGCAATTCGCCTATAACGCCCGCCTGTTGCCCGAAACGGAGCAATACGTGCTCTACCCTGAAGATGTCAATCAAATCAAGCTGAACACCATAGAGGTGGAGCGCCACTTGGGCCAAAGCATCCTGACAGACCTCATCAAACAGGCGGCAACGAAGTTCCGCTCCGGCCACTCTCCTGCCGAAGCTCTGGCCATGGTAGAAACCGTGAGCGACATGCACCGAAAAAATTGGGAGCGCGAGTTTTGGCTCCCTAACACCTGCCAAACCCTCATCCCGGCCTTCGGATTCTTAGGCACCGTATTGGGCATGGCCGCAGCCATACTCAACATGGGTAAGATACCCACTACCGCTCAGGCAACCGAGCCGATCGGCACTGTTGCTGCCGCTGTGCCGCAGGCGGTCATCAGTAGCACCGACCTTTCGACGCTTATCGACAGCCTCGGCACAGCTTTTTTTACCACTATCCTGGCCATTGTTCTGGGCATTGTGGTCAGTGTCGTCGTCAAGCGCTTGGAAACGCGAGTAGAGGACTTCTTGACCGGCACCAAACGCTATGTGGTAGAAAATTTGGTGAACAGAATTCATCTGTGATATTTGTATTGCCTGACCGGAAACGGCGTCCTCCCGGCGGAGCGACGTCGTTTTTTTATTTCGCCTCGGCGACCAAAGGCGCGAGATGGCCTTGCGACAAAACAATGCGTTTTTAAAACTGGCTATTTAAGGTCGGCACCTTATTTCAAAAAAAATGTTTTAATTTTGCACTCTAAAAACGTCAGAGGGATGGGTAAGGCAATCGTACGCTGCACGAAGTGTTCTACCGAGCTGATTCCCGGCAGCAAGTTTTGTCACCGCTGTGGCGAGCGGGTGATGGAGCAGGTAAAGAGTTGTCCGCTGTGCCGGGCAGAGAACCCCTTGGCCGCCATTTTCTGCCATGAGTGCGGCTTTCATTTTTCTGTTGCGGAGCCGCGCCGGGGCGCCTACACGCCTCGCTACGTACTCGATTTTGTACCGGAGCGGATGCGTCCTCAGCTGAAGGCGCTCTTCTTCCGGCTGTTGCTTCAGCGCATCCGCGAGGAGCACGACGGGCGCAAACACGACCAGTACGTGCAGCGCTTTTACGACTCTCGCTTCGCGACCATTTTCGAGGCGCGCACCGAGCAGCTGTCGCGCGATGTGATGACCCTGTGGGAGCGCTCCGGCCAGAGCGCCCTGCCGGAGATAGACCGGTTCTTGGAGGATGCCTTCGAGGGGCTGCTGGACTATTTCATCATCGAGTTTTGCCCCGACCTGAACGAGGTGTGGCTGCCCGGCGCCATGCTTCGCTACGAGCGCCTTTCGGCAGAAAATACCGACTTAAGGCGCATGATTTTCGATTTTTTAGACTTTCCACACGAACCGGAAGTGTGCTACACCCATTTCGTACAGATGCCGCAGGCGCTTTTGGCCAATGCCTGTAGGCGCTTTTTGCATGCCGAAAAGGACGAGCAAGTGTTTTTCATTTGCGACCTCTCACTGAAGGGCACCTGTAAAGAGGGCTTCGCCATGACCGATCGGGCGCTCTACTGGCGCGCGCCGCTGGACGGAGCGCGAAAGGCCGCTTACGACAGCCTTTTCGAGTTGCACTTCGCCCGCGAATGGTTGCTGGTTAACGGCCACTTTTTTACGGCAAACCCTTCCCTCAACTTGAAGCTGTACAAGCTGCTCAAAAAGCTGCAGCGCTGGAAGACGCCCGTTTCCCGGTCCGGTAGACGAGCATAAACCATAGCCGAAGGCGGCTGTTTTCGTCTGAGAGGTGCCGATTTATCGATGGATGTAGGGGCAGCCTGTTGAGCTCTGCACCGGCTCACTTTAGCGCGCGCTCTTACCTTCGCTCTAAAAAATCGGGCGTTTGTTTTATTTTTGCACTTCTATCCCACGATGCCGGCGATTATGATGACCGAGATACCGCAAACCGTACAGCAGCCAGAAGATGTTGCACCTGACCCTTCGGTCGAGTTGTCCAGCGACCTGGGAGAAGAGCCTCTTATGGACGACGACGAAGGAGCCGAGGAGGAAAAGAGCGAGCTGGCCTCCGACGGCTTGTACGAACAGCAGGTGTTTGTGGCAGATGCCAGGCAATCGCTCATTCGGCTGGACAAGTTTCTGCTCAGCCGCCTGAGCAATCGCTCGCGCACCAAAGTGCAGGAGGCCATCCGGGCAGGCTCGGTCAAGGTAGACGACCAAGAGGTAAAGCCCAACTACAAAGTAAAGCCGGGCAATCGAGTATCCATTATTTTACCCAAAAATCTGGATGAGGAGTACGATATTATTCCGCAGAACATCCCTTTGGACATCGTGTACGAGGATGAGGATGTGATTGTGGTGAACAAGCCTTACAACATGGCCGTCCATCCGGGTGTGGGTATTCCGGACAAGACCTTGGTAAACGCCTTAGCTTGGCACCTGCAAGAGCAGATGGAGCAGTTGCCGGTGAAGGAAGGCAACGAGCCCAATCGAGCGGGCATCGTACACCGCATCGACAAAGACACCACGGGCCTCATGGTTGTGGCGAAGAACGAGTACGCCATGGCGCATTTGGCCAATCAGTTTTTTCACCATACCATTGAGCGGCGCTACTGGGCACTGGTGTGGGGAGACCCGTCAGAGGACTGCGGCACGGTTACGGGTAACATCGGGCGCAATCCGAACGACCGGAAGATGTTCATGGTCTTTCCGGAGAACGAGAGCGGCAAGCATGCCGTTACCCACTGGCGCGTACTGGAGCGCTTGTACTATGTTACCCTCATTGAATGCCGTCTGGAAACGGGGCGCACCCACCAGATTCGCGTGCATATGAAGTCTATCGGTCACACGCTCTTCGGCGACCCGCGCTACGGCGGCAACCATATTTTGCGCGGCACGGTGCACACGCGCTATCGCCAGTTTGTGGAAGGGCTGCTTAAGCAGTTGCCGCGCCAGGCGCTGCACGCCAAGGTGCTGGGTTTTACCCATCCGCGTACGGGTGAGCATGTGCGTTTTGAGTCCGAATTGCCCAAGGACATGACAGCTGTTATCGAACGGTGGCGCGAATACGTGCAGGCGCGCCGCCAAGCCCTTTAGCCCGACGACATGGAACAAAGCCACCCGTATTTCAAAAACGACTATTTAGAGGAACTCTTAGCTCCCAAGCGGATTGTCTTTTTGGTAAACCCCATCGCCGGCCATCGCGCACAGCGCCGCCTGAGCGAAGCCCTAATGGCGCATTTAGACCACAAACAGTTCATCTACACCATCTGGCGAACCGAACGGCCCGGGCACGCAACTGAGCTGGCCCATCGGGCCTGCGCCGAAGGGTACGACATTATCGTGGCCGTTGGCGGTGACGGCTCGATACACGAGGTGGCCGCTGCTCTATTGCACACCGACGTTCCTTTGGGCATCTTACCTACGGGCTCGGGCAACGGTTTAGCTATGCATCTGGGGTACAGCCGGCGACTGGAGGAGGCCGTTCGCCAGTTGAACACCGCACAAGTGCGGCGTATAGACTGCGGGCAAACCAACGGAGAACCCTTTGTGAATATAGCCGGCGTAGGCTATGACGGCGTGGTAGCGGCACGCATGCGCGGCAGCAAGCGCCGCGGGTTCTGGCCCTACTTGTACCACGCCGTGGTAGGCGGGTTGCGCTTTCGCCCCGGTCGCTGTCGGGTGATTTTGGAAGACCGAGAACTTGAGGACACCTTCTTCGTCGTCTCCGTAGCCAACGGCCCTATGTACGGCTACCACTTTCAGATAGCACCCGACGCCTGCCCGAGCGACGGCGTGTTCTCCGTAGTGCTTTTTCGGAAGGTGCCGCGCTGGCGTTACTTTTTAGCCATCCCCTCCAGCCTCAACGGTCGGCTGTATCGGGAAAATTTTGTGCTGCATTTTCAGGCACGCGCGGTGAAAGTTATCTGTGAGGAATGCACCTTTGCACATGCCGACGGGGAAAGCCTGGGCAAAGGTACCAACTTTCGGTTTGACATCCTCCCCAAAGCCCTAAACGTGCTTGTACCCAGGCGTCCCTCAACGGTGTAACCACTGCTTTCTCCATTGCATATGGCTAAAAACAAATCCCATCGCTCTTCCGCCGTCGTCTTTTCCACAGACCCCGACTTTCGGCCGGCGGAGTGGGAAGAGGGCGAAACACCCGGCGCTATGGCTCCTGAAAAACAGCAACTGCGTATCTGGCTGGAACGCGGCAGAGGAGGTAAGGAGGCCACGATAGTCAAGGGCTTTATCGGCCCTTCGGCTGATTTAGAAGAGTTGGCCCGCTGGTTGAAGAATACGTGTGCTACCGGCGGCAGTGCCAAGGGAGGTATAATCATTTTGCAGGGTAACCACCGCGACCGCGTGATGGCCTTACTGCAAGAGCGCGGCTACCGAAACACCAAAAAAGCCGGCGGATAGGCCCTTCATTACCGCATTTGAGCATTATTGCCCTTTGTCTAACCCTACCCCGGAGTCATGGAATTAGCCAACAACATCGGACGCGGCCTGCTGGGTGTGTTTGCTCTTTTGGCCATAGCGTATTTGCTCAGCCGCAATCGGCGGGCCATTGACTGGCGTCTGGTGGCTGCAGGAATAGGGCTGCAAGTGGTCTTCGCGGTGCTCATCCTCAAAGTACCCGGTGTCAGTACGGCTTTTGACGCATTTGCCCGATTATTTACCTACATTATCCAATGGTCAGAGGAAGGAGCCAAGTTTCTGTTCGGCGATTTGGCTACCGGCAAAAACGGTTTTGGTTATATTTTTGCTTTTCGCGTCCTGCCCACGGTGATGTTTTACTCGGCTTTATCGGCCATTTTGTTCTACTTAGGCATTTTACAAAAAATCGTCTACGGCATCGCCTGGGTGCTGACGCGCAGCATGGGCCTCAGCGGGCCGGAGAGCTTGGCGGCGGCAGCCAATATTTTCATCGGTCAAACGGAAGCGCCGCTGATCATTCGGCCTTATTTGGCCAACATGTCGCGCTCGGAGATACTCTGCCTGATGACCGGAGGCATGGCGACCATCGCCGGCGGGGTGTTTGCCGCTTACGTAGGCTTCCTCGGCGGCGAAGACCCTCAGCGGCAGCTCCTCTTTGCCCGACACCTCTTAGCAGCCTCCATCATGTCGGCTCCTGCGGCCGTCGTATGCGCGAAGATGTTGCTGCCCGAAACGGAGCGGCAGGAGCTGGAGAAGCTCCAACGCGCCGACACCCATACGGGCGATAACCTGCTGGACGCCATTGCCAAAGGGACGACAGACGGCCTGCACCTGGCGGTCAATGTCGGTGCCATGCTCATCGTGTTTACGGCGCTGGTCTTCATGCTCAACTGGACCTTGCAAAACACCGTAGGCGCCTGGACGGGGCTAAACGACCACATCGCGAAAAGTACCAACGGGCGTTTTGAAGGGCTGTCCTTTACTTACCTGCTGGGCTTGCTCTTTGCACCGGTAGCCTGGCTGTTGGGCACGCCCTGGAACGACTGCGCGCTCATCGGCCAGCTGTTGGGTCTAAAAACCATGATAAACGAGTTCGTGGCGTATTCTGAAATGGGCAAAATACAGCAAATGACCGCCCTGCACCCCAAATCCACCATCATCGCCATCTATGCCTTGTGCGGATTTTCCAATTTTGCTTCTATAGGTATCCAAGTAGGCGGCATCGGTACGCTGGCGCCCAATCAACGCCGGAGCCTCACGGAGCTGGGATATTGGTCGCTCATCGGCGGGACGCTGGCCTGCTTTTTGACCGCTACCATAGCAGGCATGCTGGTTTAGCGCATTTTTCACCTTGCCCCTCCCGTTCTCTTATGGCCGACATCGAAGTGCTTCTGCATGATTTTCAAAAAATTCGCCTGCGCATTGCCAACAGCGAAATCGAGGAGGCCCTGCAAGAACTGGCCGCGCTGATGCCGCAAACGGGTTTGGAGATGGAGGACGAGGTGCTCGCCCTGCAGCAGCAGATGAGCCATACGCGGCAGCAAATTCGACTCAACCTCATCGAAAACAGCGAGTATGCCCGCCGGCTCAACAACATCAGCTATGCCGTGTTGCAGGTGATTACTACGGCCTGTAAACACTTGCGCCAACAGCAAGCCCGCGCCGTTCCCTCAACGGGCATTTCGGTAACCGAGCCGGCAGCCGAAACCGGCGCTTTGCTCTCCGCCGACCTTCCCGCCGCCCTGCGAGAGGGCTTGCAAAAAATGGACGAAGGCAACTACAGCAGCGCCCTCCAACTTTTCTCCGCTCACCTGCAAACCGACCCGCGCTCATGGAAGGCCATGCACTACCTGGGTAGCCTTCACGAAGCCTTGGGCCTGTGGGAAGAAGCCGTCCATTGGTACTCCGAAGCGCTCAAAGTCAACCCTGCCAACGCCGTTGCAATCAACAACCGCGGAAACATCCGCATGGAGCAACTGGGCGAATACGAAAAAGCGCTGAAAGACTTTTCTACCGCCCTCATCGCCGACCCCGGCCTGAACACCGCACGCTACAACCGCGCCCTATCGCTCATGTACCTCAGCCAATACGAATCTGCCGTTGACGACTTGAGTCGGTGCATACAGGAGGGCTTCATGAGCCCTACTGCTCACGGCCTTCGCGGCGTCTGCTTGGCGGCCATTGGGCGACACGCCGAGGCAGCCGAAGATTTGAGAGTTGCCCTACGCGCGGAGCCTGAAAACGCTACCTACTGGGCTACATACGGCCTGTGCGAATACCATCACGGCCTGTATGCCCAGGCCATTCAAACGCTCGACCACGCCCTGAGCCTCAACCCACATCAGCCCGAAATGCAGCACGTACGCGGCATGGCTTACTTTTTCTTGAACGACTACGACGCGGCTCAAGCCGACTTTGAAGACGTCATACGACAAAAGCCCGACTACGCCTACGGATGGTACTTCTTAGGGCTATGCAAAAAAATAAAGGGATTTGCCGTCGAGGCTACCCAATATTTAATGGAGTCTCTTCGCCACAACCCTCAGCTGGCCGAAGCATATGCCATTTTGGGCGTGATTGCCTACGAGCAAAATCGAATGGACGACGCCATCCACCTATGTGAGCAGGCGTTGTCGCTCAACGCCGAGCTACCGGTGGCCCGTGAATTTTTGCAAAAGGCCCAACAAGCCAAAAAATCGGGAGGACTCTGGGCGAAGCTCTTCGGCGGATAGGTGGCCGCCTGCGGTTGTGTTGCCGAGGCGAAGGACTCATCAGGCAAAACGGCTTTGACAGGATAGATAAATTCGTTCGCGTCAAAGCACCCTTTCCCCTCTCGCGGCTGCATCGGTTGAAGGCCGGCGACTTACCGCATTTTCTGTGCGTTAAGTTTCGGCAAAAAACACCTCTTTAGCGACTTTGAGCAAACGGCATCCGAACGAACGGCCTCAGATATAAGCAAGTATGCCTTTTTTTGCCGCTATAAAATCCTTTCCTTCGAGATGATGAAATCTTTGGAGAATACCATCATTTTTCCTTCCAAACAAATTCACTGGCATGCGGTAGGCGGCGACCGGGTATTGGAGCACTGGCGCAGCCGGCACACTGGGCTAACCGAAGCGGAGGCGAAGGAGCGATTGAAAACCTTTGGGCCAAATGTGTTGCCGAGCCCAAGACAACCCACCCTTTTGGAAATTATTTTTCACCAGATTGCCAGTCCGCTCATTTTTATTCTATTGGCGGCGGCCGCCATCTCGGTCTTGATCGGAGAGTACTCAGATGCCTTTTTCATTTTAGTTGTCATTGGTCTGAATACGGCATTAGGCGCCTATCAAGAGTACAAAGCCCAAAAAAGTGCGTCCAGCTTGCAGCGCATGCTTCATATACGCGCTCGCGTTCGGCGGGAGGGGAAGGTGCGGGAAAGGGATGCCGAGGAAATCGTCCCGGGCGATATCGTACTGCTGGAATCCGGCAGCAAGGTTCCGGCCGATATTCGGCTGTTATCGGCCAGAGGTTTGTTGGTCGATGAGAGCCTGCTTACGGGTGAGTCCGTGACGGTAGAGAAAAACACCGAGCCGTTGTCTGAGGAAACGCCGCTGGCCGACCGGCACAACATGGTGTACGCGGGCTCGACGATTACGGCAGGCCGGGGTATGGGAGTGGTTGTTGCCACGGGGGTCCGCACCGAAGTCGGCGCCATTGCGCACAGTGTGGCCGAGTCGGAGACGGCCAAGCCGCCTTTAGTGCTGCGTATGGAGAAGTTTACCCAGACCATTTCTCTTTTCATCCTCGTTGTCAGCGTGGTGCTGGCGTTGGTGTTGCGCGCTCAGGGATATGCTTCCATGGAAATATTCTTTTTTGTAGTGGCCTTAGCCGTGTCGTCCATACCGGAGGGACTCCCCGTCGCCATGACCGTAGCCCTGTCGGTAGCGACCCATCGGATGTCGCGGCGCAACGTCATCGTGCGCCGCCTAACGGCTGTGGAGAGCCTAGGCAGTTGTACCGTCATCGCCAGCGATAAGACCGGGACGTTGACGGTCAATCAGCAGACGGTGCGAACCGTGGTGTTGCCCGACGGAACCACCTTCAGCACTACGGGCGAAGGTTACAACGGCATAGGCACCGTTCGGTCGGATGGACAGAGCGCATCAATACAGACACTTGCTCCTCTTTTAGAGGCCGTGCTGATGGCGAACGAGGCCGGTCTACATCCTCTGCCCGATGGGCAATGGGAGCACCAAGGCGACGCCATGGATGTAGCCCTACTGGCGCTGCTTTACAAGGCCGGTTGGCACCCCGAAGAGCGGAGGGCGGCCCTGGAAAAGGTGGACGAGATTCCGTACGAGTCCGAGAGAAAGTTCTCCGCCGGCTTCTATCGCAAAGACGGTCGGCTTTGGGCTGCGGCCAAGGGTGCCGTAGAGACCGTGCTGGAGTTCTGCGACCAGGCGTTTGTCGATGGCAAAACGCACCCCCTCGACCGCACGGCGGTGGAGCAACGAGCAGACGCTATGGCCGCGAACGGCCTGCGCGTGTTGGCCGTAGCCGGTGGGATATGCCCGCCCCTTGACGGCCAGAACCCACATGCTGCCTTAAAGGGGCTGAATTTCTTAGGACTCGTCGGCTTCATAGACCCTCTGCGGCCCGAGGCCGGGGCTGCCGTTGAGCGCTGCCGGCAGGCCGGTATTCGCGTTATCATGATCACCGGTGACCATCCGGCCACTGCTGAAGCCATCTCGCGTGAATTAGGCCTAATCGAGCCGAGCCATCAGCCGGCCGTTATCACGGGAAAGCAGCTGCAAGCGGCCATGGAAACCGCACCGGAGCGCCTCGCAGAGTGGGCCCAACGTTGTAACGTATTCGCCCGGGTATCGCCTGAGCAGAAATTGCAGATTGTAGATGCCCTCATCAAAAGTGGCGAGTTTGTAGCCGTCACGGGCGATGGCGTTAACGACACGCCGGCGCTGCGGCGGGCTAACATCGGCGTGGCCATGGGCTCGGGCACGGACGCCGCTAAAGAGACCGGCACGATGATCGTTACCGATGACAACTTCTCCTCCATCGTGGCCGGGGTAGAAGAGGGCCGCTATGCGTACGATAACGTGAGGAAGGTTATCTCTTTGTTGATATCCACCGGAGCGGCTGAAGTGTTTTTGTTCTTGAGTGCAGTACTGCTGCAACTTCCGGTACCCTTGCTGGCCGTACAATTGCTGTGGCTCAATTTGGTTACCAACGGCATCCAGGATGTCGCCTTGGCTTTTGAGGGTGGAGAACCTGGTGCCATGGAGCGCCCGCCGAGAAAGCCGGCAGAACCCATCTTCGACCGGCTGATGATCAGGCAGACTGCAGTAGCCGGCCTGACTATGGGTTTGGTCACCCTGTCTTTGTGGTACTGGCTCATTCGCATTGTACAGATGGATGAGGCGGAGGCGCGAAACGACCTTCTGTTGTTGTTTGTGCTGTTGCAAAACGTGCACGCCTTCAACTCGCGTTCAGAGCGCACCTCCGCCTTTCGAGTGCCGTTGAGCCGCAACCGGCTGCTCGTCTGGGGCGTCCTTGGCGCGCAAGGGTTGCATATCTTGTGCATGCACATTCCTTTCATGCAAAAACTGCTGCGCATTCAGCCCGTCAGCTGGTACTATTGGAAAGTGCTCTTGCTGTGCGCCACCTCCGTGCTTATCGCCGCCGAACTACACAAAATTTGGCTGCGCCGGAGCGAAAAGCGACAAAAGAGGGCAAACGCGAGGCAGGCCGTCAAGGGCACTTGATAAACACCCTCTTTACCTCTTGCGCACCGGCAAGGGCCAACCGTACGGCGTACGCACCCGGAGGCAGGCGGCCGATGTCTATCCGCTGCAATGGAGAGGCAGTGGCATACAGCCGACGGCGATTCACTACCTGCCCTAAGGGAGAGAGCACTTCTATCCATACCTCTGAAGTTTCCGGCAGTTCGGCCCTCACCCATACTTCGTCGCAGGCCGGGTTGGGATACACCTCAAAGGCCAACCTTTCCTCCGGTGCAGATACACCGACGACTTGCTCTACCACAGCCGAGCGAACGATGGCGGGCAAGCAAGCGCTCTTATCGGCAATAGTAACCGTATAAGTGCCCTGTTTGAGCTGTGTAACAACAGGCGTATGAGGGCCATGGCTCCAGTAATACTCGTAAAGCGCAGGCGAGTTGAGGTACCCACCGGAGCCTCCAGAGGCCAACACCTCAATAGCGCCGTTTTGGCCCGGAGGTACGGTCTCATTGGTTACCTGCAAGACCGCACTTAGGGGTTCCAAGGGCGGCAAAAGAACAATGCGTTGAGAAAGACCGGTAATGAAGCAGCCGTTGCTGTCGGGGCGAACGTTGAATACAAAAGAAGGACCCGGACTGAGGAGTATCCCTCGACCTAATACGACCGGTGTCAAGTAATAGATGCCGAAAGGCATAAAAGTGCCGTCGTTTTCCAAAGAAGGGATTTGCATCGTAGGCGAAAACGTGGTGCCGGATACACCCGGAATATCTCCCGGCCAGACACCCGCCGGGATGGGCTGCTGGGTAAGGCACCAAGCAATGCCGAACACTTCTCCTTCCGTGGGCAAGATGAAGCCGGCCGTATCCGGCCTTAAGTAATCTTTGGTATTGCTCTTGTAGCAAATCAGGCCCTCTCGCCCGACGAAGACATTGCCGACCGCGGCATCGGCGCAGGAGAGCTCCGGCAAGCGAATAACCTGAATGCAGAACTCTCCGCGGGCCGCGCCGTTGGGTCCGCGGTAACCGTCTATCATGAGATAATAGCGTTGCGACGAGTCGGTGGCGACGAGCAGTCCCGCCCGCCAATCGGGGTCGCCTATGGGCGAGCGGTCGTCGTTGCACGCTATCGGCGCCAGTTGAGTGCAGTCCTCTCCGGCCAGTAGCAGCATCTGTGTGTCGCCCGGCAGCCCTTGCTGGGTACCCACGTAGTTTTGAGCCGAACAGGGCACCGTCTGAATGTCGTAGCGATGACCGTCGCCGACAAAGGTGAACCACACGGTATTGTCCAAAAAATCCTCTACTCCCTGAGGCGTTTCTCCCCAACACGTTACTATTGGGTCACTCGAAGAGGCCGTGGCGTCTGCGTTGTTCCACACGACCGACCACCGAGCCTGACCCGGAGGCCCGCCGAAGAGCGGGCTAAGATCGGGAGCCGTCTCGCAAAAGTCGGGGTCGTTATCCGCCTCAGTTGAGAGCTCCAAATCATCGATTTTCCAGTGGTATTCGTAGTTGCCCACCCATCGAAAGCGAAGCCACACTTCGGGCTCGTTGTCGGCCGAAGGCAAAGCAACCTCTACCCAGCCTTCAAAAGGGAGATTGGCCGGCCAATTCTCAAATAGAGGTTGGTATTGAAAGTTCTGCCCGTCGGTACTAACACCTATCTGGGCCCGTGTTCCGGCGGGAGAAAAAGAGATATACTGCGTGTAAAAGCGCAGACGAACACCTTTGCGCTGGCTACAGTCGATCTTCCGATTGACGTTGGTCAGCCAGACGTCGTGCGGCGTAGGGCCGTTGGCGTCTGAATTGAAGAGGAAATACCCCGAGCTTGCCGTGGGGGCTTGGAAAGGCGAAACACCGGGGTCTCGATACCCGTCGGCAGGGTTATCGGTCCACTCCCATCGCGAAGGGCCGGCATTTGTTCCTCCGTGCATCCAGTGGGACGTAGCTTGGAGAGAACTATTGAAGTCTTCCTTCCAGAACACTTGACCGAAAGCGGTTGCAGCCGGAAGACCGGCCGTTGCAATGAGCCATACCAACCCATAATAAGCCTTGCTATCCATAACCCTGCGGTTTAAAATATGCATTTGTTCGGGCCTGCCCTCTTCACACCTGAATAACGCCGACGTTGAACTTCTCTACCGGGGCATGGTTGGCCGCTTCAATGCCCATGCTGATCCAACGGCGGGTATCGCGTGGGTCGATGATGGCATCCACCCACAGGCGGGCCGCTGCGTAGTAAGGCGTTGTTTGCGCATCGTAGCGCGCTTTTATCTCTTCGTAAAGGGCCTTTTCGGCCTCGGGGTCGGGGGCTTGACCTTTATCTTTCAAGGATTGCACCTGAATCTGCGTCAATACTTTGGCCGCCTGGTCACCGCCCATGACGGCTATTTTGGCCGTCGGCCAGGCCACGATGAGCCGAGGGTCATAAGCCTTGCCGCACATGGCGTAGTTGCCCGCCCCGTAAGAGTTGCCTATGACCACGCTGAACTTGGGTACGGTAGAATTGGCTACTGCGTTGACCATTTTGGCGCCGTCCTTGATAATACCGCCGTGCTCCGAGCGAGTACCGACCATGAAGCCGGTGACGTCGTGAAAGAAAACTAACGGTATCTTTTTCTGGTTGCAATTTAAAATAAACCGGGTAGCCTTGTCCGCCGAGTCGGAATAAATGACGCCGCCGAATTGAATTTCTCCTTTGGCATTTTTGACCACTTGGCGGTTGTTGGCTACAATGCCCACCGCCCAGCCGTCGATGCGCGCGTAGGCGGTGATGACGGTTTTTCCGTAGTGCTCCTTGTACTGCACCAGATGGCCGTCGTCCACAATGCGGCGCAACAGCTCTACCGTGTCGTAAGGCTTGGCGCCGTTTTCGGGATAAATTTCAAAAATATCGTTAGGGTCGCCGTAAGGCGGGCGAGATGGCACCCGATCGAAGCCTGCGGAAGTCGGTCTGCCCAACTTGTCCACAATAGCCTTAATGGTGTCCAGGCAAGTCTTGTCATCCGGCATCTTATAATCCGTCACTCCGGATATTTCCGAATGGGTGGCAGCGCCGCCGAGGGTTTCCCTGTCCACTTGTTCACCGATGGCCGCCTTTACCAGATAAGGGCCGGCTAAAAAGACCGAACCCGTTCCCTCTACGATGAGCGCCTCATCGGACATGATGGGCAGATAAGCACCGCCGGCCACGCAAGCCCCCATGATGGCCGCTATTTGCGGAATACCGGCGGCCGACAGACGGGCGTTGTTTCGGAAAATACGCCCGAAGTGCTCCTTGTCGGGGAAGATCTCGTCCTGCATGGGCAGATAAACACCCGCACTGTCCACCAAATAGATGATGGGCAAGCGGTTCTCATAGGCGATCTCCTGTGCGCGCAGGTTCTTTTTACCCGTTATGGGGAACCACGCTCCGGCCTTCACCGTAGCGTCGTTAGCCACCACAATCACCTGCCGCCCGCGCACGTACCCTATAACCACGACTACCCCACCGGCCGGGCAGCCCCCGTGTTCGGCATACATCTCGTAGCCCGCAAAGGCGCCGACCTCTATGCGAGGCTTGTCGGCGTCGAGCAAGTAGTCGATCCGCTCTCGGGCCGTCATCTTGCCCTCCTGATGCAACTTCTCTATGCGCTTCTTACCTCCTCCCAGCGCAATTTGCTCCAGCAGGCGATTCATCTTACCCACGGCCAACCGCATAGCGTCGGCGTTCTTCTCCGCTTCCGGGTTCAGCGTCGTCTTAGACATATCTTTTCCTTTCTTGTGCCTTGCAAAGAAGCGATACTCTAACCTAACGAGCCCAAAAAAAGCTGCTTTAGTCGTCGTTTGCCATCTTTGAGCGCTTTGAGGAGCCGGCAACAAGCGCAGGTTTTCTCCACCGCGTTTTGAAACACGACCGTTGCCGGTCGGCTTCTTATCGAGAAAGATAGGAAGATCCCCGCTTTCAGAAACATCAACCACAGGAGCAGCACAAGCATCTGTTGCGTCGAGGCCGACAGAGCCCAACAAACGAGAAAAACAACATGCCTGCGGGCGTTGCTTTAGCCGATGGTAAAAAATGTCCCTTTGGCCGTTCGCCGCCGTTTACAAAGTAACTTTTCGCCAAATTTCTATCGGATGATTCGGTCGGCTTTCCGCAGGCGATACGTGGCCATTGCTCAGCCCCAGGTAGTGGGCACGGCCATTGCCCTGTTGACGGTATCTATAGGCGCTCCTCTTCCAACCGTTATAGTTGCTTGGGTCTCGTTGGTCGGTTATGGGGCATCACTTCTTTTCTGGGAAGTGTTTTTCTTCTCCTTCCCTACCATCGGCCGGAGAAGGCAGAAAACGCTGCTTGCGCTCTACCGCATCGGGCAAGTGGCATTCGTAGGCACCGCTGCCGTCGCTATTTGGTCGTTGCTCCATTCCTTCGGAGACGTTTTGCACTGTGTTATGCTGGGATTAGCGCTGCTGGAATTCTCCAATTACTTTGTGATCAGATGGCTCGACGGTCAGGGAAGGTGGTTTACACAACGCTCTCGGCGCGCATGGATAGGCGGAGCCGCGGGAATTGCCCTCCGGCATTTTCCCCGCGGGGTGTCGCTGCCGAAAACGCCACCCGAAGGAGTTGTGTAAAAAAGCCAATCTGCTGAGTACGCGGTGAAAAGGAGCGGCATCTTTGGGCCTTGTGCCAAAGGACAATCCGCCGACAGCAATAACGAAGCCACAACGCCCTACCGGCTTTAGACCCGTCGAAATGGCGTTTACAGCAAAAAAAAAAAACCGCGCCCTCCTGGCGGAGCGCGGTCGTTGTGTGGGCTTTATACTCAGAGCGGAGACTCTATTTTCCGCTCAAAGTTTCTTTTTCCACTCGGCAACGGACTCCTCGTTCATGCGCGGATAGTCGGTGTTCCCCTCTGCTTTGGCCAGCTCGGTGCTGCGGTTGGCTGCAGCAATGGCCTCCTGATAGCGGCCCAATCGGGCCAAGATATTGGCCTTTAGGCGAAGCACCCAAAACTTCTCGCCGGCCATTTCGAGGTTTTTGTCTACCCATTCCAGCGCCTGGGCCATGTCTTTGTTCTCCTCGTAGTAATAGCGCGCGGCGGCGTAGTAATCGTTGGCCTTCGGGCCGGCCATGGTGGACTTAATATCGGCCATTACTTTAGAGTCCGTATCGACCTGTATGGGAATGACGATGCGCGTGTTCTCCCAGAGCAGTTCCAAATCGGCGCTGCTGTTGGTGAGGTTGCCGATGTTGATGGTAAACGTCTCTACCTTGTCTGCCGTGGTTTTCACCGGCACCTTGAAACGCGCCGCTACGTCTTCTTCTTTAAAGGATTTGGCATCGGGGACGCCCCAGAAGGAGGTGTTTTTGTAAAAAATAACCGTCCACTCCTTCTCGCCGGGTATGGTGTACAGCGCATAAGTGCCTTTGGGCAGATTGACGTAATTCACCATTACCTCATCGGCGAAAGTCACCTTAGTAGAGGCATTCGCCCCGGTACGCCACATTTCGCCGTAAGGCACCAAACCGCCGAAAATCTTGCGACCTTTAGCACTGGGGCGCGAATACTCCACCTCTACTTTTGTCAGACCTACCGTCTGGCTTATCGTGCCCAGCGGGCTGGGCTGAGGAACTTTGATTTGACCGAAAAGCGAAGAGATGCCGACCCAAAGGGCAATAGAGATAGACAAAATTTTGTTTCTCATGTTAAAAAGACAGGTTTTAGTGAATAATTGCTTTTGTGCTGCTAAACATTGGCGAAACGAAAAGGTTAAAGGGTCGATGGGTGAAGTTGGAGCTTCTCTGCGTTTTTCAGAGGAAAAAAGCATCAGAGCCTCTATCTCATGCATATTTTACCGCCGAATGCGCATATATTTCTTAGAAAGCTCCGTTTTTTGAGCCGAGCTACTGCCGTTAGGCTCCAAGAAGTGTTTTTCGGTATTTGTGTGTCATATGTGCGGTGGAATGCGCTACGGAAAAGTTATTTATGCGAATCGGTCGTAACTTTTTTTCATCTGCGTGCGTATTAATGAAAAAGGTTTTTTTTGCCATAAAAATGCTTCGGTATGACGGCCCAAATGCTCATGGCCCAGGATATCGCTCCCTTGACGGTAGAACAGACGGGTAAAGACGCTTTTCACGCCATGAATGAGTATCACGTGCGGCATCTTCCCGTTGTTCAGGAAGGGCGGTTGATCGGCATCGTGTGCGAGGAGGATATTTTCAATCACAAGTTGAACGACCCGCTCGCGAAGTACGACTTTTCGCTCATGCACCGCCATTTTGTGCGCCATACGGACCACATTTTCGACGTCATGCGCATCATGAGCGAAAACCGACTGACCGTTGTACCGGTAGTGGATGAGTCTAATAATTACCTGGGGCTGATTGCACTGAGCGACCTATTGCGCTTTTTTGCCCAAAGTACCTCATTAACCGAGCCCGGCAGCGTAATCGTATTGGAGATAAGTCGGCGGGACTACTCCTTGGCCCTTTTGGCCCGCGTGGTAGAGGAAGAAAACGCCAAGATTTTGGCCGCTTTTGTTACCTCCTCTCCGGATAGCGAGCGCCTGGAGGTAACGCTCAAATTGAGCACTCAAAACTTAGGGCGCGTGCTGGCTGCTCTTAGCCGCTACGAGTACGATGTAAAGTATACCTTCACCGAGTCGGACTACACCGATGCGCTGCGCGAGCGGTATGAGTCGCTCATGTCGTACTTGAACGTATAAGGAAGGCTATGCAGCGACGCGTGTGTGTACACCTGAGGGCACCGTTGCGCTACCGACTTGCTTCATGCAGGCAGAGGTAGCGGTTGAGTAGGTCAGAATTTCGGCAAAACAGGGAGGTGCATTACAATTGCGAAGGCGCAGCATAGCCAAAAGGGTAAAAAGGCCTGTAGCGTCACTCTATCCTTTTTCCCGCGGCAGCTCGACGTTGCGGCGCTCCACGGGCGGCACGTTTTTTACCACCATTTGCATCGTGTTGCGCAAGCGCTCCTCGAAGAGCACGATCATGCCCTTTTTTAGGTTGTTTATGGTCTCCTCGTTGTAGTGGCGCACGGTGATGAGTTCTAGGCCATCTTGGCGCTTGACGTAGAACTGGTCGGCGATGCGCTGGATAAATTTATCGATGCGGTCGGCTACGTTGGGTACACAAATGGTAAAGCTGATGGCCGTGTTTTGCATCATGTTGACGAAAATACGTAAGGCCGAAAGCTCTGCAAAAAGGCGGGCGATGTGCTGCTCTGCTACGAAAGAATAGTCGTTTGTGATGATGTGTAGCAGGGTTTGGTTCTTCTCTACCACTACTATGGGCGGATAGGTCTCGTCCACATCGCTACTGATTTCCGTACCGGGCGCTTCGGGGTCGAGAAAGGATTTGACGTACAGTGGGATACTTTTGTTTTGCAAGGGTTTGATGGTCTTAGGGTGAATAACTTGTGCACCGTAGTAAGTCATCTCAATGGCCTCGCGATACGACAGGCGGTCGAGCTTAACGGTGTTTTCAAACAGGCGAGGGTCGGCGTTGAGGACGCCGGGCACGTCTTTCCATATCGTCATGCTCTGTGCGTCGAGGCAAAAGGAAAAGATGGCGGCCGAGTAGTCGGAGCCCTCTCGCCCTAGCGTAGTGGTGAAGTTTTCGGTGGAGGAGGCGATGAAGCCCTGGGTAAGCACGAAGCCGCCGCGCTCTAATAGAGGCGGTATGATGCGCTGGGCGTTGGGTTTGGTTTTCTCCCACAAAACCCAGGCTTCGCGATAGGTGTTGTCGGTGATGACGATATCGCGCGCATCGAGCCAGTGCGTGGGCAGGCCGATTTGATTGAGGTATGCGGCTACGATTTTAGAGGAGACGAGCTCTCCTACACATACAATTTGGTCGTAGGTGTAGTCGTAATTTTCTGCCGGCGGCTCTTCCAGCATCCACTCGGCTTCAACGAAGGTATCGTTGACGGCGGCGAACACCTCGTGTTCGGGCGGGAAAAGTTCGCGCATAAGGGCATAGTGTTGTTCCTTGACGGCATCGAGTAGCGCCTGGGATTGCCCGTTTTGCTTGTAGTGAGCGGCCACCACGGCCTCCAGGGCGTTGGTCGTCTTGCCCATGGCCGAAACGACGATCAGCAGCGGCGTATCGCGATAGCGCTGTAAGATGCCGGCCACGTTGCGCACCCCTGCGGCATCCTTCAGACTGGCGCCGCCAAACTTGAATACTTGCATGACGGTCAAATAAAGGCAGACACAAAAAAATAGGCGGCAAAGGTATGCCTTTTCGCCACCTGTAAGCGCATACAGGGCGCGCGACAACGGTATAACCCAAGCGGCTGGGGCGCGAAGCCTTGCTCAAAAAACAAGGGACGCCCCTGGGCAAGAAGCGTCCCTTATTTACTCGTCGCTTATACAGAAAGGGCTCACTTGACCAGCGCAATTTGCAGCGCGAGTATCAAGCGGGCCGGTGTGTTGGCAAAATGATAGGGTTGGCCGAAGAAATTGACGTGGTCGCCGAACTTGCTAAAGTTTCCCTCGTAGCGCACATCGCCGGAAATGCGCCCTATTCCCACGTTTAGCCCTGCCTGCCAGCCCCAGGTGAACTGTTTCCAGCGCTCGCTGTAGCCCTTCACATCTACCAGTTCGGAGGTGCTGTTTAGGAAGTAATGCCCCACCGGCCCACCGTAAAGGCGCAAGAAACCGGTGGAAAAGCCTACCATCAGGGGCATATCGAAGTGCTGATACTTCTCTGCCAATATGATGTCGCCGGCCGACGTCTGCCCGATGCGAAAATCGGTGCGGTTAGAGTTAAAGACCAGCTCGGGTTGAAAAAACAGGCCTTTGCCTACGCGCAACCACAGACCGAACTGAGTGCCGAACTTTAGGTCCTCCACTCCAAAAGAAAAAGACGTGTCAGGCCCATCGACGACGATGTCTTGCGGATGGTTTACCTGAGTGTGTAAGCCTCCTCTTAAGCCGAAGGCGAATTGCGCTTGTGCGGCAACCGAGCCCAAAAGCAGTGCGATTAACAGGACGTTCTTCATACTGTCGAATGATTTTTTGCGCCCATGAACGCCGTAAAAGGGCGGGCTGGTATGACCTCTCGACAGGTGGCGATGAGATTAACGTTATTCTAACAAATAGGCGACAGTATGCTTTGAGCGACCTCTCTTGCGCTACTACCCGGCCTCGGTGGCGTAACTTTGCCAAAAGATGCCCTTGCTCCTCGTGTTGACGGGTCTGCCGGGGTCGGGCAAGACGACCATAGCCCGAGCCTATACCGAGCGTTACGGAGGTGTTCACCTCAGCAGCGACATAGTGCGCGCGGCCTTGGGTTTGCGCGGTCGGTACGGCCCTGAGGCCAAGCAGCGCGTGTACGACGAGCTGCTGGCTCAAGCCCGACGGGTATTGCAGAGCGGACAAGATGCCATTGTAGACAGTGTGCTGCACCGCGAAGCGTTGCGCCGACCGTTTCGCCAACTGGCCGAGGAGTGCGGCGCTACCTGCCGCTGGGTTCAGCTGAGGGTGAGCGAAGACAGTGTGCGCACGCGCCTTGCCAAGCCCAGACCCGACAGCGAGGCCACGCTGGCAGTATACGAAAACCTGCGCGATCAATGGGAGGAGATCGAAGGAGAACATCTTACCTTAACGGCCGATGTGCTGAGTACCGAGGCGCTCCTCGGCGCCATCCGCGAGTACGCGCAAAGTCCATGATTTCTCCGTATTTCTTCGGCAAGCCGCAAACCATCGGCTCCAAGCCAGGTACGCCTCGTCACTTCTCTCATGACGGCTGAACAAGTGCACCTCATCGCCCGGCGCGGTGCGTATCCCGGCGCTGGCTCTCCGGCCCGGGTGGTAGAGACGCACATCTCTTGGGTGCTGCTCGGCGACGAGTATGCTTTCAAGATAAAAAAGCCGGTTCGCCTCTCCTTCCTCGATTTCAGCACTCCGGAGCAGCGCGCCTTCTATTGCCGGGAAGAGGTTCGCCTCAACCGCCGCCTGGCGCCGGATATGTATCTGGATGTGCTATCGGTACAGCCCACCTCGAGCGGAGGATGGGCCATCGGCTTGACCGACCCTGAGCGCCCCGTGATAGATTACGCGGTATGGATGAAGCGGATGGACAACGGCCGGCAGATGGACGTCCTCCTGCGCCAAGGCGCCGTCGGCCCTGCCGACATGGCGGCGCTGGCCGCTTTGCTGGCTCCTTTTCACCGAGCATATGCTCTTGCAGCCGGCACCTTTGCCGGCCCGACGGCCGACGACTACTTTGCAGACTTTGCCGACCTTTTCACATGGGCTACCGTCGCACAACGCTTGTTAGGTGACGCCGCGCCCAGGGCCTTTGAAACCTGGAAGCCACTTGTGCAGCGCTTCATAGCGGACTACTACGCTCGCCTCCACACGCGCGAGCAGAGAGGGTTCTGTGTCGATGGACATGGCGACCTTCACGCCCGCAACATCTTCCTCCTGCCTCAAGGGCCGGTAATATTTGACTGCATTGAATTCAGCCCACACCTGCGCCGGCTGGATGTGCTCAACGAGCTGGCCTTTCTCTTAATGGACGTAGAGGCCGAAGGATATCCTTCGTTAGCCAAAGATTTTTTAAAAGCCTACTCAGAGCTCTGGCGCTGCATCGAAGAGCAAGAAGACGAGCATCTGCTGACGTACTTTAAGGCTTACCGCGCCAATATCCGATTGAAAATTGCCCTGTTGCAATGGGAACAAGAGCGACAAGAGGCCGCGGCGCAAAGGGCGCGCCAGTACTGGGGCGTGTTGGAGAATTACATGGCGTACCTGGCCCTAAACGTCGGGCGCTAGAGCATTCTCCGTTAATGTAGGGTTCAAATAGCGAGGGCAACTTACTTTTGCCTTTGGGCAGAAGATTGCCGAGAACAGGCTAACACCAACATTTACAACACGATGGCGAAACGGGAGTATGAAAAAGGCAGATTGGTCCTTTTGTGGGCGGTGCTTTTAGCAAGTGCTTTGCCGAGCCGGGGGCAGCTGCAAACGAGTTTCAAGGTGGGGTTAAACAGCGCTCGTATGGACGGCCCTTCGGAGGTCGACCTCGACGATGCGGCGTTAGAGCGTTGGCGCAACATCACCGGTTTTATGCTGGGTGTAGGCTTCGGATATGCCTTTACCGATGCGATAGGGGTTCGGGCCGAATTGGTTTATTCGCGCCGGGGAGCAAAGTACACCTTCGACGGCCCATCGTATCGGATCTTCCGACACAGCGCCGGTTCAACCGAAGCACGAGGGCTCTCGCGCTATCTTATTAGCATACAAAACACCTACATAGACCTTCCCTTGCTCGCTTACGGGCGTTGGAAGAACTTTGAGTTTTCCGCCGGAGCTTATGGCGGTCTGTTGGTGCAGTCTACCGGCGAAGGCTCGCTCACCTTCTCTAACGGGCGCACCGTGCCGCTGGGCAATGTGGTAAGGGATTTAGAGTTCAATCTGCAACACAACTACCGCAAAGACAAACCCGGCCGCGGCGACGAAAGCGAGAGAGTAAGTGTGCAAGTAGACAGCCGCGCGGTAGATATGCCTAAGACGCTGGGGGCTTATTACGACTATCCGGAGGGCAGCGGCAAGCTCTATCGCGCTATAGATTACGGTCTATTGGGCGGTGTGTCTTATTACATGAGCCGCTCGCTTTTCTTGGGCGTGCGTTTTCAATACGGATTAGCAGACATCACCAACGAAAAGGGCGACATCGCCAAAGGCCAAACGGACAACGGCAATCTCATCTACCGAAACGACCACGACCGCAACCTCTTGTGGCAATTTTCGGTAGGTTTCGGATTTTAGGCTGCTCTCTGCCCTCGGAGTGTGCCGAGCACTCATCCGGCGGCTCTTGCGGCGAGTAACGACGGGCTTTTTCTTATCACTTCCATCCCAAACAGATTATGACATACAAAAACTTCACTGCCGCCCTGTTGTGGGCGCTTGCCCTCGCCGGAGGGCTGGGAGCCTGCCAAAAACTGGCTTTAGACGACCTTGAACTGGACCAACGCACCGGTGAATACGCCTTCCCTTTGTTCTCCACCCGTATCGCCCTGCAAGATTTGGTGCTCAAGGTGCTAAACGACTCTTTAGACAGCGACACCATAGTCATCAATCCCGACCAGACCCTGACCCTATTTTACAGCGGCGACGTAGCCGAGAAACCCGCCTCCGATATTTTTCAATTTTTCAACTTCCCCGACATACCCGTACCCATCAACGATACCTTTTACCCCTACCCCTTTAACACGCCCGACTCGGTATACATACGCAGAGTGGAGGTGGGCAGCGGCACGCTAAACTTAGTGGTCAACAATGCGCGCAACGAGCCCATCACGGGCACCTTTTACATCGTACAGATGTCGAAAAACGGCCAGCCCTTTGCCTTTCCCTTCGCCGTACCGGCCAGGCAAACGTACATCTCCCCGCCCATCGACCTAAAAGACTACACCTTAGCCTCCGACAGCAATCGGCTGGAGTTTCGCTATGAGGCCTATTTGCCCAACGGCACGCGCATCAAGATCGACGACATTCTGCCCGGCATTGCCGGCATCGGCTTTCGCATCCAGAACTTCACCGCCAAATACATGGAGGGCTACTGGGGTTACTCAGAGTACCCACTCACGCGGGACACCATCGATATCGACATTAACCAAACCAACTTAAAGGGAAATGTACAGGTGAAAAACCCCAAGGTTACCATGACGATATCCAACTCCTGGGGCTTTCCCACACGCGGTGTGGTCAAGTACCTGAGCTTCATTGGGCGCGACGGCAAAGAATACCCGCTCAAAAGCAGCGTCTTCTTCGGCGATAGCATCGACTTCAACTACCCCTCCTGGGCGGCGGGTGAAATCGGCCAGACGAAGTTTACGGACGTCGTCTTGGACAGCACGAACTCGAACATCGCCGAAATTTTCAATGCGCAACCTATCCGGCTTATTTACGAAGTAGCCGGCATCTCCAATGCCACTAAAGACCCCTCCATCGTAGGCTTTCTCACCGACAAGAGCACTATCGCCCTGCGCATGAAGGTGGAGCTGCTGTTGGAAGGCTCGGTCCGAGACTTCGGAGCGGAGCAAACCCTTGATGTTAACTTCGGCCAATTTGCCGATTTCGACACCAGCCGCATCGAGGCCGTAGAGTTCAAGATCGTAACGGAAAACACTACACCCATAGGAGCGGTATTACAGCTGTACTTCTTAGACGACGACGGCCGAGTGTTGGACTCGCTGTTCACCGGTGCACCACCCATCGTCATTCAGTCGCCGCCTGTAGATGCCAACGGCATAACGACTACTACGGCCCGCACGGAGACTTTCGCCCCCATGGATGTAGCGCGCTTTAGCCGGGTGCGGCAGGCCAAGTCCACGCGGCTCAATGTCGCCTTCACTACCGCACAAGGAGGTCAAGTGCCGGTGAAATTGCTGGCTACTCAGGGCACGGCCGTGCGAATGGGCCTGAAAGTGCGTACGCGGTTGGGCGGAAAGCCCTAAGGAACGGCCCTCTCTCATTTCAGACACCCTCTTTTTGTTTTTCATGAAAAACCGTTTTTCCCTATCCATTCTCCGATACATTTTGGCATCGGCCGTAGGGTTTTGCGCCTCGGCCGGCATGGCCCAACAGGAGCTCATGCTCTACCAAAGTGCCGAGCTCTGGCAGGCCAATGCCGTCAACCCGGCCGTATTCTCACAGGATAAGGTGCTCTTTGTGGGCAGTCCCAGCTGGGGCTTGGATGCTGCGCACTCCGGCGACATTGCCTACAACGACTTGCTGCGCCGCCAAGAGGGGCGAACCGTCCTGAATCTGGGTGGCGCCATCAACCGCCTATCGCCCGAAAACCGGCTGCGACTCGATCAGCGCAATGAACGCGTATCGGCAGGGCTGCGCCTGGGCAAATGGTACCTATCGGCCGGCTGGAGCCAACGCACCGCCGCCACTGCCGTCTACCCGCGCGCCTTGGCAGAGCTCCTTTGGTACGGCAACGGGCCTTACGTAGGGCAAACGCTCGACATCGGGCCGGCCATCGACGTGGTGCGCTGGAACGAGCTCAGCGCGGGATTGGCCCGTCATTTTGGTAAAAACCTTTGCCTGGGACTCCGCCTGAAATACCTTTCAGGCGACGCCATGCTTGCCTCCGACCAGGAGCGGCGTCGGATAAGCATATACACGGCGCCGGACATCTACCAGCTGTCGCTCCAGACGGACTATGGTTTTTATGCCTCCAGCTTCATATCGGCCGTCGACACCTCGGGCTTTGGCTACGACATCGCGTTTAACACGCTCCGAAATCGCTTCGCCCAAAATGCGGGTGCGGCCCTTGACGCCGGTATAACGGTGCGCATAAGCGAGCGCTTCACGCTTAGCGCCAGTGCCTTAGACTTAGGCAGCCGCATCCGCTGGAAGAGCAACACCAACTATTTCCACAGTCAAGGCCAGTTTCAGCACGACGGGGTGTTCATCCCCGGCACCGACATTCTCAACGGCACCGTAGACAGTCTCGATTTCGGCGCAGCGCTGGACAGCTTGAACGAGGTGCTCAATTTTCAGAAAACCGCTGCCGAGTTGACAACTCCACTGCCGGCCCGCTATTATGCCGCCGCACAATGGCAGCTTTTCGACCGTTTGCGTTTGGGTGTCGTCCTGCACCATCAGCGCGAAGAGCGCCGCCAAACCACGGCCGTAGGTTTTAGCGGGCACTGGGCGGTGTTGCCCTGGCTAACGGCCGGAGCGATGTACAGCATCAACGACCGCTCTGCATCCAACATAGGGCTGAGCGCCATCGTCCGCTTGGGGCCGCTGCAAGCATTTGCCCTGTCGGACAACGCCCTGAACGCCCTCACGCCTTACCGATCCGCTGCGGTCAACTTTCGCTTAGGCGCCGCCTTGGTGTTCTAAAGCCGCGCGCTCACCAGGCCGGCTCAAAGCGGTAGTTCTGAAAACGCAGTATGTAGACGTAGGTGTTTTCTACATAGTCGAAGAACGCCGACAGGCGCTCATCGGGGGCGGGGCCCTCTGCCGGCACGCGGGCAAAGCGATAGGCCGAGCGCAAACCGTAGAAGACGGGCTCGGCGGGCAGCTGTTGCACAAAACTCAGCCCTAAACGCTGAAGGCCCTGACCCAACAGGCGAAAGACGTCGTACCCGTTGAAGGCCTCCTCTTGAGGCACCGTTCCGTAGGCCTCGTAAAACGCCTGCTGAAAGGCGCGCACGGCCGCGTTGGTAAAATCCAGATAAGCAGCGGAAGAAATGTGGACGTTGAGATCGACGAAGTACTCCGGCTCGATGTTTTCAAACTGGCGCCACTGAGGCATGCCGTATACGACCACAGGGCGCCCTTTCCGCACGGCGCTGAGCTTTCGGAAAAAGGCCATGACGAAATCCTGACTGCTCCAAGTCGGTAAGACGAACACGGCCGTCTGTCCGGGTCTAAAAGCCGCCTCGAGGTCTACTTTGTCGAAGTAATTGCCCTCGTCTGGAGTGAGTATTTCGGCGAAGCGGCGCCCTTTGCCGGGCTGAAAGAGCGCCGTCCGCTCGGCCTCGCGCCGGCGCAGCACGATGGAGACGGCCTCGGCCGGATAGCGGGCCAAGATGTGTTGGACGATGGCTGCCCCGTGGGCGCGCAGCGAGGGATTGAGCTGGACAAAGTCGGGATTTTGGCGCGTCAAGCCCATGGAAGGGCTTTCGGGCGACAGCACGATTTGACGCGTTTGGCGGGTGCGCTCGGCCAGCAGGGTGATGTGGCCGGGTCGCATAGGGCCGACGATGATCTGAGCCTTCTGCAAGCGGGGATTATCGAGCAGGCGCTGAAAATCCGTATCACTCGAATACGTATCCAGCACCTCTACCTCTAAGTTCAGGCCACTTTCCGACAGTTGCTGAAGGGCGAGCAAAGCGCCGGCGTAGAAATGCAAGGCAGGCTGACTTCGCTCCGGCACAGCGGTCGCCGAGGCGCTTGCTTGCTCGGTCAGAAAGGGCAACAACAGGGCGATGCGATACGTAGGCGTGCCGGCAGGCGGACGGTTGGGCGCATCGCCGATGGGTGGGCGCGCATCGGGAGCGGGCTTCCAGCGAATGGTGTCCATCGGTTGCGGCCGGGCGGGCGGGCGCTCGGCAGGACGCGACGGAGCGGAAGGCCGTGTAGGAACGGACGGCCGATTATCGGATGGGCGACGAGCCGAAAAACAGGCGGCCAAGACCATTGCGACAAGCAGCAACCCGCAGAAGAACAGCTTTCTCATAAGAGAGGACGTGTTGAAGAGCAAAGGTAAGCCCCTCGGCTCACGGCTCCGCTGCAACGGCACGCTTATGGGCATTATCTCGGCTGCCTTTAGCTTACCGCTGCGCATCCACTACGGCCATGGCCACCATGTCCACGATCTCCCGCACCGAGGCGCCCATTTGCAGCACGTGTATGGGCTTCTTCAGGCCCGTAAGGATGGGCCCGATAATCTCGATGCCGGCCAGGCTGCGCAACAAATTGTAGGCAATATTGGCCGAGGAGAGGTTGGGAAAAATAAGGGTATTGGCCGGGCCGTCCACCAAGGTGCTAAAAGGATAGTTCTGGCGCAGCAAATCCATGTCAAAGGCGAGATGGGCCTGCATTTCGCCGTCGATGACCCACTGGGGGTGTTTTTCCTTGAGGATAGCGGTGGCGTGGCGCATTTTGACGGCGGCGGCGCCATCCGACACGGAGCCGAAAGTAGAGTACGTGATCAGGGCAATGCGGGGCTTTATGTTAAACTTTTCTACCTGTTGAGCCGTCTGTTCGGCGATTTCCACCACTTCCTCGGCGGTAGGGTCTAAATTTACCGTAGCATCGGCTATAAAGATGGGGCCCAGGCGGCTCATGAGGATGTACATAGCCGACACTCTTTTGAGTCCTGGACGGGGCCCAACGACACGGAGGGCGGGGCGCAGGGTATCGGGATAGTTGCGCGTCAGGCCGCCGATCATGGCGTCGGCATCTCCGTTTTCCACCATCAAGGCACCGAAGTAATTGCGATGGCGGACAATCTGGCGCGCTTCGCGGTAAATGATGCCCTTGCGCTGGCGCTTCTCGTATAGTAGGCGGGCATAGTGCTCCAGTCGCGCTTCTTCTTCAGGCGTAGCGGGCGCTTTCGGATCGATGATGGGCACGTCTTGAATGGCGAGGCGATGCTCCTGGATGAGGTTTTGGATACGCTGCATATTGCCCAGTAGGATGGGATGGGCAATGTGCTCGTCCAGAACGACTTGTATGGCCTTAAGCACGGCGAGGTTTTCCGCATCGGCGAAGACCACGCGTTTAGGGTCGCGGCGGGCCTTTGTCTGGATGACGCGCGTCAGCGTGTTGTCTACGCCTAAACGCCGGGCCAGTTGCGCCTCGTAGGCCGCCCAGTCGGTAATGGGTTGTTGCGCCACACCCGACTCCATGGCGGCTCGAGCCACTGCCGGCGCCACGGTAGTAATCAGGCGCGGGTCAACCGGCTTAGGGATAATGTAGTCCGGACCGAAGGCGAGATTAGCGTTTCCGTAGGCGAGGTTAACGATATCGGGCACCGGCTTTTTGGCCAAATCGGCCAAAGCGCGCACGGCAGCCAACTTCATCTCCTCGTTGATGACGCGCGCCCGCACGTCTAAGGCACCGCGGAAAATAAAGGGAAAACCCAAGACATTGTTGACCTGGTTGGGATAGTCCGAGCGTCCGGTAGCCATAATAATGTCCGAACGCGCAGCCAATGCATCTTCGTACCTAATCTCGGGGTCAGGGTTGGCCATGGCAAAGACGATGCACTTGGGAGCCATAGAACGCACCATGTCTTGCGTCAAGATGTTGCCCACCGATAGGCCGACAAACACATCGGCGCCTACCAGGGCCTCCGATAAGGTAGCATTGGCCGGAAGGCGGTCGTTGACAAACTCGCTCTTCCTACCGTCTAAGTTGGTGCGCGAAGGGTGCAGCAGCCCCTTGCTGTCAAACATGAAGATGTTCTCCTTCCGCGCTCCCAGCGAGCAATAAATACGCGTACAGCAGATGGCCGATGCTCCTGCGCCGTTGACCACAATTTTTACCTGCGCGATGTCTTTGCCCACCAGCTCCAGAGCATTGAGCAAGGCCGCCGCGCTGATGATGGCCGTGCCGTGCTGGTCGTCGTGCATGACGGGAATATTCAACTCCTTTTTTAGACGGTCCTCGATTTCAAAGCACTCCGGAGCAGAGATATCTTCTAGATTGACGCCTCCAAAAGTCGGCTCCAAAATTTTGACCGTGCGGACAAACTCGTCTATATCGGTGGTATCCAGCTCCAGGTCAAAGCAGTCGATGTCGGCGTAAATCTTAAACAGTAAGCCCTTGCCTTCCATAACGGGCTTGCCGGCCAGCGCACCCAAGTTGCCTAAACCCAACACGGCCGTGCCGTTGCTAATGACCGCTACCAAGTTGCCCTTGGTCGTGTATCGGTAGGCATCTTCCGGGTTTTGCGCAATGGCCAGGCAAGGGGCGGCGACGCCCGGCGAATAAGCCAGCGACAAGTCCCGCTGGTTGGCCGTCTCTTTTGAAGGAACCACCTCCAACTTACCCGGACGACCCTTGGCGTGATAATGAAGCGCTTCTTCGGTGAGTTTTGTCAACTTGTCCATACCCTTGTTCAGCCCTTTCTATTGGCGGAGCGAAGGTAGGCACAGCGCCGATTGTCGCGCTGCGGGCTTGTGGCAGACGAACGACAAAAAACGGCTCGTGTTCCCCCCGATACCGGAAGGCGACCCCTCTTTCCGTCGAGCAACAGATGAGAACTGAGGTTCGGCCCCATAGCGCAAAAGGAACTCGAGCGCCGCCGTCTCGTCCGGTCAGAAGAATTAGGCCGGCAGGTGCAGTTCGGATAACCCTATCCCGAACTACTGTCGATAGATACTGACCCGCCGGGCGTAAAAGCGTCCGTCGGCGCTGTGCAGCGCCACAAGGTATAGCCCCGATGGAAGGGCTCCGACCGGCACTTCGATACTTTGGACACCGCGAAAAATACGGCGCTCCAGCCATGTGCGTCCCGATGCGTCGTACAGACAAAGGTTCAGTTCTTCATCCTCCGAATGCACTATGTACAGGATATCGCTCGAAGGGTTGGGCCAGCATCTCGCGCTGAGGTTTTGGGTAGGTGTAAAGACGCCGACCAAAGAGTCGCAAGGTAGACCCACCGGGTTGTAGGTCGGCATCTCATCATCTCCGTAGCACCGAAAAGCAAGATAACTCCGCAGGCGATCAATAGTGCAGAAATCATGCGCATACACGGGATGCTCGTTCATAGCGCCAAACCGGTTGTTGTACAAGATCGGATGGTAGCTCCCCCAACATCCCATCCGACCCTTCCACACGGTAAGAGGCTGGCCCATGATCGTATCCGAATACACCTCGGTAATCCAAACGGTATCGGGAGTAGAGCCTATGAAATTGGTATAGAGAAAAAAATCGCCGGTTGCCAGGTTGAAATCATACAACAAGTGAAAGGCATGCGTCACATTGCTGTAATAATAAACTTTTCCGCCCTCCTCGTACAGATAATAATGTGCCTGGGTCCCGTTGGTCACTTTTAGGCGTCTACACCACTTGCCGGCGATTAACTCATCGCCGTCGTACTCGATCTTTTCAATGCCGTGGGTCACCACCCGACACGGGAACCCATCCGAACATTCCTTAAACTCCAAGTGCCAAACGGCACCTGCCGGTATAAACCCAGATTGACACAAAAGAGGCCGTGCAAAAGCGCAGCACAAGGCCAGTAAAATCCAATACCTCATGGTTGCAAGATAATTTTGGTAGTGAAAAAATAACCACCGGGGGCCTCGGCGTATAGCCAGTAGGTTTGCCGCCACGATATTGCAATATTATGGAAAACGGTGCGAGTGTCTTATCCAAAAAGAATATTTCGCCATCATACGACAATTAAAAAGTTGGCACTCGGATGATTCGAATCGCCCAGACATCAAGGCATCAAAGTAATGCCGTAGAGTAGTTTGTCGCGCTTTCGAGCAAAAAAGTAGTGCTACTTCTCGAGCGACTTTTTGTGGCTAAATGCTCACAAGTTGTTTCATCGGAAATTGCGAATTACGAGCCGAACGTAAAGGTGACTTTGCGCATGAGGGAACATGGACGAAGCAATACCCCTGCCATGCCTTGACGGCCGATTGGTAGCCTTTGCATGGTAAAGACTCTGTGTCTATGTTGTGGTAAAAAAAGTCCGATAGGGCTACTTCAGAACATACTGCAAAAGACGGCTACGGCAGTTCTGGAGAAAACAAGGATCACCAAAGCCCTGCTTGAGCAATGTTCGGCGCATCGGTCGGCGTCGTATTCGGTATCGGTTAACGTCGCCCGTGTAAGGATACCGTTCCGGCATCTGGCTTGTATGCGCGTTATTCAATTGCAAACTAATTTTGAAGCACCACCAACGAGAGAACTAAACCTAAGCTTTCACGAAGGTGATACACGGTGTTTTGCCTATTCTGCAGCAGTAAACAACTCATTCATAGGTCCAAACATCCGGGCGGGCAAGGTCTGCTCGCCGGCCGTTGAGGAAGAAGTACAAGGAAATCTTTGTCGGGCGGAGGGCTCAGAGCTGGTGGCCGGGTGACTCGAGTTGCCCGGCCACCAAGGCACAGGAAAAGAGTTATCGGAAAACGGCGACCGCCCAAGCCAACAAAAGAGCCGCGCTGTAGGCCGCGTAAAGCGGTATGTCGAGCCATTTTCCCACAGGGATGCCCAGGCGCCGGTGGACGTACCAGGTGAGAGCGGCTTTTTCCCAAAAAAAGGCCAGCACGGCCGACCAAGCTACTCCGGTCAACCCGCCTATGCGGATGAGAGCCAGGCCCAAGGCGACCTTGAGCGCCAGTTCCGTTACTCCTACCTTTAGCAGCACCGGTGCGTGTCCGTACGCCAGTACGATGGCATTGGGCAGCAGGACGCGGCTGATGGTGAGCAACAGGTAGATATTAAACAAAGCCGCTGCCGGCTCGAAGGCATGACCAAAAAGCCCGCGAAATGCCGCCGAAGAAACCGGCATAAGCCCTATGCTGAGAGGAAAGACGCGGTGAAACAGCAGCCGACCTTGTCGGCGCATTTCAGACAACCCGGCCGAGGGCTCGGCTGCTATGCGAGCCGTGAGCGCCGTGCCGAGACCGGAGGCCAAGGCCAGCGCTACCGGCATTTCGCGCGAACCGTAGCGATACAGGGCAAATACCGTTTCATCGCGGAAATACCACCCTACCAGCCAGCCGTCGAACAGGAGGATGGCCTGCCCAACCAACAAGTTGAGCACCAGCGGAAAGGAAAACACGATGTACTTGCGCCATACCATCGGCTGCCATTGCGGCCGCACCTTCCCACACAAAGCCGCCAGGCACCAGACCGCGCGCACTGCGCTCAGGGCAGCCAAAGCCTTGAGGCTGTAGAGCAAATCCAAGCCCATCCACACCGGCGTGCCCAACGCCACCACGTAGCCGCCAAACGACAGTGCCCCCCAACCCATGAGCGATAGCGGGCGCCGATGCAAAGTATACAGATATTCTAAAGGTAAGGTAGCCAGGTGGACAAATAGATACGCCAAATACCACCCCCAGCCCGACTCCGGCTGAAGTCCCGTCAACGCCGGCACCAACACCGACCGACCGAGCCAAAAGATGCCGCACAGCAGCGCCGAGAGGCCACCAAAAAGCGCAAACACGTGAAAAAGAAAGACCGGGCGATCCGCTTCGGATATACCCCAAAAGACGGGAGCGATGCCTTGCAAAAGGCCGTTGGCCCAGAAAAACGCCACCACGGTGCCGACGAAAAGCATGGCCTCGAAATGCCCCACGGCTTGCACCCCCACGGGGCTGCGGGCCAGCAGAACGCTGCCCAACAGGAGAGCACCTACGCGCAACAGCTGGAAAAGCTGCAGGGCAGACGCCACCGATAGCGACGCCAAGCGGAGCATATCAGGAGGCTTTTTTACGCGAGTGCAGCCACCCGCTCAGCCCGCCGATCATCGCTCCAAAGGTGTCGAACTCCTTTCGGAAGACGACGCCACCACCGGAGCGCGAACGCCGCGCACCGCCGGCAATGTCCGGTTCGGTGCGATGATACACGCGTAACCGCCAATGCCGACTTTGGGTGAACTGAATCTCCACGGTAACATCTCCGCCGATGAAGGCCTCGTTGGCCGACGTGCCCGGCTGCGTAATGCCGAACTGAGAGCCCACCTGTACGGTGATGCGGTCGTCGTTGAAGCCACCGGTCAAGCGCACCTGTAGGTCCCGCCCCACGCTGTTCAGCGCCGGCTGGTCGGGTGCAATTTGGCTGCGGTATTCGTTGTAAATGATGTCGAACTCGATACTCGACAAGGAGCCTCCGATCCATTCGGCCGCCAGGCCGTTGAGGTAGTTGCTCAGCTGACTGCTAAGCATCTGCGTCAGGGTGTTGAAGGCAGATGCCATATAGTCGCCCCCTTGTATCAGCGCCGCCGTAGAGGAGGGCGGCAAAAAAGAGCCGACAACCACCAGGCCGAACACCTGGCGCGTCAGCTCGTTCTGGTCTTGGCGCAACAAGTTGAGCTTGCTGTCGGTGAGCGATTTCAGCTGCCCTACCACGTTGGGGAAAGCCAAGTCGAAGCTGATGTTGGGTTTGAAAAGGTCGCCGCGCAAGTGCATCGTCACAATGACACGGGTGGGCCGATTGGCCTCTGCCGCCAGCCCGGCTGCGACGGCCAGCTCATCGCGGATGAGATTGGCCGGCGAGGTGTTCTCGGCATAGGTCGCTTTCAAATTGATTTGAGCGCCGAACGGATCGCCATACCAGGTGATGGTGCCTCCCTCCTCTACGCTGAAAGGCTTGTTTACCCAGTTGAGCAGGGTAAAAAGGTACTCTCCGCGCGAAATGCGGTAAGTGCCGAACATGCTAAAGTCTCCTTCTCGACCGATGACCAAGCGAATATCGCCCGAGCCGCGCCCTTTGATGATGTCACCCGCCTGGGCGTCGAAAATGAGCTGCACCTCGGCCTCCTCCGTAAGGCTCAGGTTCATCTCCAGAGAAACACCGGAAACCTCTGCCGTTCTTCGCCGCCGCTCGGTGGTCTGGGAGGAAGAGGTGTCGGAATGCTGAGGTTTGGTATTTTGAAAGGTAATAAAATGGATTTCCTGCACGTCCGAGCCGGTCGTCCCTACCGGAATATACAGGCGCGTATCGCGGCCTGTGACGGCATCTATGCGAATGCCTACCTTGTCGAAGGTGCCGCTAAAGGCGGCGTTGAAACTGCCCCATGCTTGCCCGTAGAACAGCTCGTTGTCGCTCTGTCGCGTATTGAGAAGGAGAAAATTAGGGCTAAGGGTGCGTATGCGGCAATCGATTTGCCAGTTTTGGAAATGGTCGTGCCGGAGGCCGCCCGAAAGGATGGCGGCGTTTTTTCGCGTAGCATCCAGTATGGTGTCGCCGTCGGCCCAGATACGGTTGTTGGTAAAAACGATGCGCTCGCGAGGAAGATAGAAGAGGGTCTTGAGATAATCGATTTGAAACCGACCGTCCACCCAGGCCTCTCCGCCGATGCTCACGCGCTTGAACGTTCCACCCAAGTCCAGGCGGGCATCGAGCGTGCCGGCGGTGTGGGAAATATCGGGCACAAAGAGCTCTAAAACGCCCAGAGGAAAGGCTCGCGTCATTAAAGAAGCCTGAAACTCTCCGGGGCGAATTTCACCCAGCTCGCTGTGTACGAAAGAGCCGGCGACATGTTCGGAGAGGTAGCCCGCCGCCAGGCGCAGATCGTGCTTCTCGCGGTCGCGCAAATAAAGGAGAAGTAGCAGTGGCGCATCCGGACCTGCCATTTCGGCGTGCCCCATGAGCATGCCGAAGGGTTTGTCGTTCACAAATACGGTATCCGTAGTGAGGTATGCCTGCAGGTTTTTCCACTCGAAGACATCCTCCACCTCGCCGTCCAGGTTGAAAATCTTGCCTCGATAGCGGAGAGAGTCTACTCTTAGTAAGTGCTCGAAGAAGCTCAAGTCGAAATTGGCCAGCGAGAAACGCAGCCCTCGGCCGTCGTTGTGGCTCTCCAAAAGGATGCGCTTTAGGCCGTTCATGAGGTATATGTTTCGCGCTTCCCAGTAGCCCGGCCGGAAGCGGATGTAGTTGTCCTCTTCCATAAACCATGGCTGCTCGAAGAGCGTCAGGTAGGCGGTTTTAAAATGAACGTTCCACAACGAGTCCACGGTAGAGAGCTCGCCTTCCAAGAACAAACGATTGATGGAATCCCTCGCCGAGAGGAGAAAATCCAAGCGGTCGCTCGACAGGTCGCTTTCCCAGCTGACATGTCCCAGTGGATAATCATCCGACAGAGCAACCCAGGGCAAATCTATCTTCAGGCGGCCGTTGTCGCGATTGACCCGCCAGGCGAGTTCAGGTCGGTGCATTTCGGCATCGCCGTAGCGCAAGGAAGGAGCCGACACGCGCATATCAAAATGTCCATCAGGAAGGTTTACCAAAGCCTCTATCTCTGCTTTTTCTATCGGAGCCAGCCGAGGCAGGAAGAGTTGCAGCACATTGCGCGTGTTGCGCAGCTGGCACCTAAAGCGATAATCATCCTCGATGGCGACCGTATCGACCAAGACCTCTCCCAGCGCTTGCCGCACCAGTGTGGGATAATACCGCTGTAATACTATCAAGACATTGGTGCCTATGCGATCCAGCCTAAAGCGGCCTCTTAAGTCGGCCTGCAGGATATCCGACAGCAAAATGAACTGCCGCCGGCCCGGCGCACTTACTTTGTTCGTACTGGCGATAAAGATGAGCGAGTCTAAGCGATATCGCTGCTGCTGCTCTTCGTCTACCAGCTGCAGGTTGCGCATTCGGAGTGCGCCTTTTAGGTTGTCCCAGTCGGAGCCCTCCATGCTCAGGTCTTGAATTTTAGCCGAGAAGACCCACTCGCGGTCTACCAGGTTAAGTCGGCACAGGTCGAGGTGGCGGATGTCGGCCTTAAAATCGAATTTCGGGATGGAGTCTTTGAGGCTGATGGCACCGTCGAAGACGAAGTCGATGTTAGGGTCATTCATGCTGGCGCGGCCCTCGAAGACGGAGGCTTCCAGCCGGCCGTCGAGCGAGATGTTGTGATAATTATACCCTCGAAAGTACAGAGAGTCTACGGTGCCCGTCGCCTGGGTGCGTATGGTGGCCAGGGTGAGACCCGTACCCTGGGCTATTTTGAAGCGAAAGGAAGCCAAGCCGAATTGGTCGTCTCCCGTCCAGGTGGCCAGGTCAAAGTCGCGCATGTGCAGAAAGCCCGAATAGACCGCCCGCTCTGCGCCGCCCTCGAGGTCCAGCTTCATATCTATTTGGCCGTATCCCACATCTGAGATGAGGTCTCCGGCCAGGATGTGGTTGGTGCCGAAGAGCAGGTGATAGAATCCACTGAAGCGGACATGGCCCAGGGTATTGAAGTACGCCGGTGGAGAGAAACCCGGCAGGATGTTGCGCAGGGTGTAAAGGTCGGTCTCACAGGTTTCCAGGTCGAACAGGAGGCGCATGCGGTCGCTGCCTTCGGCCAGGTCATCGCCGTCGAACTTACCGCGCAGGCGCAGCTTGTTGCCTATGCGGATGTCGAGCTTGCGGCCGTCGAGGCGGTTGATACGTCCGGACACCAGGCCCGATATTTCGGCCATGAGGTTCTGGTTGTGAGCGAAAAAACCGTTGGTTTTCAGCTCTGGGCTGAAGAATGTGAGGTCGCCCAGACGAAGATGAGAGCCCGGGGCCAAGGTTCCCTGTAAGTAGACTCGGTCGGTGAAGCGTTGAAAATCCCGATAGGTGCGATAGCGGAGCAAAAAAGTGTCGGTCAGCAGGCTGCCGTTGGTCTGCAAGCGCATGCCGTACAGGGCCGTACACGTGTCGGAGACCTCCACTTGTCGGGCCGAGAGGTGTTGCAGCAAGAAGCCGCTTTGCTCGCGCGCTTGCAGGTGACGCAGTTGACCACTAAAGACCAGGTCTGTGCTGATGTGCACGCTGTCCGCTTGAAGAGCGATATCTTCCACCAGCAAGTGCTCGAAATCGATCACCTCCTCAAAGGCATGCCGCCGGGCGGATACGTCAAAGCGGTCGAGCGAGAAGAAGCTGTTTTGGAGGTTCACTTGTTCGACAAAAATGTGCAGCGGCTCGCTCGGCAAGGTATCTGTTACCACCTCGTCGGCTATGGGTAGACTTTGTAATGCCGTCCCCGAGTCGTGCTCCGCTATGGAGAAGCGAAAACCGTCTAGGTTCAACTGCTTTATACGCAGCTGCCGAGCTCCGGGGCTAAAGTGGTCTACCTGTAAAAGTCCTTCGCGCAAGTACGCCCCCATGCGCTTGCCGTCGAGCCGGTCGTCGAGCAAAAAATGCACATCGCGCAGGTATAGTCGCCGCACGCCCAGCCCAAACGTCGAGGGTGCTTTGCCCGGTGTTTCCTCTGAAGAGGCCAAATAGTCTAAAAGGAATTGCAAGTTGAAGTTTTCCTCGTCGGGGCGCCGGCGGAGATAAACGCGCGCTTCCTCGAGCGCAATTTCGTCGAAGGTTACATAACCGCGTACGACCGACCAAAGGCCTGTGCGCAAACCGGCCCGCAATATTCCCGCATACAGCAGCGTATCGCCCTTTTGGTCGGACACGTACAGCCGGTCGAGCACCAAGGGGTCGAAAAGGGAGAAGCGCACATAGCCCACGGAAACCTCCGCCCCCAGCGCCCTCGACAGCATCCACGTTGCCTTGCCGACCAACCAATTTTGTACCGGAGGAAGCTGTATTAGAAATGCCGATAAGACGAGCAGCCCTAAGATCCACAAAAGGCCTTTTTCCAGCCCATTCCATAGGCGGCGGAGCCGTGGCGTAGGCAGTGGCTGGGAAGCCGGAGCCGGGCGTGTTGTCAACTGTTCGGACATACTTCGTACGGACGTCGCACTAAACGACGCAGGTCACCAAAACGTTTCTCTTGCAGAAAAATATCTCACTCCCCTTGTGCCCACCCTCCTCCTAACCGTTGTAGGCGCTGCTAAAGCGCGCCTTGGATGCCTAGCGCAAGCGGAAACTCGAAGCGCCTAGCAAGCCTTTATCGCAATATATGGCCGCTACGTAGCTGCCCGCTTTGAGGCGCTCCTCCAACTGATAGGAGAACGACAGCCGCTGCGTCGTTTCCAACACCACTTGTTTCGCCTGCTGGGCCTGTATCTCCACCGGCCCAGTGGGGGCATACACGGTGGCTTGGATCGGATTGGCGGAGGAAATGGGCTTGCCTTTGTCATCCGTAACCACCAAGTACAATTTCTGCGGCCCCTGAAACACCGACGGCACGTCCACCAGATCAAAACTGATGAGCAGCTCCCGTGCTTGACGCGCCCGGGCGGTGAGCCGGTCTGCGCGCCGGACCACTTCTACCCGAAAAGAAGTGGCGCGAAACAGGGCCGACTGCGTTTTGCGGATTTGCTCCTCCAACTGTTTTGCAATGTCTTCTACACGCCCTTGCAGCTGAGTGTTTTCTTCGGTCAGCCGCTGGTTCTCCTCGCGCAACTGCCGGTTCTCCTCGCGCAGCAGGCCGATGATGGTCTCGTACTCCGTCTTTATTTTTTTTAAACTATCGATTTTCGCCTCCAGGTTTTTTATATCACGGCTGTAATCATTTTTAATTTGTTTGATGACAATCTCTTTTTGCTCCACAATAAGTGCCGATTGCGCGATTTGCCCTTGTAGACTTTCGTTTTCCGTTCGCAGTGCTGTGTAATCTTGTGACAGGTTGTCTAACTCTTGTTCTAACTGTTGTTTCACCTGCATTAAAGAGTCGGCTATGGCTTCCTGCCGTCGAAGACTCTCCTGGTAAGCCTGGTTCTTGTTCCAAAAGAACCACCCTATGGCTGCAGAAAGCGCCAATAAGAGGGTGATGATAATACTGTAAACGCGGGAATTGCCAGTTGTACTCATAGCACTTTTAATAAAAATAAACAGGTTAGAGAGAAATAGGCGCGCGAGGCCGGAAGTAATGAGCAAATAAAAAAAGAGGGCTAAAAGACCTGCCGTACTGGGACCGCCATGCCGAAAAAGCGACGTAAACAGACGAATTTTTCGACAAATAGGCGTGTTTTTTTTCTTAAATAGAAGTCAGCCGACAAAAGGCTGAACGAAAAGTTCGCGGGTGTCTATTTGGAAAGCCAGTAAGTTTCCCAAACCCGCTTGAGGACTGACGCACGCATAAACGCAGCCGTTGTCTAAGTTGAGGTATTTGTACTGAGTTAAATGTTCACACTGATGCTCGATGATGGCTAATGAGGCAGGAGTGTGGCCGTGTATAATGATGCGATTGCCCAACCATTGGTAATCGATTTGCTCATACCAGTGTCGCAGCCACAGGAGGACGCGGTGGTCATCTAAAGGGTTAGGAGCCGAAAAGTTGAGCCCTGCGTGCACGGCAATATAGCCGGGTACCTCATACCACAGCGGCATAGCCTCGAAGAAGTTCACATACTCCAGGTCGAGCTGTTCGATGGAGGAAATACCGAAGCTGTCTAAGGTTTGCCGTCCGCCGTTTAGACACCACAAGTCAAGGAGATGAGGATTGCCATAGGTATCCAGCAGTAATTGTTCGTGATTGCCTCGCAAGCACACGACCTGCATGCCGTCTTGCTGCAGCTGCCAAACGGTCTTCACCACTCCCATTGAGTCGGGGCCGCGATCGATGAGGTCTCCCAGAAATACGAGCCTGTCGCCTTTGCCGAGAGGCAGGCGTTGCAACAGGGCTTGCAGCGTGCGGTTGCATCCGTGTACATCGCCGATAAAGTAGGTATTCATCTGAGCGCAGCGCTATTGAGGTTTCTTTTTGTCTAAGCGCTCCAAGGCTTCTTTGGGCTCCGGCAAATTGGGCGACATCTTAGCGGCTTGCTTGTAGTCTGCCCGCGCCGCCTCTATGTTACCCATCAGTTCGCTTGCCAGCCCTCGATAATAGTAGGCCAGCACAAAGAGAGGGTCTGTCTTGACGGCGATGTTGAAGTGGTCGTATGCCTTGCTCAGCGAGTCCAACTCCAAATATATGATGCCCATGTCGAAGTAGGCGTTGGAATAGTCGGGGTTTCGCCGCACGATATCTCGATAAATATCAAAGGCCTTGTCGAACTCTCCGCGCTTTTTATAAAACACGGCCTTAAACTCGCGCGCTTCTAAGGAGGTAGAGTCTACTCGGAGGATGTTGTCAAAGCATTGCACGGCCAGCGGGTTGTCCTGGTTGAGGTAGATGCGCCCTAAGAAAAGCCATGCGTCGGCATGGGTGGCGTCGTAGCGGACAGATTTTTTCAAGGCGGCGACGGCCTTGGCGGTATCTCCCATGTCCAGAGCGATGCGCCCGGCCATGAAGAAGGCCTCAGGGTTTTGTGGGTCGAGCCGGAGGATGCGGTCTACCGTCGCCAGCGCCTGAGTGTGCTGGCGCACGATGAGTTGGAACTCACTCAGCTTCAGAAGGGTAGGTATGCGTTCGGGGAAGCGCTCTGCGGCCAATGTCAGCACATCAACGGCGCGCTTGGAGTCGTTTGGCCGGGCGTAGTCAATGAGGACGTCGGCCAGCAGATGATAATACTGCGGCTTCAGGGAGTCCAAACGCATGGCCATGTACAGGTCGGACAGGGCCTCGTCAAAGCCATCCAGGCGATAATATGCTTGAGCGCGTAGATAATAAAGCGAATCGTTCTGAGGGTCTTTGTCAAGCAACTTCGTCAGGCGCGCAATTTCCGGGTCGGTAGCCAGCTGCAACACTGCCTCGGGCACCTTTTTTTCTTCGCGTTTGCAGGCCAATCCCCACAGTAGGGCGCAGAGAAGCATTAGAAAGCGATATTTCATGCGAGAGCGCTCTATGTCTACATGTGATAGAAGCAAAATAGGCCGGGCAAAGGTAAACAAGAAACAAAAAGCGCCGTTTTACGGCTACTTTAAGCGTAAAGCATGCAACTGTACTATCGCGAATTCGGACAGGGCGAGCCCGTTGTCATCTTACACGGCCTGTTAGGGTTTTCCGACAACTGGCAGACGCTGGCTAAAGCGCTCGCCCAAACGCACCGAGTCATCACTCCTGACCTGCGCAACCACGGCCGCTCACCCCACGCGACCACCCACAATTACCCCGAAATGGCGCAAGACCTCACAGCACTGCTCGACCACCTGAGCCTCGACGCCGCTACTCTGGTGGGCCACTCTATGGGAGGAAAGGTAGCTATGCAGCTGGCCTTAAACCAACCGGATCGCGTAGCCCGCCTTGTAGTGGTGGACATAGCCCCCGGAGCGGCTCCCGGTCACCACGAAATCGTCTTCCAAGCGCTGCTGAGCCTGGATATCCGGCACTTGCACACTCGGGAGGAGGCCGACAGACACTTAGCGCAGTACCTCCCGGAGCCCGCCGTAAGGCAATTTTTGCTCAAAAACCTCACCCGAGACCCCGACGGCACTTTCACTTGGAAGATGAATCTGCCGGTGTTGTGGCAACATTACCGCGATATTTTGGCGCCCGTCGATGGTCGCCCTTTCAACGGACCGGCTCTGTTTGTTCGCGGCAGTCTGTCCAACTATATTTCTGATGCGGATTTCCCACTCATCCGCGACCTGTTCCCTCGGGCGCGCATCGAAACGGTGGCCGGTGCAGGCCACTGGGTACACGCCGACAAGCCTCAGGAGCTGTTAGCGCTGCTACAGGACTTTTTGGCGTGAAGAACCGCCATGCCGTTGATTAGTCTGCATTGTCGTGCAAGTATCGGTTACCACCGGGGTTGATTTCCGGCTCGTCGTCTTCGATAGAAAGCGTCCATTCCGACATTTCCAAGCTACTCGACTCGGGTATTTCGTCGAGTCGGATGCCCTGTCGAACGTAGGCGGGCTGGTTCTCCAGTTCGATAATGGTTTGAGGCGAGTTGAGTTTGACGATGCTGAGAGGCCGATTTTGCACCTCGGTGCGGCGGCGTTGGGCTTCGACGAGGCGCCGGCGGCGCTCCTCTGGGCTCAGGTCGGTAGTAAAAGGCTCGTTGGTTGGAGGGGGTTCGTCGGGCTTTTGGCGCACCTGGTCTACCGTCGAGCGCACGTGGTTGAAATCAAATTCGACGGTTGGAGCGGTTTTTTTCGGTGCGACAGCCGGGCCATCGTCATCGGCCGCAGCCGTAATGGTCGCCAGGGAAGGTTTGGGCGGAGGCTCGTCAAGGGGGATTTTTTCCGGGGGAATCTGCGCCACGTGAGTGCGCGCATTTGCCGAGAGAGGCGCTGCTTTTCGCGAGGCTTCGAAGCCGGTGGCGATAATAGTAACGCTGATTTTTTCACCCAGGCGCTCATCAAAGCAATTGCCCCAGATAAGGTTGGCATTTTCGCCGGCTTCCTGTTGGACAAACTCCGTGATCTCGAAGATTTCATCCATGGTGGCTTCCTTGATGCCCGAGGTGATGTTGACCAGGATGTTTCTGGCGCCGTAGATGTTGTTATCCTCCAACAGTGGCGAGCTGAGGGCTTCGTCTACTGCGCGACGGGCGCGTCCTTCGCCTTCCACGGCAGCTGTACCCATGATGGCTACACCCGAGCCGCGCATAACGGTGTTGACGTCTTCAAAGTCTACATTGACGTAGCCGGGCACGGTGATGATCTCGGCAATTCCTTTGGCCGCCGTGCACAGGATGTTATCTGCCTGTGAAAAAGCGGCGGATATCGGCATGTTTCCGTAAATCTGCCGCAATTTGTCGTTGCTGATGACGACCAAGCAGTCTACGTATTTGCGCAGCTCCTCTAGCCCTTCGTATCCGTTGCTGACACGGATGCGCCCCTCAAAGGAAAAAGGCAAGGTGACAATCCCCACCGTCAGGATACCTAAATCCTGGGCGGCCTTGGCGATGATGGGGGCGGCACCCGTGCCGGTGCCTCCACCCATGCCGGCGGTGATGAAGACCATCTTGGTGCCGTCGTCGAGAAAACGGGTGATCTCCTCCAGGCTCTCCATGCAGGCGCGCTTGCCGATTTCGGGCTTGCTACCCGCGCCGCGACCTTCGGTGAGATGGGCACCCAGAGGAATCTTGACGGGCACGGGGCTGAGGCTCATCGCCTGCGCATCGGTGTTGCAGATGGCATAGTCTACCCCGACGATCCCTTGCTTGTACATGTAGGTAACGGCATTAGAGCCACCGCCGCCTACGCCGATAATTTTTATGATAGAAGGCTCTTCTTTTCTTAGTTCGAACAGCATAAGGTCGAAGATTTATAAAGTGAGTAAACAGGGTGGTTGGGCAGGCCCACAGAGTTATCTTTTGAAGTCTACATCGGGTTCGGCTTCGAACCACTCTTTAGTTTTCCGCAACACATTGTTGAGCCAGCCGAGTGGTTTTTCTTCCGATACGTTTGAGGGCCCCTTGGGCTCGGCCGAGGCCTGTGCCTCTGTGGTCTTTTCCTTTCGGCTGACATCCTCCAAACCTCTGAGCAAAAGCCCAATGGCCGTGCTGAACACCGGGCTGTTAACGCTCTCTCGGTATCCGTGGGCCAGGTGCTCTACTGGCAGGCCAATGCGACAGCTCATGCCGGTGTGGAGCTCGGCGAGCTTATCCACGTGATGCAGGAGTGCGCCACCGCCTGTGAGCACAAGGCCGCCGATCAACTTGCGTTCGTATCCGCTGCGGCGAATCTCCCAGAGGACATAGTCAAAGATTTCCTCCATGCGCGCTTGAATAATGCGCGCCAGATTTTTCTCGCTGATCTCCTTGTGCTCGCGTCCGCGCAGACCGGGGATGGTGATGATGCGGTTTTCGTATACCTCCGACGCCAAGGCGGAGCCGAAGCGTACTTTGAGTTTTTCCGCTTGCGGTTGCAATACCGTGCAGCCCTCTTTAATGTCGGAGGTGACCACGTTGCCACCAAAAGGAATGACAGCCGTGTGTCGGATGATGTCTTCGTGAAAAACGGTGATATCCGTCGTGCCGCCGCCAATGTCTACCAGAGCGACACCGGCCTGACGCTCCTCTTCATAGAGTACGGCCTCTGCACTGGCTATGGGTTCCAGGGTCAGGTCGGCCACCTTAAGGCCAGCCTTTTCCACGCAGCGATAGAGGTTGTTGATGGCCGTAATCTGGCCGGTGATGATGTGAAAGTTTGCCTCCAGGCGCACCCCACACATGCCGATAGGGTCGGAAATGCCCTGCTCGTTGTCTACGGTAAACTCCTGGGGAAAGACGTGGATGATTTTGTCTCCCGGCGGCAAGACGAGCTTGAACATATCGTTGACCAGGCGGTCAATGTCGCGCCGAGAGATTTCTGTGTGGTCATTCTCGCGCGTTAAGATGCCGCGATGCTGTAGGCTCTTGATGTGCTGGCCGGCAATGCCGACGTACACGGTGTGAAACTTCATGCCGGCCTGACGCTCACAGCTATCTACGGCCTCGCGAATAGCCTTTACGGTCTTTTCGATGTTGCTGACTACCCCGCGCAAGACACCGGTACTTTCTACCTTGCCTGCGCCTAATATTTCGAGTTTTCCGTGGCTATCTCGACGAGCGGCTAAACAACATACTTTAGTGGTGCCGATATCGAGCGCAACGACCACCTCTGGGGTTTGCGGTGTGAGTTCGGTCATGGTGTGCAAAGGTTACGTGAAAAAATAGGTTTCCTACTGTAGTTGTTGTCCTTTGCGCCCTTCTTGTTTTCCCAAGTGCAAAGGTGTATTGATTCCATTTCTGAAAAACAATGCATTACGGAAATGCTCATAAAAATTGCTCCTTTCCCTTAGCGACAGACCACCTGGCCGTCGTACTTTAAAGAAAGGGACTCGTACTTTCGCCAGCCCACGTAGGGCATACCTTCTTTGTAGAAAATTTTTAGCCTCCTCATTTTGTCCTCTACGTTCCGCAGGTTTCCGAGGAAAATCTTTTGGTCGCCGATCAAGGGGATGAGGATGAATTCCTGCGCCTGGTTGAGGTGTATTTGCTGAATAAATACCGACCACACCGGATCGTCTTGTATGGCCAATGCCAGCTGAAAAGTCTGGCGAAGGGTATTTTTCTTTTTTGTTAAAAAATCTGCCGTGTATGGCGCTATATGTCCGGTCGCTACCAGTACCCGCGGTGTATGAAGGGGTGAAAAGGGTATCATGGCGCCCGTTTTGTCCAAATAATAATTGCCGCCGTTGTTATCCAAGACGCGTAAGACCGGTTCGCGCTGTTCGACCCGGAGGTGTAGGGCGCCGTTTTGCGCGATGTACGCATCGGCGTTGGCAACAAAGGGATCTTCTTCCACCGCTTGTTCGACGCGCAACAGGTCCAACTCGCCGATCTCCATTCCGCGAAGGGCATTTCCAAATGCGCCTACCAAGCGTTGGCGCACCGTACTTTCGCTCAACAGCGAAGCACCTCCGGCCAAAGGCTTAATGTCTATCTGCACACTCGCGATAAAATCGTGACGCCGCTGCATGACCGCCGATAAAAGGATAAGCACCACTACTGCCATAAAGAGTATCCAGGCGATGCGGTCGTACCGAATCTGTTTCCATCGAACGTTGAGCAGGTCTGCCAATAGCATAAGCGACGGTTTTAGTTGTCCAAAAGTCGAGCCAGCGGTTTAGATAGCGTGTCGATATCGCCGGCACCCATGGTCAGCAACACTTCGGGCCGGCGCAGCCGTATTTCCTCTAACAGCGCCTCTTTTGTAGGGAGGAGTTTTTTATCGCCCAGGCGCATTTGATTAAACAGTAAGTCTGAGCTCACTCCTTCGATGGGCTGTTCACGGGCCGGATAGATGGGCAACAGGTAGCACGTGTCCAGTTGGTCTAAGGCGGCGGCGAAAGCGGCGGCGAAGTCGCGCGTGCGCGAGTACAGGTGCGGTTGAAAGGCACCTGTTATTTTTTTACCGGCAAACAGCCACCGAGCGGCCTGAATGGTGGCCTCCAGCTCGGTGGGATGATGCGCGTAGTCGTCTACGTAGATGACATCCGGTCGGCGCACCACAAACTCGAAGCGGCGTTTTACACCGGCAAAGTGTGCTAAGGCGTCGGGCAGGGCCGGGGAGAAAAGTCCGGCGGCGTGTACGGCCGCCCAGGCAGCAGTGGCATTTTCCACGTTGTGTTTACCCGGCAAGGTCAGTCGCAGGCCCTTCCAGTGCTCTGTGTCTGTACTCAGGTCGAAGAACGTGTATCCGTCTTTGGCGCAGAGATTCGCGGCGCGGTAGTCGCCCGCTGCTATGCCGAAGGTAAAAACGCGGCGCCCACTGTTGAGCAGCTCGGCCGCTACCTCTTCCAGTGGAAGGCCGTGCTTATATAGAAGCACGCCACCCGGCTTTATTTGGCGGGCGAACCGGCTATACGCTTCTACTACGGCTTGAGGAGAGCCGTAAATGTCCAGGTGGTCAGGGTCGAGCGAATGAATGACGGCCAGCTCGGGTTCCAGCTGCAAGAAAGAGCGATCGTATTCGTCGGCCTCCACTACAACCCATTCACTGCCGCCCAAGACGCAATTAGAGTCAAAATTAAGCGCTATTCCACCTAAAAAAGCCGTGGCGTCCACTCCGGCCCTTCGCGCCAGCCAGGTGAGCAGGGACGAAGTAGTCGTTTTTCCGTGGGTGCCGGCTACGGCCAGGCAGCGCTTGCTGCGGCTAATGAGCCCCAACAGCTCGGCGCGCTTCAACACCGGATAACCGTGCCTGCGGAACCAGGCCAATTCGGCGTGCTCTTGAGGCACGGCAGGCGTCCAGACGACCAGGTCTACCCGCTCGGGTATGCGGCGCACATCTTCCTCGTAGTGGATGTGCATGCCCTCGGCCTCCAATGCCCGCGTCAGATCCGTCGGTGTGCGGTCGTATCCGTGCACCTGCGCGCCTAAGTGACGGAAATAGCGCGCCAAGGCCGACATGCCGATGCCGCCGATACCGATAAAATAGATGGACTTCACGTCGGTCACTTGCATAGCGCGCATTAGGTTCTTTCAGCAATAGGTGAAGGGTCTGCAGTGTGAGAGCACAGCCGCAACACCTCGCAGGCAATGGTTTCGGCGGCATTCGGTCGGGCCAAGCGGCGGATGCTTTGGCGCAAAGCGTCTCTGCGCTCCGAGGAGGCCAAAAGGGACAGCGCCTCCGGCACGAGTTGCTCCGGAGCAAGCGCATCGGGTATGAGAAGGGCGGCGCCTTGGTCCACCAGGGCTTGGGCATTTCGCGTCTGGTGGTCTTCGGCTACGTTGGGCGAAGGCACCAGGATGGCCGGCTTCTCGGCAACGGCCAGCTCGCTCACCGTAAGGGCACCGGCCCGGGCCACCACCACATCGGCAGCGGCGTAGAGCAAGTCCATGCGTTCGATAAACGCACACAACCGCACGTGGGGCAGCTGCGCCGTAGCACAGGAGCGGTAGTGTTGCTCGTAAAATCGCCCGCACTGCCACACAACTTGAAGGTTCGGCTGCTGTGCCAACAGCGCCGTGTTGCGCGCCATGGCCTCGTTTAGCGTGCGCGCGCCCAAGCTACCGCCTACGACGGCCAACAGCCGGCGGTCGTCCGACAAACCGTAAAAAGACCGGCCTTCGGAGCGCTTAGCCGACAAATGCAGGAAATCCGAGCGCACCGGGTTGCCGGTGAGCACCAGCCGGTCGGCAGGGAAATAGCGATCCATGCCCTCGTAAGCTACGCAGATGCGCTTGGCCCGCTTGGCCAGGAGCCGATTGGTCAGCCCGGCGTACGAATTCTGCTCCTGGATGAGCGTAGGAATACCCATCTGCTGGGCCACCCGCAAGACAGCCCAAGAAGCATATCCTCCGGTGCCGACTACTACGTTAGGCCGAAAATCGCGCACTATCCGCCTCGCCTGTCGCCAACTGCGCCACAGCTTGAGAGGCAAGGCCGCATTCCGGCGAAGACTATCCCACGACCACCCGCGCTGCAATCCGGCAATGTCTACGCCCACAATAGGGTAACCCGCCGCCGGAACGCGCTCCATCTCCATGCGGCCGTTCGCTCCGACAAACAAGATGTTCGCTTCTGCTCGCAGGCGCCGCAGTGCATCCGCAATGGCTATGGCCGGGAAGATATGCCCGCCGGTGCCTCCACCACTGATTAGTATGCGAAGTGAGGGTATCATGATTTCACGGCTGTATCTAGTTTTTCAAGGTAACGGGAAACACTCAGTATCATCCCGGCGGCAAGGGCGTTAAACAGCAGGCTTGTGCCGCCTTTTGAAATGAAAGGCAGCGTCAGCCCCGTTGTCGGCACCAAGTGCACCGATACGGCTATGTTTGCCAGGGCTTGCACTACGATTAGCAGGGCCAGGCCTATGGCCAAGAAGGCCCCAAACCGCTTAGGGCTGCGCGTCACCAGAGCCGTCGCGCGCCACAAAAGCAACACGTACAACGACAGCACGAAAAAACCGCCCAACAGCCCGTATTCCTCGCAGATAATCGGAAAGATGAAGTCGTTTTGCGAGTACGGCAGGTAGTTGCGCGAAATGGAATTGCCCGGGCCCGTACCCAGCCAGCCCCCGCGAGCGATGGCGATCTTGGCCTGCTCCACTTGGTAGCCTCCGTTTTCATCGTGTAAAAAAGTGTTGACCCGACTAATCCACGTATCTACCCGCACTACCTCCGGCTCATAACGGCCGACGGCTATCAAAACGGCCAGCGTGACCAGACCGAGCAATATTAGCAAGCCGATATATTTGAGCGCTACCCGGCCCACGAACATCAGGATCAGGCAAGTGAAGAATAGGATGAGGGCAGTAGACAAATTGGCCGGTGCAATAAGCCCACAAATGACGATAACCGGTATGATAATGGGCAAAAAGGCGTCTTTAAAAGACGTGATATACTCCTGCTTTTGGGTAAGGACATCGGCTACATAAACGATGAGTGCCAGCTTGGCGAGGTCAGAAGGCTGAAAACCAAAGGGCAAGAAAGGTATGTCCAGCCACCGCGAGGCATCGTTGACGCTCTTGCCCACCGCCAAAGCTAACACGAGCAGGGGTACCGATATCACCAATAACACGCGGCCTATTTGTTGGTAGCGCCGATAGTGCACGCGGTGGCTCACGTACACTACGAGCAAGGCCATTACCACGTGGAAAACGTGGCTAAGCAGATAAGACGTCGTGCTGGCAGCTTGCCCCTGCCAAGTCAGCGCGCCTGCAGTGGAGTAGACGGCCAGTATCCCTATAAAGCACAGCAGGAGTACCGCCATCCATATAGAGCGATCGCCCTTAATCTGTGCCGCTATTTTTTGTGCAATGAACATATCCTAACTACTGAATAGGGTTACCGACGAGCTGTTGCACAGCCTCTCGAAATCGATTGCCGCGGTCTTCGTAGTTTTTAAATAAATCAAAACTGGCGCACGCCGGACTGAGCAATACCGTATCGCCGGGCCGGGCGAATTCGGCAGCTGCCGCCACGGCTTGAGCAGCGGTACGCGCTTCCTTTATGGGCTTGTTCTCGGGGCCGAAAACGGCCTTTAGCTTTTCGTTGTCGGCCCCCAGGCATACGATGGCGCGCACTTTCCGGCGCACCAGCGGCACTAAGGGCGTGTAATCGTTCCCCTTGTCCAAGCCTCCCGCGATCCAAACGGTGGGCGTCTCCACGGCCTGCAAGGCATAAGCTACGGCTTCTACGTTAGTGGCCTTGCTGTCGTTAATCCAAGTGATACCGCCGACTCGAGCAACCACCTCCATGCGATGCGCCGGAGGCGTATAGTCCAGCAAACCCTGCTGCACTTGGTCCGGCTTAGCGCCCAGGGTCAGGGCTATGCGCACGGCAAAGGCAGCATTGAGGACGTTGTGAGGGCCATACAGGGAGCTGACCTGCAAGTCGAATCGCCGGCGGCCTACGCGCAGTCCTCCGCGCAACAGGTCGCGCGCGCGAACGGCTACTTGCCGAGGGCCGACATGCGGATGGCGTCTCATATAGTCCGTGCTCACCGCATCCAGGGCATTGTACAGGAAGAGATCGCCTCGCTTCTGGTTTTCGCGAATACGAAATTTCGCTGCGGCATACCGCTCCATATCGCCGCCGTAACGGTCTAAATGGTCGGGGGTGATGTTGAGCAAAGCGGCTACTTTGGGCCGGAAACGGGCAATGTCCTCCAGCTGAAAGCTGCTCACCTCTAGCACGTATATGCGGGAGGGGTCTGTATTGCCCGCCTGCAAGTGCTCCCGGATGAGCTCGGCAAAGCTGTTGCCCACATTGCCGGCCATGTAGGCATTGAGCGCTGCCGTGTGCACTAAATGGTAGGTCAGCGTTGTAGTCGTCGTCTTGCCGTTGGTACCGGTAATAGCCGCGATGGTGCATTTGCCGGCAAAGCGATAAGCAAACTCTATTTCACCTACGATAGGGATGCCCTGAGCCCTCAGCTGCTGCAACACCGGCGCATCGCCGGGTATGCCCGGACTTTTCACCGCCAAAGCCGGCCGCTGAGCGGGTGTTTGACCGATGATCCACTCCGGCGTATGCCCTCCGCTTTCAAAGGCTATACCGGCCTCCGATAGGCGTGTTCGATACGGCGGGCGGATTTCCCCTCCGTCCGACACGCGCACTTCGTAGCCCAGGGTTTGCGCCAACAAAGCCGCCCCTGTGCCGGATTCACCCGCGCCGATGACCACTATATGCTGCTTTCGGGACATCCTATCGAATTTTTAAGGTGATGACGGCCAGCACCGCCAATAGAATTTGCACGATCCAAAAGCGAACGGAAATCGTCACTTCGTGATAGCCCTCTTTTTGAAAATGATGGTGCAAGGGCGCCATCTTGAAGATGCGCCGCCCTTCCCCGTATTTTTTCTTGGTGTATTTAAAATACCACACCTGCAGCATGACCGACAGGCTTTCAATGAGGAAAACCCCGCATAAAACGGGAATAAGCAGCTCCTTGCGCAACACAATGGCCAGCGCCGCAATAATGCCGCCCAGGGTCAGGCTGCCCGTGTCGCCCATGAATACCCGGGCCGGGTATACGTTGTACCATAAGAAGCCGATACAAGCGCCTAAAAGGCAGGCCGAGAATACCACCAGCTCGCCGGTGTAGGGCAGGTAGAAAATCTTGAGATAGTCGGCAGCTACGGCGTTTCCGCTCAGAAAGGCGATGATGCCCAAAGACATGATCACAATGGCCGACACGCCGGCGGCCAGACCGTCGAGACCGTCGGTCAGGTTGGCTCCGTTGCTGACCGCCGCTACGACGAACACCGTCATCAACAGAAAAACGACCCACACCCACTCACGGGCTCGATCTCCCAAAAACCACAACACGCGCGAGTAGTCCAACTCGTTGTTTTTAAAAAAAGGCACATTCGTGATCGGAGCCTTGGCGTGTACCAGCTCCTTGTACGTGTCGGGAGCGCTTTTTATGTAAACGTATTTTTTGATTTCGTACCCGTTCTTGAGCGCCTTCTCCGGCTCCATCCGGACTACTACGCTGTCGCCGGCCAACATCGTAAGCCCTACAATAAGCCCCAACCCTACTTGCCCTAAGATTTTAAAGACACCTTTTAGACCTTTCTTGTCTTTCTTGAAGACCTTAATGTAGTCGTCCACAAACCCAATGGCTCCCAGCCACAAGGTGGCCGTAATCATGAGCAAGATGTACACGTTGTCCAAGCGGGCCAGCAGTAGGCAGGGCACCAAGGTGGCGGCTATGATGATAACGCCACCCATGGTCGGTGTGCCGGCCTTGAGGTTTTCCCCCTGAAGACCCAAGTTGCGCACGGTCTCTCCGATTTGCAGGCGACGCAACACGTCGATAATGCGCTTTCCGATAAAGAGCGAAATGAGTAGCGACAAAATCATGGCTCCTCCCGCCCGGAAGGAGATATACTGAAACAGTCCCGCTCCGGGCAGGTCGGTTGTTTCAGAGAGCCACTGGAAAAGGTGATAGAGCATGCCGTTTGTCGAGTATGTCTGGATTTATGAGCGTGTGGTAAAAGATGCCGAGGGCGATCTTGCATCGCCCTCCGGCCTGTTCAAAGAAATAGTCCCTCCACTATTTTTCTTTCTTCGAAAAGGTATCGGCAAAGCACGGCCTTGTCGTCGAAGGGGTGCTTTACCCCTTTGATTTCCTGGTATTTTTCGTGTCCCTTTCCGGCCACCAGGACGATATCGCCGGCTGCAGCGAGTTGGCAGGCCGTTTTGATGGCTTGTTCGCGGTTTTCGATGATAAGCGTTTTCAACAAGTCCGCTGCACTGAGGCCTGCTTCCATATCTTTTAGGATGGCGATGGGCTCTTCGGAGCGGGGGTTGTCGCTGGTGAGGACGACTTGGTCGCTCAAGCGAGCGGCGATTTGGGCCATCAGGGGGCGCTTAGTTTTGTCGCGGTCGCCTCCGCAGCCCACCACGGTGAGGATACGCGAGGGGCGATGGCGCAGCCGGGCAATGGTCTGCAACACGTTTTCCAGGGCATCGGGCGTGTGGGCGTAGTCTATGATGCCTATGCGGGGGGGATTGTGGGCATCGCGCACCACCTCGAAGCGCCCTTCTGCTCCGGGCACGTTGCTGAGGGCTACCAGGGCCGACTCTTTGTCGATGCCCAACAATCGCCCTACGGCATAGGCGACGGTTAGGTTGTAGGCGTTGAACGCGCCTATCAAACGGGCGTGGATGGTGGTGCCGTCCAATTCCATCTGTAGGCCGCTGAGCGAGTCGTCTATGACTTTTGCTTTGAAATCGGCCGGAGTTTTCAATCCGTAGGTATAGCGCTTGGCCTGGGTATTTTGCAGCATAAACAGGCCGTTTCGGTCATCGACGTTGGTCAGGGCAAAGGCAGAGGGCGGCAGGTCGTCGAACAGCCGTTTTTTGGCATCCCGGTAGGCGGCAAAGGTACTGTGATAGTCCAGGTGGTCGTGTGTAAGGTTGGTGAAGACGGCACCGGAAAAGTGGATACCGGCGATACGCCGTTGGTGGATGGCGTGACTGCTGGCTTCCATGAACACCTCGGTGCAGCCCGCCTCTGCCATCTGATGCAAGAGGGTGTGTAGCGAAACACAGTCGGGCGTTGTCAGCGCGCTGGGCATGTGGTTTGAGGCGATGCGATGTTCAACCGTTCCGATTAGACCGGTGGAGCGACCCAGGGCGGTGAAGAGCTGGTACAGCAGCGTGGTTGTAGTGGTTTTGCCGTTCGTTCCGGTTATCCCCACGACTCGAATGCGGCGCGAAGGATGCCCGAAGAAAGCAGAGGCCAAATATCCCAGCGCCTCGGCACTGTCGCGTACGCGGACGACCGCCACCGATGGCGGTATGGCTACTGCAGGGTCTCGCTCTATGACTACGGCCCCTGCCCCGGCCTGGAGGGCTTGCTGTACGAAGCGATGCCCATCGGTAGAAATGCCCCGCACCGCTACGAAACAGTCGCCCGGCCGCACGCGGCGACTGTCGCTCTGTACGGCGCTAACCTCTCTGTCGGTCGGGCCGAGTACCTCGATGAGGCCGGGAGTTTCGCGCAACAGGTATTCGAGTGTCATGAGGGCAGGTCGTTTTTTTAGTTCAGGGTTAGAGTGACGGTAGGTTTGCCGTAAATAGGAGTTCCCGCCGGCAAACTTTGGCCGATCACCTTGCCCACTCCTTTTACGCGAACCCGGCAGCCGCGGTTTTCCAACAGCGGAAGGGCATCTTTTAAACCCATGCCCACCACGTTGGGGATGAGTTGCTCCGAAAAGGCACGGGGCAGTACCCACAGCGAGTCGCCGCGCGCCGTGAGGACGCCGTAGCGCGGCCATTGGCGCTCGATATGAGCCGGTAGGTCAAGCCAGCGCAGCGCCACTTTCAAGTCTTCCCCCATGCCGGCATCGAGCCGAGGTAACTGGGTTTCGGTCAGTTTAGGCCGCTCTCCGCGATTGATAGGCGGATGTAGCTCGGCTTTTAGCGCAAAGCATTTGTCGGCTATCTCCCGAAATACCGGCGCCGCCGCTTCCGCCCCGTGATAGCCACCGCGCTTGGGTTCACTGATGACCACCATGCAAGAGTACACCGGGTTGTCGGCCGGAAAGAAACCGCAAAACGAGGCCTGATATCGAATGCCGCTGCGCGCTTTAAACTTGTGGTAGTTCAGCTGCGTGGTGCCCGTCTTCCCGGCGATACCGTACAGCGCCGGACGAATGCTGCGCGCCGTTCCGCTCTCCACTACCTCGCGCAGCAACTCGCGCGCGCGCTCCAGCGTGCTTCGGCTCGCTATGCGGCTCTGTTGCACAACGGGTTTAAACACTTTCACCGGCTTGCCGTAGCGCTCGATGCGCTCTACGAGGTAGGGCTTCACCCGGCGACCGTTGTTGGCCACCGAATTATAAAAGGTGAGCATCTGCAGCGGCGTCAGCATTACTTCGTATCCGATGCTCATCCAAGGCAGCGTCGTACCCGACCAGCGCGCCTTTGTGTCGCCGGGTGTCTTGAAATAAGGCGCTTCCTCCCCGCCCACCTCGATGCCCGTAGGCTGATGCAGGCCGAATTGCTTGAGGCGCTCTATAAAGACGGCTGCTCGACGGGTATCGCCGTAGTGGCGCTGGACGAGAGTAGCCGTGCCTACGTTAGAGGATTGGGCGAACACCTGGCGCACGGTCATCGAGTCTAAGCCGTGGGTTGTGGCATCCACCAGCTCGTCTTTGTAAAATTTCACGCGACCACCGTAGACGGGGATCTTCTCGTCAAAATCTTCGATATGACCGTCTTCGAGCAAGGCCATGAAGGAAGCCAGCTTAAACACGGAGCCGGGCTCTACGCGCTCTCCGATGGCGTAGTTGAACATCTCCCACCAATTGCCCTCCGGAGTGCGTCCGAGGTTGGCTATGGCGCGGACGGCACCTGTTTTTACCTCCATGACCACCGCGCAGCCGTGGTCGGCGTCGTGCTCTTTGAGGGCTTTTAGTAGAGCATTCTCGGTCACGTCTTGGATATTGATATCGATTGTCGTCACCAGATCGTCGCCCGGGCGCGGTTCGATTTCGGCTAAGTCGTTCACCGGTATGTATAAGTCGCCCGGCACGCGCAGCATCAGGCGGCTGCCCGGATTGCCGCCCAGCACGTGGTCGAAGCTGCCCTCCAGGCCCACCGGCAAGATGCTATCTCCGCGAACGTAGCCGATGGTGCGCTGGGCCAATACCCTGAAGGGACGTTGGCGCCTGTAGGTTTCTTCCACGATCAGGCCCCCCTTGTGACGCCCCAGCCGAAAAAGCGGAAATTGTTTTATGCGCATCATCTGCGGGTAGGTCAGTCGTTTGGCTATGGGTACATACCGTATGCCGGGGGTGCTGTTGTCGGCTTGTCGTAGGCGCACTAACCAATCTCGATAGGCTCCGGGAGTGTACTGTTGGTCAACATAAGTAGAAAGCATCCAGGCCAAGCTATCTACGTTATCGTAGAAGAGCTTATCGGTCAGCCCTTCGGCCTTCGGATCGAAATAGACGTCGAAATACGGCAGAGAAGTCGCCAAGATGCTGCCGTCTGTCGCCAAGATATTGCCGCGTTCTGGAGCTACCTCTACTACCTTGAGGTACTGAGTATCGCCCTTACCCTTCCATACTTCGGCATCGGCTACGGCCAAATCGTACATCCGCCAGCCAATAACGGCAGTTACCGCTATCATCCCGAAGACGATAGGGTACAGGCGAATCAGCACTTCATTTTTAATATTCAGCATCTGGCCGAGCAGATAAGACTATTTGACCTCGATGACTTTAGGCCCCTCGGGCGGCAGATACAAGCCCATGGGTGCTACTGCCGTTGATACTTGCGACTGCATAGAGCGATACATGATATCGCTCATAATGGAGGCGTACTCCCACTTCAGCTCTTTTATTTCGCGCTGAAGCAGCTGAATCTCCCGAACGTTCTTTTCGGCGTAGTGCGCATTGGCAATGCTGACTACCGACAAGCCGAGCAAGAAGAGAACGTAGTAAAAGTTATCGAACACCCAGCCGGTGATGCGCTGACCGATGTCTAATGCCGAAGTCCTTTTTTTAGCCATAACATAAAGGGTTGGTTTTAACCTTCGAGAGAGGTGTCAGTCTGTCGCTCGCCGACCCGCATTTTAGCGCTGCGTACGCGGGGGTTCTGCCGAATTTCGCCTTCCGAAGGCTCTATCGGTTTTTTCGTCAGTGCCGCAAAGGGTCGGCGAAAATTTCCGTAAAAGTCGCGCTCCAGAGTGCCGTCGGCATTGCCGGCCTTTAGCCAATGTTTCACGATGCGATCTTCCAGAGAATGGTAACTGATGACCACCAGACGACCGCCCGGCGCTAAGAGTCGGGTGGCATCTCGAAGAAACGCCTCCAATGCTCCCAGCTCATCGTTGACCGCGATGCGCAAGGCTTGAAAGACCTGCGCCAAATACCGCTGACGGTCGCCCGTAGCCACACGCGCGCAGACCTGAACCAAGTCGCCGGTGGTGCGAAACGGTTCTCTCTCTCGAAAGGCCACACACGCCCGTGCTAAGGTTCGCGCGTTGCGCACCTCGCCGTAGCGGCTGAAGAGCACCTGTAAGTCCTCCTCTGTACTGCTGTTAAGCCAATCGGCAGCCGTCCGCTCTTCACCCCTGTTCATCCGCATGTCTAAGGGGCCTTCCCATCGAAAACTAAAGCCCCGCTCCGCCGTGTCCAATTGATGGCTGCTCACGCCTAAGTCGGCCAATATGCCGTTTACTTCGCCGTCCTTCACTTTCCAAGCGCGCAAGTGCGCGCGAAGATGCCGAAAGTTCGCCCGAATGAAGCGAAAACCGGGATGACTTGCAAAGGGCTCCTGTTGCGCATTCGCTTCCGCCTGTTCGTCCTGGTCGAAAGCAAACAACCGGCCGCCGGCTCCCAGGCGCTCTAAAATCGCCCGAGCATGACCACCGCCGCCAAAAGTGGCATCCACGTACACCCCCTCGGGATATACATTGAGCGCATGAAGCGCTTCTTGTGCCAATGCCGGTGTGTGATACATGCCCATCGTCTTCAAGAAAGCAATAGGTCCTCCTCTCCCACTCCTTCTTCTCCGCCGCCTAACACGTCGTTGGCCAAATCGGCGATGTCCTCCGCATTTTCGCTTAACAGCTGCTCGTAACGCGCCGGAGACCAGATTTCGACGTAATCCCGAATGGCCAGCAGAACGGCCTCATCGCTCAACTGGGCGTAGTCCATCAGTGCCTTAGGCAACAGGATTCGATCCGCGTTGTCGGTCACCAGAGGGGTAGCCCCCGAATGAAAGAAGCGGATCAACTTCCGATTGCGCTCGTTGAAACGATTGAGTCGGTTCACCCGAGCAGAAATGCCCTCCCAAACCACTCTCGGATACAGCGTCAATGCCCCCTCAAACCCTCGGTTTAAAACGAACTCGTAGCCCCCCACTTCTGCCGCCGGCTCGCCCAACTGGCGCAGCAGCGCCGTAGGCACACGCAGGCGCCCCTTATTGTCTATCGATACCAAATATTCCCCTAATAACTGCATGATAAGTGGAGGTCTAAAACAAGGGGGTGGCTATACTCCTTCAGGGCACAAATATAATATATCTTTTCCCACTTTTTACCACATTACTCCACTTTTTTTAAGTTCATTTTCGATAAAGATAAGATTATCTATTAAAGCACTGATTTTCAACAGATAAACAAAAAATAAAAATGCTGTGAAGAAATCGTTATCGAAGCGAAAACTTTAGCGAAAAAGGTTGATTACAGCCATTCTCCTGCGACAAGGGAAGGCTTCTTCCTCTTATCTTCAGGCAAGCATTGTAAAAAGTGGTAAGATGTGGGAAAAAAGGGAACGCACCCGCTCCCTGCCGGTTAAGGAGGGGCACAAGCCGCTAACTTCGCATACGCGCCGGGTGAGCCTATCCACCACGACCGTATGGGTACTTCGCGCCTTTGCACAGCAATATACGCCGGGCCGTTCAAGCCGGCAAAAGCAAGAGCTGCTCCACGGCGTTTTCGATAAAGTTGGGAATAATGGTGTCAAAAGTGCGCTGGACCTTCATGGGGTTGACCAAGTCGCGCAACATGCGGCGATAACGCGCCTCGCCGTGCTCTTCCACAATGGACTGCTTGCGCTCCGGTTCCATGAAGTAATACAGCAGGCCGGCCGGGTCGGCTTCGGGGTGAAACTGTGTTCCGAACATCTCATCGCTGAAGCGCACGGCCATCACCGCCCGCTCGTAGTGGACATGAGGGCGCAGCTTTTCCAGACACAGGATTTTGGCTCCCAGCTCTTCCAAACGTTGGTGGTCGGGCTGTACCACTTGATACCGGCGAAAATCGGCGATGTAAAACGGGTCAGGGAGTCCCTCAAAAAAGGGCTCCTCCTTTCCCCAATGCGTCTTGTGCACAGGATAGGTGCCAAACGACATCTTAAAGCGCTTCGTCACCTGCCCCAGCCGAAAGTGGTGGCAGGCCATCTGAAAGGAGTGGCAGATGAAGAAACAGTGCTTGCGCCGCTCCGGCTCTTGCTGCGAGCGGTTCCACTGCCATAGCTGCTCGATAAGGTGAAAGTAGCGCTCAAACCAAGGGCCGTCGTTGAGCAACGGGTCACCCGGGCCGCCGGAGAAAATATAAATGTGGTAAGACAAATCGGGCAGTTCGTTCTTAGCCCTCACATCGAAGCGCTTAAAGCGCAGCACGTGAGCATAAGTGGCCAGAATGCTCTCCAACATGGGAATGCCCCGATTGGTCTCGCCGTTGTACATGTCCAAAAGAGCAGCGCGCAGCATAGGTAGTGGAGTAGTTAGAAGAGCCGATGGATGATAACCGCTGCCGAAGATGCGGGAGATTTTTTTAAGAAAAAGCCGAGCAGCCGGGAGAAAACAAATCGGGATGGGTCGAGCAAAGGTCGCACATACGAGCGGATGTACGACGCGGCACCTTTACTTTTGCCGTAACGATAAAGAAATCTCCTTATGAAGCCTATCCCGGACTCTGCCATTGACGCCGTCTTAGACGAATTGGACGATTACGAAGAAGACCGATACGCCGAAACCGCCGATGCTTTCGCCCAGGCTCAGCCTTACGTGTTTGCATACCTGACCCACGAGGAAAACTTTCACCTGCTCACCGAAGAGGAGAGGGGGTATGTGGAATACCTGAGTTTGGTGGTCTGGATGACGATAACGCGGGTTCACGGTTCCATACCGGTAGTAGACGTCGAACGGATTGGCCAGGCGGAAGAGCGCAACTACGAACTGCTCGAGACGGCACCCGCCCACCGCTTTGAAGAGCGCCTGGAGACTTTTTTCGACCATACCGACCAGCCGGCCCTGCTTCGCTTCGCCATAGAAGCGGTAACGGAGGACGACGAGGAAGAGGAGAACTTAGTGATAACGCCGGAGGGACGCGAAACGGTCTTCGTAGCCGTCAAAACGGTTATAGATGTGCTGACGCAAAGCTAAGCGATGCGCTCAGTCGGCCTATCTACATGCCCTGTGGCACAGAGGCCGCCGGCGATAGCGCCCAACCTTTCGCAATCTAACAGGAGTCTTTTTCCCGGATATTATCGGCTTGAGGTAACAGCACGCACAGCGCTCTATCCTTTTCCAAACAACTCTCCTGCGTCTACTCATGAAAATTTATCGAGCGGTACTCTACGGGTTGTTGGGCCTATGTAGCGGTCTTTCTCCTGTGCGAGGACAAGACACCAAGAAGATAGCGAAGGAGCACCTCTACGTGCAAACCTTTGATTTCCACGGCTACGTCGGTCGGCTCGTCCACATGGACAGTGCCTTCGTCGTGATAGATACCGCTCAGGGTGCCGAATTCGCCATAGAGCGCTCCCGCATAAGATACATGCGAAAAGTATCTGCCGACTTTGTTCGGCGATACAGAATAAGCCTGCTTGAGATTCCAATGGGAGCAAATTATTTTGTCAATACCAGCACTCACGGGCCGCCACCCGGGCAATTCTGTTACCAAAGCAGCTGGTTCATACTGCACCAAGTCGCATACGGATTTACCGACTACTTTTCTATCAGAGCCGGCGGCGCCATAGCCTTTTCAGACCTTGCCTTTCCCATGTTTATCGCTCCCAAACTCCGCGTGCCTCTAAAGCCCAACATTTTAACTTTGGGTATGGAGGGATATCTCGGCGGTGGCATCGGCTCTGAAGATTTGAGGAGCGTATCCTTCTCCGGCTGGCAAGGGTTGCTCACGTGGGGCAATCGACACACTCACCTTACCGCAGGCTGGGGAACCTTCTCGAAGGGAAATCGATGGATGAACGGGAGTATCGCCTATCTGGCCGGCTCTCTCCGCTTGAACACCCGATGGGGCTTAATTACCGAAAATTTTATCTCCACCGCATACCGCGGAACAAACGCTCACTTCCTCGGCCTGCGTCATTACGGACGAAACGTTTCTTTTGACCTCTCTCTTTTATATATCGTTGAAAAGAACGTCGTCTTCGGAAATCCTATCGCTATCTTGCCTTGGTTAGGTGTGGGATTATATATGTATTGAAAAACTATGTCGCAACCCTCTCTTGTTTTCTCCATTTTAAGGCTTCTCGTCTTACTCCTCTGCTGCCTTCCCGGACACCGGATGGGGGTAGTCGCAGGGCAAAATACCCATAGGGCCCCGGAAGAATACCTTCTGGTGCTCACCGCGGACGGTAATCGCTTTGTGGGAAAAGTGCTGTACCAAGACAGCGCCACCGTTACCTTATCGACGAGGGTATTCACCGAAATAGCCATTCCTCGAGCCCACATCAAAAGTACTCGGTGGGTGCCTGCTCAGCACTTCAGTAAAAACATCGATGCCACGGAGACACCTATTTACGGCACCTATTTTGTGAACAGTAGCGCCCACGGCATCCCTCGCGGCAGTGGCTACTATATGTGCTCGATGTTATTGTTTCATCAAGCAGGTGTGGGGCTATCCGACCATTTCTCTCTGCGAGGCGGTGTAATGATAGACTTCGATGCGTTCTACTTTCCCTCTGTGATAGTCCCCAAAGTGAGTATCCCTATTTGGAAAGACCGATTGCACGCGGCAGTAGAAGGGCTTATAGGGCGTGGCTTTGACGACTTTCATCCCGAATACACCAACACCGATCTGACCATGCTGCAGGGGCTCATTACAATAGGTAATCGCGCCGACCATTTAACTGTGGGTGGAGGGGTCAGTTGGTCGGGCGGAAGATGGGGAAAGGAACCCTATTTTTCTTTTGCCGGCACAAAGCGGATAGTCGAACGCTTTTCGCTTATCGCCGAAAGTATTTCGTTCTTGGATTACGATCGGAGAGTTTTTAACAGCATGGTAGGAGGGCGCATATACGGCCGAAAGATCAATTTCGATTTTGCCATAGTTTGGAGTGCGGACTACGACGAGTTTCTCCCTTGGGCAAGCCTAAGCGTCAACTTCTACTGAGAAGGTTTACTGCCAACCCTTTTCCGCCGTTGGGCCTAACCGCCGCGCGGGAAGCTGGCCTTTTCTTCATCCACCTCATCCGGCGGGCCGGAGCGAAGCACGCGCCAGAAAAAGTAGCCGGCCATGGCGATGACCACGCCGTTGGCTAAAATCATAGTGATCAGTGCTGAGGTATTCATAGACAGACGAGTAAGCGCGATAAACAATTCAATCTTTCCGAATGACCGGGATGTATCCCTCGCGTTTGCGTTTGCGCTCGGCTAAGTAGACCGCGTACGCAATGAGAGCAAAAACGGCAACCAAAAGTCCCCGAGAGGCGTTGACGAAGAGGAGTTTTTTGTTTAACTCGGCTTTTTGAGCAGGGTCTACCGCTGCGGCTATGGCTTGGTGAATATCGGCATTAACCGCTTTGTCCAAGATGCCGCCCTCCTGCACCAAGCTGCCGACAAAGACCGCGACGAGAATAGCCGGAGTGACGTACTTGATGATGTATTTATACACTATCGGCACACGGATATCGGCATGACGCGTAATTTCGGCCCAGGCCTTATCCATGCCGAAGACCCAGGCAAAGAGGATAATTTCCAACATGGCAAAAACAACGAGCGACACCGAGCCCGCCCAATAGTCGTATTCGTCAAAGACGCCGTATTGAAAAAACCATACCGTGGGCGCACCCAACAGAAAGGTCATCAATCCGAAAACCCAAGCGGCGTGCTCTCGCTTCCAGCCGAACTCATCGCGCAAAAAACCCATTACCGGCGTACCCATGGCCAAGGAGGAGGTGATGCCCGCAAAGAACAACAACCCAAACCAAGCCATGCCGGCCAAGGCGGCCAACAAGGGCCCCCATTGTTGGAACAGATAGGGCAAAGTGCGGAAACCCAGCCCTAAACCACCCGTCTGCGTCAGCTCTATTACCCGCTCAATACCCAGGTAGCCCACCGAGATAGGAATCAAAATGGCAGCTCCCAAGACCACTTCCACAAACTCGTTCATCCAGCCGGCCGACATGGCATTGAGTGCTACGTCATCGCGCTGGCGCAGGTAAGAGGCGTAGCACTGAATGCTGCCCATGCCTACCGAAAGGGTAAAGAAAACCTGACCGGCAGCAGCCAGCCACACCTTGAAGTTCCATATGGAGTCAAACTGCGGGGTCCACAGAAAATTAAGCCCCTCCGTGCCGTCGTAAATGGCCCCGTCCGTTCCGGCCTTTAGCGTGATGCCGCGAACGGCCAAGAAGAGGCCGAAAAAAATGAGTAACGGCATACCCACTTTGGCCGCCACTTCCACGCCTCCGGCTAAGCCGCGCGACAAAATCCACGTGTTGAGCAGCAGGCAAATAATCCAAAAAACAATGGGTTCAGAGGTGCCCAGGCTCACGTAGTCTGTGAACATCTGGCTGACTGCAATACTGTCGTAGCCGGAGAATGCTCCACTTACCGAACGCCACACATACGCCAACGTCCAGCTCTCCAAGTAGCAATAGTAGGCCGCTACGGCCAAGTTGGTAAAGATGCCAAATACGCCGACGTATTTCCATATGGGGCGCCCGCCGCTGATGTTGTCCAAGATGAACGGCGTCGAATGATCGCCGTATTTGCCCCCGTAGCGCCCCATGCTCCACTCTACCAACAAGAGCGGAATGCCCATCAAGAGAAAACAGGTCAAATAAGGGATGATAAAGGCCCCGCCGCCGTTTTGAATGGCTTGTGCCGGAAAGCGCAAAAAATTGCCCAGACCCACGGCATTGCCGGCCATGGCCAGCACCAGGCCGACCCGAGACCCCCAATTTTCTTTGCTCATAAGCAACTTCGTTTTGTTCCTACTTCGGACGAGAAAGTTTTTTCCGGCGGGAAAGATAGAGTAAGGATTTAGTGTGGTGAAAAATTTAAGCGGCAAAAGCACGAGAAGCCGCCACTATATCAGGCGCCGCACAGAGGCGGTGGCCGTCAAGCGACCGTCGGGCGTCAGCCCCTGTAGCAACAGAATGCCCGGTCGCTTGCCGGGCTCGAAGCTGCCCAGAGTGTCGTCAAAGCCCAGCGCTTGCGCACCGTTGAGCGTGGCCCAGCGCAGCAAGGTCTCAAAAGGGACGTAACTTTGATAGCGCGCAATCGTTTTCATTTCCTCCAAAACGGACAGCTGCCAATTGGACGTCAGGCTATCGGTACCGATGGTCACGCGCGCTTGGTCTTCGATGAAATACCGGTAGTTAGGCAGGCGATTTTCGATGTACAGGTTGGCATTGGGACAAGTAGCCCAAAAGGTGTTCGGGCTCCAGTGTTGGGCTGCCCGGATGTCGTCCGGCGTAGTCAGGGTGTTGTGCACAAACAACGTGCGCTGTTGCGGGTCTAAATGCTGAAGGGCGTAGTGAATGGAGGTTTTCCCCGTCGGCTTGAATGTGCTTAAGTCAATGCCGAAGCGGCGGTAGAAGTCGCGAAAGCCGCCGTCGCCGGAGAGGAAGAGCCTGTTTTCGTCAGGCGTCTCCTGATTGTGTAGACTCACGGTGACCCGCCGCTGAGCATTAAGCTCTCTAACCCGGCGAAACAGCTCGACGCTCACGCTATAAGGCGCATGCGGCACTATGGCTTTTTGGTGACCGTCTGCATCCGGAGCGGCCAGATATACCGGCATCCAGTCGCTCAGAGCCTTTTCGGCACCGGCATCTTGTAGAAAATCGAACACCTCCACAAAGGTGTAATAGCGCAGCCGACCTTTAGCCTTTAGAGCAAAGGTGTCGGTTTTGTTGGAAATATCACCCACCGCCATAATACCCTCCCTTATCATTTCTTCCTCTGCGCGTTCCATCGCCTCGGCTATTGCCTCCGGCGGAAAGTCGCGCTTGGTCACCACCTCCGTAATGAAGGGAATGAGCCCTGTACCCGTGTGCACAAGGCCTTTCATGTGCGACAATTCTAGGTGGCAGTGCGTATTGACGAAGCCCGGGATCAACACACCCTCATAGCGCTCTACGCCGGCCGGATCGTGGCGGCTTTCGTCTTCGATAGCCAAGAGAGTGCCCTTTTCATCGGTAATGAGCACCACCCTCTCCAAGGGAGGGCTACTCACCGGATAGATGCGCGAAGCCGTGATTTTGCGAAGCATAGGACGTAACAGAGAAGAGATGTAAACAGATGGCTAGACCCTTCGGTAAGGGCGCCCCCGGCTACAGACAGACCGGATAATGGCAATTCTCGGCGCCGGCCTCTGTTGTCACTCGTCCTTTTTCAGAGGCGTCGGACTTTGCCGCAAAATGGAAGGCGGCGCCGGTGGGGCCTTGCGCGGTAAAATGCCGCCCGCAGGAGGTTGGGTCAGGATGGGTCCCGTACCCGTTGCCGGCACTCCGCCCGTGCGCGAAGAGAGGTTGCCTCGGAAATTGACCAACTGGCGCAGAAGATCGTACCAAAACTTGGCGCCCAATGAAATGGCCAGCGCCGTAGTGAGCCATCCCAGTATCTTGAGCAGCCACCAATGGTTTCGTTCCTCTTCGGCGGGCCACTCGACGTTTGCCCAGCCCACACCCAAGGGCGATCGCAATGCCGCGATGTTTTGACTCAGCAGCGAGTCCAGTCGCGCCCTTGCCGCCCAATAGTCCGGAGCAATGAGAGCGCTGTCTAATTCCCGAGGTGCCGGTTGTGTTTGCACGTATTGCGCAGCAGCATCCGCCAAAAACTCTCGAAAGGCAGCATTAGTGCTCAGCGTCGAGTAGATGCCGATCACGTCTACGTTAAAAATGACGGCAATGATGAAGCCTATGAAAATAAGCCAATTGCGAATGTTGTTGACGTACCACTCCGAAGCGCGCTCCATGACCTCGTTGTACCACTCCTCTACTTTATCGCGAAAGCGCTCTACATCGCCTTGGGCTTCCTGATACAAGAAAATGAGCACCTGCTTTAATCGCCCCTCCGGCAGCTTCTCTAAGGCTTCCCGTACATCCTCACCACTATATACGTTGGAAAGGTCGAGTAGAATGCCTGAAAAGGTGCCGGGGCGTATATAAGAGGGAGGCAGAGGCTTTCGTCGGAAAAAACCCAAAAAAGAGGCTTTTTCGCCCATCTGCTTGTAGTAAGGGTGCTCGGTAAATTTCTGGGCGATGGTGTCGCCGAGCATGCTCCTGAATACGTTCACGAGGTTTTTACCGCGCAACGTCAGCAGACCGGCTACCACCTCCATAACGGTGGTGGCCAGCAGGCTAAACAGCAACAGGATGAAGACAATGCCGATGACGATGGAGAGCAGGCTGAGCATAGCGTTTCGGTGTTCGCAATAAAGTGTCCGCGAGCAGCAAACTTACGCGGTAACACCGGCTAGAGGAGCTTTCGAGCCGCTAATTTTGTCCGTAAACCGAACCAAGCGCCCTTTTCGCTAAGCGAATGCCAAAGGATAGCCCATTACAGGCTCGAGGAAGGGCGAACTTGGAGTGGCTTATCTTTGTTTCTCCGGTGCACTATACGCACACTTACCTTCCCATTTATGTCCACTTCACAACAAGTTGCCGATTTGCTACAGCGTGCCCTGCGCCTAGAATGGCTAACTCCTGAGGAAGGCGTTTTCCTCTTTGAACAGGCGCCTACGGCCGACCTGATGTACGTAGGTCATCGGCTCCGGCAGCACCACGTGCCGGGAAACGTCGTTACCTGGATCATCGACCGAAATGCCAACACCACCAACGTCTGCATCGCCAACTGCAAATTCTGCAACTTCTACCGCCGACCGGGACACCCGGAAGCGTACATCACTACCCTGGAGGAATACAAACAAAAAATCGAAGAAACTTTTGCTCTCGGCGGCGAGCAGCTGCTGCTACAAGGCGGACACCATCCGGACCTAAGCCTGGACTACTACACCCGGCTGTTCCGCGATTTAAAAGCGCTCTATCCTCATTTGAAACTGCACGCCTTAGGGCCGCCCGAAGTGGCCCATATCTGCAAGTTGGAGAAGATGAGCCACTACGAGGTGCTAAAGGCTCTCCAAGAGGCCGGCTTAGACTCGCTTCCCGGGGCCGGTGCCGAAATTCTCAGCGACCGCGTGCGGCGCCTCATCTCCAAGGGTAAATGCGGTGCCCAAGAATGGCTGGACATTATGCGGGCGGCCCATCAATTGCGCCTGACGACCTCGGCCACCATGATGTTCGGCCATATCGAGACCAACTTGGAGCGCATGGAGCATTTTGCCGCCATACGCCAAGTGCAGTCGGAAAAGCCGGCCGATGCCAAGGGCTTTATCGCCTTCATCCCTTGGCCCTTTCAGGACGAGGGCACCATTTTAAAAAAGCTGAAGCGCGCGCGCAACGCCGTCACCGGTGACGAGTACGTGCGCATGATTGCCATGAGTCGCATCATGCTGCCCAACATTGTCAATATTCAGGCTTCCTGGCTTACCGTAGGTAAGCAGGTGGCCCAAATATGCCTGCACGCCGGGGCCAACGACTTCGGCAGCATCATGATTGAGGAAAACGTCGTCTCTGCCGCCGGAGCGCGCTTCCGCTTCACCGCCGAAGGCATTCAAAACGCCATTCGCGAAGCCGGCTTCGAGCCGCGCCTGCGCAACCAGCAGTACGAGTTCCGCCCGCTTCCGGCCAACATGCGCCAGCAGGTGCTCGACCGCAGCGCGCTCATCGTCGATTGACTAGCCTGTCCGCCCCCACTCCTGCCACAGCAGTTGCTGCACCTCCTCGAGGCTCTTGTCGCGAAAATCGGCAAAGCGATACTGGGGGTAATGGGCTCGAAGGTGCAAGATGTAGTCGCGTCGCGTAGGGTGCGGGGGGAGCTCCGGCGGTATCTCCTCCAGCTCTACGATGAAATATCCTTGACGGCCGATGGCCTCCTTCATCTCGGAGGTGGCCGTCTCGACGTGACAGAATCGGCAGCGCTCTGCGTGGAGCCGAGCATCCGGAAAGCCTTTCTGCTTCAGATACTCCCGGCCGAAAGCATAAACGGTTTCGGCATCCGTAACTGCCGCAGGCACTGCGATATCGAAATGCAAAGTGGTGCCGTCGGGTTTGCGGTAATAGGTGTCCCAAATGGCTATTTCCATAATCTGCGAACGATTTACTGACCACATGCGCATTTGGCGTGCTGGCAGGTGTGCAGGATGCCGGCGCCGTTCGGGTCGGCACCGGGCAGCTCAAACCAGAAGGGTTCCCTGCGCCGAGGATTGGGCGCAATCTCGTCGAGGGTCTCCGCGTCATAAAGCCGACCGTTGACCATGACGTAGCGCACGTGTTCCGTATGGCGAATGTTCTCCAGAGGATTTTTGTCCAGCACCATCAAGTCGGCCAGCTTACCTGCGGACAAGGAGCCGATTTCCCGCTCCATGCCCAGGTAACGCGCGCCGTTCAGGGTGGCACAGCGCAGCGCCTCCAGGGGCGTCATGCCGCCCTGTACCAGCATCCACAGCTCCCAGTGGGCGCCCAGGCCCTGTAGCTGGCCGTGTGAACCGAGGTTGATGGGGATGCCCGCGTCCAGCATTTTTTTGAGCTGTTTACCGACGAGGATATGGCCGTTCTCATACTCCTCCTCGGGGATCATCGTGCGATGACGCGCCCGCTCGTTCAAGATATGCCGAGGCGTGAAGCGCAGCAGCCGCTCTTTTTTCCAGATATCCTCTTTCTGATAGAAGTAATACTCGCCGTTGACGGCCCCGTAGCAGACGATAAGCGTAGGCGTGTTGTGCGCCTGTGTGCGGCGCCACAGCTGAATCACGTCGTCATAAATAGGTGCTACGGGCAGGTTGTGCTCCACACCGGTATGCCCATCCGCCACTTGGGTGAGGTTGTGAAAGAAAAAAGACCCGCCCTCCGGCACCACCAGCATGCCCAGCTCGCGGGCGGCGGCAATGACCTGTTGGCGTTGGTCTCGGCGAGGTTGATTGTAGCTTTTCACCGAAAAGGCCCCCCAAGCGCGCGTGCGCCGCAGCGCGCTGCGGGCGTCCTCGAGGCTCTGAATGGGCGCCTTAAAGTCGCCGTCGGCGCCGTAGAGAATGGTACCGGTGCTGTACAAGCGCGGCCCTACCATGCGCCCGCTGCGCAGCATTTCTGCATTAGAGAAGACCATTTCAGAGTTGGCCGAAGGATCGTGCATCGTCGTTACGCCGTAGGCCAAGTTGGCGTAGTACTCCCACTGCTTTTGCGGGTTTAGCCCGTATCGGAAATTGCCGGAGTGAGCGTGCACATCGACAAAGCCCGGGAGAATCGTCTTGCCCCGGCAATCGAGGCGGTAAACCGATGTCCCGCGCAGGCGGGCCTGCAAGGCGGCGTTTCGCTTGAACTCGGCAGTGCTGCCGACAAAGGCAATGCGGTTATCTTCCACCACCAGCACGCCGCTTTCCACCACGCGGTCGCCCTCCATGGTAATGATGCGCGCGTTCTCGAATACGATCCATCCGCGCGGTTGGTCGGCGGGAAGCGTGAGACCTATCTTCACTCCGGAAGCCGGGAGAGGCGGTAGGCTATCCGGCCCGTCGGATAGGAAAGCAAACCGGTCTTTGAGCGCTAGGGTAAAATATTCATCGCCCAGCGTGTAGTGCACCTTGCTGCCGTCGGCGCTCCAATGAAGGTTGTAGCCGGCATCTACCGAAATCAAGCTCGACGGGAAAGCCTTCGTTTCTGCGCTCAAATCGAGGGTTTGGCCTGCGGCAGGCCAAGCGCAGACGTAGGCCTTGTGCAGCTCGGTGAAGGCCAACCACCGCCCGTCGGGCGACGGTACCCACTGATTGACGTACTTGCTTTTGAATAACTCGCGCCGATCTTGGCCGTTCAGGTCAAAAGAGACCAGTTTCTTCTCCGGTGGGCCGAACAGGTAACCGCCCAACTGGACGTAAATGCGCACTCCGTCGGGGCTAAAGGTGGGGTTTTCACCTTCTTCCGTAACCAAGCGCAGTTGGTCGGGCCGGTCGAGCTCGAGGTAATAAATGCCGGGTTTTTCGACCTTGGCCAGGCCCAGCTCGTCGTCTCCGTGCTGAAGGCGAAACACCAGGCGCTTGCCGTCCGGCGAATAGCGCGGTGTTCGGAAGATACCTCCCCACACCGGCACCTGCTCCAGGTGGCCGTCGGTGAGATGGAACTGCCACAGCGCGCCGCCGTAGCGGTCGTTCCAAGTGACGAAAGCGACCTTTTGGCCGTCAGGGGAAAAGCAAGGCTCAAATTCGAGCATCTCAGGGTTCTCCGCCTCGGCATCCACAAAGCGGCAGCGGCCGTAGTTCGTTTTAACGAGGGGTTCTGGAGTGCCGTCGGGCAGCCTCTTCTGGTACAGCTTACCGGCGGCATTGAAGATGAGAATTTGCCCGTCGGGCGAGGTGATGGCGTGGCGGATGGCGCGAGCGGTAAAGGTGGGCTCGAAGACGCGGTTCTCGAAACGCAGCGTCTCGGCTATCCGCGTCGTCACAGCACAGCGAAACGGTATTTCTCTTGCGAGCGCGGGCATGCGACCATCCAGACGCGATAGGTCGAAATCTATGCGCCGAATTTTTCCCCCTGCCCATATGATTATGCTTCTGGACGAGCTACCCTCTGATATAGGCATCCAAGCAAAGCCCGGGTATACGCCGAAAATAGTCCAGGCCTCCTGTTGGTCCTTGTCGAGCCGGTCGTACAGCAAATACTCTTTACCCGTAGAAAGGTGGCGCACAAAGAGGGCGGTCTTTACGTCTACCCGGCGTACAAAGGCCAACCATTGGCCATCGGGGCCTACTTGCGGTCGGCAGGCGCCACCTGAGCCGCCGGTTAGGGTTTCTATCTTACCGGTGTGGCGGTCGTAGCGCCGCACGGCAAAAATTTGCTTGAGCGGATCCTTGTTGTACTGAAAAAAGCCGCCCGGGTACATGTCTTCGCTGAAATACACGTAGCGCCCATCCGGGCTGACGGAAGGCTCGTTGACGTCTTGCTGGTCGTTCTTGCGCTTCGTCAGTGGCACTCCCTCTCCTCCCGACAAATGATAGAGCCACAACTCCCCCGCACCTAATGAGCGTGTACTGGTAAAGTGCTTTCGCGCCACGAAGTAGGCTCCGTCGGGCATCCAGGCGGGGTTGTTCAGCAGCCGAAAGGTCTCGTTGGTCACCTGACGGGCCGCCGAGCCATCGGCGTTCATCACCCAGATATTGTCGCCGCCACCCGCATCGGAGGTAAAAAGTATTTTCCGGCCGTCGGGCGAGTATCGAGGTTGTACCTCCCAAGCTAGGCCGGAGCGTAAGCAGCGAGCCTCGCCACCCGAAATCGGCATGGTGTAGATATCGCCCAACAAGTCAAAGACGATTGTCTGACCGTCGGGGCTGACGTCCACATTCATCCAAGTGCCCTCCGTCACCGTAAACGTTACCTCTCGAGTGGGGATGCCCTCCGGATGGGAAACGTCCCATCTCTTCTTTTCCGTCTGAGCGCCCAGCGGCCAACCGTTGCAGGCCAACAGGATAGCAAGCGCGTACAGCTGCCTTTTTTCGGCAATACACCGTTGGAAAATAACACCCATAGCCGCGACAACTTGTCTCGATTCCGTGAAGAGAAAACCGGCCCTTAAGAGGCCTAACGGCGGCAAAAGTACAGGTTGCTGCGGTGTTTACACGGATTTAATACCGCCCTGCCCTCCACTTCGCGCTATCTTCGCCCGGGCAAATCGGCCGTTTACTTTCATGCACTCGATCGTCATCTTTCACCGAACTCTCACATTTCTTATCGTGTGGAGCCTGTGGGCTTTGCCATCCCTCGCTCAGCACCCGTTGCTCCAGTCCGGCCCCATGTTGGGCTATGTAGATATGAAAGAAGTGCTCTTGTGGGCACAGACCAAGCAGCAGGCGACGGTGCACTTTGTTTACTGGGATAAAGAAAATCCTTCAGAGCGCTTTCGCACCGACAGCGTGGTCACGGAGAAGCGAACGGCTTACACGGCCAAATGTGTAGCGGATCGCGTAGAGCCGGGGCGCAGCTACGTCTATCAGTTGTACCTGAACGGAGCGGCGGTAACCCTACCCTACCCTACCGAGTTCAAAACTCAGCCGCTCTGGCGATGGCGCACCGACCCGCCCGACTTCACCGTAGCGGCAGGCAGCTGCTCTTACATCAACGAGCCGCGGTACGACCGCCCCGGACGCCCCTATGGCAGCAATTATCAAATATTCGGTGCCATCGCCGGCCAAAAACCCGACCTCATGCTGTGGCTGGGCGACAACACTTACCTACGCGAACCGGACTGGTACACGCGCACGGGTATGTTGCACCGCTACACACACGACCGAGCGCTCCCCGAGCTGCAGCCGCTGCTGGCTGCTACCCATCACTACGCCATCTGGGACGACCACGACTACGGCCCTAACGACAGCGACGGCAGCTGGATCAACAAAGACCTCGCCCATGAGGTCTTCCAGGCTTTCTGGGGAAATCCGACCTTCGGCTTGCCCGACAATCCCAAGGGCTGCACTACCCATTTTCAGTATGCAGACGTCGATTTCTTTCTTCTGGATAACCGCACCTTCCGAACGCCCAACAACTGCAAAACCTGTCCCTGTACCGTTTTGGGAAAAGAGCAACTCGACTGGCTGCGCCACGCCCTGGCCGCCAGTCTGGCGCCGTACAAAATAGTAGCCATGGGCGGTCAATTCCTCAACACCTATGCCGGCTACGAAACCTACAGCAACCTCTGCCCGGCAGAGCGCGATAGCTTGCTGGCCTTTATCGAGCGCGAGGATATCAAAGGCATCATTTTCCTCACGGGCGACCGCCACCACAGCGAGCTGAGCGCCGTCAAAAATGCCCGCGGCAATTGGATATACGACCTGACCACCTCTCCTCTGACCTCGGGGGTAAACACCGGTGCCGTACGCGAAGAGAACCGAAACCGCGTAGAGGGCACGCTGGTTACGCAGCATAATTTTGCCCTGCTGCGGTTTAGCGGCCCGCGCACCCGGCGCCAGGTAGAGCTCTCCATACTGGACGCGGAGGGCAAAACCCTGTGGAAGAAAACGATTCTACCTACCGGCCAGCTGGATTAAGAGTAATGCCTTGCCAACTACTACTGAACGCATGGAAAGCAGCTCCCGACCTGTCGGCGTCATCGGAGCCGGTTCTTTCGGCACCGCCATAGCCAACCTGCTGGCCCAAAACTGCGACGTCCTGTTGTACAGCCGAAAGCCGGAAAAGGTCCGACAGATTAACCAACACGGCGAACATCTGGGTGTACCCTTGTCTCCAAGGGTGCGCGCTACCGACGATGTGGCCGAGATGACCGGGCGGTGTATTCTGCTGTTTCCCATCGTTCCCTCCGCCAGCTTTCGGCAGATGATGCGCACCTTTGGACCACACCTCAAGCCTCATCACATCGTCATTCACGGTACCAAAGGCTTCGATTTGCTGCCTCCTTTCCGCGAGGAAGAGCTCGACACTCCGAACTTGTCGCTATCGCGAGCACACGTGCGTACTATGAGCGAAGTGGTTCTCGAGGAGAGCAATACTACTCGAGTGGGCTGCATTGCCGGCCCTAATTTGGCGCGGGAAATTTTAAACGGCAAACCCTCGGCCGCCGTGGTAGCCAGTCGCTTCCGAGAAGTCATTCAAGCCGGCCAAGCCGTTCTGAATTCCCCAAAATTTCACGTCTTCGGCTCTTATGACCTGCTCGGCGCCGAGCTGGCGGGTTCTTTCAAAAACATCATCGCTCTCGGTTCCGGCATCTTGGACGGCCATGGGTTGGGCCGAAACATTCAAGGCCTCCTCATCGCCCGAGGGCTGGCCGAAATGGTCAACTTAGGCAAAGCCTTAGGCACCTCCAGTCAGGCTTTTATCGGCGTGGCCGGTATAGGCGACCTGGTCGCTACCGCCACCAGCCCCGACAGCCGGAACTACCAGTTCGGCTACCGCCTTGCCCACGGCGAAAGCGTAGAGCAAATCCGCAGCGCCTTGCCGGAGCCCGCCGAAGGAGTCCGCACATTGCGCATTGCCCGCCAGCTCGTCCGACAATACCGCCTGCACTCACCCATCATCGAGACGCTCCATACCGTTGTCTTCGAGCGCTACCCCATCCAGCGGGCCATCGAATACCTTATGTCTTACCCTTACTCGGTAGACGTAGATTTCCTGTGAAGCCTCATCTCGGAGAGATCACTGGAGCTGAAACTCGGGCTGGCGCGCCAAATACTGCAACATCTGCAAGACTTGGTAGGGCGCCTCATCCCAATCGAGATTCCACAAGCCATCCGTGTAGTAATGCTCCGGAATGCCGTCTTTGAAAGTGTCGATAGCCGCTTGAAGCTGTATGTTCTCCAGTGGAATGCCGCAGAAGAACTCGATGCACGCCGGCACGATGGCGCTGGGGTCTTTGCTGTTGTTGGACAGGCTCTTGGCCATATTGCGCAAGTACTGGCGCACTTGGGCGTTCTTCGAGATGAGCGTGGTGAGCAAGGCGGTAAATTTCCAGCGATTGGCCAGCGTGCTTTCGTTAATCCAGGCGCGGTGACCGGGCCATCCGGCGACATTCGGCGGGTCGAAGAGCGTTTGGCCCAGCTTGTCCAACCAAAATGCGACGTCATCCCACCAGGCCGCTTCTACATGCTCGGCAGCGCGCACGCCGCACATTTTCAGCACGCCGATCAACAGCTCGAGCGGGCTCTTGATTTGGGCATGAAAAAAGCGCTCCTCAAAGAAGTGCTCGCTTTTCAGCAGTTGCTTCAACACGGGCAGCAGCTCCCAGTCGTTGTCGCGGAAAGTTTTGGCCAGAGCGCCGACAACGGCCGCATCGGGTGTGGGGGCGACCAGGTGGCGATAGAGTTTGCCGGCGATAAACTCGGCGGCTTGCTCAGGGCGCTGCTCGAAGATAAGCAGATGGGCCTGGTCAAAGTCAAAGGGACCGCTTGCTCCCAGAATGGTTTTCACGCCGTGGTCGTGCTTGGTGGAGTCAAAGTAGTGCGGAGTGCAGTCGTTGAACGAAGCGCGCCAACCGGTGAGCGCGCGCGACATTTCGACGACGTCCATCTGCGTGTAGCCGTTGCCTTCTCCTAAGGTAAACAGCTCCATCAGTTCCCGCGCGTAGTTTTCGTTGGGGTTGCCCGCCTCGTTGACGTTGCCGTTGAGAAAGACCAGCATGGCCGGGTTTTTGCCCATTTCCAACACCAGTTGGCGAAAGTTTCCCAGTGCCAGGCGGTTGAGAAGGGCGTAATATTTCCACGTATAGGCATTGCAGCCTACGATGTAGATCTTGGTGACAAAGTGGTTGAGCCAAAAGTGGGCCATCTTGGCGCGCACACCCTCGTCGAGCATTTCCGACAGCCAGCGGTGGCGGAGATAGCGGCGATGCCCTTCGACCTTGCTGAAGCTGCCGGCGTAGTCGGCCGTCGTCCAGCCCGACCAGTCCTCCGGTTGAGGAGGCGGTGGTTCGGGCAATGCAGCTGCTTGATCGAGCAACTGGTCGACTAATGCGCTGGGGTGCAGCAACAGCCCCTGCTGAATCTCCTCGTAGGTTGCTCCGTAACCCAGACGCCGATAGAGATGTGCTACCCGCTGCGCATTCCACGGCTTTTCTGCAGAGGGCTCGTAAGGCGCTACGGCGTCTACCGCTGCTGCCGGTGAGCGCTTGAGAAGGGAAAAGGCTACCTCGGGCATGAAAAAAGGCTTTAGCGAATGGGCTATTGGCAAAGATAGCCTATTCGAGCAAAAAATCACCCTTTAAAAGTAGATACTGTCTGCCGGGATACGCTTTTTTTAACCATCGCCTTTGTGCAAACCCAATTGCGCACAAAGAGAGGCCCGCAATTGAAGCAGTTGAGCGTAGGCTGTTGGCGCTCTCTTGGCATATCGCCGAGCTTGGACCCTGGCGCGCTCTAAGCCAAGAGCCGTCAGATACCACTCAACGAACGGCCCTAGGCCGAAGAGCACTCCCAGAAAGGACAGCGCTGCAAGAGCAGAGAGCCCCGCTCCGCGGAGCAGACAGAGGATTGCCCACCCGTACAGGGGGAATACCACTATGCCCGCCGTTATCATGACCGTAGCCGAGTAGCCGACGTACAGGTCGAGCCGGCGATTAATCCAATAAGGAAGGAAACAGGGAAGGAAATAAAAAGCACCGCCCAAGGCGAACAGAGGCAATCCCGCGATTAGAGCGAGGCGTCGGCGGAGCACGCCCTTACGGCAGCGCGAACTCAAAGCCATGTCGGGCAGTCGTGCCTCTCCCAGCAGCCGACGGTAAATGAGCGTTTGTTGGACAAGACGGTCGTCAGACAAATGACGGTGCAACCACTGCTGCAGGCGCTCGAAAGCTGCCTTCTGCGGGAGCTGCTCTTCGCCGTGCAGCAGCGCCTCCCACTGCTCGAGGGCCTGCTCGCCCTGTTCATCTCGAGCATCCAGACTCAGCTTTCTCAAACAGCTTTCGAGGTGTTGGGTCATGCTCTCCACGGCAGCCGAAGGGTCGGCTTCCCACGCCTCGCGCCATTGGGCGACCCAAAGCGGCAGCCCAGCCTGCACCACCACGTCGCTGCGAAAGCGATGAGGTGCGGAATACGACAGCCCTACAGGTATCACTTTAACCCCTAATTGCCAGGCATTTTGCGCTTCGGCACCCAAGGCCATGCGCGCTGTGCCGGTCTTCAGCGGGCGCACGAAGCGATGCATCCAACTGGTACCTTCCGGAGCGATGAACAACACACCCCTGCGGGCCAGATGCTCGAAGACGGCCTCGAAAGCCCGGGTGTTGTCCCTCGTCTCGCCCGGGCGCATGTCTTCGGGGCGCATGACCGGTATGCAAAAAAGGCGCTCCAGCAACCAACGGCTGACGGGATGGCGAAAAAGACCGTAGTTGGCCAAGAAGAACATCTCCTGACAGATTTCCAGCGCCGGGTTGAGCACATCCATCAGCGTGCTGGGGTGATTGGCAATTACGATGGCAGGGCCGTCGAAGCGAAAGTGCTCGCGCCCCAACACCAACCGACGGCGGTAGAACACCCGCAAAGCCATCCAAACAATTATGCGCAGAAAAGCGTAGACAAACCGCAAAAAAAGCGGTATGGGTGCGTTCTTACAGGCCACGGAGAAGTGCGATAAACGGCTGCGACAAAGGTAGGAGCAAGTCATAGAGCCCAGACTCGCCGGCAGAACTTTTCAAAGTGCCAGCTCTACCATCTGCGTTGCGGCGTAGCCGATGCACGTATGGACGAGCGCTCCCGGCCCTTCGCGCTTTGTCTGCTCGGCAAAGTCTATCTCTACCTCTCCACGCACACACTGCACCAGGCAGCTCAAGCACACGCCGCTTTTGCAAGTGTACGGAAGAGGAATACCCTGGCGCAGGGCTGCCTGCAAGATGGTTTCGCCTGCAAATGCTTCAAACGACTCTCGCCCTCCTTGGCGAGTATGCAGTACGATGAGAGAGCGGCGCGAGAGGTCCGGCTGTCTGAAACGGATGCGCAAATCAGGTAAAAAGGTCTCTTGGTGAATGTGCTCCGGCGGAAACCCCAGAGCCTGCATCGTCATGCGGGCCATGCGCATCAGGGCCGGAGGAGCACACAAAAAGGCCTGCAGCCCGCGGCGGGCGGCGGCATTTGCCTTCTTGCCGACGAAGTCCAGCAGATGCCGCTCAAACAGCTCGTTGTTCAGGTGAGCATGTTCGGCGTGAGGCGCATCGCTTTCCCGACTGAAAAAGTACGTCGCCCAAAGGCGGCCGGAATACTCGTTTATCCAACGGTCTATTTGCGCCTTGAAAAGCGTGTTGGCACCGTCGCGATTGGCGTACAAGAGCCGCACCGGCACGTTAGCCCAGTCGCTTTTTTGAAAAACGGCCTTCAGATGGCTCACTATAGGGGTGATGCCGCTTCCTGCCGCCACATACAACAGCCGCTTCGGTTTTCGGCCCGGCAGCGTAAATCGCCCTGTAGGCGCTGCAGACGTTATCACATCACCCACTGCGGCCTGCTGCACCAA